>Ga0172371_10000061_pt1 | contig 133546 bp, 124 predicted proteins | sample Lak12m_FD_114543 | JGI IMG/M metagenome (GOLD analysis project Ga0172371, IMG submission 114543) | Freshwater microbial communities from Kabuno Bay, South-Kivu, Congo - kab_022012_12m | ecosystem: Environmental > Aquatic > Freshwater > Lake | place: Democratic Republic of the Congo...
AAGAAAACAATGGACAAGGCAAAAGATGACCCCGGTCGAATACAAGAATCATCTTCTGGCCCAACTACCGGGTAGAGGGTAGAGGGTTTGAAAAGTGTCCGCTAAAAGGGGTACACATCAAAAGTAAAATCGAACTGGAATCAATGCTTAAACAAGCTATTTATTAGTTATAACTTTTTGGGAAAAAGAGTAGAGTGTTAGAACTTTTTCTAAATAATAAGAAAGCGATTAAATTTTCAAGTGAGTTGAAGGGGCTATATTATTGTGATAGTTTGGTATTACTAGAATTATCGTAATTTTTTGTGATAAGAAGTCAAAGAAGAATCTATCAATAGAGACTATCTTTAAAAAATAATTAAAATGGAAAAAAACGAAGATCTGAAAACAGTCCAGGGAGAGTGGATGGGGGAAACCCGACAAGATGAAGAATCGGGAGACAATGCGGTGGTTGTGAAAGAAACGTCCTGCTCCTTCGATTAGATGCCAGGGTCAACGTAAACTTTTATTTTGTATTTATAGATAAAATTATCTAGAGTTTTTTGTTTTGTTAATAAAGCATACATGGATACTCCAAGTTTCAAACTGCACTACGCATTGTGGGAAGTAACTCAAAAATGTAATTTATCATGTATTCATTGCAGAGCAGAAGCTTCTCCAGAAAAAGTTGAGAAAAAGTTAATAGAGGGCAACGATTATCGCCAACTTATAGACGAACTAGTTTTATTGGGCAAACCAACCTTAGTTCTAACAGGTGGAGAACCTCTTCTCCGAAAGGATATTGTCGAAATAGTAGAATATTCAAATTCGAAAGGGATACCAACGAGAATTCAAAGCAATGGCTTATTGCTGACAGATAGATTGGCAAAAAAATTAAAAAATACTGGGATTATATCATTCGGGATAGGATTAGATGGATCGTCTGCAAAAATTCACGACAAGGTTAGGAACCTAAAAGGAGCTTTCGAGAAAGCTTTGGAGGCAATAAGAATACTGAAATCTAATGGGATTAAGGTACATGTTGAGTTCACAATTACCAAATTGAACCTTGGCGATTTATCAAAAACTCTAGATCTGCTCGAATTCCTAAAGGTTGACACTTTTTTAGCGAGGGCGGCAATATTTACTGGCAGAGCAAACTTTGGCAACAAATTGTTCCGAGTGTCAAGTGAAGAATATAAAAAATTTCTGTCTCAACTAAGTGAGGAAAGAAGAAAAAGAAAATTAATTTTAAATTGCCAAGACCCTTTATATCATCTAGCTGACGAAGATATTCAAAAAAAGTTGAAGGAATATGGCGATATTTACTCTGGTAAAATAATAAGCGGCTGTACTGTTGGAATAAATATGGTACACATTCATTCAAACGGAGACGTGGGACTCTGCACTTTTTTACAGAATGTCATTATCGGAAATATTCTTGAAAAAAGACTTTCTCTTATCTGGAAAGAAAGACAGTATCTTCCTGAAGTAAAACGCTTAATGAACCGTGAATACGACGGTTATTGTAAAACATGCCCGGATAGATTTATTTGCGGAGGATGTAGAGCCAGAGCCTTGCTAATTAAAAATAATCTTTTTGGACACGATCCATACTGTTGGAAATACTGTAATATCACTCAATCTAGATGTTAAAAAATACCCTATTCAAAGAACTTAGAATTAGAAATTGTGATAAGAACGACTACCCTTTCGTATACAGACTGACAAAGAGGAATATGGAAAATTACGTTAGAAAATTTTGGGGCGGGTGGAGTGCAAAAATGTTTAGAGATAACTTTAAAATTCAAAATGTAAGAATTCTCGAGTATAAGGGTAAGAAGGTTGGTTTCTATGACACAGAAAGAAAGGGTAAAAATCTCTATGTGCATAATATCCAAGTCACAAAGAGCTTACAAGGAAAAGGGGTTGGTAACTATATAATGTTGTTACTCGAGAGAGAAGCTTATAAACAAGGACTTAAAAAAATTGAATTATCGGTTTTTAATAGCAGTCCCGCAAAAAATTTTTATTTGTTTCTTGGATATAAAGTTTCAGACGATAAGAAACACTCATCCCTAATGCAAAAGACCATTAAATAGAAATTTTTTGGATTTTATTTGTATGAAAGTACTGTCACAGAAAAAATATCAACATAATGAAAGTATTTTTAATTCGAGTGGAAAAAAATCTCTCCTGAAATTACATGATTTAAAATTAAGTTTAGAGCTGGAAGATAAAAACGTTATCCAATGTGCATCATTTCAAGAAATTAAGAACAACAAAGTAGAAAATCATGCCTGTGTTTCTACTCAAGCAGGGTGCAAGTTTGGATGCAGATTCTGTAGTTCAGGAAAAAACGGTTTTCAAAGAAATCTTCAAGAGGGTGAAATATTCGAAGAGCTAAGAATTCTTGCAAAAAATGGGGGTACGGGCAAATTTGATTGCATAGTTTTTATGGGGATCGGTGAGCCGTTAGATAATTACCTTGAGGTAATAAGTTGCGTTAGAAGATTAATCAAAAATAGAGAATTTTATAACGGTTCAAGAAAAATATCCTTAGCTACTATTGGCATCCCTGAAATGATAGAAGAACTATCAAAAGAAAAGCTACCTGTAAATTTATGGATTTCGTTACATGCGGCAGATGACAGGAAAAGGAAAGAAATTATGCCAGTAGCTCACAATTATTCGATTCGGGTTTTACTTCGAGCCGCAAAAGAATATTCAAAAAGAGTCAATAAGCCAGTGTGGCTTAATTACATGCTGTTTAAGGGTTTTAATGACAAAATAAGTGATGCAAGAAACCTTGCGAATATTTTAAAAGGAAATGAGAAGTTTTTTAATCTTATTCTTACCGAGCCAAACAATGATTTAGGGAAATTTAAAAAAGGAAAACTAAATGATTTATTGGAATTTAAATCTAAATTAAAAACGAAGGATTTGAAAAACAGAATAGAAATATTTATGACTAGGGGGAAAAATGTTACTGCTGGATGTGGTGAGTTTATGTTTGCTCCCGCATCGGAATCTCTTTTAAGAAGTTAGATCTGGTATACAGACATACTCCTTTGTATTCTGTAGAATAGTTCTAACGTCATTAACTATGCCGTGCAAATTAAAATCGAACTTGAATTGATGCTTGGTTAAGCTCGTTTATGGTTCTAACTTCTTGATGTTTTAAATGAAGTCATCCAATGAGTAAATTTTGGCGGGTTAGTAAATCTAATTTGCCGCAAATTACAATTAATAAGCCGGTTTCTGTTTCCGGGAATGCTTTTAGGTGGTTTTCATCAAAGTCTAAAATTGTTTTTTTGTCTTCTGATAAGCAGGGCGTACTCTTCAAAATTGGTAATAAAATTATTGAGCCCACACCTCAAAATTTAGTATTCGACGAAAAACACTGTACAACTCTCAAATCGGGTTCTGCCAAAGTAATGGAAACCGAGCATGTGCTTTCAGCTGTTTACGGTCTAGGAATTACAAACCTAGTAATAGAAATCATTGGATGTGACGAACCCCCAATAATGGACGGTAGCTCCAAAGAGTTTGTTGATGCCCTATTAAAAGCAGGAATAAAAAGACTTAAAGAGAAAAGACAGGAAACACAAATAACGAAAAAGTTTAAATTTACTTTACCGGGTAGCGACTCATTTATAAAAGTCGAGCCATATGATGGTTTTATTGTAAATACAAAAGTAAGTTATCTAGAGCCCATAGGAGATCAAAAACTTTCTTTGGAAGTCACTCCAAAGAAATATAGAGAAGAGATCGCTTTTGCGAGGCCACCGCTCCGCTGTTCAATTGAAGGAGCCCCCATTGAGAGCTTAAGGGAATGGTTTAAAGGTTACGAAAAAAATAAGAAATCATTTATTTATTATTCGAAAGACAAATATCTAACCAAACTTAGAATAGAAGACGAAGTTGTTAGACATAAAACCCTTGACTTTATCGGAGATCAAAAGAAAGCTATGAAGAACTTAACATGGAAGGATATGAACAAAAAAAATAATTTAATGCTTTTAGATGTTTCGTCCGAAGAAAAGCTGATTGATAAGAAAAAAGAAATAAAGCGAGAGCAAGAAATGCTCAAAAACATAAAAAAGAAATTAGGGACAGGAAATACACTCATAATAACTGGATGTGGTCACCTTAATTTCTTCGAAAGAAATTTAAAAAATGCTATATTTCCCCTGAGATAAGATTATATCAGTTTTTAACCGATCATAGGGTCATATCCGGAATATAGACATACTTCTTTGTGTTCCGTAGAATAGCCCTAGGTTTATTTCTCAATAATCTTCTCCCCGTATTTTTCAATAAAATACCTGACGGGGTATACAAGGTCTTTTTTCAAAGCTTCTCCTAGCGAAAGCCAAACAGGCCTTGTGCCCTCCTCGTTTATTTTTATTTCCGCGACATCTTTAATTTTAGTAGTGTAGAGATGCCACTTATGGTTATCCGCTCCTCGGCGGCATTTATCACCAACAACGTCCTCTTTAGTAGAGAACGTAACATTGTTGGCTGTAATACCCGCTTCTTCTTGTAACTCGCGTTTAACAGCAGTTTCGGCGTTTTCGCCTACATCAAGATGCCCCGCAGGGATAGCAAAAGCAAAAGGATACATAATACGTTCGAAAAAGAGTGCTTTATTTTCCGAATTGAAAACAAAGACGCCTACGCTTTCATGCCAATATTCTCTCGTATTTTCATCAACCCACCACACGATTTTATTGTCTATCACAAGACTGCGTTCCAAAGTCTTACCGCATGAAGAGCAGTGGTAATAAGTTAGGTCATTTTTAAAAACCCTGTCTACTTTATCTGAAAAACATTCAATACAATACTGGCTCTCTTTCTCTAATGAAATTTCTTTAGGTATACGCATATTTTTGATTTATTATTCTAATTATAATAGGAATTTCTAATATGATATAATCAAAATAATATAGAATTATACAGATAAGCTTACGTATCAGTGGTTAATGTTGCAAATATTTCTTTTTAACATAATTTGTTAGCTGAAAAGGAAAACCTAAATAACCCATCTTCATTATGAATAAGAAAAAAATAGTAATTTGTGCTAGCGCTTCTTTTGAAAGTCAAACAGTGGAATGGAAAAAAAAGCTCGAGGAAAAAGGATTTAGGATTTTGAAATACCCCACCAAGATCAAAGGTGACTTATTAACTGGATATAATAAAGAGTTTTCAGAACACTATGACGCGATAAGCAAAGCCGACATAATGTTAGTGCTAAACCTAGATAAAAATGGGGTACCAGGATATATAGGCTCAGGAGTTTTTGCTGAAATGGCGTTTGCTTTGGGACTCAATAAGATATTCGATAAAAATATCGAGATACGTTATCTAAATCCGATCGCTAGGGGGAAGTTGCCATATTCAGACGAACTGAAGCTGTGGCATAATCTTGGATGGATAAAACAATTTAACTACGATTAAGTAAGTTAAATAAAAAAGTAAGCCGCTTGTTTAAATGCGGCTTTTGTATTGGCTATTGCCAATTTTTCTCAACGAATTCTTCTAACTCTTCATAGGAAGAACTTTCGACTTGGCGAAAGTCATTCTTGTCTCCCCACCAGTGATAGTTGTTATTGTAGATATGAAATTTTTCCCACTCTTCAATACAGCCAGGGAGGTTTAAACGATAAACTCTTGCATTCCTGAAAACGTGAGATCCTGGTAACGGGACAAAACGGAAAAGAGAGATACGATCAATCATATGACCTATCTCTTTCAAAAGAGAGATTGTTTCTTTTGTACTTTCTATGTTCTCGCCTGGAAAACCGTGTACAAGGAACGCTTTTACTCGGATTCCAATCGAAGATGCAAGAGTAACAGCTTGGCGGATCTGATTGCAGGATATGTTTTTGCCCATGGCCTGGAGTATCCTTTCACTACCGGATTCGATACCAAATTTCAGTTCGATGCATCCAGCATCTTTCATAGCTTCTAGCAACTCATAATTTATGGTATCTACCCGAGAAAGAGCGGACCAGCGCAATCCCAGGTTTCCAATAGATTCACATACGTCTCTGACAGCTCTTTTATTGACCACGAAATTGTCATCGACTATTGCGAATCCTCTGATTCGGTATTTGCATTTCAGATATTCAAGTTCCATTTTGGCGCTTGCGCCAGATCTATACTGGAGCTTTTTCTGTGTAACCGCACAAAAGAAACAGGAAAATGGACATCCCCTACTCAACATTATATGAGCCATTCTTACATCCGTCCCTGCCAAGCGGTTGCTCATGATAAAATCAGATTCATCAAGTAAGTGCCTTGCAGGAAAGGGAAGGTAATCGATGTTTCTGCTCAAAGGACGCCCTTGGGTAATAATTATGGATCCTCCGACTGAGCAACACACCCCCGGAATGTTAGAAAAATCTCTGCTTTGCAAAGCATCAACAATCTCAATAATAGTCTGTTCCCCATTGCCAACGGCAACCACGTCAGCTATCAAATTTATCAGCGTTTCTTTTGGATAGAAAGTTGCATGTACCCCACCTACTGCAATTATCGAATCTTTCGAATAAATGGCTGAGAATCGAGCTTTCTTGATGAGATTGTACGTCGCAGAGGAGGGAATACTGAATCCAATAAGATTGTAATCCCGAAAATCGAAACATTCTTTACCAGTACTAACCTTAAAGATTTTGGTGTTGACATTATTCTCTTCAAGGAAAGCAGCGAGATACAAGATTCCAAAAGGAGGGAATTCCTTTCTTCGCTCTTTAAATCTAGCAAGATCGTAGATCTCGGGATACACTAGAGCAACCCGTACATTCGTATTCATATCCATCCTCCTTGTTTGTAATGATCTTTCTATTATGATTTTACCAAAATAGCTTTGTTATCATATCCAAATAAAAAAGTATTCTGATGTCAAATAGGATAGCCGCTCAACAGGCTAAATCTAGAATATAGACGTATTCCTTTACATTCTGTAGAATGGTTCTAACGTCCTTAACTATGCCGTGCAAAGTAAAATGGAAATGGAGTTAAAATAAGTAAATTAATTGTTTTTTTGCGGACATCCCGGTATCGCGGAAATAAATTATGCGTATTTCTGAAAAAATTTTATTGTCTTTCCTTATATTCGGCATTTCGGTGTTAGGATTATTTGTCGGTTGGAAATATTATGAGATTGCAAATAATAAAGGAAATATAGAATTAAATGCTGCCCAAAACGTGATTTCCGCAACATCGCTCGAAGAAGATCCCCTTTCGGTGAGAAACGCCCCTTATTACTCTATAGCTATCCAAAAAAATGGTGTTGGGAAGGGGAATAATAACAACAGCATATCAGATAAAAAAATCGAAGCTGACGATATTAATGGCAACTATAACAGTTCTGAGGATGATTTTAACGATAATTATACCGAACAATTAGATTCTTCCGCTAACGAAAATCTGAACACAAATTCAGGGAATCTTGTAAGCGCAAGTTTCCAAAATAATAATAATTTCACCGATCCCAGCAAAAACGATAACGATAACGTCAAAAACAAGAATAGTAATACCAATATTAATAGCAGCAATGTTAACAATAGTAATACTAACGGTAACATCGATCAAAACGCTTTTTCGTTTGCCGTTATCGGTGACAGTCAACGATTCAAGCCAAATGATGCTAAAGGTGGCTTTCAAAAAGCGGTCGGCAATATAGCGAACTCTAACGTTAATTTGGTAATGACTGTCGGTGATCTCGTATCCAGTTGTGACGAGAACGATTGTGCCAAAAAACTTGCGGAGTGGAAACAGGCGGCCGCCCCGCTCTTGGAAAAAGTCAGGGTCACAATGGGCAATCATGACAGAACCGGTAAAGACGTCTCGGACAAAAGCTGGGAGGAAGCCTTCAATATGCCCACCAACGGCCCGGAGGGATATTCAGAAGAAACCTATTCTTTCAATTACGCTAACTCCCATTTCGTAGTATTGAATAGCGAGAAACCAAAAGAACACATTATTGGGAAAGACCAGCGTGATTGGTTGGAAACTGATCTTGCGAATAATAAAAAGGACAATATTTTTGTGTTTTTCCACGAACCGGCTTACCCGGTAAGCTCTAAAATCGATTCGAGTTTAGATGCTAACAAAACCGACCGTGACATACTTTGGGATATTCTAAAGAATAACCATATTACCGCAGTTTTTTCGGGCCACGAACACATTATGAGTCGCAAAAACATTGGTGGGCTGTATCAATTTGTGATTGGTAACACTGACTCTTTCGACCATGACTTGCCCAAACCGGGTGTGACCGAATACTCTTATCAAGGCCAGCATTACGCAATTGTTACGGTAAAAGGCAAGGAAATAACAGTCAATGTATATAAAATTGACGGCAGTTTGCTAAATTCTTTTGTGATACCACGATAGAAACATAGAATTGTAACAAAAAAAAGTTTTGTAACTATCCGATAACACAACATATCACACTCCTATGAAAGGAATCGGTAAAACCTTTTTTCTTTTTTTACGCTAGTTTTATCGCCGTGGCCGGAATAGATCAGCGTATTTTCCGGTAAGGACAATATTTTTAAAATGGATTCTTTAAGTTTTTTAGCGTCTCCGCCGATTAAATCAGTACGGCCATAATTACCGTCGAAAAAAATCGTATCTCCTGTAAAAACAATATTTTCCTGTTCGGCAGGCTCTCCTTTAACGGGCTGGTGATCAAATGAACTATACAAACAAACACTCCCGGAAGTGTGGCCCGGAGTATGGATTACTTTTAACGTTAAATTTCCTGCTTTCAAAATGCTTCCGTCGCTAAACGTTCTATTGATCTTTGGCGCTGGATCAGTTTCGATGCCGGTAAAATATTTGGCCGTGTTTTGCATCCGGTTAACAATGGCGATATCGCCGCGATGAGTGTAAAAAGGGATATTGTAAGCCAGTTTAAGTTCGGTAACCGCCAGTATATGGTCAAAATGGCCGTGGGTAGCGATAATTGCCTCCGGTTTAAGGCCTAGATCGGTAATTTTATTTATGATATATTCCGCATCGTCCCCGGGATCAATAACAAAAGACTCCCTGGTTTTGGGGTCATAAAACAAATAACAATTAGTGGATAATTGTCCGACAATTAAAACTTCGACCATAAATTTTTTAGCGGTGATAAACGGTTAGCCGTTAGCTTTTGCGCAGTTCTTTCATTTTTTCCTCATACTCTTTTTTCTCTATTTCGCCCTTGGCGTAACGTTCCCTCAAAATTGTTATGGCGCTGTCTTCTTTTTTGGTTTTGTTCTTTGCTCTTTCTTCCGTCCACATCCTTTTGTCGTCATAGCTTCCCCAAAACAAATACCTTACCAAATACACTATGGCCAAGATGATTAGCGTCCAAAAGACTACCGCAATAATCCAACCAAACCAACCGTAAAATGGCATTCCGCCCCAGCCCAACATATTTCTCCCCATCATTCCTCCCCAAGCGTTTTTTTCGCCATTGCTCAACGGACAGCTTCCGTACCGGCAACCATAAAAATTATCGTTAAGATTGACTTGGGCAGCCACCCAATAAGGGGCAATCAACGACAGGAAAGGAATAAAAAACAGAGTCAATTTGTTCATATCGGTGATTTAATTAGTTCTTTTCTATTAGTATTATAGCATTAACTGTAAAAAATGTATAGAAAAATATTTAATAAAAGACTATCCAGGGGGTTAATTATTGCTATTTTTATATAACGAAACTTTCGTTTAAAATAATACTTGAAATTGGATAATTAAAATAAAATATAAAAAATGTTAGCTAATGTAAAAGAAATACTCAGGGATGCTCATAAAGGGAAATACGCGGTCGGAGCTTTCAACGCTTCCAATATGGAAACGGTTCAAGGAATAGTGATGGCGGCGGTAGAACGCCGATCACCAATGGTGATTCAAATTACCGAATCGGGAATGAAATACGCAGGGGCAAAAGAGTTGACCGAAATTGTCAAAGTAGTTATTCAGGAAAGATCGGAAGATATTCCCATTGGCTTGAATTTGGACCACGGAAAAACCTTTGATATAGCTAAAAAAGCTATAGGATTGGGATTTACCGAGGTAATGATTGACGGTTCTAGATTATCCTTTAAAGACAACAAGAACCTTACCAAGATTGTAGTGAACTTTGCTCACACCAAAGGCATCCCCGTTCAAGCGGAATTAGGGATTGTTCCATATCTAGGGGAACTGGATGTATCCGAGGTAAACTGGGAAAAGTTAATGACCGACCCCGATGAAGCAAAAAGCTTTGTGGAATATACCGGGGTCGATTTTTTAGCCGTTGCGATCGGAAATGCCCACGGTTTTTTTCGGGAACTAGAAACGTGTGATTGGGAAAGACTCAAACTGATAAAGAAAAAGACCGGCATACCGCTTGTTCTGCACGGCGCTTCAGACTGGTCGAAAGGAAAAACTGAAATGGCGATTGGCGGAGGAATCAATTGTTTTAACGTAGATACCGATATTCGCTTGGCTTTTATGCACCAGCTATGCAAATTAATCGAGGACAAGTGTACCATTACCGATCCGCGTAAGATAATGGATCCAGTCAGAACAGCCGTAAAAAATAAAGTGATTGAAAAAATTAATCTATTCGGCAGCGCAATGAAAGCTTGACATAATCCTTGGCCCGATGGAGTTTTCCGTTCTGAATACTTAGTCTTATGTCTTACGACTTACGATCAGGAGAAGACGGTTAAATGTAATATTCTGATTTTACCACTTAGATCGTGTTTAATTCTTGATTCTACCGGAACATTTAGCTCGGCTAAGTGTTTTTTTATTTTAGGATAAATCGTGGGAGATATTTCAAGAAATAATGTGCAACTGATTTTAAGGAAAATAGTTTGGTCAATTAACTTACATATCAGTTCTTGGCCTTCTTTGCCGCCAATCAAAGCGTTTTTGGGCTCGTATTTTTTGACTTCGGGACTAAGATTTTCATATTCTTTCTCGGAGAGATAAGGCAGATTAGCAATAATAAGATACTGGGTTTTACAAAGACGAACTTGTTTGCCCGCCTGATCGCAGGCCGTTATAGGTTTGGGCGACAGCGCCGCGTTAAGAAGCCTATCTTTGCTTATAAAATCCAGCATCGACCCGCTAATAAATTTTATTTTATATGATTTACCCAAATGTTGCTTAATATTTTTTCGGGCTATGCTGAGAGAGTTTCTGCTTTTTTCCACCGCATAAATTTCCGAGAATTCAAAATTTTGGGGAAGGTTTTTCAAAATAGCCGTGAGAATACAACCCGACCCGGTTCCTATTTCAATCAGAACAGTCGGCCACCTTTTTTTTCGCGTAGAGACAAGTTTAAAATCCGACTCTATAAAATGCAATAAGTATTCCACTAATTCTTCCGTTTCCGGTCGGGGAATTAACGTATTTTTGTTGACCGTATAATCCAAACCATAAAATCTTTGTTTGCCTAGAATATGGGCTAGCGGAATATTCTTTAGTCTTTTTTGAATAAATTTATGCAAGACTTCCCTGTCTTTCTCGCTAATTTCGGTATTTTCTCTCAAGATTAATTTTTCCGGCGGCCAATTTTTAAAATCTTCAATAAATAACTCAATTTCCCGCCAAGCAATTTGGCGGATCCCATCTCTAGCCATTTTCGAATACTGAAGATCTTTTTGGAGATGTCCGGCTAATTCCGCAGCCAGTTTATTGAGAAATTCTTTCCAAGACATAAATTTTTATTGTCATTCCCGTGCACACGACGATTTAGGCGTTTGGGAATTTAAAAATTCTAAAAACCTAGATCCCCGACCCAGCCGGGGATGACAAACAAGTAAGTACTAACTAATATGTTTAATATACTTGTTTAGATTTATAAATATGACCAGTTATCAGTTAGATAAAAAGGTCGCGGTAGCGATGTCGGGCGGGGTGGATTCTGCAGTATCCGCATATCTATTGAAAAAAGCCGGATACGAGGTGGAAGGATTTTTTTTGCGCTTAAAATTCCCCCACTGTCTCCTGTCCCAGTGGCGGGAAGCGGAAGGAAGAGCCTATCTTACGGCTAAAATCCTCGAAATTCCCCTGCATATTATAGACGCGAGTAGGGACTTTCGGGAAAAAGTTTGGGAACCACTTTGGAAAAATTATTTACTGGGCTTGACTACCAATCCGTGTCCGACTTGCAATCCCCAAATTAAATTCGGTTTACTTTACGAAAAAGCGAGGTCGTTGGGATTTTCTTACCTCGCTACCGGACATTACGCGCGAATAGAAAATAAAAATGGTTTTTGGCAACTCAAAAGAGGCAAAGATCAGACGAAAGACCAAAGTTATTTTCTTTATCGCTTAGACGAAAAAATTTTGCCTAATATTCTCTTTCCTTTGGGAAACCGAAAAAAAAGCCAAGTAAAAAAAATGGCTCAAAAAATATTTCCCAACCGTTTGTATCGGGTTCCCGAAAGCCAAGGCCTCTGTTTTACCCAAGGCGAGTATTTTCGGAATTTTATGAAAAAAGTACTCCCCCGGAAGGAAGGGATAGTAATCGATGAAAAAGGTGAAAAGCTTGGAAAACACCCCGGGATATGGTTTTATACCGAAGGTCAGCGGAGCGGTATTGGAAACATTAAAACGGGAGGGAAATCAATTTATGTAATTAAAAAAATTACTGATGATAACAAATTGGTAGTAACCGGCAACCCAAAATCTACCCACTTATATACTGAGTCGTGTGCTATAAATAATTTGCATTGGATCGAAAAACCCGTGGAAAAATCGTTTAAATCAAAAATTCAATTACGCTACGGGGCACCAACGGTAGCAGTCGCCGTTAAATTAGTAGTCGGGAAAAAAGCGCGGGTAACCTTTGATAAACCCCAACGTGCCGTCACTCCAGGCCAATCCGCCGTGTTCTATCAAAACGATGCCGTTTTGGGTGGCGGGGAAATTATGAATGATTTTTGTAATAACAATTTATAAATTCTTACATTCGATAGCGTTTCATAAGTAGCGTATTCAATATCACGCTTACCGAGGAAAAGGCCATAGCCGCGGCACCGATTGAAGGGCTTAACAACCAACCGGTAAACGGATACAAAACGCCCGCCGCGACCGGAATGGTAACTATGTTATAGAAAAACGCCCAAAAAAGATTCTGTTTAATTTTTCGGGAAATATAGCCGCTAAGTTTAATCGCTCTAACCACGTCACGCAAATCGTCTTTAACTAAAACAATACTGCCCGTTTCCATAGCAATGTCCGTACCGCTGCCTAGCGCAATGCCGATATCCGCTTGGGCGAGAGCCGGCGCGTCATTGATGCCGTCGCCAACCATTGCCACGATATTCCCTTTGGCTTGCAATTTTTTTATTTCGGCAGACTTTTCCTGAGGCAAAACTTCGGCCAAGACACTATCCGCCCCAACCTCATCGGCTACGGTCTTGCCCACTCGCGCGTTATCACCGGTAATAATAAATACTTTTTTGCCTAAAAGACGCAAAGAATCTACCGTAGTTTTGGCGTGGTCTTTTGGAGTATCGGAGATAGCGATCAGTCCGAGAATTTCTTTATTTTTGGCCAAAATGACCACAGTTTTTCCTCGATTTTCCAGTTTTTCCAACTTATTTTCAATGGCGCTTGTATTGATACCATTTTCGACGAGCAGCTTCCGGGTGCCCAAATATATTTTTTTATCCTTAACCGAAGCCTGGACGCCCTTACCGGGAAGCACTTTAAATTTATCCACTTTTTCCAGTTTTAAATTTTCCTTTTTCGCCTTTTCAACGATTGCCTGAGCCAGCGGATGTTCGGAATTTTTCTCAATAGAAGCGGCAATCCGAAGAATCTCGTTTTCTTCATAAACTTGCTTCTCGTCCTTTCCCACGCCAAGACTTGAGCTAAGGGCAGCCCGTGGTTGTAAGCAGGGAATAATGTCGGTAATTACTGGTTGCCCTTTGGTTAATGTGCCGGTTTTATCGAAAACAACCGTGCTTAATTTTTCTGCTTTTTCCAAGGCGTTAACGTTTTTTATTAATATTCCGTTTTGAGCAGCCAGCCCTGTCCCCATAACAATCGCCGTGGGAGTAGCCAGTCCCAAAGCGCAAGGGCAAGCAATTATAAGAACCGTTATTAAAGTTGAAACGGCAAATGACAAAGGTTGGCCAGCAATAATCCAAGCAGTAAAAGCTAAAATTGCGATCAGTATTACTACCGGCACGAAGTAATAGGCAATTTTATCCGCCAAAACTTGATATTTAGCCTTTGATCCCAATGATTCCTCTACCAATTGAACGATTTGGGCTAGCATTGTTTCGCTACCTACTTTTTCCGCTCTAAACTTCAGTATCCCTGTTTTATTAATTGTAGCGCCGACAACCAAATCACCCTTTTTCTTTTCTACCGGAAGGCTTTCCCCCGTAATTACTTTTTCGTCTACTCCCGAATATCCTGCCAAGACAGTTCCATCGACCGGAATTTTTTCGCCCGGTTTTACTAAGACAATGTCGCCAACTTTCACTTCCGCGATTGGTATTTTTTCTTCCCGGCCACCCCTAAAAACCGTGGCTTCTTTCGCGAAAAATCCGATCAATTTTTTAACCGCTTCGCTAGTTTTACCCTTTGTCAGAGTTTCCAAATACCTGCCCAGTAAAATGAAGATTAAGATAAAAGCCGCACTGTCATAGTATAAGAATTGAGATAATCCGGTGTCTATTTTCAATAAAAAAGTTAAAGAAATAAATATGCTGTAGCCATAAGCCACGGCTGTTCCTAGAAAAATCAACGAGTTCATTCCTGGATTTAAGCTTACCAGCTCTCTTGACCCATTTTTCCAAATACTCCGACCAGCATAAATTACCAAGGTAGATAATAAGAATTGGATATATAAAGAGTAATCCCCAATAATTTTGGGCATTGGGATTTGAAAAATATCACTCACCGCGAAATACAAAAGCGGCAAGCCAAAAATTAAAGCCGTCCAAAATTTATTTTTCGCGTTCTCGGTCTCGCTGCCATTGCCGCTTACCTCTGCTCGGCCGTGATTATGAGCAGCCGTATGGTCGGCCGGGTTGTCGTTGTCAACTGCGTAACCAATCGATTTTATCTTATTTTTTATCTGATCAAGACTGATTTTTTGAGAATCATATTCCAAGGCCAACGTTCCCAACGCAAAATTAATATTTGCCGAAATTACTCCGCTTTCCCTTTGCATGGCTTTTTCGATCTTCAGCACGCAAGAAGCGCAATGAATACCACTGATTTTTAGATTGATTTTGATGTTCTTAGACATAAATATAATTAGTCAACAACTTTACAAAAAAATTAAAAACTTAAAATTTAAAATTATATCCTACTCGGTCACGACAAACTTTCCCCAAACCATTTGCATCCCACAACTGAATTTGTAAGTGCCGGCAATTTTAGGGGTGAATTCAATAATATTTTCGCCGCGTTTTAACTGTCGATCGACATCGAATGCTGGGAGAAGAATCTCGCTGGTGCAACCGGATATTTCTTTTACGTTAATTACCCATCTTACCGGAATCCCTTTCTTTACGGTAAGCGTATTCGGCACATAACCTTGATAAGTTAAATCCATTTTGACTATTTGGTAGTTGGTATCTTGCTTATTATCGTTATCGGCAAGCTCTTTTGAACTTACGGAATTTTCGGTTTGATTGTTTTTAACCGTTAATTGCCTATCGCTATCCGCTTGGAAATTAGCCCAGCTGCGATTCAAGGTGAGCAGGCCTAATAATATTACTATTGCTCCCGAGACTCTCATCACTTGTTTCATTCTAGCTTGACTAAACAGCGAAATAATATTACCGAATCCCAACATCAAAGGAGCGGTGCCTAATCCGTAAGCGGCCATCGAAAGGCCTCCCGTCAAGGCTGATCCGGAAGTTAAGGCGTAGATCTGTAAAGCCTGCAGGGGCCCACAAGGCATAAAACCGTTAAGAAAACCAATAACAAAGGGAGCTCTAGGTTTTGAAACGTGCAGTTGATCTGAAAAAAAACGAGCGAAAGAAGCCGGCAAAATACCGGTAATTTTATCCAAAACCGAAAATTTGACCAGTAAAGACGATCCCACCGCGATCATAAACAGTCCGGCCAACAAAGTGACAATTCCCGTAAACAATCTGTTTATGCCAAAAAACGAACCAATCCCTCCCAATACCGCTCCCGTAAAAGCGTACGAAAGGATTCTTCCCGCATTATAGCTTATATGGGGAAGAGAAATGTTTTTGTTCCCCTTAACGATCGTGCAATATCTCGAAGTATAAGCCATTACAATTCCTCCACACATTCCGATACAGTGGAAACTGGCCAAGAGGCCGATAACGAAAATTAGCGAGTAACTTAAATTGGGCTCATTAAGTTTACCCATCAACTCCAAAAAGTTGAAACGGGTTACCACAAAATACAAAATAGCGATTACCGATAAAGCAAACCCGGCAATTATAAAATTTTTTGAAGAATTTTCTTTATTTTGTTCTTTCGCGGCAGTGTTCATATAAATTACTTTACCGGTCTTTTTTACTCCATAATTTAAAGCTTTAATTTCTTTCACTATCTCCTCTTTGGATATTCGTTGTTCATCATATTCCACCTCTGCTTCACCAGTTTTCACATTAACTTTAACATTTTTTATTCCCCCGAGAAGATTAATCTCGTTTTCAATAAGGGATTTGCAGCTTTTGCAATGGATACCTTCGATACCTAATTTTACTTTTTGCATTTTCGTTATAAGTTGTTAACGATAAGTTATTTATTTGCTATTTTACTTACCTTCAATATTTCGTTAATCATTTCTTTTTTGCGTTTTTCGTTGCTGGTTCCCATAGCCTGCATAAAGCAGCTGTTTAAATGGCCTTCCATTAGCATTTGATGGGCGGATTTCAGGAGGCCAATAACGGCTAGATTTTGTTGCATAATGTTAACGCAATACTCGTTGTCTTCTATCATTTTGACAATTTTTTCAATATGACTGCGGGCTTTTTTGAAATTAACCAGCGATTTTTCTTTAGGGTTAAGCATTATATTTAACTAAAAGATAATCAATCTTACTTAAAAATTAGAAAGGAAAAATCATAAACTACCTAGACCTATGGTATAGGTATAATTAATTAAACTTTAAAACTTGTCAAATTTTACCGACTCGAATCATGGGACTCTAGCAATATGATAATAATGGACAGTAAATATTAATTAACCGAAACGAGAGGAGGTTTATCAAAATGTTATTAATAAAAAAAGGGAATCTTTAAGAAGCATTGAGAGATTATTTGATAAATGCTGGGATTTACCAATAAACAAGTGGGGAATGGCGCGGCCAAAGAAAAAAGGCGGCTATATGTAACGCAAATACGTCAGCACAAACCGCCTTGATGTTAGAGACTTTCTCTCAATCTATGGGAGTTTCCAGGATTGTTCTATGCTCTGCCCATACTCCTCCCTCCTGGTTCTGATCTATCATATGCAAAGAACCGGGACATACTATTGAATACGCGAGGCGCTGAAAAGCCCTGCCTTCCATGATTTGGATGAGTTCAGGTTTTGAGTCGTGAAAACCCTCCTGGTCAAACCTGAAAAGGCAATCGCAAATTCCACACCTGAAATTGCGATTGATAGGGTTTGGTGGAATTTTGCGAAGATTCTTTCCGTCTTCAACGATTTCAATCATACGTTTCCTCCTGGTTAAACTGTTGTTTTAACTATCCATTCGTTGACTTCATATCGAAACCATCTCCCCAATTCCTCCAGGATTATTTCCCTTTCATGGAGTACATTGCTCGCTTCAGCAATATTCGACACGAATTCGAATATGCTTTTATTCCCCCACGCTTTTAAACGAAGCTTGTTTCTCCCGCTCTCAAAGTCGTTCCTTGCTAAGCGTACCGCTCTCTCGAGTTTTGAAAATCCAAGACTCTCGCCTTGATACAAGAGGGCGATAATTTCATCTGCTATTCCTTTGTCGAGACACTCTGCAACTTTCTTGCAGTACAAAATGAACTTTGCGGGAAAATCAATCACGACTGGTTGATATTCCCGATCTTCTTTTTCTTCAGCCATAACGCTCTCCTCTCTTCGGTTTTTATCGCATAGCTTTTATACCCGCCTCCTTGGGTTGGTTTCTGTAAAGATCAGCAACTGATAATAAAAGCGCAAAAATAAGAAAAAATCAACTGTTTTTGCCATTTTTTGCTTTCTCGACCTTTAAAAACTTCGAATTATCCTTGTGTCCCCAAAAGGAATTGAACCTTCATCTAAGGCTTAGGAGTCCTTTGTTCTATCCATTGAACTATGGGGACAAATTTGTGAATTTGAAATTTGTGAATTTGAAATTTGAAATCAATTTGAATTTAGTAAATTTTAACTGGAATACAGAGGTGGAATAAATAAGTCCTGACATTTCAAATTAATTCCTTTAAAATTCAATTTAAACTTCGAATTTCAAATTTCAAATTATTTTTTCATTATTTGTATATAAACCTCTGAAGGTATGTTTACCTTCCCTAAATCCCTCATTCGCTTCTTGCCTTTTTTTTGTTTATTTAGAAGTTTGTCTTTACGGGTTCTATCACCGCCATACAGTTTGGCTGTTACATCTTTACGCATTGCCGGCAGATTTTCCCGAGCTAAAATTTTTCCTCCGATAGCTGCCTGGATGCTTATGGGAAATTGTTGGCGGGGAAGATTTTTTTTGAGTGTCTTTGCCAGGTTTTTACCTTCGGCGTAGGCTTTTTCCTCAGGTACAATCCAGCTTAATGAATCTCTCCTTTCTCCGGCGATTAAAATATCTAACCTTACCAAATCTCCTTTTCTGAATCCCAAAGGAGTATAGTTGAGTGAGGCGTATCCGGCACTCACGGATTTGAGCTTATCATAGAAATTCATAATTACTTCGCTAAGAGGCAAATGATAACGAATTATCGCTCTTTCGGCTTGTAAAAATTCTGTTGATTGGTAAACGCCTCGGTGGTTTTCCAACAACTTAATAACCCCGCCCAAATACCTCCTGGGAGTGACGACTTCCGTTTCCACCCAGGGCTCTTCTATTATTTCGACGAGTGATTGATCAAGCATTTGGCTTACACTGGATATTTCCGTCCATTCATCTTTGTTTTTTTCCTTAATCCGATAGCGCACGCTAGGAGTGGTTAAAATCACCTCTAACTGGAATTCCCGACTTATCCGTTCTTTGACAATTTCCAAGTGAAGAAGGCCCAAACAACCAATCTTGAACCCTCTACCCAAAGCGCTGCTTGATTCGGGTTCAAAGGCGAAGGCCGCGTCGTTTAGGTTAAGTTTGTCGAGGGCATCTCTTAAATCTTCATATTTGTCGCTGTCAACCGGATAAACTCCCGCGTATACCATTGGCACGCTGGGCTTATAATCGGATAATGGTACCGATTCGCCAAAATACTTTTTTTGCACCAAAGTGTCTCCTACGCGACAAAATTTTATATCTTTTAGCCCAGTGGCAACATAGCCAATTTCACCCGCGTTTAGTGAGTCACAAGGTTTCATTTCCGGATTAAAATAACCGAGTTCCAAAACATTAAATTCCGCTCCGCTGCCATAAAGCTTTATCTGATCATTTTTAGCGACGGTCCCCTCCACTACCCTGACAAACAAGACTATTCCTTTGTAAGAGTCGAAATAAGAGTCAAAAATCAAGGCCTTCAATTTCTCCTCCCGACTAACAATGGGAGGCGGGAAATATTTTATTATAGCCTGGAGTAGTTTTTGGACCCCTTCACCGGTCTTAGCGGATATAAAAAAAATTTCTTCTTTTTGCCCTAACAAGCGTTCTATCTCTTTGGCTGTTCCTTCCGAGTCGGCATTGGGCATATCAATTTTATTCACTACCGGAATTATCGATAATCCTTGTTCGAGTGCCAAATATAAATTGGCTAAAGTTTGGGCTTGAATGCCTTGGGTAGCGTCAACCAGTAAAATAGCCCCTTCTACCGCCGCCAAACTCCTGGAAACTTCGTAGGAGAAATCAACATGTCCCGGAGTATCGATGAGGTTCAGAATATACTCTTTTTTGCTAGATCTGTAATTCATCCGCACCGGCTGAAGCTTTATAGTTATTCCCTTCTCTCTTTCCAAATCCATCGTATCTAATAGTTGAGCCTTCATTTTCTGCGGCTGCACCGTACCAGTAAGCTCAAGAAGTCTGTCGGCCAAAGTTGATTTACCGTGATCTATGTGCGCTATTATGCAGAAATTCCTGATTGTTGTTTCCATTTATGATATGTGTAGAGACAAGTTTCGATTCTGTTCTTACTTTGTAGTGCTTTAAAACATTTTTGAGAGAATCTGTAAGCCGAATTTTGTGTCCCTTATTCAAATAGAGTGAACCATATTTAAAATCGGGCGGTAATCATTTATCTTGATCCTCCATTACTGAAGGATTCTTGCGGCACTCCCGAGATAGTTCAAGATTAAAAGCACACTGTCCCAGTTTTTATGGGAATCCGCTTAAAATCTTAAACTATCTCGGGTACGGCCTTGCACCGGGTGGGGCTTGCCACCTCGCCTCGTCACCGAGGCGGGAGAACGGTAGGCATAACGATTAGCCGAAACCAACCACTAGCCAACCCCGTTCACTTTTCACCTTTTACCTTAAACTACGTAGTTTTTAGGGTTAGAATAGTCTCTGTGGCGCTTTCCCTCGAGTCGCCTCACGGCGACTACGGGCGGGTGTTACCCGTCACCCATTTCCCTATATATATGTAATCCCGCAACCATTTGGTTCGGGATAAATAAATTCAGGATCATAAAATAAGGGGTGTTCGGACTTTCCTCCCCGCTCCACCTTCAAGTACAATTTCATTTTGTACCCAAAAGTGGGGCGGGGCGATTACCCGATTCTCTCAAGAATGTTTTAAAGAGCTTAAACTGTCAGTTTTTTTCTTCCTTTCAGCCTTCTTCTAGCGACAACTTTTTTTCCGCCAGGCGTACGCATTTTCTTCAAAAATCCGTGCCTCCTTGCTCGATGTTTCTTTTTAGGCTGGTATGTTCTTTTAGGCATAACCTGATTATCTGACTTGTTAATTTATCCTCGTTGATAATTTATAACACAAGATATATTGCTTGTAAATAGGCTTCGTTCCAAATTTCGCCAATTGTGTTTCGGATATTATTGTGATATTAGTTTTTTAGTTTGAAAAACTTTTGAAGGAGGGATAAAAATGGCTTTTTATGCACTCTACCGAGATCCTGAAAATCTGATTGATTGCCACTGGTGTGGCGTGGGGGTAGATCACCAACCGAATTGTCCAGCCACGCTAACCGATGACAGAGAAAGTTTTAAAGCTATTCTAAGCTACGAAAGAGGATTCCAAGACTTCTTTGCTTTGCTGAGAAGGGGCGAATCGACTGAAATCGAGCTCTGTGATCCGAGAACAGAAGATCCCTATTATATGCTCGGTTTTACTAAAGCCCAATGTATGCGTAGGAAAAAGTTGAGACAAGACCGAAAGCTTCGGTTTGCTTGAGGTAACAAGCTTATTATAGGCGACAGCGACCAAGAAAACTAGCCAAAAGGAAGTTACGGCTAGCAGAGAACCTTCCAAGCGAGAAAAAGGAAGTAGGCAGAATCAGGTGCGAAAAGTCGTCCCGCCGATATCGATGCCCCTGAACAATAACACCAGCAGTTTTTGCCAATCCTAATATCAATTACCTTGCCGAGTCACCCGACTCGGCTTTTATGTTATTTGCTCCAATGAATATACCGATTATCATTTAGTAAAATTATTATTAATGGCAATTATGTCTAAATTGGTATTTGATATCGAAACCATCGGCGAAGATTTTGAGAAAATGGATCAAACTACCCAAGAAGCGCTTACAAAATGGATAAAAAGGGAAGCAAGGGACGAAAATGACTACACTGAAATGTTACAGGAGATGAAAGACGGACTGGGTTTTTCTCCGCTTACCGGAGAGATTGTAGCAATTGGAGTATTGGACTTGGAACGAGACAAAGGAGTAATTTACTTTCAATCGCCGAAAAAAACACCGGAAAATTTCGAAGAAGGTAAGTTTGTTTTTAAACCAATGACCGAGAAAGAAATGTTGGAAAATTTTTGGGAAGGGGCAAAAAAATATCAGGAATTTATCAGTTTTAACGGCCGGGGGTTTGACGTACCGTTTATGGTAGCCCGATCAGCCGTTAACAAGGTTAAAATCACCAAAGATTTAATGTCTAACCGTTATTTGAGTAATCAGCGTTTTGGCGCAACTCATATTGACCTCTTCGACCAATTGAGCTTTTATGGAGCGGTTCGGAAAAGAAATAGCCTGCATCTTTGGTGCCGGGCTTTGGGAATTGAAAGCCCAAAGAATAAAGGTATCGATGGGGAAAACGTCGCCACGCTATTTAAAGAGGGAAAATATGTCGATATTGCAAGATATAATTCGGACGATCTGACGGCAACAAAAAAGCTCTACGAAGAATGGAACAAATATATGAAGTTGTGAATCGGACAACATACGTAGTGAGACACGTAACCGTGGGACTGGCTAATTTCTTGATTCAATTTACTTTTATGCTATCTTAGTTTTATTGGTAACTGAAAAGACCGAAACTATTCTTTTAGTTTTATGTGCATTTTATCATTTACCGACAATCGATTACTCCATTAGCCGAGGTAGCTCAGTTGGTAGAGCAAAGGACTGAAAATCCTTGTGTCCCCGGTTCAAGTCCGGGCCTCGGCACAAAACCAATTTTATTTCGATGTCTTTACTTAAATCCTCACAACTGGTGCGAATTCTTTGGGACGGACGAAGAATTCTATTGATTATAACAACAATCAGTTTGGTGCTGGGCTTGGTTTTAGAAAATTTTCGAACCCATTCCTGGAAGACGGTTTTACCCTTGGTAATATCTTCCTCGGGAGAATCAAAAAGCACTGATTTTAATTATGACCATTATTATTCTTACGAAGCTTCCGACAATCTTACCGATTCATTGGAAGAATGGCTCAAAGCGCCTTCCACCCTAGATAGCGCCAAAGTGGAAGCCAACTCTTCTTTTAAAAGTTCTAGTTGGCGTTTTTGGGAGAGAAACAACTGGTCGGTCAAAAAGAAGGCTCCGCAGTTAATCGAAGTCTCCTACTACACCGACACCGAAGAAGGGGCAAAACTAACAGAAAAGTCACTTAAAAATAGGGTGAATGATTTTTTGACTTCCTTCAACCAAACCGGAGAGCCCTATTTCTACTTGACAAATTCTTCTTCTAATGTAGAATTCCAAGCTCCCAATTGGATCTTAACCACTATTTTAAGTTTATTATGGGGAATATTAATTGGAATAATCCTAATTCTAGAAAAAGAGAACCTGAAACAAGGAAAAGAAAAGGACTAAAAGTCAATAAAGCTTTTCTCCCCAAAGCCTTATGGGCAATCACCATTTTGGCGGCTTTGCTTTTTTTTCTTTCTTCTTTCGGGAACAGCTTTAGCAATATTTTTTTAAAAAATGCTCCGATCAGTTTACTGCAAGGGCTGGCCATTCTTTTTGCCATTATAATGGTGGGCTTGGCAGTGCGGGACAAAAACGAAAGAGATATCAAAAATCAGGAAAGAAAACAACTACTAAACATACTACAAAAGCAAAAAAAAGTTTTAAGAACTCATTTTGACTTGCGCGAGAAACTCTCCGCAAAATCATCGCTAAACTTCGCCGCTTGCCTGGAAGAAACTCTAAAAAACGAAAAGGAAAACTTGGCCAACAAAGGATATAACGAACCTTCTTTTGACAGCCAAAATCGGCTAATTCCCGAACTGAGCGCCAGCCTGACCAAAAACGATATTCCTTCAGAAATAAATTTAGCGAAAAAGTTGATTGAGGGAGAAGATATTTCCCCTTTCCCACCGGAATGGCAAGATTTATTCGTCATTAACGAGGGAAAAGAACCAGTAGCCAAATTGAACGAAATATTAAAAATTAAAAAATAAAACCCTTGGTTCTAAAATATAATTTTTTTAATCTTTTGGTTTTGAGCTGCGCCCCAAATTTCAAATTTAAATCTTTTCTATTCGATGAGGACAGAAAAAAATAAAATTAAAAACCTCATTAAGATTACCGAGAAAATTGAAGGTTGGTTAAGCGTCCAGGAGGGTATTTTTCTCTACCGGATCGCTAATAACTTACCCAGCAACGCGAATATAGCAGAAATCGGTTCTTGGAAAGGAAAGTCTACAATTTGGTTAGCCAGCGCCCTGACGGATAAAAAAGGAACAAAGGTATATTCGATAGATCCGCACGTTGGATCTCCCGAGAAAGTAAACGAATATCAAAAAGTTGATACTTTCGGAAAATTTCAAGAGAATGTGGCCGTAAACGGATTGGAAAATCAGGTAATTTCCTTAAAAATGGCTTCCCGAAAAGCCTTTTCGGTATTCAAAGATACGATAGATCTGCTATTTATAGACGGCTCGCACACTTATCCAGCCGTAAAGGAAGATTTTTCATTGTGGAAATCTAAAATGAAAAAAGGCGGTTGGATTGTAATGCATGACGCAACTGTGATTCCGGGGGTATGGAAGGTGGCCCGGGATAATCTTATTTTTTCCGATCAATTTAGGAACGTGGGAATGCTAGGAAGTATGATTTTTGGTCAATACATACCTCGTAAAAGTATTTTTGAAATTCCCGTAATTTTTCTTAAAAATATTTTTTCCTACCTTTTTATAATCTCCTATGTTAAACTAAGAAAAATACCTTTTCTGCCGCGAGGAAAAAAAATGGTCAGCCGCTGGCAGTTTAAAAGACGATTAAGCAAGCATTTTGAACCTCGAAAATAACGCAGCCGAAGAATTTCCAAAAATTAACGAGGCAACACAAACAAAATATATTGTGTACTTGATTTGTGGTTTTTGGAAATTATATTTTAGATTTTACTAACCCCAGTGTCCCTGCAAAAAATTACCATAATCGTAATAAATTACGGTACTACCGATTACATCCGGGAGCTTATCAAAAACTTTTTAAGCAGCTTACCCCGATTTCCCAAGTTAAGGATCGATTGGGTAGTCGTTAACGCGGTCAAAGACCTTGAAAGTAAAAACGGTTCGTGGCAAAAATTAATGAAAAGTGAGTTTAAAAACAAAAAAGCCAACTATTTCCACTTTGGGGAAATTTTAAATCGAGGTTTCGCCGATAATGTCAACTTGAGTTTTCGGCTCTTCCAAAAAAAACTTCCTCACGGTTACAGAGCCGAAAGCACCGATTTAATCCTAATTTTAAATCCTGATACCTCGCTTTACTGGGCTAACTTGGAAAAAGCCGTTGATTTTATGAACAAATGTCCCAAAGCGATGGTAGCCGGGCTAGCGCTTACCAATCCTAGCGGGCAACCGGAAAAGTGGGGGCACAGCACGACTTTTCCCTCAATAAAATTATTTTTTGGCCGAAAAAGATTTTCGGAGCCTACCTTCTCAGACCAGCCGGCTTCAGTAGCTTGGGTGTCCGGAGGTTCCATGCTTGTGAGAAACACTTGGTGGGAAGAGTTGAGCGGTTTTGACCCTAATTTTTATTTTTATTTCGAAGATGTTGATTTTTGCAAAAGAACCCGGGACAAAAACCAAAAAGTTTATTTCTTGCCGCAGGCTACGGTAAGCCACCGAAGAGGGGGAAGCGAAATTTCCATTTACCGGCGAAAAAAACATTATTATGCTTCGGAAGCTCATTATTTTCATCTCTATTGCTCTCCGAGCGAATATTTGTTGCTTCGCTTACTCCGTTTCCCTTTCAAAGTGTTTTATTTTTTCCGTTGCTACACCGCTCCTTCTTTTTGGAAAGGAAAAATAAAAAAAACTGGGCAGTCCCTCAGTTCAGAAAAAAGCCAAGGGTTTCCCCGTTTGCGATCTTTTTTACATTCTTTTATGCACGTGCCCCATTTAAAAGAGCTTTGGTCGGCGACAATAATTTTTAACCTAATTATTTTGGGCGGGGCGATTTGGGCCTGGCTATATTTATCTTCACCTCTAATTCTCCATTATAATTCTTATTTGGGCATAGATTTATACGGCGATACTATCAGTTTTTTGTTATTCCCTTTACTGGGCTTACTAATTTCCCTTTTCAATTTTACATTGGGAACAGTATTGTTTTTTTCAAAACGGTACTCACCTTTTGTGGTTTTGCCAGCCGGCGCCAGTTTAGTCTTTCAACTCACTCTTTTGATCGCCCTTTTAAACTTACTAGTCGTTAACAGCTAATTATTTGACAATTATTAATATTCTCTAGTATACTTCATCGCAAGTATGTCTACGTTGCGGGTCCGAAAGGAGAAACAGGCCTCGACACCAACGTAGCACCATACCAAACCTCCTTTTAGAGTCCCTTCCGGGACTCTTTTTTTTGAATACTTGCGAAAGAAGAAGTAAAAAAATGATATAATTTATTTTTCCAAAGGAAGGGGAACAACTTTTTTTTGGGCAGGCAATTCCTGAACCTTGTTTAGCTTTCTTTCGATAGTGCGAGATTTCGTTGACGCTCTCTCGATATTATTGCTGGCCTCTTGAAGTTTCTTCTGAGTTTTGTCAAGAATATCCCCGAATTTACTGAATTCATTTTTTACCGCCCCAAGAATTGTCCACACTTCGCTGGACCTTTTCTGAATGGCTAGCGTTCGAAAACCCATTTGCAAGCTATTGAGAATGGCGGCAATAGTAGTCGGCCCGGTAATTATTACTTTAAAATTCCTTTGGATATGGTCCGCAAGACCCGGCCGACGAAGAATTTCGGCGTACAAACTCTCTATTGGTAAAAACAGTATTCCAAAATCGGTCGTATAAGGAGGATTTAAATATTTTTCTTTTATTTCTTTAGCCTCCGCTTTTAGCCTAATTTCAAGCGCTTTTGACATTTTTTCTACCAAACCCAGGTCGCATTTTTCCTCCGCCTCAATCAAACATTGGAAGTCCTCCAATGGAAATTTAGCATCAATTGGAAGCCACAATGTTTTTACCTTGTCGTCCTTGGCCGGAATTTTTATCGCGAACTCCACTCTTTCGTTGGAACCTTTCTTGGTAGCTACGTTTTTTTCGTATTGCTCGGGTGTCAGGAGCTGATCAAGCAAATTTCCAAGTTGTACCTCGCCCCAAGTGCCCCGAGTCTTAACGTTTTGCAAGACTTTCTTCAAGTCACCCACCCCCACGGCAAGATTTTTCATTTCTCCTAGCCCTTTATCGACTGATTCCAATTGGTCTCTGACTAACTTAAAAGACTCTCCCAATCTTTTTTCCAGGGTAGCGTGTAGTTTTTCATCCACTGTTTCCCTCATTTTTTCCAATTTTTCGCTGTTGTCTTTTTGAATATTTTTTAACTCCCCCTCCACTGTTTCCCGAATTTTTTCCATTCTTACTTCGATTTTTACAATAACCTCGTCTAATTTCCTTGAAAAATCCTTAAAATTGTTATTTTGGGAATTGGAAAAATCAGCCGTTCTCCTGTCTATGGAATCGCCAAAGTTCTTCACTGATTTGGCAATTTCTTCCCGCGTTTCCTTGCCAGTTCTCATCGACTCCGTACGGCTAATCGACATTTCTTCCCTTAGTGTTCTGTCTAACCTACCACCATTTTTATCCACTAACTCCGTGATTTGTCTTAAATCACTGTTTGTTTTTTTGTTCAGCAACAAGAAAAAAATGCCGATGTTCAAAACTATCAACACGATTAACAATATTGTCACCACGTATTTAAGTTAGAATTACTTAACTCTTATTTTTCTTTTTCTTTTTCTTTTACATAAAACTTTTTCAAGTGCGATTCCATTTTGGCTACCAATTTTTTGGAGGTTTCATCCTCAAGCGTGCCGCCATCTTCAATTTCTTTAAGTAGCTCACTAGCCGACTTGTCTAGATAGGAGTGAAGCGAGTTTTCGGCTTCCCGGATTTTCTCTAGAGGAATACTGTCAAACAAGCCTTCGTTAGCGGATAGCACTACCGCCACTTGGTGGGACATTTTCATCGGACGGTACTGCTCTTGTTTGGATATTTCGATAAGTCTTTTGCCTCTCTCGATTTGTTTGCGAGTAGATTCGTCCAAATCGGAAGCAAATTGGACAAATGCCGCTAGTTCCCTAAATTGGGCCAAATCAAGCCTCATTTTTCCCGCCACTTTTTTGATAGCTTTTGTTTGGGCAGCCGATCCCACTCTAGAGACCGAAAGACCGATATTGAGAGCCGGCTTAATTCCTTGATGGAACAGCTCGCTTTCCAAATAAATTTGCCCGTCAGTAATTGAAATAACGTTGGTCGGGATGTAAGCGGTTACATCGCCCGATTGGGTTTCTACGATAGGCAACGCGGTGAGCGATCCCCCTCCGTTTTCGTCGCTTAAGCGCGCCGCTCTTTCCAAAAGTCTTGAATGAAGATAAAAAATGTCTCCGGGGTAAGCTTCTCTTCCGGGGGGACGCCTTAAGAGAAGCGATATTTGGCGGTAAGCCCAAGCGTGTTTCGACAAATCGTCGTAGATTACCAAAACGTCCTTACCTTTGTCCATAAAGTATTCTCCCATCGCACATCCGGCGTAAGGAGCCAAAAAAGAAAGGGCCGCGGGATCGGAAGATCCAGCCAAAACAACAATCGTATGTTTCATTGCCCCCGTTTCTTCTAACTTACTCACAATTTTAGCCACCTTGGATTTCTTTTGGCCAATTGCCACATAAATGCAAATGACATCCTTGCCTTTTTGATTAATAATCGTATCCAAACAGATAGCAGTTTTCCCGGTTTGACGATCCCCGATAATCAATTCTCTTTGTCCTCTCCCGATGGGAATCATTAAATCCACGGCTTTGACACCCGTTTCCAAAGGGGTATCCACCGATTTACGCAAAATTACTCGTGGAGCAATCTTTTCCACTGGGTAATAAGTTTTAGGCTGAAAAGGTTTTTCACCATCCAATGGTTCACCGAGAGTATTAACTATTCTGCCGACCAAATCTTCGCCTACCGGTACGGATAGTATTTTTCCGGTTGATTTTACAATGTCTCCTTCCCTTATTTTACGCATATCGCCTAAAATAACCGCTCCCACATTGTCCTCCTTCAAATTCAGCACCACTCCTTGCACCGCTTCGTCACCAATTTCGACCATTTCTGAAGCCATCGCTTCGTCAAGACCAGAGACAAGAACGACTCCGTCGCCCACTTCAATAACCTTACCGATTCTTTGGACTTCCGTTTTAAGATAGAAACCCTCGATTTCTTTTTTTAAGGATTTGAGTATCTGATCTTTTGCTTGCATAAAGTTAGTGTATGTTACAAATTACAGAAAATTAAAATATCAAACAACAATTAAAATCGGTTTTATTTGGCAAACTTATCTTTCAGCTTGTCCAACTGGCCACTGATCGTATTATCGAAAAGCATATTGTCCCAAACAATTCTCGTGCCCCCGAGCAATTCCGGTTTTATCTCTAACTCAATCGGGACGTTTTTATCTTGAAAATACCGGATAACCATATTTTGTTCTTTTTCATCCGAAACCGATACTTGCGCTTTTTTGCTGAGCGCTTTTACCTTATTATCGAAAAATTTAAAAATTTTTTTGCCTTCGAGGTCACGATGGTGTCGCTTGAGCATCTTGAACCAAGCCTCAACTATCTGATTTCTCCGGGCCTTGTTTTTTTCGTCAGCGGCCAATTCGAATAATGAATCAACATAATCGCTTAAAGTATACATACTTTATAACTTTGAATTTTTTGATTAGATAACCCGATTCATTTTTTCTTCAATCTCTTTAATCAAATTCTTCTTATCTTCGGCGGTAATTTTCTCTTTAATAACTTTCTTAGCTACTTCTATTACGATTTCGCCGGTTTCTTTGCGTACCTCTGTCACTATTCTTTCTTTTTCCTTCCGTAAATAGTTTTTGGCTTCTTCTTTCCACCTCATTATTTCTTCCTTTGCTTCCCGGACAATGTCTTCTTTGTGTTCTTCTCCTTCGATGTGGGCCTTTTCCATAATCCGGTCCGCTTCGCGAGAACTTTCTTCAAGTTGCTTTTTGGCGTTTTCTTCTGCTTCGGCAATTCTTTTTTCCGCCTTAACCGCATTTTTTAATCCTTCTTTGATTCTCTCTTCCCTTTTTTTCATAATATCCAGCAACGGCTGATATAAAAACCGCCTGAGGACATACATTAAGAGAAAAAAATTCACTATTTGGGCAAGAAATATTTTGCCATTAATACCCAATTTGCCTAAAATTTCCATTTATCGAATGTTTAGTTTAAAGACGTGGTTCCCGCTTAAGATCAGCAGTCAAGCAAATCACCTTTAACTACACGAATTTGATAATCAACGCGACTACTAGAGCGTAAATTGCAATCGCTTCCGCGAACGCGATAGCCAAAATCATCATTGACTGAATCTTTCCCGAGGCTTCGGGGTTTCTCCCTACCGCTTCCAGGGCTTTGCCGGCCAAAATTCCAATACCGATACCGGGGCCGATCGCTCCCAAACCAATCGCGATAGCGCTGGCAATTTCCTTTAGGTTACCCAATTGAGACACTGCTTCTTTGGCTTCTTCCATCTTACTTATAGTTTAAAATTTAAATTTACCCGTGTGTTTCCGTGGCCATCTTTAAAAAAACTAACGTCAAAGTCGTAAAAACAAGAGCTTGAATTAGCCCCACAAACATTTCTAGCATAAAGAATGGGAGCGGTAAAATATAGGGCACGAGGAACATCATAACTACAAGTAGTACCTCTCCGGCAAACACGTTGCCAAAAAGCCTGAAGGAAAAGGAAATTAGTTTTGATATTTCACTGATAAGCTCCAAAATTCCCACAAAAAAGTCAATCGGGCTCTTGAAGTTAAAGAATTTTCCTAAATGTTTTCCCAATCCAAGCGTAACAATGCCCGCTACCTGAGTGGTAACAACCGAGATCGCCGCCCAAGCAATAGTCGCGTTCAGATCAGAATTCAACGACCGAAAAAAGGGGACAAATTCGTTGTGCTCGTAAAAACCGAAGGTGCCCACTCCCGGGATCAAACCAAACCAGTTGGATATCAAGATAAAAATAAAAAAAGTCGCCAAGAAGGCAAAGTATTTTGTGACCTTAGTTCTATCTCCCCATACGTCTACAAAGAAATCCAATACCGTTTCTATGACATATTCAAAAAAGTTTTGTTTTTTTCCAGGCATTAGCTTTGGTTTCCGTCCCGCCCAAAAAGCCAAAATAATCAAAAGCAGCATAACTACCCAACTGGTAAGCAGGGTATTGGTTAAAATTAAACCTCCGATGTGCCCGATTGTTTCTGGTATGAGAGAAATATGCACGGAAGTATTCAGTTAAAAAGTTACCAGGTTATGACTTTCAAAAAGCAATCTCACCCTTTATGAACTCTGAAAGTGCCCCCACCAGGACTCGAACCTGGAACCAATGGCTTAAGAGGCCACTGCTCTACCAATTGAGCTATAAGGGCCAACCGATTTTTTAGAGTTAAAAAGTTACCAGGTTATGAAATCACAAAGCATCAAGAAATAAAATACAACAAAAATATCTCCACTTACTTGGTAACTTGGAAACTTTATAATTCTTTAACTCATCTACTTCCATTTGAAAAAGAAAATTCCCAATTGTCAATTTTAATAACCCTATATAATCTTTATTTTAGTCTCTCAGCAAGAAATATGGCTTACTTGCCCCCGCTTCAAACGCTCGAGAGCGATTGTTGCTTTTAGTAAAAATTTATTGGATTATCAGATTATAAATACCTATAGGAAATAAAATGAAAATAAAATCTCTTTTTGTTGTTGCCAATTGGAAAATGAATCCACTAACTCTCAAAGAAGCGGAAAGAATTGTCAAAAGCATCGATCAAGGAATTAGAGCGATGAAACGGAAGGATTTTTCCGAAAAGATTGAACTGGTAATTTGTCCTCCGTTAATTTTTCTAGGCCGTCTTCCCGAAAGCAATTTCGGACAATGGGGAGCCCAAAACGTTCATTGGCAAGCAAGAGGGGCTTATACGGGCGAAACTGCGATCCGAATGTTGGAAGATATTCACTGCAAACATGTGATAATCGGCCATTCGGAAAGGCGGAAATATTTCGGGGAAACGGACGAAACGGTAAACCTAAAACTGAAAGCGGTTCTAAAAACATCTATAAAACCCATCATTTGTGTAGGTGAAACCAAAGAAGAAAGAGATAAAAACCAAACTACCAAGGTCATCAGAAAACAACTCGAGAATATTTTCCGAAACATCAGTATCTTGGACCTACCCAAAATAACCGTGGCTTACGAGCCTATTTGGGCAATAAGTACGATGCGAGATGGGGTCGCAAACGCGGCGGACGACCCTAATGACGTAATGGGAATCATCATACTTATTCGAAAAGTTTTAGCCGAAACATACCGCGGAGACGTAGCCGAGAGAGTAAAAGTGATTTATGGAGGAAGCGTTGGCCTGAGAAATATTGATAGTTTCCTGGAAGTGGACATCGTTCAAGGTTTTTTGGTTGGTGGAGCCAGTTTGACCGCTTTCGATTTTTTGCCGATATTACGGAAAGCGTATGATAGCAGAAATAGCTAATAATTTTTTATCGATATTTAGCCTTTATCATTAATTTATCATTTTCAAAGGAAATCCTGAGATATAAAACGCTAAATGAAAAATGATAAATATTACCCAGCATGGTCAAACCAAATCTAGATTTTCTCGTTATTGCCCCTACTCCATTTTATGCCAATCGGGGATGCCATATGCGCATTCGCGGAGAAGCAGAAGCGCTCCGGAAAAAAGGGCGTAAAATTTTAATTACGACCTATAAAGAAGGAGAAAACGTCCCGGAAATCAAAGTAATCCGCTCTCCTTTTGGCGTCGGAAGCTTTGGCCAAGGCGTAGCCGCTACTTGGAAAAATATTCCGGCGGGGTTTTTTTTATTTTGGAGCGTCTTATATGAAACAATCTACCGACGGCCCACGGTTCTTTACGGCCACCTGTTTGAAGGTGTGGCAATCGGCATCGCGGTTAAATATTTAGCGATCCCTTTGAGCTTGTTTAATTATAACCCGATCTTGGTGTTGGACGCCCAAGACAGTTTGGCTGAAAAAATGGCCAGTTACAGAATGATAAAGAAAAATTCGTCGCTCTTTAATTTTTTTCGTTGGCTGGAAAGATTCATTCTCTTTTTTCCAGATTTTATTTTTGCCAGCTCGGTGCAGGGCGTAAGAAGTCTGAAAGAAATCCGTCCCCGATCCAATCCGCTAAGCTTGCCTGACGGCATTTCCATATTCCAAAAAGGAATAACCTCGGTAAAAATAAAAAAGTTCGGCGGAAGTGACGGCAAAAGCCAAGCTTTGTCGAGAATATCTTCTTATTTTTCCTTACCGCAAGTATCCTTGATCGAAAAGTGGATTAAAGACAAAAATACTGTGCTGCTATACACCGGCAGTTATTCGCCCGCGAAAGGTTTTCCGGCTTTTATAGAACAATGCCTGCCGTCCCTTTTAAAAAATAAAAACCTCCGCTTTCTTTTTGGCGGTGGAGATTATACCGGTATTGCCAATCTAGATAAACTAATCAAAGCTAATCCGGATAAAATAATTTCGCTTGTGGATTTAAATTTAAAAAACCTTGTTTTTTTTTCGATCCTGGGAGATATAGCAATAGATTGTAAGCCTCCCCAAACCTCTGAATCAAGTGGAAAAATCCTTAACTATATGGCTGTAGGATTGCCCATCGTTTGCTTCGACCAAGAAAACAATAAATTTTTCTTAGCCGAAAATGGCCTTTACGCTAAGAATTATTCCGCACTCAGTAAAAATATTTTGACTCTAGCCAATGACTTAGCCCGGAGAGCTGAATTAGGAAAAGCTAATTCTGAGCGAGCTTGGAATAAATTTACTTGGGATAAAACAGTAGAAAAGATGCTAGAATGTTTAGCGAGAGACCCGCGGCTTAAGAATCAAAAATAACGTAAATAATGATAATTCTTAATTTTCTGTAACTTGGAAAATTTTTCCCTCCTTATTCTATCCGCAATCGGTTTTTTGATCATCATCTTCAACGCTATCTTGTGGAGAAAAGTTAGGCGTTTCGAAAAAATATTTGACGATCCCTACGAAGAAAAAAATAGTAAAATATTGCTTCAAAATACCTCTTCGGCCCTTAAAAAATTGGACAAAGACATTCAAGAATTGTATGAAATAAACAGTAGCGTAAGCAAAATAACCAAAAGAGGGATCTGTAAAGTCGGTCTCGCCCGTTTCAACGCTTTCTCTGAAAAAAGCGGCAATCAGAGCTTTGCCGTCACAATGCTTGATTTTCGAGATAGCGGAATAGTTTTTTCGAGCCTCCAAACAACTAAAGGTGCGCGTTTGTTCATTAAACCCATCCAGAATGGGGAGCCGATAAACGGCGCCGAGCTATTGGCAGAAGAAAAGAAAGCACTGGAAAGAGCCAAGCAGGTGGTTTTTTAATAAAATCAAAATTTAAAAATGAAAAATTAAAATTTAGGTGTCACTAACTTTTATTTTTACATTTTGATTTTTTAGTTATCTTATGTCCAGTATTAAACTCCCGAGTGCTATCACCGTCAAAGAATTCGCAAAACTCTTGGAAAAGAGCGTGCCTGAGACGATCAAAATCCTTATGGACAACGGTTTTCTCGCTACCATCAACGAGGAACTCGATTATGATACTGCGGCTATAATCGCTGAAGATTTGGGTTTTGCAGTCGAAAAGGAAGCGGAAGAAAAATCGGAAGCCGTTATTTTTTCGAACGAACTGGCTAATATTATCAAAGAAGAAAAAAAATTCCCTAAGGGAAAACTACAAAAACGCCCCCCTGTCGTTACCATACTCGGACACGTTGATCACGGTAAAACTACCCTGCTTGACACGATAAGACGTACGAAAATAGCCGAACAGGAATCAGGAGGAATTACCCAACATATCACCGCTTACCAAGTAAAGACTAAGAATAAAACTATCACCTTCGTGGACACTCCCGGCCACGAAGCTTTTCAAAAAATGCGTGCCAGGGGAGCTGGCATCGCCGATATCGCAATCATAATAATTGCCGCCGACGACGGGATTAAACCTCAAACAAAAGAAGTGTTAGACAACATTAAAAAAAACAAAATTCCTTTCGTGATTTGTATTAACAAAATTGACAAGCTTGGGGCAAGTCCCGATAAGGTAAAGGGCCAGTTGGCAGAAGAGGGCGTATTGGTCGAAGGATGGGGGGGAAATGTTCCCGTTGTGGAAATTTCCGCCAAACAAAACAAAAATATCGATGAGTTACTGGAAACCATTCTTTTGGTTGCAGAAATTGAAGATTTTAAAGCAGATTTTACCAGGCCCGGCATCGGCCTAGTGTTGGAATCCCATTTAGATAAATTGCGCGGGCCGATTGTTGTTCTAATTATCAAAAACGGTACGGTTAAAAAAGGAGATACCGCGATTGCCGGAGGTTCTTCCGGCAACATCCGCCTGATTGAAGACTTTCAAGGCAACCAAATCGAATCCGCCACTCCCTCTATGCCAATAACGGTTTTGGGATTCAATAAACTCCCTCCTGCCAGCAGCATTGTAAGAATTGTGCCTATGGACCGGTCTTTTCTCAAACAGAAAAAACTTTCTTTCGAAAAAGAGAAGTCCGTTGGCCGAACCTCCCCTCTCAAAAGGATCGAGCAGTCGCTGGAGACAGAAAAATATAAAAAACTTAACATTGTAGTCAAAGCCGATACCCAAGGGTCACTCGAAGCGATCGAACAAATATTAAGCAGTTTGATGGTGGAAGATGTGGTAGTCAAAATAATAAAAGCCGGTGTAGGCCAAATTAACGAATCGGATATCATGCTTGCTAAAATAAGCAACGCTTTTTTGTACGGATTTCGAGTAACCGCCAATTTTACCGCTTCAGAGATACAGGAAAAAGAGAAAATCGAGCCCCGTTTTTATGAAGTTATTTACCATCTTATCGAAGACATCCAGGCAGAAATGAAAAAAATCATAACGGTTCATCAAGTGAGAGTTGACCACGGGGTTCTCAAGGTCTTAGCCGTTTTTCATACCGGGAAAAAAGATACGATTGTCGGCGGCAGAATCACGGCAGGAAAACTTATCCGGGGAGATAACCTGGAAGCTAAGAGAGGGGAAGAAATTATCGGCCTTGGCAAATTGACCCAAATGAAGAAAGGGAAAGACGAAGTTTCAGAATCTCCCGAAGGAGAGGAATGCGGAATCACCTTTGAAGCTACTGGACCGCTCCCCAAATTTCAACCGGGAGACGAAGTTCATTCATTTATAATTTCCGAAAAAACGACAAGCGAAAATGGCGCAAAGTAGAATTACTCCCACTATAGGCATTGACGCGGCAGATCTCTGCCATAGAAGAATCGATGGTACGCGGATTTACGTATACAACTTGCTTGAGCGTTTCGGGCAGGTGGCCCCCGATACTCTCTTTTTTATTTATTTAAAAGACAAGATAAATCCGGAATTACGCTTTAAAAAGTTTCCCAATTATTTACTTCGCAAAGGCTCATTTCCCTTTTTTTGGACTCAACTGAAATTACCGGAACTATTGAAGAGAGATATGCCCAACGTTCTGTGGATGCCTCTTCACAATATGCCTATCCGGCGGCCTAAAGGGATCAAAACCGTCATCACGATCCACGATTTAGCCTTCAAACTGTTTCCCGAACTGTTTCCCCCTAAAGATTTATTTCTATTGAATAAACTAACCGCATATTCGGTAAAGTCCGCCGACCGTATTATAGCGGTTTCCCATTCTACCGCCCGTGACTTGACGGAAATATACGGAGTTCCCAGTTATAAAATAAGGGTAATCCACCACGGTTATAACGCCAAACTTTTTCATCTCCCCAGCGCGGAAGAAAAAGCAAGAGTCGTTGCGATAAAAAATAAATATAAAATTGCGCCTAAAGTAAAATATCTGATTTACGTCGGAGCAATCCAACCTAGAAAAAATTTGGGGGTACTGGTAAACGCTTTTGAAAGATTGAAAACTTTACATTCTTTTCGCGATTGGAAGTTAGTTTTGGCCGGTTCCGACGCTTGGCTCTTTGAAGACTTGAAGAAACAAATAAATTCCTCGGTTTGGAAAAAAGATATCATAATGACAGGCAATTTCACTATATTAGACTTGCCGTACCTATTGTGGGGAGCGGAAATATTTGTTTTCCCCTCTTTGTACGAAGGATTCGGTATTCCCATTTTGGAGGCAATGGCTTGCGGAGTGCCGGTGATAACCGCTAGAAATTCCAGTTTAGTGGAGGTCGCCGGCAGTAACGCGGTCTACTTCGATGCCGGCCGCATCGACGATTTGGCCTCATGTATCAAAGAACTGGAAGCCTCTCCCGAAAAAAGAAAAGAGCTGATAGAAAAGGGACTGAATTGGGTAAAAAATTTCAGCTGGGACGAAACCGCCAAAAAAACCTATGAATTTTTAATAGAAACAGCGATCGGGTAAAATACATTCTAATTCTAATTCTAATTTTACCTTGATTCTTATTCCTCAACTTCTGATTACTTTGGCACTCTCTCTTGACGAGTGCTAAAAATAGTTTAAAATTGAAAGTGAAAAATAAAGAAAGATTGATATGGGCTTTATCCATTATTATTAAACAAGCCAGTCCCCAAAATGGGACGCCAATTTTCTTAATTTTTTTTTAATTTTTCACTATTCTTACCATGTCTAAAATCCTTGGCATCGACCTTGGCACCACTAATTCCTGCGTAGCGGTTATGGAGGGAGATAAGCCGAAAGTAATCGAAAACCAGGAAGGTAGCCGCACCACCCCTTCAGTTGTGACTTTGTCAAAATCGGGCGAACGACTAGTCGGAGTTCCCGCCAAAAGACAAGCGGTAACCAATCCGGAAAATACGATATTTTCGGCTAAAAGATTGATTGGCCGCCGCTTTGACGATCCCGAAGTACAAAACGATATCAAACTTTTTCCTTTTAAATTGCAAAGTGGGAGCGATGGGGGAGTAGAAATAAAATTAGGAGAAGAATGGAAGAAGCCGCAAGAAATATCCGCTATGGTCTTATCGAAATTGAAGGCGGACGCTGAGGCTAAGTTGGGTGAAAAAATTGGAAAAGCGGTAATTACCGTTCCAGCCTATTTTGATGACGCGCAAAGAAAAGCCACTCGCGATGCCGGGAAAATTGCCGGATTTGAAGTGGAAAGAATCATTAACGAGCCTACCGCAGCCGCGCTGGCCTATGGATTCAACCGCAGTAAAGACGAAAAAATTATCGTTTACGATCTAGGGGGAGGAACTTTTGATGTCTCCGTGCTGGAAGTAGTCGGAGAAGGGGAAGACAAATCGGTAGAAGTTAAAGCCACTAGCGGCGACACCCACTTGGGAGGCGATGATTTTGACCAAAAAATAATTGATTGGATAATTACGGAATTTAAAAAATCCGAAGCGATTGATTTATCAAAAGATTCTATGGCGTTGCAAAGAGTTAAAGAGGCGGCTGAAAAGGCAAAGATCGAACTTTCCACTTCTATGGAAACGGAAATCAACCAGCCTTTTATCACAATGGGAGAGAGCGGTCCCAGACACTTAAGCCTAAAATTGACCCGTGCCAAATTGGAAGAATTGGTGGGCGATTTAGTGGAAGGGACACTAAAACCTTGCCAAAAAGCCTTAGAAGATGCCAAAATCGGGAAAAACGATATTAACGAAATTATTTTGGTAGGCGGCCAAACCCGAATGCCCTTGGTCTTAAAAAAAGTAGAGGATTTTTTCGGCAAAAAGCCAAACATCTCTTTAAATCCTGATGAGGTGGTAGCTTTGGGCGCGGCCGTCCAAGGCGGCGTATTACGAGGAGACGTAAAAGATATTTTACTTTTGGATGTGACTCCGCTGACTTTAGGTTTGGAGACATTAGGAGGCATTAGGACCCCTATCATCGAACGTAATACAACTATTCCGACTTCTCGGGAACAAGTTTTTTCCACCGCAGCCGATAACCAGCCATCTGTGGAAATTCATGTGCTGCAAGGCGAACGGGAAATGGCAAGCGACAACAAAACTTTGGGCAGATTTCATTTAGACGGTATCCCGCCCGCTCCTCGGGGCATTCCCCAAATTGAAGTTAAATTCGACATCGATGCCAACGGTATCTTAAACGTTGCCGCTAAAGACAAAGCGACCGGTAAAGAGCAGTCTATTCGCATCGAAGCCTCTTCAGGAATTTCCGAAGAAGAGATCGAAAAAATGCGCAAAGACGCAGAAGCTCACGCCGCCGAAGACAAGACCAAAAAAGAGTTAGTAGAAACCCGTAATTTAGCCGACACCTTAATATTTACTACCGAAAAAGCCCTGAAAGACGCGGGGGATAAAATAACCGAAGACGAGAAGAAAAACATCGAGGAAAAAATTAAAGCTTTGCGTGAAGTCAAAGACAAAGACGATAAAGAAGCCATTAAAAAAGCCACTGAGGAATTGAGTCAAGCCGCCCAAAAAATTGGCGAAATTCTTTACAAAGAAGCTCAGGAAAAAGCGGCTCAGGAGAAAAAAGATGCCGACAGCAAAAATGAAACGAAACAAGAAGGTCCGATTGATGTTAAAGGGGAAGAGAAAAAGGATGATACGAAAAAAGACGAGGATGAGAAAAATGGCAAGAAGGAATAGAGATAAGGTAAACTAAGGATTTTATATCATTGGCTGGATTTTTTTTATTTCATCTACACTGTTTTTAATTTTCTCTTCCAACCAAGCGTAAGTGCCGACTTCGCCGTTGCTAGATTTATCGGCGATATCGGAAATTTTTTGGGCGGTTTTCTCGTCGCTCAAATCTTTTTCCGTTAAACTATTGGCAAATTGTTCGATAACCGCTTTTATGACAGAATTATTTTCCATTTCCGTAATAGCGGTGTCCGCTATTTTGCTGGCCAAAATTGACTCCAACTCGCTTTCCGATTTTCCCTCCAAATCGCTTCTCAAAGCTTCCGGCCTTTGAATATCGTTAGGTTTTTCGAATGATGGTAAGGCTTTTGCCGGAACGGCTTTTTCCGCAATTCTTTGCTCAACGACTTCTTTAACCTCCTCAGTTATTCTTCCCGACTCTTTTTCTATATTTTTCGCAGTTTCGAAAACACCCTCCCTTTCTCCTGGCCGAATATTTTTTTGTTCTTGTGTCAAAGGCATTTTATATAGGTTTTACTTTTTCGCTTAGGTAATCGAACACTATTTTAGGATTATTGTAGTTTGTCTTTATTAAACCGGCTATTTCTTTTGGGTGGCCATATTTTATCCATTCCGCGACTTTGTTTATCCAAAGGTCGCTTCCTTTGATTCCTTGGATTTCGCTGAATTTTTCAATAAATTTATCTCCTTCGTAGCTACCGCTTATGCTGGCCGCTGCCACGATTATCCCGGCAAATTTCTGTCGTTTTTCTTTTTCAAAATACATAGCTTGGAATAATTACTTATTAAGCAATTCCAAAAATTCTTTTTCACCTATTATTTTTACTCCCAACGATTTAGCCTTATTCAGTTTACTTCCCGGATCGTTACCGGCAACGACGTAGCCGGTGCTTTTGCTGACACTACTGGATATCTCACCCCCGACGTTACGCACTATTTCTTTGGCTTCGTCCCGGCCTAGATTAGGTAAAGTTCCCGTGAAAACAAAAGATTTGCCCTCGATTGCCGCGGAGAAAGGCTTCAAATCCTTCTCTAAATGTCCGACCGCTATTTTAATTTCCAAATCGCTAAGTTCCTGCAACTCTTCGAGGTTATTTTCGTCGTGAAAATATTCAAACAAACTGCCAGCCGCTTTCTCACCGATTCCTTTAATTCTCTGCCATTCTTCAAAAGTAACCCTCCTGGCTTTTTTAATCAGTTCTGCCGGCGTATAGAAAAGCTTTAAACCGGATAGAGCACTCTTCTCTGTCCCTATGAGGTGTTTTGCCACTAAGAAAGCTGTTTCTTCGCCAATATAACGTATCCCTAAAGCGTTAACGAACTTCTCGAGTTTTATTTTTTTACTGGCTGTAATGGCGGTGATCAAATTTTTCGCCGATAGTTCCGCAAATTTTTCCAAGGGGACAAGATCCCCTTCTTTGAGACGAAAAATATCCGAAAAATCCCTAATTAACCCACTTTCCATCAATTGGCCAACAATCTTATCGCCCAATCCTTCTATGTTGAAACTTTTTTTGCTGGCAAAATGAATTAATTTTTCCTGCTCTTGCGCAAAACATTTCTTGTTCGAGCAATAGGTTGCGGCTTCCTTCTTTCCTTGCGCAAGATATCGTTTCTCCACCGGAGAACCACAAACGGGACAACGAGTGGGCATCCGAAAACTTTTTTCTTTCCCCTGCCGAAGGTTTTTCAAAACTTCTACTATTTCCGGAATAACATCACCCGCCTTTCGCAAGATCACCGTATCCCCGATTTGCACGTCTAGCCTTTTTATTTCGTTTTCGTTATGCAAACTGGCCCGGCCCACTACGGAACCGGCGATCGGAACCGGTTCAAAAAGGGCAATGGGGGTGAGCGCTCCCGTACGTCCCACTTGAACTTTAATATCCTTAACAATAGTCGTGGTGGTTTCGGCGGGAAATTTGTAAGCCACGCCCCAACGAGGAGATTTGCCAGTATAACCAAGCTTTTCTTGATAGAAAATCGAATTTACTTTTACAACCAACCCGTCAATACCGTAAGCCAAGCTTTCTCTCGCTTTTGAAATTTCCCAAAAATAATTATCAATTTCGCTTAAATTTTCACAATGCCGGTAGTGATCGTTGACTTTGAAACCGAGCTCCTTCAGGATTGCCAATTTCTCTTGCTGGTTTTTTATTACGTGGGGAAAATTGCCGTTTTTGACCGGGTGCAGTTGATAAATAAAACTGTCCAGCCTGCGGGATGCCGCTATTTTGGGATCCAGCTGCCGGATTGACCCGGCGGCGGCATTACGGGCATTGGCAAAAAGCGGCAGATTTTCTTTTTTTCTCTCTTTGTTTATTCTTTTAAGTTCACTTTTTGAAAGCCAGCATTCGCCTTCAACAATAATATCTACTTTTTCCTTAAGCACAATTGGAATACTTTCGATCGTCTTGATGTTTTGGGTTACATTTTCACCGATCCGCCCATCCCCCCGAGTTGCGCCGCTTGCCAAACTGCCCTGTCGATAAGTAAGCACTATATGAAGACCATCTATTTTTGCTTCGGCGGTATAATCAATTTTTGGTTGGCTGTCATTTTTTTTTTCCAAAATCCGTAAGTTTTTCTCTTCCCAAGCGTGTAACTCCTGAAAATCAAAAGCATCGTCTAGACTCCATTGCCTAACTGGATGGATTATTTTTTGGAATTTATCCAAGGCCTTACCGGCTATTCGCTCAGTAGGGGAATGGGGTATTTTAAACACGGGATATTGCTCTTCGAGCTGCAATAACTCGTGACGAAGGGCGGTGTACGCTTCATCGGTTATTTCCGGATCATTTAGCACGTGATAGCGGTAGCGCAAGCGCTCTATTTCTTCGCGTAATCCTTTTACCCGTAATTCGATCGATTTTTGATTATTTTTGTCGAATTTTTTTTGCATAATTTCACTTTCCGATTCCCACTTTTTGGCCAGTATACATTGGCTCCGTTTTCTTTTCCGCATAAATGTCCGGCTTCGGCTTAAGCGTAAGACTCATTCTAAATTTGCCGCCGGTTTTTTTATTCAACCGGAAACTGACCGTCGTCCCTTTTTCTAATTTTCCGTCAAAAATTTTCTGCGCTATCGGCTCTTCTATCTTTTGCTGGATCAAACGACGCAACATTCTGACACCTTCTTTTTTATCCACGCTTCTACTGGCCAACTCTTTAAGCACTGCCTTATCAACAGCCAAATTAATTTTTTTTGTCGCTAAAAGTCTTTTCTTCAATTTATCGATCTCTAAAACCGCTATTTCTTGTATTTCCTTGATTCCTAGCGGTTTAAAAAAAGCTACGCCGGATACGCGGTTGAGAAATTCCGGCCGCAGAAAATCTTCCAGTTTTTTTCTGATTCCTGCTTTTTCACGTTTACCCAGTTTACTTGTTGTTCCTGTTCCGGAAAAGCCCATCATTTCTTTGAGAAATTCATCGTTACCCAAATTGGAGGTAAAAACGATAATAGTGTTACGAAAATTAATTTTTCTGCCGGTTCCATCGGTAAGGAAACCGTCTTCCAACACTTGGAGGAAAACGTGAAAAACTTCTGGATGAGCTTTCTCTATTTCATCAAAAAGAATCAGACTGTAAGGATTTTTTCGAATTTTGTCGGTGAAGCCGTTCCTTTCACCGTAGCCGACATAACCCGGAGGCGATCCCAATAAGCGGGATACTGTATGTTTTTCGCTGAATTCACTCATATCTACCCGAATAATCGAATCGGCCTTCAGAAACAATTCCCGGGCAATCAACTTGGCAAGATAAGTTTTGCCTACTCCGGTGGGACCGACAAATAGCAAGGCGGTAGCCGGTCTTTCGGGATCAGCTATTCCCGCAAGGGATCTTCTGAGCGTGGCAGCCACTTCTTGGACTACCCTGTCTTGTCCCTTCAGCGAACGCATTAATAATTGGGGAAGGTTTTTTAGACGTTCTGCCGGACTTTCCAAAACCAATTCCAAAGGCAACCGTAATTTTCGCGAAAGAACTTCGGCCACATCCCGCTCGTCTACCACCGGAATCAACCGCCTTTCTTTGGCCACTTTTACTTCCAGCTCTCGAATAATTTTGGCCAAATCTTTTTCGCTTTTCAAAATATTGGCAGCCATTTCCATATTGTTGTTGCGGACCATTCTTTCTTTGGCTTGACGCAGTTTTTCTCTTTGCATCTCCAGCTTTTGCAGCTTTTTGGTCGTTCCTTGGCGATGTTCATCTTGAACAACAAACGCTGCCGATTCGTCCAAAAGGTCAATCGCTTTGTCCGGCAAAAATCTGTCGGGAATAAAACGGTTTGCCAGTCTTACCGATTCCAAAAGCGCCTGGTTAGAAATTTTCACATTATGGTGTTCTTCGTAAAAACGCCGAATGCCTTTTAGAATCGTAAGAGTCTCTTTGAGGCTGGGTTCCTTAACCCAAACCGACTGAAAACGCCTTTCCAAAGCTCCGTCTTTTTCTATATAATGATTGTATTCTTCAATAGTGGTAGCTCCGATGCACCGGAGAAGCCCCCTGGCTAAAGCCGGCTTCATGATATTAGCAGCGTCCAAGCTGCCTTGGGCGCTACCCGCTCCTACTAAATTGTGTAACTCATCAATAAAAAGAATAACATTGGGATCGCTTTCCGCTTCTTCCAAAACTCTTTTAAAACGGTCCTCGAATTCGCCGCGAAAAGAGGTTCCTGCTACCAAAAGCCCCATATCCAAAGTTATTATCCTTTTCCCCAAGAGCATCGGGGGAACTTCTTTTTCTACGATTTTTTTGGCTAATCCCGCTACTATGGCTGTTTTTCCTACTCCCGGCTCCCCCACTAGGACAGGATTATTCTTTGTTTTACGCATCAAGATACAAACCAAATCATCAATTTCTTTGTCTCGGCCGACAATCGGATCAATCTTACCCCTGACTATTTCTTCATTTAGATCATGGCCAAAATATTCCAAAAGCTGTTCCGTCTTCGGTAAATTTGGCAAATTTTGTACCCGCGGCATTACCAAACCGAACGAAGGTCGCGGAGGAGGGTACTGAAAGAAATTGGAAGACGACATCTCCGTTTCCTCTTTCTTCTTTTTTTCCACAATAGACGAAAAAAGTTCACCAATTTCACCCATAACTTCCTGGATAAAATCGGATTGCGCATTTTTCGGATTTTTTGTTACCGCCCCCTTTTTTTGGATTTTTTTGGGAAAATTCACGAAGAACAATGGCTCCTCGATAATAGGCTCATTCGTCCCAGCCATTACTTTTCTGATCTGTTCGTGTAAGCGCGCTAATTCTGCCTTATCCTTTCCCAGCAAAGCTAAGGTTTTTTTGTCGCCGTTTTCCAAAACAGCGAAAAGGAGATGCTCGGTGCCAACATAAGGAAATTGGTACTCCTGTGCCACTCTTATGGCGCTAATTATCGCCCGGTGAGCTGCTTCGGAGAAATCCACCGGCTCGAGCTGAATTTTTCCTTTCAAGGCAACGGTTTGAGGCATTGATCCCCGAAGAATAGGAAATGTTTTTAGGTTTTTTAGAATATTAAAACCCACACAGCCGTTTTCCCAAGAAATAGCTTTAAGCAAATCTGCCAAGTTGACAATCTTTTGCTCTTTCCTTTTGCTGGCGAAATATTGTGATCGCTCCAGGGAATTTTTTAGATGCAGGGTAAAATAACGTAAAATGATATTCTTCATATGAGATAGTTAAAGACTGACTTTTTCTTAATTATAGCCTGAACTTTAAAAAATACACAAGCCGTTCAAGCTACTTCGCTTAGTTGCAATAATAAAAAATAAGGTTAGATTATCTTGATCACCTAAAGACATCTCGCAACTAATGATTTGCCACTAACGACAAAACGCGAAGAAGAAAAACGAATTTTCTTGTCGTAAGTTGTCAGTTATTAGTCGTAAGCTTAAGTTATGTTGAGTAAGGAAGAACAGTTAATCGAGCTTTTTAAGAACCATAAGAACAAATTGCTACTCACTAAGAACGAGATAAGCGGGGACCTTTTTGGCAGTCTTTTAGCGTGGGGATTTTTTATCGGAAAGATAAACGGGGACAAGTTTCCCACCTTGTATTTGCCGAGATATAAAGAACTAAAAAAGATTTATTCATTCCTGCCGGAATACGATTCGGTTATTGAAGAAATCAGCGGGGTACGCGATTTCATCCTATCGTTTAACGTCAAAGAGAATGACATCAAAAATGTCCGCTGGAAAAAAGAAAATGAGCACCTGGATATAATTATCACCCCGGAAAAGGGAAGTATTGATCCGCGGGATTTTTCTTTTATTCCCGCCCGATTCAGCTATGATCTGCTGTTTATCATCGGCACCGCGGATTTTTCAGAAATGGGGAAGGCGTACGAGAGGAATAGTGATTTATTTTTCGAACTCCCGATCATCAACATTGATACGAACACCGGTAACGATAACTACGGCCAACTTAACATAGTGAACCCGGTGGCCAGTTCCCAAGCAGAACTCTCCGTCGATTTAATGAGAAAAATAAACGAAGAAGCCATCAAAGACGAGGTCGCCCAATGCCTCTTGACGGCCTTAGTTGAAGCCACCGATAACCTAAAGGGTTCGAGGGTAACTCCGCACACTTTTGATGTTGCCGCTTTCCTTATGGAAAGGGGAGGCAACCACCAACAGATCTTGAGCGCCCTTTACGATACCGAGTCGTTGGAATCCTTAAAACTTTGGGGTAAAATGTTAGAGCGTCTTAGAGAGAAAGAAGGATTGGTTTGGTCTTACATTTTGAAGGAAGAACTTTCGTCTTATGAGTTACCGGATATAATGTTGCGCCGTTTTTTTGTCAGGCTCAAAAATTTTATTGACTTAGGAGATAAAAAATTAGTGGTCTTGTGGCAAGAGGAAGCGGACAAAACTCGAGCGTTTCTTTACAAAATCGACAGGGAGAGCGAAAAAGACAAAAAAATAATGGAGGAGTTGGAGGGAGAGTTATTTAATAATGAGATTCTGCGCTGTGCTTTTGACACCAAAAATAAAGACAGTTTTGAGGATACTATTGAAAAGATAAAAAATATTTTGAATAAATAGTGAAAATAGTTTATGTCCTCCGACAAAATCACCCTTAAATCCGCTTCCGACATCGAGCATCTGAAAACTAGCGGCAAAATTCTTTCCGCGATATTAAAAACACTCGCGGAAATGCTCCGGCCAGGCCTTAAGGGCGATACGCTAAACGCGGAAGCGGAAAATTTAGCTAAGAAGAATAATGCCCGGTGCTCCTTTAAGGGTTTCGAGGGATATCCGGCTAATATTTGTTTGTCCCGTAACAACGAAGTTGTGCACGGCTTTCCTTTTGGCAAGATAATCCGAAAAGGCGATATTGTAGGCTTAGATCTCGGCATTGATTACAAAGGATTTTTTACCGATTCGGCCGTTACAATAGTAATCGCCGACATAGACAAGCCGGCAACATTTTCCGTTACCGACAGGAATAGGATGCCATCCGATATTACTGGCAGTAGCAGGATACTGACCTGTTCCTACGAAGAAAAACAAAAATTGGCTGACACTACTCTTCAATGTCTTAAAAGCACTCTCAAATTCTGTAAACCTGGTTATCGCTTGGGCGATATCGGTTTTGCCGTACAAAATTTAGCCGAAAGTCGGGGATATTCGGTGGTCAAAAAACTGGTCGGACACGGAGTCGGATATTCCGTACACGAAATGCCGCTAATCCCGAATTATGGAGGAAAAAGTGAGGGTCTCCGTCTTAAGCCCGGTATGGTTTTGGCAATCGAGCCTATGGTCAATGTGGGAACCGATGACGTAATGATGGACAAAAAAGACGGCTGGACTTTTTACACCGCCGACGGATCGCTTAGCGCCCACTTTGAGTGGACGATAGCAATCACTAGCAGCGAACCGATTGTACTGACGCCTTTAGACTGGATAGATACGCGGTAAATCCACCCATTGCTGTTAATAAAAATATTTTGTATGCTTTAGTTAAATTTCGGCAATATAAAACAAATAATAAAAAAATAATTAAATAAATGGACCAAATTGTCACTTGCGGCGGAGTTGATTGTTCTGTTTGTTTTTTGCTGGAATCTGCCAGCATCCTATTCAAATGGCTGCTAGGAACCTCTTTCGCTGTTTCTGCTCTCATCGTCGTGTTGGGGGGACTTGCTTATATTTTCGATCTCGGAAAAAAAAATTATATTTACCAAGCGAAAAGAATTCTTCACTTTGCAACTGCCGGTTTTGTCGCAGTTCTGATATCATTTATTGCCGTTCAAACCGTTATTTGGGCAATCGGAGGGAAAATCCAGGGCAGTTGGTGGCAATTTAATTGCACAGTGGACGAAAGCGCCGTTTTTTCAAACAATACCGGATCTTCTGAGCGCGCCAAAAAGGTTCCCGTCCTGACAAACGAGAAAGAAGACGCAAAACCGATCATAGAAAACACTTACAATCTCAGCGACTTACAAATAAAGAACGCGAAAATCGCCACCCTTGACGTTAAAAACCTCAACCCGCTTAATCTGCGGCAGGATCTTCTGAGTCTCAATACCGGTGAAGAAATCCGTTTTCTCGCGGGAGCGAAAGATGTAAAACCCGAAGAAATAGCCGCTTTCACCAAACTATTAAACGGTTTCGTAGATAATGGCGAGAATGGATACAACGTAGACGAGCTCACGAAAAAATTCCAAGATGTCGTTACCGTCAGAAAAGACGATGGCGACTTAACGATAACCAGCAGTAATGATTTAACTAATGCTTACGGTAGTTATTGGAGCGGAGACCCGGTAATCGAGAAGAAATTAGACACTATTATTTCTTTTCTCGGTAACCAAACTTCCCAAAAAATTATCGCTTTCAAGAATGCCCGCTCCGAAGGTTCCTTAAATTTGTGCCTTGATTCGGGAGGAGATTGGCGGGAATTTCCCAACGAATGTACCGCCCGAAAAGAAGTTTACGGCAAGGAAAAAATTCGCTGTTCCGCTATCAGTAATCCTACGCTGGGTTGCGATTGTCCCGGCAATTACACCCTTTCTTCGGATGGAGTGTGCGTAAAAAAAGAGGCTCCGCCTAAAGATTCTGCCGGATTGCCCGAAAATACGCAAAATATAATAGAAAAAGCTTCGGATGATTTCCTGGATAATTACTATAACCAAACAGATTTATGCGCGGGCGTTTTTCTGCAGGAACGGCTTTGTCCAGCCACACGCTGCGATAATAACGGTAATATTACGGTTTATCCGCCTTCGGGGAAAGACCAATGCGCAGGTGGAGCGATAAAAACATATTCCTGCGAACCTCTCTTTGCTCCCCATTCCGACCCCTCCTGCGCCGCCATAAAAGACGTTAGTTCTTCTACTGAATTGGAAAAAAGAGCTGCCGAAAACCAAACAATCACCAAAACTTTAAACGATCTAATCAACCGGAGTAATCCCAATAATAATCCGGATAATTGGGGAAACAATAATAACAATAGCACCGCTACTAACAAAGGAAATGGCCAAGGCGGGAGCGGTAATACCGGTGGTACCGGAAACACTAGCGGTACGGGCAAAACCGGTGATGCCGGAAAGACTGGCGATAGCAGTACAACCAGTGATAGCGGTAAAACCGGCAGTGATACTTCAGATAAAAGCCGCACTGGAGACACTCCCTCTACTTCTGCCGAGGCTGACAGCGCCAGCGCTCAACGGGCACAGAGCTTTAATCCCACGCCGGAATACACTGAATTAGCCGAATGCATCGGTTTCAAAGACGGTAAAGTCCCCAAAAACGGCGTGATTGTAGAACTAGAAAACGAGGACGATCCCACCAACGCCAATAATCCTACTAGAAACGTGGGTCGGCTTTTTTATCTCGATCCTTACGGCAATATTATCGGCAACGCCGGTGACAAAAATTCCGGCGGCTTGAAATCAGGCGCTTGGACTAAGGGAAGCGGGGGAACCGCCTGGAGCACTTGGTCCCAGGAAAACGGTGAAAAAGTTTATAAACCCGAATGGATAACTTTCGATGCCCAAACAACCCACAATAGCGATCCTAATTCTTTCCGTTCAGGAGCAGGGGATCGAGTCGGCCCCGAAGGAGAAAAGATTGACGCTGACGGCAAAATCGATCCTGAAGGAGGAAAAGTGCAAAATATGTCCGGTTGTAATATGCATTCGGGCAGTAAACGCAGCCACTCTCGAGGTTGCAAGACGATGGGCGGACAGGAAAGAAAAGGGTTTACCGACTATGTCAAAAAAACAGCTACCCAAGACGGGGGACAAATAATCATGGCTACTTTGCCGGTAAAAAACACTGACCAAAATTCCCAACGCATCCAAAGTGATTGGTGCGGAAAGATGAATCCCTACAAGGCGATCGACCAGTTTAAGGGAAAATCAAAATACAAAAATTGGAACCCATTTTAAAAATAATTTGGAAACTGAAATCTAAAAATCTATTCGATATTTGGATTTTGAGCTTTGGTTTTAACTAACGTTAGTATTTTATCATATTCGGATCGTAATCGCCGTAACCTTTTTTGTTTTTGAGATTTTCGGCAATTTTACTGGCGTTTCCTTTACAGGTCCCAGCATCCATCGTACTGAAAATTACGGTATCTCTAGCTCTATGTTTATCATATGCCTTTCCTTTTGCTTGACTAAGATCATCATCGTAATCGGCCGGTTTCTCGCTGCCCCGAACGGTTGTCCATACCTCTTTCATAAACCCGTCAGATTCTTTTCTTGACCCCATCCCCAAACAACCAGCCGTATTGGTACCTGGATGTATGTTATAGCGCGAGAGGGTTCTTTCCGTATCTCCAGTCTCACCGTTCATCCGAAGATCACCCCGCGCGGTAAGCGGAGATTCTCTAGTATCAGCAGCATCACTGTAATGGGGTTGTGCCTGAATAGCATATACTCCCTCTTTTCCGAACCCCCCCTTGCCTTCACCCTGCGGATAAGTTACTAGAGGCTGCTGCCCGGTCGTGTCTCCATTACTGCCAACGACTTTTCCTGTGCGGGGATCGAGGTAAAACACGTTCATTCGAGTATGGGATTTGTCGGTATAAAATCCGATCATCGCGCCATTTTTAGGTATCTCGCCGTCTTTAAAGCCCATACATTCAGCCAAACGTTTAAAATCCCCGTTTTTTGATAAATCCTCTGAGGGAGTATAATCATTCGAACCAGCAGTCTGAGTTCCGGTTTCCCCGGTCTTGTTTGTTTGAGTTTCTTCGCTGGAAGTATTGTCGTTCGACTTTTTTTGGGAGCTGCCTTCGGATCCAGTATCGGAAGTCCCTCCGGTCTTATCAGTCCCACCCGTTTTGCCGGTACCACCCGTTTTGCCAGTTCCGGAATTACCGGTTCCTCCGCCACTGCCGCCGGAAGAACCGCTGGAACGATTATTGTTGGCATTATTACTGCTGCCCTGGTTTGATTTCCCTTTTTCCAACCAATCTTTTAGTTGGTTGTAGATACTGTTGTTGGTTTCTTTTTGATTTTGCAAGATTTGGCTTTCCTTGTTCGCAAAATCCGTAATGCTTTTTGTTTGGTCACAAGAACTGCTGTATTGGGGCGGAAAAAGAGGGTTGCAAGAATGTTCCTCCACCACTCCGTTTGCGCAAGTATCTTGCCCGGAAGGAGGGTAGATCACAAAATTAGTGCCCTCACAACGGGTACTGGGACAATTTCTATGGGTGAGTATTTGTCCGGAGCAGGAAGTTTGCTCGCTTTCGCTTCCCCAGTCTTCGCTAGCCGTTCCTCCGCTATCAGATGCTCCGGAAACTAGACTATCGGAAGTATCATTTTTCGCTTCCACCCCGCTGCCTTTATTCGGTTGATAACCGGCACTGCCTTCATTTGCAGCCGATTTTCTTTCCACACACTTTCCCTCCGCTAGGCAGCTTCCGCTGGGACACTGGCAAGCATTGACCGGATTTTGAATACTGGAACAACGGATGTTCTCCTTACCGCAAACTTGGTTGCGCGAAGTACATTCGTTTTTGAATTCCACCCAATTGCCCCCCGAATCAACACAGCTACTCCAGTAAAGTTCGCTATTACCCGATTTCAAAGTCGCAACTTTGTTTATATTCTGACTCGCCAATAATTTAAACAATTGATTTAGCTTACTGCTAAAATCGCTAGTATCCCCGGCCCCTTGAATCGCCTTACTGGCCTCAGCGCCAAGCCCGGCCAAGATCGGCCCGCCATCTGTCATATATACGCTCCCAATCTCCTGAACTTTTTTCCCCAAAGCGGCCAAATCGGTATTCTGACCGTTCCCTGGAGTGGTTCCACGCTGAAGAGTTCCGCTCATCAGGGTAATCAGGTTATCAAGGTCAGCTTGAGTTATACTATTATAACCAGCTAAAAATTTAATTTGCTCCCCCGGCTGCAGCAAACCGATATCCTGTTCCAAATTACCCATATCGATATTTTGCAGGTCCAGCACTCCCACTTTTTTTTCTCCCGTGGTAACCTCGGCCAAGTTGACAACCGGAGTAATTCCCTTGAATTCGGAATATTTTTGGGCAACCATTTCCGCACTGTTGTTTATGCCGGTACTTTCAGGAATAGTGTCCCCACAACTGATTTCCCACCAACTGCTGTTTTGGTAACCAATAACCTTAAAAAGGCTGTGCACCGCGAGCCAAGCCAAAAGGCAAACCGCAAAACCAATTACGCTATATCTCAGACCCCGATTGGCCGTATTGCGATAACTTTTATTTCCCGTAGCCACAATCCGCAGAATCCCGCTAAAAACCGCAAAGGCGACCGCAACGACCAAGGCAAGCCCCAAAAGAAGAGTGAATATATTGCCAAACGTTTTCAACAAGTCACACAACGTACAAAACGAACAGGTTGTTAGACTTTGGTTCATTTTTTTTTATTTTTTTATGAATTTTATGTTCAGAAATATTTATTGTTGCTATTGTAGTATAAAAATAACAACAAACAAAATAACAGAGTTAATTTGAAGTTTAAAATTTGTTCACTTTAAATTGATTTCAAATTAAAAATTTCAAATTTCAAATTACAATTCCGTCCTCGTAGTTCAACTGGATAGAACACAGGCTTGCGGAGCCTGCGGTTGGAGGTTCGAGCCCTCCCGAGGACACCCATTTTTTAATTTGAAATTTAAAGTTTGAAATTTTTATTCAATTTTAAATTAGCCAATGACAATGACTAAGTTTTTAGATAGAAGGTGTTTTAAGCGGATGTTTTAGAAAATTATAAATTTATTTCACTTCGAATTGATTTCAAATTTCAAATTAAAAATTTCAAATTTCCCGATATGAGCGCTTCTTTCAAAAGTTTCCTAAAATTTATCGGTTTGTTGATCATAGTGGCTTTCCTTGGCTGGTATATCGGCTTTTTAAGCCAGGTAAAGAATGTCGAACCGCTCAATAAATCTTCCGACGGCACCGAGGCAAATACTTCCATAAGAAGATTCCCCGAACTTCAGGGACCAAAAGAGCTTATTTTTCAATGGAATTACCAAAAAAAGCCTTACGAATTAAAATTCACGCTTTACAAATCGGTCTATGATTTCTACCGTTCTAGTCCCAAAGAATATTCCTACACCGGTAATTTGCCGAAAAATTGGGAAGAAGAATACTATGGAATGTTCCTCAAGCAAAACCCGATTGACCGGACCATTCCAGAATTGGCGGCCCAATTGAAAACCCTCGGTTTGAAAAACCACCTGTCGGATGACCAGCTCGCCGAAATGACCGTGGCTTTCGTGCAGAGTATTACCTATGACAACGAAAGAGCCAAAAAAATTGAACAGGACTCCCCTACTGAAAAACCGAACTATCCTTACGAAATCCTTTACGACCAACAAGGAGTCTGCTCAGATAAAAGCTTTCTTCTGACCGCCCTCCTCAAAGAAATGGGATATGGAACGGCTCTTTTTGAATACAAAGACCAAAAACATATTGCGATGGGAATCAAATGCCCCGTTATGGATTCCACTTACTCCTCGGAGTATTGCTATACCGAAACTACCCAGCCGGGACATAAAATTGGCATAGTACCGAACATCTCTAGAGAGGATAATTCGGCCATCGTAAAAAAAGAATTGGGAGCGTTTGATTCCATTCCCAACCAGAACGGTACGGAACAAGCCGAGCAGCAACAGATAAACACGGAAGAGTTGGGATCGGTTGCTATTTATCAGAAAAATGACGGTAAGATTTATAACGGAATAATTGAAACCCTCAAAACCGAAACGCGGATTGATTCTTTGGAAAAAGATATTGCTACCCTGAAAGAGGAGTTGACTCCCGTAAAAGCACAACTAGACAAAGATAATCAAGCGATTGACGACCTCACTAAAAAAATGGATCAGTTGAAAAAAAATAAAGACTATGCCATTTATAACAGCTTGGTCCCTGACTATAACAAGCAGGTTTCTGTTTACAAAAAAAATTCCAGCGCTTATAACCAAAAAGTTAACCTCTATAACCAAAAAGTTACCGAATACAACAAGTTAATTAAGCAGTTTTACGAGTAGGGTAATCGGAAATTGATTCTTTTGTTCTCAATACGTGTTTTAAAAAAGAAAAACCCCGGGCAGACTGTGTCCACTCGGGGTAGTTGTTTGTTGTTAAAACCCGTTAGAAGTCGAGAAGTTTTTCTACCTTCTCCTCAAGGGTTCTTTCCAAAGCAAGATCCTCCTCGGCTTTGGATGCTTCCGTGGCGTGACCCTCGATCGCCTTCTCGATGTCCTTGAGCTCTTGGACACATTGCCAGTGATTTTCTTTTGCCCAAGAGAATTCCACCTCCGCCAGTTTCCTCAAAAAGTTCGAAAGCGGATGGAGCCTACTGTTGTGGTAGTGTTCCTGAGCCTCGGGCTTGTTTCCAAGGACCCTCTCTACCACCTCCACACAGATTTGATCCGAACAGAAAACCAAATCCCTGAGATCGCCAGGCTCTTTTACGCAGTACGCCATTTTCTCCCAAAAACCTCCGGATTTTTCAGCCATCCCCTTCTTTTTGAGGATCAGCAGGGCGGGAATCACCATATTGGCTTTACCGCCACAGCGCCCGCAACCGCAATGGAGATCGTGCAGACCATCGGTGAATCTTTTCTTAAACGCAGTGATAAAGGCATTTTCGTCGCTGATCTGCCGAGCGAGCTCACCCAGTCTGTTTTCCAATATCTTGGCCGCGTCTTCCAAATCATACTTGCAACCGCGATGATAGGCTAACCATTCCGTAGCCGTTTCGGGGAAGCCGACGACCCTTGCCTTTCCGATTATCTCGGCCCTTCTTGCCGTTGCCTCAGACTGTCTTTCTTTTTTCCTCTCCCTTCCTTTCTTTTTGTCGAAAATCACCACAACACTGTCCATACTTCTCGCCACTTTTGCCATAATAAACCTCCACAGGCTGTTTTCAACGAACTGCTTGATAGCAGTAATACGCTGTTGAATACTCGATTTAACATCATATTACTGCTATCAACCATTAAATAAAAATACGCTCGGATAAACGATAAATCTGCCATTTTTAAGAACAAAGAAGAATATAACAAAAATATAAATTGTCAAGTTTTTTTGACATTTTTTTATATGCGTGCAAGAAAAATAGAGACAAGGAAAAGCTCGCGAGGAGGAGAACGGAAAATGTTCCAGTCTAGTTCTTTGGTCAAAAAGGTGATCGTGCTGTCTATCGTGGTAATTTTTACCGGACTATTTCTTGCCACACCGGCTATTTTGGCACTGTTCGAGAAGACTGAACCCGGAATATATGGAGTTGCAATCTATTTTCCGGATGGGAGAAAAATCAATGCCGGTACCGTGACAATCGAAAGTGATGGGAGGCTCCCCAGCGAGATTGTTCTTACTCGTTGGGATGAACGATGTCCGGAAAAACTCAAGTTCAAACTCCGACAAAACATACGTTAAAGCACTTTCTGTCAAGACCTTTGTCCCCACTCGATCGGGGACTTTTTCTTTTTTATAAATTATTTCTATAATTCTTTAAATACCCAATTTCTAACCTCAAAAACCAATGTCAAAAACAAAACTTGCGATTTTGCTGGGAGGAAGATCAGCCGAACACGAAGTATCGTTGCGGTCGGCCGCCAACGTGATAAAGGCAGCCAATAAAGAAAAATATGAGCTTATCCTCATCGGGATTGATAAAAACGGTCGTTGGTTTTTGATTGATGACCAATCAACTTTTTTGGGTGACCAATTTCCCACCTCTCTCAAATATACCGACGAACAGAGCATTGTCTTCGTGCCGGGAGAAAAAGGGAGAATTGAAGGGCGGAGAAATAAAAATATTAGTCTGAATGTCAACGTTGTTTTCCCGGTACTGCATGGCACATTCGGAGAAGACGGCACCGTACAGGGACTCCTGAAACTGGCGAATGTCGCCTTCGTTGGTCCGGGAGTATTAGGTTCCACGGTCGGGATGGACAAAGATGCAATGAAACGCTTGCTTCGCGATGCCGGACTCAATATCGCCAAATTTCTTGTTTTGGAAAAAGGAGTTTCCGAATTGCCAAAATTTAAAGAAGTGCAAAAAACACTGGGGGATATTGTTTTCGTAAAACCCGCCAATTTAGGCTCGTCGGTCGGCATAAGCAAAGTCAGGACTGAAGAAGAGTTTCAAACAGCCATAGAAAACGCTTTCCGCTACGACAACAAAATTCTCATCGAAGAAAATATTACCGGCAAAGAACTGGAATGTTCGGTTTTGGGAAACGAGAAACCCGCAGCTTCGTCGGTCGGCGAAGTAATCCCCAAAGATGATTTTTACTCTTATAACGCCAAGTATATCGACGAAAATGGCGCTGTCCTGAGAATTCCCGCCGAAATATCCAAAGAGGCGGCAGCGGAAGTCCAAGTCGCCGCCGTAAAAACGTTCAAGGCTCTTTGTTGCGAAGGAATGGGAAGAGTAGATTGTTTCCTTAAGGAAAACGGGGAAGTCGTAGTCAACGAGATCAACACTATTCCGGGGTTTACTTCGATCAGTATGTATCCTAAGCTTTGGGAAGAAAGCGGGATAAAATACCCGGATCTAATTGACAGGCTTATCGAACTCGCCCGGGAAAGATTCGAAAAAGAAAACCGCTTAAAAAGAGATTTTGTTTGAATCACCTGAAATAATTTTGCCACCACCCCAATTAACTTTAGACTAAGAAAAAAGCCGCTAGAAATTGATCCGGCGGCTGATTGGGTATTTACGGGATAAATCCGAGCGGCTCTTACTTTTCGGAAAAGAATACTACCACAAAAGACGGATTGAAAGACTCGTCTTCCAAGGAAATTTTTTTCTCCCCTTCGGGATCAATTCCCGGAAAAAAGGCCGCCCCTATATACAAAGCAAACAAGATTTTTTTATCCCGGTTGTCAGACTGCCAATGACGGGATGCCTCATACACAAGTTTGTAGTGGTCCTCCGTGGGAAGATTTTTGGGAATATCCGGAAAGATAAATTCTTCCTTGATGTCCCCGCTGATTCTTAAATCTTCCCTGATTTTGTGAATCAGTTTCTCCAGCCTTTCCTGCCTTAACGCTTGTCTTAAAAAATCACTTTTGCCTTCGAAAGCGAAAGTGCTCTCAACGGTAAAAGCAATGACAAGGATAGGCATTAGCTTGAACAGGTCGGTCCATCTTTGGCTTATTCCTTGTGGTGGCCCAAAGTAATGCAACTTATCCAAATTATTTAAGGTGCTCATCGCGCCCTCCTTTTTGATGTCTAGTTTTTTGCTCGCGTTTATATGATAAACGATGCTTTCTTGATTTGTCAAAAAGAGTGCGTTTTCTTCGCGACGTAATCGGGATAGTTTTTGCTATTTTATAAAAAACTCTGTATCTTATATACATTAATAGAACGTAAACAGAATGCGGCGGCGCTGCATTCCTACGCGGATGAAGCAAAATATAATTGCCGAATTAAAATCTGAAATTGGTAAAATTTCTTCCGAGGAACACCGGAAGATTTTGTGGCGAAAATATATGGGGAAGGAAGGGCGGATTAAAAAACTGCTTGGCAATTTGGGAAAACTGCCCAAAGAGAGGCGAAAAAGCAAAGCAATCGCCATCCAAAAAATTCAAAATGAAGCGGTAGCTTTACTCAACAAAAAAGAAAGAGAGCTTAAAAAATCCGGCTTTGCAATCGACCTGCAAAAAGATGCCGAGCAGCTGAGCTATACTACTCCCAAAATCGGCCATTTGCATCCTCTTACCCAAACCATTCGCATGATGAATCAATTTTTCATTGAGATGGGCTACAGTATTATGGCGGGTCCCGAGATCGAAACCGATGAGTATTGTTTCAAAAGACTGAATGTGCCCACAAACCATCCGGCACGGGATATGCAAGACACGATCTACATTGAGGAACCTAATTATTTTCTCCGGACTCAAACTTCCTCAATCGAAGCGAGAATTTTGGAAAAATACGATCCCCCTTTCAAAGTTGCTTTTCCGGGACGGGCCTATCGCAACGAGAAAGTTAACAAAAGCAACCACTTTATCTTCCACCAATACCAAGGAGTGGTAGTGCTCGAAAAAGTCAGTCTGAAAGATCTTTTTGGAACTTTCAACTATCTGTTTCAAAGAATGTACGGATCGGACGTGGTAGTCCGGTACCGCAACAAGTATTATCCGGAAGTGGAACCCGGCGCCGGACCCGATATGCAATGTTTCAATTGCCACGGCAAAGGTTGCGGCATATGCAAAGGGGTGGGTTGGATTGAAATGGGCGGTTCGGGCATAATCCATCCCAATGTTTTGAAAATGGCGGGCATAGACAAAGAGAAATGGATGGGATTCGCTTTCGGTTTAGGCTTGGATCGCTGGGCGATGGCAAAGTATAAAATCACCGACATCCGAACGTTACTCGGAGGAAATTTAGGATATAAATACTACGAGAATGAAAATACTTTATAGCGATATTAAAAAACTAATTCCGGGATTGCGGGCAACTCCCAAGCAAGTGGGCGAGTTTTTGACAATGGCTGGCTTTATGATGGATGGTTTTGAAAAAGTAAAGCACCGGGGTGAAACCAACTATTTGATTAGTTTAGAAGTCAGACACAATCGGGCAGATTGCCTCTCGGTCCTTGGATTCGTCAACGAAATCGCCGCCAAGTGGAACCTGAAAGCCAAACGCCCCCCGATTGCTAAATTAACGAAGAAACGGGCCAGCTCAATAATAAATATTGCCAACGGCAAATACGTTAAACGCGTGCTGGCTTATGAAATTTTTGGCATCCACAACAAGCAATCGCCGCAATGGTTGGTGGACTGGCTGGCCCTGTATAATATGAACAGTAAAAATTTATTGGTAGATTTATCCAATTACGTAATGCTGCTTACCGGCCACCCTTCCCATTTGTTGGATACTTCAAAAATCAAGGGAAAACTATATTGGGACTTGAACAAGAAATACCGCTCTATCACTACCCTCGACGGCACTCTAGTAAATTTAACTAAAGATCGGGAAATAATTCTACGGGACGATCAGAACATCCTGGCTCTCGCGGGCATCGTGGGTGGAAAAAAGGCAGAATTAGACACAAAAACCACCTCAATTATCGCCGAAATGGCGATCTACGATCCAGGAACGGTCCACAAAAATTCCACCGGTACGAATGTGATGACGGAAGCTAGCACGCGGCTTTCCCGTTGGCTCGATCCCAACGGTTTGGATTATGCGATGAATTTATTGCTTTCTCTTATCCTTAAGCATTGCGGCAGCAAAAAAACCGCGATCAGAGAATTTAGCTATTACCCCAAAAAATATGTTGCGCCGCGGATAAAATTCGATCCCGCCAAACCTTCCGTTTACGCGGGGATTGACATTCCCTCCAAAACAGCAGTGGAAATTCTGCGTAGGCTACGATTCGAGATTAAAAAAAGTGGCCGCAGTTATATTGTCACGCCCCCCACGGATAGGATGGATATCACGCTCGAAGAAGATTTAATCGAGGAAGTAACCCGCCTTTATGGGTTTGAGAAAATTCCCGCCTCGGAAATTCCTAAATTGGAAGTTACCAAAGACGTCACGCCCACGGTGGTAAAATTAGCCGACAAAGTCCGGGACGTACTTGCCACTTTTGGATACGATGAAATACTTTCTTCACCGCTTACCACAAAAGAGTCGAATAAATTAACTAGATATCTAAGTTGGGAATTAATAACCACCCAAAACGCAGTTAACGAAGAATTCCCGGATCTGCGCCAATCCATTGGAGCGGGGCTGCTAGACCAGTTGGCGGAATACCGGAAAAAGAACCTGGCCTACATCCAAATTTTTGAGGTGGGTAAGGTTTTCGGCCGGGCTGGAAAAAAATACGAAGAGCACGAGTCACTCGGAATTGTTTATAACCACACTTTAGAAGGACCAGCAATCGAATACTCGCGGTATGTTATTGAGATGACTCTTCGGTATTTAGGCTTAGACAACATAAGCTATCGGGAAAGCGTCAGGAAACCGGCCGTGGCTAATCCTTATTCTTGTTATGACATTAGCGTGAAAAATAAAACGGTGGGGATAATTTATAAACTGAAACCCGGGGTAAAGAACGAAAGCTCTTATTTCGCGGAAGTTAATCTTACTTTAATAGCAGATATTATCGGCGGCTTCAAGGGTAAGCCAGCGGTAGAGCTTACCAAAAAATTGGTTACCCTAGATGCGAATCTTGAGCTTTTAAAGAAAGACTCAGTTTATGATTTGATTGAAAGCTTCAAGAAGAAAATTGGGAAAAATTTATGGAGCATCACGGTCGCCGACACGTTTCCAGCGGGAAATAAAGTAAAATACACTATTAGGGTGTCGTATAAAGAATTGGATGATCCAGAGGCAAAGAAACTGCATTTAAAAGTATTTGAACTGAAAAATTAATTAGAAATCAGACGTCTAGCATCAGTTGTCAGTCCTTAATGTCTAATGTTTGGTATCTAGTAACTTGTAACTTGTATTATGAAGATCATCATCACCTGGGGAACTGGCACCGGTTCCACGAAATTGAGCGCTTTTGACAAAGCCCTTTGGGATGCCGGAGTGGCTAATTTAAATTTAGTTCCTTTAAGCTCGGTTGTTCCTCCAAATTCAGAAATTGAATTAAAAAAACTTAAACCCACTAACGCGGAGAAAAATTTTGGTAAGCGGGCTTACGTCGTGCTAAGTTGCGAAAGCACCAATAAAATCGGCAGAAGCGCGTTTGCCGGGATAGGCTGGAGGATGGTGAAAAATTCTCGAAAGGGCTTGTTTGTGGAACACCACGGACATTCAGAAGCAGAGGTAAAAAAACTCATTAAAAATTCCCTGACCGATATGGTAAAATACCGCCAAGAAAAATATAGCGAAATCGAGCATAAGATTTGTGGCATAAAGTACACAAGCAAACCAGTTGCGGCGCTTGTTTGCGCAGTTTACAAGATCGAACCGTGGTAAAAAATGTAAAAGCTTATTAACTCTAACATTTCACATATTATAGATGCCTGAACTTCCTGAAGTTGAGACAACAATTAGGTATCTGCGCCCCAAAATCCTGGGCAGAAAAATCAAGAATATTTGGACCGATTGGCCGAAAGGCATCGGTAATATTTCTTTTACCGTCCTTAGCAAAAAGCTAAAGGGCAAAAAATTTTCGGCCATTGCCCGCCGAGGAAAGAATATCCTCATTGAAATAGACAAAAAAGAGACCCTTTGGATCCATCTTAAAATGACGGGCCACCTATTACTGCGGCCAACCTTATTTTTCGACGCAGGGATAATCCATAAACTACCTTTAGACAAACAAAGCAGCCCCTTTTTGGAAAGAGTCAACCAATATGTCCATTTCCGCTTTGTGCTAGACAAAAAAGAAGAATTGGCTTTCTCTGATCTGCGCAAATTCGGCCGGATACGCTACCTCCCAAAGCCAATAACCGACAACCTGATAGCTAACAGCTTCAAGGACCTAGGGATTGAGCCATTCAGTAAAGAATTCACAGAAGAATACTTAAAAAAGCTTATTTTCGATAAGAGAAATAAGAACAAGCAACTAAAAATATTCCTGATGGACCAAAGCGTTATCGCCGGCATCGGCAATATTTACGCCAGCGAAATTCCCTTTAAAGCGAAACTGGATCCTAAAAGAAAAGTAGGCGCTTTAGAAAACAAGGAAATAAAGACTTTATTTTTCGCCATCAAGAACATTCTGAAGAAAGCGATTGGCTTGAGAGGCACCAGCGTAAGCGATTTTCGCGATCCGCAGGGTTTGCCCGGTGGTTATGGCAACGTCCGCAAGGTTTACCAAAAGAAGGGCCAGCCCTGTCCCAATGGGTGTGGCGGGACAATTAAATCCTTTAAACAAGGACAAAGAACCACCTTTTGGTGTCCGCAATGCCAAAATTAAATCAGGGGCTGTTTAATTTGTTAGCTATAAATCAAAAATTATGTTTTCGAAAAAATATTTCGAGGGTGCCCTGGTTTTTATCGTCGCCCTCATTCTTATGTCTTATATCCAATTCAATCCTGCCAATCCGAATTTTTCTGGCTACGACGATTACTATCACGTAGAGATGGCTCAAATAATCAAAGAAAAGGGGATTATCCACCAATTCCCCTGGATGCAGTACACGGTTCTGAAGGATAAGTTTGTCGACCACCATTTTTTGTTTCACGTACTGATGATCCCATTCATTTCTTTGCTAGGAGCAATCAATGGAGCAAAGATATTTATTGTCTTGGTTATGGCGCTAGTTTTTTTGATGTTTTATTTGCTGCTGGCACAAAGTAAAATAAAAATGGCGTTTTGGCTGGCCCTTTTTGCCATTTTCACTATGCCTTTGGATTTTTATTTCCGGATGAACTTTATCCGGGCAATGGGAATTTCCCTTCTTTTTATGACGCTTGGGCTTTATTTCATCTTTCAGAAAAAACACCTGATTATCGCACTTTTGAGTTTTCTATACGTTTGGACCTACGATACTTTTATGATTCTGCCCTTTATGGCTTTGGCTTACGGAATAATCCAATTTTTAAGAGGAGAGAAAACCTCTTGGAAAGTACCGCTTTTTTCTTTTTTGGGAATGGCTGCCGGATTTATTATTAATCCCTATTTTCCGGATAATATTGCCTTTCTTAAAACTCAGATGTTTGAGACGGGTTTTGGAGCGAAGGAATATACCGGCGGAGAATGGCGGCCATACGACACTTGGTATTGGTTTGAAATGAATTATGTTCCTTTGGCAATTTTCGCGGGAGGGATCTTCCTGTCATTTGTGAATAACCTTAAAGTAACGGCAAAATCAAGCGCGATATTCGTGACCACCCTACTTTTCTTCGTACTTCAGTGGAAATCCAAACGTTTTGTTGAATATACTCCATTTTTTATCACTTTATCGGGCTTTTTTTTAATGCAAGATTTTATTGCCGAGAAGGTAAAAGAGTGGGAGAAAAAAACTTTTTTTCAGAAAAAAGAAAATATCGTTTACGGACTAGGAATTATCGCGCTACTTACGGCAACGTATTTTTATTCTCCCACCCAAATTGAAGGTGCCAAAAAGGATAGCCGACCAGATTTTAGTATGTCGGCGGTGGAAAAAGTCCAGCGTTACCTTCTCGACCATTCGCAGGAGGGAGATATTGTGTTCACCGATGATTGGGATGTTTTTCCTAAATATTTTTTTGTAAACCACAAAGATTATTACATCGTAGGACTGGATCCTGAGTTTATGAACCAATATAGCTCCGATCTTTACGCGGAATTTGCCAGTATCTCTTCGGGCGCGGACGGGGAAAATTTGGAAAGAATTAAAGACGACTTTAAAGCCAAGTGGGTTATTGTGGGTACAGACCACTCAGATTTTTCCGCCAACCTGGAAGCCCACCCCGAACTTTTTAAAAAAATTATGTTTGTCAAAGGCAATCGCTCGGAAAGTAACGATTCTTACGTCTACAATGACGGATATTATTTATTCGAAGTGTTATGAAAGATAGGAAGATTTGGCGCCTAGTCGGTCTTTTTTTAATTTTCAAAATAGTCTTGCTGTTATTTGTTTGGACTTGCAGCGATTTGATTCCCTTCAGCCAGTATGACTACGACAATAATAGCGATCATTTCTACGGACAAGAACAATCGGACCTGGAACTGCGCCTTTCTCCTTACGACGGGCCCCAATATTTGAATATCGCCTACTACGGCTACGAGAAAATGGCCAAGGAAGATCCTAAAATATACGCCTTTTTTCCCTTGTACCCTTTTTTGATTAGAATATTTTCCCCTCTTACCGCCAACAACTACACGGTTGCCGGTTTGCTTATCAGCTTTGTCTGTCACTTTTTAGGAGTAATCTATTTTTACCGACTGATTCTCCTGGATAGCGACGAAAAAACCGCGCGGAACTCGGTAAAATACTTTTTGATCTACCCGACCGCGATATTTTTTTTGGCCGTTTACACTGAAGCATTGTTTTTTTTGCTTTCCATCCTAGTTTTTTATTTAATAAGGAAAAGGAATTGGTGGTTAGCCGGTTTATTCGGATTATTGGGAGCCATAAGCCGTCCCCCGGGAATTCTCCTGTTAGTTCCTTTCGTCATCGAATACCTGATTTACCTTAAGGAGATTAGAATTCAAGGACTCCTCGATTTCTTCAAAAAAAGCCGGGCAAATTTCCTGTCCGCCGCTCTCATTCCCGCCGGTTTGCTCGCCTATTTTTATTACGTTTACCTCACCACCGGAGATTTATTTTTTTATTTTAAAGCGCTTGATTATTGGGGAAGAAATAATATAAGCTTTCTTAACGTTCCTCGAACCGTCTACGACCACCTTGCAAATTTCAACCAGCTCAATTTACACAGTTTTCATTCTTCCCAAATTGACGTGGTTTTCGGCTTATTTTTCCTTTTGCTGGTACCCCTAATGCTCAAATATCTGCGGTTTTCCTATTGGATTTACGCCTTTTTATTATTGGCCCTGCCGCTTTCATCCAATGACACTATGTCTCTTACTAGATATCTTTCCGTCTCCTTCCCCCACTTTATCCTCTTGGGAATTTTAGGGAGGAAACAAAAATATTGGGATTTATTTGCAACATTGAGCTTTATTTTACTTACAGCACTTTTCTCAATTGCTTTTTTTAACTGGTACTGGATAGGCTAAGGGACTCTAAAAACCAAAATACTACTGCCAACCAAAGTTATCGGTTGCCCAAAATTTTTATAACTTTTGGCATATTCAACATTTTTATCAAAAACGTTGTTCTGATAACGCATAGTGGAGAGAGCTACGTAAGATCCGCTCGAAGGAGAATAACCCTCGGCCATAATAAGCGGCAAGTATCTATTTCCCAAATAATATTGGAGCGGCACCCGGGTGAATAAATTAACGTAAATTTTGTCAATATTGTTCTTATTGACCCAATTAGCCAGCCTTTTCACGTCCTGGCCCCAATCATGGTTCGAATCCGTAGCAACTTTGTATCCTTCACGCGTTCCCCCTCCTAAAACATTATAATAACTTAAATAGCCGGGAAACGAAAAAAAATCAGAAAGAAGAGCGATAACCGCCAAGGAGAAGAAGACGTTCTTGATTTTCACTAAATCCAAAAATTTCTTATCCCAACAGTCATCAACCAATCTAGCCACCATCAGAAAGGTGGCGATTATCACCGGCATAATATGTCTTAAGCCAATCTGAAAACTGGAAGAAAGCGCTATCCAAGAGTATAAAACGGAAAAAATTATTAAGATCTAGAAAAAAAAACTTTTCGCAATGTTTATGATAAAATTGTTTAAAACTTTTTTGAAGGTTGCTGCTTTAAAAAATTCGATAATTGCGATCAGGGGAGTAAAAAATAAAAAAAAGAGAAAAGTTAGAGGCAGCTTAGTAAGATATAGCACCGGGAAATACCAAAAACCACCGCCTTCCGGTCCGTAAAGTCGGCCCAAAAAATAAACAATTTGATCGGCTTCTTTGATTCTTCTAGCTACCAGCACAATCCCCAAAAGGAATTCGGCCAAGCCCTGAAAAAAAATATTTTCTCTTACGAGACGCAAAAGTAACTGATACCCTAAAAGAGAAAAATTTTCCGGATAAAGGTTATAAAGCTGCTGAGCGATTTCACCGCTTTTTGCTTGAAGAAGATGAGCGGAATAATAGACCGACACACAAACCAGCGGGAAAAGAAACATTAAAAATAAAACTGGGATAATTAAAAAAATTGATTTCAAGGATTTTTTCGTGAAAGCAAGATAAAAAATTGAAATCACGATTATTGCTGGCACAAGGACAATCGAAGAAAATTTTGCCAAGAGAGCCAAAGCGAGAAAAAGGGAAAGGAGGAGAAAAGACAAAATATGTTTCTTGTCTTTGGTATATTTTTCAAGAAAAATATACAGCCACGCCAACGTAAGGATCTGCAAAATTGACGAAGCGAAGTCCATCGTTACGAGAGCACCGTGAGCTAAAGTAAACTGGGATGAGACAATAAAAAACAAAGCGATGAGCGCGGCCCGGCTGTTCCATATTTTCCTAAGTGAATAGTACAAAAGCCAAAGAAGAATTGAATTAAAGAATATCACCGCCAGCCTTGACCAAAAGACTATCTTATCTATATCGTTACCGGGGAAAAATAAGAACAAATATCCCCAAGACCATTCATCATTTCTTAGTTCCGCTTTTCTCGAAAAAGCAGCGTTTTCCGGATAAGGATATTCATAACTGGTTTCGTATTTTGAGAACGGCGGAAGCGTCGGCTTCATAAACAAAAGGGGGATAGCGGATATGTCTTTAATTAAAGGCGGATGTTCGGGATTAAAAAAATATCTGTTCGTCTTTAAATAGTAATAACCTGCCGAGATATGAGCAAACTCATCACTCGTAATTGAGTCTCCACTGTGCCTTAAATCGTTCCACCTAAAACCGGCCGTGGAAAATAAAGCGAGCGAGAAAAATATTAAGCAAAGTAGCAAGGATACTAAAACTGGTTTGGGAGATTTTTTTTCAGCGCTTTGCATATAGGCTCAACGGTAACTTGGGGTTAAATTAATTGGCGAATACTATGACATTTTGACTTATATTTTTAAAACCCAAAAAAAAGCTTATTCTTCGACACCTTTTAATAAAAAAAAAACGACTTCAACCGTAAAGATCGAAGCCGTATCAAATCCTGTTCCCAGCCATAAGGCTTTGTTAGAGTGTCTGTATTGTACGGTAAAACTCTCTCCAATTTGGGGGTATTCTTTGAATAACTGCGCCGACGTCTTCACAAAGATTATAGCCCCACGAGAACAAGAAAAGATGTTTGACGTAACCGACTAGTTGGCTTAATTTTTTTAAGTCATCATCGACAATTATGTCAGCTTTCATTGAGACCGCGATTTCTAATTTGCTCTTACCGTAGCCTACCCCATAAAAATCAATCTTAATTCCGCGGATTTTCAGCCAACGTCTAGCGACTTCCAGTTGTTCGTGATCGCGAGAAGTCACGATAAAAACTTCGTGGCCAGCGGTCAAAAATAATGGAATATATTCAAGAGCTCCTTCAACTGGTTCCATTTTTTGTCCACATTTCCAAGTTCCGTAAATTCTCTTCCCAAACGCCAAATATGTTTCTTCGGTAAAAATGTCTCTTTCCAAGAGAATTTTCTTCTTGAATTCATCCGGCGGTATTTTTAATCCGAACAGTTCCCTGCCCATATCGGATTTGAATTTACCACAATTGGTAATGACTCCGTCAAAATCCAAACCGATTCTCATTTCCCACCTCCTTTGGAAAAAAATCGTATTTTCTAAAACTTAGCCTTCAAATATAATAAAATCAATATTTATTTCTTGCGTTTTGCGTTATAAGTTGGTAGTTATTAGTTATAGGGGTTACCCGAAAATATGCTGGAGATATGTATCTTGGCAATATCATAAGTTGAATCTGACAGTCGTACTACCGACTCCGGCGAGATTCCGCCAAAGGCGGGAAAAACTGTTGTCCCTATAGTCACTATCGGCATACTAAAGAGAAAAGCAGATTAAATCTTATAAAAATAAGGGGGCACTTAAAAACTAGCCAACTTGGAGAGGTGACAGAGTGGTCGAATGTGACAGTCTTGAAAACTGTTGTCCCTGAAAAGGGACCGAGGGTTCGAATCCCTCCCTCTCCGCAACGAGGTTTTTTGGATTAACTCAAATCTTTTATTGCTCTGATAAGCAAGCTTTCTAAAGGTATATTTCGATACTGTTTTTTACTTATCTCCTTGTTCTCATTTAAAATTTCTACTTTGAATCCAGCTTTTTTTATTTTATCTATGTAATCCGGTTTTAACAAGGCACCACCTACACAGCTAGAAATAAGTTCTTGATCATTTCCTTGCTCTTCCGAAAGCTCTTCTAACAAAACAATATCCGAAACAAACATTTTCCCCCCATTTCTGAGTACCCGGTAAGCCTCACTGAAAACTTTGTCTTTATCCGGTGCTAGATTAATAACGCAATTGCTGATAATCACATCAGTGGAATCGTCATTGACCGGTAACTTTTCAATATCCCCCAATCGGAATTCAATATTTCTATAATTGTACTTTACTGCATTATTCTTGGCTCTATCAATCATTTCTTTTGTCATATCCACCCCGATTACTTTTCCTCTTTCGCCAACTTTTTTTGCGGCTAGAAACGAATCGAATCCGGCTCCCGAGCCAAGGTCTAAGACAGTATCCCCTTCTTTAATTTCCGAAAATGCCGTAGGGTTACCACAGCCAAGACCCAAATTGGCTTCCGGGACAGCGTTCATTTCTGTTTCGCTGTAACCGATAGCCCGGGAAATAGTTTCAAGATCAACATCCTTACAACCACATTGGCAGCCGCAACCATTATTTTCTTCAGCGATTTTGGCGTAAGCATTTTTCACGATTTTCTTGGTCTCGTTATTTTTCATCTCTTTATGTTTATTTGTTATGTTTTGTTTTTTAAAAGTATATCCCATATTTTCATCCGCCAAATCAGATAAATTTTACTGATTATTCTTTCACTGAAAACTAATCGAATTTTTTCATAGCGCGCTATTTAACATGCTATACGATCTCGAAATCACAAATTGTAATCCCGAGTTTATTTAAATTTTACTAGAGAAAAATAAAATCCTTATAATTTACTAATTACCGGTAAGCGAAAAAAGGATTTTTCGCCAATGTGGTAAAAAATCCATTATTAATGGGTTTCAGAGACTATTGACAGATTTTTATATGGTAATATAGTTATAGGTTCACGATTGGGAGACATTTACAACGAGGTTTCCAACTAACAGGTTCGAACCCTGTAAATACTAAGGAGGGATAAGATGGAATATCCAAAGAGTTTTACCGAAAGAGTGAAGGCAGAGTTTCCCGACTGGGAGGCAATGCACAAGAACTTAGATGCGAATAATCCAATGGTCGGTAGGTATTTGGAAGAAAGCAGATCCTTCGGAATGAGCGCAACCGACATTGTAGCTGCTTTCAACGAAGGAAGACAAGAAGAGGTAAAAAAGGAAGCCGAGAAGTGCGTTCGTCGCGGGAAGCTCTACGATGAATGGAATAAACTCTACGAGAAGTAGGTAGTCTAATTGTACAACCAATCAACACGAAGAAGCCTAAAGCAAAACATTGCTCTTGGCTTCTTATTTTTTATCATATAAGTTGACAATGTAACGCTAAATACATTCCAACAGCGTCCCACCCTCTCCGCACAATATTTTCGGTATCGAGAGACCGACCCTCTTCCCGCATGTTTATACGGTATTTTGGCTGTTCCAAAGCCAATAAAAACTGGCCAAAACGCAAAAAAGAGCCCGCCTGCCTGCCGGTAGGCAGGGGATTCGAACCGGACTTTTGCTGTTTTAGGCTCCTAACTTCGTCATCCTCATATTTTTTCTACTCTTTATATTCCAAAATATCCCCAGGCTGACAGTCTAAGGCCTTACAAATAGCTTCTAAAGTTGATAGCCGAATTGCTTTTGCTTTGCCGTTTTTTAACACAGAAATATTGGCCATCGTAATGCCGACTTTCTCCGCAAGCTCAGTGACGCTCATTTTTCTTTTCGCCAGCATGACGTCGATGTTAATGATGATTGCCATAGCTTTATACAGTTAAATCGTTCTCGGACTTTATATCCACGGCGCTCCGCAAAGTTTTCTCAAACACGGCTGCTGCAGTGGCGACTACGATTGAGATGAAAGCAGTCACAATACTTACGGCAATAAATCCCGCCGGATCGTCACCTTCAGCGTGAAATATCCTTATATATACTGTCGCCATCACAATTAATATGCTCAGTATGGTTGCGCAATATTTTATATTTCTTAAAGCCTTCACGGATTTTAGCGAAAATACTTTATTTTGCCCGATATACCCGAGTAATTTGAACGTCTGATACAGCGCCACAAAAAATGCAATAGACGCTAAGTATCCATAGATTATGAACGGATCAGCATAAATACTAAATAGGTCTAAATTTGCGGCCCTCCCTTCGATCAAAGGAAACCGAATCATGCCTGTAAGTGCCACGATTCCGATGAGCACGATGACTACCTGAAGAAATATCGTTGAGCTTTGTTTCATTAGTGGTAATTATAAATTTTTATATTCCCATATTAATTTAGTGCTTATCGTTTGTCAATATATTATTATCGCCAAACATTTATAGCAACCCGGCTGTTTATCTTTTCAGTGACAGTACCTTTTTGCTTATCGATCTCCTTTTCTTTGCCATCCATCCTCAAGACCACGCTCTGGAATTTATTATACCGATCAACTTCTTCTTGAAATTGTTTTTTGAGGCCGATCTCATTGATGTCCAAATTCTCCTCAAATTTTGGTTCTTTCCTGAAGCTTAAAAACGCTCTATAATAGTTACTATAATAAAGTTCTATACTGGAGTTGCCCACCAAACGATACACTAAGCACTTTAAATATTTTTTTGAAAGAGGAATAAAACTAATTCAAAGGAGGTTTGTCATGAAAAAGCCGTTATTCAATGTCAGAGATCTAGTCCTTTACAATGAGAATGGAGAGTTTGGAAATGAAGAAGATTGCTTATTACACATTCATTCCATGCGGTATGGTACCTGTAGTGGCATTCCCGCCCTTTTTCAAAAAAATATGCAAACTCGCTGATATTCACAACCTACCCAGCCATCAACGTTGAATATATTCTAAGTTCGTTCCGCGCTATTCGGTGCAGGATACAATCCCACCCTCCCTGCCAAAATTTTGAAATACTATTAAACACCTAAATATGAACAACAAAACACAAAACCTAAAATGTTGCCCCAAATTCAAACCAATTTATAAAGATGCGCTAGGTTGGGGATTAATTCTTTGGCTAATTGGCTATGCTCTTGGCATAATTCTTTTTTTTATTGCGCCCGCTTCTGTTATTGGCTGGATTATTATGCCAATTGGAGTGGTTATTACACTTTGGGTATTATTGAAAAAAGTAAAAGGAAATTCTTTCCAATATTATTTTACGTTGGCTATCATATGGACATTAATCGCCGTAGTGCTTGACTACCTCCTTATTGTTAAAACTCTCAAGCCGGCCGACGGTTATTACAAACTAGATGTTTATTTGTATTACACCCTGACTTTTATTATTCCGCTTATAGTCGGCCGGTGTAAAAATATCAGCCAGTAAGCGACAAAAAATGAAAAATATTATTGAAAAAATTAGAACTGATTTGAAAAATTGTACGGACGAGAAAACTAAAGCGAGTTTTCAACGGTTTTTTAAGGAAAAGGTAAAGTTTTATGGGATTAAGGCGGGAGTGGTGGAAAAAATTGCTAAAAAATATTGGCCGGAAACAAAAGAACTGGACAAAAAAAAGATTTTTGGCTTTTGTGAAGAGCTTTTTGCTTCCGGTTATTCAGAAGAAGCTTTCGTGGTCAGCGCTTGGCTTCCCAAATTGGAGACCCGATTTGAACCGGAAGACCTGAAGATATTTAAAAATTGGATTGAAAAATACATCGACAATTGGGCCAAGTGCGACGGGTTCTGCAATCACACAGTGGGCGATTTTATTCAAAAATATCCTGAAAAAATCAATGATCTGAAATCTTGGGCAAAAGCAAAAAACCGCTGGTTAAAAAGAGGATCAGCCGTAACACTGATTATACCGGCCCGCCGAGGCCTATTTTTGAAAGAAATTTTCGCAATCGCCGACACTTTACTGCTTGACAAAGACGATATGGTCCAAAAAGGCTACGGCTGGATGCTAAAAGCCGCAAGCGAATCGCACCAAAAAGAAGTCTTTGAGTACGTTTTGCGTAGCAAAGACAAGATGCCTCGCACCGCCCTCCGTTACGCTATCGAAAAAATGCCGCCGGCAATGCGCAAAACGGCAATGAGTTAAAAGTACAGATACTTTAACGTTGATTAATGTAAATCTTTAAGGCACACTAAAACAAAACCTTTATAATAATTTCGATAAATATCATATGAAAAATAATCCCAAGCTTATTGCGTTACTGCAAGCGGCAGGGCTTACGGCGTATGTTTCGCTCATAGCTTTTTTTATGCAGAATGCCCAAAATTGGTTTGGCCCGCAAGAGGGCAACAAAATGTTCGGGACTATGGTTTTTTTGCTGATTTTTATTATTTCAGCGCTCGTCTCCGCTTCAATCATGCTGGCTTATCCGGCAAGCTTATTTTTTAAAGGCAAAAAGAAAACGGCACTTAAAATTATGTTGCAAAGCGTGGGCTGGCTGGTGGTGTTTTTAGCAGGAATAATAATTTTCACTTTCGGTAAATAAAAAATGAGTAAAGAGCAACCACCCAACCTTTCCAATGTTATAGACTTCGAGAAGCGTAAAAGGGAAATTGAAGATAAAAGAAAAGCACGAAAGAGAAAAGAAAAAGAGAATCTCGATAACCCGATAGATTTGGAAAGAGAGAAAATAAACCGCAGAAGATATTTTGAAAATGAAATTTGTAGAATTGGGGATGATAAATGGATCGCTTTGGCAGAGTTTGCAAACAAAACGATTGTTGTCTATCCGCTTAAACAAGATAAATATCAAGCCAAACAGATTAAAGGTATGACCGATGAAGAACTGCTTTTCCACTTTAAAATTACCAATAAAGAATTTTATAATCACCAACCCCTAACGTTCAAAACGCTTTATGAGGAAATCGAAGGAAGAATGAAGGGGTTAATTAATTAAATATACTATTTTTAAATCTTGAAACAATTTCAAGATAACGAAATTGTTAATTGAAAATTGAATGAAAATCAATCGCCCTTCTTGGGATGCGTATTTTATCGCCTTGGCGAAACTGGCGGCTTCACGATCCACTTGCCTTTCGCGACCTACCGGTTGCGTCATCGTTAAAGACAAGCAAGTTGTTTCTACCGGATATAACGGTTCTATGCCGGGAGTGCCGCATTGCAGCGATGAAGGAAAATGCTATCGTAGAAGCATTGAGGCTCCGGATGACGGCAAGTATGATTTTTGTCGCAGTATTCATGCCGAAGCCAATGCTGTGGCCCTAGCGGCGAGAAAAGGAGTCGATTTGGACGACACCACCGCCTATATGACTTTATTTCCTTGCTATGTTTGTACCAAGCTATTAGTAAGAGCCGGGGTCCGGGAAATAGTCTACGAAATGGGTTATAATTCCAAAAACGCCGAGCGGGACAGGCACTGGAAAGAAGTTTTTGAAAAGGTGAAGGTGAGAGTGAGACAAAAAGAACTAAACGAGGCGGAAAAAAAGATTTTGGGAAGATTTATCGCCAATAAGACTTCGGAAAGACGGTTACAAAGTCAATAATTCTTAGTTGCTGCATTGTATCTTCTTTTTTTGTGCGGATAAACTTATAAGATCAAATTTAATATTGGCAAAGAGAAAAGCGAAGATAAAAACTTCGCTTTTTAAACGGTCCGGGTTTACTCGCAGAAATCCTTTAATTTAGATTTTTTTGGGCGTCATCTCCTTGATTACCGTTTTAACTTCAAGCGCTTTGATTAGAATGTCAAGGGTATGATAAAAGACAATTGCTGGCTGAAGCTTGGTAAAGTTAGCGATATCGGACGATTTTCTTGCACAACGAATGAAACCTTCCAACGAATCAGACAATTTGCCCAAAACGGGATACTCTTTAATGCGAGCTTCGGTAGAATCTTTTAGTTCCCCGAGCCGATTTTTCAAAATATCAATATCTGCCGATGAATCTCCTAGACAATCCAGTATCTGAAACAGGCCTTTGTTTTCCAAATCCCCCCTTAGCCGAGAAAGTTCTAGTGGCCTGTCCCCAGTCTCTAGCAGTTTTATTGCCGCAATAAATAAATCTTTGATTTCCATCTCGCACCTCCTTTTGAGATGTATTTGTTTTTGTTTTTTAAGAAGAATAAGAATTGCTTAGCATTATTTTCCTTCAAAAATTCAAACCGCACAAAGTTGCTTGGGGAGCAAAAATCCCAATTTGTAACTTCAGTAAAGATATTATAGATTTAAATAGTTAAGAATGAAGAAAGAAGAATTTAAAAAAATAATTTAGAGTTTAGAGTTTTTTTGGGATTAATTATCTTTTTTCTTCTGTCTTAACTCTCAATTTTTATGATCTTATCCAGTAGCGAGATTCGCCAAAAGTTTTTGGAGTTTTTTAAACGCCGAGGGCATAAGGTTTTGCCCTCCGCTTCCATCGTACCCGAAAATGATCCTAGTGTGCTTTTTACCACGGCGGGCATGCAGCCTTTGGTTCCCTATCTTTTGGGAGAAAAGCATCCCCTAGGGAAAAGACTGGCTAGCGTGCAAAAATGTATTCGCCTAACCGATATTGACGAAGTAGGCGACCCCAGCCATAATACTTTTTTTGAGATGCTTGGCAATTGGTCGTTGGGAGATTATTTTAAAAGAGAATCGATCGAGTGGAGCATAGACTTTTTAACATCAGGAAAATACGGACTGGGGATCGATCTCGATAAGCTTTATGTGAGCGTTTATTCCGGAGACGAGGAATCGCCCGAAGACGAGGAATCGATTATTCTTTGGAAAGAGGCATTTGCGAAATACGGCATTGACGCAAGGGTATACGCAAAAGAGGATTTATCGGAAAAAACAAAAGAATTGAAAGTTTCTTATCGCATATTTCCTTTGGGAAAAGAAAGTAATTGGTGGCCGGCTGGAGGAAAACATCCCGGCCCGCAAGGCCCCTGCACCGAAGTATTTTATTATTGGGGAAAAAATCCTCCCGATTTAGAAAAAGAAAGGCTCGGATATAATGACGCTAACTTTATGGAAGTATGGAATAACGTTTTTATGCAATACCAACGTAAAGACGGAAACTACGAAAAACTTTCCCAAAAAAACGTGGACACTGGCTTAGGCCTGGAAAGAGTTTGCGCGGTAATGGAAGACCTTCAAGACGTGTTTCTGACGGATTTATTCAAGTCACTCATTAAGATTCTCGAACAGGCAAGCGATGTCGATTACGGAAAAGATCCTGTAACAACCCGTGCGATGCGGATTGTTGCCGACCATATCCGTACGGCAGTTTTTATTATGGGAGATGACTCCCAAATCGCTCCCTCCAATCTCGGAAAGGGTTACGTTTTGCGCCGTCTCATCCGGAGAGCGTTACGTTTTAAAAAGATTTTAGGCATTACCGAAGAGAATAATAATATATTTGAACAGTTAGCGAGAACCGTGGTAGAAAATTACGGCAGTATTTATCCCGAACTAGGAATGAATTTTAATTTTATTTTAGAAGAGTTAAAAAAAGAGGTAGAAAAATTTCACAGTACCCTCGAAAAGGGTCTGCGAGAATGGGATAAGATTGCCAATACCGGTAAAATTAGCGGTAAGGAAGCATTCCAGCTCTTTTCTACGTATGGGTTTCCTTTTGAGTTAACCCAAGAATTGGCGCAGGAAAAAGGATTAACGATCGATAAAGAAAGTTTTGACAAAGCTTTCCAAAAGCACCAAAATATTTCCCGCAGCGGGGCGGAAAAAAAGTTTGAAGGCGGACTGGTACATGTTAGTTACGAAACAACCAAATTGCACACTGCGACTCATTTATTACAAGCCTCATTAAGAGCGGTTTTAGGAGATCACGTTACTCAAAAAGGCAGTAACATTACGCCCGAAAGACTCCGCTTTGATTTTACCCAACCGGATAAATTAACCGAAGAGGAAAAGCAAAAAGTGGAAGCAATGGTAAATAATGCCATTCAAAGCGATCTATCGGTTAAATTCACCGAAACAGACTACAAAAAAGCCATTCAAAGCAGAGCGTTAGGATTTTTTGAAAGCCGTTACGGAGAAAAAGTAAAGGTATACACAATCGGTAATCCCGAGCAACCTTTTAGCAAAGAGATTTGCGGAGGTCCGCACACAAAAAGTACCGGGGAACTGGGCAGATTTAAAATCGTAAAAGAAGAAGCGGTCAGTGCGGGAGTAAGAAGGATCAAGGCGATTCTTGAATAAATCATTGAATATCAAAATTAAAAAACTAGAAAATCAAACTATTCTTCAGAACCTATTATTTTGGTTTTTGATTTGCCATTTTCAATTTTGATTTTTAATTTTTGATTTTTAGGCGTGCTTCCCAAAAATAATCGTCTTAATCGCTCAGATTTTGATATCGTATTTAAACAAGGCCGTCGCGTTCGCGGCAAGACTTTTAGCTTAATTGTTTTGCCGGCCAAAAATAAAAACGCGCCAAATAAGATAGGAATAATCGTAACAAAGAAAGCCTACAAAAAAGCGGTTGACCGCAACAAACTAAAAAGACAAGTTCGCAACACTGTCCATCGCTACATCCTAGAATCTTTGCCCACTGGACAAAAAATCATCGTGATGGCTTTTCCGGTTCCCAAACCAAGAAAATATCAGGAGTTGAAGGAAGAACTGGTCGCGCTTTTTAGTAAAGGATAATAAGGTGAGAACAAGTTATGTCTGTTATTTGAATCCGAATTTTAAGTTGTCTGCATTCCCGACCTGCCAATTAATTTTTTCGATTTTACCGACATTCTTTAGGTCGCTTTCGAAAAGTTTTAAAGAGGTAATTATTTTATCGTTTCCCGTGATTTCCATCGCAGCGACGGGATCGACTAATTTTAGTCGCTTTTCCGCTTTATAGCGACGAATTTCTTCGATTATTTGAATCACAAAATTCCCGGTTTTTTGTAGGGATTTTTTGTCGTATTTTTTATTTATTTTGGGCCAGGAATCGATATGAATGGAAATTTTTTGGTGGGAGAACCCGCCGTGCCGTGTTCCTACGAAAAAAGTTTGGTAAATTTCTTCAGTGACAAAAGGCAAGTAGGGCGCTAAAAGATGATTTATCAAGTCCAATAAGTAAATGATCGTATATTGGGCTGACATTTTACCGGCAAGTTCTTCTCCGTAAAGTCTTCCCTTGATTAATTCAATATAGTTGTCGGTAAGTTTTGTCCAAAAAAATTTTTCGATGGAGATTTTAGCAAGACCAAATTCGTAATTATTTAAATACCTAGTCACTGTCCTCACAAGTTCTTGGGACTCCGCCAAAATCCATTGGTCGATTGAATATAGTTTTTTGGGTTTCTCCACTTCCTTGGAGCAGTTCATAAAAACGAATCGTGTCACATTCCATAATTTTGTTAATAATTTTTGTCCTGCCCGGAGATCTTCTTCGGAATAACGGGTGTTCGTTCCCAAAGTAGTCCCGCAAGCCCACCAGCGAAGCGCGTCAGCCCCGAATTTACCGATTGCCTCTTCGGCTTTTACAAAATTTCCCAAAGACTTGCTCATTTTTATTCCTTTGGAATCAGTTCCGTGTCCCGAAATCATTACGTCTTTCCACGGTAATGAGCTTGTATGCAAATGGGATTTCACGACGGTATAAAAAAGCCAGGTGCGGATTATTTCCATTGCCTGCACCCTGAGCGCCATAGGATAAATCCTTTTCATCCAACTATTCTTCTCTCCCCACTTGGCGTTTATCAGAGGCGTAACCGAAGAAGTCATCCAAGTGTCCATAACTTGCATTTCGCCTTCAATTTTTTTACTTTTACATTTCGGACAAGCCGAAACCGGAGGTTTTTGTTCCCTGGGGTCAACGGGCAACAGTTTTTGGCTCGGTAAAATAATTTCGTTGCATTTTTTGCAATGCCAAACCGGAAAAGGCACTCCGTAAAAGCGATCTCGGGAAATACACCAATCCCATTTCAATCCCCGCACCCAATTATCGTAGTGGACTTTCATTGTTTGGGGGTGCCATTTTAGCTCTCGTCCTCTTCCCAAAAACTCTTTTTTGAGGTCGAGTACTCGGATAAACCATTGCTTTGAAGCGTAAAATTCGATCGGATTTTTACAGCGTTCATGAATATTCAGCGCATGGAAAATTTTCTTTTCTCTCCGCACTAATCCTTTTTTCCTCAAATCTACAACGATAGATTTTCGGGCTTCCCGCACTCTAATCCCTTTATATTTACCGGCGATATCCTTTAGATAGCCTCGTTTATCAAAAATTACCCAAGTGTCCAACTTGTCCTCTTTCCATTTCTCTACGTCTTCGGTATCGCCCCAGGTACAGACCATCATAAGGCCCGTGCCTTTTTCTTTTTCTACATTTTTGTGGCTCTTAATCTTGACTTTTCGGTTTACCAAGGGCACTATCGCGTTTTTTCCGATAAGTTTACCATAACGCCTATCAGTAGGATTAGCATAGAGAGCGGCACAAGCAAATATCAACTCCGGTCTTGTGGTAGAGATTGTCAAGGGCTGCCCTTCTTCATCGTGAAAGTCAATGTCGTACATTATCGTTTCCTCTTCGCGATCTTCCAAATCAGCTTGGGCGAGTGCTGTTTGACAGTAGGGACACCAAAATATCGGTCCGTCTTCTTGGTAAACCCTGCCCTTGCGGTGCAGATCCATAAAAGACAGTTGAGCTACTTTTTGGGCATTGGATGAAATTGTAGAATATAATAGATCCCAATCAACACTTAAACCCAAATTAGTCCACAAGTCAGTATAGGTTTTTGATCCCTCTTTTGTCTCCCTTAAACAAAAATTAACAAATTCCTTACGGGATATTTTTGATTTATCAATTTTGTATTTCTTTTCGCAATGCCGCTCTGTAGGAAGTCCGTTGTCGTCAAAACCCATTGGATAAAAAACGTTTTTTCCTTGCATCCTTTGGTATCTGACGATGACTTCCGCCTGAGTGTAGCTCATGGCGTGGCCAACATGCAAGTGGTCCCCGCTAACATAAGGCGGCGGTGTATCGACAGAATAAATTTTCCCCTTAGCTTTCGGGTTAAATTTGAAAATTTTCTTTCTTTCCCAAAATTTTGACCATTTCACTTCAGTTTCCTTGGGATGGTAGTGTTTAGAAATAGCTTTAACAGGCATAATTTTTGACAATAAAACAAAGTAACGCTAAAGTAAGAAGCGAATTATGAAGCATGAATTATAAATTATGATAAGAAGCAAAAACGCTTAACGCAAGAATATCTACTTTTTCATAATTCTTGATTCGTAATCCGTAATTCGGTCGGCCATGGATAAAGAGATCGTAAAATTTGAAGGAGAAGTCTTAGAAGCTCTTCCCAATGCTACTTTTATGGTTAAATTGGAAAATAGCCACGAGATCTTAGCCCATATCTCCGGTAGAATGCGAGTTCACTATATAAAACTTTTACCCGGTGACAAAGTTATGGTCGAGATGAGCCCTTACGACTTGACAAAAGGAAGAATTGTGAGAAGACTATAACTACAGGTAATAGGTAAAGTGTAATGTGTAACGTGTACTCTGTACGCGAGTTTTTTATTTTATTCAACGAAATTATTACCCGTTGCCCATTACCCGTTACTATTCTATATCATGAAAGTCAAAGCCTCCGTAAAACCCATTTGCCGAGATTGTAAGGTAGTCCGTCGCAAAAAGAAAGTTTATATAGTTTGCAAAAAGAATCCCCGCCATAAACAACGGCAGGGGTAGTATTGTTAAATTTAAAATTTAAAAGCCCAATGATATGCCCAGGATAGTTGGAGTAAACATTCCGGAAAATAAGCGTCTTGAAATTTCCCTTACTTATATTTTTGGTATTGGCAGATCGCTCAGTAACAAGATTCTCGAAAAGACCGCTATTGACAAAAATAAGCGAGCAAAAAACTTGAGTCCTACCGAGATCAGTCTCTTGAAAGAAGAAATTGAGAAACTGAAGACCGAGGGAGAACTTCGCCACGAAGTCGCTTCCAATATAAAGCGCTTGAAGGAAATCGGCTGCTACCGTGGAGCAAGACATTCAAAACATCTTACTGTCAGAGGTCAGCAGACCAAAACCAATTCCCGCACCGTTCGTGGCAACGTAAGGCATACGATGGGAAGCGGCAAGAGAAAGGTTGAAAAGAAATAAACCGGCCATGATTATGATTTAAGAATTGTGATTTAAGATAAGAAGTTGAAAATATGTAATTTGGTTGCAGCTATTGATTAATCTTAAATCCTATTTCTTAAACCATATAATTTGAATAATGCCTGATAAAGTAACAAAAGCAAAAAGCGACGTTTCAGAGGTAAAAAAGGAGAAAGCCGCCGAAGGAAAAGACGTGAAAGTTGCCGAAGCAGTAAAAGTTGAGAAAGCTCAGCAAAAAACTGAAGTCAAACAAGAAAGCCCGATTAACTCGAGCACTGCGACTGCCAAGAAGAAATTTTCTAAAAAACGTTATATAGCTCGAGCCAAAGCCCATATTTTGTGTTCTTATAACAATACCGTTATCACTATTAGCGATTTAAACGGCAATGTTTTGGGATGGGCTAGTTCCGGCGCCCTCGGATTTAAAGGACCTAAAAAATCTACTCCTTTTGCAGCCACACTGGTAGCCCAAAAATTAATTGAAAAAACTGCGCGATATGGCATAAAAGAAGTAGAGATTTTTATCAGAGGCGTAGGAGGCGGAAGAGAGGCCTCGGTAAGAGCCTTAGGAAACGCCGGTCTGATGATAACATCCATAAAAGATGTAACCCCGATGCCTCACAATGGCTGTCGTCCCAAGAAACCCCGCCGAGTATAAACAATCCGTGGTTTCGTTGCGGACTTCGGTTAAAACCCCGAATTTTATTTTGGTATTCAACATCTTTTTTATTAAAAATAAATAATTAAGTAATTATGTCCGACCAAGAAGTCAAATTAGGAGAAATCACTCAAGTCATCGGTCCGGTGGTGGATGTAAAATTCCACGCCAAGGGAAGTCTGCCCGCCATTTATAACGCGTTGGAAGTAATAAACCAAAAGGAAAAACTTGTTTTGGAAGTAAACCAGCATTTAGGAGCAGGTAGGGTACGAACAATTGCTATGGGACCTACCGATGGACTGAAGAGGGGACTGGAAGTCAAAAATACGGGAAACCCTATTCGCGTACCAGTGGGAAGAAAAACTTTAGGCAGAATGTTTGATATTTTAGGAAATCCCATTGACGGAAAAGAAAAGCTTAACGGGGCTGACTTGATGCCAATTCACAAGGAATCACCCAAATTTACTGAACAATCAACTAAAACGGAAATATTTGAAACGGGAATCAAAGTTATTGATCTGATTTGTCCTTTCGTAAAAGGGGGAAAAGTCGGGCTTTTTGGAGGAGCGGGGGTGGGAAAAACCGTAATTATCCAGGAACTTATCCATAATATCGCTTCGGAACACGGAGGTTTTTCAGTTTTTTCCGGAGTGGGAGAAAGAACCAGGGAAGGAAATGACCTCTACTATGAGATGAAAGAATCAGGAGTCTTAAAGCAAACAACTTTGGTTTTTGGACAGATGAACGAACCGCCCGGAGCCCGTCAAAGAGTGGCGCTTACCGGCCTTACTATGGCGGAATATTTCCGCGACGAAGAAGGGAAAGACGTGCTGCTGTTTATCGATAATATCTTTCGCTTTACTCAAGCCGGCTCCGAAGTATCCGCCCTGCTTGGCCGTATTCCTTCCGCGGTAGGATACCAGCCTACCTTAGCGGAAGAGATGGGAGGATTGCAGGAAAGAATTACCTCTACTAAAAAAGGATCCATAACTTCTATTCAAGCTGTTTACGTACCTGCTGACGACATGACTGATCCCGCTCCAGCCACAACTTTTGGACACCTTGATTCGACCGTATCTTTGTCAAGGGCGTTAACGGAATTGGGCATTTATCCCGCGGTAGATCCCCTAGACTCATTTTCGATAATCTTAGACCCCAACGTAGTAGGAGAAGAGCACTACAACACGGCGCGAGAAGTTCAAAGAATTCTTCAGCGCTACAAGGATTTACAGGATATTATTGCTATTTTAGGAATGGACGAGCTTTCCGAAGAAGACAAATTATTAGTTTCCCGGGCGAGAAAAATCCAAAAATTTCTTTCCCAACCATTTTCAGTAGCCGAACAATTCACGGGAAGACCCGGCAAATATGTTCGCCGGGAAGACACTATTGCTGGATTTAAAGCCATACTCGAAGGAAAGCTGGATGACAAAAATGAGCAGGATTTCTATATGAAAGGAACGATTGAAGAAGTAGGAAAATAAAATCTGCTTGTCTTTTTTACATAATTTGACTAGGAACAATGAAAGACCAAAAAGATAATTCTTGGGAAGAGCTTATTAACCTCTGGAAGAAGCTAACCCACTATCTTTGACCTCGCGACCCCAAAAAAGGAGTTAATAATCCTGAATAAAAAAATCGAGGCGGAAGATATTTGGCATAATCCCGAAGAAGCGAGAAGCATCCTTACTAAAGCTAAAAAAGAGGAAGACGAAATAGCTTTTTGGGAAGGGATAAAAAAGAAAATAAGCGATCTTGAAGAAGAAAAAGAGTTTTTAAAAATCTTTTCCGCGTCGAGGCGCCAGGGCACACTGCCACGGGAGGAAAATCAGGACCTGAAAGAAAACCGGCGAAAATGGGAAAAGGAAACCAATAATATTCTCGGACAGTTAAAAGAAAAAGAAATCCTCCTGACATTTAGTGGACCTTACGATCGCGGTGATGTAATTTTGACAATAAAACCGGGCGCGGGAGGCACGGATGCCCAGGACTGGACCGAAATGTTGCTTAGAATGTATTTACGGTATTTCGAACAAAAAGGCTTTGAAGTCAAAATTATTGATAAATCTACTGGAAAAGAAGCAGGGATTAAAAGCGTTGAGTTACAAGTAAAAGGCAATTTTGCGTATGGATATTTAAAAGGAGAAAGCGGAGTCCATCGCTTAGTGCGACTTTCCCCGTTTAATGTTGCGAAAAGTCGAGAGACTTCTTTCGCTTCGGTAGAAGTTATTCCTTTTATCCCCAAAACCGATTTGGCAATCAGTGAGAATGATTTAAAGATCGATACTTTTCGCGCTGGCGGACCGGGTGGTCAACATGTCAACACGACTTCTTCGGCCGTACGTATTACGCATATCCCGACCAACATAACCGTGGTTTGCCAAAATGAACGTTCCCAATTGCAAAATAAACAGCTGGCAATGGAAGTTTTAAAAGCCAAGGTCTTTCAGCGACAGGAGGAGGATCACCAAAATAAAATTACGAATTTACGCGGCGAGCGCAAGGAAGCGGCTTTCGGCAACCAAATCCGGTCTTATGTCTTGCATCCCTACACGATGGTAAAGGATCACAGAACAGGCTTTTCCGTTGCGGACGTGAATAAAGTTTTAGACGGAGAGTTGGATGAACTGATTAAGAATTATTTAGAGTGGCAAATTAAGCCATAAAGATGTTTAAAAAAGGTAATTTAAAAAAACTAAAAAGACCTCCCCATTATAAAGTTTACACAAGATTGATGCCCTCCAAGATTGACGGGGTGGGAGTATTTGCGATCAGAAATATTCCCAAAAATACGAATATCTTCGGTAGGGATTGCGCAGAAAACGAAGAGAATAATTTTATTGACGAGAAAAAGATCGATAAAATTAATCCGGCTCTCAAAAAATTGTATGATGATTTTTGTACAGTCGAAAATAATTATTACAATTGCCCCAAGAATTTTAATTTGCTGACGGTAAGCTGGTATGTAAACCACTCCGGCAAACCCAATGTCGTACACGGTGAAGATGGTAATTTCATCTCTCTTAGGGAAATAAAAAAGGGAGAAGAGCTTACCGTAAATTATAAAACTTTTAGTGATGAGCCCCCGCACGATTGGCTTTAATAATTTTTTTTATTCAATAAATTTTAAACTATCGGTTTATGACTATTCAAGAAATCTTCGATTTAGCAGTAAAAATGGGGCGTAAAGCCGATCCCCGGCCGGAAGAAGAAATAGATAAACAATTACAACACATAAAAAGAAATTACGACCGTCTCTCAAAAAAAGAACAGAAATTCTACCCAAAAGAAAAAATGGTGAATCCTTATCCCGACACCTTGATCCATTGGGGAGACCGTAATAAAAAAGTCAAAAAAATTCTCGTCACAATAGATGCGACCGAAGGCAAATTGCTTGTCGGAAGAGAGTTGGGAGTAGACTTAGTCATTAGCCACCATCCCTTAGGCAAAAGCCTGACCCTCCTAGGAGAAGCAATGAAGTTGCAATTATATGTTTACGCTAAATACGGTATTCCTATTAATATTATCGAGGGAATGATGAAACAGAGAATAGCGGAGGTCAAAAGATCTATCCATCCCATAAACCACTATTTGGTTGTCGACACCGCCAAGCTTTTAGGAGTGAGTTTGATGAATATCCATACTCCCACTGATAACCTTGTCTATGATTTTGTTCAAAGCATCATAAACTCAAAAGATCCGGAATATGTTTCAGAAGTAGTGAAAATTCTTTTTGAGATTTCCGAATACCGGGAAGCAGCCAGGCGTGGTTCTTCTCCGCATATTTCCGCGGGTAATCCCAAAAATCATTGCGGCAAAGTAGCGGCCCTGGAAATAACCGGGGGCACCGACGGGGCAAAAAAAATATATTCTCATTTAGCTAACGCGGGTATTGGAACAGTGGTTTCCATGCACCAGTCGGAAGAATATCGCAAAGAAGCCGAAAAATCGTTTATAAATATCGTTATCGCTTCTCACATCGCCTCGGACTCGCTTGGCATGAATTTGTTTATCGATGAGTTGGAAAAAAAGGGGATTGAAATATTGCCGGCGGGCGGATTTATCCGGGTAAGTCGGATAGGGAACAAGAAGGGGGAAATTGTGAATCCGATAGAATAGGTTCATAGCCATTACTTATAATAAAAATCAACTTGGCAGAAGATAAAAAATTTAAATCAATCGTTGTTACGGCAACTTGGAATCGGCTTGATTTGATTAAGCAGTTTCTAGGGGCGCTTCAGAAACAAAAAGACAAGGATTTTGGCGTTTTAATCGTAGATAACGGTTCAGAAGACGGTTCTCGGGAATATCTTATTCGTGAGGCAAAAAAAAGCCAAAATGGAAAATTTCCGCTTCGGGTATTGCTCTTAAAAGACAACAAGGGTTTCGCCTTACCCAATAATTTAGGAATCACTTTTGCCACAGAATTTCTCGAATTGGAATATATTATTTTGCTCAATAATGATACTATCCCCGGCCCCGATTTTATAAAAAAACTTCATCAAAAAGCCGATTCTTACTTGTACGGTTCTGACCGAAAAAGTTTTGAAACTGACAAAAAACTGTTTCCTTTTCTTTCGAAAAAGGACGATTGGAAAATCGGCAGTCTAGCGCCATTGGTAGAAAATTATTACGCTCGCGGCCGCGTCGACGCAGCCGGCATAAAAATATCTCCTGACGGCAACGCTATCAACCGGGGAGTGGGAGACAAAATATTTCAGTTTAAACGGGAGAAGGAAGTTTTTGGTCCTTCCGGGTCGGCGGTTTTGCATTTAAAAAAGGCTTTATTGGATGTCGCCTTGCCGCCAGAAAACATCGCGATACTGAAAGGCTGGGAAGGAAAACCGCTTAAAAAAGAACTGGTTTGGAGCGTAGGGGTTAGCCACCGTCAGTCTCTGCGAGAGAAACCTTCTTTAAGCCTCAATAGTAGCCACAATCAATTGTTACCAATAAAAGAATTTTTTGCTTCCCGTTACTTTGCTTATTTTGAAGACGTAGATTTGGCTTGGCGACTACGTTTACGTCTATGGGGGTGCGTTTACGTGCCCCAAGCCAAAGTGCTGCACTATCATTCGGCAACCGCCAAAGCTTATTCTCCTTTTAAATCATTTTATGTTCACCGCAACCAATATTTTAACATTATAAGGGATTTTCCTTCCTATACTGTCTTGACAGGCTTATGGAATGCGATCAAGCGATATTTCTACTTATTACAAAGCTTAAGAAGAAGGCAAGGACCGGCCGCTCAAGTGGCCAATAATAGCACCAGGGTAACCGTTTTTGCTATTACGGTAAAAGGTTGGGGTAGCGTCCTAAAAAACATAATAGGGCTTTTGCGTGATCGTTTTTATATCCAATCAAATCGCCTAGTAAACACCATTGAGTTTAATGATCTTATCAGCTCTCCTCGCTTCCGCGCTTCAATCGAGAAAATGATTTTTGAAACCCACGATTTTTTAGAGGAGCAAAAGAAAACCGGTGAAGAGGGCAAGGGCCGTGCTTTGTGAGACATTCCAAATGCAAAGCGGTACCGTACCCTTTGTGCAGCGCAAATTTATATTGCGGCCATTTTTTGTGGGCATTTTTCATATAACGATCCCGGGTGACTTTTGCCGCTATTGAAGCACAGGCAATACTCCATACCAATCCGTCCCCCCTAACAACGGTTCTCTCAGAATAGCCTCTATGATTAAGCAGTTTTCTATTGCCATCGACTAAAATTACCGCGGGTTTTATGCCTAACTTTTTGATGGCTTTTCTCGCCGCTATCTCGGTGGCTTTTTTAATTCCGTGCTTGTCTATAAAGCTAGAAGAAGCCATCCCCACCCCGAATACCATATATCTTTCAATAAAAACAAAAATTTCTTCGCGCAATGCAGGAGAAAGTTTTTTTGAATCATTCACCCACTGCCACCAGTTATCTTCGGGTTTAATTTTCTTATAAAAATCAAAGTCAATCAATACCGCTCCAACAGCAATTGGACCGGCAATGGGACCACGTCCCGCTTCGTCAATCCCGACAATCACTTTGCCCGTTTTTTTTGCTAGCCGTTTTTCCCAGCGGAAATTAAGCATAATAATAAGTTTTATCAATCAGGATCTATTTTTAACTGTCCGAATTCTCTAAATAGCCCGTCCAACACGGCATTGCTATCGGTATTATTTTTTAATTTTACCATTACTATCGCCGCGTATTTGTTTCTTTTGTTGTCGGACTCCGGCAATTGCGAAAAAGTGGCCTCAATGACCCTTATATCGCCTTTCAGACGCTCTATCATTTTTTTAGCCCTGGTTTCCCCTGGAATATCCCTTAAAGTCGGAATTTCTATCCTGATTATTTTTGAGAATGGCGGGTAGTGATATTTCTTTCTTTCCCTAATCCAATCGGAATAGAGTGAAGAATAAGGGTGACGGATAATCTTTTGAAGAAAAGGTTGTAGTGGATCGGATGTTTGCAGGTAAATCTTCTTGGTAAGGGACAATAAATTATAGAAACGGGCAGCCGCTCTTTCTTCTGCCCGGTAATCAGGATAGAAAAGCCCATTATCGACCGATAAAATAGCGGCCAGCCCGATTCTATCGGCCAGGATTTTTCCGATTGGTAAGATTCCCGAAAAACCCAAAAAAATCCCAGGGCCATCTTTGCAAGAGATCAGCTCTTTACTTAAGGAATAGAGCGCAGCGGCTGACGGATTGGGATCAGACGAAATTATTAAGGAAAAATCCAATTCACCGCGTAATTTTTCCAAGATCTCGGTTATTTTTTCCGTTCCAAAATTGGTAAAATTAAATTTTAAACCGGAACATTGAGGGCATTGGGCTATCGATCGCTGGGTAAAACCGCAAAATTTGCAGGAAAAACTTAGCTTATTCTGATAAGCCAAAGCTTTACCGCAATGAGGACAACGGGGGATAAAACCACAATCCTGACACATAACGAAGTTGGCGATCCCCCTATGATTAGCTAAGAGAAGCAGCCAATTCCCCTTTTTCAATTCGGAAATTAAATTTTTTCTTAAGTAGTCGCTAATGGGAGACATTTCCGACAAAATAAATCTTTCGGTATTGAGATTGATTAAAGTTACCTTCTTTTCACTATTTTCGAACCTAATGGTTCTTGAAAAGATGCGGGGAGACTTTTCCCCCGGAATCGGAGCAGGAATTTTAACTTTTTTGTTTTCCAAAGAAATTAAGTCAAGGGATTTTAAGTAAAAATGGCTTTTGCTTTTTGCCAAAAAAAACGGAGAATTGTAAAAATCTTGTAAACGAGGGGTAGAGCTTAAGTATATTTTCAAGACATTGGGATAAAACGTTGTCAGAAGTTTTCTAGTATCATAAAGAGGAGAAAGATCCCATTGTTTATAACTTTCATCATGGCCCTCCTCCAAAATAACCATTCCTAGATTCGAGAATGGAGCAAACAGAGCGGACCGGGTGCCGATAAAGAGTAACGGACTACTATTTCGGGTTAGCTGCCAAGCGTTTTTTAATAGCTTATCCGTTAGCAATTTACCTAGACAAATTGGCGTTGCCAAAGAGAATGAATTGGTAATGCTTGAATATTTTCCCGCAACCGGAATTAGCTGGGCTTTTTCTGGCACAATCACCAAGACTTGTTTTTTTTCTTCTAGAGTTTTTTTGATAAGAATTTCCAAAGCGTCTTTTTGCTCGTAAGCCAAAAAAATAAAAGGCACTTTTTTATTTAATAAGATATCCTTTTTCTTATTTTTTTGGAAAGCAAAGCAGCTTTTGGCCTCATTATAATGGTTAGTCCATTCTTTGAGCGCAGCAAGGTAAGAATATCGCTTGGCATTACGGTTATTTCTTGACGGAAGCCTAACCGAACGGCGTACCTTATTTTTGGTTGTTGGAACGTTCACTACTGCTTTAGCGAAATGATTCCAGGACACAAAATATTCTCTCGCCGCTTTTCCCAGGCGAACCAACAAATCGGGGTTTAAGTACCCCTCGGCTACGATCTCGGTAATTGGTTTAAGATTGATCGATTTGGGCGGTATGCGGGAAAAAAAATAATTCGATTTTTTTACCCATAGTTTTAAGTCGACTTGCCAATTCTGAAACGGTCGCGAATCAAGAGCCACGATTTTTGTTTTTACCACTAATCCTTGTTTTTTGCTCTTTCTCCAGGGCACCTCCACCAAGTCTCCGGCACTGACCCTTAATGTTTCCGGAAAAGCGTAATAAAAGAAAGTCGAATCCTTACCGTAAGGAAAGCGCTGCAGAATAAGAACTTCAACAATGGCGACAGAGAATTTTTTTTCGCTATTGACTATATACACCGCATCTAAACTTACGATTTATGACTAGCGACAAAATAATTACGGCGGATAAGTACAAAGATAATCGCAGTTTATTTCCTGCCAGTGACTACCCATACTTTGTCCAGCTTTTTGCTATCCCAAGGGAGATCCAGTACCGCTTCTTTAAATAAATGGTCATCACTCTCTTTGACGAAAGAAACCGTGCCAAGCAAAATACCTTCTGGGATGTCGGGATTTCTGTTATCAGTAACAACCTGATCACCCACTTTAAGTTGACTGTCCAATGAAAGCATCTCCAACACCGCCCTTAAATCACGATTGCCCTCAACGACTCCATCCCAATCGGTCCCCGCTAATCTTGCCCCTATTCGGCTATCATGATTGGGAGTTAGTATAACTTGGCTTATTTTTTGTTCACTGCTTTTTATCGTTCCTATCAGAGAACCTTGGTTATTCAGTACCGGTAAGCCGATCCTGAGTCCCCGATCATTACCCCCCAATAGAAATAACAACGGCGTATCCAAGAAATTATCTTTACCGATAACCCTTAACTCAACCAGGTTGTGGGTTGAGTCTAATTTTTCGTTTGTGAATTTAATATTTTCCTTTCTGATTTGTTCTTTTAGCGCGGTATTTTCCTGGAGAAGGGCTTCCCTTTCTTTTTCGAATGAACCAGTGTCTTCTTTACCGGTAATCGCATCCCACCACGAAAAAAAGGATTGATTAATTTCGGTAATCAAAGTGCCACCCTTGCCTCCGGCAAAAACAAAAGAGTACTGATTGATAGAAAGGCTTGAGAAATAAAGCAAAATAGCCACTAAAATTAGTATCAAAAAAAATTTATTTGAACGTTTTTTTTTGCCAACTAATTTACTGGTAGAGTCGGATAAGATGTTCTTCATTGGGGTAAATGCAAATATGGAATGAGAAACGGATAAATGGGAAACGGTATGTTAATGATAAAGACTTAGTAACTCGTTATCTGTGATTACTATTCACCAATTACCCTTCGTGCTTACCGATTATTCTTTTTAATCGGAGCCAACCAGGCAATACCGCCGAGCAAAAGATAAATGAAGAACACCCATAACAAAGTTTGCATTAAAAATCTTATTTTTTCCGATACATTCAGGTAGGCGAAGGCTAAGCCTCCTATCGAGTGCTGGTTATCTTCAATAGTCGCCGCTTTTTTATCTTTTGTCGGAACAAGGGTAACTTTGTCTTCCGCTAAAAGCTGTTTTTCGTTAGTAAATACCTTGACCGCAAGGTTGTGTGAGGTATTGGCAAGATATTTGTTGCTATCCAGGAAAACTTGATAAGTCTCCATACCTTTAACGGGATCTTCCTCGTCAAACGACCAAAAATAATTCAGATCGTTTCTTACCAAGAAACTGCTTCCCAAAGGATTCTTTAGCGCCACGAATTCCAGGTTAGCCCCCAAAGGAACTTTGTAAGTGAAGATTCTTTTATTCTCTTGTTTGTCGTTATTGCCTGAATCCGTATTATCTTTCGTTTCTTCCAGTGATTTTATGGTAACGTAAGGATTCACAACATTTAAGGAAGCTTCTTTCTCTACTATGTTGGTGTGGTTTCGGTTAGAGGCGATCAGTTTAAAATTATACGAATAGTTTGCGGCTTCATTCACGGCAAAAGAAATGCTCGGGCCGTTACCTTCTAATTTTTTCTTGCCGATATACCAAGCGAAATCATCATAAAACGGACCTTCGTATTCAGCAATAATCGTATCGCCGGTAATAGCTTTGTTGTCGGTTAGCTCATCTTTCTTTTCCCAAATACCGTTATTGAAAGATGCGCGATAAAACCGTATTCTTAAACTTTCACTCACGTTAAATTTTATTGAAGCCTCCCCCACTCTTTGTTTGTTGTTCATTGTCTCGCTAATCTTGGCAATAGCACTGTATCCTCCTTCAAGCAAGGGATCAAGGTTTAATTTATTCCATCCGATACCGCCTAAATCTTTGAAATTAGCCGACTTGTTTGATAGGTTAGTGTAGGCTACTTCCTCCCCTTGTTTTTTCCAAATTATTCTTCCGTTTTTTTGATCATTTTCCGGCCGAAGCACATCTTCTCCGTGTTTTAGCGTCCACTCATAGGAAAGCATATCCTTGTCTAGTTCGTTCCCCGCAACAACGGCTTCCATTGTCAGAGGATTGTGCACTGCGGGACGTAGGGGTAGCAGATTGATAAAAGTATCCAAACGATCGTTTTGTGAATTGTCGGTACTTTCCCAAATATCGTTTAGTTTAAGGAAACCGAAACCAAAATCTTTGGAGTCCTTACAGGTTTTGTCGTTTTTGTCATCACATTGGCAAAAATTGTTAAATTCAGGAGTCTCCTTGCTGGCATTGTTGATAGCTTCCTGGGTACAAATACCGGGAGAAGCCCACATTATTTTGTAAAAAGTAGTTTTTTCGTTTGTTGGAAACAAGGAAGTGCCTTCGACAACGACGCCAAGCTTGTCTCCACTGTTATATTTGAATTGGATCGTTTGCTGACCCATTCCGGCAACGTCTGCTTCGTCAGGAAAACCATCCCCATCGGTGTCGGCATTGGAAGGATCGGTTCCCCAAAAAGTTTCTTCGTCGTCTTTAAAACTGCCGTCACCTGTCATAAAGGGAACAATGTCATTCCACTTGATAGTGTTGTCAGGATTTTTTGCACCCGGGGAAAAATGAGTGCAGGTCATCGGTTGGAATACTCCTATCAGATGGCTATTTACTTCTTTGCCGCCAAAATTATAGCGAAAACACCTAGTTCCTACCGGTTCGATAGAATTATCGCCGAGAAAGTTACTATCTTTAGTTTCGCAATTCTTTTCACAATAATCTTTTTCCTTTAGAGCTTCCCATTGGTTATTGTGGTAATCTTTTTCGCACTCAGTACAGTCTTGAGAGGGTTTTGAACCACAGCTTCCCTTGTTCAAACAGTAAAGATTGCGTTCATCAGTGCATTTTGTTTCTTGATTAAAAAAACTGGAATCGCAATTGGCATAATCTTTCAAAGATAAAGTTCGGTAGCAGTCTTCTTTTTTGTCTTTGTTTTTTTTGTCACATATCTGATCGAAACAACTGCTTTGCAAGTCATCCCAAACATTGGAAATACAAGAGGAAAACTCGCTCTTGGAATCACTGCAACATTGATTTATCCAATCACCGCAAGTAGGCTCCGCGCATTTATTATACTTCCATTCATTTTCGCTTTTAAGATTATCATATTCGGTCTCACAGTTCTGTTTGCAATTAGACTTAAAATCTTCGTAGGTAAAATCATGGTTTTTCCCTAAAATATCTTCTATTTTCTTGTCAATGCCTCCTTGGCCATCGTCTCCACCGTAGTTGACGCGATAACCATCCCGATCATTTTTGGGGTCCTCGTTCGCTTTGCCGCCATCTTTAGCCATTGGGGTTAAACCCGGAACGTAACTACCTCGAACTTGGGCCATAGCGCCTCTAACAAGGGCTCCCTCGAGAGTGTTTGAAGAAACAAAAATTTTTTGGCCATTTTTTACTACGATTGAACCGATTTTAGGATCAGGATTATAAATATACCAATTATAGTAAAGTTTTATTGAGGAATTGCGAAAATTCTGCGTAAGCGCTTGGGCGTAGATCATATCCCCCACTCGCGGATGGGAGGGTGTCATATTAATGTCTACTTTGGGAACCTTATCCTCTTTCTTGTTATCCGTTCCCATTTGATTTCTGTCGTTGCCCAAGTTGCCGGAAGAAGCTAAAAAACTTCCCAAGCTTGAATCCGAAACATTGGTTTTGGGAACCCCGCCATTCGTGTTTCCCGGTAATAAAAAAGCGTAAGCGGGGAAGGCGCTAAAATTTATCAGGAATATAAGGCTTAGGGATAATACTGATTTTAATTTTATCACGATTTACACTTTAGATTTATGATTCAGGAATTGAAACCCAAGCTTTCGCTAAAAAGTTAAAATAATTTTGAATTTAGCTATCTTTATTCTCCGATCTCGGATTATATTCTAGCTACCGGAACCTTTATCTTGTTGAATAACACTTCCTGCTTCGCAACAGAAAAAGGGAGCATATACTGTTCGTCATAGGAACGCAACAATAAACCCAGCCGCTCCCTTTCTTCTCCGCTTAGATTTTGGACATTAGGCGAACGGACAAGATAGTCGCTTCTTTCGTTTACTTTGTGTTCTCCCACCCCTACATAAGCTCGATAGTCAGCCAACCAGTTAGCAATTGAGGGTTTAACCCACTCTCCATTAAAAAGAAGACGAATCGGTTGTTTGCTTAAAAGCTGTTCTAAGACTTTGGGAAATTTACGAATCAAGTTTTCAATGTCATCATCAAGGTTACTGTTAGAATCGATGTTTAATTCATGCCTAACATTGCCTAGGATCTCGTCTTCACTCGTAGTCTCAGTTTCCTCTATGAGATTATCGCCATTTTCCTCAAAATATTGGTTTAAAGCGTTTTCCAGCGCTTCCTGAATTTGGCTTTGAGAAGGAAATTTTAATCCCTCGTAAAATTCTAGAATTTGCAACAAAAGAACCTGGTCTTCCTGATTCAGTTGGCGAACATTTTGGTTTTCCGTAATGTAACGATGAGGGATAATTTTTTCGTGCCGGTCCATACCGTAAATACGATTGTAATCACGCAGCCAATTGCCAAGGGTTGGAGAAACATCCTCTTTTTCTCCGTAAATTTTTAGCGTGCCGTTACCCAGTCTCTCTTCATTCTTAAGCATCGCTTCGACAAAAAGCTGAACTGTCTCCGGCCATAGAACATCCGGTGTCAAGTTCATTTTTATGGCAAAACGATTTTTAATGTCTATCCCGACCCGAAAAGCTTTGACCAAAAAGGTACGGAATAATCTCAACTGGTCAACTTCCTTTATGGTAGAGAAAGCGATGAAATTCATAAGGGCTTCGTATATTCTTAGTTCATTGATTCTAAAACCGTCTGCTGAGATTTCAGGGTTTCTCTCAATCTCTTTAATTTCAGTGATGATTTCCCGGGCATCCTCCACAAAATAATTTTTTAATGTTTCTATGGATTTTTCGCGGATTAATTTAATTTGATCTTCGTACATTTATTTTAGAATTTCAAAATTTCAATTCGGAACTTGCTTTAATTGGTATTTTTAACAGGACCGGAAACTTCTTTACACGTCGATGCTAAGTTCTGACTGGGACTTTTAAATCTAATTTTCTGTTCTAAACTTTTTCAATAAAACAAGATCTTTTTTTATTCCCTCAATAGTCGGCGTTTCCAAAACCATGTCAACATTATAGCGCTTTTTCCTTAAATAGTCCACCAAATTACGAAACGCCTCTTTCCCTAAACTACCCTCGCCAAGGTGGGCATGACGATCGATTTTGGAACCAAAAGTGCCGATAGAGTCATTCAAATGGATAAGTTTTATTTTATCTTTCCCGAGAATATTTTCAATTTTAGAAAAAGTAGCCGTTAATTCTTTCTTCGTCCGTAGATCGTAACCAGAAGCAAAAGCATGGGCGGTATCAAAACAAAATCCGGCAAGGGCGGGTACGGATTCCAAATAAAAAGCCAGCTCCTCTATTTTTACCCCTAAAATAGCTCCTGCTCCTGCCGCTATTTCAAGCAGCAAAGAAACTTTATTCCGGCCGGCAACTATTTTACTCAGTCCCTCGACCACTCTTTTGAAAGCCGCAGGAGAAAATTTTTTATCTTCGGCCATTGCCGAAATCTCCGCCCTATACTTTTTCGGTAAAAATGTTTTTTCCGCTTCGGAAAGCGGGAGGATTTTTTCCTTAAAATCCTTGGCGCTGCCGATATGAGTAACTACGAATTGCGCTCCCAAAGTCTCGGCTCTTTCTATTTCATCTTGAATAGCTTTTACCGAACCATAAAATATCCGGTTATTCTTCGATGCCAAATTAATAAAATAAGGGGCGTGAATGTAGCTATTGATTATGCCGGTTTTCCGACAATTTTCCCTGAAATTATTCACGACATTGCCATCCAAGAGGGTAACTTTACCCCCGTAGGGATTACGGGAAAAAAATTGGAAACACTCACCGCCTAAATTTTTAACACTTTCGGGCAATTTTTCCAAATGACCACCACTACTCGCGTGAAAACCGAATTGAATCGACATAAGACAATTATTTTAACACTTGCAGTAAGCTGTTTCCGACCATCTCAGGAGGTACGGTTATTCCTAACAAATCAAGGACTGTCGGCGCAATATCGACTAGCATCCCATCTACCATACTATGGTGTCGCATAATTTGATTTTCCAACCGCTCTTTTTTGTTGTCAGGAGTCACCAAAAAACAAGGTACTGGATTACCTGAATGCTCCGTAACTTTTTCCCCAGTCTTGGGATCGATCATAACTTCTACGTTGCCGTGATCGGCCGTAATTAGCAAAGCTCCCCCCTTATCAAGTACTGCTTTGATTACTAAACCCAAACAATGGTCGACGGCTTCGACCGATTTTATGGCGGCTTCGAAATTGCCGGTATGTCCTATCATATCAGCGTTAGCGTAATTAACTAAAATAAAATCGTATTTGTGAATTTTAATCCCTTGGATTAATTTTTCCGTTACAGAAGCAGCGCTCATCTCCGGAGTCAAATCATAGGTGCTTACTTGGGGAGAGGGAACCAAAACCCTATCCTCACCAGAAAAAGCCTCTTCCCTTCCACCATTAAAAAAATAGGTTACGTGGGCATACTTTTCAGTTTCCGCGATGTGTAATTGAGTTTTGCCATTTTCAGCAAGAATTTTCCCGAGACAAGTGGTGATTTTTTGCGGCGGAAAAGCGGTCGTTACCGGTAGTCCCGCTTCATACTCAACCATAGTGGTAAAATCAAGATTCTGAATCTTCTTTTCCCGATTAAATCCTTTAAAATTTTCCTCCACGAATGCTTTCGTTAATTCTCTCGCCCTGTCTTCGCGAAAATTAAAAAATATTACCGTATCTCCTTCTTGGATCGGACCGATTGGTTTTTCTTGGTCGTCCGTAATTATTGTTGGTTCGATATACTCATCGCCTACGTTCCTTCCGTAAGAGCTTCGGATAACTTCCATTGGGTCTTTGGCTTTTTCAGAGGAAGAGCCGACCATAACTTTATAGGCTTTTTCGATTCGGTCCCAATTGTTGTTTCGGTCCATTCCCCAATTGCGTCCGCCAATGGAAGCTATTTTTCCGGTTCCTAACGCTTGCAGTTTTTCTTGAAGCGCTTGGATAAAATTTATCCCCGCGTTGGGAGAAGTATCCCTACCATCGGTAATAGCTTGAACAAATAACTTGCTCACCCCGCGGGAAACGACTAATTCCAAAAGAGCAAATATATGGTCAATGTGACTGTGAACCCCGCCGTTAGAAACCAAACCGATTAAATGGACAGCAGTACCTCTCCTTTTCGCTTGATCGATTGATTGAATAAGGAATTGATTGGAAAAAAAGGTCCCATTTTGAATTGCTAGATTTATACGGGGTAAATTTTGGTATAATATCATGCCGGAACCAATAGTCATATGGCCTACCTCTGAATTTCCCGGCTCCCCCCAAGCCAAACCGACAGAAATTCCAGAAGCCTGCAGGGCAATACACGGATAATTACCTTTGAGATATCCAACCGTCGGCGTTTTTGCGTTAGCGATAGCATTGCCTTCCAGCTCAGCGTTTATCCCCCAACCGTCTAATATAGCCAGCACTATGGGTCGGTAATTTTTGTTATCGCTTTTCTCTAGATGATTATCGGCAATCATTTTATTTTATGATTTGAAATTTTTTTAATTATCCTTTTTAAATATTTTTCGGGCAAATTAATTTTAAAATTTTAACAATTTGCCCCCTATAAAAAATCTATGCTAAATTAAATGTGCGATTTAATAATTTACAAATTAACGTTAACAAATGAAAGTTACTGTTGACAAAAACAAGTGCATCGGTTGCGGAGCTTGTGCTTCAATGGAACCACTCGTTTTTCGGATTAACCCCGAGGACGGGAAATCGGAAGCCGATTCAGAGGCTTGTGCTGTAAACCAAAAAGAAGAAAGCTGTAAAGAAGCGGCTGGTGTTTGTCCGGTAGGAGCGATCTCAGTCGAAGAATAAAAAAATTTGAAATTTTAAATTAATATCAAAATGCCTATTAAGATTGCCGTCAATGGGCTAGGTCGGATTGGTCGTGCTGCTTTCAAAATCGCATACTCCCGCAAAGAAATTGAAATTGTTGCGTTAAACGACCTTACCCCTCCCAAAGATATCGCGTATCTATTGCAATACGATTCGGTTTATGGAATTTGGGATCATGAGGTTTCCGCTAACGAAAAAGAAATTTTGATTGACGGAAAGAAAATCCCTTATTTGCAGGAGCCCGCGCCGGAAAAGATTCCTTGGAAAAGCTTGGGTGTTGATGTCGTGCTGGAATGTACGGGCGTTTTCAACAAGAGTGAAAAAGCGGGAAAACACTTGGAAGCGGGAGCGAAGTTAGTGATTCTCAGCGCTCCTCCAAAATCCGATGATATAAAAATTTTGCTGATGGGCTGTAACGAAAAAGAGTTTGACGAGAACAAACATAAAATAATCTCCAATGCTTCCTGCACAACCAACTGTCTAGCCCCGGTAATAAAAATTCTCAACGATGATTTTGGAGTGGAACAAGCGCTTATGACAACCGTCCATAGCTACACGGCCAGTCAAGCTTTAGTGGATGGGCCAGCTAAAGAGACGAGAGAAACCAGGGCCGCGGCTTTAAATATTATCCCTTCTTCTACTGGAGCCGCCATTGCCGTGACCAAAGTACTGCCAGAGCTGGAAGGCCGATTTAACGGAATGGCCGTTCGAGTTCCCACTCCCGTGGTTTCCGCTTCGGACTTGGTGGCAAAACTGCGCACTCAAGTAAGCGCCGAGAAAATAAATAATTCTTTCATTGCGGCTTCTAACGGTTCTATGAAAGGTATTTTGGCAGTAACCAACAAAGAGCTGGTTTCCGTTGATTTCCGAAAAAATCCCCATTCTTCGATAGTCGACCTTAGTCTTACAATGGTTATCGGGGGGGATTTGGTAAAAGTCTTTGCTTGGTACGATAACGAATGGGGATATAGTGAAAGGCTGGTAGATTTAGCTGTTTATACCGGAACAAAAATAGCCAACAACTGACGACTTTGCGACTGACAGCTAGCAACTTGTGATTTATAATGTTGGTCTAGCTATACTATTTTGAACTTAAATTATCCTTGATTTCCAATGCCCTAAGCCGGCTATATGCTTCCGGGTCATTATTTGTCCTTTGCCGCTTGTCATTATTTGTCGGCCGTCAGTCGTTACTCTATTGTAAGTTTATCTTATGGCCATCGTAAAAAAAATTAAAAAATATTTTGGGGATTGGAAAAACCAGTTGCGTTTTGATATTGGTATCGATCTTGGTACGGCCAATACTTTGGTATATGTCCGGGGTAAGGGGGTTATAATCAATGAGCCTTCCGTGGTAGCGATAAACAAACGTACCGGTAAAGTACTGGCTATCGGGACGGAAGCAAAAAAAATGGTCGGAAAAACCCCGGCTCACATCGTAGCTAACCGTCCGTTAGTAGACGGGGTGATTTCTGATTTTGAAGTTACTGAAGAAATGCTTACTTACTTTATTAACAAGGTTAGAGACGGAAGATTTTCTTTTTTGGCCAAACCGAGAGTGCTCGTGGGCATTCCTTCTGGTGTTACCGACGTAGAAAAAAGAGCTGTTCAGGAAGCTACTCTTTCCGGCGGAGCAGGTGAGGCTTACCTAATTGAAGAGCCAATCGCCGCGGCGATTGGCGCTCGACTGCCCATACAAGAAGCGGGGGGCAATATGATAGTGGATATTGGCGGCGGAACTTCGGAAATCGCGGTAATTTCGTTGGGAGGTTCGGTGGTAGCCGAAAGTCTCAGGGTGGGCGGAGACAAAATGAACGAGAATATTATTAACTATGTAAGAGAAAATTTTAATTTGCTTTTGGGAGAGAAGACTGCCGAAGACGTTAAAGTAGCGATAGGATCAGCCTACCGTTTGGACCAACACATCAAAGTGGCAATCCGAGGAAGAGATTTGGTTACAGGGCTTCCCAAAGAAATTGAAGTTACCGACAGTGATATTCGTCAAGCTACCCAAAAATCTGTCCGGGCAATACTCAATGCCATAAAAAGCGTATTAGAAAATACTCCGCCAGAGCTTTTAGGGGATATTATGCGGCGAGGTATAATTATGGCGGGAGGCGGAAGCCTGCTGCGCGGTCTAGACCGTTTAATAGCCGAACAAACTGATATGCCAGTCAAGCTAGTTGACGATCCGCTTACCGCCGTAGTGCGGGGAACTGGGATCGTCCTGGAAGATATTGACGAACTCCGAGCCGTTATGATCGACACTTACACCGAAACTGACAAGCCGCAGTGGTAGTTGAAAGTGCTTAGCTTAAAGTCAAAAGTCTAGGAAAATCTAATCTCTGTAAAAATTTTAGTCACAAACCACATAGTGCAAATATTCGACTGTCTCATTCGCTTTGTAGTTTCTGTTTTTCGATTTATCGGCTTTAAAACGATTGTGTCGTTTCGTAAAACTCCCATACTTGCCTCGTAGACTCATTATTTTTTTAATATCCTTTATGGTCATTAAGCCTTCATTGTTATAGCTTAGAAAGATGTATTTTGCTTTAGCTTTTGAAATTAAGTCTTTAAAAATTTTTTTCACTTGGGTTCTTGAACAATACAGTGATTTTTGATCCCAATAATCCCTTAGCCCGGTTTTCCCGTGAATTTTGGGATTATCGTATTTTGCGATAGTTTCAAGCAAATGATAATTTGTCGCGTATTGTCTTTGGTTGTATGGCGGATCCAAATATAGAATATCACCCTCAATTTTTTCAGATATATTATTTATATCGTCATTGTAAACTTTATGTTTTTGCTGGTTGATTATTAGTTCGGCAGGTTTTAACACTAAATTATTTTGAGCCGTCTTTTTCAATTTTTTCAGAAAAGCGCCATAAACAGAAGCGGTATTGGCGTACTTATCTATTGATTCAAGCAAAGTAGTAATCAAAAAATAATATTCGTCATCAGAGATCGCGTTTTTATTTTTCCAGCACTCGATTTTTTGGCGGATCGCGTCGCACCGCATTCCATTTTTATCAGAAAAATACTGGCGTGGTTCTTTCTTGTATTTAGTTCCTCCGAAGCAATAATTTTTATAAATAAAACCTTTTACCCCTTTTAAATCTGATAGATAATCGCAAACAAATATTTTACGATTTTTTATCTCAATATTTTTCAATTCAGGAATTTCTTTTGCCAGTTTAGAAAAAAATAATTCTTGGTGATTGCCAATATAGTGTCTATTCAAAACATAGCTGTAATATTGAATATCATTTGCGATTATTTTGTAACCTTTTCTTTTAAAATGACTTCCCACAACTCCAGTTCCCGCGAATAAATCGCAAAAAGTGTCGCAATTTTTATCAACTACTTTTTTGATTGATCCTTCCAAGAAATTCAATAACGATAGTTTACTGCCGATATAGTTCATATTAATCAATAATAAACATCATCTTTGCATGAGCAAGGTGCTGTGATTTATTAAAACTAAAATTCACAGGATCTAATTTGATATCTTGACCAAAAAAATTATTGATAGAATTTTTAATCAGACTATAATTTCTTTTTGTTTTCCAACTGTCTTTCGGATTCTTCCTATTATGAGTTATAACAAAAAATCTATTGTCTGAGCCGAATCGTTCCGCTCCTTGAAATCTATACATATATTCACAAGCTAAAATTGGATTTTCTACCGCGTCTTCGACTGTATGCCTATCTCTAAACCATTCTTTAGGCAGATTAGTAACTTTTATATCTACTGGCTGTTCATTCCATATCACATCTACTCCTTTCACTTTTTTTATTATCGGAACAACGTTTGCGTTTTGACAAATCAAATCCTCTATAAAAATAGTACTCCAGTGATTGTACCAAGTACATAAAGCATAGGATTCCATTGCACCATAGAGAGATCCTCTGAGCGCTCCGATTAGATCATCAAATTTGAAATATTTTCTGACATAATTTGATTGTATATAAGCATCCGCCTTTCCTTGGACCATCCCCCAAATATGAGAATCTACCTTGTTCAACTCCTTTACTATTGATTTATGGTCAGCACCTGTTTTCTCTATTTCTTTCCTTCGGATCTCTTTATATAAATCTTTAATATAAGAATTTATTTGTTTAGTAGAAATAGTTTTATTATCAAAAGCAGCTAATATATTTTTTATTGTCTCAGTTATATTTTTGGAAACTTGAATAGAAAAATAGGCACAAAACTTTTTTAAATGTTCTTTCTTTAAGGATTTTAATTTTATAAAATTTACATCGTGAGGGCTTAGAATGGCCATATTATTTTTCAATTAAAATTTTAGAATAATTGAATAAAACAAACTCTTCACCAGTAGAATCGCTTACTTTATTTTCATCAAAACCATTTTTGATTATACATTTCTTTTCTTTCGTAGATTTAGCTTGATGATAATAGACCCCATTAATAAAATTACGGATTGCTTAAAAAACAAGAATAATCCCTTTCAGAATATTCCTTGTTTAAATAACTCTTATATTTTTTGTGAAGACTTCTTATTTCCTCTTTTTGTGTTTCAAAATTTTTAAGCATTTTTGAAAACTAAAATGTATTCGTGTTTAAAAATATAATAGTCGCTTGAGAGGGCGCGGTATCGCCAAATCGCTTCCTTGTTTTGTTTGGCGCGATTGCCAGCCATATTTTTAATTATAATGCTTTTCAATGTCAATCCTAATTTTTGTGCTTCATTTAAACAATAGAATCCCAAAGGTATCCATTTTCCGGCTGTATATTTGTCGCCAATAACAATTATCAAATACCTATCTTTTTCTAAAATTCTAATTGTATTTTTTAAAACACTCGAAAATTTTTCTAAAAATTCCTTGAGTGACTTAGCGTTTGATAAATCGTCTTTTAAATCGCTAAATTTAATTATGTCAGTGTAAGGTGGATGTAAAATTGCCAATTGAACATTTTTTCTTTTGTGACTTTTTAGGGATTCCTTCACTTTTCTGAAAGTCTCTGCTTTTGTACTATTACCAGTAATTAAATCAGAAAAATTATTTTTTGCTTCAATATTTTTTTTAACATAATCAACAAGTTCTTTCTGAATATCAATACCAATAAAACTTCTCCCCAAATTTTCCGCTTCATAGGCGGTTGTTCCGCTTCCCAAAAACGGATCAAAAATAATCTCGTTTTTCTTTGTATATCTCAAAATAAATTGGCGGGGAATTTGAGGAATAAAATTTCCGTGATAAAAGCCGTTATGTTTTCCCGTTTTATCTCTTTCAGAAATAATCCAAAGACTATCAGTTAAAATTTCCGATTTTTTCCAACAGTCCAAGTTTAAATCATTAAAAATTGGCATAGTTACATCTTTTTACACTATAAATTAATAGATTAGGATCTAGGAATTTATTCCCCGTGAAATTGTTTTTTGAATAGCTGAACTCTAGTTTTTAATACCGGAAACTCTCCTAAATTTGGACTTTTTGACAAGACCAAGCTGGCTGCTCCTCGGGCAGTTTTTATTAGCTCGCTGTCCCCGATGTTAGCCATCGTAAGGTCAGGTAAGCCAGATTGACGGATTCCAACAAATTCGCCGGGGCCCCTGATCTTCAGGTCTTGTTCGGCCAAGGCAAAGCCGTCGTTGGTTTTGGCAAGAGCGTTTAGTCGGCGGTTAGCCGTAATCCCGCCTTCCGTTAGAACCAAAAAACAAAACGATTGGTGTTCTCCCCGGCCCACCCGGCCGCGGAACTGGTGAAGTTGGGCAAGCCCGAACCGTTCCGCCCCCTCGACCAACATTACCGTGGCGTTGGGAACATCCACCCCCACCTCCACAACCGAAGTAGCTACTAGAATATTAATTTTTTTATCCTTGAAGTCCAGCATAATTTGTTCTTTTTCTTTGCCTTTCATTCTGCCGTGAAGCAATGCTACTTTGAATTCGGAAAATATTTTTTCCGCCAGAATTTTTTGTTCTTTTTTGACGGCTTTTACTTCCTGTTGCTCAGTGGGAAAGTACCGGGGTGTGCCCATACCGCCATAAGCGTCAAATGTTTCCGATTTATCCTCGATTAACGGGCAAATTACAAAAACTTGTCGGCCCCTTTGGATTTGCTCCCGAATGAATTCATACATTTTCCCCCGGTTGGCCGGCGCCACAATTTTAGTAATAATTTTTTGCCGGCCCTTCGGCATTACGTTTAAGATTGATAATTCGAGATCAGAGTAAATCGCCAGAGCTAAAGTCCGGGGAATCGGTGTCGCGCTCATTGACAATAAATGAGGAATTTGTTCGCCTAAGCCGCTCACTTTTTTTTGCAAATGCGATCTTTGGGTTACACCGAAACGGTGTTGCTCGTCAATAACCACCAAGGCTAATTTATCGAACTTCACGTCTTCCTGGAGAATAGCGTGGGTAGCGCAAATAATTTTTATCTTTCCAGCCACCAATTTTTTGTTGAATTCCGTTTTATTCTCTTTTTTGCCGGATGTCCTCTTTTGCGTTCTTGTAAATACTCCGATTGAGGACGAGGGAAGAAAATCCAGTAACATCTTTTTAAGTGTTTTAAAATGCTGAAAAGCCAAAATTTCAGTTGGCGCGAGAATGACCGTCTGAAAACCTTTTTTTGCCGTCGCCAGGGCGGCAATAGCCGCCACCACCGTTTTACCGGAACCGACATCCCCTTCCAGTAAACGATTCATTGGATGAGGCTTGGCCAAATCTTGAATGATTTCCCAAGCCGCTCGTCTTTGGGCAACGGTAAGCTTAAACGGCAGCTTGCCGACAAAACGTTTAATAGTATCGATATCCAAAGGGATTTCAAATGCCCCATTTTTGCGCCACTTTAACTTCATTAAGCCCAAATAAAGTTGAATCAGGAAAAGCTCTTCAAAAGCCAAACGTTTTTTGGCTTTATTTTTTTCGGTTTCGGAAGAAGGAAAATGGATCTCCCGAACCGCGGCGGCAAGGCTTATCAAATTGTAGTTTTTTAGCAATATTGAGGGTAAAGTCTCGGGGATAGCCTTGGCTTGGGGAAGCAGGGGATGAATTTGGCGCCGCAGCCATCGAGAAGTCAGAGTCTGATCTTCATGATAAACGGGTAGCAAACCCCCGGTATTGACACTCGGACCCTCGGGTTTTTCGAAGGAAGGGTTAGTAAGAGTGATAAATCCGGCATTAAAATCGACTTTTCCGCTGAAGCGGTAAATTTCGCCTTTGCGTAAACTATTGATGATATAGGGTTGGTTGAACCAAATAATTTTTAGTGAACCGGTTTTGTCCGACACCAAAGCTTCCACTAGGGACATTCGCCGCCGAAAAGTAATTTTTTTTTCAATATTCTTTAGCTCGGCTTCGATAGTAACTCTTTCTCCCACTTGTAATTTCTTGATTTCCTTAATTTCACTAAAATCGTCATAGCGGAAGGGAAAATAAAAAAGCAAGTCCTTAACTTTATTAATACCTCTTTGTTTCAGCGCATCGCTGTAGCGACAACCGATGCCTTTAAGTTGGGATATATTGGTGTTGAGAGTGATATTCTCCATAATGGGTCGGATAAATTCTAAGTGTTTTATATTTAGATAGTTACAAAAATCTCGAAATTTATATTCTTTTAGTGGGGCGGAATGGCCTTTTTTTGATCTGCGGCCCGGTAGCCTGCCTGCCGGTAGGCAGGTCCTCGCTTCAAAAAACGGCCATTCCGCCTAAAAATATTTTTGCAAGCATCTAATTATATCGTATTCTTATGATTGCACAGAAATTATTAAAAAATTCTAAAAAAATTATTAATTGGGGCTCAGAAACAGTATAAAATTCTGAGTTGTTCGATTGTCTAAAAAGACTTTTTTTGAAAATTTGACAACATTGTAAGCCGAGTTATAATTCTTAACAAGTGAGGGTCTTGCCGCAAGTGTTCTTCAAAAGAGGACGGGACAAAGATCCACGAACAGCAGAGCCACACAGATCACGGTTTTCAAGACCAAAGACAAACAGGACGCAGAGTTAAAACTACATGTCCCCCTTCCTTCGGTTGGCCAAACGCAAAGCCCTCACCGCTCCTTCCTACTTTTCTCCCTCAATTTTCGGCGTAATCTAACGCCAATTCGTACCTTCCAATTCCAAAAATAACCGGGATTTCCTTCCCTCTAACACTGGTCTCTTAGGCCTTCTCTTACCTCCCCCGGCTCGCTCCTTTCAATTTCCCTCAATCCCCAAAACTCTCGCCCTCGGAGAGTTTTTTTTATTGCAAAAAAGTGCTATAATATTAAAAAGAAGAATATAGCTCTCGTTGTCTGTAACGAAAAAGTTCATCAATTTTTTCAAGAAAAAAATATAAAGATGAAAAAACAGTTCTCTTTAGGAATTTTACAAACTTTATAAACTTAACGAATGAGAATAGAAAGGGGGTGACGAAAATGAATATTGCTAATTCAAAAAAATTTCTTAAGACTATCGGTTATGTTCTAGTTATAGGAGCAATTTTGGGCTTTATCGGAATTCTCGGCCCAACATCCGGTAGTAGCATATTCGGTTCTTATTGGTGGCTGAGCGGTCGCGTAAGTTTCATTTATCTAGTTACCGGAATCATCTCCCTTTACTCTGCTTACGCATTACCAAAATCCGTTGTATTGCCTTTGGTTTTCGGGATCGGAACGGTAGCTTTTTTTGCGGGATTATATGGACTATTTTGGAGTTCAAGAATATTTGGACTGGCTTTGGACGGTCCGATCGGAAACTTGTTTAACTTGATTGTGGGTAGTTTGGGAATATGGGCAGTTTCAGGCGAAAAGTTCGCGTTGATGAAAAAGTGCCGCAATGGCGATATGAGAGCTTGTAATTTGTTAGATATGCACGGGTAAAACAATAGCGCAGTGGACCGTACCGGAATCGAACCGGTGACCTCTACAATGCGAATGTAGCGCTCTACCAACTGAGCTAACGGCCCGAATCGGTTTGGAAATTATAAAAGCTTAGAAAAAAAACACAAACAAATACATAAATTATTTCTGAGTTCCTGCCTCGCCGCCAAACAAGCTGGCTTAAAGGCCGGAACGACAATTCCAACAATGCTCGAGTTAAAAGTTGTAAGTTAAGAATTTATTCGATCGGGCGAATTCCTTCTGAAAGGCGGGCACCGCCGAGCAGATGTAAATGGATATGGGGAATTTCTTGTCCGCCGTGACGCCCGGTGCGGATGAGGAGTTTATACCCATCTTCCGCGATTTCCTGTTCTTTGGCAATCTTTGTCGCTACGTAAAGCAACTCTCCCAACAAATCCGTTCTTTCTTCGGTAATATTATTCATTGAGCTAATATGCTCTTTGGGAATAATCAGAATATGTACCGGCGCGATCGGGCGAATATCTCGAAAAGCCACAATTTTATCGTTTTGAAAAACAATATCCGCTTTGATTTCTTCGTTAGCAATCTTACAAAACAAGCAATCATTTTTAGTCATTTCGTTTAATTTTATAGGTGCTTTCCTCGATTTTTTCGTAATTGTAAATTTCTTCCGGCCCGAACCAAAACTCTATTTCATGCTTAGCTTCTTCCGGGGTTTCAGAAGCGTGAATAACGTTAAAAATCGCTCGCTTGTCACGATTAGCAAAAGCGGCCGAATCCACCGAAAAGTCACCGCGGATTGTTCCCATTTCTGCTTGAGCCGGGATAGTATTGCCCGCCATCTTGCGAATAAGATCCACCGCGTGGGGACCCTCAATTACCATTTTAATCATCGGAGCCGAAGTTAAATAATCCAAAAGCCATCCCCGGACCATCAAACCGATTTTTTTATCATTATCGGTTCCCAAGCTTTTAATATCGAGACCGTAGCGGTCGTAGTTAACTTTTGTTTTTTGGCCAATTCTTTTTAGCCAGCCGTCGTCTTTGGGATAATGTTCATTAATCTGTTCCCGGGTTGCCCAAAACATTTTTAGGGCAACAATTTTCAAACCGACTCGCTCTATTCGTTTCACCACGTCTCCGGTCAAACCTCGCACTACACCGTCCGGTTTCATCATCAAAAAAGTTCTTTCTTTTTCGAGTTTATCCATCTCAAGCATAATGTTTAGATTAAAAATGAAAAGTTAGCTTAAAATTACCTTATATACTAACCACAAAATATATATGTTACAAGTTAAAACCCCGGCATTAGTGCTTGGAAAAGAGTCGGGCTACAACGACGAGGGATATATTACGCTTTTCACCAAACATTTTGGAATCCTTAGAGTGACCGCCGCGGGTGTTTATAAAGCCGGAGCCAGTTTGGCGGCCTGGACCGAACCGCCAGCCAGTGTTATAGCCGAAATTGCTATCCAGGAAAAATCTCCCGGTTATGGGCGATTATTCACTCTTACGTTGCGTGACTATTTTCCACATACCCGTTCTTCTTACCGCAGCTTAGGCTGGTTTTATTTCTACTGTCATCTGCTCAAAAATTTTTTACCTTATGGGATCAAATCAGAAAAAGCGTATACCTTATTCAAAGAGGTATTGAAATCCTATGAATTATGGGAAAATGACGGGAAAAGAGATTTTAATTTTATTTATTTTTTGGTCCGACTGCTCGGGATCGAAGGAATTTGTTCCGACTTTAGTTGTTGTTTGCAATGTGAAAAACAGTTTGAAAAAGAAGAAATGGCTTATTTTACTTTAAGCGAGCAGGGCTTGCTTTGTGAAAGTTGCTCCAAGAAAACGATTCGCTCAAAAACAAGAATGCTTTCCTCTTTTACCCAAAACCAGTGGATTTCAAGATATTCAGTAGCGGAGCAGAGTAGAATGAGCTTACCTTCCCAAACCAATATTTCGCTGGATTTCCTAAAATTATTGCCCCAAGAAAAAACCCTTAAGTTACCTGATGGATTGCTTCGAATAAAGCCTAAAGAGAGAACGGCGCTCGAAGTTTGCGGAAAAAGCGGGAAAATTAGAAAAGCCTATACAAATATTTTTTCTGATTCTAAGATGAATGACCAAACGTTAGCAAAAGTGAGAAATTTTTTATTGATCTTTTTAGCCCCCCTACTTTAAGCACTAAATCAAATTCCTTTTAATGCCTGCTAGCACAAACAATATAAAATTACCCCCCCAAAATATTGAAGCCGAAATTGCCGTGCTTGGCGCCCTTATGATTGACGAAAACGCTATCATAAAAATTGCGGACTTTTTATTGCCGGACGATTTTTACCGTAGTGCCCACCGCAGCATTTTTGAAGCAATGCTTCGCCTCTACGAAAAGCAAGAACCGATTGATGTTCTGAACGTATCCAATGTTCTTAAAGAACAAAAAAAATTGGAAGATATCGGAGGAGCGAATTATCTCGCCGATTTAGTTGGTAGTGTCGCCACTTCTTCAAATATCGCATCTTATGCCAAAGTAGTGCAAAAGAAGGCGACTTTGAGAAGACTGATAAAGGCGGCGGCCGATATCTCCGAATTAGGTCAGAGCGAGGACGAAGACGTGGAAAAGATTTTAGACAAAGCCGAACAAAAACTTTTCGCCGTTTCCCAAAAACATACCCGCCAGGATTTTGTTCCCATTAGAGATATCTTGGGGGAAGCTTTCGAAAGAATTGAGACGATTCACAAAGAGGGTAATATTTTACGAGGTGTTTCTACGGGTTTTCGCGGTTTGGACAATATTTTAGGAGGGCTGCAGCGTTCCGATCTCGTAGTACTCGCCGCGAGACCCAGTCTCGGAAAAACAACTCTCGCGCTGGATATATTACGCCATGCAGCGGTGCGGGAAAAAATTCCGGTGGCTATGTTTTCTTTGGAAATGAGCAAAGACCAGTTGGTTGATCGCTTGCTCTCCTCTCAAGCGGAAGTTGACCTTTGGAAACTACGCACCGGGAAATTGGAGGATGAGAGCGAATACAATGATTTTCAAAGACTGGGAGAGGCTTTTGGGGTACTTTCCGACGCTCCTATTTTTATCGATGATTCCGGCACGGCTAACATAATGGAAATGAGAACATTAGCCCGAAGACTGCAAATGGAGCACGATGTGAAACTTATCGTTGTTGATTACCTACAACTTATGGAAGGAAGACGGGCCAATGAAGGCCGGGTACAGGAAATCGCGGAAATATCCCGCTCGCTTAAAGGTTTAGCCCGGGAACTTAATTTACCGGTCCTCGCGCTTTCCCAATTATCTCGAGCAGTGGAAGCTCGTTCTCCGCAAATTCCCAAGCTCTCCGATCTCCGGGAATCTGGCTCTATCGAACAAGATGCCGATGTCGTTCTTTTTATTTATCGGGAAGATAAAGAAAAAAAAGAAACGGATAGAAAGAATATCGCAGACATTCTTGTCGCCAAACACCGCAACGGGCCGTTGGGGCGGGTGCCGCTTTATTTTAACGAACGAATAGTCAAATTTACTGATTTGGAAGAAAATATTGAAATACCCGAATAATAATTTGAAATTTAAAGTTTGAAATTTGAATTGAATTTATAAATCTTTAAATTTTTAAAACAGGAGTGATTGAACACAATATGTTTCAAAATTGAAAATTTGTTCATTTCAAATTAATTTCAAATTTCAAACTTTAAATTTCAAATTTGTTAGTAGCTTCCCTTGCCGCGTCTGCCAATTTTACTAAGCAACTGCTGATTTGGGGATTGAAATTTTTTTTAAGATAAGGCAGTAACTCACGACGAATTCTGTTGCGCTGGTGAAAAAGCGGGTAGTTCGACTTGTCATTGTAATAAGGCAAATCAGTCTTTAAAATTAAGGCTTCGATGTCCGATTTGGGAATATTGATGATTGGTCGGATGATTTTATCGCGCCGAAAAGGCATCGCGGAAAGGCCCTTTACGCCACAGCCCCGAAGAATATGCGCCAACACAGTTTCCGCCTGATCATCTTGGTGGTGAGCGACTGCGATATAATTGGCTTGAGTTTTTTGGCGGTATTTTTCCAACAGCCTATAACGTTCGTTGCGCATCCATTCTTCTAAATTGATTTTACCGGAACGCGCAGTTATGGAAAAAACTTCACATTCTTTTCCTAGTTTTTTGGCGTTGAGTATCGCAATTTTACTATAAAGATCGTTTTCCGGAATAAGACAATGGTGGATGTAAACTGGTAAAAGCTCGTATTTATATTTTCTTTGCAATTCAGTAAGCGCCGCTAATAAAAATACCGAATCTTGCCCTCCGGAAATAGCTACAATAACGCGGCACTTATAAATAGCGGGGAGGGTATTTAAAAGTTTAATGATTCGTTGGCTGGCTTTTCGCCAAATATTTCCTTTAAAAAACATAAAAATGAGCGTATTATTAAAATAAATTTTGGGGCGGGCGATAAATAATCAAGATCTTAAATTTAAAGGATGAAATCGACTTTCGGCAAATCGTTCAGTCTGAATAAAGAAGGAGTATTTCTCCTGTCTCTCCCCATTATTACCATAGCATATCAAATTATCAAGCCGGGAAGTCCTTTTGAGCTTGTTACTGCTTCACTGCTGCTTTTTTTAATCGCGCCTTTCTTGATCACCCGTTTCATATTCGAAGAAAGCATTTTGTTTCTAGGCTTCCGAAAAGGAAATATGATAAAGGGAGTATCGGGGGTAGTCTTGGGATGGATAATTTTTTATCCGATATTCAATTTACTCGCCGACCAAAAAGATTTCCAATCGCTATACCCTCCGTTTACCGGAATGGGGAGCAGTCCTTTAAGCTTGATTTTTTGGGAAATAGTGATTATGCTGCCGGCTTTTATCGGAGTGCAGACTTTTATCTACGGTTACGCTTATGAAGGTTTTCGCCGAATTATGGGTAGATCAAAAGCTCTTCTGCTGCTGATTTTTGTGGGAATCCCCTTATTTTACATTGGCCGACTGCCCGTAGAAATAATCCTGGCTTCTTTTGCCGGACTAATAACGTGCTGGATAAAAAATCGTTCTCACTCGATTCTTTACCCAATATTGTTCGGGTGGGGACTGTCGGTATTACTCGACGCGCTAGTAGTGTATAAATTGTATCTGCAGTGATAGGCAAGGTGTAAATTATGGTGCGTAAAAAATGGGACCCTTTAAAATTTCTATTGTCCGTTACCCATCACGCCTATTATACTTGCTCATGGCTTTATCCAATCCATTTTCCAACCAATAACAAGCGGCTTCTTCTCCTGATTTGGTTATCAAGATTTGCCATTCCAAAGGAAAAGTTCGCAGGATAAACTTTTCTGCTTTTATATGTTTTGCGGCACCGCTTTTTAACACTTTCGGCCTTACCCCGATTTTTAGACGGCTGAACTTTTGGTTACCGATAGCTTGAATAATACTGTCTAAACCTTTATGCCCCCCCGAGCTTTGGTCAAAGACTATTTTTAAACGCCCCAATTCTATATCCGAATCGTCTTGAATAATTAAAAGGTTTCTCGTATTGATTTTCCAAAAACGAAGAGCACTTTTAACAGAAAAGCCCGATTTATTCATATAGGTAAGGGGTTTTAACAAAATCACCTCGCTGTCCCGATAGTTAAATTTTGCTGTCAGGCCCGAAACGCCTTTGGTTTTTTTCCAATTGGCTTCTTGCTCCCTAGCCAACCGATCAATCGTGATGAATCCAACGTTGTGGGGAGTTTTTTCAAATTCCGGCGCAGGGTTGCCTAATCCCGCAATTAAATACTTTTTTTTATCCATTTTTTTATGTTCCATCTCGGGTATTCACTATTCTATGTTTAATTATTTGCCCAATATAAAAATATTCGCAATAATGTGGCAGGCTTAAGATGCCGGAACCAAAGTTGGATCTTCATCTGATTAGATATGTAACGATAAATTTTGTCTAAGATCTGATGTTTTGAAGCTGACGGCTCAAAAGGCCGCTTTTAATTTTTTGTTTTTGATTAAGTTTATGACGAACAAAAATATTTCCAAAAATGATTTAAGAAAGAAACGTCATATGCGGGTAAGAGGTAAGATTGCCGGAACGACGGAAAAACCTCGTCTTAACGTTTTTAAAAGTTTGCGTTTTATCTACGCCCAGGTTATTGACGACGGGAGCAATAAAGTGATCGCGGCGGTCAACAGCAGGGAAATTCTCAAAAAGAAAACCGCTAAAGATACGGTGATCCCAGCAGAGGAAGTGGGCAAAACTATTGCCGAACTAAGCATCAAAAAAGGCGTAAAAAACGTTGTGTTCGACCGAGGCGGATACAAATACCACGGCCAAGTGAAAGTCCTGGCCGAAGCGGCGAGAAAGGCAGGATTAAAATTCTAAATATATTAAAATTTAAACATCAAAATTTAAAATGCCCGCGTCGGCAACACCAAAATTTTGATTTTTAAGTTTTGATTTTTGAGTTTAACTAATGCAAGAACGCGATAAAAGAAGACGAGGAAGAGGCAGAGACCATAAAAAAGAAAAAAGGGATTACGATCACAATTTGCTACACGTGGCAAGAGTAGCCCGCGTAGTCCAGGGCGGAAGGCGCTTTAGCTTTCGAGCTACTGTGGCTATTGGCGATCGCAAGGGTAAAGCCGGGGTGGGAGTGGCAAAAGGGGTAGACGTGTCTACCGCCATTGGCAAGGCCATCCACGACGCGAAAAAACACCTAGTAAGCTTTGCAATCACAAACAATACCATTCCGCACGAGGTCCAAGCCAAGTATGAAAGTGCTAGAATTATTTTAAAACCAGCTAAAGAAGGCAAAGGAATTGTAGCCGGCGGGGCAATTCGCGTTTTGGCAGACTTGGGAGGAATCAAGAATTTAACCGCGAAAAACCTTGGCTCAAGCAACAAAATCAATACCGCTAGAGCGATGCTTGTGGCATTGAAACAATTAAAAGCGAGAAAAGTTGAGAGTAAAGAGATAGGGCAAAGCAAAGAAAATCCCGAAGATAAAATAATTATTGAGAAAGCTTAGTTTTTACATAATTTATCATGCAAATTCACGAAATATCCAAGCCTGCTTGGCTTAAAGAAAAAAAACGGATTGGCCGGGGCGGTAAACGCGGAACTTATTCAGGAAAAGGCAATAAAGGGCAAAAAGCCCGTTCGGGTGGCAATATTCCTCCCGGATTTGAAGGTCAGGACACTACGCTGGTCCAGCGGTCCCCTAAAGTAAGGGGTTTTACCTCCCCTAAATTGCCTAACGTGGAGATAAATCTTGCTATTTTGGAAAAACATTTTCAGGCGGGTGAGAAAGTTACTCTTGCAAGCCTTAAGGAAAAGGGGATAATCAAGCTAAACAAACGAAGCCGGGCGCGAAAACTCGCTCGGGTAAAAATACTTAATAACGGTAAAATTACCAAAGCGCTTAACATCGAGGGATGTCTGATCTCAAAAGGTGCCAAAGAAGCCGTTGAAAAAGCAGGAGGGAAGGTTCAAGAAATGGATAATGGAAAATTGAAAGTTGAGAATACCACCGGGGAAGAAAGTTTGTCCGAGTAATCGAAATTTATTTAAATCCTAAATTCTAAGCACTAAGCTCCAATAAAATAATAAATTCTAATTTTCAAAAATAATTTAATTTTTTGATCTAGAATTTATTGGATCTTAGAATTTTGAATTTAGGATTTGTTTATATAACGTATTTTTTCAACATATTTCTAAATGTCCAAAAAATCCTTCTCTTATTACATCCAGGTCTTTGGCTGTCAAATGAACTACGTTGATGCGGAAATTATCACTGCAACATTATCCGACAAAGGCGGGGAACCAGCCCAAGAGCTTACAAAAGCCAACCTGATAGTGGTTGTTACCTGCGGTGTGCGCGCCAGCGCAGAGGAACGAACGATAAGCTGGATAAAAAGAGCAAAAAATCAGAACAAAGTAGCATTGTTTATTGTTACTGGCTGCCTGAGCCACCGCAAAGATGTCAAAGCACGTTTGAATGGCATTGTTGAGAAGTTTATTTCGATTGAAAATTGGATGGCAAAGATAGATAAAATACTCGGATTAATCTGTCATTTTCAATCAGCTACATTGTCATCCTCGGGCCAAGCCCGAGGATCCAGGTGCTTGGACTCAAAAATCCTGGATCCCCGCCGGAGCCTGCCCCACGCTTTGACGCGGGGCGGGGATGACAACACCCATTTCTATAACTCAATTCCCCAGCGCGATTCTTCCTTTCAAGCCTATATTCCCATTACGACGGGATGTAATAATTTTTGCTCTTACTGTGCAGTACCTTACGCTCGCGGTCGGGAGAAATCACAAGCTCCGGAAAAAATAATCAAAGAGGCAAAAGCCCTAGTCAAAGCTGGCTATAAGGAGCTATATTTGTTGGGGCAAAATGTTAACAGCTACCAAGGAATTGACAAAAAAGGCGAGCAATGGAAATTCGCCCAATTACTAAGGGCAATCAACAAAATTCCCGGCAAATTTTGGATTAGATTTATTTCTTCCCACCCTAAAGACATAACAGGGGAATTTATAGCCGCTTTCAAAGACTGCCGGAAGGTATCGCCAAATTTGCACTTGCCGGTCCAATCCGGTAGTAGCCGGATATTAAAAATAATGAACCGAAAGTATACGCAGAAAGAATATTGGGAAGTTATCGAGAAAATTCGCTCTGCCGCGCCTGAAACAGTTTTTTCGACCGATATTATCGTAGGGTTTCCCGGGGAAACCGAAAAAGATTTTTGGGACTCGTTGGATGTTGTGAAAAAAGTCGGCTTTGAAATGCTTTTTTCGCTTAAATATTCGCCCCGTCCCGAAACGGCCGCTTTCAAGCGGAAGGATAACGTGGCTCCAGCAGTAAAAATAGCGCGACAAAGAGAGTTGGATCAAGTTTGGAAAAAAATATCCCTGAAAAAAAATCAAAGATTTATCGGCAAAAAAATAGTGATTTTAGCAAACCGGATCAAAGTGGTGGCTAAAAAATCCGGCAAAAGAGAAACTTGCTTGTTGGGTAAATCATTTGAGAACAAAGACGTTCAAGTGAAAATTAACTCTAGCGCGGAAAACAATCTAATCGGCCAATGGGTAACGGTGCGAATAAAAGAAGCGGGGGCGTTGGCGCTAAAAGGAGAATTGGTCGATGTTAAATGTTAGATGTAGTATGTAATATGTAAAAACCATCTGTAAAATGTAGCAACTAGAAATTCGAAAAAACATTTTACATTTAAGCTATGATTTTTAGATTTTACATCCTAATCATTAGATTTATAAATGCAATCTATCTCCCACAAACATTTATCCTGGGTTTCGATAGAAGAGCCTAAGGCTGAAGATATCTCTTTTATCCAAGGAGAATTTAAACTTCACCCGCTAATAGTCGGGAAATTAACAATCCCTCTCTATCGGCCGCAGTTTAGCGAACACGACGGATATATTTTTATCGCTATTCATTTTCCCGTATTCACTAAAACGGGGCGGTTCAGAGAGGTGGGAGAAGTAGATATTTTGATTAACGATAAGTTTTTGGTCACGGTGTGCTCCCACGAGCAATCACCGATCAGCTACTTTTTTGCCCAATGTCAAAGAAATATCGAAGCGTCAAAAAAATATTTTCAACACGGACCCTTATACTTGCTGCTTATTCTGATAGCCCAGCTTCTGCACAGCTATTTTCCTTTTTTAGACCGCTTAGCCCAGGAAACGGAAGGGCTTGAGCGGGATTTATTTGACGAAAAAGAGAGTAAAACCCTTAAAGAAATAACTTTATTGCAAAGGGATATTTTGGACGTGCGAAGAGTAATCAAACCGCAACTGCCAATTTTCCGCTCCGTCTTCTCTAAAGAGGAAATAAAGTCAAACAAATTTTTTGATCTTTATGCCCAAGATATTGTCGCTACCAATATCCAAATTTGGAACACCTTAGAAAACTATTGGGAGACGGTTAACGCTTTGCACCGCACGAACAACACCTTAATTTCCTACAAATTAAACAAAATTATCAATATTTTAACCGCTTTTTCGGCTTGTTTCTTGCCCGCCACCCTGATCGCTTCTATTTTTGGTATGAATATCAAGCTCCCTGAATTTTTTATGGATATTCGGATTGTACTACTCATTATGTTTTTGCTTATGGGGATGACGGCTTTTTCCTTGTATTTGATTATGAAAAGGAAAGGCTGACGCTTGCAATCTCAATTATTGCGTGTTATAAAGCTTAAAGTCGTTAAATATCCTGAATTTATATTATGAAAAAAGATATTCATCCCAAATATGGTCCGGCGGTTATTACTTGTGCCTGCGGTAATAAATTGGAAACGGCTTCTACGGTGTCGGCAATGGAGGTGGAAATTTGCTCCGCCTGCCATCCTTTCTATACCGGGCAGAAAAAGATAGTCGATACTGCCGGTCGCGTAGACCGTTTTAACCGCAGAATGGAGCGCGCCAAAAACCTTCAGGAAGGGCTGAAAAAGAAAAAGGTGGCCAAAGCGGCCAAGCAAAAAAAGCCGAAGTTAAAATTGGAGATTAAGGAAGTGAAGTCGAAGAAGAACAAATAGTACAAGCAGCAGTAACACACCTCTAGGGGGGGTAGGTCTGACCTTTTTTCGAGCATACTAGGGCGATATGCCGTAGAGAAACACCCTGAGCTTGTGAGGGAGAGGGGCGTAAAATTTATTTTATATAAAGACGGATCGATGATCCGTCTTTATTGGTTAGAAATGTTTGACTTTTTAAAAAGGTGGTGTATAAAGACAAGTTCTATAGAGAACAACAAATTTCTGGTCAACGACCGGAAAAACGTACCTTGACAGGAGGTTCAAATTATGAAAAGGCATTCACTGATATCGTTGTTCGTCGTAGCGATTCTGTCGCTATTTTCGTTGTCCACCGTATACGCCGCGAGCGTCTGCGGCCCGCAAGGCTGCTTTGTCCAGTCAAGCGCAAATAAACCCATACTGATTGCTCAAGAACGGCAAGGAACCGGGATCGTTGCTCCGCCGGGGAGAAGGAGTAATCAAGTCAAAAACAACCAAAAAATGAGACAAAAAGCCGAAAGCGATATGATCCCGGTAAAGTGTTACAAGGTGATTCCAAAGGAAAGTGGGGCGATAGATATCCGTTTTCCGGATGTCATCCCGGGCGATTTCCAAAGGTTTGCTAGAAAAGTCGAGGCCTGCCGTCAAGCATGGCTTCAGGACTACGAGCAGAACTACAAAGCCAACTACCGGGTTGGCTTGGTACTGGGGTTCCGCAAAGATGACCCAGCGGAGTATAGAAAAAATCCGCTGGTCAGACTGATCCCTCGTTGACACTTGTTCTGCTTTTCTTTAAACCACCACCGTTTAGTCGCTGGTGGTTTTTTTATTTAAATTAAGAAAAAATAATTTGCATATGCCTTGCAATATGCTTTTTCCAAAATTGTGCCTAGTAATAATTCAAAGCAACAAAAAACACCGGATTTAATTTCCGGTGTTTTTCTTGCTGGTTTTATTATGAAAAACAGAATTTTTTTATTCCATTCCCCAATCACCGCCATCATAACCCATATCACCGTAATCATAACTGTCGCCACCCCAATCGCCACCCCAATCGCCACTATCATAACCAGTATCGCCCCAATCGGAGCTATCACTCCAATCACCACTGTCAAATCCCCAATCGCTTGAATCATAGCCTGTATCACCCCAATCAGAGTTATCACTCCAATCAGCCGTATCAAAACCCCAATCAGAAGAATCATACCCAGTATCGCCCCAATCGAAGCTATCACCCCAATCACTACTGTCATATCCCCAATCGCTAGGGTCATAACCAGTATCGCCGTAGTCATATCCATTACTCCATTCATTTGGATCATATCCCCAATCGCTAGGATTGTATCCAGTATCGCCGTAATCATATCCGTTGTCCGTACCGTTATCAGTTCCGTTGCAGCCGGCACCGGTGCAACCACCGCTAGTACCGCTACCACTACCACCGCCACAACCGGCACCGGTACATCCGCCTCCGCTAGAACTGCCGCTGCCACCTTTACTGCTGCTGCCACTAGATTTGCTAGCCGTATTCTTGGTGTTCTTGGTTAAAATACTTTTGTTAAGAACATTTTTACTGAGAATATTTTTGGAAATAAGGCTTTTGATAATTTTATTTATCACCGGATTCTGTTGCATTTGTTTTTGCACAGCCGGTTTTTTGGCCATTTCTTCAATATTCTTTTTTAAAGTATCGTTTAATTTCTCGACTAAATCAAGATTGGTAGTATTTGTATTGGTAGTGACGGGATAATTATTATTGGTCGCCGTCGCGGTGTTGGTATTGGTAACCGGAGCCGCCGGAGGAGCCGGAACCTCGGGAGTCGGAACATTGATTACTATAGGTTGAGGCTCAGGAGCCGGTTCAGGAGCCGGAGCGGGCGGTAAGCTGATATTCACGGAAACATCATCGTGCTTGCTGGGCCCCTTTTTTTCTTTGTCTTTTTCCTCGTCTTTGTTTTTGCCACATTTGTCAGCTTTACAACCAGCCAAAAAGGTTGGAGTAGTAAAACTATTTTCCGCAAAAAGCATCGGGCTTCCGAAGCCGTTTGCTTCAGCGTTTTCAACTGGAGCAAAAAAAGCTCCTGTCGCGACAATTAAGGCGGCGGGGATCGATGCTAATAATTTATTCACTTGCATTCCGGTAAATTTAGTAATTATTAATAATTATAGGATTTTACACCTAAAACTTTGATTAATACTTTGTTTTTGGTTTAACAGGCTAACCTATGGTAAATAAATATTATTGTCAAATTTTTTTAGAAAATTTTTTCTCGGTTTTAACTAAAATTTATTTATTTAAAAATTGTCTATAGAATAAGGCAGAGAAAATATCGGAAATTTAAAATAATAAGCTTCAAAAATTAACTTCCAAGCAAAAATAAAAAAATAAAATGGAAAAAGAAAAATCCTCATCGGATCTGCCAAACAACAAGAAAATCACCACCAAAACCGGCTTGGCTATCATCATTGGCGCAGTAATTATTTTTTTCTTGCTAATAATAGTGGCATTTAAAGGATACCCGGGCTCGGAAAATGCCGGCAAGATGATGAAAGACAGCTATAACCCCGCTGCTCAATACGGAGATTTAGTGGCTAATATTAACCCTATCCCGAAAGATAAGATAACCAAGTTCGACAACGAACAGGACTTCAAAGAATATTTGGAAAAATCCGGGAATGCCACTTATTCAGGATTTTTGGGACTTGGCAGGGGCGGGATGGTAGCACAAGAAAAAACCGTCTCCGCTCTTAGCGCGAATTCGTCTCCCGGAACAACCGCGAGGGATATGGCCGCTTCATTGCCATCCCAAAATCAAGGCGGCGTTCCACCGGTTGCCGCTCCCCAACCCGAAAGGTCTTCGGAAACAAATGTCCAAGTTTTGAATATAGACGAACCGGATATAGTAAAAACTAACGGTGAGCAAATCTATTTTTCCCAATTGCAACCCTTCACAAGGCCTATGTTTAAAGGAAGAGGGGTGGTTCCTATGGCAGAACCGGCCATTGGGATTGTTCCACCCGATTATCCTTATCCATATCCGTATCCCGAGGAAACCGGAAAAACCAGGATTATCAAAGCTTTTCCTCCCAGCGAACTAAAAACCATATCAGAGATTGACAAAAACGGAGATTTGCTTGCTTATAAAGGGATTCTGATTGTTTTTGCCGAAAACAAGCATAAAATATTGGGGTACGATGTTTCCCAACCGGAAGAACCGAAAGAAAAATGGACGGTGGAAATCCAGGACGAGAACGAACTGGTAGGAGCCAGGCTTTACCAAGATAAGGTATATTTGGTGACCAGGTCCTTTGTAAAATCGGATCATCCCTGCCCAATAGAACCATTTTTGGTTGCCGGCCGCCCGATAAAACTTGAATGCAACCAAATATACCATCCCGGCCAAAGCATTCCGGTAGATTCTACTTATAATATCCTTTCCTTTAACGCAGAAACCGGTGAAGTAAAAGAGAAAACTTCCTTTGTCGGATCATCCAGTGACTCCATACTTTATATGTCCGGCCAGGCAATATATCTCACCTACAACTACCCAGGAGATTTTGTAAGGATTTTCTCTGATTTCCTAGGCTTGAATAGCGATTTGATACCTTCTTCCATTGTAGAGAAAGTCAAAAAGCTGGAAAATTACGACCTTAGCGATACCGCCAAGAATGCGGAGTTGGAAGATATTATTGGCCGTTTTACCCGCTCAATGAATAATGACGAGGTAATGAGAATCCAAAATGAACTGACGAATAGGATTGACAAATTCGCGAAAGAGCGTGGAAGAGAACTGGAAAATACCGGAATAGTAAAAATCGGTATTCCTAGTCTTGATATTCTCGCAACAGGCAAAGTTACCGGCAAGCCGTTAAACCAATTCTCCCTGGATGAATATCAAAACAATTTGCGTATCGCAACGACTTACAGCGGGAATTTTGGTTGGATCGGAGGAATAGTGAGGGGGGGTCAAAATAACGGGGCCAGCGACGTGTATGTCTTAAACGCTAACCTAGACGAGTTGGGAGCAGTTTTAGATTTAGGAAAAGGGGAAAAAATCTATTCAGTCAGGTTTTTGGAAGACAAAGGCTACGTAGTGACCTTCAAACAGGTTGACCCATTTTTCGTATTAGATCTGTCTTCTCCCAAGAATCCGGCAATGAAGGGACAACTTAAAATTCCCGGTTATTCCTCTTACCTCCACCCAATCGACAAAAACACGATATTGGGAGTAGGCCAGGAAGACGGGCAAGTTAAACTTACTCTTTTTGACGTCGAATCGCCCAGCAACCCAAAAGAACTGAATACCTACAAGCTTGACGAATATTGGTCGGAAGTATCATCCAATCACCATAGCTTCCTGTTGGATAAAAAGCATGATATATTTTTCATTCCGGGCGGCAAAGGAGGCTATGTTTTTTCCTACAAAAACAACGTGCTTGCCTTAGCCAAAGCCTTAAGCGAGCCGGGGGTTAAGCGCGCCGTTTATATAAACGATTATCTCTATATTCTAGCCGACAGTAAAATAGTAGTTTTAAACGAGGATAGCTGGGAAAAAATTAAAGAATTGGAGCTGTAAGTAATAATTTAAATCTTAAAGTTTGAAGTTTAAAATACAATCAAATGACCCGACTAAAATTGCTCCTTTTTTCGGTAATCTCACTCTTTTCAATAGTTATATTTGCCCACGCGTCTGCTCAAGCAACGGAGCATATTGACTCTTTTCATTCCGATATTACCATTCAATCTAATGGCGAAGTAGCAGTAAAAGAAACGGTCCGATATTTCTTTGATAACCCGAAACACGGAATAATTCGACATATACCGGTAAAATATTCGGTCGAAAAAATAGGCTCCCTTACGGGTAACTATAATATTTACCTAACCGTTGAAGCAGTCGCCATCGAAAAGGAAAACGGTCAGACCGAAGCCGTTTCTCACAAAGAAGAGGAAAAAGCGGGCAGTGTTGATATCAAAATTGGCGATCCTCAAAAAGAAGTGAACGGAAACATCACTTACCTTATAACTTATAAGGCAAAGAGAGCGGTTAATTTTTCGCCCAAAGATAACGAAAGTCAAGATGAATTTTACTGGAACGTTACCGGCACGGGATGGGAAGTGCCTATTGCCAGTTCCTCCGCGGAAATTCATTTTCCCGTGGGGATTGATCCCGACAGTTGGAAATTTGCTTGTTACACCGGAGCTTTAGGCTCTCAACAAAAAGAATGTTTAGAAGAGGCTTCTAGCGAAAAAAGCGTTGAGTTCAAAAGCAAATGGGAACTTCCTCCCAAGGAAGGCCTTACAATTGTGGCCGGCTTTCCAAAAGGGATTCTGACACCTCCAACCGCCTCGGAAGATTTAAAATTGGCTTTACAAAATAATATTTGGATTTACCTTTTCCTGCTCATTCCTTTCGTTGTCTTCACCGCGTTGTTTATTGTTTGGTTTTTGAAAGGGCGTGATCCCAAAGGGAAAGGTACTATTATTCCCCAGTACACCCCTCCCGACAATCTTACCCCGGCAGAGTTAGGCGTGTTGTACGACGAAAAAGCCGACCTTAGAGACATCTCTTCGTCCATAATAGACTTGGCGGTAAGAGGTTATCTCAGAATTCGTGAAATAGAAAAAAAACCGGTTTTCGGCGTTTTCAATAAGCATCCTGATTATGAAATCCAGCTTTTAAAAAGGGATAATTTCATTCCCGCCGCGGAAATCAAAATTTTCGAGGCCATTTTTCCCCAATTGGAAAACCAAAGAGTATCAGCAGGATCTCCCTATCGAACAACTAAAATAAAATTGACTGACTTACAGGCAAGTTTCCCGTTAAAACTGGGAGAGATTAAGGAAAAACTTTACGGCGATTTGGTTTTGCAAGGGTATTTTCCTAAAAATCCGGAACGGGTGCGTAACACCTACTTATTTTTGGGCGCCGTAACCGCTTTTTTGGGAATAATTGTTTTTGCCAATAAAATCGGGATTTTAGCGGCGGGAAGTATGTTCATCTCTGGCGCAATAATTGGCATCTTCGGCCTTTTTATGCCGAAAAAAACCGTAAAAGGAGTGGACGCTTACGAAAAAATTCTTGGCCTGCGAGAATACCTTACGGTAGCAGAAGAGGACCGAATAAAATTCCATAATGCCCCAGCCAAAAACCCTACCGTATTTGAAAGGTTGCTTCCTTATGCTATGGTGCTGGGAGTAGAGAAAGAATGGGCAAAACAATTCGAAGGGATTTACTCGACTCCCCCTTCTTGGTACGAAGGTTCTTCCCTAAATAATTTTAACGCGCTATATTTCGTAAATTCCCTGTCGAATTTTCAATATAGGACGAATTCAGCAATAGGAATGAAGGTTGAGGGAGGGGGGGCCGCCTCTGGTTTCAGTGGATTTTCCTCCGGCGGAGGCTTTTCCGGCGGCGGGTTCGGGGGAGGAGGAGGAAGCAGTTGGTAACCCAAAAATTCTGACTCTTAAATCCAAACATCAAACGAAATTCCAAATTTTGATTTTTGATTATTGAGAGTTGGAACTTAGAATTTTCTTTGATATTCAGATTCAGAATTTTAGATTTTCGTGAAACGGGGTATGGCCTAATTGGCTAAGGCGCCACATTCGGGTTGTGGAGATTCTGGGTTCGAGTCCCAGTACCCCGACAAACTCAATAAACGCAATTTGCCATAATAAAAAATTAGCGTTGGAATGATTCAAACTATGCTTTAAATATAGTTTGAATATGAGCGAAGAAATCGCAATAACTAAAATTGCTGTTTTTCAGAAAAAGGAAATTCGCAGGACTATTCATAAAAACGAATGGTGGTTTTCCATTATTGACATTGTTGAGGCTCTGACTAACATAGAAAGACCCAGGAAATATTGGAATGATTTAAAGAAAAAGCTTGTGAGTGAAGGATATTCCGAGGTGTCCGAAAAAATCGGACAGTTGAAATTAAAAGCTCCGGACGGAAAAATGAGAGAAACTGATTGTGCTGACACTGAAACGATTTTTCGTATTATACAAACTATACCCTCTAGAAGGTCGATTTCCCCGGTATTGCTTCAAATGTAGCTGTGGCCAAACATGGCACTATAACTACGTTGACCAAAAAAGAGGGTGGACCAAAGTTTCGGAGGAAGCATTTGCTCTACTCACCAAATATAACGGTATGGTTATGCGGTGGATGCACATGAAAGACGATGTCGCTTTTCTCACGACAGAAACAGGCGGACATTGGGTCGGGTAGTCTCCCTATCTCTAGTAGCCCCCCGCTCAGACTCTATTTCTCACGATCAAATAATAAGCCGAAAATCTTTCTTAGATGAGTAGGCTTTTCTTTTGTCTAAAAAAGTTTCAAGCTGTTTAATGGCAAATTACCGCCCTAGATTCAAGACAAGCCCACAAAGCCGACAAAGTTATTTACCAAAGTTTAGCGTTTGTTTATTTTTTGTTTATTCTATTTTGCATTATAAAAAAATATTATAAACTAAAGCGTAATTCTATTTATTAAATTAAGTAAAAAACAAATGGCAACCGAAAAAAAAGCTGATAAAGAAAGGGAACTAGACTCCTTCCTAAGAAGTGCGGAGGAAACAAAGAGAAGACCCCATCACTATGACGAGTGGGATACTCTCCGAGAGAGAGGGAGTAAGAGGGGTAATTTAATCGGGATAGTAGTAGTAGTTGCCTTAGCTTTAGTAGCTTTGGTTTTACTCTACGCTTTTAAAGAAATGAAGGTGCTAAAAAGTGGCGCTCCCGGTATAGATAAAATTATTGACCGGACAGCCGGAAACTCCCAAGGAGATTCCTTAAAAGTCGATCAGGGGAAATATCAAGCAGTTTTTTTGACTAACGGCCAAGTTTATTTCGGAAAAGTAGTATCCCATAACGAATCCTACGTTGAACTTGTTGACATTTACTATCTTCAGGTCAAACCCGTTTTGCAGCAAGGCGATGGCAACAATAACGATAACAAAAGTTCTCAGGAACAAAAGACTGAGCTTTCTCTCGTAAAGCTGGGCAATGAGCTCCACGGCCCCCTCGACAGGATGATGATGAACAAAGACCAAGTGGTTTTTGTCGAAGATTTGAAAGACGATTCCAAAGTTACCGATGCCATTAAACGCTACCAACAACAAGGGCAAAGATAGTTCTACTCAGTCCCCAACCCTAATTCCTGTGAGTTGTAAATCGTAAGTCGTAAGTTCTTTTATATGCGTTTTAAGGTTCCAAAAGATGTTGATATCGAAGACCGAATCGTTGGTCCGCTCACATTGAAACAGTTGGGTTGGCTTGGATCGGGAATGGGAATTTGCATTATCCTCTACAAAACGGTTGACCTTCAACTGTTTATAGTGTCAACTATCATTGTTTTAGGATTGGCAGCGAGTTTCGCGTTTATTCGACCATATAATCAAAGTCTCATTGGTTTTTGCGGTAGCGTCCTTCTTTTTATATCCAAACCAAAACAATATTTTTGGAGAAGAGTGGGAGTGAATTTTCCTCGAGAGAAAAGTAACAAGAAAAAAACAGAACAAGATCTGATGCCACTCGTAAAAAAGGGTCTGTCCGCCGAAGAAGTGGAGCGTGTCACCGCAACGCTTGATAGTGGAGGGAAAAAAGAGCCAAATGAATAATAAAAATTAGGGATACTGATTATATTTGCTTTCCATCATCCATTTTCCTTAACCACAGTTAATGATCCAAGCTTATAGTCCTTCCTCTTTCCCCCAAGGACCAGTAAAAATAGGAAAAACGATCAAAAAATGGATTTTGTATCTAGTGATTTTAGGTATTGCCGGCGTTTTTCTCTACTGGTTTATAGTGGGGAGGGGCAGAGAATTTAAGGTAAATTTGTCAGCAAAAAAAGGGACGGTAGAATACCGAGAAAACGAGAAGGCGGACTGGAAAACAGTAGAGAGCCTTCCCTTAAAAATAGGGGCTTCTTCGGAAATAAGAACGTTGTCCGATTCTGAAGCTTCATTGTCGGTTGAGGATGGCAGTATCGTTAGGTTGGGCAGCTTTTCTAGAATAGTGCTCTCTGATAATCAGGGAGAAGTAAACTGGATTCAAACCGATGGTGATTCACATCATCAGGTAGCCAAAAATGCCGAAAGAAAAAGCTATAAGGTGTCTATTAGCGACGGTGAGTTTGAATCTTTGGGAACTGCGTTTGAATTAAAAATAAAAGATACGGATACAACGGTGCTGGTCCTTAAAGACCAGCTGAAAGCGTTATATAAGGACAAAAGTACGGCCGAAGCCAAAGCCGGACAGAAAATTGTCATAAATCCGGTAGGGAAAAGCGTTAAGGATATAGAAAGAGAGGACGTGATTGAAAATTGGACGCTAGCCAACCTAAAGGAAGATCAAAAAAATAATTTGCCGATTGACAATGCCATTTTTGCCAAAGCCGATTTGGCAACCGACAGTAAATCTTCGGTGGATGTTGGTGAAACAGAAGCGAAAGATACAGAGAGTAATAGCAAGGAAGAACCGCCAAAAATTGGCACTCTTGACAACTCTTCAAACAACAACATCGCCGCGGACCAAAACAGCAATACCGAACCACCCAAAGTTAGTTTGGAGGCAAAGTCAAGTGCCAACGGAGCACTTCTTAATTGGAATGGCAGTGGTGATGGTTGGGATTCTTGGAAGATCTTGAAGGGGACGGGAAAAGACTTAAACTACCCCAATGATTCTTACCGAACAGTTTCCAAAGAGACAAAATCTTACCTTTGGGAGATAAGTGGAGAAAGTAATACCTATTATTTCCGGATTTGTGCTTTTAGCGCTGATAAAGGTTGTGTTGTTTACAGCGATGCAGTGAGTTTGACAATAAATGGAAGCGACAATGTTTCTAACAATACCAATGTTAATGCTGGTAGCAACGAAACTGTTGCCTCCGATGACAATCCTCAAAATCAAAATTCTAGTGATTCCGCGAAAAGCGGCGTTACCACGCGTAAAAAATGTGAAGGATCGGGAGGACACTGGTCACAATCTTCCAAAGTATGTAAATGCCCTCCTAATGAAATTTTTGTGGCGAGCGTAGGAAGATGCAAAAAGAACTAAGTGCTAAATTGAAAATTTCAAATTTTTACGCATTTCCCTGTCTGCTTCTCGTTTTTTAATCGTTTCGCGTTTGTCTATTTTAGTTTTTCCTTTTCCTAATCCCAGCTCCAACTTGATTTTACCTTTTTTTAGGTAAACCCGAAGAGGAATCAGGGTCAGTTTTTTTTCTTTTAATTTCCCAGTAAGGTAACTGATTTCTTTCTTATGGAGCAACAGTTTCCTGGAACGATCTGGTTCTACTGTTCCCATAACATTTTTGGGTTGGTAAGGAGAAATGTGCATATTTAGTAGCATAAGTTCGTTACCGGAAATAAAGGCGTATGCTCCCTCGAGTTTTCCTCGGCCACTTTTTAACGATTTGACTTCTTTGCCCAAAAGAATAATGCCGGCCTCAAAAGTCTCGAGAATTGCGTAATCAAATTTAGCACGGCGATTGGAGATTAAAGTTTTCATGCCTTTCTCTTTATTACCGTATTAATTCATTCCAAACAATTCTTCGGGAAATAAGCGGAGCATGCTTTCCCAACCGTTTACCGCAAAATAGCCGAAAGGACAGAAAGAAGCTTTTTGCATAGTAAAGATAATATCTTCCAGCCTTTCCTTATCTCCCGCCATTAGTTTGCTTCGCGAGATTCTTTCGGCCAACAAGTGCAATTGGTAAGTCCCTTCGCGGCAAGGAACACATTTACCGCAGGATTCTCGCTTAAAAAAGGAAGACCAAGCCAATAGCAGACGTTTTAAATCTATACTGTCATCGATAACTAAAATTGACCCCGAACCAACCGGTATATTTTCTTCACCGGCATATCCCAGCGGCTTGCCAAAATCTTCCGGCAGACAGATTGCCCCAGAAGAACCTCCCACTTGAGCACACTTCACTGTTTTTCCTTTTTGGACTCCGCCAGCGTATTCGTTAATTAAATCATTGATACTCACTCCCATTGGAGCCTCGTATACTCCAGGATTCTGGACCGCTCCGTTTAAAATAAAAATTTTCGAACCAGCATATTTTTCATTTTTGCCTTTACTTCTATAAGCGCTGGCTCCTTCTTTTAAGATAAAAGGCACCGCGGCTAAAGTCTCAACATTGTTTACTACCGTAGGTCTGCCAAACAAACCTTTTTCGATTGGGTAAGGGGGACGTAAACGAGGTTCGCCCCTTTTGCCCTCTATGGTGTTGATTAGAGCGGTTTCTTCTCCACAAACATAACTGCCGGCTCCTTCAAAAATCTCTATATTGAAGGAAAAACCGGCTCCCTGAATATCGTTTCCTAGCCAGTTAGACTGTTCCATTGCCCGAATAGCTTTACGCAAAATATACAAACTGCTTTTGTAACTGCTATTGATATAAATAAAACCTTGATTTGCCCCCAAGGCCCAAGCTCCGATTATCATACCTTCTAACAATAAATAAGGACTATTTTCGATAATAAAACGGTCTTTGTAGGTACCCGGCTCTGACTCATCGGCATTACAAATTAAATAATTCTTTGCTTTAGCCGGAAAAACCGGAGGGGTAGAATAATTATCGGAAGCTTTTTTCCCCAAGCGCCATTTTAGCCCCGTAGAAAAACCGCCCCCGCCCTTTCCCAAGAGGCCGCTATTTTCAATTTCTTCTATAATATCTTTTGGGGTTATTTTTTCTGCGATAATCTCTTTTAATGCGGCCAATCCGCCCCTTGTTTCATATTCTGAAAGCGATAGGTAACCGCCTTCTTTGGTCCAAAAACGGGTAACGATGCCTTCGTTTTTGTTTTTTTCTATCTTATCCATTTTTTGTCTAATCTATTTAATATTTCACGATCTTAAATTTCAAGCCTATCTCCCGTAAACATTAATTAGGTAACTGATAAAATTGGCCCAATACGGGTAGAAAATAATTATCCCGATAACTGCCGCTCCGGCCGCGGAAATCAAAACCGCTCCCGCCATAAGATCTTTAGTGATTTTTATGTAGGGATGTGCTTTGGGTTTTACTATATCCGCCATTCTTTCTAGAACGGTGTTGATTAATTCCAAAGTAAGAATCCACATAATCAACAGACCGAGAAGAACTTGCTGAATCGGCCGCAAAGGGAATACTAGCATCATTATAATCACAATGATCGCAATAAATATCTCGATCCTAAAATTTTGTTCGGTTGCCCAAGCATACGCGATTCCCCGATAAGCGTAATTAAAACTTTTGATAACATAGCTTATCTTCTTTTTGAGGTTTTTCATAGAAGGCGAAATAGCGAGGTAATACAGCAATAAATTAATTAAATTATTATTACATTTATTTTCAGAGAGTTCCAATTTATTGATTACTGGAGTTACATTTAAGAGATAGTGTCTTTGATAAAACCTAAAGGATCCCTGTCGCAAATCCTCAATTAGATTTTGACTTTTGCTTATAATAAGGACGGGAGAATACCACTGGAACCGAGTCGGAGACGATAAGGCGGGAAGTGAGATAGGACAAGGTTGATTCGGCACCCTGGTTGAGGTTGACTTCTTTTTCGCCCACCCCGTCGTAGCAGCCGCCGGTTTGGAAATCGCAAACCACTTGGCCCAGGGTATTGTTGCCCAAAAACCATTGGTAAGCCTCAACCATCAGTTCTTGGTACCGTGCGTCTTCGTTAGTCGTATGAGCGGCTTTGAGCATCCCCACTAAAGAAGCCACTTCCTCCGGCTGCTGGTCGTGGTAGCTTCTTTTTCCTCCTTTTCTAAACCAATACTTTTGGCCAATAGGCACGCAGACCCCTCGCTTAAAGGAATGACGGATGAGAAAATCGGCCGTCTGGTTGGCTACGGCCAAATAGCGCTTATCTTTTAGGACCTGGTAAGCCAGGTAGAGCGATTCGGGTAGCACGCCGTTGGAATAGGTCAATGCGTCTTCAAACCAAACCCAGCGGTTGTCGCGGTGGCGCTCGAAACGCTCACAGAGCCAGTCAGCCCAACACTCCATCTCGGCCTTAACCCCTTTTTTACCTACGACTATGCTGTAGAAAAACAAGGCTTCCAAATAGAAAGCGACTGAGCGGCTGTGAGTAAACTGCGGTCGTTTCTTCAAACTTAGCTTCAGCAGCTTGAGCGCCCGGCGGCGGATGCTCGGAGATAGTTCTTTGGCTGCGGCGGTACGCGCCAAAGCGCAAAGCGTCCTAGAAGTGGGGTTCTCCCAGCTTTCCGTTTGGTTACGCCGGGCATTGAAAGTGCGGTCATAATTCACATAATTGCGAAAAATTCCCTGGCGCGGGGCGAAAGTAAATTCCAAAAAACTCAAGTAAATTTTAAGATAGCGCAGTGCCTCTTCGCGACGGTGAATTTTATGATACATCACTGCCACCATCAAAGCCCTGGCATTGTCGTCCACCGTGTAACCGCTTCGTTTGAGCGGCTCAGCGAATTTGGAAAATTGAAACAGGCCGAATCTGTCGGTCATCCGGAATAGGTGTTCCAAAACCACCCGCGGCAACACCAGGCCTTTGCCCACATGGGGAATTAGTTCGGCGAACACTCGGCTGTAAGCCAAAGCCACGTTCTTCCAGGTGGTGCCCCGAGTTTTAAAAAAACAGCTTAAACCCATTTTTTTTCTCAGCCGGCCGTTATCCAGTAAAGTGAGGATGGCTTTTTTAAAGCCTCTAGCATCATAGGGCTTAACCAAAATACCCCGCTCTTCTTTCAGTTCTTCTTTGGCATGAGCAAAAGCCGTCGAAACCACCGGTCGTCCCGACCCCAAGGCATAGGCAAAGGTTCCGGAAACTGCCTGGTTGGGATCCAAGGAGGTAGAGAGGTAAATATCACAGGCTTTCAGGTAGTCAACCAGTTCAGCGGTGGAAATGAAGCGGTTAACAAATCTCACGTTTTTTTGGAGACTCAACTTCTCCACTTTTTTCAGTAAAAACCGCCGGTAGCTTTCGCCTTCCTGACGCTTCACATTAGGATGGGTCCGGCCGGCCAGCAAATAAAGCGTCCGGGGATATTTTTTTACCACCCCCGGCAGAGATTCTAGAACATACTCGATGCCCTTGTTTCGACTTAAAAAACCGTGAGTGAATAGCAACGGGCCGCTCTGAAGCCCCAAATATTTTTTAATCTTCTGATTGTCAGGTTCGTAATGGAAAGAGGCAATTCCGTGAGGAATAAGCTCAATTTTACTTCTAGGGAAACCGTAGACTTGTCGCAGCAACCGGCGGGAGTTTTCAGTCATCACCACAATTTTCCGGGCTTTTCCGCCCAGTTTTTTGACCAGCTCAAGTATCGGCCGGTCCGGCTCAGCAATCACCGTATGCAGGGTTAAAAAAATCGGTTTTCTGAGAGTCGCGAAAAAAGGCAGCAGATAATCGCCACGCTCTCCGCCAAAAAGGCCGAATTCGTGCTGGACGCTCACCAGTTTAACTTCCTTCCGGCGGTTCAAAAACCGGGCGCATTGGCGGTAATCCTCCGGTCGATTTTTATAAATCTGGTAAATGAATTCTTTTGGGGAAAGTTTCTTTTGGGACTGACTGACCACCACTACCCGCTGGAAATCCACTATCTCTCCAAACAATTCTTTCAAGGAATTACGTAAATCGCGGGTAAACTTGGCAATGCCGCAGTGGCGGTGTGAACGGCTCGACAAGAAAACAACAATCGGTTTGAGGACTGCCTTAGTTTCCCCCCTTTTTTTAACCCTCGTTTTTACTGAATTCATCGAGGAGATCATTGAGTTTAAAAGATTTAGCGGCAATCAGTTGATCGGCTGCTCCATAATAAACGGTTACCCTCCCCGCCCGTAAAATCGCGCTGGTGGGGAAAACCACGTCGTTGACCACACCCACTCTTTCCCAGGGCTCGTTGGGAGAAAACAGAGGATAATTAAGCCGGCCGATCACCTTGAGCGGGTTCCTTTTGTCAAGCAGGGCCACCGCAGCATGATAAACTTTCCCGTGGTTAGTGTCTTCCACCGCGTGGTAAATCAGCAGCCAGCCCTTTTCGGTTTCCACCGGAGGACAGCCACCGCCTACATTACGGATTTCAAACCAATGTTTGGGATCGATCACAATATTTTTTCCAAGGTTTTTCAGGTAATTTTTCCAAAACCGGATTGATTTCAGTTCCGCGAAATCTTTGAAACGGACAATTTGAATCCCGGGCAGGATTCGGTGGAAAAGTACAAATTTCCCGCCGATTTTTTTGGGCAGGAGAAAAGCGTCCTTTTCCCAAAGCAGCACATCCAAGCCGTGTTTTTCCTTATAAAAAGACTCGAAAAGAAAATATTTTTCCTGCAGGCAGCAGGAGTACCGAAAAACGTCCTCGGCTTCGTCATAGGTCATTGAGGGCGAAATAATGCCTTTTTTCTTAAAATTTTTTAAATTCGAGCTGACTGCGTAAGCAATCCGGGCGTTTTTCCCGTCGTAAGCGGTGTAAAAAAGATAGTAGGCGCGGCCTATCTTTTCGATCCGGGGATCCTCAATACCGTGCTTTTCGTAATCGAACTCGGGAGCCATAAAGGGTTTGTCCCATCTTTCAATAACTCTGTTCTTTTTATCCAAAGAGCAATAACCGAGGCATGAATAATTGCCGTTGGCCACTGCCCGATAAAACATATGGGTAATTCCCTTTTCCTCAAAGCAAGCCGGGTTCACCACCGCCAAATTTTCAAATTTGGCTTTGGTCCTCTGTAAAATTATCCCTTCGTCTTTAATATTGAACATCGGTGTTTTTATAGATCTATAAGCTTAAAGTAATCTATAAATAGGTTTTCCGCCAATACGCGAAAAATATATTTATGCCTTAAAATCAATATATCTTTAATCTTTAATCGTCACTGGAAAGAGAGGTGATTAAGTAATTCATACAAAGTCCAAAACTCAATTAGGAGAACAATTTTTGAAATTAAATACACAAATGACCAACAACAAATCTTTTAGTATTGGCATCGCGGTTATTTCGCTCATCGGAGCAGTTTTAATTCTTCCCGGCTGTGGGATCAGCGACCAAATAGGCCAAAAAGTGGGAGAAAAAGTAATTGAAAAAACCCTTGAGTCACAAAGCGGTGGAAAAGTGGATATAGATTCTTCCAAGCAACAAGTGGGCTTTCAGACTGAGCAAGGTTCAATGATCATGTCCAGTGAGGGCAATGGTAAATTACCGGATAATTTTCCTTCGAATATGTTCACCTATTCCGACGCAAAAATAATAGTGACTTTATCGGGAGCAAAGGGGACCAACGATTTTGCCGTAACCTATGGGACGAATACCAGCGCGTCGAACGCGGTTAGCAAATATAAACAGGAAATGGCCAATGCGGGCTGGGCCAAAGAGAGCGAGTTAAATTTAGACGCGAACGGATCGACGATCCTTTCCTTTGCTAAAGGAGGCGATAATATTTCTATCGCGATAGGGGTGAGCTCTGAAAACGAAAATTTAGGCAAAACTTCCATCAGTATAACTGGAACCGAAGGAACGTCTGACACCGGAAATGCGTCAGAATCACAGCAAGAATAAAAGAAAGTCCTTCGATATTGAATATTGGGCGGGCAACCCCGGTCTGGAACTTTATTATAGTGAGAACTATAGGGCTTATTTAGGCTCCCGCCAAGCGATAAATTTTGAGGAGATTAGGTCGGGGTTTTAGAGGGATCCCAGCACTAGAAGCGCGATGAGACACAATGAGACTAACTATGTCAAGTTTCTCCTCCCTGAGGATACCTCGGTTCGTATAATCTGTCCTGGGTAACGGTGGCGTAAATCCGCTCGCAGAGTTTCCTGGCGACGGTGCAAATAGCGTGGGTATGGACTTTCCCCTCCCCGCGCTTCTTCTGGTAATAAGCCCTGAGTTCCGGATCATGGATTGAAGCCGTAAAAGCGGCCAGAAATAAAGCTTGTCTCAAGAAAGTGTTACCCCTCTTGGTCATCCTGCCCGTTACGTTTTTCGTCCCCGACTGGTAGACTCTAGGATCAATCCCCGTGTAGGCCTTGAATTGTTTGGCGGAGGGGAACCTCTTAATGTCCCCGGCTTCGGCAGAGATAATAGCCGACAGTTTTTCGCCGCAGCCGACATGGGAGGAGATGATTTCCTCCTGGCGGTCGGACTCCTCTTCCTGGGAAAGCTTCCAGATTGATTCGGTGGCTTCTTCCAAATTTCTGATCAGCGAATTTACCTTTCTGATAGCTCCTTTGAGCTTGATC
>Ga0172371_10000062_pt1 | contig 133371 bp, 126 predicted proteins | sample Lak12m_FD_114543 | JGI IMG/M metagenome (GOLD analysis project Ga0172371, IMG submission 114543) | Freshwater microbial communities from Kabuno Bay, South-Kivu, Congo - kab_022012_12m | ecosystem: Environmental > Aquatic > Freshwater > Lake | place: Democratic Republic of the Congo...
AATAATTTATTTACAAATACTCTGGCTAAAGCAGCTAAAGCTGTTTCAATGCTTCATCCCGACCTGCAGTTTGATTATTATCAGGAGATTGATGCTCTTCACAATTCAAACCACTAGAAGCTCATGTCCGAAAAAAAAATGGATTCTTTTAAACAAATCAGGTAAACTTTTCCACATGGAGTTGTTATTGTGCTTCATTATCAGATAGATGCATTTTGCAACAGCGGCTATGTCATCAAACTTGACTTATTTGCCACTTGCATCGTGTATTTTTGCTCCGGGAAATAATCAAATAGCATTCTATGAAAAAAATCTACATGTTGGCACTCCTGATGTGCTTCGGCATATTTTCGGTTGCCCAGAACCTTCAATTGCATTACGACTTCGGCAAGGACCGGCATTATTTTACTTCTACTGTCGAAATGTTCAAGCCCGATAAGTGGGGCTCAACTTTCTTTTTTGTAGATATGGATTATAATGTCGGCGATGTTAAAGGTGTTAGCATGGCCTACTGGGAAATAGCCCGGGCCATTAATCTATCAAAAGAAAGCCCGCTTGCTTTTCACGTTGAATACAACGGTGGTTTTGGTCAGTTCTGGGTCAACGAGTCGGCTGCTGCCTACCAGATTGATGATTCGTGGCTTGGCGGGTTGGAATACAACTACAACAACAGCGATTTTACCAAAGGCTTTACGCTGCAGGCATTGTATAAATATATCCGCAACAAGCACAATGCTTCATTTCAGATTACGGGTGTGTGGTATTTAAATATGCTTGGAAAAAAACTCACTTTTAATGGTTTCGCTGATTTCTGGCGCGAAGACAATAGGTATGTGAATGGGGAAGAGGTAACTACCACCAAATTTGTTTTTCAGTCGGAACCCCAACTCTGGTATAATTTTACTGAAAATTTCTCGGCAGGTTCAGAAATCGAAATCGGATGCAATTTTGGCCCGGTAAAGGGATGGCGCATCAATCCGACCCTTGGTGCCAAATGGAGTTTTTAGTCATTCAAACATTTCAGGAATAGGATTGGGAGATTATCTAAACACATGCAAAAAAGTGCTGCGTGTGAAGTGAGTATCGGTCTGGTAATGCAGCCTTTATTTACAAGAACTTAACTGGCGGGCTACCATGCAGTTTTGAGAACTACAGGCATGGTTATGAATGCCTTATTAGCTGCAACTTCTCATTAACAGAACATTGTTTCAGTTGGTTACAACTGATGACCCTTGCTTACCGGTTAAATAGCTGCTTTGTTCATCTGTAGCAAGTGTTCCAGATGATGTTCGTGAATGCCAAACATTAATTTGAGATCTGCAATACGCTTCATAACTTTTGCATCAGGGGTGGAGCGTTTTGTTTTTCTTACCGCTGCAATCATAACATTTTTGGGAGTGTGTTCAGTTTCAATAAACTGAAATACAGAGGTTTTATATCCAAAAGCTTCCAGTATTATAGCCCTTAAAGCATCGGTAAGCATTTCGGCCTGCCGCTCTTCCAGAATTCCAAACCGGGTTATCTCGCTGAGACTGTTTTCGGGGTTTATCTGTTTTCTGATTTGCTTGTGACAACACGGTGCCACCATAATAACCTCCGAGCCGGCAGCAATGCCGCGGTAAATGGCTTCGTCGGTAGCTGTATCGCAGGCATGCAGGGCTATTAGTACTTGCGCATGCCCAATTTTAGCCGATTCAATGCTACCGGTCAAGAATGCCAGATTCCTGAATCCGGCCTTTTCAGCAATGTGGTTACAGCTTTTTACAAGTTCAGGCCGCAATTCAATGCCGGTAACCGCAAATGATTCAGCTCTGGTCTTTTTCAGATGATCGTAAAGTGCAAAGGTGAGGTATCCTTTACCCGAACCCATGTCAGCTACGTGAAAATCAGCCGGCAGTTTTACAGTTTTAAGTACACCTTCAACAATTTCAACATAGCGGTTTATTTGCCTGAATTTATCCTGCATGGCTGGCCTTACTTTAAAGTCATCAGTAACAACACCGAGTTCGCGCAGGTAAATGTTGTTTTCAGTTGTAATCAGGCGCTTTTTGGTATGATCGTGGGTGAAAACAGGCAACTCTTTGCTGCTGGCCGGCTTTCGCAGTAACCTGCCGCTCCCTTTTCGGTTGCTTAAAAATGTAAAATCCGATAATGTGGTAAAAAGATCGGCATTCAGAAATGTATCCCTCAGCAGCATTTCTATCGTCTCAATGGCAGCTTCAGGTTTCAGGTTTGAAGTTATATCGCGGGTAGAATAGCGGTAAACAAACGAAAATTGAAGTTCTGAATTGAGTAAGACCGGCCTGATAAATACATTAACAAGGTCGTCAGACTTGTTTCTTTTGTTGCTGATTGTCAGCTTTATAAATGTGTTGCTTTGGGTGCTTTCGGCAATTGCTGAAAGTAGTTGCTGCAGAGCTTGAAGTTGTGCCATTTAAAAGTTGTAATAACGGGTAAAGGTAATAACTTACAGTTTAGGTTTGCTTTTTAATGAGCACGCTACATGTTGTATCACTGTTTGATAAGCCCGTTCTAATACTTGAATAGGTGAAAATGCAACACCCTTAAGCCAGTATTTCATGTTCATAAAATCTTACTACATTTGGCCTCCAAAGAAAATCGTATTATGAAAATTTCGTTCCTTACCTTATTGGTTTTTGTTTTCTCAGTCTCTCTTTTTGCTCAGGTTGGCCCCGGCGACCCTTATTTTGGCGAAAGCTGCACAAGTATAATGGTTGCTAAAAAAGCTTCGGCCGATGGTTCAGTAATGACTGCCCACACCTGCGATGGCAATTACCGCACCTGGGTGCGCCTTGAACCGGCTGCCGATCACCCTGATACTGCAAAACACATTGTATATAAAGGTACATTGCATACCGAAACTCCTGATGATATGCGCAACCTCACCATTGCCGGCCGAATTCCCGAAGCCAGACATACCTACGCTTACCTCAATACAGCCTACCCATGTATGAACGAAAAACAGCTGGCCATGGGCGAAACTACTTTTGTAGGTGCTGATACCCTGATGAATAAAAATGGGATGTTCCTGATTGAGGAACTTCAAAGGATAGCACTTCAGCGGTGCGATAATGCCCGCGATGCCATTCGTTTAATTGGCGAACTTATTAAGCAATACGGTTATGGAGATTACGGTGAATGCATAACCATCGCCGACCGAAATGAGGTTTGGCAAATGGAAATACTTGGCGAAGGGCCAGCCAGTATTGGCGGTGTTTGGGCAGCTCAGCGTATTCCCGACGATGAAGTTGGGATTTCAGCCAATATATCACGTATTGGCGAAATCGACCTTTCAAAACCCGATTATTTTATGGCAAGCAGCAATGTAAAAGAAGTAGCAAAAAGCCTTGGCCTTTGGGATGGCAAAGAGCCGTTTAAGTTCTGGAAAGCTTACGGGAATGTTAAAAAACCGTTTATGATCCGCGAGTTTTTTGTGCTTAATTCACTGGCACCTGCGCTGCAACTGACAATGGATATGGATGAGCTGCCATTTTCGGTAAAACCTGAACAAAAAGTAAATATTCCGCGCATCACTACCTTGTACCGCGAAACTTATGAAGGAACTGCCTGGGACATGACACGCAACATTCGTTTGGTGCAAAAAACCACCGACAAAACTACTGGAAAATCAACCCAGGATACTGTGGTGAGCGCTATTGCAAACCCATGGATGTCGGGCGATATGCGCAATACTCTCAACTTTCTGGCACCTGGCACAGTTAATTTTCAGCGTACCGTTTCAGTGTCGTGGAGCTCATATACGCATATAATTCAGTTGCGCGGATGGCTGCCTGATGCCGTAGGTGGGGTGGCCTGGTTTGCGTTTGATAATCCGGCTGAAAGCCCCCGTATTCCGTTGTATGCCGGAATCACAACCGTTCCTCCGAAATGGGAAGTATGCGGTCAGAAACATTATCGCGACGATGCCGTTATCTGGCAGTTTCGCAGAACGAATAAGCTGGCAACTGTTGCCTGGGGCAAAACTAAAAAGACCATGCTTGATAATGTGATTGAATTTGAAAACAAAGCCCTTTTCGAAATGCCTGCACTGGAATCGGAAGCATCGCGTTTGATCAAGGAAGGAAAAACCTTTGAGGCCGGCAAATTGCTTACACGCTACACAACCGATTTTTCGGGAGCCGCCATGCAGCGCTGGGCTTCACTCGAAGTTCAATTCTGGGAAATGTTTGGCCGAGGATTCTAAAGTAGTTTCTCAGCACCCTCTGAATCAAATTCATTGATGCGAGCCTGATGTGGCATCAATTCATCTCAAAAGTTCGTGTTTCAGAATGGGCTTGGTAATATAGGCATTGCATCCGGCACTCAGGGCCTTTTCGCGATCACCGGTCATCGCAAAGGCTGTTTGGGCAATAATCTGAACATCCTTGTTAAACTCCCTGATGCGGCGTGTAGCTTCATATCCGTCAATGCCCGGCATTTGAATGTCCATCAAAACCAAATCTATGTCGGGGTTTTTTCTGCACAATTCAACAGCATCAAGACCATTTGTAACCCTCAGAATTTCTGAGGCAATGGGTGACAGCTCAATGCTTAATAATCGTTCTGAAGCTTTGTCGTCTTCAGCTATCAAAATTTTAAGTTTCTTGTGGCTATTCTTATGATCAGGAGCTTCAACTCCGGCTGCTTCCCAATCAGCTTTAAGGGCTACATCGCTGGCCGGCGTGAATGGGATTGTGAAACTGAAAGCCGATCCTTTACCAGCCTGACTCTCGAGCCGGATGTGGCCACCCATAAGCTCAACATAGGCTTTTGAAATGGATAACCCAAGGCCGGCTCCCTGATAAGCCATCTTGTCGGCTATGTCGGCTTGCATAAAACGTTCAAATATAGCATTTTGTCTTTCGGAAGGAATGCCAATTCCGGTATCTTTTACAAAAAATTCAAGCCAATTGTCAGTTAGTCTGCAACCAAACTCCACATCGCCGGATGATGTGTATTTGATGGCATTTTTAATTAGATTTGTAAGAATACTATAAAGTTTTTCACTATCTGCTGACAGGATTAGTTCCTTATTAATCAGGCTATTTAGCATTTTAAAGTTGAGCTGTTTTTGATCAGCATCCAGTTTCATGGTTGCATAAATATGATCAAGAAACGCATTTAAATGTATGTTGCTATACTCCAGTTCGATGATGCCTGATTCAATTTTCGAAATCTGTATAATATTGTTTATAACCGTTAGCGTAGGTTCGCCGCTTTGTTGTATCAGGCTCAAATATTCACGCGATTGATCTTCTGATACTTCGGGTTCAAGAAGTAACTCGGCAAAACCCATTATTCCATTCATGGGGGTTCTTATTTCATGGCTCATATTTGCCAGAAACGCCGATTTTAACCGATCACTTTCTTCGGCCTTCAGCTTTGCATCAATGAGCTCGAGCTCGTTTTTTTTACGTTCAGTGATATCGCGCGCAACAGCGCAGTGATATTGTTCACCATTGAATTCAACCTTATTGATGAGTACTTCAACCGGATAAATTTTTCACGAGCTGGTTTGGTGCTGTGTTTCCAGCATAAACGAACTTCCAATGCTAAGGCTTTCCCAATGATCCGCCCAGTGCTCTCGGCGGAATATAGGATCAACATCGAAAATGGTTTTTGTAAGCAGTTCATCCATGCTGAATTCAAGATTGCGGCATGCCGACTGATTTGCGTTTACAATCTTGGCCCCTGAATCAACCCACAGAATGCTATCGGTTACGTTGTCAATTGAATGCTGGGTTCTGAGTAATGCATCACGGGCGATTTTTTGCTCGGTTATATCTGCAATGGTTCCCACCAATCGGATGGCCTTCCCACTGCTATTAAAATTCGTCAGACATTTTTCATTAACATAGCGTACTGATTTATCAGGCCGTATAATCCGGTGAACAATATTATAAGGAACAAAATTCGTGATATGGTCGTGATATGATTTTTCAACAAGGTTTAGGTCATCGGGATGTACAAATCCCAGAAATGTTTCATAGGTGGCGACATATTCATCGGGTTCAAGGCCAAAAATCCTGTAAACTTCATCCGACCAGTAAAGAGAATGGTCTTCCAGATCGAGTTCCCAGTTGCCTACATGTGCAAGTGCCTGTGCTTCCCTGTAGTTGCGCTCATTGATCTCAGCCAGGTTTTTAGCCACCTGCAAATCTGCATTTACTTTAAGTAATTCCTGATTTTGTGCAGCAATTTCGATACTTTTCTGATTTGCAATTTCCTCGCTCTTTCTTAAACGACTCATGTGCTTCCTTACATAGAAAAATAGCAGCAAGGCTGTTAGAATAGCATAAGCAAAACCTTTAAAAATATTAATTTTTGTAAGCAGATGCTGGTTATCGGTAAGGCTTCCAGCGAGGGTGTCAGAAAAATAAATCCATGCCATTCCGATTACAAAATAGATGAAGGCTATTTTGTTTTCAAACCGGATTAATTTATTGAGAAAATTGCCTGAATTTGCCATTGTTGCCTCGGGTTTGGTGACGCAATTAATGCACATGCTAACAATCCGGTGTCTACCCGGATAATTTCAATCTACTTCATTAGTTTAGTCCCGGATAATGGTGCAGGGTTCAAATCAGACCCTGTCTGCCATACAGATATAAAAATTTATACATATCCGGAAATTTAATTTAAAAGCGCAGGTGTTCATAAAAAGCAGGTTTATTGGTGGTTAGTACACCATACATGCAAAAGAAAGTCAATTGAGGGTTACAACTGTTATATTTGCTGTTTACTTGCATTTATATAATTCTTAAAACAGTAGTTATGCAGAATCCACTCACCATCTGTTTATGGTTCGACCATCAGGCTGAGGAAGCCGCCGGCTTTTACACTGGTATATTTTCAGATTCAAGGCTTGGAAACATTTCCAGGTTTGGTTCCGAAGGTTTTGAATTTCACGGAAAGCCCGAAGGCACTGCCATGACTGTTGAATTTGCGTTGAATGGTATGTCGTTTCTGGCACTTAATGGAGGTCCGCTCTTTAAATTCAACGAATCGGTTTCGGTTATGGTGCACTGCAAAACGCAGCAGGAGATTGACCACTACTGGGCGCGGCTTTCTGAAGGTGGTACTATTCAACAATGTGGCTGGCTAAAGGACAGATATGGGGTTTCGTGGCAGATAGTGCCGGAAATTCTTCCTAAGCTGCTTGCTGATAAGGATAAAACACGCAGATCGAGGGTTGAGAAACAGATGTTTCAAATGACCCGGTTCGATATTGCAGCACTCGAAAAGGCTTATAATGCCGGATAATGGTGAAAAAAAAGCAGATAACCGGAACCTGTTATCTGCTTTGTTGCTTCTGTGGAGATGGCGGGAGTCGAACCCGCGTCCAAACAAGCAGCAATACTGCTTTCTACATGCTTAGTTTTCAGTTGATTGTCGGATAATGGCAGGGAGAAAACCACCCAACCCTTATCGTATCACTTTTTATTTTGGTGCAGGTACCAGCGCCTTACCTGCCTTATCGCGGCTTTTGCGATGCTCTGATCGGGCCGCGGCCGCGCGTGGCTTCCCGGAGAGCAGTAGGCGACTTAATCCTCTTGATTAAGCGGCGTACGCGTAATTGTAATCGTTGCCAGTTATTGGCTTTGAAAGTTGGGTTTTACGGGCCATGCTTACAACGCCCGGCATGCTTACAATACCACTTCCTTGCTGTCAAAACCGGTCATCCCCGGTTACTTTGTGCAAAAATACACATTAATTAGCGTATACAGTCATTGTTAAAGCGTATATTTGTAAGAAAGCCATTGTTTTATGCCCTCCCTGCGTGCGAAGCTCTGTTTTCTGATTGCTGTGAGCCTTATCGTTATCTCCGCTCGTGGGCAATCGTTGCGGGTTTACCGCTTCACCGAAGAGCAGGGCCTGCCTTCACCTTTGGTTAAATCCATTGCCCGCGATAATGAGGGAATGGTATGGGCAGCCACCGATGATGGACTGGTGCGCTTTGACGGCAACGATTACCATTTGTTTAGAAACGAATTACCCACCCCTTATGTTAAATCGCTGCTTCCCATTGCCGGAGGAGATCTGATGATTTCGACCGATATGGGCGTGCTTCGCTATAGCAACAAAAGCGGCAAGGATGTTTTTACCGTTATTGAGAAGGGGAGCACTCACCTTACTGATTCAGCCCTTTGTTTTCCGAAATTGTTTTTCCGGACCGTCGACAGCACTATCTGGCTGTCAGATAATTATCGTATCTACAGATACAATGGTAAAAGATTCAGGGCTTTTGAGATGGGGCCCGACGTTGTGTCAAACAGTTATAACCGTTCTTTCTCATTTGCTGAAGATGGCAACGGTCATTTGTTTGCTTTCTCTGAAAACGGACTTCCATTCAGATTTAATATCTTACTACAGAAATTTGAACCAGTTACAGCGCTCAAACGGTTTCCGGGTGTTCATGCAGCTTTTCAGTTGTCGCCGGGACAATTACTTGTTGGATCGCGGGCTGGTCTTTTTGCCATTTTGCTCGATAAAATGGGTAATGTGCTGTCGTCGCAACTGTTAAGTGGCATCGAAATATCGTGCATTCAGCGCGATCACGGCGGAACCATCTATGCCGGAACCTGGGAGAAGGGTCTTTATACCCTTACAAAGCAAGCTGATGGACAATTTGCGCTGGCTCCGGTGCCTGAATATATCGACCGGGATGTAAATCAAATTTACATCGATTCGGAAGACAACATCTGGATTTCGGCCGATGCCGGAATAATCCTTATCAGGCATACCACATTTGGCGCACCTTTTCAACAGCTTACCTCTTCATCTATCCGCGATGTTTCGGCAGGCGACGATGGTTTTATGTATTTCAGCGATGGAATTGCTGTTTATGCAGCCCCTGTCTCGGGCAATCAACCGGCCGTTAAGTTATTCAATTCGGCATATCCTGCATTACAGGTGCTTTCGCTCAGAGGTGAGTTGTGGATATCTGACGAGAACGGTGGAATTTCGAGATGCTCACCCAATGGAACCATAAAGCAAAGGTTTGACTTTAGCAGCAAAGGCAGGGCCGTTTTTCAGTTAACAGCCGATAACGACGGAAATATCTGGGCTTGTCAGGATATCAGTGATCAGATCATCTGTATTTCTCCCGACTATAATGTTTCGTTTTATGGACGCAAACAGGGCCTGTTGTCAAGGGTGATTTCATTTGCAATTGCATCTGATGGCAGATTGTATGCTGGTGGAATGTCTGACACCGCATATCTGGCTGTATACGACCGGGCTTCAAATAGGTTCAGAAACCTGAGTCAGTCGCTTAAATTTCAGCGGAATACCGATATCAATATTAATGATATGGTGGCAGGTCGCGAACCGGGTGTATTATGGCTTGGCTCATCGTTCGGACTTATACGCTATTCCCATGGCACTTTCAGTCGCGTTAACCTTAATCAGTATACCGAAAATTCCATCAAGGCTATTTGCATCGATTCACTGGGCTATTTGTGGTTTGCCAACAATAAAGGGCTTCACAGATACCTTAACGGCGACCTGCAATCGTTTAACGAGCATTCGGGAATGCAAACCCGCAATATTGCCTATCGTACGCTGGTGGTCGACCGCCGCAACAGGTTATGGGTGGGTACCATATCGGGTGTCGAGTTGTCCGTTCCACTTCAAAATCCCCGGAAAACACTCAAACCCCTGGTTCGTGGATTGCTGCTAAACAATAACATTGTATCTACCGAAGTGCTGTATAAACTGATATTCGATACAAAAACCTTTGCCACACTTAAAGTTGCCTCCCCCGAGTTTCCGGCTAATCAGCTTATTTATGAAAAATGGCTCGAAGGAGTTGATACCAACTGGACGCTGTTGCCCGACCCTGGAAATGTGGTGCTCGGAGGGCTTTCGCCCGGAAAATACATCCTGCGCATCCGCGCACGTGAAACCGGAAACCTTGGTTACAGCGATCCACTGGAGATTCCTTTCGAAATCAAGCTGGTTTGGTATGAGCGGTGGTGGGTATTGCTACTGTTGTTTATTGCAGTTGTATTACTTTTTTATCTCGCCATCAGCCAATATTCACGTAAGCTGCGATACGATAATGAAAAACTCGAGCGCATTATTTCAGAACGAATGCAGGAAATAACATTACAGCATAATCAGATTGAACAGCAGAATGCGCGTATAAACCGTAAAAATGCCGATTTAAGTGCCAAGAATAAGGAGCTCGAAATTGCTAAAAACAACGCCGAAGAAGCAGCCAAGGCTAAAACACAGTTCTTGTCGGTTATGAGCCATGAGATTCGCACTCCCATGAATGCAGTGATTGGTATTACGCATTTGCTCATCAGGGATAATCCCAGGCCTGAGCAGCTGGAAGATCTTAAAATTCTGAAATTTTCAGCCGAAAACCTGTTGGGAATCATTAACGATGTACTCGACCTGAATAAAATAGAGGCCGGCAAACTCAATATTGAAAAGGTAGAATTTAATTTGCGCAATCTTGCTGAAGGCGTGCGCAGCTCGATGATGCATAAAGCGCGCGAAAAAGGGATTGAATTTGGGTTTGAGTACGACGAAAAATTGCCGCTGTTTATGTTGAGCGATCCTTTACGTATTGCGCAAATTCTGAATAATCTGGTGAGTAATGCAATCAAGTTTACCGAAAAGGGAGGTGTGCTTATCGAAATAAAGCAGGCGGCTGTGAACGAAACAATACACGATGTTGAATTTCGCATTTCCGATTCAGGTATTGGAATCCCACCCGAAAAGCAGCAATTTGTTTTTGAAGCCTTTGCTCAGGCATCGTCAGAAACTACCCGTAAATACGGTGGAACAGGCCTGGGGCTTGCCATTACAGGTAAACTGCTCGAAATGTTAGGCTCGCAGATTAACCTCAGGAGCGAGGTAGGCGAAGGCACTACTTTTTCGTTTACGCTGCGTATGGAAGCAGGCACCACAAGGCAGCTGGGAAATGCCACCGAAGATGATACGGATAATTTCCGGTTCAACGGGCAGCGCATCCTGCTGGTTGAAGACAATAAAATCAATGAATTGATTGCACGAAAATTCATGGATACATGGAACCTGCAGGTAGATTCAGCAATAAACGGACTTGAAGCCATCGAAAAGCTTAACCAGGAAAACTACCATCTGATTCTTATGGATTTGCAGATGCCTGAAATGGATGGGTACAAAACAGCTTCAATAATCCGCAGCCGCGGTATGGAACCATATATTTCGATACCGATTATTGCCCTAACGGCTTCATCGAGGGCCGAAGTTCAGGAGCGTATTAGTATTGCCGGGCTGAATGATTACGTTTCGAAGCCCTTTAAGCCGGCCGAACTGCTGATAATTTTGAAAAAGTATCTTCTGCTTTAGATATTTATTGTTTCAGAGGACGTGCATATTTTTCAATATCGCCGGCTGTAATCGTGCTATCACACAAAATAGCCAGTCGTTCTACAACATTGCGCAGTTCTCTGATATTTCCGGTCCAGTTTATTTCTTTAAGTGCTGCAAGGGCTTCAGGTTCAAATACCATGAGTGGCTTTCCGTTGTTGCCGCATATATCTTCAATAAAGTGATTGGCAAGTAAGGGAATGTCATCGCGTCTTTCGTTGAGCGAGGGCACATGTATCAAAATGACACCAAGCCGATGGTAAAGGTCTTCGCGAAAGTTTCTTTTTTCAATTTCTTCCTGAAGGTTTTTATTGGTAGCGGCAATTACCCGTACATCAACCGGTATTTCTTTTTCGCCGCCTACCCTCATTATTTTATTTTCCTGCAGTGCGCGTAAGACCTTGGCCTGGGCAGCAAGGCTCATATCGCCTATTTCATCGAGGAAAAGTGTGCCACCGCTGGCTTGCTCAAAATCGCCGCGGCGTTGCTTAATAGCTGAAGTAAATGAACCTTTCTCGTGACCAAATAAAACACTTTCAATCAACTCGCCAGGTATGGCGGCGCAATTTACTTCAACAAAAGGTCCTTCAGATCTGTTGCTGAATTCGTGAAGCCATCGTGCTACCAACTCTTTACCTGTGCCGTTTGATCCGGTAATCAGCACCCTTGCATCGGTTGGTGCAACCTTCTCAATCATGGTTCTGATTTGCTGTATCGGTTCTGATTCACCCACCATTTCGTAGGTACCACTTACTTTACGTTTCAGCACGCGTGTTTCCTTAAGCAGGCTGCCTCTTTCCATCGCATTGCGTATGGTAATGAGTAATCTGTTCAGGTCGAGCGGCTTGGCTATGTAGTCGTAGGCCCCGCGTTTTATGGCATCAACAGCTGTTTCGATGGTGCCATGGCCCGATATCATTACAACTGGTGTATCATTCATCTGCAGCAACTTGTCAAGCACTTCAATGCCATCCATTTGCGGCATTTTAATATCACAAAGTACTACATCAAACTTTTCGTGTGCCGCCAACTCAAGCGCCGTTGGTCCGTCGGCAGCTTCGTCCATTTGATATCCTTCATATTCCAGAATCTCTCTAAGGGTGTTCCTGATACTTCTTTCGTCGTCGATTACTAAAATGCGGGCCATAATTTTTGCGCTATTTTCACGGTAGTCAGTAAATTCATTATTTGCAGCTTATCCTTTGTAAAAGAGCCACTTCCACATTTCACCCCAGCTTACTTTTTTGCCATACATCAGAATTCCGGTGCGGTAAATGCGTCCGGCAAGCCAGACTGCAGCCACGAAAGCTGCTACCAGTAATCCCATTGATAAAGCCATTTGCCAGTAGGGAACACCAAACGGAATGCGCACCATCATGATAATGGGCGAAGTAAAAGGAATGATTGAGAACCAGAAAGCGATCGGGCCTTCAGGGTTATTGATTACAAATTGAGCCATCACAATCGAGAGTATCAGCGGAATGGTTACCGGCATCATAAATTGCTGGGTGTCGGTTTCGTTGTCAACAGCTGCGCCAATGGCTGCAAACATGGCTCCATAAAGCAGATATCCTGCCAAAAAGTAAAACAGGAATGACAGAATCATGGTAACATAATTGATTGACGATACTGCCTCCATAACTTGTTGCATTTGGTTGCCCGATTCTTCGGTTTGCTGGGGTATCATGGCCGCTGCATCGGCTGGAATGCGGGCATCGCCGGTTATGGCAGCTGTAGCATCCTGCTTTTTAAACATTTCGGGCATGGTAGTTTGAAATACAGTTACAATGGCCAGCGTAAGCACTACCCAAAGCATAAACTGCGTGAGGCCAACCAGGGCAATGCCGATAATTTTGCCCATCATCAGCTGAAAAGGTTTTACCGACGATACTATAACCTCAACAATCCGGCTTACCTTTTCTTCAATTACCCCACGCATAACCTGGGCTCCGAAAAGAAAAATAAAGAAGTAAATCATAATACCGGCAACCATGCCAACCACCATACTTATTTCTACAAAGCTCTTTTCTTCCTTGCCGGCTTCACCCAATTGTATGGTGGTAAGTTCAATGGAAGTTCTGATATTCTTAAGAATTTCCTCGCTTAGCTTTGTTTGCCGTTCCAATGAATCGGGTGCAGCAATATAGTTTGGATTCGATTTCCGGATTTCCTTTACAATTTCGGCCCCGAGTTTCTGGTTCTCCACCTCTTTGGCCATGGCATTGCGGATGTAACTCTTTAGCTCAAGACCTACCTGCTGTTCACTATAGATTACGGCTGATGCAGGAACGCTTGCTGTTGGTCTGGGGATGTACAACAAGGCATAGCCTTTATCTTTTTGCAACTGCGATTTGGCTGTCTCAAGATCGTCGTAAACCATTCTGAACTCGAAACGGTCAGAATTTTCAAATGATTTGATAAACCAACCGGTTTCATCCAACACTTCAATCCTTTTGGTGCCATCTGACATTTGTGAAAGATAGACAGGCACTATAAAGAGTGCTGCCATGAGCACAGGCCCCAGAATGGTCATTACAATAAACGACCGTTTCTGCACCCGCGACAGGTATTCTCGTTTGATTACCAGTAATATCTTGTTCATAAGCTGGGTTTTAGGCGTTAGGGTTGTGGTTGCCGGCAGCTTGTACCGTTTGGATGAATATATCGTTCATCGTAGGAATAATTTCGTTGAACGAATGTATGGTGCAATACTGCATAAGTGCTGAAAGTAATTCGTTCTGACCTGTTTCGCGCGGTAATTGTATGGTTGCACGCATCAGATCGTCTGATGGCTGCAGATTGTTTAAGGTTGCACCAACCGGAAGTATCTCAGGCTTAATACTTTCATTGCTTTGAAACTCAACAGCGAAGGTGTTGGTCTTGTAAGTTTTCTTAATTTCCTTTACACTGCCTTCGAGTATTTTGCGTGAATTGTTGATAAGCGCAATATTATCGCAAAGTTCCTCAACCGATGCCATATTGTGGGTCGAAAAAATAATAGTAGCCCCTTTGTCACGCAGTGTGAGTATTTCTTCCTTCAGCAGATTTACATTGATGGGATCAAAACCGCTGAAAGGTTCGTCGAATATGAGCAGGTTTGGTTCGTGAATAATGGTAACAATAAACTGGATTTTCTGCTGCATCCCTTTTGATAACTCTTCAACTTTCTTGTTCCACCAGGCCTGAATTTCAAATTTCTCAAACCAATACCTGAGCTTTTTGAGTGCATCGTGTCGTTTAACTCCTTTAAGCTGCGCGAGATAAAGTGCCTGTTCGCCAACCTTCATTTTTTTATAAAGGCCGCGTTCTTCAGGCAGATATCCGATTTGATCGACATGATGCGGTGATAATTTCTCGTTGCGGAAGATAATTTCCCCTTCGTCGGGCCCGGTTATTTGGTTTATTATACGGATGAGTGATGTTTTACCGGCACCATTTGGTCCAAGAAGGCCGAAAATACTTTTTTCGGGAACATTTATGCTAACATCAGACAGCGCTGTATGGCTGGCGTAGCGTTTTGTAATGTGGTTGGCTGAGAAATAGGTCATACAGATGTTTATATAGTCAAAAAAGCAGGGATGTTACATTGTAAACAAAGTAGCATCCCTGCCTTAAGGGCCTTTGGCACAAAACTATTGAAAATATTCTTTCATTCTTTCGAAAAACGATTTATCGCGCGCATTGGGATGTGGCCTGAAGTTGTCTGACTCCATCAGGTTTTGCAGGGTTTCCTGCTCCTGACGCGATAGGTTGCGCGGGGTCCACACATTTATGTTGATGAGCTGATCGCCGCGACCGTAGCCATTGAGCGAAGGAACACCCTTGCCCTTGAGCCGGAGTACTTTTCCACCCTGGGTGCCTGGTTCAATTTTAATGCGCACTTTACCTTCAATGGTTGGAATTTCGATAGAAGTACCCAGAGCAGCTTCGGGAAAACTGATGTAATGTTCATACAATACATTGTTTCCATCGCGTATAAGCTCGGCATGCGGAACTTCTTCTATCTGAACAATCAGGTCGCCTGGCACGCCTCCGCGGGGAGCTGCATTGCCTTTGCCGCCTACCGAAAGCTGGATACCTTCCGATACCCCAGCTGGTATATTGAGGCTCATCACTTCTTCGCCCTTGGTAGTTCCGCTTCCGCCACAAGTGTTGCATTTGTTGGTGATGGTTTGACCTTCGCCATTGCAATAGGGGCAGGTTGAGGTGGTTTGCATCTGTCCGAGAAATGTGCTGGTTACCCTGGTAACCTGACCGGTTCCGCGGCAATGTGAGCAGGTTGAAAAAGCTGAGCCGCCGGCGGCTCCGGTTCCGCTGCAGGTAGCGCATGAAACAAGCTTACTCACCTTGATTTTCTTTTCGACTCCGGTGGCAATTTCCTCGAGGGTGAGTTTTACTTTTACCCGCAGGTTGGTGCCTTTGTTTACACGCCGTCTTGATCCACCGCTGCTAAAACCACCGAAACCACCACCAAAAGCGCTACCGAAAATATCTCCGAACTGACTAAAGATGTCGTCCATGCTCATTCCGCCTCCACTGAATCCGCCACTGCCATTGCGCACCCCATCATGCCCGAACTGATCGTAACGTTGCCTTTTTTCGGCATTGCTCAATACTTCATAGGCTTCAGCGGCTTCCTTAAAATGTTCTTCAGCCTCCTTGTTGCCCGGGTTCTTGTCAGGATGATATTTAAGCGCCATCTGGCGGTAAGCCTTCTTTATTTCAGCTTCTCCGGCATTGCGCGAAACGCCAAGTATTTCGTAATAATCTCTTTTAGCCACCTTTGTTTTCAGTTACAGTTAATTATTTTGCTTACAATGAGCAAAAATCAGTTCCCCACCACTACTTTGGCAAAACGGATTACCTTGCCATTAAGGGTATATCCTTTCTGGGTAACGTCCAGTACCTTGTTTTTCTGTTCTTCGGCCGGTGCCGGTAAATTGGCAATGGCCTCGTGGAAATCAGTATTAAAATCAAGCCCCATGGCTTCAGTTTCCTGTAATCCTTTTTGGGCCAGGTTGTTCCTGAGCTTATTGTAAATCAGTAATACGCCTTCCTTAACAGGTTCAATCGATTCAGTTTGATTAAAAGTTCCGATGGCGCGCTCAAAATCGTCGAGCACCGGCAACAAACTGCTGATAACTTCTTCGTTTGCGGTTTTACTCAGATCTGATTTTTCTTTGATAATGCGTTTTCGGTAGTTGTCAAACTCTGAATACAGCCTGAGGTATTTGTCATTCAATTCATCGCATTTTTTTGTAAGTTCGGCAACAACATCTCCGGTCTCAGCATGGTTTTCACCTGCCACTGACTGGTTGTCAGCAGATGTGTTGCCATTATTTTCCTTCATGTTGTCAGCGATTTTGCCGTTTTCGTCAGGAGTTGTTTCGGCTTTGGTTTTCTTTTGTTTACTCATAGTATCAAAAATTTTCATCTGTCTCGGCACAATAAATCCCATGCCTGCAAGCAAATTGCTTGCCAGTAAGCCAGATAACGACAATTTGTCAGTAAATTAATTTGGTTAGTCTGCTCTTTCTATATCGGCGCCAAGTGCACGTAAACGGCTGTCGATTTGCTGATAACCACGGTCAATCTGCTCAATGTTATCAATCTGACTTATTCCTTTGGCCGATAGCGCAGCAATTAGCAAGGCAACTCCTGCTCTGATATCGGGCGATGACATGGTTATACCTCTCAGTGGTACCTGACGGTTAAGACCTATAACGGTTGCGCGGTGCGGGTCGCACAGAATAATCTGGGCTCCCATTTCGATAAGCTTATCAACAAAGAAAAGCCGGCTTTCGAACATTTTCTGATGAATGAGCACACTACCTTTGGCCTGAGTGGCAACCACAAGGGCTATACTAATCAGGTCGGGCGTAAATCCCGGCCACGGTGCATCAGCAATGGTCATAATTGAGCCATCCATAAACGTTTCAACCGCATAATGCTGCTGAGCAGGAACTACAATGTCGTCACCATTGAGTTCAAGTTGTATGCCTAAACGTCTAAAAACCTCAGGAATTATACCAAGTTCGCGGTAGTTAACATCTTTAATGGTGATGGCTGAGCCTGTCATGGCTGCCAGACCGATAAAGCTGCCAATCTCGATCATATCGGGCAGCATGGTGTGCGTTGTGCCAATAAGGTTTTCAACGCCTTCGATGGTGAGCAGGTTTGAACCAATTCCGCTAATACGTGCTCCCATACTGTTAAGCATGCGGCACAGCTGAACCAGATAGGGTTCGCAGGCCGCATTAAAAATGGTGGTGGTTCCCTTTGCTTTAACTGCCGCCATCAGTACATTGGCGGTACCTGTTACTGATGCTTCATCGAGCAGCATGTAGCAGCCTTTGAGTTCTGATGCATCGATGCTGTAAAAGCTATGATGCTCATCCGACGAAAACCTGGCACCCAGATTTTTAAGTCCGATAAAATGTGTGTCGAGCCTTCTTCTGCCTATTTTGTCGCCTCCCGGATGCGGAATGTAGCCTTTGCCAAACCTGGCAAGCAATGGGCCCAGCAGCATGATTGACCCGCGCAAACCAGCACCTTTTTTTCTGAAATCAGCCGATTTTAGGTAATCAAGATTGATGTTGGCGGCAGTAAACGACCAGCTTCCCGGGCCTTTATGTATGGTTTCAACGCCCATATCGCCCAGCAGTTCGATCAGCTTGTTTACGTCCCTAATGTCGGGGATATTATGAATATGAACCGTTTCAGGCGTAAGTAAAACGGCGCATAAAATCTGAAGAGCTTCGTTTTTAGCACCCTGGGGTGTTATAGTTCCTGAAAGTTGTTTGCCTCCGCGAATAATAAATGAACTCATACCTGAAGTTTTATAGGGGTACCAATTTCAGCATTCCGGAGCGAAAGTTAGTTTTTTTTGCGGTTCCGCATGTCGCGGTAGTTGTTATTCTTGTCGTTTTTCGGATTGAATCTTTTCCGTCTGGGATTGTTCTGCTGCTGGGTGTTGTTTCCGGGCCCGGTATTGCGCGAAAGCAGGTCGTTGGTATGAGCCAGCCGCATATCCTCACTTAATTTCAGCTTGCCTCCCGAAAGCTCTGACAGGTGATCGGTAATGAGTTCGTCATTTACTGAGTCGCGGTTCCAGTTAAGGTATGATTTCTTGAGATGGTTGGCAATATTTTTAACCAGTGCATCTTTTTCAGGTCCATCGTCAAATGTGGTGGCTTTTTCTATAATACGGGCAATGTTTTTACCGTAAGGCCTGAATTTAATCACTTCCTGAGGATATGGGATACGGCGGGGTTTGCCAAGCCTGTCTTCGGGAGTAGGAGGAGGGAACGGCCCGTCAACATCGAGTTTGTATCCTGAAATAATGTGCAGATGATCCCACAATTTGCGTTTATAATCGGCAGTGTCTTTCTGATCGGGGTGCAGCTGAGTCATTATTTTAATAAGTGCCTTGGCCATGTTGGTGCGTTTTTCACGATCCTCGATTGAAAGCACATAGGCTGTCATTTTCTGAACATTGCGCCCATACTCAGGAATAATGAGTTTGTCGCGGGTGCTGTTATAATCCATACGTAAAGTTAAATTGTGGTCTTGGGTGTAAGTAATTTAACCGGAACATTGCCGGTGGGAATGCATTAAATGTTAATTTCTGATTGCATGCGATTCATCCTGGCCGCAACTATTCTTGGTATACGAAGTTTTGGTATGAATAAGTCAGGAGAGAACGGAGATGAATCCTGATGGCACAAAGATACAATGATTTTTTGAATGTTACATAATTATCAAAATCTTTATTGCCATGCAATAGTGCTTTGGTTTTAATTTACAATACGAAGCCTTGCATACTTTAACAGCAGTTGTTTTTGTCCAACAGCTTGGAAAAATACTGTAGCCTTTATATTGGGGCCGCTCCCCTCAACACTAAGAACTTTCCCTTTGCCAAAACGCTCGTGTTCAACCTCTATGCCCGGTTGTATCAGTTCAACAGGAGTTTCACTCCTGTTTTCAGGTGCCGGTGATGAATCATTGATTTTTTTAAGGTTTTTCTTGATAAACACCGGTGCTTTCTGCATTACTGTGTTGTTGTCGGGCCCCGATCTTATGCGGCGGGTTGTTTGCTCAATAAAACTGCTGTTAATTTCATCCAGAAACCTGCTTGGCTCGTTCATCGAAAGATTTCCCCAGCGATAACGGCTTTCGGCATACGACAAGGTAACTTTCTTCTCGGCCCGGGTAAGCGCTACGTAAAACAACCGGCGCTCTTCTTCAATATCTGCACGCGATTGCAGCGACATGATGGAAGGAAAGAGATTTTCCTCAAGACCAACGATGTAGACATGCGGAAATTCAAGTCCTTTGGCGGCATGTATCGTCATCATTGTTACTTTGTTGTTCTCGTCTTCATCCTCTGAATCGGCGTCGGTAAGCAGTGATATTTCCTGCATAAACAGGTCGAGGGTCCGGCTTACGGTGTTGTCGGTAGTTTCTTCATTATCAGCAGGGAAAAGTGTTTGTTCCAGTTCCGAAAAATCCTTGAGGGCATTCAGCAGTTCTTCGCTGTTTTGCATGCGCGATAAGCCTTCTTCCGACTGATCGGCAGCAAGCTCTTTAAGCAGGCCTGAACTGGTGGCAATTTTTCGTCCGAGTTCATACGCGCTCATTTTAGCAAGCTGGGTATGAAAGGCACGTATCATTTCAGTAAACTCAATAATTTTTTGAACGGTTGACTTAGCCAGAGCGGGAACGGCAATATTGGCCTGAATTGCAGCTTCAAAAACACTGATACCGTTTTCCGAAGCAGCCAGAGTTAGCTTGTCAACAGTGGTGTTGCCGATGCCGCGCGCCGGATAATTGATGATTCGGTAAAATGCTTCGTCGTCGGCAGGGTTCACAACCAACCGGAAATAAGCCAGCAGGTCTTTTATTTCCTTGCGCTTGTAAAACGATAATCCGCCGTAAATCCTGTAAGGTATATTGAGCTTTCGAAATGCCTCTTCAAGTGCCCTTGATTGTGCGTTCGTTCTGTACAGTATGGCAAATGCACTGTTGGGCAGCTGCTCGTTCATTTTAGCCTGAAAAACCGAGTTGGCAACCAGTGCCCCTTCTTCGGCATCGGTGGCAGCTCTTAAAACCTGAATCAGGGCACCTTCGTCGTTGCTTGTCCATACCTGCTTATAAATTTGATCTTTGTTACGCGATATGATGCTGTTTGCAGCGCTTACAATGGTTTTAGTGCTCCGGTAATTTTGCTCTAGTTTAAAGGTTTGAAGATCGGGGTAATCGTTTCTGAAATTAAGAATATTCTGAATGTTGGCCCCCCTGAATGAATAAATGCTCTGGGCATCGTCGCCTACCACACAAATATTCTCGTTCCGGGCAGCCAGTTTTTTCACAATCAGGTATTGCGCATGATTGGTATCCTGATACTCATCTACGAGTATATAGCTGAATTTTTTCTGATATTTTAAAAGAGTTTCCGGAAAGTCGCGCAGCAGAAGATTCGTGTTATACAATAAATCATCAAAATCCATGGCCGAAGCCTTAAAGCACCTGGCTTTGTAAAAGCGGTATATCTCGCCGGTCATTGGCCGGTTGGCAATACGGTCGCTTTCCATTATTTCGCTGTTGCCAAGATAGTCGTCGACCGAAATAAGATTTGATTTTGCAGCAGAAATGCGCGAAAAAATCATACCCGGGGCATATAGTTTGGGGTCAAGCTGCATTTCCTTTACAATATTTTTGATCAAATTCTTTGAATCGTCGGTATCGTAAATGGTAAAGTTATGCGGATATTCGAGTAAATGGCCTTCGATGCGCAGAATTTTGGCAAATACCGAATGGAAGGTACCCATCCATACATTGCGGGCATCGTTGCTTCCAACAAGTTGTATAATTCGCTCCTTCATTTCACGTGCTGCCTTGTTGGTGAATGTGAGCGCAAGAATATTAAAGGGATCCGTGCCTTTATTAAGCAGGTAAGCAATACGGTAAGTCAACACTCTGGTTTTGCCCGATCCGGCGCCCGCAATTACCATTACAGGCCCTTCGCTGCTTACTACCGCTTGCTGCTGAGCTGTATTCAGCTGATCTAATAACTCATTCAATCTATCTGCGATTTTTTGCAAAAATAAGGTTCTTTTACGAGCCTGTTGTGTGTTAATGCATACAGTTGTTAACATACTAAAGTTGTGTGTTTGCTATCCTAAAAGATAACAGGTATATAAATCTGAAAATGCAGAATTGTTATCGTGCATTTTTTTTGATGCGATAACAGCCTGCTTTTAGTGTGGTTGCTGATACTCATTGCAAAGGCGGCCTGTAGTTATTAAAATATATTCTAAATTATCTGATTGCCAGATTACTTTTGAGGGTTTTGTCTATAAACAGATGAAGGTTTCTTTTATTGAACTCGCAACACTAAACATTTGAAGTATGATAAGCATTCTCAAAAAAGGAGCAGGTTTCAGTCCGATTGTTGAGCAGATAGTGGATAAGCAAATCCGCAGAAGCGATCCGCCCGAAGCCACAGAAACTTATCACCGCCTGATTAGCGATTCATTTACCGATCAGGAAGCAAGGAGATTGATTTCAATGGCTGTTCAGGTCGAAATATTCAGACTGATGCGCTTCGGCGAGGCATTCAATCATGCCCGTTACATTGGCAACCTGCGCGGTTTGCCCGATTTGCCTGACATTGATTAGCATAGTTATATTGGTTTTTGGGTTTATTTTCATGGTTTAAGAGTAATTTGGGGAAAAACGGAGTCGCAACGACTCCGTTTTTTTTTGTCGTTAACAAAGGCTGTTTACCGGCTTTTTTCCGGTCTTTACCGATTTTGTATTTTAGCTGCAGCATGCAGGAGCATACCTTTGCTTCAAAAAAAAATTAAAACCATAAATTTCATCATCATGGAAACTTCTGAAACCAATAACAAGGTAATGCCCGGAACCCCCGGCTTTAAAACCCTGCTTACCGGAATTATGATTGTAGTGTTTGGCCTGCTCTACATGCTGCGGAATATGGGCGCTATTGATGCCAATACATGGCATATCATTTTCTCGTGGCCTATGCTGCTTATTGCACTTGGTTTGCTCAATCTGGCAGACCAAAAGTATTCGTGGGGATTTATTCTGCTGGCAGTTGGGTCGTTGTTCCTGGCCGACAGGGTTTACAATCTTCCGTACAACCTTTTCACCTTTTTCTGGCCGGTTATCATTATTGTCATCGGTATCAGCCTGATTTTTTCAAACTCTTTCAAATCGCTTACGCTCAGGCGCCGTAAGCCCGATGTAGTGACCGCTGAAGGTGATTTTATCGATGAAGCTGCTATTTTTGGAGGAAGCGAACGCATGATAAATTCGCTCAATTTCAGAGGAGGCAAAATCGTGTCGATTTTTGGAGGTTCTAAAATCGACCTTACACAATGTCAGCTTACACCAGGCGAAAATGTGCTTGAACTTGTAGCTATCTTCGGCGGCTCAACACTCATCGTTCCCAACGACTGGAATGTCAAGGTTGAATCATTCAATGCTTTCGGAGGATTTGCCGATAAACGACGCAATACCAATATAGATTATTCAAAAACACTCATTATTAAAGGAGCAACCATTTTTGGTGGTGGCGAACTTAAAAGCTATTAACACGCTACGCTTGGCATATGGCAGCGAAATTAAATAACAGCAGGTTATTGCCGGTTTATGCGGGAGCATGGCTGGCAATTGCCGTTGTGCATTTTGCCGTTGTTGAGAATAACCTGCAACCCGGCTTGATGCTGGCTGCAACCGAAGCCGTTGTATTTAGTTTGGTATTCGCATTATTGGGCATCGGGCTCTGGTTTTTGGTAAAGCTTAGCGATGCCGGCAACCATGCCACCAGGGAAATGCTGTTAAGGCATTTTACCAGTGCTGCATTAACCATTTTGCTTTGGTTTGGCAGTAGCTATCTGATTATGACATTTGTTTCGGGAGGAAACGAAATATATATGCAGCAATTGTACGATACAATAGTAGTTCGGATTATATCAGGCGTTTTGTTGTATATAACCATGATTTCGTTTTTCTACCTCGTAATCAACAATCAAAACCTGCAGGAAAGAAGAGTACGCGAAGAAATACTGCAACAATTGCTTCACGAAAGTGAGCTTAACTCGTTGCGCTCTCAGATTAAACCACATTTTTTATTCAACAGCCTTAATTCTATTAGCTCGCTTACCATTACCAATCCTGAAAAGGCACAGGAAATGGTTATAAACCTCTCAGAATTTATGCGCTATTCGCTCAGCTTTACCGATAAAAAGTCATGCCGGTTCGATCAGGAGTTACACCATCTTCGGTTGTATCTTGACATTGAAAAAGTGAGGTTTGGCGGTCGATTGCAGGTAGATGAGCAAATTGATACTGAAGCCGGATTATGGGAAATTCCCCCGGTAATTTTACAGCCATTGGTCGAAAATGCGGTAAAACATGGCGTTTACGACACACCCGGTATTTCAAATGTGCTTATTAAGGCATCCATAGTTGCCGGTTGGCTTGAGGTAAGTATATTGAATAATTATGATCCTGACATGCCCGGTAAGGCCGGAACCGGTACAGGTTTGTCAAATGTACGCAAGCGAATGCAAATGGTTTACGGTATTCCCGATTTGGTTAAAATTGAAAAATCAGAAACAACTTTTCAGGTTAGGATAAAATTTCCACCCTATGAAAAAAATGACCACACTGATCATTGACGATGAACCGCCTGCCCGCGAACTTATTCGTCATTATTTAAAAGACGATAGCGAAATTGAAGTTATGGGCGAATGTGAAAACGGATTCGATGCTCTAAAGAAAATTCAGGAGACCAGCCCCGACCTCATTTTCCTTGATGTGCAGATGCCAAAACTTACCGGTTTTGAATTGCTTGAGTTATTGCCCGAACCACCGCATATAATATTTACTACCGCCTACGACGAATTTGCCATTAAAGCGTTTGAACTCAATGCAGTTGACTATCTCTTAAAACCCTTCTCAAAAGCCCGGTTGATGCAGGCGGTCGAAAAGGTGCGGCTTAGGGTTGGAAACAAAGCAGCTGCGGCCCTGCCGGAAATATCGGCTTTAAAAGCTAAACTTAACGAATCAGCCGAAGAAATCGACAGGGTGGTAGCGCGCATCGGAAGTAAAATTGTGGTGATTCCGGTTGATAAGATTCATTACATCGAGGCGCAGGACGATTATGTAATGGTATATTCAGAATTGGGTAACCATCTGAAGGAAAAAACCATGAAATATTTTGAGAATCATCTGGCTCCCAAAGGCTTTATCCGTATTCACCGCAGCCATCTGGTTAACGTGAGCCAGATCCTTTCGGTTGACCTTTACGGTAAAGATACCCACATGGTTAGCCTTAAATGCGGGGCAAAACTCAAAACAAGCGCCGAAGGATATAAGCGGTTGAGGGAAATGTTGTGAGAATTTCTAATTTCCCTCGTTATCGCTTCGCACTCCCGAGACAGGCAATTTCCAATACATTGTACTACTGATTCTTACATCTTACCTCTGTCTTTTTCCGCCACAAAGTCTCTAAGACTCTAAGAATCACAAATTATTTTTTGAATCATTGAACCGATCCGCCAGAGGCGGAGAGCTCAGCGAAGCTCATTGTTGAATCTTTGAATCATTGAATCATTGAATCTTTAAATCTTGAATTATTTAACCACCTTCGCGCTCCCCACCGTCTTATCTTTATACACCAATCGCAGCAAATACATCCCCGGCGCCCAGCGCGAAGCATCAAACTGTGCCAGCATTTGCCCTTGGGTTAGTTTTTGTTCCGTTATAAAGCGGCCGCTCAGGTCAAACACCTGCAAGGTGCTGTTTTGCTGGTAGTTGCTTTGGAAAAGCGCCGTGTTTAAGCCTTTGCTGTTGTTGCGTATGGCCACAAACTCAGGCAGGCGAACCTGAAACTCACCGCTAACCGGGTTCGGATAAACCTCGATCACCGCCACATCGGGCAATGTAGCGAGATTTTCTGCGCTTACCACAATATCGCACTCCTCCATACCAATGGTATCGTGGGGTGCCACACCACCGTGGCAGGCATAATCGTATACCCGCGGCGTGGGGTCATAAACATCGTCTTCAAGGGTGGAGGTAATTTTGAAAAGCATTGTGTTAAGCATGGGGCCGTAAGGGTTTTCCTCGGCGCTGCCTGTGGCAAGTATCTTGTTATCGTGTGTGGTTGAGACAAAATAATAAGGGCCGGTATAATTGTCGAGCAAACGGCGGCTGCGCAAAATGGTTCCCATGGTATCCACTATTTGTACTTCAACCCTGGTGTCATACCATGGATTTGGATTCATCATAGTGCCTGAAATAACAATGGTACTATCCTGCATCCAGCTTAGGGAATAAGCATTACTAATTGAATCACTTAATGGGAAAAATTGTGGGTTATCCTCGTAAATAGCTTGCTTTCTGAGTGTCTTGAACAATGGCGGAGTGTTTCCGGCTGAGTATAGTAGTTCCCGTGCAGACTCTATTGTATAATAATCGCTGGCATTGTTTATGGTATCAATACTCTTGTAAAGGATTGAATAGTCAAGAACATTCCCATTCTGGTCAATATTGATTTTAAGCGGTTTTTCGAACCACTGCATCAGTGTTGTATCGTAATAATCGCCGATTCCTGTAATAAGAAATGTACTGTCTCTCAAAAGGAGTAAATCCCACCAGTCTTCAATAACCAGCAAGGGGTCATCGTAATTAAGTTCCCATTGAATTTGTCCGTTTTTGTTGAACTTAACCAATGAGTTTGGGTTTTCGGTGCTGTATGGCGGTCCGCCACCCGGGTGGTAGTTGTTGTATATGCCTACATATCCGTCGGTTGTCTCAACTACATCGGCCCCGAAATTATCGATGCCGGGTTCATTAATGATAGTGCACCAGTCTAATTCGCCGCAGGGGTTTAGTTTCATAAATGCTGCATCTGAATATATTCCAAATGGATATAAATCCGCATATTTGGTCGATAAAGCGAAAATAAAACAAGAATCTTGTGTAACCTCCATCATATTGAACCATGAATAATAATCAGTTAAACTGCCGAGTGATCTTTCCCACAGAATTTCTCCGTTGATATCTGTCTTTATTAACCAACCAGCGGTGACCACTCCCTCATCAACAGTTATGACACTGAGTACCGCAATTCCATCATCATAGGTTTCAAATACACAAAAAGGATTTGAGAAACTATAAGGGTTAATGTAAACCCGGGGCCAGACTTGTGCTGAAATATTTGGCATACTGTTGATTAGTAACAGTATAATGAGAATTATTATTTTCATTTTAACGGAATTTATAGAAATAATCCCACAGGTAAATTAAGCCTGTGGGATTATTTCCTTGGTTAAAAGCTATTTAACTGTAAACTTAGTACTGTGGACTTTTTTCCCTTCAAGTATTCTTGCATTTACAAGTTGAATTTAAGAATAAATAGCTGATTCGTTCTGGTATTAATACAAGCCCCCCTATTCATTGTACCCATGCAAGTCAAAGTCATTCTCAGCGTTAACGAAGAATTTCATAATTTTACCGGACATCAGTGATATTATTATATGATACTCCGGCCCGGTTAACGGAAACATGTTAATAACCAACCTGTTCTTGCATTCCTGCATACGTTCAGCTGCAAGGTATCCGGAATGAAAGCGGAATTTTTGCAGTATGTTGTAAAATAATCGTTGAAAATGTTGCAGATATAAAAATAATTCATACTTTTGCAGCCGCATTTGAAAGATAGGTATTTGTTTTAACCTGCTGAAATGCACAATTTTTCTGAGATTTTCGAATCCGGGAAACCTGAAAAAGTCAGACAACTATAGGTTTCCATTGTTACCTGCCAAAGGGCAACTGCTAAGTAAAATTCAAGCGGGGGTGGCAATGTAGTCTGGGGCCGGTGGCCTCTTTGTCTTTCCTTATCTGATTTCCCCTCGTATTTCCAGAAATGTTTGCCCAGAGCAATCGTTATTTCAAGGTGTTGATGTCTGTTGCATCTGACGGTTGAAAAGGCAAATGTTGCAATGACAATATTTTTTGTTTAACGTGTTGTAAAATACAATAATAGTTGTACTTTTGCAGTCCCCAAAAAAACAGGGGTAGCTGAGGTTCAAAAAACAAATTAAATCACTGATATGCCTACAATTTCACAATTGGTTCGTAAAGGACGCAACAAGCTGACCGACAAGAGCAAATCTCCTGCACTGGATTCATGTCCGCAACGCAGGGGCGTTTGTGTTAGGGTATACACCACCACTCCCAAGAAACCTAACTCTGCCATGCGTAAAGTTGCCAGGGTAAGGCTTACCAACGGTAAAGAGGTGAATGCCTACATTCCGGGCGAAGGCCACAACCTTCAGGAACACTCCATCGTAATGATTCGTGGTGGCAGGGTTAAAGACTTACCGGGTGTAAGGTATCACATTATCCGTGGTGCCCTCGATACTTCAGGTGTTGATGGCCGCAACCAGCGCCGTTCGAAATACGGAACCAAACGTCCTAAAGGCGGTAAGGCAGCAGCCCCTGCAAAAGGTAAAAAGTAATTTCCGTAAAAGGTATTAGCTAAAGCATAAAGCAATGAGGAAATCAAAACCAAAAAAGAGAATCATCCTTCCGGATCCGAAGTTCAACGACGTATTGGTAACCAAGTTCGTGAACAACCTGATGTACACCGGAAAGAAAAACCTTGCTTTCCAGATATTTTATGATGCCATTGCTGTGGTTTCGGAAAAAACCAACGAAGATGGCCTCGAAATATGGAAAAAAGCACTGAGCAACGTTACCCCCAATGTAGAGGTACGTAGCCGCCGTATCGGAGGTGCCACTTTCCAGATTCCTTCTGAAATCCGCCCGAGCCGTAAAAGTTCTATCGGAATGAAGAACCTCATCCTTTTCTCGCGCAAGCGTCACGAAAAAACCATGAGTGCCAAACTCGCCGGTGAAATTATGGCCGCTTATAAAGAAGAGGGTGCTGCTTTCAAAAGAAAAGAGGATACCCACCGTATGGCTGATGCCAACAAGGCTTTCTCACACTTCCGTTTCTAAGCTTAACACAACGCTGATCAAAAGATAAAACAGAAACAATAATGTCCGGCAAACTGTCACATACACGCAACATCGGCATTATGGCGCACATCGACGCGGGTAAAACCACGACGACTGAGCGGATTCTGTATTATACCGGCATCAGCTACAAAATAGGCGAAGTACACGAAGGTACCGCTACCATGGACTGGATGATTCAGGAGCAGGAGCGGGGTATTACCATTACTTCAGCCGCAACTACAGTTTTCTGGGATTTTGAAGACCAGAAATACAAAATAAACATTATTGATACCCCGGGGCATGTCGATTTTACCGTTGAAGTAGAACGCTCGCTCAGGGTGCTCGATGGCGCTGTGGCTATTTTCTGTGCTGTTGGTGGCGTTGAGCCGCAAAGCGAAACGGTATGGAAACAGGCCGATAAATACAATGTTCCCCGCATCAGTTTTGTAAATAAGATGGATCGCGCCGGCGCTGATTTCTTTGGCGTACTCGATCAGATGCGCGAAAAACTGGGCGCAAACCCCATCCCCCTTCAGATTCCGATAGGCGAAGAAGAAAACTTTACCGGAGTTGTTGACCTTATCACCAACAAAGCCATTGTATGGGATAACGACAATCTGGGAAGCAATTTTGAGGAAGCAGAAGTGCCTGAGGAATTAAAAGAGGAGGTTGAAGCATATCGCCTGAAGTTAATTGAAGGGGTTGCTGAGGAAGATGAACAGTTGTTCGAGAAATTTATGGCCGACCATAATTCGATAACAGCTGACGAAATGCGGACTATCATTCGTAAGGCTACCATCGAACGCAGGATTACTCCGGTGCTTTGTGGTGCATCGTTCAAAAATAAAGGCGTTCAGCCATTGCTCGATGCCATTGTTTCGTATCTGCCAAATCCGTATGATATTGAAGCCATGAAGGGTGTGAATCCCTTTACCGAAAAAGAAGAAGTGCGGCATCCAGATGCTGCCGAACCTTTTTCAGCACTGGCGTTTAAAATTGCTACCGATCCATTTGTTGGTCGTCTGGCTTTTATCCGTGTTTACTCAGGAATGCTCGAAGCCGGAAGTACTGCCCTCAACATGGCTACTGGTAAACGCGAGCGCATATCACGCATATTCCAGATGCATGCCAACAAACAGAACCCGCTTCAGCATATCGAAGCTGGTGATATTGTGGCTGTAGTAGGATTTAAAGAAATCCGCACCGGAAATACCCTTTGCGACGAAAAGCACCCGATTGTACTCGAATCCATTACTTTCCCCGAACCTGTAATTAGTGTAGCTGTTGAGCCCAAAACCCAGGACGATGTTGATAAACTCGACCTCGCACTGAATAAGCTGGCCGAAGAAGATCCTACGTTTACCGTTAAAGTGGATGAGGAAACCGGTCAGACAGTGATCAGCGGTATGGGTGAATTGCATCTCGAGATTATTCTTGATCGGTTAAAACGCGAATTCCGTATCGAAACCAACAAGGGTAATCCTCAGGTTGCTTATAAAGAAGCTTTTGTTTCAAGTATTACGCATCGCGAGGTTTACAAAAAGCAAACAGGTGGTAAAGGCAGGTTTGCTGATATCATGTTTGAGATGGGCCCGGCCGATAGTGGAATCAGGGGATTGCAATTTGTCAATGATATAAAGGGTGGCAATATACCCAAAGAATATATTCCGGCTATCGAAAAGGGATTCCGCACTGCCATGCAGAACGGCGTTCTAGCCGGTTTCTCGCTCGAGAGTTTGAAGGTTCGTTTGCTTGATGGTTCTTACCATTCTGTAGATTCAGACCCTCTGGCATTTGAAATTTGTGCAAAGGTTGCTTTCCGTGAAGCAGCTAAAACTGGAAGCAATGTGTTGCTTGAACCCATAATGAAACTGGAAGTAAATGTTCCTGATGAATATGTAGGTGATATTACCAGTGATTTGAACAAGCGCCGTGCCAGTGTTGATGGTATTGATACCAAAGCCAGGTATCAGGTAGTAAAAGCGCATGTGCCGTTGGCCGAAATGTTTGGTTATGTTACCAGTTTGCGTACCATCACCTCGGGTCGCGGTAACTCAAGCATGGAATTTTCGCATTACGCTGAGTTGCCACAGGCTTTAACCGATGAAGTGATTTACAAAATCAAGGGCTACCTTGTAAAATAAAGAAACTAACTCAATAAATACAAAATAACGTGAGCCAAAGGATCAGAATAAAACTGAAATCGTACGATCACAACCTGGTTGACAAATCAGCCGAAAAGATCGTAAAGACCGTAAAATTGACCGGTGCAGTTGTTAACGGGCCTATTCCTCTGCCTACCAACAAGAAAATCTTCACTGTGTTGAGGTCCACCTTTGTCAATAAAAAATCAAGGGAACAGTTCGAACTCAGTTCTTACAAAAGGTTACTTGATATTTACAGCACCACCAGCAAAACCATCGATGCACTGATGAAACTGGAATTGCCCAGTGGTGTTGAAGTTGAAATCAAGGTTTGATAATCAGTTGTAAGACTTCAACCAACCCAAAGGAAAGAATCATCAATTTAACATGATACTGCAATGTCAGGAATTATAGGAAAAAAAATCGGAATGACCAGTGTGTATGATGCCAATGGCAAAAACATACCCTGTACGGTTATTGAGGCCGGTCCCTGCTATGTAACTCAGATCAGGACCAAGGAGATAGATGGTTACGATGCCATCCAGCTGGCTTTCGACGATAAAAAGGATAAGCATACCAATAAGGCTGAAAAGGGTCACTTTGCCAAAGCCGGTGTATCACCCAAGCGCAAAGTTGTTGAATTTACCCGTTTCGAAGCCGGCCACCGCAAACAGTTTGGCGACGTGGTTATGGTTGACGTATTTGAAGAAGGTGAATTTGTTGATGTTGTTGGAACCTCTAAAGGTAAGGGATTCCAGGGCGTTATCCGCCGTCACGGTTTCAGTGGTGTTGGCGGTGCTACCCACGGACAGCACAACAGGCTCAGAGCTCCGGGATCAGTTGGTGCTTCATCATGGCCTTCACGCGTTTTCAAAGGATTACGCATGGCCGGTCAAACCGGTGATAAGAGGGTTAAAATTCTGAACCTTCAGATTGTTAAAATCGTCAAAGAGAAAAATCTTCTGGTAGTTAAGGGCGCTATTCCCGGAGCTAGTGGATCATATGTAATTGTTGAAAGATGGAGCTAACAGTATACAATACCAAAGGGGAAAAAACTGCCAGGACAGTAACCCTCAGCGATTCGATTTGCAATGTGGAGCCCAACGACCATGCTATTTATCTTGATACCAAGCAGTATCTTGCCAATCAGCGTCAGGGAACCCATAGTTCGAAGGAAAAATCGACTGTATCGGGAAGTACCCGTAAACTGAAGAAACAAAAAGGTACCGGTGGCGCACGTGCAGGAAGCATTAAATCGCCCCTGATGCGTGGTGGTGCCAGGGTTTTTGGACCGCGTCCCCGCACCTATGGTTTCAAACTGAACCAAAAACTGAAACAACTTGCACGTATATCGGCACTTTCATACAAAGCCAAGAACAACAACATTATAGTAATTGAGGACCTCAATTTTGAGTTACCCAAAACCCGCACTTTTGTTGAAATTCTTGAAAACCTAAAAGTTTCTGACAAAAAGACACTCATGGTGTTGGCTGAAAGCAATAAAGCCGTATATTTGTCGTCCCGAAATCTGAGGCAGGCAAGGGTTATAAGGGCTTGTGATTTAAACACATACGAAATTATCAGGGCTAATAACCTGATCATTTTCGAGGGCTCAGTAGCCGAAATCGAAAAGACATTTCAGAATTAATTCACCGCTCAAAGCGCTGAGATCAAGAACCATTAACAAGAAAAACGATGGGTATCATAATAAAGCCGTTGATTACGGAAAAGATGACCGCCTTAGGTGAAAAGCTCCACCGTTATGGCTTTATCGTGCAGAAGGAAGCTAATAAGCTGCAGATAAAGAAAGCCGTTGAAGAAATTTACGGTGTTGGTGTTGCAGAGGTTAATACTATGAATTATGCCGGAAAGACCAAATCTAGGTTTACCAAGACCGGGGTTGTAAAAGGCAGAGGCAATTCATACAAGAAGGCTATTGTAACATTAGCTGAGGGTGAAACAATTGATTTTTATAGCAATATTTAAAGATAATGGCTTTAAAAAAATTCAAACCGACCACATCAAGTCAGCGCTTCAAACTGATTAGCGCGCTGGATGACATTACTGCCACCAGTCCTGAGAAAAGTCTGTTGCTGCCAAAACGTAGAACCGGCGGTCGCAACAACGATGGAAAGATGACCATTCGGTCAGTTGGTGGTGGTCACAAACAAAAATACCGTATCATCGATTTTAAACGCGATAAGGAAGATATTCCTGCTACCGTTAAATCGATCGAATACGACCCGAACCGCACAGCCCGCATTGCACTGTTGTTTTATGCTGATGGTGAGAAACGTTATATTGTAGCTCCCAATGGATTAAAAGTAGGACAGCAGGTAGTAGCAGGTAAAGGTGCTCAGCCGGAAGTTGGAAATGCACTGTACCTAAGTGAAATACCATTTGGTACTGTTATTCACAACATCGAGCTGCGTCCTGGTCAGGGTGCAAAAATGGCCCGCAGTGCCGGATCATCAGCCCAGCTGATGTCACGCGACGGTAAATTTGCTGTTATCAAACTGCCTTCAGGCGAAACCCGCCTTATACTCCAGAGCTGCAAAGCTACCATCGGAATTGTATCAAATACCGAGCACAACCTTGAGGTTAGTGGAAAAGCCGGACGCAGCCGCTGGTTGGGTCGCAGGCCACGCACACGTGCTGTTGTGATGAACCCGGTTGATCACCCCATGGGTGGAGGTGAAGGAAGGGCTTCGGGAGGACATCCCCGCTCACGCAAGGGATTGCCTGCTAAGGGATACAAAACCCGCTACCCGAAGAAAGCTTCGAACAAGTACATTATCGAAAGAAGGAAGAAGTAATTGAACCTTAAACAGCATTAAAACATGAGCCGTTCGCTTAAAAAAGGTCCTTATATCGACTATAAACTGGAAAAGAAAGTGCTGGATGCAGTTAGCAGCAACAAAAAGGTTGTTATCAAAACCTGGTCGCGCGCTTCCATGATTTCTCCTGACTTTGTTGGTCAAACTATTGCCGTTCACAACGGAAACAAGTTCATTCCGGTTTATGTAACTGAGAATATGGTAGGTCACAAACTCGGTGAGTTTTCTCCCACACGTATATTCAGGGGCCACGCCGGAAGTAAAGATAAAGGTAAAAAATAAAGAAGAATAACCAATGGGATCACGTAAACATAACAAAGCCGAGCTGTTGAAGGAAGCCAAAAAGCAGGTTTCATTCGCAAAGCTGATGAATTGCCCGACCTCACCCCGTAAGATGCGTCTGATGGCCGACCTGGTTCGTGGCAAGAGCGTTGAACAGGCCCTGCACATACTCAAACACTCACCGCAGGATGCCAGTGGACGTTTGCACAAACTCTTACTCTCGGCACTTGCCAACTGGCAGGCAAAGAATGAAGGAACCCGCATGGAAGATACCAACCTTTATGTAAAAGAAGTTGGTGTCGACGGAGCCCGTTCACTCAAACGTATCCGCACAGCACCTCAGGGTCGTGCACACCGCATCCGCAAACGCTCAAACCATGTTACACTTGTTATTGATAACAGGGTTGCACCGGCTGCTGAACAAGAATCAAAAAAATAAGGCGTTAAAAACCAATTAATAATTTGTTTAATGGGACAAAAAACAAATCCAATAGGTAACAGGCTCGGCATCATCAGAGGATGGGATTCCAACTGGTATGGCGGAAGGAAATTTGAACACAAACTGGTTGAGGACGATCAGATCCGTAAATATCTGAATGCACGTTTGTCAAAAGCTGGTGTCTCAAAGATCGTGATTGAGCGTACACTCAAACTGGTTACTGTTACCATCCATACTGCACGTCCGGGTATTATCATCGGTAAAGGCGGTCAGGAAGTTGACAAGCTGAAGGAAGAATTGAAGAAGATTACCAAGAAGGAAATTCAGATCAATATTTCTGAAATCAAGCGCCCGGAAATGGATGCCGTAATTGTAGCCAACGCTATTGCCAGGCAAATCGAAGGACGTATATCTTACCGTCGTGCCATTAAAACTGCCATAGCCTCGACCATGCGCATAGGTGCTGAAGGAATTAAAGTACTGATTTCGGGTAGGCTTGCAGGTGCCGAAATGGCCCGTCGTGAGATGATTAAAGATGGACGTATTCCCTTGCACACCCTTCGTGCCGACATTGATTATGCCATTGCTGAAGCCCATACCACTTACGGTCGTATTGGAATTAAAGTATGGATTTGTAAGGGAGAAGTTTATGGTAAAGTTGAACTGACCCCCAATGTTGAGTCAGGCAATACTGTAAATCCGCGCGAAAAGGCTATGCCACAGCGTCCCGGCAATCGCCCTCCACGCGGAAACCGTGGTCCGCGTACCCCTAAGAAGTAAAAATTAAACTGAGTAACAACAACACGATTAATAACCGATACTAATGTTACAGCCAAAGAAAACCAAGTTCAGGAAAATGCAGAAAGGCAAGATGAAAGGCAACACCAAACGTGGTGCAGAACTTTCATTCGGATCTTTCGCCATCAAAACCCTGGAAGAAGCCTGGATCACCGGCCGGCAGATTGAAGCTGCCCGTCAGGCATTAAGCCGTCACATGAAACGTGAAGGACAGATCTGGATTCGTATATTCCCCGACAAACCCGTTACCAAAAAACCAGCCGAAGTACGTATGGGTAAAGGTAAGGGAGCTCCTGAATACTTTGTTGCACGTATAAGCCCGGGCCGCATCTTGTTCGAAGCCGAAGGTGTACCTTTGGAAGTGGCAAAAGAAGCGCTGAGGCTGGCAGCCCAGAAGCTTCCGGTGGCAACCAAGTTTGTGGTAAGAAGAGATTACGTAGAAGAATCAATATAACGAAAAATGAAACAAGAAGTCATTAGAGAGCTTTCAACAGCCGAACTTATTGAGCGGCTTGATGAAGAACGCAAACAGCTAACAAAGCTCAAGCTTAATCATGCTGTTTCTCCTCTAGAAAACCCCAATAAAATCAAAACGTATCGCAGAACGATTGCCCGGATGATGACTGAATTGCTCACCCGCCAATTGAAAGAGGCTCTTCAGGCTAAAACTGCTGTAACCAAACAATAACCGGAGAAGTCATGGAAGAAACCAGAAATCTGAGAAAAGAACGAATTGGGGTTGTTGTAAGCAATAAAATGCAGAAATCTATCGTCGTTCAGGTAGAGCGCCGCGAAAAACATCCCAAGTACGGAAAATTTGTGAAGAAAACCTCCAAATTTTCAGCGCATGACGAAAACAACGACTGCAACATCGGTGATACCGTTCGCATTGCTGAAACCCGTCCGCTGAGCAAGAACAAATGCTGGAGATTAGTCGAAATCATTGAAAGAGCCAAGTAATTATGATACAACAGGAATCACGACTTACGGTTGCTGACAACAGCGGAGCTAAAGAAGTTCTTTGCATCCGGGTACTCGGTGGAACTCGTAAAAAATATGCCTCAATCGGCGATAAAATTGTTGTAACTGTTAAAAATGCCCTTCCTTCGGGAAACGTCAAAAAGGGTACAGTTGCAAAGGCAGTGGTTGTTAGAACCAAAAAAGAAATTCGTCGCAACGACGGATCCTATATCCGGTTCGACGACAATGCTGTAGTATTGCTCAACAACGCAGGCGAAATGACCGGCACCCGTATCTTCGGGCCTGTTGCCAGGGAGCTTCGCGAAAAGCAATACATGAAGATTGTTTCACTGGCACCTGAGGTGCTTTAATTGAATGCAGTTACTATGAGCACGAAAATGAATATCAAAAAGGGCGATACCGTGAAGGTAATAGCCGGTGACTCAAAAGGCAAGCAGGGTAAAGTCCTTGAGGTTATTGTTGATAAACAAAGGGCCATTGTTGAAGGCGTTAACCTTGTTTCAAAACATGCCAAGCCCAATGCAAAAAATGCACAGGGTGGTATCGTGAAACAGGAAGCCGGTATACACCTGTCAAACCTGATGCTGGTCGACAACTCTGGCAAACCAACCCGCGTTGGCCGTAAAATCGACACCAAAACCAACAAATCAGTACGTTATTCCAAAAAGTCTGGGGAGGTAATTAAGTAATGAGCTATTCACCACGCTTAAAAGATAAATACGCCAAGGAAATTATCCCGGCACTCACTGAGCAGTTTCAGTACACCACCGTTATGCAGGTGCCCCGCTTGCTCAAAATAAGTGTTAACCAGGGTCTTGGCACAGCTATTGCTGACAAGAAACTTATTGATGCCGGAGTGAACGAGCTTACTTCCATTACCGGACAGAAAGCTGTTGCCACCAAATCGAAGAAAGACATTTCAAACTTCAAGCTGCGTAAGGGAATGCCTATTGGTGTTCGGGTTACGCTCAGAGGAGATACGATGTACGAATTTCTCGACAGGCTGGTTTCGGTAGCTATACCGCGAATCAGGGACTTCCGCGGAATCAATGAAAAAGGTTTTGACGGTCGTGGAAATTATACGCTTGGAGTTACCGAGCAGATTATTTTCCCTGAGATTCTGATCGATAAGGTAGCTAAGATCAATGGTATGGACATTACCTTTGTTACTACTGCCCGCACCGATAAAGAATGCCTGGCACTGTTAAAAGAATTTGGTTTACCATTCAAAAATCAGAAATAAACGATATGGCAAAGGAATCAATGAAAGCAAGAGAGCGTAAAAGAGAACGCCTCGTTGCCAAATACGCAGCCAAACGTGCTGAACTAAAAGCAAACGGTGATTACATTGCACTGCAGAAATTGCCTAAAAATGCTTCTCCGGTTCGCCTGCACAACCGTTGCAAACTCACCGGACGCCCCAAAGGCTACATGCGTCAGTTTGGTATTTCGCGTATCAACTTCCGCTTTATGGCCCTTGACGGAATGATCCCGGGAGTAAAGAAAGCCAGTTGGTAAGAAAACAAAAGAACATTAATCAAAATATCAAAGGATAAAATGGTAACAGATCCTATTGCAGATTATCTGACCCGAATCAGGAACGCCGTGATGGCAAACCACCGGATCGTGGAAATTCCTTCATCAAACATGAAGAAGGAGATCACCAAGATTTTGTTCGATAAGGGTTACATTCTGAATTATAAGTTTGAGGATGAGAGTATTCCCGGCATCATTAAGATTGCCCTGAAATATCATCCGGTTTCGAAAGTACCCGCTATCAGGTCGCTCGAGCGTATCAGCAAACCCGGTTTACGCCGCTATGTTGGTGCTGATGAGCTCCCGAGGGTTCTCAACGGTTTAGGAATTGCAATCCTCTCGACCAATAAAGGTCTGATGACCGATAAAGAGGCACGCAACCTTCAGATCGGTGGAGAAGTTTTGTGTTACATCAGCTAAAAAGAGGAGATTTCAACAATGTCGAGAATAGGAAAATTACCAATAGTTATCCCGGCCGGTGTAACGGTAAATGTATCGGACACCAACCTGGTGACAATTAAAGGAAAATTGGGCGAACTCAAACAGCAGGTTGATCCTTCGATTACCCTCACCGTTGATGGAAATCAACTGGTAGTTGGAAAAGCTGTTGAAAGCCAGGATTCACGTTCAAAACACGGGTTATACCGTTCGCTGCTTGCCAATATGGTGAAAGGTGTGTCAGAAGGTTTTACTGTAGTTCAGGAATTGGTGGGCGTTGGTTACAAAGCCACGGCTACCGGCAATCTGCTTGAACTTGCACTGGGCTATTCGCACAGTATATTCTTTGAAATGCCTGCTGAAGTGAGTGTTGAAACAGCTGCTGAAAGGGGAAAAAACCCGACCATCACGCTTAAATCATTCGACAAACAACTGATCGGACAGGTAGCAGCAAAAATTCGCTCGCTGCGCAAACCTGAACCTTATAAAGGTAAAGGTATCCGCTTTATGGGCGAAGTTGTTAAGAAGAAAGCCGGTAAATCAGCATCTGACAAATAACATTTAACATAAACCAATCCCGGGAATCCGGGCTAATTCCTAAGATAAGGATGGCTATTAAGAACAGAAAAGAATACAGAAGGCACAGGATTAAACTCAGAATCCGGAAAGTTGTTACCGGCAGTCCTGAGCAGCCACGTTTGACCGTATTCAGAAGCAACAAACAGATTTATGCACAGATTATCAACGATCTGGAAGGCAAAACACTGGTTTCTGCATCATCACGTGTACCTGAAATTTCAGGAACCCCTGTTGCCAAAATCGAACAGGCTAAACTGGTTGGCCAGCTTATAGCCAAACGTGCACTTGAAGCCGGTATCGAAACCGTTGTTTTCGACCGCAACGGGTACTTATATCATGGTAGAATCAAATCTCTGGCTGATGCAGCCAGGGAAGGAGGCCTTAAATTTTAAAGGAAATGGCAAACGCAAACATCAAACGAGTTAAATCCAGCGAGATTGAATTTAAGGACAGGCTGGTAAGCATACAAAGGGTTACTAAAGTTACCAAGGGGGGCCGTACATTCAGCTTTTCAGCCATAGTTGTGGTAGGAAACGAAAATGGCGTTGTTGGATACGGACTTGGCAAAGCCAAGGAAGTTACCGCTGCCATTGCCAAGGGAGTTGATGATGCCAAGAAAAACCTTGTTAAAGTACCTGTACTTAAAGGAACTATTCCGCACGAACAATTGGGTAAATATGGTGGAGCACTCGTGTTTCTCAAACCCGCTGCTCCCGGAACCGGTGTTATCGCAGGTGGTGCTATGCGCGCCGTTCTTGAAAGCGTTGGCGTACACGATGTACTTGCCAAATCAAAAGGCTCATCGAACCCACACAGTGTGGTAAAAGCTACCATCGATGCATTGGTTAATATGCGCGATGCCTATACAGTAGCCCAGCTCCGTGGTGTTGACATCAATACGGTATTCAACGGTTAATCCCAATTGAAAAAAGACTGAAAGATGAAGAAACTTAAAGTTACCCAGATAAAGAGCGGGATTAAACAACCCGAGCGCCAGAAACGCACCCTGAAAGCCCTGGGCATTTCAAAAATGGGTCGTCCGGTTGAAGTTGTAGCTACTCCTCAAATCGAGGGAATGATTGCAAAAATCAGCCACTTACTCAAAGTTGAAGAAATCTAATTAATATAACGTTAATCGGAAAGAAATTATGGATTTATCAAATCTGAAGCCGGCTCAAGGCTCCACCAAAACCAGGAAAAGGATCGGTCGCGGACAAGGATCAGGTGGTGGCGGAACAGCTACCCGCGGACATAAAGGAGCTAAATCTCGTTCAGGTTACAGCAGGAAACTGGGTAACGAAGGAGGTCAGATGCCGCTCTACAGACGCCTGCCAAAATACGGTTTCACCAATATCAACCGTGTTGAATATCGTAGTATCAACCTTGATTTGCTGCAAACCCTTGCTGCGGCTCATAACCTCGAAGTAATCAACATCGATGTGCTGGTTGAACATGGTATCGCATCAAAAAACGATAAAGTTAAAATATTGGGACGCGGAGAACTTACAGCCAAATTAGATGTTACGGCTCACGCTTTCTCAGCATCTGCTGCCAAGGCAATTGAATCAAAAGGTGGTCAGGCAACAAAAATCTAACTGTTAGATGAAAAGACTAATTCAGACAATTCGGAATATCTACAAGATCGACGAGCTTCGTAAGCGCATTGGCTATACCCTTGGTATTGTTTTGCTCTACCGTCTCGGATCCTATGTTGTACTTCCGGGAGTTGATCCAAACCAGCTGGCAAATCTTCAGAATCAGACCAGCAGTGGTCTTCTGGGTCTGCTCAATATGTTCTCTGGCGGAGCGTTTTCCAATGCCTCTATCTTTGCATTGGGTATTATGCCCTATATTTCGGCTTCTATCGTAGTGCAGCTGCTTGGTATGGCAATTCCTTATTTCCAGAAACTGCAGAAGGAAGGCGAAAGCGGCCGTAAGAAAATAAACCAGATAACGCGGTATCTTACTGTGGTTATTACTGGTTTTCAGGCTCCGGGCTATATTGCCAACTTAGTTTCGCAGTTACCAGCTCAGGCTATAACCCCATTTGATTCTGCTGTTACTTCACCCTCTACCTTCTTTTGGGTATCTTCCGTAATCATACTGGTTTCGGGTACCCTGTTTGTTATGTGGCTTGGTGAGCGTATCACCGATAAGGGAATCGGAAATGGTATTTCATTGATCATTATGATAGGCATTATTGCACGCTTACCTTTTGCTTTGTTTGGTGAACTTGTTTCGCGTATGGAGCAGAAAGGGGGTGGACTTGTAATTTTCATCGTTGAACTTGCCGTACTTGTAGGAGTTATTCTTATCAGTATTCTGCTTGTTCAGGGAACACGCAAAATTCCGGTGCAATATGCCAAGCGTATAGTTGGTAACAAGCAATACGGTGGCGTACGTCAGTATATCCCCCTCAAAGTGAATGCTGCGGGCGTAATGCCAATTATTTTTGCTCAAGCCATTATGTTTCTTCCATTAACACTTGCTGGCTTTGCACAATCAGATGCCTTATCTGGTTTTGCAGCTGCTTTTACCAATGTTCAGGGATTCTGGTATAATCTGGTATTTGCCATTCTGATTATTGTGTTTACCTACTTCTACACGGCCATTACAATTAATCCCAATCAGATGGCTGAGGATATGAAGAAAAACAACGGATTTATTCCGGGTGTTAAACCTGGTAAGAAAACAGCCGATTTCATCGATCAGATTATGTCGCGCATCACTTTACCGGGTTCATTGTTTCTTGCTTTTGTAGCAATTATGCCTGCACTTGTTGGAAAAATTGGCATTACACAGCAATTTGCAAACTTTTACGGTGGTACATCATTGCTGATTCTTGTAGGAGTTGTACTCGATACATTGCAGCAAATTGAAAGCCACCTGTTGATGAGGCACTACGATGGTCTTACCAAATCGGGAAGGATTAAAGGGCGTTCATCAATTAACATGAGCTAATGATCAGTGGGTATTGAATTGGGAAAGATGATCCATTACAAAACTGACGAAGAAATAGAATTAATCAGGATAAGTTCTTTACTTGTTGGTAAAACCCTTGCTGAAGTAGCAAGACACATAAAGCCGGGGATTTCAACCATGGCACTGGATAAGGTTGCTGAAACCTTTATCCGCGATCATGGTGCAGTGCCTGGGTTTAAAGGTTACGGAGGATTTCCGGCTACCTTGTGTGTGTCGGTGAACGATGTGGTAGTTCATGGTATTCCTGGTAAACAGGAGCTGCGCGAAGGCGATCTTGTATCGGTTGACTGCGGAGTTATTATGAATGGTTTTTATGGCGATTCAGCCTACTCCTTTGCAGTGGGCGAAGTTGACGATGAAATCAGAAAACTGATGGATCGCACCAAAGAATCGCTTTACCGCGGAATAAATGCTGCCAGGGCTGGAATGCGAACGGGAGATATCGGTTACGAAGTTCAGTCTTTTGTTGAAAGCTTCGGATATTCAGTGGTTCGCGATTTGGTTGGACACGGTCTGGGAAGACATCTGCACGAAAAGCCTGAAGTGCCCAATTACGGAAGGCGCGGAGTTGGAACCATGCTGCAACCCGGAATGGTTATCTGCATTGAGCCGATGATTAATCTGGGCAGGCGGCAGGTTGTACAGGAAAGCGATGGATGGACCATTAGAACAACAGATCGCAAGCCATCAGCGCATTTCGAACACGCTATAGCTATTAAAGAAGGGGTTACCGAAATTTTATCATCATTTGATGAGATTGAAGAAGTTTTGAATCGAACACTGTAATAAACAATAAATGGCGAAACAAATTTCGATAGAACAGGACGGAACCGTTACCGAATCATTGGGTAACGCTATGTTTCGTGTTGAACTTGAGAACGGGCATATTATCATTGCCCACATTTCGGGTAAGATGCGGATGCACTACATCAAAATTTTGCCCGGTGATAAGGTGAAGCTTGAAATGTCACCCTATGATTTGACCAAAGGAAGAATAATTTTCAGATACAAATAACAAACAATCCTGGAAAATGAAAGTAAGAGCATCTGTCAAGAAAAGGACGCCTGACTGTAAAATCGTCAGAAGGAAGGGTCGCTTGTACATTATCAACAAGAAGAACCCGAAGTACAAACAAAGGCAAGGTTAATTGAATTAATTTCAAACAATAAAACAATATATGGCACGTATTGCTGGTATTGACTTACCCAAAAACAAAAGAGGTGAAATAGGTCTGACCTATATCTACGGTATTGGTCGCAGCACCGCTCAGAAAATTCTTTCGGAAGCCGGTGTTGACTACAATAAGAAAGTACAGGAATGGAACGATGATGAGCAGAATGCCATCCGTACCATTATTGGCGATAACTACAAAGTAGAAGGTGCTCTTCGCACCGAGGTTCAGACCAACATCAAGCGATTGATGGACATTGGCTGCTATCGCGGCATCAGGCATCGTTTGGGCTTACCGCTGCGCGGACAGAGCACTAAGAACAATGCCCGTACCCGCAAGGGCAAGAAGAAAACGGTTGCCAACAAGAAGAAAGCAGCCAAGGGTTAAGAAAAGGTTCTTAATCCTTAATAAAAACAAACGAATTGTCGAAAAAATATTGTTATGGCAAAAACTGCTAAAACATCAAAGAAAAAAGTTGTCAAAGTTGATCCGGTGGGCCGTGCTTATGTTACAGCCTCATTCAACAACATCATTATTTCACTCACCAACAACGCCGGCCAGGTAATCAGTTGGGCTTCAGCCGGTAAGATGGGCTTCAGGGGTTCGAAGAAAAACACTCCCTATGCTGCACAAATGGCTGCAACCGATTGCTCAAAGGTTGCCTATGACATGGGTTTACGCAAAGTGAAAGTGTTTGTTAAGGGTCCCGGCTCAGGTCGCGAATCAGCAATTCGTACCATCCACTCTGCAGGTATTGAAGTTACCGAGATTATGGATGTTACTCCATTGCCGCACAACGGATGCCGTCCTCCAAAACGGAGAAGGGTATAATGAGTTTCGGTTGTCGTTGCCATACCATTGCTTTACAGGATGTTTGTTGTGATTGTGGCAGGGCATCTTACAAAAAACAAAATGATCAATAAATAAAACGTAATTATGGCCAGGTACATAGGTCCAAAAACCAAAATTGCACGCAAGTTTAAAGATCCGATCTACGGTCCGGATAAGTATTTTGAAAAGAAAAACTACGGCCCAGGTATGCACGGAAATTCAAAAAGGCGTAAAAAACTTTCAGAATACGGTATTCAGCTTCAGGAAAAACAGAAAGCAAAATATACCTATGGTATTCTTGAAAAACAGTTTAAAAATACGTTCCATAAAGCTACCCGCAAAAAAGGTATTACGGGTGAGGTTCTGCTTCAGTTGATAGAATCGCGCCTCGATAATATGATTTATCGTTTGGGTATTGCACCTTCGCGCAGCGCTGCACGTCAGCTGGTTACCCATCGCCACATTACTGTAAACGGTAGTGTTGTGAATGTGCCTTCATACGAAGTTAAAGTTGGCGATGTTGTTGCAGTTCGTGAAAAATCAAAATCACTGGAGGTTATCCAGAATGCACTTGCTGCAAAACGCAACACCTATCCCTGGCTTGAGTGGGACAGTACCGCAATGGCAGGTAAGTTGGCCAGCCTTCCGGCCCGCGAAGATATTCCTGAAAATATCAAAGAACAGCTCATCGTTGAGTTATATTCGAAGTAAGGATTTATTTTGGTCAACAATTCAATACACAAGAGGAAGAAACTATGGCAATTTTAGCATTTCAAAAACCTGAAAAGGTAATAATGATCGAAGCAGATGATTCGAAAGGCGTTTTTGAATTCAGGCCGCTCGAACCGGGTTTCGGAATTACCATCGGCAATGCCCTCAGGAGAATTTTACTTTCGTCGCTGGAAGGATTCGCAATTACCTCAGTGAAAATTGAAGGTGTTGATATGGAATTCTCTTCGATTAAGGGAGTAGTTGAGGATGTTACCGATATTATCCTGAACCTGAAAAAAATCAGGTTTAAACGTTTACTCGATTCTGAGACCAATGAGCGTGTTCATTTGGTGATTTCAGGCCAGGAAACATTCACCGCTGGTGATATCAATAAATTTCTCTCGGTATTTCAGGTATTGAATCCCGAAGTTGAAATTTGTCACATGGAACCTTCGGTGAAACTTACCATCGACCTTACCATTGATAAGGGCAGGGGATATGTACCGGCCGAAGAGAATAAAGTTGCTGGTGCGCCACTGGGCACCATTGCCATTGACTCTATTCATACACCCATCAAAAACGTTAAATTTACCATTGAGAACTTTCGTGTTGAGCAAAAAACCGACTACGAAAAACTTATTCTTGAGATCGTTTCTGATGGTTCAATACAGCCTAAGGAAGCCCTTAAAGAGGCTGCCCGCATTCTGATCCACCACTTCATGCTCTTCTCAGATGAAAAAATCACCATCGATACCGAAGAGAAAGCTGTGGCTGAAGAATTTGACGAAACATCACTTCATATTCGTCAGCTGCTTAAAACCAAGCTTGTTGATATGGACCTTTCGGTTCGTGCACTCAACTGCTTAAAGGCTGCCGATGTTGAAACCCTGGGTGAACTTGTATCATACAACAAAAACGATCTTCTGAAATTCCGCAACTTTGGTAAAAAATCGCTTACTGAGCTTGAAGAGCTGGTAAAGTCGAAAAACCTGGAATTTGGAATGAACATCGCAAAATATAAACTTGATAAGGATTAATTGAAATGAGACACGGAAAGAAAGTCAATCACCTTGGCCGCACAAGCGCACATCGCAAGGCTATGCTGTCGAATATGGCTGCTTCACTTATTCTTCATAAGCGTATTAATACAACCCTGGCAAAAGCCAAGGCATTGAGGACGTATGTTGAGCCCCTGATAACACGATCGAAGGACGATTCAACACACTCACGCCGTATGGTATTCAGCTATCTGCAGAATAAAGAAGCCGTAACCGCACTATTTAGAGAAGTTTCAGTTAAAGTTGCCAGCAGGCCGGGTGGTTATACCCGTATTCTGAAAACCGGAAACCGTTTGGGCGATAATGCCGAACTATGCATGATGGAACTGGTTGACTTCAATGAAAACCTCCTGGCTGCAAAACAACCGGCTAAAGCTAAAACTACACGCCGCGGTCGTACCACCAAAGCAAAACCTGCTGATACAACTCCGGTAGCTCCGGTAGCCGAAGCTCCGAATGTTGAGCTGGCTGCCAAAGCCGAGGATACTGCCAGCGAAGCCGCTGAAACCAAAGAATAAGCCAACCATGGTCTTTGAGATGAGGATAAAGTAGCTGCTACTTTGTCCTCATTTTGTTTGTTAGGACTGTGGTTATTGATCAAAAAAAACCTAAGTTAACATAATATTCATTTAAACTTAAACAAAATGAGCGCTATAGCTAACATTTTTGCCCGCCAGATTCTTGATTCGCGCGGAAATCCAACCATCGAAGTAGATGTATACACCACCAACGGCATTATGGGCCGTGCTGCTGTTCCGTCAGGAGCCTCAACCGGTGTTCACGAAGCTGTTGAACTACGTGATGGCGATAAAAATATTTATATGGGAAAAAGCGTTCTGAAAGCTGTTCAGAATGTTAATAAGGTTCTTGCCGAAGAACTTAAAGGATATCTGGTATCAGAACAGAACGAAATTGATGCCCGTATGCTTGAAATTGATGGTACACCCAACAAAGGTAACCTCGGAGCCAATGCCATCCTGGGCGTTTCTCTGGCTGTTGCCAACGCAGCAGCTCAGGAATCAAATCAGTTTTTATTCCGCTATGTTGGTGGCGTTAATGCCAATACTCTGCCTATCCCAATGATGAATATCATCAATGGAGGTTCACACGCCGACAATGCCATCGATTTTCAGGAATTTATGATTATGCCCGTTGGAGCTCCCAATTTTACCGAGGCGCTGCGTATGGGTGCCGAGGTTTTCCATAACCTTAAATCAGTTCTGAAAAAAGCCGGTTATTCAACCAATGTTGGTGATGAGGGTGGATTTGCTCCCAACCTTAAGTCAAATGAAGAAGCCGTTACTGTTATTCTCCAGGCCATTGAGAAAGCAGGCTACAAGCCTGGTGCTGATGTATATATAGCTCTTGATCCAGCCTCGTCAGAGTATTATCTTCCAGAAGAAAATGTATACCATTTGCACAAATCAACCGGTGATAAACTTACCCCTTCTCAAATGGTGGATTACTGGAAAAACTGGGTTGACAAATATCCTATCATTTCGATAGAGGATGGTATGGCCGAAGATGATTGGACAGGATGGAAACTTATGACTGATTCAATGGGCCAGAAAATCCAGCTCGTAGGCGACGATTTGTTTGTTACCAATTCGAAACGTTTGCAAATGGGAATTGATAAGGGTGTTGCCAATTCAATTCTTGTTAAGGTAAATCAGATTGGAAGCCTTACCGAAACCATTAATGCAGTGAATTTGGCTTACCGTAATGGTTATACTGCTGTAATGAGCCACCGTTCTGGTGAAACTGAAGATACCACTATAGCAGACCTCGCAGTTGCTTTGAACACCGGGTTAATTAAAACCGGTTCGGCAAGCCGCACCGACCGTATTGCTAAATACAATCAGCTGCTTCGTATTGAGGAAATACTTGGATCATCAGCCCGATATCTGGGTAAGGATTTCAAATATGCCCGTTAAATAATTTCAAATAAGCCCCGGCAAAGCCGGGGCTTATTTTTTGGTATACCTCTAATTCTGCCCGAAATGGGGCAATTCTCTACAAACTTTCCCATTTTGCATATGTTAAAGCTTTGAAAACGGGCAATCGATAGAATCTGCGTGCTGTTGGCCTGACTTTTGGGTATTATAGCAAGGCAATATAATTACATATGAATTTATGTATTTTTGCACTTGCAAAACTCCAAAACTGTAACAATGACTTCATTCAACAGATTTGCTCGTATCATCCTATCTGCTTCACTTTTTGTATTCATTATGTCGATGTCTTTTGCCAATCCGGTATCTACCGATGGTACAGTTACATTCACTGTGTTAACCATAAGTAATGGTGCAACTTACTCGCCTAAAAATGTACTTGCTATATGGATCAAGGATTCCAACGGCAACTTTGTGATTTCGCGAAAGGTAATGGCTTCTGCACGTAAGCAGCACCTGGTTAAATGGAATGCATCTTCGGCGGGTAATACTTTAAACGCTACAACAGGTGCTACATTACCTAATCATCAAACCCATACTATATCATGGGATTGTCGTGATGTGAATGGTAATCTTGTTCCAGATGGTACATATCAGATTTGGGTTGAATATACCAGTCGAAATTCGGCCAGCGGTGGTGCCGCAGGACCGTCAACCAGTATTCAGTTTACCAAGGGTCCTGACCCAGTTACGCTCAACATTCCTGATGAAACTTACTTCGTGAATATGGTGTTAACATTCTCGCCGGTGAATGTTGGTGTTGTTAATGCTCCATCTCCCGACCTCAATTTGACCACCTCTCCTAATCCCTTCAGCGAAATGTTAACGATCGGCTTTAATTTGCCTAAAGTTGACTATATTAGCATTTCGGCCTATGATCTTAACGGCAAGCGTGTGGCCGAACTGGTTGATGGCACCCTGAATGCAGGTGAACATACTGTGCGTTGGGATACTTTTTCAAAAAGCGGTGTTGCTCTTAGCAAAGGCGTTTATTTTCTCAGGACTGTTTACCAGGGCCAGACTTTTACAAATAAAGTGGTATTAACCCGGTAAAAAAATCAGGGTTACTACTATTCATCATCAGTTAACAGATTTAAATGAGAAAATTGGCATTGAGGTTTTTGATCCTGTTAAGTATGGCTGGTTTCTTTTTGCTGGGTGCTTCGTGCAATTCGGGAAAATCTTCTGCAGCTCCTGTCATTGCTTCATCTTCAGAAAGTCAGGATATCCATAAGGTAGTTGTAAAGGAAGTACTTCAAACAACGAAATATACCTACCTGCTGGTTGATGAAGGCGGAACCGAAAACTGGCTTGCCTTGCCTAAAATGGAAGCGCAACCGGGTGAAACGTATTATTACCGCAATGGTTTTCGAATGACCGATTTTGACAGTAAAGAGCTCGGACGCAGATTTGCCGTGGTTTATTTCCTCGAATCCATCAGTAAATCCACCGAAATGGTAGCTGGCAATGCTGCAGCCAATCCCCATAAAATGCAGGTTGTTACCGATACAACATCAGCAGCCGGTGCAGGTTATCAGGCTGAAGTCAAAATTAAAAAAGCAGATGTTGCCGTTGAAACACCGGCCGGAAGTATCACTATTGCTGATTTATATGGCAAAAAGGATAAATACAGTGGTCAAAAGGTGAAAGTAACCGGCAAGGTTACCAAATTCAACGATTCTATACTCAAGCGCAACTGGATTCACCTGCAGGATGGCACAACCTTTGAAGGGAAATTTGATCTGACAGTGACCTGTAATTGCGTTGTTACAGTGGGTGATGTAATTACTGTTGAAGGTGTTCTGGCTGTAGGTAAGGATTTTGGTTATGGGTATGCCTACGAATTACTTGTTGAAGATGCTCAACTTATCTCAAAATAAGCTACGCTGCTGTTAAATTGGCGGTATTCAGAATGTTGGTAAACGATTGTTAAATATGACAGATAAATGGAATTTAACCATTGTATTAATCTGCACTATAATGGTGATGGGTTCATGCAGCAGCCATGAGAGCAGGCCTTCATCTGAAAGCAATCTTCCTGCCTCCCCTTTACCTCTTATGTCTCAACCGGCTAATATTACTGCAATTGAGAATATCGAGAGGCAATTGGCTGCCGATTCGATGAACACTGATTTGCAGCTGCAGGTGGCATCCTTGTACTTCGAATCCGGTAATACTGAAAAAGCCATTGCTTATTTCGAAACCGTGCTGCGCCATGATGCGTTTAACATGATTGCGCTCTTCAATCTGGGAAATATCTATTATGATCTGCAGCAGGACGAAATGGCAATTTTGCTTTATGCGCGGTTTCTGGAAAAAGATCCCAGGAACAGCAATGTCAGGTGCGATATGGCTACCTGCCTTATGCGTTCGGGCGAACTCAATCAAGCCATTGAAGCATTGCGTAAGAATATAGCTATAGACCCGGGTCATGCTCAATCACATTATAATTTGTCGGTAATGCTTCAGCAAAAAGGACAAAGCCAGGAAGCAGCAGCCGAAATGAGCTTATATCAGCAACTGACCTCTGAGCCGACTAAAAACTAAGCTTAATGCGCTTTAAAACCCTAATTCAATATAAATGAAAAAAATCCTTCACATTCTTTATTCATCATTAACAACAGTGGTATTGCTGTTGATTATGGCAAGCGCGCTTGGTGTCGCTACTTTTATCGAAGACCGGTACGATACCGAAACAGCCAGATACTTCGTTTACAATGCCCGTTGGTTCGAAGCTTTGTTTGTATTGCTTACCATCAATCTGATAGGCCATATTGGTGCCTATAAACTCATCAGCAAACGCAAATGGTCGGGATTACTTTTTCATGTTTCATTTATCGTTATCATAATCGGAGCTGCTGTAACGCGCTACTTTGGTTTTGAAGGTAGCATGCATATCCGTGAAGGACAGAGTTCTAATGTTATTTATTCTTCAGAGCCTTATCTCACAATCGGCCTTGCCGATAAAGCTGATACAGTTTACAACAGTAAACCTTTTTCAACCGGCATTTATTCTGAAAAAGATTTAAAAATCAACTTTAAATCTTCATCGGGAGATGTAAACGTTACTTTCAAAGAATATATCCCTAATGCTGTTCAGTCGGTTGTCGACAATGTTCCCGGTGGCGTTACCATGCTTGAAATAATGGTAGCCGGTGCCGGAGGGCGTCAAAATCTGGTATTGAACGAAGGTGAAACAAAGCAGTCAGGAGCATTACGTATTAGTTTGAACAATGCAGCTGATAGCGCCGATGTTCAGATTAGTGCATCGGGTACGAATTTGCTGCTGATTTCAAAAGATACGGTTTTAATCAGTGATATGTCGATGAATGTATCTGACTCATTAATGCCTGGAGAAGAGGGGAATTTTGTACCCCAGAAAATTTACTCGGTAAATGGCACCATGATTGTTTTCTCGGGTCTTCACCCGGATGCCCGCACCGAATGGGTAGCCGGTACTGCAGATGATGAAGGTGCAGGACTTCTTAAGCTGAATGTAAATGTAGCCGGAAAAGATTATGAGGCTCTTGTGTTTGGGGGTAGTGGTTATTATATGAATTTGCAGCCATACAATTATGGCGGACAAAATTTATTGATTGGATATGGTGAAAAACCTGTAGTGTTGCCATTCTCATTGTTTCTCAATGATTTTATTCTTGACAGGTATGCCGGATCCATGAGTCCATCATCTTATGCCAGTGAAATTACACTGTTGGATCCCCGTAAAAACCTTAAGGAGAATTACCGTATTTTTATGAACAATGTTCTCGATTACGGAAAGTACAGATTTTTTCAGTCATCCTATGATCAGGACGAAAAAGGCACTATACTTTCGGTTAACCGCGATTATTACGGAACCCGGATTACTTACCTGGGTTACCTGCTTATGATTGCTGGTTTTGTATTTACCTTGTTTAATAAATATTCGCGATTTCAAATGCTTGCCCGAAAAATTGGCCACATCAGCTTCAAGCGCAGAGCAGGCACCCTCAGTGTTTTTATTTTGCTTGCTACCTTGCTTCCGGTTGCCGCATTTGCCCAGTCAGGGGTAGTTTCAGCCAGCCATGCTGAAGAGTTCGGCACCGTAATCAGCCAGACCTTCGACGGCCGATTTGAGCCGGTTCACTCTCTGGCTTATGATGTAATGCATAAAATTGCCCGAAAGGATGAATTTGATATTGCCGGAAAAGGCAAACTCAATGCAATGCAGGTAATGCTCGATATGATTCTTCATCCAGAATTCTGGCAGGAGCAAAAAATTATCTACATCCGCGAGAAATCGGTGCGTGATGCCATCGGTATTGATTCAAAATATGCCAGTTTGCGTGATTTCTTCACGGCTGATAACAAGTACAAGCTGCAATCTTTCGCCGAAGAGGCCTTCCGGAAAAAACAATCACAGCAAAATAGTTTTGATAAAGAAATTATTAAAGTGGATGAACGCCTGAATGTTTTTGTGATGACATCCAATGGTAGTATGCTTAAAATATTTCCGGATCAGGCTTCAACCAACAACAAATGGGTAAGTTTCGACGATCAGGCTGCAACAAGGCCGCATACCGGCGCAATTACAATTATAAACGAAGAGCTTAAACTGCCACAGCTTACTTATCGCAATATCATGATTGCCTATTTTACTGAATTGTCGAATGCAATGACTACCGGTGACTATAGTAAAGCCGACCGTATCCTGGGCTTTATCAAAGGTATTCAACGGCAATCTGATAATGCAGGTTTGCTTGCATCCGAAACAAAAATAAAAACCGAGGTACTTTATAATAAGCTTCAGATATTTATTTTTCTGCGCAATCTGTATGCAATGCTGAGTGTGATTTTGCTAGCTCTTGCTTTTGCCGATAATTTGTGGCCTGGTCGCAACAAATTGATAACATGGGCTTTAAATGCAGGTATTGCTTTACTGGCTGCGGGATTTCTGTACCACACGTTTGGGTTGATTTTGCGATGGTACCTAACCGGCCATGCTCCCTGGAGCAACGGATATGAATCACTATTGCTGGTAGCCTGGGGAGGTTTACTGGCAGGATTCAGCTTTTTACGGTATTCAAAAATCACGCTGGCGGCCACTGCACTACTGGCATTTTTTATGCTCATGACCGCAAGTCACAGCAGTTACGATCCCCAACTTACCAATCTGCAGCCGGTGCTTAAATCTTACTGGCTTATCATACATGTGGCAACGCTTACTATAAGTTATGGCTTTCTCGGCCTCGGATTCTTTTTAGGTATGATCAATCTGGGCATTTTCGTGATAAAAGGTAAACGTAAGAAAACAGGTTTGGATTCAATTCTTGCCGAGTTAACGAGCATTAATGAGATGAACCTTACTGTTGGCCTTGTTTTGGCTACTATCGGAACTTTTCTTGGAGGAGTTTGGGCCAATGAGTCATGGGGGCGCTACTGGGGATGGGATGCAAAGGAAACCTGGGCTTTGGTTATTGTATTGGCATATACATTGGTACTGCATATGCGGTTTATTCCACGCCTTGCTACTTCCTATGCGTTTAATGTTGGATCAGTGCTGGGGTTTGGAAGTGTAATTATGACTTTTGTTGGAGTAAACTATTATCTCTCTAAAGGACTTCACAGCTACGGGGCCGGCGATACACCTGTTTTTCCGCTTTGGGCATGGGTAATTATTCTGTCAATACTTGCTTTTATCGTTGTTGCAGGAATAAGGCAGCATGGTCAAACCAAACCTGATGAGTTAAATCAGCTTTAAAAATTGAGTACTATTTCTTTCGGGCAGGAGTTTTATTAAACTCCTGCCCGATTCCTTTTCTATATAGCTTGATTCGATTTCAGATGCTTGTGTGAAATGAGTCTAATCAACGTTTTTAATGTGTTGATAGTGTGATGTGTATAAAAACGACTGATTTCAAAGTCTTGTTTTAGCATGAAATTTGCGATACAGGTAAAACCCTGAATAGATTTTGATCAGGACTATTAAATCGAACGAAAAAATGCCCGGTTTGAATAAGACAACCAAATCAATCATTCGCTTTTCAATCATCATGCTGCTGTGTTTACATAGACCATCGGTGCATGCCCAGCCGCTGCAACAAACTTCTTCAGGCTCATTGATTGGAAAACCTTATATCCAATGGGTTGGCGAATGGCCTGAACCGGGCGGGAAGATGGCAAAATCGGGGTTCAAAGAGCAGTTTACCGCGCTGCTTTTTGGTAAGCGAAACCCCGTTCCTGCAAATCCACTCACAGTACTTGCTTATTCAGAAAGTCATTTTCTTTTTACCGATCAGGGTGCAACAACACTTTTTGAGGTGAAGGATAAATTGGGTGATATCCCCCAGTCGGTTGGGCGCAGTGATTTACCTTTCAGTGCTCTCGTTGGTATTTGCGCCGGTCCTGATGAATCAGTTTTCTTTGCCGACGCGCGTTTGCGCTCAGTATTCAGGATTGATAAGGGAGCACGACGACTGATTACCGTAGTTGACAGTAACCAGTTGTTACAGCCTGCCGGAATTGTCTTTAATCCATTAACTCGTGAGATTTGGGTTTCAGATACTAAATCGCACATGCTGAAGGTTTTTTCGGAGGGTGGTGAGTTACTCAGGACTATCGGTAGCCGTGGAACCGGCGATGGCGAATTTAATTTTCCGGGATTAATGTGTATTGATAATAAAGGAACCGTATATGTTGTGGATGCTATGAATTTTAGAATTCAGATGTTTAACGCATCAGGAGAGTTCATAGGTAAATTTGGCGAACCGGGAGATGCCTCAGGTTATTTTGCTCGGCCAAAGGGCATAGCTGTTGACAGTTATGGGCATATTTATATTTCTGATGCATTGTTTCATGCAGTGCAGGTTTTTGACAGTACCGGTGTATTGCTTTACCGGTTTGGCAATCAGGGGCATGGCAACGGTGAGTTTTGGGTTCCATCGGGAATTTCGATCGACAGCCAAAACTTCATTTACGTTGCAGATACCTACAATGCCAGAATACAGATTTTTCAATTCATTCAAAAAGAAGAAAAATGAAAAGAATATCTATTGCTTTGCTACTCTTGCAGGTATTACCGGTTTTTGTGCCGGGCCAGTCAATTGTTAACACCAAACACAACCTGTCAGTAAGTGGTCCTGGCACAATTAAAGCGGTAGACGAGACTGAAATCTGTCTGTTTTGTCATACTCCTCATAATAGCCGCCCTGTAGCTCCATTGTGGAATCGCAACGATCCGGGCTCTTCCTATACTTTGTATACGAGTACTACCCTTCAGGCTTTGCCCGGGCAACCCGACGGAGCCTCATTACTCTGTCTGTCGTGCCACGATGGTACAGTTGCTTTGGGTAGTGTAATAAGCCGGCCTTCGGTAATTCAATTTACCACTGGTGCCAATATGCCGGCAGGTGTAAGTAATTTAACCACGAACCTCAGAAATGATCACCCGGTATCGTTTATTTATGATGCAGCCCTGGCTTCGAGCGATGGACAATTGAAAAATCCTGTAAATATTACCCCCCCGGTTTCGCTCATGAACAACAAGGTACAGTGTACCTCCTGCCACGATCCGCATAAAAACCTTTATACTGATTTTCTGGTTGCAACCTCGCAAAATGGCAATCTTTGCAATAGTTGCCATCAGCGTACCTACTGGACCAGCAGTACACACAGTACATCAACCCGCACCTGGAATGGCACTGCTCCAGATCCCTGGCCTTATTCTCCATGGACTACTGTAGCCGAAAATGCCTGTGCCAGTTGTCATAATTCCCACAATGGAGGCAGCAATATGATGTTGATGAAATATCAGGCAGAGGAGAGCAACTGCAACGACTGTCACAACGGGAATGTAACTTCGAAAAACGTGGCAGCGCAATTTGCCAAAACCTATCGCCACAATGTGGCCGGCTATACATCGGTGCACGATGCCAATGAGCCGGCTTATATTACTACCATGCATGTTGAATGTGTTGATTGCCACAATCCGCATGCATCTAAGGCTCAGGCGGCTACTGCGCCAAATATAAATGGTTTCCTCACAGGTGTTAAGGGAGTTGATCAAAGCGGTGCTGCTGTTAATCCGGCAGTATATTCCTATGAAATTTGCTACCGTTGCCACGCTGGCAGCCCAGGAGCTCCGGCGGCCCCAACGCCCCGTCAGATAGTACAAAACAATGTCAGACTTGAATTTGCTCCGGGCAATCCCTCGTATCATGCTGTTGCTGCAGCTGGTGTAAATACACAGGTGCCCAGTCTTATTGCTCCCTGGACAACTACCAGCCGGCTATATTGTACCGATTGTCATGCCAGCGATGGAGCCGGATCACCGGCAGGACCTCATGGCTCAATCTATCCCCATATTCTAAAATTGCAATATTCTACTGCTGATAATACTTCTGAATCAGCTGCAGCCTACGCGCTGTGTTATAGTTGCCACAGCAGAACATCAATTCTGGGAAATCAGTCATTTAAAGAACATCAGAAGCATATTGTTGGCGAGCGAACTCCCTGCAATACATGCCATGATCCGCATGGTATTAGTTCAACACAGGGTAATAGTACCAACAATAGTAATCTGATAAATTTCTGGACAACCATTGTAACTCCAAGTTCGGGAGGTTCATTGCGATTTGAAGATCAGGGCTCGTATCGCGGAAGATGTTACCTTCGCTGCCACGGAACCAATCACAATCCGCTGTCATATTGATCTATTGCAGGGTGACATTATGAAAACCTTTAGTTTCAGATGGAAAATTATAGGTACCATTATTCTGGTAGTATCGCTGTTTTCGCTGGGGTCGTTCACAATTTTCAACCTGTACCTGAAAGGTAAACTTCAGGAATATACTAAAGATACCTTCAGTCAGATTAACCTTATACGTGATCAGTATTATTTTACTATCAGCCAGCATAATGGTAATATTATACCTGAAATGCTTAAAAGCACCGAGCAAAACGAAAATGTGCTGCGTACGTTTCTGGTGAATTCCAAATACAAAGTGGTTTACCCGACGGATTACAGCAGTTTGTATACCGATACTGCTGATTTCAGGCGGCTTTTCAGAAGTAAGGATAATATTATTATTAAAAATTACGAAAAGGCACATGAGCACTTTTTCCGTGTATTTATCCGTATGGAAAATCTAAAGGCTTGTAAAAGTTGCCACTCGCCGGCGCGAAGAAACCTGGGAATGATTGTACTCGATGTTTCGAATCATGAAACTGAGGAAATAGTTCAGATGACCCAGAAATTTAGTGTGATTTACACCATTCTTATTTTGGTGGCCATCTTTTTACTCGTTGTCTATCTGCATTACAAATACATACGCACTTCAATCAGGCAGTTCAGAAATACGATTAATCAGATTAACAAGGGTAGGCTTGATGCTCGCCTGGCCATTCCTGGAGTGCGTGAACTTGGCGCTTTGGGTGCAAATTTTAACGAGATGCTCGAAACACTTGAACGCACACAGCAAGAACTTCAGTTTTATCATGAAAAGGAGCTTAAAAGCAATCAGAAACTTGCAACTATCGGCGAAATGTCGGCCCGTATTGCCCACGAAATACGAAATCCAATCACAGGGATTTCAAGAGCTTTAGAAGTAATAATGTCAGGAGCTAAAGATGATGAGAATAAACCTGTGCTAGAAGAGATTCAGCGGCAGACCAATCGCGTGAATGAAGCCATCACAAATCTGCTTCGCTATTCACGGTCAAAAGATCTCAATCCCACCTCCGGCAATGTAAATGAAGTGATTCGCTCATTGGTATTTTTTCTGCAGAATCAGGCACATGAAAAGCCGGTGACTTTTACCACCGATTTGCAGGAATTGCTTCCTGATACTGTATTTGATCACGAAATGATCGAAAATGTGCTTATGAATCTGAGTTTTAATGCAATTCAGGCGCTACCTGATGAAGGAGGATCGCTTGTATTTAAATCGGTCTTTAATTCCGGACAGTACTACCTGCTTGTATCGGTTCGCGATAATGGTATAGGTATCCCGGATGAAATAGCCGGCGAAATCTTTAAACCATTCTATACCACACGAACCAAAGGTACTGGCCTGGGACTGGCAATTGCCAAGGATATTCTTGAAAAACATGGAGGTGAACTTTGGTTTGAGAATAATGTTGATTCCGGTTGTACTTTCTTTTTAAAAATTCCACTGAGGTAATATATTTGTCACCAAGAAATACCCATTCGTATGCGGCAGCTAAAAATACTGGTTATCGATGATGAAAAACTCATCCGATGGTCGCTCGAAAAGCACCTTTCATCGAAAGGTTATGTTGTTATGACTGCTGAAACAGGCGAAGAAGGTATCCGGATTTTTGAAACGAATTATCCCGATGTAATTTTTGTAGATAACAAACTGCCCAAAACGCAGGGATTGGATGTTATTCTTAAGCTTAAGGCACTCGACGAAGACGCAATTATTGTATTTATGACAGCGTATGGATCCATTGAAACTGCTGTAAGTGCAATGAAAGCGGGGGCATCGGAGTATATCAACAAACCATTTTCGTTCGAGGAAGTTGAGGTGATACTTGACAATATCAAATCTAAAATCAAGATCATTCAGGAAATACAATTACTACGCAGGCAAAAGAAGGATGTAATTACGTTTGATCATATTGTTGGCGAATCGATGCTGTTTAAGCAGATTGTACAGTTATCGAAGAAAATTGCCCGTACCAATACCACCACTGTTTTGCTGCTTGGCGAAAGCGGTACAGGAAAAGATATGTTTGCCCATGCCATTCACAACGAAAGCTCGCGAAGCGAAAAGCCGTTTGTTACCATCAATTGTTCGTCGCTACCTGAATCGTTGCTTGAAAGCGAGCTGTTCGGTCATGAAAAGGGAGCTTTCACCGATGCGAAACAAACTAAGAAAGGGCTTTTCGAGATTGCTGAGGGTGGAACTGTTTTTCTGGACGAAATTGGGGAAATAAACCAGGCTACCCAGATAAAATTATTGGGAGTGCTAGAAAACAGAGTGCTCCGTCGTTTGGGCGGTACAGTATATATTCCGGTTGATATCCGAATTATAGCCGCAACCAACCGTGATCTTAAAAAGGCTGTTGAAGAGAAACAATTTCGCGAGAATCTCTACTACAGGTTGAAGGTTTTTCAGATTGTACTTCCCGCCTTGCGCGACCGGCGCGACGATATACCGGTAATTGCCGATTATTTTATCAGACATTTTAATCAGCAGTTTCAAAAGAATGTAGCACCCCTTGGTGATTCAGTCAAACAGATGCTGATGCGCTATCCATGGCCTGGTAACATCAGGGAACTGCGCAATGTAATTGAGCGGGCTGTGATTCTTGAAACCATGGGCGCTCTGCAACTAGATAGTTTCCCGGTTGAGGTAATTGATAGCGAGGATGAAATGCCTGATAACAGCATAACTGACATTGATAGCCAGATGGAAGGTGTTTCACTGTCTTTAGATTCGGAGCAGCCGGGTGCGGGCGATGGGTTTTCGCTTTACGAGATTGAAAAACAGGTGATTATGCAGGCATTGGAGAAGTCGGGTCACAATCAGACCAGAGCTTCCAGGTTATTGGGAATAACCCGCGATACGTTACGCTATAAAATGAAGAAATATAATTTATAATTGGGTTATATCACCCAATTATTATGGGTTATATAACCCAATATTCTGAAATTATTTATGCTGTGGAATATATCTACAAATAGGGATAAATGTCATATAAAAACCATTTAAACACCTGTAAATCAAATTTATATAATTAAATTAACTGCTATCTGGAATCAGTATAGATAGGTTTATCTGACCGGGTTCTTACCTGAAACGAGTTTAAATAAGGTATGTAACTGACTTGAAAGCAAAGTACTAGCCTTCTCATCTGAAATATCAATTATCATATTTTCTGCCTTTTTCTGTTAAATTTTGCTGTAATGCACGTCATTTTTTACGCCCTTTTGGAGTATCGGGCTTTAATTTTAAGAAACGCTATAAATAACAGATAATCAGATATATATACTTTTTGGCATGTATCTTGTAAATAATGATGCGCATTTTATTCACAACACTAAACCTTTTAAAAATGAAGAAATTAATTCTTTCACTTGGCCTAGGAGCACTTTTATTAAGCGCTCAAATCGGATTTGCACAGATCGCTGGTTCGGGACACGATTTTTCGGGCCAAAGCTGGAACACCACTACTGAAATTTGCATCGTGTGCCACACACCTCACAATGCAAATACTACCGTACTGAATGCTCCACTATGGAACCACAGCCTTTCAAATGTTGCTTCCTACACCTTGTATTCATCGGCAACCATGAATGCAACTGTCGGTCAACCTGACGGAAGTTCTAAATTGTGCCTGAGTTGCCACGATGGAACAGTAGCACTTGAGAATTTTGGAGGAGTTACCAATGGTACCCATTTTATGACCGGTGGAGCGTTGATGGGAACTGACCTTGGAAATGATCACCCTGTTTCGTTTACTTACGATGCAGCATTGGCAGCAGCTGATGGTGAATTGTTTGATCCTACCACAACTCAGTCGGGTTTGGGTGGAACCATAACAAACACCATGCTCATTGCCGGAAAAATGCAGTGTTCATCATGCCACGATGTTCACAATAGCAGCAACCTGCCCAGTTTGCTGCTGAAATCGAATGCAGCCAGTGCATTGTGCCTGACCTGCCACGATAAATAACAAACGGAGTGTGAAAATGCCGGAAGAAAGGGGTTTGACCCCTTTCTTCTGATTTTCAGGTGCCGTTTTTTAATCCGGGATTTTTAGTAAATAAGTACTCAATTGTTTTAGTAATGCTGATCCGTAAACTGATCCCACTGCTTTTTCTGGCAATGCTGGCCGCTTCCTGCTCCAGATCACTACATCCAAAAGCTACAAAAGCTCCGGCAATTATTTATCCGGCGCCGCCTGATACAGCCAGAATTCAGTTTCTTACACGCATCAGCAGTTCAGCCGATATTGCCGGCAGTCAAAAATCTTTTTCAAGATTTATTCTTGGCAAACAGGAAGATATAGCCATCAACAAGCCTTATGGAATGGCAATGCACAATGGCCGTCTGCTGGTTTGCGACACCTATATCAGAGGTTTGCATATTATCGATTTTAAAAATAACTCATTTTCCGACTTTATTCCAACCGGAGCTGGTGAGCTTAAGGTGCCTGTTAACTGCTTTATCGATAGTAAAGGCATTATTTTTATTGCAGATGCTGATCGTAAACAGATTGTGGTTTTTGATAAGGATTTTAACTACCTGAAGAGTTTCGGCGAAGCTGAAAATTTTAAACCGGTTGATTTGTTTGTTACCGATAATCAGATTTTTGTATCCAATGTAGCCGGTCACCAGATATATGTGTATGCAAACGATTCGGCCAATGAACTTCAATCAGCTTTTCCTGAGGTAGTGAGCGGGAATCCTGAAAGTTTGTTTTCGCCAACTAATATTTTTGTTGCCGATAGCTCGGTTTATGTAACTGACTTTGGTGATTTCCGGATTAAGGAATACACTTTCGATGGTGTATTTAAAAGAGCTGTAGGTAGTTATGGTCAGGGTCTGGGTCAGTTTGCACGGCCCAAAGGAATTGCAGTTGATCATGAATCGAATCTTTATGTGGTTGATGCCGGATTTGAAAATGTTCAGATTTTTGGTAAGGATGGTAATCTTCTGATGTTCTTTGGCGGAAATTATAAAGGCCCGGGCGATATGTGGCTTCCGGCTAAGGTTATTATTGATTATGATAATTTGTCATACTTTAAAAAGTATGTTGATCCGGCTTACAATCTTAAATATCTTGTTATGGTTACGAATCAGTTTGGGCCTGATAAGCTGAATATTTACGGAGCTATTGAGCCCGTGAAAAAAGCTGAACCGCAAAAGTAATGTGAGTAATTTGATTCTTAATCAGCAAAACATAAATCATGTTCAAACACTTTAAAATCAGGCATCGTATAATTCTCATCCTTATTTGGGTGGCACTAGGCGGTTTTGGCCTGATTGGCATCAATGGCTGTTCTTCGGCCCATAGCCACAAAGTGTTGTCATTCTTTTTTGATGGGGTGCCCGAACCTGCAAATGACAAAGCAGCATCACTTGCTGATTCACTTTTAACCAGAGATACCACGCTTGCTGCTTCTGTTAAAACACCTGTTAAGCCGATGGGATACTACCACTCGCCCTATCAGGATAAACAATGTGCTTCATGTCACGACCAGGGAAGCATGGGAAAACTAAAAGCTCCAATGCCGGGTGTTTGTAATCAGTGCCACGAAGATTATGCCGACAAATACGCAAATCTTCACGGTCCGGTAGCGGGTGGTCAGTGCACGCAATGCCATAATCCGCATATGTCGGCAAATGAAAATTTGCTGATTAGAACCAACAATGATTTGTGCCTGCAATGTCACGATGCTGAGCTTGTAATGCAAAACAATGTGCACAAAGGCAATCCCGACGCACTCTGTCTTACCTGCCATGACCCTCATGGTGGAGCTAACAAAAACAACCTTAGGTAATATATGGGCAAAAATATACGCTACCGGCTTGTTTTTCTGTTCGTAACTGTGCTGTCATTGTCATCATTGGCACAAAACGGCGACTCGCCTTTTCACCTTTGGAAACCCAATTGTGTTTCGGGTGAACTGCGTTTGAATGGATTTTACCGTGAACAGGAGCGGATTGGAAGAGATATCAACGAATATCAGAAGAGCACATTTATGTCGGGGGGACTAATGCTGCGCACAAATGGTTCTGTTATTCATCCTAACTTTATGGTGCTTGATGTAAGTGCTGCGTATATGCCTGAAACCAGGAAGGAAAATTTTATTGTAATTCCTGATCAATCGGAAGTGCGTACTGTGAAAAAGCTCGATGTGTCAGCTCACTTTCTGCAGCATAAAAAGGTAAATATCAACCTGTTTGGAAATTTCGACGAAAGTTATTCAACACGCGAGAACCTGACAGATATTAAAACAAAGAATCAGCACCTGGGGGCATCACTGGGGTACAACAACCGGCTTTTGCCACTCACCATCGATTTTCACTCCCGTAAGTGGGACGAGGAAGAAATTTCGACCAAAAGGCATTACACCCTCGATCAGAATATTTTTAATGCCAGGGTTAACCGCTCATTTTCGCGCCACGACAGGAGTGAACTCCGCTACTCGCATGATGAAAATGTGAGCGTAAATCAAAACCTTTACAGAGTTGCCAATACTATTGATAATGTTGAATTCAACAACAATCTGAATTTTGGCAGCGAACAACGGCTTAATTTCAATACTGTGGTTATGAACCACAACCAGCATGGAAACATTTTTCTGAAGCGTTTTCAGGCAAGCGAATATTTGAACGTAAAGTTGCCGCTCAATCTTACTTACTTCGGTTCGTATAGTTTTTACCGCATTCAGCAGCAGTTCAGCGATCTTAATCAGAACAGCCTTGTTAGTAGTTTAGAGCATCAATTGTACAAAAGCCTAAGGTCAAAGCTTAATTTTGAATATAATTCGGTTGCTCATACGGTTTACAACGAGAAAAACACCAAAGCCGGGGTTGAGTTTAATTATTCGAAGTCGATACCACACGGGCAATTTACCCTTTCCTACAAATACGATCGATATTTCCAGAATTACAATTCCGACCCGGTAGAAATTACAGTTGAGCGCGAAGCTTACACACTGTCCGATAGCAGGATAGTACTGCTTCGGCTGGCAAATATTGATATAAACTCCATTTTGGTTAAGGATGAAACCGGCACCATTGTTTACTTAAACAATGTTGACTATATACTTATTGAGCGTAACCGCTACATTGAAATCCGAAGGATTCCGGGAAGCCCCATAGCAGACAACAGCACTGTGTTTATCGATTATATTGCTGTTCAGCCGGGCAACTATAGCTATGCAGCCAGTATGCAGGTGCTTAATGCAGGTGTTTATCTCTTTAAGAATAAGGTTTCGCTTTATTACCGATATGCATCGCAGGACTACAGCAACCTTAAAACAACGGAGTTTGTAACTCTCAATTATTTCAATCAGAATTTGGCTGGATTTCGTCTTGATTTCGGTTTTTTAAATGCCGGAGCTGAATACGAAGACTATAGCAGTTCGATACTCCCGTACACCATGAAACGCTTTTATATTGGTGCACAGCGAAATATCAACACCAAGCTTATGCTTTTGCTGAATGCCAATCTGCAGGATTACATTATGATTGAAGAGGGTGGTAACAGCCGGCAACGATTTCTGGATGTAATGGCCAGACTTGTATATCCTGCATTTCGTAAAACATACTTTAATTTTGACCTGATGTACCGCAATCAGCAGGGGCGTGGCATCGACCTTGACCTTCTGACAGCCCGGGCCGAGATTATTTCAAATATCAGCCAGATGTACTTCTCGGTAGGTGCTGAGGTTTACCGACGCAATTACATTGGTGAAAAGATCAATTTCAAAGGCACCTTTGTAAAACTGGTGCGAAAATTCTAACCATGAAAAAGACGCCTTTTGTATTTGTGCTTTTGCCGCTGGCTTCGTTGCTCAGCTTTCTGGGGCTTGAAACGGGCTCTGACAATCACGTAACATCCTCAATTAAACCTGCGGCAATTGCCGAAGAACCGGTTTGCAGTGATTGCCACAGCGATTTGCTCGAAAGCACCTATACACATGCTCCGGCAGCCCGCAAATGTTCAATATGCCATCAGGTTGATATTGTTGATCATACAAAGAATGGGGCCCGTGGTCTGCATCTTTCTGATAGTGTTCCCGTGCTTTGTTTTAATTGTCATGATGATATTCAGTCAGACATTGATACACCTGATATTCATGTGCATGAGGCGCTCCGGACCGAAGGTTCATGTGTTTCGTGCCATTCGCCGCATGCTTCGGATGAAAAAAAATTGTTACTTACCCAGCAAAAGAAATTGTGTCTCTCGTGCCACAACAAGGATACAGATAATGCCGGCAAGCAGGTGCTTAATGTTAAATCACTCCTTGAAAAAAGCCGTGTAGTGCATCCTCCGGTTGATAAAGGTTGTGTAGTTTGTCACCAGCCTCATGCCTCGGCCAATAATTACCTGCTCGCCGCATCATTTCCAAAAGGTATCTATGCCTCAGGTAATACGGATACTTACGCCATTTGCTGGGAATGTCATGATACCGATTTGCTCGAAGCTGAAACAACCACATCAACCAATTTCAGGGATGGTGAACGTAACCTTCATGCCTTACACCTTAAAGGTGATAAGGGCCGAAGCTGCATTGCCTGCCACAATGTGCATGCATCAGATAACGACAGGCTTATCGAAAACACTGTACGTTTCGGCAAATGGGATATGCCCATTAACTTTAAACTTACATCAACAGGAGGCAGTTGTTTTCCGGGCTGTCATGGCGAAAAATCATACAACAACCAGTAGTTGAATGGTATTGAACCAATGCTTCCCAATGGTGTTTATTTGATTGACATCTAACGGATCTTATAGAATGCCTGTAACTTCTCTTAAGCCAGTCTGCACCACTATGGGCAGGCTTTTGGTGCTTATAGCTGCTGTATTTTTTACAGGCAACGCAGGGGTGTATGCCCAAAAAACTGAAAACGCAGCAACATCAGAATATCAGCAAACCATACAAAAAGCCGATGCTGCGCTTATAGATAAAGATTATATCAATGCCATCCATTATTACGAAAAGGCCTGGAATCTTTTTCAGAGGCAAAAATATCCCGAACGTAAAATACTTCAGATTGTGCATTCCCTTAGTGGAAGCGATGAAGGCAAAGCGCTGGTTAATGCGCTGATAAACAATGGCGACAGTTGCATGCAGGCTGGTGATTATAAAAGTGCTAATATTGCTCTTTATGATGCCCTTAAAATTGATCCTGAATCTGCCGTTGCATCGCAAAAATTGCAGCAGATAGCTGCTGTTTACAGTGATAATGAAAATGAAACCCGCTTCAGAATTGTTTTAATACATGCCAGCAAATACTATGAGCGGGGGAGGTATATTAAATCGCTGATATACTATCGTCAGGCCCAACTGATGAAGCCCGGTGAAATCTGGCTTAACTCCAGGATTCGTGAAGTTGAATCCATGGAGAAAGCACACCTCGATGCAATGGACAATTTTTCGAAAATTATTGACAGGGCTGATAATCTGCTGGAGGCGAAGCAGTGGAGAGAAGCACGCAATTTATACCAGCAGGCTGCATCGCTTAAGCCCCGCGAGAATTATCCTCAGGCCCGGATGGTGCTGATTGATCACATTCTGGCACACCTTCAGAACATAAAACCGGGTTATGAGGCTTATATTGCTGAAGCAGACAAGTTCTATAAACTGCGCGATTATGAAAATGCGTATATTTTATATCGTCAGGCTGCTGATGCGAATCCTGAGAAGGACTATCCTTTGTCGATGCTTAAAAAACTTGACCCCGGCAAATCATCGGCCAATGTTGCAGGCGAACGCTATGAGGCGGCAGTTGCTAATGCTGATTTGCTGGCAATGGCCGGTGATGTTGAAGCAGCGCTCACCGGCTTTGAATGGTGCAAATCTCAGTATCCTGACGATGTGTATGTGCTTTCACGTATCAAAGAATTAACCGCTGCATCTAAAGAGGCAAATCCCGAAAAAAACGCTTATCAAACAGCCGTTGACAATGGAAGCAAATCTTTTGCATCCGGTAACTACCGGAAGGCACTGATGGAATTCAGGTATGCTTCAACCCTTAGACCTGACCTGCAATTGCCAAAGGATAAGATTGCCGAAATACAAAAGTTGATGCAGCGCGACGATCTAGCAGCCAAGCAAAAAGCTATGGTTAAGCAATCCGGAATAAGTGAACGAGAGAATGAATCAGTTGCACTTATTGAACCGCAGACCTCCGAAGCCTCAACTCCTGAAGTTCTACCACAATCAACTGCTGAAAATGCTACTGCAGAAACTGTTGATCTTAAAACTAAACAAAAACCTGTAGGAGTGGAATCCGTTCCATTGGTAATTAAGCCTGATGAAACCAATGCTGATAAGGTTGCTGATACCAGCCATCTGACTAAAAATAATCAGGGTATTACCCCATCTGAACCCCGGTTTTTGCATACTGTTGTTGAAAAACCGGTTAATCCGGAACCCTTGCTGCAACCTGAAAAAAATGCGAAAAATGAATCTGAAGCCAGCACCAATACTACTGAATTGGCAAATTCAACAATAGAGAACCTGTCGCAACAGAAAGAAATTGTTAATGAAACAAAGGAAGTTTCTACCACCCGAACGACTGAACCTTCGGGTATAGCCGCGAATAGAAAGAAGAATCCGCCATCGGCTGCCAGCCCGCAGAGAGTTGCTGAATATCCAAAGGCGGCTAATCAGCCTTCGAATACTGAATATGAGAGAGCTATAGCTTTTGCCGATGATGCTTTTGCTTCAAAAAAATATGAGCAGGCAAAAAATGGCTACACTGCAGCCCTAAAGATTTTGCCAAATGAGGTTTATCCGGCTAATCAGCTGAAACGGATTGCCGATATGGATAAGACGCGCAGGTCTGAATATGATGCACTGTTGCTACAGGCCGATGAGGCTTATACCAGCGAAAAGCTCGACGAAGCCCTGCGTGTGTACCAGAATGCCTCCATACGAATTCCTTCAGAGCGCTATCCCCGTGAGCGTATTGCCTTAATAAACGACCGCCTAAAAAAGCAAAAGGCTTTGGAGGATAATTATGCCCAGGCCATTGAGTTTGCCGACCTTGCTTTTGGCCGTAAAAACTTTATCGAGTCAATGTCGGGGTATCAGTTTGCACTCAAGCTGAAACCTGATGAAGCATATCCAAAGCAAAAGCTAAATGAAATCAATGGTATTTTGGGAGCCACAAAGGCTGTGATGGAAGACTACCATAAAGCAATTTCGTCGGCCGATAGAGCATTTCAGCAGAACCTGCTGCAGGAGGCATTGAGCGGATACGAACATGCATTAAGCCTGAAACCTAACGAGGTGTATCCCCGGCAGAAGGTTGCCGCCATCAGGGTTACGCTTGATCAGCTGCAGGCAAGGCAATTGAAATTTGATACGCTGATTGCACGGGGCGACGAGGCGGTAATATCAGCCCGATATTCCGATGCAATTACACTTTTCAGGGCAGCGCTTGATGTTAATCCGGGCTCTGAGTATCCTAAAAGTAGGATAGCTTTTCTGAATGACAAACTTCGCGAGCTAAAAGTGTTGCGCGATAATTACAGCAAATCGATATTTGAAGGCGATAAAGCAGCAGCGGCCCGTAATTATGATGCTGCTATTGCCGCTTATACCAAAGCGCTTGGATTTATGCCCGACGAATCATATCCGCGGGAGCAAATAACTGTTATCACTGCCAATTTAGCGCTCGACCAGCAAAAACTTAACCAAAAATACAACGAGTATCTTCAACAGGCTGAATCAGCCCGTATATCGGATGATCTGATGCTGGCATTTACTCTTTATACAAGAGCCTCTGAACTTAAGCCAGATGAATTGTATCCTTCGCAGCAGGCCAAATTGGTTGCTGATGAATTAAAGGCCAGATCAGATGCCCGCAAACAGGCTTACGACAATGCCATTGCGCAGGCCGACAATGCTTATAAAATACTGAAGTTTGATGCTGCCATGGAGTTATACAAAAAAGCACTTGAAATCAGACCAGGCGAAGTTTATCCGGGGCAAATGCTTTATCGCATCAGAAAATATCTTGTTGACAATTCGGTGGTAACAGTAGCGCCTGAAGGCTTCCTGCTTTCGTCAAATACTACGCGGCAATTCAGTTTCAGGCCGGTTGATCCAAGATTGCGCAATCACAATTATCTGGTAATTAAAGCACGCAGCAGCAGTGGCGAAACGCCCAAACTTTACGTGAATTATGGTCGTGATAAATCAAAAAACGGTGGTATTGTAGTTAAGGATATAGATCAGCACATGGCGGGCGATCTGATTATTGATATTAGTAATCAGGATCCATGGTTCAGGGAGGATAACAACTGGCTGAGCCTGTATTCCGAAAACGGGGATATTGAAATTTCTTCAATCAGGATTTCACAACGTCGCTGATTATATTTTTCGGGCAAAAAGCAGCCTCATCAGCACCATTAGCGTGAAAAACATTGTAATTGCAAACGTAATCTGCCCGAAAATCTTATCATCGTTCCAAACAATCAAAATGGTGGATGTTATGCTTAAACCAGCCAGAATAATTGCAAGCATTATGCGGCCCGAAAAATACCTCAGGGCTTTGTAAGCAGGTTCCGGATTGCCGAATCCGAGCTCGTGTTTGAGCTTTCCCTGTTTTATCTTGTAAAGTATTTCGCTGATTTCGCCCGGAAATTCACGGATAAGGGTTACATAATTTCCTATGGTATCGTATAAACCCGAGGCAATTTTACGGGGGTCAAACTGCCGCGAAACCAATTCGCGGGCATAGGGCAGAATAATCGGACCCAGATGAATTTCGGGATGCAGGTTGCCGGCAAATTTCTGGATGGTCGCCAATGCTTTAACCAGCATAAAAATGCTTGAAGGAATGCGCAGCTTATAGCGCACCATCAAGTTGATGCACTCCTGCATGATACGTGCAAAATCAATTTTCTCGAAAGGCAGATAGGCATAGTTTTTTAGTAACTGGTCTATTTCGAATTCAAGGTCTTTTTCCTCTTCAAAATACCGTATTCCTGACAAGCTGATGAGTGCGTGGGTGATTGCTGCTGCATCGGAGCGGTAAAATCCAAGCGAAAAGCTTGCCAGGAAGTTCAGATGATTTGGTTTCAGAACGCCTACCATGCCGAAATCTATCAACGCAATCACATTGCCCGGCAAAATAAAAATGTTTCCCGGATGCGGATCGGCATGAAAAAAACCATGCTGCAACACCATCTTGAGTACGATTTCAGCTCCGTTCGCAGCAATCACTTCGGGGTCGAGTTCAGCTTCTCTCAGCGCTGCCGGTGAATCTGGTGAAATACCTTCGATATATTCCATCACAATCATTCGCCGTGAGGTATAGTTCATGTAAACCTCAGGAATGCGCACCCTGGGGTCGCTCTTGAACATTTCGCCGAACCGCAGAATATTGGAAGCTTCGTTAAAGTAATCGAGTTCTTTAAGGATACTGTGCCCGAATTCATCAATCAGCCCGACAATATTGATGGCGGCAAGTTCAGGATAATTTCGCACGGCACTTCGGGCAAGATAGTGCATCAGGTAAAGATCAAGTTTTATTTTGTTATCGATATGTGGTCGCTGAATTTTTACAATTACCTGCTCGCCGGTAAGCAGGCGGGCTTTGTATACCTGGCCAATTGATGCCGAGGCAAGACATTCGGTGTCAAATTCACTGAATATGTCGGAGATTTCCATGCCAAGTTCTTTGCTGATCAGTTTCAGGGCTTCGTCGTTGCCAAAGGGCCTGGCTTTGGATTGAAGTTTTTTGAGCTCCTGCCTGAAGCGTTCTGAAACCATATCAGGACGGTCGGCCAGAATCTGACCGAACTTAATGTAGGTTGGCCCGAGCTCTTCGATGGTAATTCTTATGCGTTCGGGGGTGGTATAAACCTGCTTTCGCGGATGTTTTTTGCTTCTGAATATTCGCTGCAAAGTCCGGCTGCGGTTTACCCATTCGCGCAAGGCATGCCTGAGGATAACCATCAACACTTCGCGCGCCCTGGCAACCTGAAGATAAAATATATAGATTCGGCGCAGGTTCATTTTAGTGCTGTTTTTGGTTTTCGATTTTTGCGCTCAGTGCTTCAATGGCAAGTTTCATCTCCTTCAACTCCTTCAGCAATTCCTGCTGCGACTGGCGGTTGTTTTTTTCAATGATGTGCTCAACCGTCATGTAATCTTTCAGGTCGCTCAACTGGCTGAACAGGAAATCATAGAGTTTCTCATAGTCGCCTGGTTCGCCGGTGTATTTTTCGATAATACTGCTTATCTGCTTTTCAAAAGCATCGCGATTCATTATGCCATAGGCAATGGACAGCCGTAAGATCAACTTTGATGGAACATTCATGCCAAACTCTTTTTCTACTAAACAAAAAAGTAAGCTGATTGATAAGCTGTTGTGCAGATTTAAGGATTTTTAATAAAAAGTTGCTGTCTTATAATCTCGAAGTATAAACCCTGAAGCGCTTCGATGGTTGAGCATCAATACGTTCTATTACTGCACGCATTTTACGGTTGGTTTCAAGTATGAGGTGCGTTTCAATGGATTGTATGCCAGCTTTTCTGGCCGAATCGAGCAACTTAAGCCCCATCCAAACTTCCAGGCCCAGGCCCTGCAATTCGGGTTTAACCGCTCCAAGCATCAAATCGAGTTGCTTCGATTTCTTAAGGGCCTTTAAAATGTAGAACCAACCCAGCGGAAGGAGTTTCCCTTTCGCCTTTTTAAAACCTTCTGACATGTTTGGCAAGGCGATTACATAACCTGCCAACTTGCCATCGAGCAATACCAGTTTGATGTAACGGGGTTGCAGAACAGGCATATACCGCTTGGCCAGTTCATGCATTTCAGTTAAATCAAGCGGATAAAATCCGTACAGGTTGCTATAGGTTTCGTTGGTTAATTCAAGTACAGGAATTATATATTCTTTAAGCTCCCTTTTACTGCTGATTTCTAAAAGTTTATAGCGATTGTTGCTTTCGAGTCTGGCTTTTACCCTTTCATAAACTTCAGGTAGCTTAGGCATGCAATTAAACCGGTAAGTAAGGCAATCGAGAAAAGGGGTGAAGTTAAGTAGCTCCATCAGCCTGTTCATGTAGGGAAGGTTGCAGTTTGTGTCGATCAGCGGGGTTGATCCGAATCCTTCAACCATAAATCCCTGAGGGTCCTTATCACTGAATCCGTAAGGGCCGGTTAAACTTGTTATTTTATGTGAGATCGCCCAGTTTTTAACAAAGTCGATAAGAGCAGAGGCAATTTCAATATCATTTATGCACTCAAAATAGCCGAATCGTGCATTATTCTCATTGTGCCGGCGGTTGTAGGTGTGATGAATTATACCCATTATCCGGCCTGCCGGCAAATGGTTATGGTAAGCAACAGCAAGAATTGTATCACAGTGTTTGAATGCGCTGTTTTTTTCTGGGGTGAAAAATGCGAATTCATCAGCATAGATCGGAGGCTGCCAGTTTGAATCTTCCAGATGCACAATTTGCGGACACCTGATAAAATCAGTAAGCCCTTTTTTATCTGCAACAACTTTAACTTCAACTGCCATATTATGACTAAATTCAGATAGCCGCCCGGTGCAACGGGGTGGTAATATGCAAAGGTGATTTATTTCACTCATAAAAACAAGTGAAAGAATCGTAATTTAGCGCACGGGAATAAGGCGATTGCCTTGCACTTTCTCAATCCCATTAATATACCGAAAACAGTAACTCTATGTCTGAAATTGTATATGCAGGAGAAAACCTGCTGGCAGGTAGTATCGGCCGGGTGCTCATCTACCTTTCTTTTGTTTTTGGCTTTGCCGCACTTTTGCTTTATATTTTAATTAACCGCAATAAACATGGTAATTCGCAGCTTCTCAAGTATGCACGAATCGCGTTTACAGCACAAACAGCTGCGATAGTTGGTGTTTGTGTAACATTGTTTTACCTTATTGTGAGTCATAGCTTTGAATATGCCTACGTTTACAAACACTCTTCTGCCCTGATGCCCTCCAAATACATTGTTTCCAGTTTCTGGGCCGGGCAGGAAGGCAGCTTTTTGTTATGGGCATTTTTTATTGGCACCTTTGGTATAGGAGCAATGCTCACAGCCCGTAAACTTGAAGCTCCGGCTATGGGAATTATTGTGCTGGCGCAGCTGCTGCTAATGTCGATGGAGCTTGGTTTTCAGGTTTTTGGCATTTCGCTGGGCAGTGACCCGTTTTTACTTCTCAGAAATGTGCCATCCAACGCTGGTCTTGAGTTTTTCAGAAATCCCGGCTATTTGAGCATGGTAACCGATGGCAACGGACTTAATCCCCTGCTTGAAAATCCATGGATGGTTATTCATCCTCCATTGTTGTTTATGGGATATGCCACGGCTATTTTCCCGTTTGCCTATGCTTTTGCCTCTTTGGTGCAAAAAGATTTGCGCAACTGGTTCAAGCCAACCCTTCCCTGGTTATCATTATCGGTTGGTTTGCTCGGCATCGGACTCATTATGGGAGGGGCGTGGGCTTACCAATCTCTTACTTTTGGGGGATTCTGGGCTTGGGATCCGGTTGAAAATGCCTCACTTGTTCCCTGGCTGGTGCAGGTTGCAGCACTGCATTATATGCTGCTTACCTATAAGCGCGATAAATATTATTTCGGAACGTATGTATTTACCTTCCTTGGCTTTATAATGGTACTTTACGCCAGCTATCTTACCAGATCGGGTGTGCTGGGCGAAACATCGGTGCATGCTTTCGGCGACGACGGAAGGAGTTTTCAGCTGATACTGTTTATGCTCATTTATATTCTGCTGCCTGCCTACATGCTTTTTAAACAGAGGAAGAACATACCATCCAATGAGTTACCCGCCCTTTTTACGCGTGAATTTCTGATGATGTATGGCTCAATAGTATTGTTGCTGTCCGCGTTTCAGGTTATCAGTACAACTTCTATTCCTGTAATCAACAAAGTGTTTGGTAGCAATATGGCACCACCCAACGAAACAACAGCATTTTATAACAACTGGCAGATGCCTTTCGCTATGGTAGCTGCTCTGTTGCTGGGTTTGGGGCAGTATATTTCGTATGGTAAAAATGATGTCAAGAAATTTTTCAGGAAAATTGCTTATCCTGCAGCTTTAAGTGTGTTGGTGCTGATTGCGGGCATCATTTTTGACCCACAGCTAAAAGTGGCTCATATGATATTCCTGTTCTGTATTGCCTTCACCATATTTACATCTTTGGCTTTTCTGCTGAGCATAACCGGCACCAGAACCAATGCAAGTGCAGCCATAACTCACGTCGGATTTGGCATTTTTCTACTTGGCGTGCTTATTACCTTTGCAAATGCCGAGGTTATTTCGCGGTCTGAATCAGCCATGCCTGGCAATGGCGACAATGTAATGCTCTTCAAGGACAAGATTACCCAGGTAGGCGATTATTACGTATGTTACAGCAACAGCCGCGAAGAACGCGATGAAACCTTTTTCCAGATTGATTTCCTCGAAAAGAGGGCCGATCAGCAGATGTATCTTGATTTTTCGCTCTATCCCACGGTAAAATACAACTCTCGCATGGGCAATGTACACAATCCTGATACCTGGAATATGCTTAAGGGCGATGTATTCATGTTTCTGACTTTTGCTCCCGACCGCAGTAAAATGCTGCCCGATGGCTATTCGCTCTCAGGCATCAGCGATATTACAGAGGGCGATTCAATAACAGCCGGTACAGCAACCGTATATTTCGATTCATTGTATGTGAATAAAATGAGCGACGACGGGCAGGAAATTAAAATAACCGCAATTATGAAATCGGCCGACAATGCCGGAGTAATGCAGAAATATCCTTTAACCTATGAAGTAAACGGGGGATTTGCACAAAGCGGAACCATTGCCCTTAAGGATAAAAATGTACGTTTATCATTCGAGAATATCTCTGACAAACCACGAGCTATCAAGTTGGGCATTTTTGAAAAACAATCGGCTTTTGTAGTTGCTAAAATTATGTTCTTCCCGTTTATCTGGGTGGTGTGGGCCGGAACCATCATTATGTTCTCGGGTATTACGGTGAGCGTTTGGCGCAGGGCTGTAAAAGCCTATCGTGTGAAAAAGGAAACAGCCTGATTCCTGCTGATGTAGTTGTTTGTGTTTTGTAAGGCGCATCGTTGTAAATTTGCAGAAAATTGTAAACCATGGCCATTCGCGAAATACGCTCCATATCATTCGCCGGAGCCGGAAATGTAGCCAGCTACCTTGCACCGGTGCTGCTTAAAGCTGGTTATCGTATTGCTTCGGTTTACAGCCGTAATGTTGAGCACGCCGCTTTGCTGGCTGATAGGGTAGGAGCTGTAGTGGCAGCTGAACCAGCTTTAGTAGCCAATGATTGCGATTTGCTTATTGTGGCTCTTCCCGATCAGGCAATACCCGGCTTTGTTTCAGGCTTGCGCAAAAATGCAGAATTTAGTGGTATTGTTGCGCATACGAGCGGATCACAGTCGCTCACTTCCATTCAGCAGTACTACAGCGATGCCGGTGTATTATACCCTCTGCAGTCGTTTACAAAATTTACGCATCCCGATGTAAGTAAAGTGCCGATTTGTATCGAAGGAACTTCTCCTGAGATTGTTGAAAGGCTGGCTGAGGTGGCGCAAAAACTATCAGGTGATGTTAGGGTTATTGATACAGCGCAACGGGCTAAAATTCATCTTGCGGCCGTTTTTGCCAACAATTTTGTCAATTATATGTACTCAGTTTCCGATTGTTTACTGGCTAAGTCGGGGGTTAGCCCCGATGTTCTGTTGCCGCTTATCCGAGAAACAGCACTGAGGCTTAATGGTGGTGATGCTGCTAAATTGCAAACTGGGCCGGCCATGCGTAACGATTGGTCAACCATTGATATGCACCTGAACATGTTGCGTACACAACCCGGTTTAAAGGAAATTTACAAAGTTATTACGGATCATATTGTTAAATCGCAATCAGGGGGCGGTACCTGTTAATCTGATATTATGGCAAATTATAAGGAAGGACTCGGTAAAATAACCACTTTCATTTTTGATTATGACGGGGTTCTTACCAACGGAGTTGTATTGGTTACAAATACCGGTGATCAGCTGCGTACCGGGTTTGTAAAAGATGGATATGCACTGCAACATGCTATTAAAAACGGGTACCGGGTTGTTGTGATTTCGGGTGGTTATTCTGAGTCGATGCGGCACCGCTGCAATGCGCTAAATCTTACCGATGTATTTTTAGGTGTTGATAATAAGCGCAGAGTATATGAGCAATACATCGCAGAGCATAACCTTTCACCCGAAGAAATTGTTTACATGGGCGATGATATTCCCGATTATGAAGTAATGAAACTGGTTGGTCTGGCTGTTTGTCCGGCCGATGCTGCCGAGGAAATCAGGGCTATTTCGAAATATATCAGCCATTTTGCCGGTGGCGAAGGTTGTGCTCGCGACATTATAGAACAGGTGTTAAAACTTCAGGGCAAATGGATGAATGATAATGCGTTTCACTGGTAAATAATGAAAGATATACCCTTACTCTGGCTGATGGCTTTTATGCGTTTGATACGCTGGCCTAATGTTATAATGGTTATTGTTACCCAATGGCTCATTTACCGGATGATTGCCGCTTTTTATTTAAAAATGGGGCTGTCGCCTGCTCTCGGTACTTTAATGTTTTCGCTGTTGGTTTTGGCAACAGCCTCGGTTGCAGCTGCCGGATATATAATCAACGATATATTCGATGTTGAAACTGACACCATTAATAAGCCTGAAAAGGTTTTAATAGGTCGCGAATTCAGCAGAGAACTTGCCATGCGCTTGTTTATATTATTAAGCGGAGTGAGCATAGTAAGTGGTTTTATTGTGGCTTTTTATGCCCACACCTGGCGCATGGGTCTGCTCTATCCTCTGGCGGTTATGATGCTGTGGCTTTATGCCGAAAGGATGAAACAAACTGTTCTCACCGGTAATCTTGCCGTATCACTGATGTCATCATTTGTTATTTTGCTGGTCTGGATCTTTGAGTTTTTTGCAGTGCTGCATAATAATTCACAATTTGAGATGATTACCCCATTTCTCAAATCCATCAGTATGGTGGTTCTGGCTTATACCCTTTTCGCATTTTTGCTCAGCCTCGCGCGCGAGATAATTAAAGATGCTGAGGATGTGGAGGGCGATCGGTTGGCCGGATGTGTTACACTTGCCGTTAAACATGGCATTGCAAATTCGGTAAAATCAGCATTTATTATTCTGATTATTACTTTTATCCTTGTTGCTTATTCGGCATATCTTCTAGCAGTTGGCGACCGGTTTTGGCTGCTGACTTATTTTATTATTTTCACAGCGTTTCCATTGATGTATGCCACTATAAAAACAATATTGGCCAAAACCAACAACGATTTTCATCACCTCAGCCTCATGATTAAACTTATTATGGCGGGTGGTATTGCCGGACTCGTGCCTGTTACTGTTTTGCTTTAAATTTGTAGGGTATGATTAGCCTCAACGATACTTCTTACCATTTCATCCTTGCTTCACAAAGCCCGCGCAGGCAATTCTTGTTAAAAGAAACAGGTCTGAAGTTTGAGGTTATGGTGCGCCCTACCAGTGAAGATTTTCCTTCGCACATGCAATGTGAAGCTATCGCTGAGCATATTTGCCGGATAAAGGCTGAAGAGTTTGATTTTGCTTCCCTGCCTGCTGATTCGCTCATTATTGCGGCCGATACCATTGTATGGGCACAAAACAGTTATATCGGCAAACCAACTGGCCGCGATGATGCAATCAGAATGCTGAGTAAGCTTTCGGGGCGTAAGCACACCGTAGCAACCGGCATTTGTTTAAGAACCGCAACTGCCGAAAAAATATTCAGCGCAATCACAGATGTTTATTTCAGACCATTGCTACCCGGCGAAATTGAGTTTTATGTTGATACTTTTAAGCCCTATGATAAAGCAGGAGCTTATGCCATACAGGAATGGATCGGGTATATAGGCATTGAAAGAATTGATGGCTGCTACTATAATGTTATGGGCCTGCCGGTTCAGAAACTGATAGCCGAATTGAAGGCATTCACCGGAGTCTGAAAGCAGGATGGTTAATATTCTGTCATTATCAATCTTACGCATTCCGGCTTAAGCTCGCTGCATCATAAACTTTAGCGATGACTTTTTGTAATTGCGAATGTATATAGCAACGCATACTACAAACCTCCCGCATCAAAAAGCCTATCTTTGCAAAACGGTAACTCACATTTAAGTTTTAATGTATATGAAACAATCCGGTTTTGGAAAAAAAATACTCTCATGGTTCCTGCAGGGCTTGCTTTTTACGGCTCCACTGGCTCTCACCGTGTATATACTTTTTATATCGTTCAACGTGGTTGATGGAATACTTACACCTATCATCGTAAGTGTGCTTGGATTTAAAATACCGGGCCTGGGTATTGTTGTAATATTTATCGCCATAGCACTGATTGGCTTTTTAGGCTCGTCTATTGTTTTCAGGCCGCTGATGCTTTACCTCGACAAGATGATAAGTCAGGCACCTCTGGTCAAAATAATCTATACCTCCATTAAAGATTTTATGGCTGCATTTGTTGGCAAAGAGCGACGTTTTACCGAGCCCGTTCTGGTAAAGGTAAGCCGCGAAGCTAATCTCGAAAAGTTAGGATTTATAACGCAAAAGGATTTGCGCAACATCGGAATATCTGATGGCAAGGTGGCAGTTTATCTGCCGCATTCCTACAATTTTTCAGGAAATTTGTTTATTGTTCCCAAAGAGAATATTACCCCTATTGAAGCTCCTCCTGCTGAAGTAATGAAATTTATTGTGAGTGCCGGCGTTACTTCTATCGATCACAAAACTCAGGCAGAGTAGTCTGAACTTTATACAAAAGCCAGGGTTTATACAGCGTAACTTTTTCAAAAAAATACTTTATCAGGCTTAAGCCAACATGATTTTTTATGACTAAACCTACAATTTTAATCACAAACGACGATGGAATACATGCTCCCGGTCTTCGGGCGCTCATTGGAATGATGATACCACTTGGCAATGTGCTGGTTGTTGCGCCAGATAAACCTATGTCTGGGATGGGTCATGCTGTTACCATCACTAGTCCTTTACGAGTCTACAAAATTGCCGAATCGGAGCATTATACTGAATATTCGTGCAACGGTACCCCGGCCGATTGCATCAAGATCGGCCAGAAAGCCTTGCTCAAGCGCAAACCTGATCTTATTGTTTCAGGGATAAATCATGGCTCAAATGCCTCGGTTAATATTGTATATAGCGGAACAATGGCAGCGGTAATCGAAGGGGCCATGGAGGATATTCCATCCATAGGATTCTCATTAAACGAGTACGGTTATAACTCTGATTTCCAGAATGGAAAGCCTTACATTCTTTCAATTGTAAATAATGTGCTTACCAGTGGCCTTCCGCAGTTTACCGGCCTCAATGTGAATATTCCCGTGCCAAACGGACACCCAATCCAGGGGATTAAAGTGGTGCGACAGGCTATGGCATTTTGGGATGAAGCCTTTGAACACCGCAAAGATCCACACCAGCACGATTATTTCTGGCTAACCGGGGTGTTTACCAATCGCGATGAAGGTGAGGATACCGACGAATGGGCATTACGCAACAATTTTGTTTCGGTTGTTCCCGTGCATTTTGATCTTACAGCCCATAAAACAATACCTTTGTTACGAAATTGGGAAACCGGTACGCTTGATAATTAATCTGCCGGCTTTCATTTGAAATTACCTGATATGTGGAAGCATAACAATTTTTTTATCGGCGCGCTGTTTGCTGTTCTGCTTATCCTCGCCGGATCGCTGATGGTATTTTTTCTGGCACCCTGGTTTTACGGGCAATTCTCTGCTTTTTTGCCACAGAATAAGGTGTACCTGCTTACTTTGATTGCTCCGGTTCTGTTGATGAGGTACTACATGAAACCTTTGGGCTACAATAAATCAGCTATGGGTGTGGTGACCGTTATTTTTGCCTTAATGATTGTATACTTTGTATTTTTTGCCTCAGGCCAGCACGTGTTATTTGTCAGGTAAATTATGCGGTACTATGTTATAGCCGGCGAAGCTTCGGGCGATTTACATGCTTCAAATCTGATAAGGGAGCTCAAACTTAATGATGCCCATGCATCATTCCATTGCTGGGGCGGCGATCTTATGCAAGCTCAGGGCGCAGAGCTGGTAAAACACTACCGCGATCTGGCTTTTATGGGATTCACCGAAGTGCTTATGAATTTGAATACCATTACGGCCAATCTCAAATTCTGCCGCAAAGATATTCAGGAATATAAACCCGATGCTATTATTCTGGTTGATTATCCGGGTTTCAATCTGAGGATTGCTGCTTTTGCACATGAGCTCAGCATTCCGGTAATCTATTATATTTCGCCACAGGTCTGGGCCTGGAAAAAATCGCGTATTAAAACCATACGCAGGGTTGTTGATAAAATGATGGTGATTCTGCCGTTCGAAAAGGCATTTTACGCTGAAAACGGAATCGAAGTCGAATTTCCGGGCCATCCGCTGCTCGATGCCATACTTTTAGCGGATAAAAATCAATCTCAGCCAGCTACAAACGGTCGTCCATTGGTGGCTTTGCTCCCCGGTAGCCGGAAGCAGGAAATAAGCCGTGTGCTCCCGCTGATGCTTTCGGTGGTCCCTGATTTTCCGGAGGTTGATTTTGTAATTGCCGGAGTTTCAGGTCCGGGTGATGATTTTTACCGGAAATTTACCGGTGAAAGTAAAATCGAAGTAGTTTATAATCAAACGTACGAACTCTTAAAGCGTGCATCTGCAGCGCTGGTAACATCCGGAACAGCCACCCTCGAAACTGCCCTGATTGGAACACCTGAAGTGGTATGTTATAAAGGCGGACGCATCTCTTATCTGATAGCCCGATTAATCATTAAAGTGCCCTATATATCATTGGTAAATCTCATTATGAATAAGCCGGTGGTCAAAGAACTAATTCAGGGCGCGCTCAGCCGTTCCAATCTTAAAGCTGAACTTTTTAAATTGCTTAACGATACCGATGTCAGAAAACAAATGATGGACAATTACGACCAGCTCAGACTTAAGCTGGGCGGGGGCGGGGCCTCGGCCAAAGCTGCACAAATTGTAACTGCTTTCCTTCACGAGCGGGGAGTAACCGGTGAAAAGCACTGAATTCCCCAAATCTGATTACTTTTGCGATAAGTTTTAAACAAATGAAAAATCTGAACTTTTCCTTCCTTACTACAGTGCTTGTTATCGGATTGGCACTTTATGCGTGCAGCCCGTCGGCGCAAAAGCCGGCCTCAGCCTCTGACTATTCAACCAAAGTGGCGCAGGCCCAAACTGTGAATGTAACGGACACGGTCGGGCAATTAAAAGATAGTACCGGCGAAAATTATGATCACATTCCGCTGGTTGATAAATTCGCTTCGGGCAAAAGCATTAATCCGCCTGACAAAAGCAAGAAAGAGAAGCTGTTTGAACAAATAACCTTTAAAGGAAAAGGAGCTGATGAGCGACGGCTTGGTATTCAGCTGGCCTCCAAAGGCGACCTCACAGGAGCCATTGAGCAATTTACAAAATCTATTCAGATTCTTGAGCGCAACCCCGACGCATACTTCTATCGCGGCAAGGCTAAATGGGAACTTAAGGATATTAAGGGTGCTGAAGAAGACTTATCGAAAGCCATTTTTATCAGACCTTCACAGGCTGCATACTATTATTACCGGGGCCAGTTTTATCTCGATCAGTTGCGTTATTCCGATGCGCTTGCCGATTTTAATGCAACCATTGAGCGCGCACCAAATTATACCGATGCGCTTAACTACAAAGGCGTTGTTCTGGAAAAATTAGGTAAACACGATGAAGCGATTGCTGCTTATGACGAAGCCATCAGCAAATTGCCCCAGCATGCGCTCGCATATTACAATAAAGGCACCTCTCTGGCTTCGCTCAAAAATTTCGACGAAGCCGATCAGATGTTTACTAAATCCATCAGCATCGATCCCGATTATCTGCAATCTTATACCAATCGCGGTAATTGCCGGTTTATGCTGCAACGCTATGGTGACGCCATTGCTGATTATAGTTTTGTTATCGGCCGCCAACCAGACAATGCCGAAGCATATTATAACCGCGCATTTTCATATCAGAAGGCTGGTAAAACCGGTAATGCCTGCGACGACTGGAAAAAGGCTGCCGACCTGGGCAATAAAACAGCCGCTTCAATGGTTGATCGTTTCTGTAAATAACATCTTGTTTTATTTGATTTTTGATTTAACTTTATAAGCCTATTGCCATTAATGGCAGTAGGCTTATGTTTTGAAAACCTGGACACGCTTTCCATTTGTTCGCCTGCTGCTGCCATTTATGGCCGGAGTGGTGTTAGCGCATGCCACAGGATACAGGCTTTTCGCAATTCCACACAGCATTATACTTTTGACCGATACAGCACTTTTTATTTTGCTGATCAGTTCATTGCTTGTTAAAGTGTATCGTTACCGCTGGGTGTTCGGGACTGTGCTCAATGCTTTTCTGTTAGTTTCAGGCCTGATTACTGCCATGCTTCATTACCAAAAATTTTCTTCTTCACATTTTGCGAATATTAAGGTTACAGAGTCGGTATATTATCATGCCATAGTTGATGATGAGCCTGTTTTACGCCCGAATTCAGCTAAAGCACTGCTTAATCTTGACAAGTTGATGCGTAACGATAGCATAATCAGGGTGAAAGGGAATGTGCTCGCTTACTTTTCGAAGGATTCGGCAGCAGAACTACCTCACATGGGCGATGCGGTGTGGTTTAGCGCAATACCGCAACCTGTTCGCAAACCGCTTAATCCCGGTGAATTTGATTATGCTTCTTATCTTGCTGTAAACAATATTTTTCATCAGGTATACCTGAAACCTTCAGGTTACGTGATTGCAGGAAGTGGAAATGAAAGCCTGCTGAAGCACTTTGCAGTGCAAATGCGGAACAGTTTGCTGAATGCCCTTCAGCGTAATGGGATTCGGGGTGAGGAGTTTGCGGTTGCCTCTGCATTGCTCATTGGATACGACGAAATGCTTGATGCCGCTCAGCGACAGCATTTTGCAGGTGCCGGAGTAATTCATATCCTTTGCGTTTCGGGTTTACATGTTGGTGTAATATTCCTCCTGGCAGATATGCTTTTCTTTTTTCTGCGCAAGTCAAAAAAAGCAAGGTGGCTGCGACCCTTGCTTATTATAACTATAATCTGGATGTATGCAATTGTTACCGGTCTGGCCCCGTCGGTGTTGCGCGCATCACTTATGTTTTCGCTTATAACCATTGGTAAATCACTAAACCGACCGTCAAATATCTATAATACACTTTCAGCCTCAGCATTTATACTTTTACTGATTAATCCACTTATGCTTTTCAATCTGGGATTCCAGTTATCGTATCTGGCTGTGCTCGGTATTGTTACTTTTTATCCCATTATTTCCGGATTGTACCTTCCTGCCAACAGGGTTTCAGGTTATTTATGGCAACTTATCAGCGTTTCGTTGTCGGCCCAGTTGATTACGGCACCCATTTCGGTGTTTTACTTTCAACAGTTTCCCAATTATTTTCTCCTGGCGAATCTGCTGGCCATCCCTTTATCAGGCCTCCTGATATACACAGGCGTTCTATTCGTTATTGTTTCGTTTATTCCAAAGGTTGCTGCAATTGTGGCTATGGTGCTTTCGTTTGAAATTAAATTGCTGAACGGAGCAGTAGCATTTATCGAAACGCTCCCGGGTGCGGTTAGTAAACAGCTCTATTTAACGCCTTATGCGTTGTTTTTGTGCTACCTTCTCCTGTTTTCAATGTTCACCTTCTTTATATTCAGGCAAAAAAAATGGCTTTTCGTTTCGATCAGCGCTATCGTTATGCTAACTGCTATGTCAGCATTCAGAAATGTTTACCGGCAATCCCAGCGAATGATACTGGTTTATGCAGTGAACAAGCGCACGGCCCTTGGATTTATCGATGGGCGCAGACAGGTTATTTTGGCTGATAGTGCTTTGCTTGAGAATCCCTCGATATTGAATTATACCACCGCGTCATACAGTACAAAAGCAGGGATCAACAAGCTTACAATAATCGATGCACAAAAGTGTAATCTCAGTACAGAAAATCATATGCCTGCGCTCCGGCTTCCTTCACCCGGATTCTTTAGCTTTTACGGTAAGCGTGGGTTGATTTTAACTCCTGCTGTTAAATTGCCTGATAAAGCGCATAAGCTGAAGCTTGATTTTGTTGTGATATCATCTGGTGTGAGAGCCAATTTGTCTACCCTTTCTGCTTTATTTCCGCAGGCAACTTTTATTTGCGATAATTCCAACCCTATTCGCAATGCCCGCACCTGGGCCGAAGAAGCGCGCAAACTCGGCATTGAGTTCTACGATTTGCACAAAACCGGTGCTTTTCAGATTGCGCTGAATAATTAATCAGCCACGGAAATTACTTAATAGCTTAGGTAGAGTATTACAGGCAGGTGGTCGCTGAATCCGCCCTGATATTTTGGCCCGCTGAAGGTTCTGTAGGGTTTGGTGCCGTTAAAGTTACGATCATCTTCAAGCAGAAATTCAGGCCTGAAAATCTCTGCTCCGGCGGGCCCGAGGTGGAGACCCGAAGTGTTGTTGAACAAAGCTGACGAAACAATAAACTGGTCGATAATGCTCCATTCCTCCCTGAACTTGTTGGTGCCGAAATCCCATTTGCCCATCATAGGAGCCATGAGATTATACAGATAGTATCCGGCCGCCGGATTTTTTTCGGTTTGTGCTCCCAAATGCATATGAATGCTCTCGTCAGTGGGCTGATCATTAAAATCGCCTGTGATTACTATCCTCGCTCCCGGGTTAATTCGGGCAATGGAATCAGTAAATTTTTTCAGGGTTAATGCTGCATCGCGCCTTCGGGGAATGGTACCTGCGGCTCCTCCATACTTCGATGGCCAGTGGTTTATGAATAAATGTACAGTGTCGCGACCCGCTACAATTCCCTTAACATAAAGAATATCGCGGGTTGTAGCAATTTGCTCTCCTTCAAATATAACTGGTATTGCAGTATCGCTGAGTACCCTGAACCTGTCAGGGCGGTAAATCATGCCAACATCAATACCTCTTGCATCGGGCGAATCATGATGAATAATCTGATAGCCAAACGATTCAAGCGGAGTTCGTTTTAACAATTGAATAAGTGCAAATTTATTTTCAACTTCGCACATACCAACAATTTCAGGCGGTCGCCAGCCTCCTGCACCAATAATTACCTTGGCCGTATTCTGAAGCTTCCGCTCAAATTTCTTCCATGTCCAACCACGTATACCTCCGGGTAAAAACTCATTGTCATCCTTCAGGCTGTCATCAAACGGATCGAACATGTTTTCGAGATTATAGAACATTATCTTAAAATCTCCTGCCGTTTGTGCCGGATTCTGGCCGAAGCAAACACGACTCAATAATACAGCAAAAACCACAAGGGATAATCCTCTTAAAATGATGCGCTTCATCGGAGTTGCATTATTAGTCAAACTTACAAAAATCATATGCACGGGCTTCATCATAAGGTGGCGATTTTGAACATCTTTATTATTTATAAACATTCTGAATTATTGAGCCTCACTTACTGAGCGTTATAAGTTGTTATTTTTGATTCATCCATTAACGTACAGAAATATCATGGCCAGAAAAAAAGTAAGAAACTATTACAGAATTGTTTTCCAATGGATTGTATTATTGCTGCTTGCATATCTTGTGATCAGACCGTATATCGACAGAGCATATAAAGCTGATTTTGAAGCCTATTGTCCTTTTGGCGGATTACAGGCATTATCGTCCTTTCTTGCAAATAATTCTCTGGCTTGTTCAATGACAACAACCCAGATAGCCATGGGCCTGGCATTATTACTGGGGATTTTTGCTTTTAGCAAGTTGTTTTGCAGCTATTTGTGCCCGATTGGTACCTTCACCGAATGGCTAGGCAGAATAGGTAGACGTTTCAAGCTTAACTTTACACCCAAAGGGCTTACCGATCGTTTGTTAAGAGTATTCAAATACGCCCTATTGTTTGTTGTTTTTTACTTTTCAGTTTCGAGCAGTGAGCTTTTCTGTAAAACATTCGACCCTTATTATGCCGTCTTCTCAGGATTCGGGTCTGATGTGAATCTTACCTATGCGTTGATAGGTCTGGTACTGGTTATTCCGGGCTCATTCTTTATAAGGCAGTTTTGGTGCCGGTATTTTTGTCCGCTGAGTGCTGCTTCAAATGTCTTTGCTTATATTTATGTTTTTGCCGGTCTTATTGCCTTATTTCTTTTACTTACCATGCTGGCTGGATTGGCAATAAGCTGGATTTGGTTACTGGCGGCTTTAAGTATTGCCGGGGCCGTACTCGAATCAACCACTCTTAAGTCAACTTTTATACCGTTGATTAAAGTAACCCGAAATTCCGAAACCTGCACTAACTGCCGCATTTGCGACAAAGCTTGCCCTATGGCCATCCGTATCTCTGATCAGCCCTCTGTGCAGCATATCGATTGTCATTTGTGCGGCGATTGCACCACCCGGTGCCCCGAAAAAGACACGCTGCAGTTTAACAAACGAAATCTCAACTGGCTGCCATCGGTTGCTGTTTTTGCACTCGTTGCCGGTGGATTGCTTTTTGCCTCATTTACTGATATTCCTACAGTAAATATCCGTTGGGGCACCGCTGAGCAAATGGCTGCTGCTTCAGTTTATGAACAAGGTGGTCTCCCAAGTATCAAATGCTTCGGAAGTTCCATGTCATTTGTTAACCACATGAAAGAAGTGCAGGGAGTGCTTGGTGCTGAAACTTTTGTTGGAGATCATAAAGTGAGGGTGTTTTTCGACTCAGCCCAAATAAACCGCGAGCAAATCCGACAGGCTATTTTCTCGCCTGTGAGCAGGATTATTGATGTTCCCCCGGCTAACGTAACAACTGTAGCTGTGGCTGAAGCAGGAATCGACCACTTTTTCGATCCCAAAGATGCGGCGATGCTCAGTATCAGGTTGTCACAAGCCGATGGAATATATGCATTGCAAACACGATTTGGTGAGCCGGTACATGCTTTGGTTTACTATAACCCGGTAGTTATCAATATTGATAATATCACTAAACTCATCGAAGCTCCGGAAGTGCGATGGGAATCAGATGGCGCCCTCAATGTAGTTGAAACCGATTTCAAAGTTGCTAGCATTGGCCAGGCCGAAACCCTTGAGACCTCCGGATTTTTTAGCCGGTTTTACGAAATGGTTGAAATGTCGTTCAACAATTATGATTCCTATCAGCCGTCTGAGCTCGATACCTTAAATCTCGGTTTCCGCGAAGCTTCCTTGCCAGATAATGAAGGAATGGCCTGGTACCTGCTCAGCCATGTGAGTAACAACAAGGGCATTGTTCAGTTTAGTACCCCGTTTACGAACCATGGAATTATGCTGCAACTGGTTTACGTAAAAGCCAAAACAAGTCCCGCTCAAATTATCAGCCTGCTCGATGAGCCGCAATTGAATGTATTTATGAGTGATGGAACTCAGCAGCAAATACCCAATCCTTTCCACCTGGATCCATAAAAAAAGGCAAACTGTGTGCATTTTCGTGAAAATTTTGCGCACAGTTTGCCTTAAAAGGGCAATGGCGATTGGTTAATTTACCAGAAAACGTCCCGAATCAATGGTTTTGCTTCCTGCTACAACCAGGTATGTATAGAGCCCCGGAGAATAGGTGGTGGTTGGTATGGTAATTCTGTTGTTTGAACTGTTTATGAGCAACTGATTCACAATATTTCCCTGCATATCAACAATTGAAAGGGTACCGCTTCCCGAAAATTCAGTTGCATTGTAGGATATGGTTACAAATTCTGGTGCCGGATTGGGGTAGGGTAATGCACTCATTCCCGGTAATGTCTTTGAAACTGAGGATAGAATCTGGCCCGGAAGTGAATATACCCGCGTTTGAACCGTGTAAGGGCTTACAGAATAATCGTAGCAATAGGCCACCAGTTTAAAGCCGTTATTGTCCAGATCAACGACTTCCATATACTGGCACCCGGGAATGGCGACCAATTCGGTTCCATTCTCCTTCACAATTTTTGCATTAAAAGTATAATAGGCGTTAGTAGCATCATACAAATAATAAACATAAGCAAGGCACAACGAATTGTCAGTAGTGAACAGTCCTTCTGAAAGATATCTTAAATCATAAAGGTAATTATTGGCCGGAACACTCAGATTCAGGGTTTTCCAGATTGTATGATTTACATTATAGATGCGGCATTGTGAAGTTGCCACATCCATAATGTAAAACTTATTTCCCGAAACCGGCAGCTTGGCATAGGCTCCTGAATAACTATAAATATTCTCGAGCGTAATCTGGCTATATCCGATTGCTGTATACAGTGCTAACATTGCAATAATTAGTGTTTTTTTCATGTTTAAAGCTCTTTGTGTTGTTGAATTAGCGAAGCAAAGGTATAACCTATACCCGGCACTCTGTTATACTTTTCTTTGATTATTGTGCAAGATTTTCAGGCTGTCGCTGCACGAAGGTGCATTGCATTTATGTTTGCATTATGGCAAATGCATATAGAACTTCAATCTATGAAAAATACTACCGATAAAAACCTGTCTTTGCGATTGCAATTACCTGATTTGCTGAAAGGTGTGGCCGTTTTGCTTATGATTCAGGTACACCTGGTGGAGCTTTTTGCTAAACCGGAGATCTTTGAATCAGCTTTAGGCCGGTGGTCATTGTTTCTTGGTGGCCCTCCGGCTGCTCCGGTGTTTATGGCTGTGATGGGTTATTTTCTGGCAAAGGGCAACAAATCTTTCATTCAATTAATTTATCGAGGCTTCAAATTGCTGATTTGGGGCTTTTTGTTGAATATTGGGCTCAATGCCAATCTTTTCTATCATATTTTTATGGATAAGGTGCAGGCAAATCCTATGCATTATCTTTTCGGAGTGGATATTCTGTTTCTGGCAGGATTAAGCGTAATTACAGTTGCTGTTTTTAGACTGTTTTTTGCTGACAAGGTGTTTTACTGGGCAGTGTTAATGCTGATAGCTGCCGCAATTTTTCCCTATATGCCTGCAGTAAATCCCAAAAATTCCCTGCTTAATTATTTCCTGGCATATTTATATCTGCCTGTTTCGTGGTCTTACTTCCCTTTATTTCCGTGGCTTTCCTATGTTCTTGCCGGATATATTTTTTATTTGCTTAAAACTGGCCACTTCTACCTGGATCTCAATTTAAAAGTGCGGCTAATAATTTTATTCATTCTCATTTTACTCATAGGCTTAACCTTTTCGTGGTCAGCCGAAATTTCACACAACCTACAAGCATACTATCATCATGGTGTCATTTATTTTCTGTGGGTTTTGTTGTTTATGGCGGGTTGGGCTATCATTCTGCAAATGGCTGCTAACTTCAGGCTGACTGAATACCCTTTAAGGTATCTGGTGTGGATTGGACAAAATGTAACAGCTTTCTATGTGTTTCAATGGTTGATCATCGGAAATCTGGCTACCGTATTTCTCAATTCATCGGGACTTCCGGGTTTAGCCGGATGGTTTGTCGCCATTACCTTGGCAACAACTATACTGGTATTTGTCTGGAATATAGCAAAAGTGAGCTACCACCAAAAGCAAAAGGCTGCAATTATGTAACACATTTCTAATCACATGCAGGTAGTTGGTTATAACGCACGAAAGCTGCCAATTGTACTCTTGCTCTATAATCTGAAACGCCGGCTGTTTGGCACATGCCATAAAAAAAGCCGCAGATTGCGGCTGTATGTGGGATGTACTGGACTCGAACCAGTGGCCCCCGCCCTGTCAAGGCGATGCTCTGAACCAACTGAGCTAACATCCCTTCCGGGTGGCAAAGATAAATCATTTTCTTTACCACCTCTTTAGCTGCAGAAATGAATTTGCAGCTTTTGCCTGAGCTGGAAGTGTTTTTCGGTTCAAAGCAGACAGGTCATTCAGGTTAACCGGTTTCAGAATGGGCCTCAGATAATCTTAAAATCCTATCTTTGGCCATTCTTTTGCTTTTGTAAAACGGTAAAAAATCCGAAAAAATGAAAAAACTACGCTTCACTGTATGGGTGCTCAATTTGTTATTGCTGATTGCCAATTCTGCACTGGCACAAACCAGCCTCAAAACAATCTCACTCGAAGACCTGATTAAAAAACGCATCTTTTCAGAAGCCGGCATCGATGGGTTTAAGTCGATGAACGACGGTGTTTCTTATTCTGCATTGAATGAGAACGCACGAAAAATTATCCGTTATAGCTACAAGACCGGCGATATTTTATCAACCATTCTTGATCTTGATGAGGCAGGTGATAGCCGCATTAAAACCATAGTTGATTACGAATTCAGTGCTGATGAATCAAAACTGCTTATACAGGCCAGCTACAATGCACTGTACCGCCGGTCGTTTACAGCCGATTATTATATCTATACTTTTAATCAGGGGAATTTTACTCTATTATCCAGCGGAGGACCGCAGCAACTAGCCACCTTCTCGCCTGATGGCCAAAAAGTAGCCTTTGTAAGGGAGAATAATCTGTATATTGTTGATTTGGCTGCCAATGCCGAAAAGCAGATTACAACCGACGGTAAATTCAATGAAATTATAAATGGTGCCCCCGATTGGGTTTATGAAGAGGAATTTGAGTTTAACAAGGCTTTCTGCTGGTCGCCCGATAGTAAGAAGCTGGCCTATATGAAATTTGATGAACGCGGTGTTAAGATGTTCAATATGAACATGTTTCAGGGGCAAAAACCTTCTCTCGACGAAAATGCACTCTATCCATCCAACATTCAGTTTAAATACCCAAAAGCTGGTGAAGATAATTCAATTGTATCGGTACTCATTTACAGCCTTGAATCAGGTAACACCCTACGGGCCTATGTCGGGTCTGAAAAAGATCAGTATATCCCGCGCATCTTTTTTACCAATGATCCGTTGCATTTGGCAGTTTTAAGGCTCAACCGTTTGCAAAACAGACTGGATATACTCAGTGTTAACACAAATACTGGTCAACCGCACCCTTTATACACCGAAGAGAATAAATGTTACATCGATGAAAGCAATTTCGACCATATCCGTTTTCTGCCGACCGGGCAGTTTGTTCTCACCAGCGAGAAAAGTGGTTTTACACATTTGTATCTTTACAATGCCGATGGCACCGGAGAGAAACAACTCACCTCTGGCGAGTTTGATGTAACTGATTTTTATGGTTATGATGCAACGCGAAAACTCTTTTATTATCAGGCTGCAGCAACATCGCCCCTGAGGCGTGAAATTTATTGCGCCGATGTTAATGGTAAAATCAAACAGGTATCAGGCGTTTCAGGCATTTCATCTGCCGAATTTAGCAGCAATTTCAAGTATTTTATCCAGCGCTGGTCATCTTCGGCTCACCCTGCAGTAATTTCGCTGTGCGATGCCGGGGGCAAGGTTGTGAGGGTGCTCGAAGATAATCAGGCTCTGGTCGATGCTTTGAAAGGATATAAACAATCGCTCAGGTCGTTTTTCACTTTTAATACAAGTGAAGGAGTCAACCTCAATGGTTGGGTAATTTATCCTCCTGATTTCGATTCAACGAGGAAGTACCCTGTATTGCTGAATCAATATAGTGGCCCTAATTCTCAGGAAGTACTTGATAACTGGCACTTTGGGTTTGATGAATATCTGGCAGCACATGGATACATTGTCATGTGCGTTGATCCGCGGGGCACCGGAGCCCGTGGAGAAGCATTCCGCAAAATCACCTATCTGCAGTTGGGCAAATACGAAACCATCGACCAGATAGAAACTGCGCGGTATGCTGCCTCACTGCCATGGGTTGATGCAGGTCGCATTGGAATCTGGGGATGGAGCTATGGCGGATTTATCTCAGCTTCTTGTATGCTCAAGGGCGATGGAATTTTTAAGGCAGGAATTGCTGTTGCACCTGTTACCAATTGGCGCTATTACGACAATATCTATACTGAAAGATTCATGCGTAAACCATCTGATAATCCGAAAGGTTATGACCAGAATTCGCCCCTGTTTTTTGCTGACAAGTTACAGGGGAGCCTGCTTCTGGTACACGGAACTGCTGATGATAATGTACATGTTCAGAATACCCTCGAGCTATCTGAACGCCTCGTTCAGGCTGGAAAGCAATTCAGGCAAATGCTGTATACCAACCGCAATCATGGCATATACGGAGGTAACACCCGTTTGCATTTGTTTACCATGCTTGAAAATTTTCTGAATGAAAACCTCTGAAAAAAAATATCTTAGAATTTTGGATTGTAAAAAGAATGATGTACTTTTGCACCCCAAAATAACAGTTTCTACAAACCATTAACAGAAAGAGAGTGTATTTCGTATGATTATCGTACCCGTTAAAGAAGGCGAGAACATCGACAGGGCCTTAAAAAAACTGAAAAGGAAATTTGAAAAAACCGGCGTTGTAAAAGAGTTGCGCGAGCGTCAGAAATTTACAAAGCCCTCAGTTAAAAACCGCGAGCAAAAGCTGCATGCTATCTATGTTCAGCAGCTCCAGCAGGCCGAAGATAAATAGTCGTCTTTTTTAAGTGCGATTTAAGGAAGAAAATTTTGCGTTCGTAAAATAAAGTCTTATATTTAGACATTATTTAAGAAGACGTAAAGTTTTCTTCTTTTTTATTGGCCTGCATGATAAGAGACGACTTCTATCAATATATACAATCTGAAAAGCGTTTTTCCGGGCATACTCTTGTAGCGTATCACTCCGATCTTGATCAATTTGGAAAATACATGCAATTGGTGTATGAAATTTCAGATGATAAGATGGTTACCTATTCTATGGTTCGCAGTTGGTTGGCCCATCTTGTTGATGAAGGTCTGGCATCACGCAGCGTAAACCGCAAACTATCCTCCCTCAAGGCATATTTCGGGTATCTCAACCGCCGTGGATACCGTACCGACAATCCTGTTCGCAGGGCAGTATCACTTGCTGTCCCTTCGCGACTTCCGGCATTTGTTACTGAGCATGAAATGCAGCAAACGCTCAAACAACCTGCCCCGGTTACCGGCTTTTCAACTTTCCGCGATCTGATGATCCTCGAAATTCTCTATAGTACAGGCATCAGGTTATCTGAATTACTCGGGCTTTGTATAAATGATGTGGATACTGGAGCGCTCACAATTAAAGTAACCGGAAAGCGCAATAAACAACGGATAATACCCATAACAGCTGAATTTGTAAAACTCCTCGGTCAATACCTTGAAGCCAGGTCAGCCATCGCTGAACCCGGCACAAATGAAATAATTCTTACCGATAAAGGAAAAAAGGCTTATCCTGTGTTTATATACAGAAAAGTAAGATACTACCTGTCGGTAGCAGGTGTAAAGGGAGCCCGCAGTCCTCATGTTTTGCGTCACACCTTTGCCACCCACCTGCTAAACGGGGGCTCCGATCTGAATGCCATCAAAGAATTGTTGGGTCATGCCAGCCTTGCGGCAACACAGGTATACACCCACACCAACATTGAAAAACTCAAATCAATATATAAACATGCCCATCCCAGGGCCTAAAAAAGGAGGAATCATGAAAGTTAGCATAAATGCAGTTAAATTCAGGACAGACAAAAAACTGGAAGAATTTGTCAATGAAAAGGTTGAAAAACTGTCAGGAGTTTATGATGGAATTCTGGGAAGTGAAGTAACATTAAAGCTTGAAAATTCAGAAACCCAGGAAAATAAGGTTGCAGAAATCCGGTTGTTAATAAAAGGCAATGATTTGTTTGCCAAAAAGCAGAGTACCTCATTTGAAGAAGCCACTGATTCAGCTGTTGATGCATTGCGAAGGCAGCTCGACAAACACAAGGAAAAGCTCAGAAAATAAAAAATCATAAATCAGCAAAAAAAAAGAATAAAGTATTTGTTGATGTCAAAATAGTTTGTATTTTTGCAGTCCTTTTTGAAAAGAAGGGCTGTTTTTTTTTCTGAAGGTGCGTTCTTTCTAACAAAGCCGGAGCAACAGGCAGGCCAAACAGCCCTGGATTTAAAAATCCGGTGATATGCGCGGAGAGGTTGTGCAGGGCAAATACAAACGACTGCCGATGTAGCTCAGTTGGCCAGAGCAGCTGATTTGTAATCAGCTGGTCGGGGGTTCGAATCCCTCCATCGGCTCAGTTCTTTATAAGATTGAAATTATTTTGGGGAGATACCAGAGCGGTCAAATGGGGCAGACTGTAAATCTGTTGGCTAAGCCTTCGGAGGTTCGAATCCTCCTCTCCCCACAACAATAACACAACATAGCCAAAATAGCGCAGTGTTGTGATCATGCGGAAGTAGCTCATTTGGTAGAGCGATAGCCTTCCAAGCTATAGGTGGCGGGTTCGAGCCCCGTCTTCCGCTCAGCAATCCTGAGTTCGACTAACAAATTTCAGGAGGATAAGCCGATGTAGCTCAGTGGTAGAGCACTTCCTTGGTAAGGAAGGGGTCACGAGTTCAAATCTCGTCATTGGCTCTGATTTTATTTACAAAACGTAAGTTTTCATTAATTTACACTTAAACAACAATCATTTAATATGGCAAAAGAAAAATTTGATCGTTCCAAACCGCACGTTAATGTTGGTACCATTGGTCACGTTGACCACGGTAAGACCACTTTAACCGCTGCCATCACTCTGATTCTTGCTGACGCAGGTTTGTCGGAATACCGTTCGTTTGATTCAATCGACAACGCTCCTGAAGAAAAAGAAAGGGGTATTACCATTAACACCGCTCACATCGAGTATCAGACTGCCAACCGTCACTATGCACATGTTGACTGCCCTGGCCACGCTGACTACGTTAAGAACATGGTTACAGGTGCTGCCCAGATGGACGGTGCTATCCTTGTTGTAGCTGCTACCGATGGTCCTATGCCTCAGACCCGCGAGCATATTCTTCTCGCTCGTCAGGTAGGTGTTCCCCGTCTGGTTGTATTCATGAATAAAGTTGACCTTGTTGACGATCCGGAACTTCTTGACCTCGTTGAAATGGAAATCCGTGATCTTCTTACTTTCTATGGTTTCGATGGTGACAACTCACCTATCATCCGTGGTTCAGCCCTCGGCGGACTCAATAAGGAGCCGGTTTGGGTTGAGAAAGTAATGGAACTGATGGAAGCAGTTGATACATGGATTCCGTTACCTCCACGCGATATTGATAAACCTTTCCTCATGCCTATCGAAGACGTGTTTTCGATTACCGGTCGTGGTACAGTTGCTACTGGTCGTATCGAAACAGGCGTTATTCATACCGGCGACCCGGTTGATATCGTAGGTTTGGATGCTGAAAAACTGAAATCAGTTGTTACCGGAGTAGAAATGTTCCGTAAGATTCTTGATACAGGTGAAGCCGGAGATAACGCAGGACTTTTGCTCCGTGGTATCGATAAGGATGAAATCCGTCGTGGTATGGTTATTGCCAAACCGGGTTCAATTACTCCTCACATGGAATTCAAAGCTGAGGTGTATATCCTGAAGAAAGAAGAAGGTGGTCGTCATACTCCGTTCCACAACAGGTATCGCCCTCAGTTCTACTTCCGTACAACCGATGTTACCGGTGAAGTACAACTTTCGGAAGGCGTTGAGATGGTTATGCCAGGTGACAACCTTTCAGTAACTGTTAAACTGATTGCTCCGATTGCTATGGCTAAGAACCTCAGGTTCGCTATCCGTGAAGGTGGTCGTACAGTAGGTGCGGGTCAGGTAACTGAAATCTTAGACTAAACAACATTACCCGGGATAAAGGCATTTCTGACCGGAATGCCTTTATCCCTGCCATATTAAATGCAATTTATAATGGCGGGGACAATTCCTCTTGAAAAAATTCAAACGGGTGTAGCTCAATTGGTAGAGTAGCGGTCTCCAAAACCGTTGGTTGGGAGTTCGAGTCTCTCCACCCGTGCAATACAAAAAAACTGGTTACATGGCAAAGACAAAAATTCAGGAATACATCAGTGAAAGTTACGATGAACTGATTAACAAAACATCCTGGCCTACCTGGAGCGAGCTTCAGAATAGTGCAATCGTTGTATCCATCGCTTCCCTTATAATCGCTTTTGTCGTTTATTTGATGGATATGTCTTTCCAAACGTTACTTAAACAGTTCTACCTGCTGTTTTAACTGTAACCACTTTCTCTATATTTCACTTAATCAGTTATTTGATAAACAGGATTATCAACTACGTGTTACGGTATGGGCGATGACAATAAAAAGTGGTACGTGATTCGGGCCATCAGCGGTAATGAGAAAAAGGTAAAGCAATACCTTGAAAGCGAAATTAACCGTCTGGGTCTGAGTGATCAGATAGCACAGGTATTGATTCCAACCGAAAAGGTTTATCAGGTACGCAAAGGCAAGAAAGTTAGTAAAGAACGGAATTACCTTCCGGGTTACATATTGATTGAAGCCATTCTGACGGGTGAAATTCCGCACATTATAAAAAATGTGCCGGGCGTATTAGGTTTTCTTGGATCAAAGGGTGAACCCGTTCCCCTGCGGCCAACCGAGGTAAACCGCATATTGGGTAAAGTTGACGAGCTTACTGAACAGGGCGAAGAATTCAGCGTTCCGTTCATCGTTGGCGAAACCGTTACCGTGATCGACGGGCCTTTCAACAGCTTCACCGGAGTAATCGAAGAGATTAACGAGGAGAAGAAAAAGCTGAAAGTTATGGTCAAAATTTTTGGCCGTAAAACTCCGCTCGAATTAGGCTTTATGCAAGTAGAGAAAGACTGACAAGCGGGCACTGTGAATTTCTAAAATTACTAAGTTTTCAACAATGGCAAAAGAAGTAAGCGGTTTTATTAAACTGCAAGTTAAAGGTGGTGCAGCCAATCCGTCACCTCCCATCGGACCCGCTTTGGGATCGAAGGGTGTCAACATCATGGAGTTCTGTAAGCAGTTTAATGCACGTACGCAGGACCAGGCGGGTAAAATCCTCCCGGTTATTATTACTGTTTACAAGGATAAATCGTTTGATTTTATCATCAAAACTCCACCTGTGGCAGTGCAATTGTTAGAAGCAACCAAACTTAAAAGCGGATCAGCTGAACCCAACCGTAATAAAGTTGGATCAGTAACCTGGGATCAGGTTCAGGCAATCGCCGAGATTAAAATGGCCGACCTGAATGCTTTTACCATTGAGTCAGCTATGCGCATGGTTGCTGGTACAGCAAGAAGTATGGGAATTACCGTTTCAGGTACTCCTCCGTTTGCTATTGACTAATCCGAGCGCTGACACACATGAGTGACAGTTTAATTGTTAAAACAAATTCTTAACAAGGCGTGAAATGGCTAAATTAACAAAAAAAAGGAAAGAGGCTCTTGCCGGGTTCGATAAGAACGGCACCTATGCCCTGAGTGAAGCCATCAAGATCGTGAAGCAGATTTCAAACACCAAATTCGACAGTTCGGTTGATATCGACGTTCGTTTAGGTGTTGATCCCCGTAAAGCCAATCAAATGGTAAGGGGTACCGTAATGCTGCCTCATGGTACTGGTAAAACAGTCAGGGTTTTGGTTCTCTGTACTCCTGATAAGGAAGACGAGGCTAAAGCAGCTGGTGCTGATTTCTATGGCCTGGATGAGTACATCCAGAAAATAAAGGAAGGGTGGACTGATGTGGATGTTATTATTACCATGCCGAGCATTATGCCTAAAGTTGGTGCTCTTGGTAAAATCCTGGGTCCCCGCGGTTTGATGCCTAACCCCAAAACCGGTACCGTTACAATGGAAGTCGGAAAGGCGGTTACAGAGGCTAAAGCCGGTAAAATCGATTTCAAGGTTGATAAGTTCGGTATTGTGCATGCTGCCATTGGTAAAGTTTCGTTCAACGAAACACAACTCATGGAAAATGCACGCGAACTACTTCAAACCATTCTCAAACTAAAGCCTGCAGCTGCCAAGGGTACTTACATGAAATCTCTTTTTATGTCAAGCACCATGAGTCCAGGTATCCGTGTTGATCAAAAATCAATCACAGCGTAAGTTAATCTGTGGAACTTTCCTCGTAAACGGAAATCATTATGCGAAAAGAAGAAAAGAGTCAACTGATTGACACCCTGACAGAGCAACTGCAAAACAGCAACAATGTATATATCACCGATATCTCAAATCTGAATGTTGAAGTAACCAGCCGTCTGAGACGTTTGTGCTTCAAAAGCGATGTGAAGCTTATCGTTGTGAAAAATACGCTGTTACGTAAGGCTATGGAACGTTCCGGCAAGGACTTTTCAGGCTTGTTCGGTACGCTCAAGGGTGCCACTTCCATCATGTTATCGGAAGTGAACAATGAGCCTGCAAAGCTGATCAAGGAATTTCGTAAAACCAGCGATAAACCCATTCTCAAAGGCGCTTATGTCGAAGAAATGGCATTCGTTGGCGATAAGAATCTTGACGTGCTTATCAGCATCAAATCGAAGAACGAACTCATCGGCGATATTATTCTCGCACTCCAGTCACCTGCAAAGAATGTTATTTCAGCTTTGCAGTCAGGCGGCCAGAAACTGAGCGGCGTTCTCAAAACCCTTTCAGAAAGGGAAGCTTAAGCTTCATTAGGAAGTACCCAAACAAACAGATCAAAAACTTTCATTGTAAAACAACTTAAACAACAAATAAAAATGGCAGACTTAAAAGCTTTTGCAGAACAATTGGTTAACCTGACTGTTAAAGAGATTAACGAATTAGCCCAGATTCTTAAAGAAGAATACGGAATTGAGCCCGCAGCCGCAGCTCCGGTAATGGTAGCAGGTGGTGGTGCTGGTGCCGGTGAGGCAGCAGTTGCTGAAGAAAAAACCCAATTCGATGTTATCCTCAAGTCAGCTGGTCAGGCTAAACTTGCAGTTGTTAAACTCGTTAAGGAACTTACCAGCCTTGGCCTGAAAGAAGCCAAAGAGCTTGTTGATGCCGCTCCTAAAGCCATCAAGGAAGGTGTTTCAAAAGACGAAGCTGAAGCATTGAAAAAGCAACTTGAAGAAGCAGGAGCAGAGGTTGAAGTAAAATAAGTAGATGGGATTTTTTGCAATTATACATGCAGGTTCTGAACCCGTGCGTACGCAAAGGTTCAGGGCCTGCTGTTTCCCGATTTACTAATCGGGTTTAATTGTTTAAATAACTAGAGTATTTACTTTAAATTTCATCACCTTGGCTTCAAAAACAATCGAACGAATTAGTTTCAGAACTTCAAAGATACAAGCCTTATATCCTGATTTTCTTGATATCCAAATCAAGTCATTTCAGGATTTTTTCCAATTGGAAACCAACCCCGAAAACAGGGCATCTGAAGGCTTATACAAGGTTTTTGCCGAAAATTTCCCCATTACCGATGCACGCAACAATTTTGTTCTCGAGTTTCTCGATTACTTTATTGATCCGCCGCGCTATTCCATTGAAGAATGCATCGAACGTGGTCTTACCTACAGTGTGCCCCTTAAAGCCAAACTTAAGCTTTACTGCACCGACCCCGAACACGAGGATTTTGAAACCATCATTCAGGATGTGTATCTTGGAATGATCCCTTATATGACTCCAAAAGGTACTTTTGTGATCAACGGAGCTGAAAGGGTTGTGGTTTCTCAGTTGCATCGTTCACCAGGTGTATTTTTCGGTACCAGTTATCACGCCAACGGGTCACAACTTTTTTCGGCGCGTATTATTCCGTTCAAAGGTTCATGGATGGAATTTACGACCGATATCAACAATGTAATGTATGCCTACATCGACCGTAAAAAGAAATTACCTGTAACCACTTTGCTTCGTGCTATTGGTTACGAAACCGATAAGGATATTCTTGAAATCTTCAACCTTGCTGAAGAAATTAAGGTTTCGAAAGCTGGTCTTAAGAAAGTAGTTGGCCGAAAACTGGCTGCCCGCGTTCTTAAAAACTGGGTTGAAGATTTTGTTGATGAAGATACCGGTGAAGTTGTTTCGATCGAACGTACCGAGGTAATTATTGACCGCGAAACCGTGATCGAAAATCACCACATCGATTTTATCGTTGAATCGGGGGCAAAAACTATTCTGCTGCACCGCGAAGATCCTGATAATATTGATTATTCAATTATTTTTAATACCCTTCAAAAAGACACAGCCAACTCTGAAAAGGAAGCTGTTGAATATATATACCGCCAGCTGCGTAACGCCGAACCCCCCGATGAGGAAACGGCCCGTGGCATCATTGAGAAGCTTTTCTTCTCTGATAAACGCTACGATCTGGGCGACGTTGGGCGCTATCGTATCAACAAAAAACTTGACCTCAATACATCCCTTGATATAAAAGTTCTGACCAAACAGGACATTATATCTATTATCCGTTACCTCATTGGTTTGATAAACCTGAGGACAGAAGTGGATGATATCGACCACCTAAGTAACCGACGGGTTCGTACCGTTGGCGAACAGCTCTACAATCAGTTTGGTGTTGGTTTGGCCCGTATGGCACGAACAATTCGTGAGCGTATGAATGTGCGCGACAACGAGGTGTTTACTCCAATGGATCTGATCAACGCAAAAACGCTATCGTCGGTTATCAACTCATTTTTCGGAACCAACCAGCTTTCACAGTTCATGGATCAAACCAATCCATTGGCTGAGCTTACCCACAAACGCAGGATATCAGCGCTCGGACCGGGTGGTTTGTCGCGCGAGCGAGCCGGTTTTGAGGTTCGTGACGTTCACTATACCCATTACGGCAGGTTGTGTACCATTGAAACCCCTGAAGGGCCGAACATCGGACTTATTTCATCGTTGTGTGTTTGCGCTAAGATTAACCGTCTTGGATTTATCGAAACGCCCTACAAGCGTGTGGTAAATGGCCGTGTTGATCCCCAGGAAGCTCCTGTTTACCTGAGTGCCGAAGAAGAAGAAAACAAGGTAATTGCACAGGCTACCACTCCTATGGACGATAACGGTAATTTTGTACACGATCGTATCAAAGTGCGTTATCTGGCCGACTATCCTATTGTTGAAAAGGAAAATGTTGACCTAATCGATATTGCTCCCAACCAGATTGCTTCTATTGCGGCATCCCTTATTCCATTCCTTGAGCACGACGATGCTAACCGTGCGCTCATGGGATCAAACATGATGCGTCAGGCTGTTCCGCTTTTGAATCCTGAAGCACCTATAGTAGGTACCGGTATAGAAAAGAGCGTTGCTTTTGATTCGCGCGTGCTCGTAACTGCCGAAGCCGATGGTCTGGTTGAATTTGTTGATGCCACCGAAGTTGTTATCAGGCACACCCGCCTTGAAGAAGAGAAACTGGTAAGTTTTGATGATGATGTTAAGCATTATCCGCTTACCAAGTTCTCGAGAACCAATCAGAATACCTGCGTAAACCTCAGACCGATTGTTCGCAAGGGCGATAAAGTGAAAAAAGGACAGGTTTTGTGCGAAGGTTATGGCACACAAAGTGGCGACCTTGCTCTTGGGCGCAACCTCATGGTTGCATTCATGCCCTGGAAAGGATACAACTTTGAGGATGCTATCGTGATTTCGGAAAAGGTAGTGAAGGAAGATATCTTTACCTCTATCCATATCGAAGAGTTTATTCTTGAAGTTCGAGACACAAAACGTGGGGTTGAAGAGCTTACCAACGATATCCCCAATGTGAGCACCGAAGCCACCAAGGATCTTGACGAAAACGGATTGATCCGCATCGGAGCCGAGGTGAACGAAGGCGACATCCTTATCGGAAAAATCACTCCGAAAGGTGAAAGTGATCCTACTCCTGAAGAGAAGTTGCTTCGCGCTATATTTGGTGACAAGGCCGGCGATGTGAAGGATGCTTCACTCAAAGCACCTCCTTCAATGAAGGGTGTTGTGGTTGATAAGAAGCTTTTCTCACGCATGATTAAAGACCGCAAGGTTAAAACCAAGGAAAAGGATTTGATAAAAGTGCTTGATGATGAATTTGCAAAAAATTCGCAGGAGCTCAAAACCAAACTGGTGGATAAGCTTACCATCCTGGTTTCAGGTAAGACATCACAGGGAGTTTACAATAACTTTAAAGAAGAGATTGTTCCCAAAAAGGTGAAATTTACCCAGAAAATGCTCATGGGTATCGACTACCTGAGTGTAAACCCCGGTAAATGGACCACCGATAAAGATGTAAATGAGCTGGTTAAATCGCTGATCAACAACTATATCATTAAATATAAAGAGGTACTTGGAATCTATAACCGCAAGAAGTTTGTTGCCACTGTTGGTGATGATTTGCCCAACGGCATTGTTCAGATGGCAAAAGTATATGTTGCCAAAAAGCGCAAACTGAAAGTCGGCGATAAGATGGCTGGTCGCCATGGAAACAAAGGTATTGTTGCCCGTATTGTTCGTGAAGAGGACATGCCATTCTTGGCCGATGGCACCCCTGTTGACATTGTTCTTAACCCGTTGGGTGTGCCTTCTCGTATGAACCTTGGACAGATTTATGAAACCGTGCTGGCCTGGGCAGGTAAAAAACTTGGTTTGAACTTTGCAACTCCTATTTTTGACGGAGCTTCAGAGATTAAAATTAACGAATACCTTAACAAAGCTGGTGTTCCTGAGAATGGCCGTATCTATCTTTACGACGGTGGTACCGGTGAACGGTTCGATCAGCCTGCAACCGTTGGTTATATTTATATGCTGAAGTTGCATCATATGGTAGATGATAAGATGCACGCCCGATCAATTGGACCTTACTCGCTTATTACCCAGCAACCGCTTGGAGGTAAGGCACAGTTCGGAGGTCAGCGTTTCGGAGAAATGGAAGTGTGGGCGCTCGAAGCATTCGGCGCATCACATATTCTGCAGGAGATACTTACCGTTAAATCGGATGACGTAATGGGAAGAGCCAAAGCATACGAGGCCATCGTTAAAGGCGATAATATGCCAATACCGGGTATTCCCGAATCGTTTAATGTACTTGTACACGAACTCAGAGGCTTAGGTCTCAACATATCGTTCGATTAAACGCATGCAGATAAGCTGCCGGGATGCTTCAAAGGCACTCCGGCAACTTAACTGGCAGTTCTCTTGTTTTAATCTAAATACTTTATTCAATACAATATGGCTTTCAGAAAAGACAGCACCATTTCAAGCAATTTTTCCAGAATAACCATAAGCCTTGCTTCGCCCGAAGCTATTCTCGAACGTTCGAGCGGCGAAGTACTGAAGCCCGAAACCATCAATTACCGTACCTATAAACCGGAACGTGACGGATTGTTTTGTGAGCGGATTTTTGGCCCTGTAAAGGACTGGGAATGTCATTGCGGAAAATATAAGAGAATCAGGTATAAAGGCATTGTTTGTGACCGCTGCGGAGTTGAGGTTACCGAAAAAAAGGTACGCCGGGAGCGCATGGGGCACATTCAGCTGGTTGTACCTGTTGCCCATATCTGGTTTTTCAGGTCATTGCCCAATAAAATAGGGGCATTACTCAACCTGAATACCAAAAAACTCGACTCCATCATTTACTATGAGCGCTACGTCGTAGTTCAATCTGGTATAATGGATGGCGTTATGCTGAAAGATGAAGTGAAAATTGAGAAACTGGCACTTCTGACCGAAGAACAGTATTTCGAAGTTTTGGATGCACTACCTAAAGAAAATCAATATCTCGACGATAGCGATCCAAATAAGTTTGTAGCGAAAATGGGTGCCGACGCCCTTTTTGATCTGCTTAAAGTGCTTGATCTGGATCAGGAATCCTATGAACTCAGGCATAAGGCAAACAATGAAACTTCGCAACAGCGTAAAGCAGATGCTCTAAAGCGTCTTCAGGTATTTGAGGCATTCCGTGATGCGCAGAGCCGCATCGAAAATCATCCCGAATGGATGATTGTTAAGGTTGTGCCGGTAATTCCACCTGAACTCAGACCTTTGGTACCGCTGGATGGCGGACGTTTTGCTACCAGCGACCTTAATGATTTGTACCGTAGGGTTATTATTCGCAACAACAGGCTTAAACGACTGATAGAAATTAAAGCTCCGGATGTAATTATGCGTAACGAAAAACGCATGTTGCAGGAAGCTGTTGACTCATTGTTCGACAATTCACGTAAAGCCAATTCGGTTAAAACCGAATCGAACCGAGCGCTTAAATCACTCAGCGATAGTTTGAAAGGTAAACAAGGACGTTTCCGTCAGAATTTGCTCGGAAAACGTGTTGACTACTCAGGTCGTTCGGTTATTGTGGTTGGCCCTGAACTTAAGCTTAATGAATGCGGATTGCCTAAAGATATGGCTTCTGAATTATTCAAGCCGTTTATTATCCGCAAAATGCTTGAGCGCGGAATTGTAAAGACTGTAAAATCAGCCAAAAAGATTGTTGACCGGAAAGATCCTGTGGTTTGGGATATTCTTGAAAATATACTCAAAGGCCATCCGGTAATGCTTAACCGTGCTCCAACACTTCACAGGCTTGGGATTCAGGCTTTCCAGCCTAAACTGATCGAAGGCAAGGCTATTCAGCTTCACCCTCTGGTATGTACTGCATTCAATGCCGACTTCGACGGAGACCAGATGGCTGTTCATGTACCACTGGGAAATGCTGCCATTCTGGAAGCACAATTGCTTATGCTGGCTTCGCACAACATTCTGAATCCGGCCAATGGCGCTCCGATTACCGTTCCTTCGCAGGACATGGTACTTGGATTGTATTATATGACCAAAGGCCGTAAATCAATTCCTGAGAACCCGGTGAAGGGCGAAGGTATGATTTTCTATTCTGCTGAAGAGGTTATTATCGCATACAATGAAAAGGTAGTTGACTTGAATGCATACATTAAAGTACGCATCAGACAACCAGAAGATAATTTTGCCACAGAAAAACTGATTGAGACCACCGTTGGACGTGTATTATTTAATCAGGTTGTTCCGGTTGAATTTGGTTACATCAATCAATTGCTCACCAAAAAATCTTTACGCGATATTATCGGTGATGTGATGAAAAAGACTGGAACTGCTAAAACTGCCCAATTCCTTGATGATATTAAGAATTTAGGTTACACTATGGCGTTTAAGGGAGGTTTGTCATTTACCTTAAGCGATGTTATTGTACCTGAAGTTAAGGAGGAACTGGTGAGTCAGGCCAATGATGAGGTTGAAGAAGTAATGAATAACTATAACATGGGATTCATTACCAACAACGAACGTTACAATCAGATTATCGATATCTGGACACATACTAATTCAAGGTTGACTTTTACCCTTATGGATAGTTTGTCGAAAGATAAGCAGGGATTCAATCCAGTGTATATGATGCTTGATTCTGGTGCCCGTGGTTCGAAGGAGCAGATTCGTCAGCTTTCAGGAATGAGGGGACTTATGGCAAAACCTCAGAAATCTGGAGCCACTGGCGGTGAAATTATCGAGAATCCGATTCTTTCGAACTTTAAAGAAGGCCTTTCGGTGCTCGAGTATTTTATCTCAACGCATGGTGCCCGTAAAGGTTTGGCAGATACTGCACTAAAGACAGCGGATGCAGGATATCTTACTCGTAGGCTTGTTGATGTTTCCCAGGATGTTGTTATCACTGAAAGTGATTGCGGAACCCTTCGTGGTTTGACAACTACCGCTCTCAAGAAAAATGAAGAGGTTGTTGAAACACTTTACGACCGTATACTTGGCCGCGTTACCCTGCACGACATCTACCATCCTCAAACCGGCGATATGATTGTTGCTGCCGGCGATGAGCTTACCGAAGAGATTTCGAGGGTTATTGAAGATTCACCCATCGAAACGGTTGAAATCAGGTCAGTACTTACCTGTGAATCAAAGAAAGGGGTTTGCGCCAAATGTTATGGCCGTAATCTGGCAACCGGTCGTATGGTTCAAAAGGGCGAGGCTGTGGGAGTTATCGCAGCCCAGTCAATTGGTGAGCCTGGAACTCAGCTTACCCTGCGTACCTTCCACGTTGGGGGTACTGCATCCAACATTTCAGTATCATCGCGCATCGAGGCCAAATATGACGGAATACTCGAAATTGATGAGCTGCGCTTTGTTGAATATGAAAATGCAGAAGGCAAAAAGTACGATATCGTTATCGGACGTTCAGCCGAAATGCGTATAGTTGACCGGAAAACAGGTATAGTATTGGCATCGGCACATATTCCTTATGGAGCCAACCTTTACTTCCGTCAGGGCACCGAAGTTAAAAAAGGTGAGCTGATCAGCGACTGGGATCCTTACAATGCTGTTATTCTCTCTGAGGTACATGGTAAAGTTGTATTCGATAATATTATAGAAGGAACAACCTACCGCGTTGAATCGGATGAGCAAACTGGCTACCACGACAAAGTTATTATTGAATCGCGTCAGAAAACCAAGAATCCGAGTATCCGCATTGTCGGAACCGATAACAGTGACCTGAGGGTATATGACATTCCTGTTGGTTCACACATTATTGTTGAGGAAGGCCGTAAGATAAAGGCCGGCGAAATTCTGGTGAAGATCCCGCGTGCCATTGGTAAATCGGGCGATATCACAGGTGGTTTGCCCCGTGTTACTGAATTGTTTGAGGCACGTAACCCATCTGATCCGGCTATTGTTGCTGAAATTGATGGTGTGGTTTCGTTTGGTAAGAAACTCAAACGTGGAAACCGCGAGGTAATTATTACCTCAAAAACGGGCGAAGAGAAGAGTTATCTGGTTCCGACCAGTAAACAGATTCTTGCTCAGGAAAACGATTATGTTAAAGCCGGAACACCTCTTTCAGAAGGAGCTATGACCCCAAGCGACATTCTTGCAATTAAAGGTCCTATGAAAGTTCAGGAATATATCGTGAACGAGATTCAGGAAGTTTACCGTTTGCAGGGTGTAAAAATCAACGATAAGCATTATGAAGTTATAGTTAGACAGATGATGCGCAAGGTTGAAGTTGCTGACCCGGGTGACACCAAATTCCTTGAAGGTGAATTGGTTAACAAGATTGATTTCCATGATGAAAACGACTGGATCTTTGGTAAGAAGGTGGTTGTTAATCCAGGTGATTCAACCAACCTTAAACCGGGTCAGATTGTAACAGCCCGTAAGCTGCGTGACGAGAATTCACTGCTTAAACGTCGGGATAAGAAGCTAATCGAGGCCCGCGATGCTCAACCCGCAACAGCTAAACAGGTACTTCAGGGTATAACCCGCGCTTCGCTGCAAACAAAGAGCTTTATCTCTGCTGCATCATTCCAGGAAACCACTAAGGTGCTCACCGTTGCTGCCATCAATGCTAAAAACGACGATCTTCTCGGATTGAAAGAGAATGTAATTGTTGGCCACTTGATTCCTGCGGGAACTGGTCTTCGCGAGTACGACGATCTGATTGTCGGGTCGCAAGACGAAATGCAGGTATTGCTTGCTTCCAAAGCCGAAGAATTCGAAGCATAATTAACACTCGAAACGGCAGGCTCTAAACCTGCCGTTTCTTTTATATAAAAAACACAAGATGAACGATAACAAACAGAATCAGATCAACATCGAACTTACCGATGAAATGGCTGAAGGCATTTATTCTAATCTGGCAATTATCACCCATTCGAATGCCGAATTTATCATTGATTTTATTAAAATGATGCCGGGCGTGCCTAAAGCCAAGGTTAAATCGAGGATAATACTTACACCTCAGCATGCCAAAAGGTTGATGAATGCACTGCGCGAGAATGTTTCAAAATTTGAGGCGGTTCACGGTCCTATTAAGGAAACGGACAACAGCATGCCGTTTACACTAGGTGGCCCTACTGCGCAGGCCTAGTATAATACATCTGAAAAAAAACCGGAGCAGGATCTCCGGTTTTTTTATTTTTGAGAGCAGCCTATTTATTGTTGAGTGCTCTCTCCATAGTAGCCCGGGTTTCTGCATTGGCCAGATAAGCCTGTATTGCCTCACGGGCCGGAGCCGACAATTTCGGGTTAAAATACTGCGAGGCCTGGTACAATAAACGGGCATAATTTGCATCCAGATAATCCAATGCCTGTAATTCGCGTATGGCATTTATACGCGTTTCAAATTCAAATGCATTTGTTGAATAGTCAATGAGCTCATTCAGATGTTCTTTGTTTCCATTTTGTATTGAAATCCCGAGCCAGGCTATTCTGATATTTCTTCCTCTCCAGCCGGTTTCTGCAGCTGTGACCGAAAGCCAGTGTGCTGAATTTTCGGGCATAAAGGCGCAGAGCAATCTGAGCGTTTTTTCTACATTTACATAATCCGGATCGAATAGCAAGTGGCGTACCCTGGCAGTATCGGCCGGAGAACGCATTATCATGTTCTCAATAGCAGCACGCCTGATCAGCGCATCAGGATGACGGAGAGCTCCGGTGAAAAATTGCTGACTCAGATTGTTGGTGTCATCTTTGAGTTGTGTAAGCACTTCCCGAAAGATAAACTCATCCTCTGATTTACCAGCAGATTGAAGTAAATAAGTTCGTTTACTATCAATTGGAAGTTGCCGCATCGCTGTGAGCGCTTCATACCTGTCGATAGCCAGATCTGCCTGAGTTGCAGCTGCCCCAAGCTGTGCCGGCGAGCGTTCAAAATTCATGCGTTTAAGCAATTTATTGCCCGAGTCGAAAACAATGTATTTTACCTCACTTTTGTCTGTATGTCTGATATTTACCAGAGTGTCGTTACCAGTAAGAGCCAGCAGGTAGTTCTGTTTTGTGCCGTTCGAATAAGCAACAACAACATCAGCATGTACCCGAAACCTGCCGGTAACCAGACCTAATGTTTGTATTTGCCTGATATCGAGTACTGTTATGTCGCTATTTTGTAACGAATCAGGCAGGCTGATGCTGAAATTGGGCTCACCTCCTCTGAAAAGCCATTGGTCGAAGAACCAGTTCATAGGGATTCCGGTTACTTCATAAAAAGCTTTGATGAAATCGTGGGAAGAGGCCTCTGAATATGCAAACTTTTTCAGATAATGCGTCATTGCCTTTTTGAACTGTGAGTCGCCCATTTCGTTTCGAAGCATATCGAGTACCAGTGATCCTTTTTGATACCATCGGAACGATCCGGCACGTGAGTGGGCTAGCGGAAAATTGTCGGTTAAACCCTGATCAAGAGCTTTTTTCATTTCAGTAAGTCGTTCACGCTGGTACTGACTTTCACCGAAGAGACTTCTCTCAAACAATTTGGCATAATACGTAGCCAGGCTTTCGGTTAGCCATACATCTGACTGCGGCTCGTGGGCAATATAATTGCCAAACCATTGGTGTGTTAATTCGTGTACATTAACATTCACATAATTTCGCCCCCACCAGCCACGCTCATCAATAGCCAGATAGTCGCCAAAAATGGTAGCCGTGGTTGTTTCCATGGCTCCGTAAAGATAATCGGCAACCGGCGCCTGACGGTATAATTCCCAGGGATAAGCTACACCCAGCTCTTTTTCAAGGTAGCTGAACATAAGCTGTGAATATCGGTAAGTGGGCTCAAAATGTTCTTCCTGGTCGGGGTAGTACCAGTATTCAAGCGGTAATCCTTTGTCGGTTTTCAGTGTGTGGTAGGCGTATTTGCCTATTACCAGTGCCGTTGAAAAAAACGGATGTGGTTTTAACATGGTGTAATGCCATGTGCTTGTTCCGTTTGTATGGTTGATCACATCGGTTCTGATCCCGTTTGAGTAAACCATGTAATCACTGCTGAATGTAATGAAAAGGTCAACCGTAAGGCGATCGCTCAAATAGGGCAGCCAACCAAAGGGGCGGTGAGCCCATATCTGCCGCCTCATTCTGAATGTTGAATCGCTCCAGCCGATAAAGTAAGGCTCATCGGTTCTATCAGACCTGTAAATAATGGAAAGTGTGTTTCCGGTTGGAGTCAACGGCAGATTGGTAACATTGACATAAATCATACTGTTTTTTTGATTCCATGTAACGGCATGGCTATTGATTTGAATAGCAGATGGAGTTAATCCGAAAGCAGGAAATTTTAAAGTATCGTATGTTACTCTGAGAGTATTGAACGTGAATGTTGCATTTCCAGAAACAGTTCTTGATATGGTGTCAGGTGTAATATGGGCTTCGAGATGTGTAACATCGATTAATCTTGGTTCATAAGACTGCCCCGGATCAGCATAGTAAGTAATGGTTTTGGGAAGATTCTGGGCAGATGCAAGTAGTGTCAGGAGCCCTGCAACAATCAGGTAAACAATTTTTTGCATAGGTTATTATTAAATATTCATATACCTAATAAGCCGGCTTATCAATCATATCCGGACCTGATCCAAGAAATGCTAAAACAGTTGATCCGAAAAGAATTAGTATCGCTATAAACAATACAATCAAAATGCCGGAATAAATCAGCACGGCCTTCGCCCAGGCCGACTTTGAAGGGTTTGTGCTTTTGCTGAAAGCCCATACAAATAGCATTACCACATTTATTACGGGAATTGACACCAGCAGCAGGGTAATAAGCCAAACAGCCGTTGATACATGAGGTATGTTGTTGTTTTCAGTTGTTTTCTCTACTGCCTGAGGTTCCATGATTTTTAGCTGGTCTTTTCGTTTAACCGGATTATATGAAGCCGCCTGTAACCTGCGTTTACAAGATGTTTAAATCCTTTAAATCACCCGGTGTTCTGAACAAATTTAGTCAATTTTCGAACAGCCGGTCGTATAAAAAGAAGCTGTTTGAAACAAATGCCCTGTATTTAAAGTAATTTTGCAGTAAATAAACTTCGGACTAATATGGATATTTCAACATATTTTGTTGCTGATGCTCCTGTCTTTACATGGGTTATCCTGCCGTTGCTCATTTTTCTGGCACGTATCAGCGATCAGACCATTGGTACACTGCGTCTGATTTTTCTTTCGAAAGGTCAAAAGAAGCTAGCCCCATTTCTGGGTTTCTTTGAAGTAATTATCTGGCTTTTGGCTGTTAGTCAGATTATGAAACATCTCGATAACGTTCTGTGCTATGTAGCCTATGGAGGTGGGTTTGCCATGGGTAACTATATAGGGATGGTTATTGAGGAGAAATTGTCAATCGGCACCGTGCTCATCCGCATTATTCCTAAAAAGGATACCAGTGAGCTGATAACATACCTGCGCGAAAACAATTACGGAGTTACCTCAGTAGAGGCTACCGGAGCAAAGGGTAGGGTTGATATCGTGTTTACCATAGTGATGCGCAAGGATGCTGAGCATGTAATTTCAATTATCAATCGGTTTAATCCGAATGCTTTTTACACCATTGAAGATGTGAGAACAATTAATGAAGGAATATTTAAACCGGCCGGTCGTGGTGGTATTTTTGGTAGTTTGCAATTTGGAATTAAAAAGAATAAGTAGTAAAATTTTGAATTTGAACAAATGTTCATAATTTTGTTGGTAAATAAATCAACGTCAAATGCCCCGACCAAAGCGTTGCCGACACATTCACCGACCACCAGTTGCTTCAGGTTTCACACCGTTTGGAATATCTTCGGGTGTTAATGGAACTATCACGCTTCTGCTTGAGGAATTTGAAGCACTGAGGCTATCTGACTACGAAGGGATTCCGCAACAGGAAGCCGCTGACAGAATGGATGTATCGCGCCCTACTTTTTCGCGTATTTATGATCAGGCACGGCAAAAGATTGCCCGTGGATTTGTTGAAGGGCTCTCGATTGTGATAGAAGGGGGCAATGCTGATTTTGACGAAAAATGGTTCAGGTGTAAATCATGTGCTACAGCGTTTTCTCCGCCCGATAAACAGGATTTAGCTATTCACTGTCCGGTTTGTCGAAGCAACAGCATCGACAATTTCAGTTTGAATGCAGCATTGGAGCACGCCGACCTTAAACCCAGACCGGCTGTTCATCAAACAGGTTACTGCATTTGTCCTCGCTGCGGTCTAAGGGTTTCGCATCAATCAGGAATTCCATGCAAGAGTCTTGTATGTACCTCATGCGGTTCGGGAATGATAAGTGAGCATCATCCGATTGGCCCTTCGGGGAGGTAGAATTAATCATCAATGCCATGCTTGATCATATTGCCTTACCTGTAAATGAAGATGAAGACATTGATTTGTTTTACGTTAACATCCTTGGGTTTGAAAAGGCATATCATTTTGTGGTAGGGCCCCCGGATTCGATAAAACTGTTTGATGAATACAAACCCATTACTGTGCAGGTAATGCAGCGCGATGCGCTTAAACTGGAGCTTTTTCAGCTCAGTCTTAATCAACCGCATAAGGGCTATCAGCACATCTGTTTAAGAGTAAATGATCTTGAAAATACCATTCAAAGGCTTTTGGATGCAGCTTATCTGGTTACAATAGCCGACCGCATCACGCATAAGGTAGCTTTTACAAGTGATAGCTGCGGAAACAGGTTTGAGCTTAAACAAAACGAATTATAACTGACAAAACATTAACTTAAATAGAATCGAATGAAAAGCAATAAGAAACTTGGGATTAACTCCCGCATGATTCACAGTGGCGAATTTGAAAATCCACTGGGGAGCGCCACGGTGCCGATTTATCAGACATCCACTTTTATTTTTGAGAATGCTGATCATGGAGCCAAATGCTTTTCGGGCGAGGACGACGGGTTCATTTATACCCGTATAGGCAATCCAACCATCCATGCCCTGGAAACGCTTGTAGCCGATCTTGAGTCGGGATGTGGCGGAATTGCAACATCGTCGGGAATGGCTGCTGTTAACACCATTTATATGGCTTTGCTTTCAAAAGGTGACCATATGATCAGCTCGGCTGCCGTTTACGGTCCTTCGCGTGTGGTAATGGAGCAGCACTGGTCACGTTTCGGCGTTGAATCATCGTTTGTGAATACCGCCAATCTGGCCGAAATTGAAGCTGCCATCAGACCAAATACGCGCATGCTCTATGTTGAAACTCCAGCCAATCCAACCATGGATATCACCGATCTGAAAGCATGTGCTGATCTGGCAAAGCGCCACAATATGCTGCTGATTGTTGATAATACTTTCAGTAGTCCTTATCTGCAAAGGCCTTTAGAGCTTGGCGCTGATGTGGTTTTCCATTCAATGACCAAATTTCTTAACGGACATGCCGATATCGTGGCCGGGATGATTGTTGCAAAAGAAAAGACGCTCGAAAGCAAACTTCGGAGTATGATGATTACTCTGGGTTGCAACATGGATCCCCATCAGGCTTATATGGTAATCAGAGGCATTAAAACGCTCGGAATTCGCATCGACAAGGCTCAGCAGAGTGCTATGAAAATTGCTGATTTTCTTGAGAATCATCCGAAAGTTGCCTGGGTAAAATATCCGGGATTGGCATCCCATCCACAACACGAACTGGCCAAAACCCAAATGGATGGATTTGGCTCAATGATAAGTTTTGAATTGAAGGGCGGACTGCCTGCTGGTAAGATTCTGATGAATCATGTGCAGGTAGCCATACTTGCCGTATCGCTTGGGGGAGTTGAAACATTAATTCAGCATCCGGCTTCAATGACACACTCAAAAGTATCGCACGAAGCCAAGCTGAAAGCCGGAATTACCGATGGACTAGTCAGGTATTCGGTTGGTATTGAAGATGTTGATGATTTGATTGAAGATTTGGAGCAAGGGCTGGCTTCAATCTGAACTGACTGAATGTAAGCTGTTGTAAAGCCATAGCTGGCAAAACCTTCATAAATCCGGGTTAATAAAACTACCTCAGGAATTTCCTTTCAAATTGCTTGAATCAGAAGCGGCATTTCATCCATGATATGCCGCTTTTGTCTATCTTTACATTTCAGGTTGGTTAGCATATGATACCTTTAATTAAAAATGGCAGATTGCAGATTTTCAAAATATTGCCATTGATTCTTCTGCTTTTCACAACGCAATTGATGGCACAAAAAGTGGGCCTTGTTCTCAGTGGCGGCGGCTCAAAAGGAGTGGCCCATATCGGTGTAATCAGAGCACTTGAAGAAGCTGAAGTGCCCATCGATTACATAGCCGGTACTTCGATGGGAGCAATAATCGGGGGGTTGTATGCCGCAGGTTATTCGCCCGACGAAATGGAACTACTGGTAACTTCGCCTGAATTCTATTACTGGCTTTCGGGTAAACTTGACGATAAATACACCTACTTTTTTAAAAAATCAACGCCCGATGCTTCGTGGATTGATTTTAAGTTCAGGGTTGATTCTGTAGTTACTCCATCGCTTCCTTCCAATATCGTTTCGCCGGTGCTGATGGATTTTGCTTTTATGAAAATATTTGCTGGTGCTACAGCCACAGCCAACCGCAATTTCGACAGTCTTATGGTTCCATTCAGGTGTGTGGCTTCTGATATTGCCCGCACCGAACCGGTTGTTCTGAGCACTGGCGATTTGGGCACAAGCATCAGGGCTTCTATGACATTTCCGTTTTATTTTAAGCCTATCCGCATCGACGGTAAACTGCTTTTTGATGGAGGGATGTACAACAATTTTCCTTCAGACGTGATGCTTAACGATTTTTTCCCTGATATTATCATTGGAAGTCAGGCTGCAGCTAATTATGCTGGGCCTGTTGAAGACAATGTGATTTCGCAACTCCAGAATATGCTCATGCTCAAAAGTCAGTATTCGGTTATTTGCGACAACGGAGTGCTTATTAAACCCAACCTGAAAAAAGTAAATGTGATTGATTTTAGCAATACAGCTGAGTTTATCGACAGTGGCTATGTTGCTACAATGCGTCAGATTCCTGAAATCCGTGAGTTTGTTGTGGATAGGGTAACCAAAAAGCAAATAGATGAAAAGCGGGCAGCATTCAATCAGTCAAAGCCGCCGTTGTTAGTTGGTAATTTTCATGTTTCGGGACTTAAAAGCGGGCAGTTTGAATATGTAAACCGTGTACTCCGTAAAAATGCATTTAACGCTGCCAAATCGGGCCGGCAGGCGGTTCCGTCGATGTTAAGCCTTGGTATGATTGAGCCGGAGTACTTTAAGCTTTTATCAGAAGGTAAGATTGATGATATTTATCCACAACTTGAATTTAATCGTTTGTCGGGGTTGTACGATTTGTACCTTAATATCAAAAGTCATAACCAGGCATTGGCTTCAGTAGGAGGGGCAGTTACCTCTACCGCGGTGAATGAGCTGTTTTTGCAGGTGCAGTATGACCGGTGGAATAAAAATTCGTTGCAGCTAAAAGCAAATGCTTATTTCGGGCGATTCTACAACTCGGGCATGTTATCGGCACGCCTCGATTTCCCAACGCTCACGCCTTTTTTTATAAAAGCGGAATTTATTTATAATAAGTTTAATTTTTTTAAAACCAATACCTATTTTTTCGAAGACGAAGACCCGTTTTTTTTGGTTGAAAGCGATAATTTCGGATGTTTGTCTGTAGGTTTACCCTTTACCAACAATGGCATTTTTGCATTTAGACTTCAAACCGGCGATAACCGGGATGATTATTACCAGACAAACCTTTATACCCGCGCCGATACCCTCGATCGCAGCCGTTTTGAATTTACTTCTCCCGGTTTTTTAATGGAGCTGAATACCCTAAATCGTAAAGAATATGCCAGCAGCGGGTCAAGGTTTAGCTTTGAGGCAGGTATGGTATATGGAACCGAGACCTTCAAGGCCGGAAGTACCCTGCCTGACCTTTCCGATGAAAATCACCGGCACGCCTGGTTTCAGTCGCATCTTGAATATGAAAACTATTTTGCACGTTTAGCCGGATTTAAAACCGGATTTTACGGGCAGGTGCACTTTTCTACGCAAAATTATTTCAGCAACTACACGGCCAGTATACTTGCTGCCAGTGCATTTCAGCCGGTTTCGGAGAGCAGAATCAGATTTATGCCACAGTTCAGAGCCAACCGTTACATTGCAGCCGGCTCCAAAAACATTTATTCACTCACAAAGAATCTTGACCTCAGATTAGAGTTTTATGCCTTTATGCCAACGCGTGCAATCAGGCAAAACATGCTCAACCGCGAAGCGGTAGCGGCCGACGGTATTCGCGTATGGCCTATGGCCACTTCAACTCTGGTATATTTTAGCCCGGTAGGCCCACTTAGTGTAAGCCTTAACTATTTTAACGACGAAGCAAATCCATGGTCATTCTTTCTTAAGTTTGGATATCTGATATTCAATAAACGTCCGTTTTAAAACTATTTGCTTTGCTTATTTGTAGCCTTCAGGGCATAAGGAATAAAAAAATAATTATTACCTTTGCCTCCCTGAAAATCAATCTGAACCTAAATAACTGAACTATTAACAGTTTTAATTCTGCCTCCCTGTTTCCGGCCGTTCGGCCAATTCCGGTAAATCAGTTTCTAATTGTAGTATCCGGCACCGGTTTAATTTCCGGAACAAGAAGGAATGCCTGCTTAAACTAGTATTAATCATTCATTTGAATTCCCGATGGAAACTAAAGATCAATCCAATCAGAATCCTGAGCCTGTTGATAACAATCAGGAGGAGAATGCACTTCCCGTTGAAGAAACGGTTGAGAATACCCTGAGCGAAACTGTGGTTGCCGATGAAACTGTTGCAACTGTTGAACCGGAGGTTGTTGATGCACCGGAGCAAGAAGATAAAGTTGTTCCTGCTGAACCATTAAAGGTTGAAGATGCAGTGTTTGAAACCCCTGCCTTACCTGAGGTTGCCGAAGAAACTGCCCCAGTGGCTGAGGATTCAAAGGCTGTAGAAGTTGTGTCAGAAATTGTTGCTGAAACAGAACCTGAAGTACTAGAAGAAGTTGCTACAGTGCCAGCTGTTGAAGATTCGACCGTTGAAACTTCAGAACCTAATACAGAAACACCTGTCGATACCGCTTTGCTCAGTCTTGATGATAGTGCTGATGATGAAGAAATTGAATCGGATGATGCAGATGATCATGGAGAGGTTGAAATTACTCCGCAATTTGACGGAATGGACCGTGAGCAACTGGTTGAAAGGCTAGAGGAACTGGTTAAAGATTCGGATGTTAATACCATCAAAGCTTCGGTAGGACTTATCAGGCTTGCTTTTCTCAAATTAAACAAGGAATTTAAGCAGGAGCAGTATCAGCAACTTGCTGCGGCTGCCGAAGAAACTGAAGGTGATGAACCTGCAGAAGTTCAACCGGTTGAAGATGACGCTATTGAGGAACGTTTTAAGGCTGCCTTTAATATATACAAGCAAAATAAATCGAAATACAACGACGAGCAGGAAAAGGTAAAAGTACAGAATCTGGAAGCCAAAAATCAGATTCTTGAGGAGCTCAAAGTGCTTATCAATTCAGAAGAGACCCTTAAAAAGACCTATGACGAATTTAAAACCCTTCAGGACCACTGGAAAACCATTGGCATGGTTCCTAAGGGCGAAATTAATACCCTGTGGCAGAACTATCATTTCCTGGTTGAAAAATTCTTCGATAAGGTTAAAATTAACAAGGAGCTTAAAGATCTTGACCTTAAAAAGAACCTTGAAGCTAAAATTCATCTTTGTGAGAAGGCTGAAGAGCTTTTGCTTGAAACATCCATCATTAAATCTTTCAAACAGCTCCAGCATTATCACGAAGAGTGGAAGGAAATTGGTCCGGTTCCGCAGGATAAGAAGGACGATTTATGGGAGCGTTTCAGGGGTGCCACCGATAAGATCAATGAGCGTCGCCGCGAGTATTATAACGAAATGCAGGAAACCCTTGAGCAGAACTATGCTGCTAAGGTAATTTTGTGCGAGAAAGCTGAGCAGCTTCTTACTACCGAAGCCGATTCGATTAAAACCTGGCAGGATACCACCAATAAAATTACCGAACTCCTTAAGATATGGAAAACCATTGGCCCTGCTCCCAAAAAGCAGAACAATGAAATATGGTCGCGGTTTAAAGCTTCGCTTGATGGTTTTTTCAACACCAAAAAAGAGTACTTTAATAAGCTGAAGGAGCAGCAGATGCACAACTTCAACCTGAAACTCGATTTATGTGTTCAGGCTGAGTCGCTGCGCAACAGTACCGATTGGAAAAACACCAGCCGCGAATTGATCAATCTGCAGAATGAATGGAAGAAAATAGGGCCGGTGCCCCGCAAACAGAGTGATAAAATCTGGAAACGTTTCAGAGGAGCCTGCGACGAATTTTTCTCTGCAAAATCAGAATATTTTAAACATGTTTCGAGCCATGAAGATGAAAATCTGAAGCTCAAGCAGTCGCTTATCGAGCAGGTTAAGCAGTTTGAAGTAGGCGACGATCGCAACCAGACAGTTGAAACCCTCAAGGATTTTCAACGGCAATGGATGGAGATCGGCCATGTTCCCATCAAAGAAAAGGAAAAGCTTCAAACAGAGTTTCGTGCGCTTATCAACAAGCATTTTGAGAAACTCAAAATGGAAAGTATGTCGATGGGCGCGGCTAATTACCGTAGCAGGGTTGAACGTATGACCAAAGATGCTCCGGATGCAGGCCGTATTATAAGTAAGGAACGTAACTTTGTGCAGGGAAAAATCCAGCAGTTACAGGATGATATCAAACTATGGGAGAACAATATCGGCTTTTTTGCCAACTCCAAAACTGCCAATTTGCTCAAACAGGAATTTGAAAAAAAGATTGAGAAAGCCAAGGAGGAGCTTCAAATGCTTGAAGCTAAACTCAAAATGCTTCGCGAATCAAATCAATAGTAAAAACGCCGGCTTAGCCGGCGTTTTTGTTTCTTAAACCTTGGCAAAAACTCGTTGCAAACACTCAGGGCAGAGCAACAATTTAAAGCCGGAAATGTTATAAATTTATAGGTTGCAGGGTGTTGATTTTACGCCCTGTTAATTTGAACAATTTCACACAAGATTCTATGAAAAAAGTTCTCCGGATTACAGCCATAGTGCTGCTTGTGCTCATTGCTGGGTTAATTACTGCTCCATTTATTTTTAAGGGAAAAATAATCAGGCTCATCAAACAGCAAGCCATTGCTTCACTCAATGCCAGGCTTGATTTTTCAGGGGCCGGGTTATCGCTGATCCGAAGCTTTCCCGATTTTTCGCTGCGCCTCGACAATCTTTCTATATCAGGTATTGATAAATTTGAAGGGGATACCCTGATTGATGTACCACAATTGCGGGTAACCATTGGCTTGATGAGTATTATCAATGGTGAAAGCCTCGAAATAAAATCGGTGAAACTGGATAAGCCAGTAATAAAACTGTTGGTGCTCGCCGATGGAAGTGCTAACTGGGATATTGCTAAACCATCGGCCGATTCATCAGCCACTGCCGACACTGTCACCTCAACGTTCAGAGCAGCGCTCAAAAGTTTAACCATTCAGGAGGGTTCGTTTGTTTACGACGATGCCACACTTCCAATGCGCTTCGAAGCGAATGAGGCCTCGCTTGAAGTAAGTGGTGACCTTACAGCTGATTATACCGATTTGCTGACCGATATCACTATAGGGAGTCTCACGGTTGATTACGATGGTATCAGGTATCTAAGCCGGTCGACAGCGCAATTGAAATCCAAAATCGGAGCTGATCTGGCTGCTTTTAAATTTACCTTCCCCGATGCAGCTCTCAGGCTGAATGCTTTGGATTTGCTGGCTTCCGGGTATTTTGCCATGCCCGACAATGGCTATGATATGGATGTAAAATTTGGAGCCATTAAAAACGATTTCAGGGCATTTCTTTCTATGGTGCCGGCTGTTTATGCCAAAGATTTTGAGCAGGTGCAGACCAAAGGAAGCCTGTCTTTAAAAGGGTTTGTTAAGGGATTGTACAGCGATAACAGCATGCCGGCTTTCGGGCTTGATATTGCCATTGCCGATGCTATGTTCCGCTATCCTGATTTACCGCAGCCTGTTGAGAATATTGCTATGAAAGCGTCGGTGAGCAATGCTACAGGCGACCCTGATGCTACCATAATTGATATTCCTCAGTTTCATTTTGAAATGGCCAAGAATCCGGTGGAAATCCGTTTGTATGCCAGTACTCCGGTTAGCGACCCCTACATAGATACACGCATTAAAGGAAAGATAAATTTATCGGACGTCGGGAAGTTTTATCCCCTTTCGGCCAATGATGAGATGTCGGGCATTTTGGATGCAGATCTTGAGGCTAAAGGTAAATTGTCGGCTATCGACCGCAGGCAGTTCGATCAGTTTTTTGCCAGGGGTTCTTTCATGGCTGCCAATGTGGTTTACAAAAGCAATACATTGCCTCAGAAGTTAACGGTTACTGAGGCACAACTAAAGTTAAGTCCGGCATCAGCCGAACTTCCGGTTTTGAAGGCAACGATTGGTCGTAACGATTTTTCAGCCACCGGTAAAATCGAGAATCTACTTGCCTACTTTTTCGATAAAGGTGATCTCAAGGGCTCGCTCGAACTGAACTCAAACTATCTCAATATCAATGATTTTATGTCCGGAACTACTGATGGCACATCAACTGATACTGCTGCAGTTGGTATAATCGAGGTGCCCGGTGGAATCGATTTTGTGATGAGTGCCGGATTGAAGCAATTGGTTTATGATAATCTGGATATGAAGAATGTGGATGGCACACTCAGGATTAAGGATAAGAAAGTTGTACTGGAATATATACGCATGCAGGCACTCGATGGAGCCATTGGGGTAAGTGGTATTTATTCGACAGCCAATCCAGGTAAACCCGAAGTTGATTTTATGCTTGATATAAAGGATGTTGATGTAAAACAAGCCTTTACCACTTTTAATACCATGGAAAAACTGGCGCCAGTTGCCGGCCTGGCCTCGGGAAAAATAAGCACGCAACTAAACCTGAAAACTGATCTTGATGGAAATATGATGCCGGTGTATAGCTCGGTGGAAGGAGGAGGTAATTTAAAATCGCCCTCACTTACCTTCAGCAATGTCAATACCTTCAGCCGCTTGGCAGATGCCCTGAAAATAGACAAGTTTAAACAGTGGGTCATTGAAAAAGTGAATCTTTCGTTCGAGATGGTTGGCGGAAAGGTATTTGTTAAGCCTTTCGAAACGGCTCTTGGCAAATCAAAAGCAAGTATTTCGGGGTGGAATTCGTTCGACGAAACCATGGAATATACAATGAATCTTGCCATTCCGCGCAGCGAATTTGGCGGTGCAGCCAACAATGTACTTACAGGACTGGTGAGCAAAGCCAATAAAAAGGGAGCTAGTTTCAGCTTGGGTGAAACCGTTCCGGTGGCTGTTCTGGTATCGGGAACCGTAACTAATCCTAAGGTGTCAGTTAGTCTGAACAACCTCAAAGGGAATGTGGTTCAGGAAATGAAACAGCAAATAACCGAATCTATACAGCAAAAAAAGGAAGAAGCTGTTGCCAGGGTGCGCGAAGAGGCTGGTAAATATATTGAAGAAGCCAATGCGCGGGCTCAACAAGTACTTGCTGATGCGCAGAAACAAGCTGATAATTTAATGAAAACGGCCAACGAATCAGCTGCCTCCATACGTTCAGAAGCCGATAAGCGAGCACAGCAGCTGATTGCTGAGGGAAAGAAAAACGGACCTATCGCCGAAATGGCAGCTAAGAAGACCGCCGAAAAGGCTAAAAAGGAAGCCGATACCAAAGCTAATCAGTTGGTTGGCGAAGCTCAGAAGCAATCAGACGCAATTATGGCCAAAGCCCGGCAGGAATCGGATAAAATTGTGCAGGACGCCAGAGATAAGGCTGCAGAAGGGAAATAATACTTTGCTTGCGTATTTTTAATTCCCTTCTGCCAGAGACCTTAATTCAGGATTGTTGTTCAGATACTCTCTGTCTCAACAATTTTAGCCAGTAAGTCGCTGTACGGCACAATCAGGTACTTTTTGCCTTCAAAATCTATTTCAGTTCCGGCAAACTTGCGGAACAGAACTGTATCTCCGGCTGAAATTTCGCTGTTCTCGATATTGCCTGCGGCAATTACTTTAGCCGTTTGCGGTTTTTCTTTGGCAGTATCAGGTATAATAATTCCGCCACTAGTCTTCTGCTCACCGGTTGGCTGGGTCCAGTCGAGCAATACATTTTGGTTGAGTGGTTGTAATTCTTTCATATAAAAAAGTAATTGTTGTTTTAATAATTCATTCTGAAACTACACACTATGTCTCTGTAACTCCACGGGCTATAATGTGTGTGCTATGCGCGAAATTTTACCCGTTGATATTCAGCAATCGGTTTATCCTGGCTTTGTCAAACCCTACCACCATTTCGCCATTTATTTCTGTTTGCGGCACTCCTGTTTGTCCGGTGCGGTTAACCAGTTCACGCGCCCTTTCGGGATTGGCTGATACGTCAATATCTGTAAAATGGATTTTATGTTGGCGCAGGTAATTTTTAAGCGTGGTGCACCACGAGCAGGTTGGAGTGCTGTAAACGGTTACACTGGGCCCGCCGGAAGCTCCGGCACTGGCCTGATACAATTGGTTCTCGATCAGGTTTCTGTAATAAGACGCTGTTTGACAACCCTTGATGATGTTGCGCAGTTCGGTTTTTTCAAAAACCAGTAGCGAAGGGACAGTGTCAACGCCATAGGCCGGATGTATGTCCCTAACCGTGGTAACATCCGCTTTAAGCACCATAGCTTCCTCAACGGCAGCGGCAGCTTCTTCAGTATACGATTCAGCACAGCCCGAAGTGGCTGAGTTGCTCTTGTACAACAGCAGGAAACTGCGGTCGCTGTTGCCAAGGATGCTGTTTAACTCACTGAGCGAATAAATTTGCGTTGTTTTCATGCTTATTTTTTTTCTGCCATGCTCAATTTTAATGCCATTGTCAGTACAATGACGAATTTTCCTGACAAAGATAGTGATAATTAAGCGATTTATACAATTATAAAAATCAGGTAAAATGTCAGTATATGACCTAATGTGACGAAATGTCAGAAAGTGATGCTTCCTGAAAGGAGTTTTGCTATCTCGAAAAGGGTTTGTATTCGGGTACAGGGTTGTTACCGCTAAAGAGCAGTTTTCTTGAGTCTGCTGCAAACTCCCTTAACTTTTCAAGTGAAGAAGCATCTATTGTTGTGTCGTTTTCAAAAGTTGTAACCGGCAAGATATAGTATTGTTTTTTGCCTTCTTCATAAGGTGTATAAACCCATGTCAGGTGGTACGCCGGGTAAAGTACCTGTTTCTGATTCCATGACTTTGATAAAGTAAACTGAACCATTGCTCCGCCATCTTTAAAGCGGTCGCGTTGGTTGGAAACATAATTTCCAAGTGAATAGACCGTAAGCTGATCAGCCTGAAGCGAGTCATTTTTTTGCCGGTATTCCAAGGGTTGCAACACATGCGGATGCGACCCGATAACCACATCGGCGCCTGACTTATGGCAGAGAGCAGCCAGTTGTTGCTGGTCCTTGTTGGGATGTGATTGATATTCGATACCCCAATGCATAAATACTATAACAAAATCAGCACCCTGCTGCCTGGCATTTTTGATTTCGGCAGCAATCAGGCTGCTGTCGATACGGTTAACCATGGTTGGCTCATAAACCGGTAACCCATTGGTGCCATAGGTGTAATTGAGCAGTGCAATGGTAATATTGTGTTTTCGCAGAATAAGCGGATGATGCATGTGAAAGTCGGAACTATCGCGGAAAGTTCCTGTGCGCAGTATACTCAAGCTATCGAGAACCCGGGTTGTTCTCAGAAGTCCGGCTTTTCCGCGGTCGCAGCAATGGTTATTGGCAGTAGCAAGTACATCAAACCCGGCATCGCGTGCGGCAGCAGCCAATGCATCAGGTGCGCTGAATTGCGGATATCCGGTGTAAGGTTTGCCGGCCAGCGTAACTTCGAGATTCGCAATGGCAAAATCGGCAGCCGAAACTGTGGATTTTATATACCTGAAACAAGGCTCATAATTATAGGTTGAGTCGGTTTTATTCCAAGCGGCATCAATTTGCGGGCCATGCTGCATGATATCGCCGGCAAACAGTAATGTAACTGTAGTGGAATCGGGTGCATTTTGCTGGATGCCGGGAGTTACCTCTTCGGAGAAAGAGGTAATAAGTACCGTTAACAAAACCAAACCTGAACGAATTACTTTCTGAATCATGAGCCTGAATCAATATCCATACTGTAAACCAATCTGCCCCCAGAAATGTTGCCTGCCCTGCTTAAATTCGCGACTAAGGTAATATTGTGACAGGCTGATGCCCAGTTTCCGGTATTGCACAAACAAGCCCAGGTGCAGTGCAGCAACTAGCCGCTCAATTTCATCGGGCTTAAGGGCATACAAATTATGTTTGTTGAACATTCCGCCCTGTAATGTGGCATCGTAGGCTACTACGTTAAAGTCGAATCCGCCGCGAATACTATATTGCCAGTTGGCGGCTTTTGCTTCAAGCTGAGAGTAGGATTCAGGCAACGGCTTTAATGTGGTAGCATGCCGGCCATACGAGCCACTGAGTCCGAATGATGCATTGTTATACAAAGTTCCGGCCTGTGCTTTGGCAGTTGCAAAAAGCTCATAAGGCAGCCTGTTCGTGAGTGCTTTCATTGCACTTACCGAGTAGGTAATAACTGGATCGTTCTTTATCTGAGTTTCCCATCCCAATGGTTTGTCGTTGGTGGGTATGCCAGTATGTACAGCACTTTGTAGGTACCGGCCAAGAGCGGCATCGCCAATCACACCGGCATCAACTGATGAGACTATCTGAATGCCCTTTAGGGCACTTTGCGAGCATTGGCTGTAGCGCACAAACAGGGTAGATGCATACGGGCGGTCGCCCGAAAGTGTAGGTTCCTGCTTGGTGGTGTATGGAGTATACATGCCATGATGCAGGCTTACCGAAGAACTTACAATGCTGTTTCGGCGCAGCGAAAGCATGATTCCTGACAACAAACGACCGGATAGTGAAGGAGAAGTATATCCTAACACAACACCATTGGTATAGTACCGGTCGGTGTTAGAGAACAAGTCATTATCAAAAACAAGCCAGAACCGGTGGCCCGGATCAATGTAACTGTTCACTACCCTATATCCGTCGGGAAGTGACCTTGCCGGAGGCGGAGTCTGACCCGGCGGAATCCACAGTCTGATTAGGGGCGATTTAATTGCCTGTAATCCTGATACCGATTGAGCATAGTGAGGAACTTCCACCGGAGAATCAGTTTCAGTAGTCTCTTTGGTAATTCTTGATAATTTTAATCTGGCTTTGTTGGGTTCCCGGGCCGGGCTTTTACCAGTTTTTTCAATGACTTCGGATGGTTTGAGCACACGCGGTGCATTCACTCCGTCAAATTGTATCAGCTTCCAGGGGTCTGACGACTTACGCAAATCAATGTCAACAACAATGCCATCGCTGGCTATAAACCTGAATTTAGCAGCAGGTCCCGACCATGTTTTAATATTTCGTTCACAGGCCAATTGTCTTAATTCTGAATTGTATCTGCATTTCAGATCAGCCAACGCATAATATGCATTATCGCCCATAGTCTTGCGCATTGATGAAGCAAGACTGTCGTCAGGATATACAAAGAGCCATGTTGGCCGTGTGAAAACCTCTGATATTGCGGCAGACTGATTTATAATGGCCTGATGATCGGGCAATACCCTGGTATCGCGCCGGCATGCAGCCGGTACGAGGCATCCAATCATCAAAATGATATATAACAGCCTGGGCATACCTTTTATTCGCTTATACTAACCAAAGTAACAACAAAATTAAGGTATTTATTTGCAATCCGGTATTTCTTGCATCCTAAGGTCTGAATTGAGTTTCATAATATTTCATGGCAGGGCATTTTTACCGAGCCAACAGTAAATCAAACAGATGCTATACTTCGGGAGTATTGCTAGAAGATTATCAGGTCTCTTGTGCTAAGGTCAAGAAGTGGTATTCAGATAATTTCAGAAATTCGGTTTATTGATTAAGATGGCATTGAAATCAGGTGCTATGGCAGAGCCGATTTTGTTTAATTTCTTACACGAGGTATTGCGCTTCTTATTCTTAGCTATTCTTTATCAATCAATTGGGCATAAATATGATGCTTTAAAACTTGACATTTAAACATAATTATATTACCTTTATATGTTTATATTTCCAGCCCAGGTTTCATGCTTTAATCCCCTATTGTATGAAGAAACGTGTTGACAAATACCGGAGATTTTTAAAAAAAGCGCTTGCGCTATCCAGCCTTATATTATTGGCGCAGTTTGGATTTTCGCAATATGTGATTTATGTAAAAGTGTATTTTACTGATAACTTTATATTTAATGATGGATATTGGGTTTACCGCGATACTGTAAACAACGAAACCGATAGTATTACTCTTACCGGATGTTATCATGGTTTTATACCACCTACGCCGGTAATTAATGATTATTGGGAGTACTATAAAATGAATTTTCACAGCCATAGTTTCAACACCGACTACAATGAATACATTGTTACCTATATCTGGAAGCGGAACGGAGGAGGACAGTATGGCGAATTGGGGCAGCCTTTGATGCTGATTGAGCCCAATGCTCAATACCCCTCAGTGGGCAGCGGATTTAATGGCTTTGAAATTACAGCCATTCTTGACAGTATTCAAATAGGTGATAATTTATTTTATGATGTAGTTGTATCCAGAATTTATGCTGATCAGCAATACCAGCATGAGTTTGATTATACTACCGACTTGTATTTTGCACCCCATGTGGGAATTGTGCGAAAATCGTATACTGATAGCAGCAATGTTAATCATTGCTGGGATATTGTTAATTGGCAGATAAATGTGAACACCGCTACACAGAATGTACCTTTGCCATCCAAAGTCAGTGTATTTCCCAACCCTGGTCACACTACAATTACAGTGTATTGTGAAGGAATGAATCAGCTTTACTGTTATGATCTATCCGGAAGGTTGATATTACAAAAACGCTGTAATTCAGATATGGCTGTGATTGAGACCTCTGAATTATTTCCAGGAGCCTATCTTCTGAAGGTTATTACCGGTGAATCAGCTATCCTAAGGAAAGTTATAATCGAATAAACCAACTTCCGAGGTTTTTATATCTATTGTAAAGTGTACGTAGTTTTACTATCCGGGAAACGACAAACCAAAATGATGTTATATCAATTGGTAATATCAACGGTCCAGTCGCCGGGTTCGGTAATTTCGAACTCGAAACGAACATAAATAGTCGATGTATGAAGTTTATTGGTGGTTGTGTAAGTGAGTTTTATCGTTACCGGGAATGTAATGCCGTCGTATCCGAACGATTGTCCCAGGTGTGTATCATACCCTGAAGTGGATGTTACCTGAAGGTTCGAAATTTCAGCATTGCGCGAACCGTTCTGGTAAATATTGATCAACACGCGTTTGCGCTCGGGGCCTGCATTCACAAAGGTATAACGGTCAACTCCTTCGCGGTATTTAACCATGGGTTTGGGCACAACAGGTCCGGTGTACACATCATTTACCCAGTTTCCATCCTGAACAGCTTCAGCGCCATTGTCAAGAAATACATAGCGTCCTGTGCCATTGCGTTTACCTTCGCGCCAGAATCCTGCATAAATTTCTCCGGTCGACCATTTATAGGTGCCTTTGCCATCCGGAAGACCGCGTTTAAAAAATCCTTCATAATGATCGATCCCATCGGCCACACCCTGACCGTGAGCAAGCCCTTTTTTACAGCCACCGGTATAGGCTGATGAAATGCCTGGAAGCAGCACCTGACAAGGCGACTGGGTTTGTGCTGAAAGTTGTGCAAGAGCTAACGCAAAAACAAAGACAACGGAAATGATTTTTTTCATAATCTAAGCAACTGGATTATGTAAAATTAGTGCTTTTTGCAAGCGCTTTCAACTTTACTCATTCATTTTGTGCTTGATTGGTCTCAAAATCTGCAAAATAGTCGGATTAATTCATTCTGTGAGCCATAAAATCTGAAAAGTTAACCTCCTATTATGATGGTTATTTCTTCAAAACAGGGGCTTTGCGGTGGTGTGTGGCCTGCTCGTAGGCGAAGGCTATTTCGATAAGCGTTGGCTCACTCCATGCCTTCCCGAAAAACGAAATTCCTGCCGGCAGCCCTTCAATAAATCCCATAGGGACTGTAATGTTTGGGTAACCGGCCTGGGCCGCAGGCGATGAGGTGCCTAATTGATATGCGTCGCCGTTAATGGGATCGGTGACCCATGCGGGGCTGCCTGTAGGCGCAATAATGGCATCCAGATTGAGTTCGGCCATCACTCTGTCAATTCCCTTTTCGCGCCGATTGGCTAGCATAGCGCTCAGGTCATGCTGGTATTCGGGTGATTGGAGGTCGCCTTTAGCAGCAGCCATTTCGAGGTAGTGCTGATTAAAGTACTTTAATTCAATGCTGTCGTTTTTGTTGAAAGCAATCAGATCGTCGATATTTTTGATTTTCGCACCGGGGCCGAGTGATGCAAAATAACGGTTGAGCCCGTCTTTGTATTCAAAAAGCATAATATTGAATGAGAGTGCATCGGTTTCGGGAGGCGAAATCTGGTCAACTTCAACCACTGTTGCTCCTTGCTTTTCCAGATCGGCAACGGCTTTGCGAAAAAGCGAATCTACCTTGTAGTTTACGCCCAAAGATTCTTTATAAATTCCGAGTCGTTTTCCTTTAAGACCATCGGATTTTAAAAATTGTGTGTAATCTGTGAGCATGTGAGCACTTCCGGCCAGCGTTTTGCTGTCGGCAGAATCTACGCCGGTAAGCACGCCCAGGCAAATGGCAGCATCAGTTACATTGCGGGCCATAGGGCCTGGTGTATCCTGTGTCCACGAAATGGGTATAATACCATTGCGGCTGAGCAATCCCACCGTTGGTTTTATACCTACGATACCGTTGATATGCGAAGGGCAAACAATAGATCCGTCGGTTTCAGTGCCTATAGCGATTACACACAAATTTGCCGAAACGGCGACTCCTGATCCGGAGCTCGAGCCGCAGGGGTTGCGATCAGGGTCATAGGGATTTCGGGTTTGCCCGCCAAGACCACTCCATCCGCTGATGGAGAGCTCGCCCCTGAAATTGGCCCATTCGCTTAAATTGGTCTTACCCAGAATCACAGCCCCGGCCTGGCGCAGTTTTTGAACAATATAGCTGTCTTTGAGCGGGAATGACTGTGCAAGTGCCCTTGATCCGGCGGTGGTTGGCATTTGGTCGCGGGTGTCAATATTGTCTTTTATCAGCACTGGTATCCCGTGAAGCGGGCCCCGCAGGTGTCCTTCCCTGAGTTCCTGATCGAGCCCGGCTGCAATATCTAGCGCTTCAGGATTTAATTGAATTACCGAGTTGAGTTGAGGGCCGTTTTTATCAATAGCATCGATACGGTTGAGGTATACCTGCACCACCTCAGTAATGGTAAATTTGCCATTTTTGTAGCCATCATGCAGGGCTGCAATGTTAATTTCAGAAAGAAAAAAGGCCGGATTTACGCTTGAATCCGATTGCTTATGCTGAATTCTGCTGCACGATACACCAACAAGAATAAAACCACTGAGCAATAAGGTTTTGATGTAACCGTGTTTGGTCGTATTTCTCATACATGGAAATTTTGTGCTTGTTTCAAGCAAGATACTTAGTTACAAATATACATTTATGTATTTGAAAATCTGAACAATTGTTTACAATGTGTTTTTATTTATCGGGCAATTCTTCCATTTGGAAGAAAGTTTTATCCCTGAAAATGCCCGGGAAAATCGCTATTATCAATCAAATTGTAATTTAAAGGCAAAATGTGCTTTAATCAATATTAAGTTTTAATATCTTTGACTTCAGATGTTGTTTAGTACTTATAAGTTGGTCATCATTGCAAGGTATTAACTAATGAGGATGATAGTCTTAAATTCCCACCCGATGAAAATCTTTTTTGCCTCTCTTTTTATCCTGGTTTCACTTTTTGCTTCGGCGCAAATTCATGCCTTAACCGAAACCGGTGATGAGGTGATATTATACAACGATGGCACATGGGCCTATATCAGCGACTCATTGAATTTACCTACCGAGATACCGGTGAATACAACCCTGTTCGAAAGGGATAAAAAATCCACATTTCTTGTAAAAAGTAAAAAAGTGAATGTAGGTGTATGGCTTGATCCCAAAAAGTGGAGTTTCACCCGCGAAACTGAAGAAGGAGCCGCTGAATTTAAGCTTGAGCGGAAAGGCGAAGACCTGTATGCGATGATGATTACCGAAAAGGTTGAAATTGCGCTCGAAGACCTCAAAAGTATCGCACTTCAGAATGCCCGATCGGCTGCGCCTGACATCAGCCTGATAAATGAGGAGTTCAGAACAGTGAATGGAAACCAAGTTCTTATGATGCAAATGGAAGGTTCCATCAAAGGCATGCATTTTACCTATTTCGGATATTATTTTTCAGCAGAAGGTACTACCGTTCAGTTTCTTACCTACACCGTGAGTGATCTTTTTGAACAATATTACAATGATATGGAGCAGTTAATCAATGGATTTGTAGCAATTAACGAATAAGGCTCCCAATAAAAATAGAATCTAAATTTGACTGGCTGTATGAATCCTGAAATTCAGTTGGTGATTCTTGAAACGCAGCGACTTCTGCTGAGGCAGGTTACGCCTGGCGATAAAAACGAAATATTTGCTTATCGGTCTGATAAGATAGCCAACCGGTACCAGGGCTGGATACCTGAAACGCCTGAAGATGTGGAAGCATTTATCCATAACATTGCTACGCAAATCAATATTCAGGGAACCTGGTTTCAATTTGTAATTATTGAAAAGAATTCCCTGGCTATTATTGGCGATCTGGGTATACACTTCTTCGACCACGAAAACCTTCAGGCTGAATTGGGCTGCACATTGCGAAAGGAAGCTCAACACCTGGGATATGCAGTAGAATCGATTGCTAAAGTAATTGATTATCTGTTCATTGTACTTGCAAAGCACCGGATAGTTGCTTCTGTTGATCCTGGTAATAAACCGGCTATACGAAGCCTCGAAAACATAGGATTCCGCAAAGAAGCGCATTGCATCTCCAGTTTGCGCATCCGCGGCGAATGGGTTGATGAATTATTATTTGTACTTCTTGATACCGAGTGGGCAACACACAGGCAGAATCAATCCGGGTAACAATTAATATTGATTAATTATATCGTTATCTTTTGGTCAGTTTTTCAGGTATATAAGTGCTTGTTTTGCAACATGCTGTGCCTGTAATCCGGTATATGTTCCCAACAAATCCTGTTTTCAGATGTTGAATCCAGTGTATTGCTTCAGTTTTATGAATTAAAATCAGCCATATGAGCGAAAGATTCAGCGTATACTCAGGATATTTTTACCGGTTGCTACATTAATCTCCATGTTTTTTGTTCCGTGGGTTTTGGTGAAAGCCTGGATAAAGCCACTGCCCGCAACAGTGCAGGAACAGGTAAACGAGGCCATTCCCCTGGGATTTGATGGTATTGTAGTTTATATTGATAAAGCAGGGCAACCTCCTGCATTTTAAGCAGCAGGCTTCAAAAACAGAGAAAAGCGGATACCAGCCGACCCGCATGCCTTGTTTAAGATTGCGAGCATTGGTAAATTATATGATGCAGTGGCTATAGCCAAACTTGTGCATGACGGAAAAATATCGCTCGACAGCTCACTGGCTTTCTACATGCCTGAATTGAAAGGTAGAATTGAATATGCTGATAAGGTAACCCTGCGGATGCTGGTTCAGCATCGCAGCGGGATTCCTAATTTTACCGATACACCTGATTTTTGGAGTCATCCGCCTGAAAATGGCCACGAAGCGCTTAAGCTTATTCTTGATATGCCCGCCGACTTCAGGCCGGGAAGGCATTATGCATATTCAAACACCAACTATTTGCTGATCTAGTAAATTATAGATAGAGTGCTCGGATACCCCAAATTTCAGTTTATTACCGAAGAAATTCTGAAGCCACTCGGGCTCAGGCATACTTTTGCATCGATTCACGAGGTGAATATGGATGATTTGATGAGCGGATACTATGTTGGTAATAAAACAGATATTAAATTGGTTTACTATGGATCAATGGTTGCTACTGCAGAGGATGTCGGTGTTTTCATGCGCGCACTCAACGATGGCTCTTTGTTTGAAAAAGGTGAGCAGGAAATTTATTCTTCCATATACAAATATAACCATACCAGATTGATTCCTGGCTATCAGAGCATTGCCAAATACATCAAGAATCATGATATGGTAGTTGTTCAGTTTACAAATACCACCAATTTTAATGGTTATACATGGAATTTATCGGTGATTGTTTTCAATCGTATTGTGAAAATTCTTCGTAAGAGAACATCTTAATCACAGGATAATATGCAAATAGCTGAAAGATTCTATAAATTCTTTCAGTGTTGTGCTATATTATCAGTTGCTGGTTTCTTTTAAAATCTGAAAGAATAAACACACCAGTAATCTTAACTCACCGGAAAACAAAAGTGAATATCTTATGAAAAACCTGAACTCTCCACAATTCGTTGCCGGCATATCGCGGCAGAGTGCTGCATTTACAGCCGGAATAGATTATTGCTGATGGCGATAATTGCCCCGATTGTCAATTTTTCTATTCTGCAACCGCTCTTCGTTAAAACAGATGTTGCTTCAACATTCAATGGCATAGTTTCATCAGAAGCTGGCTTTCGCATGGCCATTGGTGGTTTTTTGCTGGTAGCTATGCTCGATATTCTGGTTGCATGGGCTATGTATATTTTTCTGAAACCTGTATGTGCAGCCTTGTCGCTGCTCGCTGCATGGATCCGGCTTATTTATGCCGGTATCTTAATTGTAGCATTATTTTATCTGCTTTCGGCCCTGCAGTGGATACATACCAGCGGCAATTTACCGGCAATGTTTCCTGATCAGATTCAAACCCAGGTTTATTTGTCGGTTGAAGCCTTTAATGCCGGGTGGGGATTGTCACTTATAGTTTTCGGATTTCATTTGCTGGTGCTTGGCTTTTTATTATATCTGGCGGGTTATATGCGGCGAATTCTCGGATTACTGGTTGTTTTGGCATCGTTTGGTTATTTGACAGATGGATTTGGCAGGTTGCTTTCTGTAAATTATACTGCCAATATATCTATGGTGACTTTTATTGGTGAAGTCGTTCTTATTTTCTGGCTGCTGATCAAAGGCTGTAAAATAGCAGACCCTTCGTTGGTCGCAAAACGTGAGTAAAATAAACCCATTTGATTATTTTCTTAATTGTGGTAGGTTGCAGGTTTGCACGTTGAGAGGTGAAGCATTTCAGAAATCGGCAGCATGCGCATCATATTACTGAAATTCAGACACTATCTTTGGAAAATCATTGGTTAGCAAAGTTGAATTAAAAGCCCTGGTAGCAATGCAGTTGAGGAAATTGATGAATACCAGAATTTTAATATTAGCCCCTTGCTGATTTAGTGCTCATTTTTACGATATTTAATAACTCCAACTATAACAAAACAAACCATGCTCAAGCAGAAGTTGATAATATCTATTGCCGGAATTATATTCATCTCGGCAAATTGCAATGCTCAGTTGTATGATTCGGTAAACTTCGAGCAAACCTCAAACACCATATGGATTGACACAACCGGTAATCCTCTATGGCAAACAGGTGCGCCTGAAAAGTCGTTCTTCAATGCACCTCACGGAGGTTTGCGGGCGATGGTAACTGACACATCCAATGCTTACCCGGCAAGCGATACAACATCATTTATATATACCATTCGGGCTCCATACACCTATACCTGCTACACCACCATGGAATTCTGGCATAAATTCGATACTGATACCCTTACTGATGTGGGACTGATTGATATCTCCTACGATGGCGGCAATTCCTGGGTTCAGGCAAAGGATACAGGTGATATTATGCCCTGGTATTCATGGTTCTGGTGGGATTGGGATCTGCACGAATCAACCGGTGAATACACTCCGCACCAGTTGGTTATTTCGGGCAAATCAGATGGCTGGGTGCTCTCACGATTCAACTGGCAATGGTTTATCCCGGTCAAAAGTGATACCATCATTTCAAATCCCGACAGCCTTATGGTGCGTTTTACCTTTATTTCCGATGGAATTGATACAGGAAAAGAGGGTTGGATGATCGACGATATTCTTACTGTATCGGCCGACTGGCAGGGTTGCAGCAGTGTTCATTACCAGGAACTTCCGGGGCAGCTCGCAGTGTTTCCAAATCCACTCAGCACACAGGCAAGTGTTGTTCTTAAGCAACCTCTTGATAATGCAGAGTTGTATTTATACAGTATGTCAGGGCAAATTGTGCAGCATAAAACCGGACTGCAGGGAACAGCATTTCCTTTATCCGGAACTCAACTGCTGCCAGGCGTTTACGTTTTGATACTGAAGGATCGCAATAAAAGGTTTGATCCCTTTAAAGTGATTATTTCAAGGTAGATTCAATATTTTAAGCGCTTAAAACTATATTTTATGAAGAAATATCAGGTGTTATTATCAGCATTGCTGCTTCTGGTAGTTGAAGGCTTTGCCCAGCGTGATAATTACTTAGTCGCTCCTTAAAATAGATATAAACAATTGAATGTCAATAAATTAATTTTATTTTTCTATTCTTTTTAATGCAGGAATTTGTATCTTTAATGCATAAAACCCTGCAAATAATGATAGGAA
>Ga0172371_10000063_pt1 | contig 133255 bp, 125 predicted proteins | sample Lak12m_FD_114543 | JGI IMG/M metagenome (GOLD analysis project Ga0172371, IMG submission 114543) | Freshwater microbial communities from Kabuno Bay, South-Kivu, Congo - kab_022012_12m | ecosystem: Environmental > Aquatic > Freshwater > Lake | place: Democratic Republic of the Congo...
GAGCCCGATGTCGAGGGGAATCGCGCCGCGGGCTGGGCGCGACTACTCAAATGCGCGGATGGGCTGACGCGAAGTCGCGTTGCGATCAATCCCGGCAAGAGCGCGGACCGGATTGAATTGTTCTACAAGACGCAGAACTACGCCGATCAGGGACGGGCGTGGTTCGACAAGCTCGCAGGAGCCTCTGTCGTATTCGCAGGCCGGGTGCTTTCCGATCCCAAGGGCCTCATGAGCAAGGTGTCGGCCGGTGCCGTACCGTCCGCCTCCGCGGCTCCGGACTTGCCTCCTGAAGCGCTGGCGGAAATCGTGGAAAAGGTGCTGCGCCGCATGTATGCCAATTGGAGTGACGAGCCGATCCAGGCCTTGGGCGGCAAGACACCGCGCCAGGCGATCGCGACGCCGGCCGGGCGCGAGCGCGTGAAAGGTTTGCTCAGGAGCTATGAAGCCGGCGAGAAGGAGCAAGCCGCGGGACAGGGGCGCCGTGTGGTTTCATATGACTTTCTCTGGCAGGCGCTCGGAATGGATCGCTCCGTGGAATAGGCTCCTGATCGCAACAACGAGCGTTTCGATTTCGTCCATGCAACTAGACATATTCGAGCACAGCCGCAATGTGATCTTGCGTAATGCGGCCATCGATGCCTTGCGCCAGCGCGACGCGGCAGCTTGTGCGCGGGCGGTGATCGCGCTAGACGCGGAGTACGGCGCTGATCCCTTGCTGCCTGCTCTGGGCATACTGTGCGGGCGATTGCGTACGGCGATTCCAAACCCGATTGCACGTGAGGCCGCCATCGAGATTCTTCGCGGAACGGAAAGCGTTGTTGCGCCGGCGGCGAATGCGGTGTTCGGCAGGGAGGCGCAGGCGTGGCTTGCCGCTCTTTGGGTCGAATTGGCGGCGGCCATCTCCAATTTTCCGTTCGATTCCAGTAGCGAAGCATTGCATGCCGCACCTTTGCTGCTGCGCGCCGGACAATGGATGGACGCTGCCGCGCATATCGAGAATATAGAGTCCTGGCGACGGCAACCTGCGCCCTTGGCCTGGATGATCGAAGCCCGTTGCCGATCGAGCGGCTTTGACGCAATCTGGCCGCTGCTGGCCGAACTTTCCTGGATGGACGCGTGGCGCGCGCAGACTCTCGCGTCGCGGCTGGCCTTGCCCGAGTTGGACCGGCTCCTGCGCGGCTTCGATGCCAATTTCGAGGGTGAGGGGACGCGGGACGATTTCGCCTGGTTTCCGGTCTGGGCGCTTATCGCCGACCGCAGACGGGCGGAGGGCTTGCGGCTAGCCCAGAACGGCGCCAATACGCGCCCGGAGCGTTGTGCCCGCATCGTGCTTGGCCTGCTTGCGCTCGAACGCCAGGGGCGCCATGCACAGCTCGTCGAGGGCCGGCGCAAGCTGCGCGAGGAGCATTCGGCGCTGTTCGCCCGCTATATGCAAGACAGATAACGCTGTCGGCCGCTTGTCCCATGTTTAGGTCATTTGCTAACGGGGTCAAACAGGGGCACGTGAAAGCGCTCAAAGTCGCGGACGTTTCTGGTGACGACGGTCAGTTTGTGCTCAAGTGCGCTCGCTGCGATCATGGCGTCCTCATAAACCGTGTTCGACTGTCGGTGCATCAGTTTTGCGCACAACCGAAAGATTGCGGCATTCATGGGCAGCACGTTGTATGCCGCAGCGAGCTGATCGGCCCACGCTTCAATTTCTGCCGCCTTGACGGCGTCCTGTTCGCGCGTGATCTCGATGCCGGCCTGTATTTCGCCGAGCGTTACCGCGGAAATGTGGAGATCGGTTTCGGGGATGCTTTCGAGCCATGAGACCACCGCTTCATGCGGACGTGTCCTGCGTAGCTCGGACACGATGTTGGTATCGAGGAGATACATGGATATTCTACAGTGCCGATGTCGGACGACGTCGAGCGTGTCCGCGTCTTGGTAGTGCAAAGTCCGCGCGGCCGAAATCGGACAGCAGCAATGCCTTGAGAGAAGGGCGCGCAGCGTCACACATTCGCTTCCATTCCTTGATGGGTACGAGAACTGCCGTCTCCGCGCCGCGTCGGGTAACGATCTGTGGACCGTCTCTTACACAGGCGTCCAGCAACTCGCTGAAACGGGCTTTTGCGTCTTGCACCGGCCAAGCATTCATCGAGGTCTCCAGTAACCAGTTAGATGACTAGTCTATATCAGCCATTATTGGCATGCAGGCTGCTGACAGGAACCATCTCGGAACCTTCCTCTTCAGAGTAGCTGGACATTTGATTCGAATGACTGGATTCTCTGAGGGCGCCGGATGCGCGGCCCGGGATTCGGTGCGAGCTTGACGTTGTCATTTATCGTATTACAATGTTGTAATGCATTACATGACACTCGACCAGTGATCAAGGGGTTCCGCCATAAGGAGCTTGAGCGCTTCTTCACCAAGAGCGAGCGTAAAGGCATCGACACCAGGCAGGCGGACCGTATTCGCCGCATACTTGACCGGCTGGATGCAGCCGTCAAACCATGAGGACATGGATCTACCTGGCTACAAGTTCCATGGCCTCGTCGGTCGCTTGAAGGGGTTCTATGCGGTCTCTGCCTCGGGAAACTGGCGCATCACGTTCCGCTTTTCTCAAAGCGATGCAATCGATGTGAATTTGGAGGACTACCACTAATGAAGAGCTTACGCGATTCGATGCGCAGACCCACTCATCCGGGCGAAATGCTTCGCGCGGATGTCCTACCTGCGCTGCACATGACACAGACCGAGTTTGCAAGGCGACTCGGCGTGAGCCGCTTGAGCGTGTCCGATCTACTGCTCGAGAAGCGCGGCCTCTCTGCCGATATGGCCGTCCGGATAGGAAAGCTGACGAACACGTCGCCGGAAAGCTGGCTGCGCATGCAAGAAGCGGTCAATCTCTGGGAACTTGAACAGGATCCGAAGCGTTATCGGCACATCGAACCGATAGCCGCGTAATGGGCCATAGTAGCGGCGTAACCAGCGTAGCAGAGATGTAACTCAGTGAGGTAAGCCCCGGCCGGCGGACTCACCAAGGTTTGACATCACCCGCCATACGCGTTCGGATGCAGGAACGGCCAGGGCGAGGTTTCCGCGCCGGGCTCGCCCGGCACTTCGATCAGCACCGGCCCTGATTGCGCGAATCCTTTCTCCAGCGCCGCCTTGAGTTGGGCGGGTGTCTTCGCCAGATAGGCGGTGGCGCCGAAACTTTCCGCGAGCTTGACGAAGTTCGGGTTGGTGAGCGCGGAGCCGATTTCCCGCCCCTGGTAGACATTGCGCTGGTCGCGCAGCACATTGCCGTAGCTCGAGTTGTTGAACACGATGGCGACCAGGTTGATACTGTATTTGACCGCGGTCGCGAGTTCCTGCACGCCGAACATGAATCCGCCGTCGCCCGCGATCGAGACCACCGGCTTGTCCGGGTTGGCGATTTTCACGCCGAGCGCGCTCATGAAGCCGAAGCCGACGTTGTCCTGGTAGCCGCCGGTGACGAAGGTGCGCGGCGCGTAAACGGGGAAGCCGAAACGCGAGGTAAATCCGACCTGGGAGATTTCCTCGACGAAAAACCCGTCCCGCGGCAGCACCTCGCGGATCACGTCGAGGTAAGCCATCTGCGGCTGCACCCTCTGGATCTCCTGCCGGAATTGCGCCTTGAGCGTCTTGAATTCCTCTTCCCGCGACGGCCGCGGCGCCAGCGTCGCCGACAGCGCGTCGAGCAGCGCGCGTGCGCCCAGCTTCGCGTCGGTGACGATGCCGACATCGGGTTTGACGCGGAACATCTCGGTCGGGTCGATATCGATGCGTATCACCTTGACGCCCGGCGGGATTTTCGCCCAGCGCAGGTACTGCAGCTCCAGCCGGGTGCCGATGCCGAGCAGCACGTCGGTCGCGAGCCAGGGTTTGTAGCCGGCGCCGCAGGAAAAACCGTAAGGCGTATCCTCGCCGACGATGCCACGGCCGCTGCGGTGCGAGCTCACCGGCGCCTGCAGCAGCTTTGCCAGTTCCAGCACTTCGGCGCCTGCGCCGATCGCGCCGCTGCCGACGGTGATCATCGGGTTCTTCGCGTTCTTCAACAGGGCGACCGCGCGCGCAATCGCGTCCGGATCCGGTTCGGGCGGCGGCGTGATCTCCATCGCCACGTCGGGATCGACCAGCGCCCTGGCGCCGAACACATCCCAGGGCGTCTCGACTGCGACCGGACGCATGCGCCCGCTCGCCAGCTGCTTGAACGCTTCGCCCATCACGGCCGGGGCTTCGGTCGGGTGATTGATGCGCTCGGACCATTTCGTCAGCCCGCGCAGCGTCGCGAGCTGGTCCGGCAGCTCGTGCAGGATGCCGCGGCCGCGGCCGATATGGTAGGACTGGATGTTGCCGGTGATGCACAGCACCGGCGCGTTGGCCCCGTAGGCCGTGCACAGGGCGGCGCTGGCGTTGAGCACCCCCGGCCCGGGCACGCAGGTGAAGGCGCCGACGCGGCCGGTGGACTTGGCGTAGCCGTAGGCCATGTAGCCTGAGCCCTGCTCGTGGCGGTTGACGATGAAACGGATCTGGTCGCGGCATTCGTGCAGCGCGTCGATGAAGTCGTAAGTGTGCGCGCCGGGAATGCCGAAAATCGTGTCGACGCCGTGGCGTATCAGCGATCTGGCGATCGCCTGGCCTGTGCTGAGTGTTTTCGCCTTGCTCATTCGAATTTTCCCCTTCCATGCTGCAGCGTTTCGCGCCGCCCGCCGGCGGCAAGCGGCCCTCGTGCCAGGACGCAGGCGACGCCGGTACCGCTATCGTATCGCGTTGCCGCGAAAAATCCCGGTGATGGTTCGGGCGATGTCCTCAGGGTTCTTCTTGCCTTTGCGGTACCACACGCGTGCCCAGTTTACCGCGCCCAGGAGCGCCAGCCGGAATATCGACAAATCCATCGAGCGCGCGAGCCCGAGATCGCCGATCAGCCGGCGGAATATCCGTTCGTAGTGTTCGCGTTCCGTTTTCAGGCGCCGCTGCAGCCGTTCCTCGTGAATCGAGAACAGGCCGGTGCCGGTGATCTTGTGGATCGCGTTGTCGCCGACCGCCGCCTCGATGTGCGCTGCGCAGGCCAGTTCGAGCCTGCGCCAGGGATCCGCTTCTCCGAGAATGACCGCCTCGACCCGCGCAATCAGCTGGCGGAAGCCTTCGCGATGCACGGCGATGAACAAATCTTCCTTCGCCGGGAAATAATGATAGACCGATCCCGGCAGGAGGCCGGTGCGCTGCGCGATGTCGCGGATGGAGGTGCCGCCGTAGCCGTGTTTGACGAAAAGTTCAGCGGCTCCGAGCAGTATTTGTCTGCGGCGCTCGTCCGGCGCGAGGCTGTCGGTGCCGGCGGCGCGCGGGCCCGCTGCGCGCGCGAGCTTGCGCGTCACGTCGCCCCGCCGCAGCAGCGCTTTTTGTCCCTCGGTCAGTTCGCGTCCGCTTCCGGCTATTTCCTTTTCCAGGGCCTTGAGCCGCTTGTAGGTGGTTTCCAGATCGTGCTTGCGCCAGATATAGCGCACTCCGGAGATCGAGATGGCGCAGCCGAGCCGGTTCAGTTCCTCTGCCGCTTTTCCTTGGCCGCGCTGCGGATGTTCGCGCGCCTGGCGGAGAACCGCGGCTTCGACTGAAGTTCGTTTGCGCACGGCGTTTCCGCAGGAAGCGCTGATTTCCGCACGCGCTCAGGCGCGCCGCTGGTCGCTCACGCGCAGCACCAGCGCCATGGCCGAGTCGCCCGCGGCACAGCCCGCGAACAGGCCAGTGCCGCCGCCGCGCAGCGCCAGTTCCTCGATGAGTTCGATGACGCTGCGCACGCCGGTGGGTCCCTGCGGATGCCCCCAGATGAGCGAACAGCCGTAGTTGTTCATTTTCTCCAGCGCAAAGCCGGTTTCGCGGTTGAATACGATGTCGTTGACCGCGAACGGATTGTGCGAGGTGACCGCGTCCACGTCCCTGAATTCCAGGCCGGCGGCCTTCAAGGCCGCGCGCGCGGCGGGCACCGGCGCCATCGGCATATGGCCCTTTTCCACGCGCGCCATGCCGAAGCCGAGCAATTCCACTTCAATGTTGCCATCGACCGCGAATTCCCGCGCATGCTCGCGCGTGGTCACGATCATGCCGGCGTTGCCGTCGGCAGGGTGGGTCTGCCCGCCGAAGGTCACCGTCCCGTCCGGCTTCACCGGCTTGAGTTTTGCCAGCGCCTCGGGCGTGGTGTGGAATATGCCTTCGTCGGCCGCGAGCGTGCCGGTCTGCTTGCGAAAGCCGGCATCGGTGATGGGCACATCGACCATGTAGCGACGCTGGAAGGCGCGATCGTCAGCGAGCGAGCGTTGATATTGCGCATAGCGCTGCAGCACCACGTCGTGCTGCTGCTGTGTGCTGATGCCGAAGCGGCGCGCCACGTTCTCGCCGGTTTCGATCATGGCGTTCTTCGCGTGCGGGTCCCTGTTGAAGTTGTCCAGCGTCCACGACTCGGTGATCCCCTGGCCGCCGGGCGCGCTGGCGTCCGGATAATAGACCACCGGCCCGTTGGACATGCGATCGGCCGTGACCACGAGCGCCACCGAGGCCGAGCCGCCGGCGATTTCCTGAGCGGCCATCTGCAGCGAGCGGGCGCTGGTGGCGCAGGCCTGATGCACCGTCGGACCGGTTACGCCATCCAGTCCCATCATGCCCGTCACCCAGGGCAGGCCGTAGAAGCTGCTCGGTTGCGGATTGGTGAGCCCGAGCACGCCGAGGTCTATTTTTTCCATGGGGAAGTTCTTCGACGACAGGAATTGCTTGCCCACGTTCGCCGCCAGTTTCAGGCTGTGCAGGTGCGCGAGCGAGCCCTGCCACTTGGCGAACGGGGTGGACCAGTAAATGCCGTAAGGGATGAATGCGTTAGCCATGAAATGTCGTCCCAGGTTTTGGATTGAATCAATTGGCGCGGCTGGCCTGCCAGGCGGCAAAACTCGAACCGGCCAGGGCCAGCTTTTCCAGCAAAGGCGCGGGCGTCCAGTATTGCGGATCGAGCGTGCGCCGGAATTCGAGGATGCGATCGTAGATCGCCTTCAGGCCGACGCTGTCGGCGTAGAACATCGGGCCGCCACGGTAGCGCGGGAAACCGTAACCCGCGGTGTACACCACGTCGATGTCGCTCGAGCGCAGCGCAATGCCTTCTTCGAGCAGGTGCGCGCCTTCGTTGATCATCCCGTAGAGACAGCGCTCGAGGATTTCCTGCTCGCCCGGCTGCCGTCGCTCGACCTTGAGGCGCTTGCCTTCCTCCCACAGCAACTCGATCACTTCGGGATCGGGCGTGCGCTTGCGCGCGTCGCCGTAGCGGTAAAAGCCGCGGCCGGCTTTCTGCCCGATCCAGCCGCGTTCGTTGAGCATGGTATCGGGGCGATAGAAAGTCGGGTCGTTCGGCAGCAGATGTTTGCGCTCCAGGCGGGTCAGGTGGCCGATGTCCACGCCGGCCATGTCGAATACCGCCAGGATGCCCATGGCCATGCCGAATTTCTCCAGCGCGCCGTCGACCTGCTCCGGCGTGGCGCCTTCCAGCAGGCAATGCTCCGCCTCGCGCGCGTAAGGGTCCATCATGCGGTTGCCGATGAAGCCGTAGCAGACCTTCGCCACGACGCCGGTTTTCTTGATCTGTTTCGCCGTTTCGAGCGCGGTGACCAGCACATCGGGCGCGGTGCGCTTCGCCTGCACGATTTCGAGCAGGTGCATCACATTGGCCGGGCTGAAAAAATGCAGGCCGACCACGTCTTCGGGGCGCGTGGTGACGGCGGCGATTTCGTCGATGTCCAGGGTCGAGGTATTGGTGCCGATGACGGCGCCCCTGCGCACCACGGCATCGAGCCTGGCGAATATTTCCTTTTTCAGTGCCATGTTCTCGAACACCGCCTCGATCACCAGGTCCGCGCAGGCCAGTGCGGCATAGTCCAGGGCGGGGGTGACGAGCCGCATGCGCTCATCGAGCTGTTCCGGCTTGAGGCTGCCGCGCGCGACCGAGCGCTCGTAGTTCTTGCGTATCGTCGCGATGCCGCGATCGAGCGCCTGCTGCGTCGCGTCGAGCAAGGTCACCGGGACGCCGGCATTGGCATAGCACATGGCGATGCCGCCGCCCATGGTGCCCGCGCCGACGATGCCTACGCTCGCCACGGGCCGCGGCTTGACGTTCGCCGCCAGGCCGGGAATCTTGCGCACTTCGCGTTCCGCGAAAAAGAGGTGGCGCAGCGCACGCGCTTCCGTTGCCGGGACCAGTCTGTCCGAGATCGCAGACTCCGCTTTCAGCCCCTCCGCGAAGGGCAGCTTGATTGCGCCTTCGACGGCGTCGAGCAGCGCCAGCGGCGATTGGCGGTTGCGCATGGTCTTGGCGACTTGGGCGCGTTTCGCCGCAAACAGCTCGGCGGCGTTTTCAGCGCCGCGCACTGCCTGATCGCGCGTACGCCGCGGGCCGGCGCTCCTGGCGACGAGCTCGCGCGCAAACGCGATGGCGCCTTCGATGATATCGCCTGCGACTACGGCGTCGACCAAGCCCAGTTCGAACGCTTTGGGCGCAGGCATCGGCTTGGAGGACAGGATCAGGTCGATCGCCGCCTCCAGCGGGATCAGACGCGGCAGGCGCTGCGTGCCGCCCGCGCCGGGAATGATGCCCAGCGTCAGCTCGGGCAGGCCGAAGCGCGCCGCCTCGTGGGCGACGCGGTAGTGCGAGGCGAGGGCAATCTCCATGCCGCCGCCGAGGGCGGTGCCGTGCACCGCCGCGACCACGGGGCAGACGCTGTCCTCGATCAGGCCGAGCACTTCGTAGTAGCCCGGGGCGGCGATGCCGCTGTCGAATTCCTTGATGTCGGCGCCGGCGACGAAAGTCCGGCCTTTGCAGGCGAGCACGACGGCCTTCACCTCCGGCCGGCCGCGCAACTCGACAAAGGCCTGCTTCAGCCCGGCGCGAACCTTGTGGTCCATGGCGTTGACCGGCGGGCTGTCGATGGTCACCAGCGCGATGTTGTCGGAAATCGAAATGCTGACGGCTTCGGCCATTTGCCTGGCTCCTGCTTTGAGGTTTCTCGGACTTGCCGGATCGGCCGGAACGCACCGCCGAAGCCGCAGATTAGCCGCGTTTGACTAACGTGTCAAACGGTTGCCCAATAAGGTACCAGTCAGCCATGGCGCGCTCCGCGCGCGAACCGTGATTGCCGTGCGGATGAAAAGCGCATGCGCACGGCAATCACGGTTGTGGATAGAAGCTCCGGTGTCCGGCTTTTTCCAAGTTCACACGAACGCGAAATCGATGTATAATTCAAACAATCGTTTGAAACATGCGTATACATCCCCATGGCCGATACCGACACCCGCGTGCGCATCCTCGATGCCGCCGAATTGCTGTTTACCGAGCAGGGATTCGAGGCGACCACGCTGCGCCAGATCACCGCCGCCGCCGCGGTCAACCTGGCTGCGGTCAATTACCACTTCGGCTCCAAGGAAGCGCTGATCCGCGAGGTGTTCCGCCGCCGCCTGACCTGGCTCAACCAGCAGCGCCTGAAGGAACTCGACCGGCTGGAAGCCGAGGCAGGAGGCGCGCCGCTGAAGCCGAGCCGGATACTCGAAGTGTTTTTCGGCGTGGCGCTGAACATGGCGGCCGACCGCGAAGGCGGCGGGCGCACGTTCATGCGCCTGCTCGGGCGCACCTATACCAAGCCGTCCGAATTCGTGCGCGGCTTCCTTGCGGAGGAATACGCGGCGGTGGTCGCGCGTTTCAAGGCGGCGCTGATCAGGGCGCTGCCCGACGTGCCCGCGGAGGAGATCCTGTGGCGCTTCCACTTCATGCTCGGCGCCGTGTCCTACGCAATTTCAGGCACCGACGCATTGCACGTCGTGGCCGAGGGCGCACTCGACGACGGCGATGGCGAAGCGCTGAATGCGCGCTTGATGAGTTTCATGCTCGGCGGCCTGCGCGCGCCTTTGCCTGCGCTTCCCGCCAAATCCGCCAAGTCGCCGCGTATCAGGAAGGCGGCTTAGTGATGCAACACCACACTTCGCTGCAGGGGCAGCAATTGAAGTCCATTCGAAGGAGAGAATCATGAGTCAATATGTTGCTCCGTTGCGCGACATGCAGTTCGTGCTGCACGAACTGCTCGAGGTCGGGAACGAACTGAAGCAGATACCCCGGTATGCCGAGGTCGACGCCGATACCATCAACCAGGTGCTGGAGGAGGGCGCGAAATTCACCTCCAAGGTGCTGTTCCCGCTCAACCTCCCGGGCGACCACGAGGGCTGCCATCTGGACGCCGCCACCCATGAGGTGAGCACACCCAAGGGGTTCAAGGAAGCCTACCGGCAGTTCGTCGAGGCCGGCTGGCCCTCGCTCACCTGCGACCCGGAGTACGGCGGCCAGGGCCTGCCGATCGTTTTGTACAACCCGTTTTCGGAGATGCTGAACGCCTGCAACCAGGCCTGGTACATGTATCCGGGGCTGTCGCACGGCGCCTACGAATGCCTGCACGAGCACGGCACCGCCGAACAGAAAAAGCTGTACCTGCCGAAGCTGGTCTCCGGAGAATGGACCGGCACCATGTGCCTGACCGAGGCGCACTGCGGCACCGACCTGGGCCTGCTGCGCTCGAAAGCGGAACCGCAGCCGGATGGTTCCTACAGGATCACCGGCAGCAAGATATTCATCTCTGCCGGCGAGCATGACATGGCCGCCAACATCGTCCACCTGGTGCTGGCGCGCCTGCCCGATGCGCCGGCGGGCACCAAGGGGATTTCGCTGTTCGTGGTGCCGAAATTCAACCCCGCCGCCGACGGCTCGGTGGGCACGCGCAACGCGATCACCTGCGGCGCGATCGAGGAAAAGATGGGCATACACGGCAACTCCACCTGCCAGATGAACATGGACGCGGCCACGGGCTGGATGGTCGGGGAACCGAACAAGGGCCTGAATGCCATGTTCGTGATGATGAACGCCGCCCGCCTGGGCGTGGGCATGCAGGGGCTGGGGCAGACCGAAGTCGCGTTCCAGAATGCCCTCGCGTACGCCAAGGACCGCGTGCAGATGCGCAGCCTGACCGGCCCCAAGGCGCCCAAGCTGCCGGCCGACCCGATCATCGTCCATCCGGACGTGCGCCGCATGCTGCTGACGGCCAAAGCCTACGCCGAAGGCGGCCGCGCCTTCACTTCCTTCGTCGCCTTGCAGATCGACCGGGAACTGCATCATCCGGACGAAGAAGTGCGCAAGGAAGCGGCCGACCTGGTCACGCTGTTGACGCCGATCATCAAGGCGTTCATCACCGACAACGGCTGGATCGCCACCTCCGAGGCGATGCAGGTCTACGGCGGCCACGGCTACATCGCCGAATGGGGCATGGAGCAGTATGTGCGCGATTCCCGCATCAACATGATTTACGAAGGCACCAACACCATCCAGTCGCTCGACCTGCTCGGGCGCAAGGTGCTCATGGACAACGGCGCCAAGCTGAAGAAATTCGGCGCGCTGGTGCAGGCTTTCGTCGAAGAGAACGGCACCGACGAGGCGCTCTCCGAATTCGTCACGCCCCTGGGCGAACTCGGCGGCAAGCTCACCAAGCTGACCCTGGAAATCGGCATGAAAGCGTTCAAGAACCGCGATGAAGTCGGCGCCGCCGCGGTTCCCTACTTGCGCGTGGTGGGCCATCTGGTCTACGCCTATTTCTTCGCGCGCATGGCGAAAATCGCGCTGGCGAAGCTCGATTCCGGCGACGGCTTCTACAAAGCCAAGCTCGCCACCGCCCGTTTCTACTATGCCCGGCTGCTGCCGGAAACCGCGATGCTGATCCGCCAGGCACGCTCGGGTGCCGCGAATCTGCTCGATCTCGAAGCCGAATTGTTTTGAAAAGGAAATGAAACCGTGAGCAATTTCATCGTCAGGAAAGTCGCCGTCCTTGGCGCCGGCGTGATGGGCGCGCAGATCGCCGCCCATTGCGTCAACGCCCGGGTGCCCGTGGTCTTGTTCGACCTGCCGGCCAAGGAGGGCCCCAAGGACGGCATCGTGCAACGCGCGATCGAAAATCTGAAGAAGCTGAATCCCGCGCCGCTCGGCAACAAGGACGAGGCCTCCTGTATCGAGGTCGGCAACTACGACGAGCACCTCGAAGCGCTCAAAGGCTGCGACCTCATCATCGAGGCGATCGCCGAGCGCATGGACTGGAAGCACGATCTGTACAGGAAAGTCGCGCCGTACATCGGGCCGAACGCAATCTTCGCTTCGAACACTTCGGGGCTGTCGATCACCGCGCTATCCGAGGGCTTCGACGCGCAGTTGAAGGCGCGCTTCTGCGGCGTGCATTTCTTCAATCCGCCGCGCTATATGCATCTGGTGGAACTGATTCCGACCGCATTGACCGCGCCCGCGATCCTCGACCAGCTCGAAGGTTTCCTCACCACCACGCTGGGCAAAGGCGTGGTGCGGGCGAAGGATACGCCCAACTTCATCGCCAACCGCGTCGGCATATTCGGCATGCTCGCGACCATGCATGAGGCGGAGAAGTTCGGCCTTTCCTGCGACGTCGTGGACGATCTCACCGGCGCCAAACTGGGGCGCGCCAAGTCGGGCACCTTCCGCACCGCCGACGTGGTCGGCCTGGACACCATGGGCCATGTGATCAAGACCATGCAGGATACCCTCGGCGACGATCCGTTTGCCGCGGTCTACAAGACGCCGGAGGTGCTGACGAAACTGGTGCAGGCGGGCGCGCTCGGGTCGAAGACCGGCGCCGGTTTCTACAAGAAAGTCGGCAAGGAAATCCAGCGCCTGGATTTCGCCTCGGGCGAGTACGTCGCCGGGGGCGGCAAGGCGGACGACATCGTCGGCCGCATGCTCAAAGAGAAGAATCCGGCCAAGCGCATGAAGACCCTGCGCGAATCGAAGAACCCGCAGGCGCAGTTCCTGTGGGCGATTTTCCGCGACGTGTTCCATTACATCGCGGTGCACCTGGAATCGATCGCCGACAACGCGCGCGACGTCGATTTCGCCATGCGCTGGGGCTTTGGCCAGAGCGTCGGCCCGTTCGAGACCTGGCAGACCGCGGGCTGGCAGCAAATCGCGGGCTGGATCAAGGAAGACATCGACGCGGGCAAGGCGATCTGCACGGCGCCGCTGCCGGCCTGGGTGTCGGACGGCCGCAGCGGCGTGCACACGCCCGAGGGTTCCTGGTCGGCTGCGAAGAAGACCTATGTGCCGCGTTCGACGCTGGCGGTGTATCAGCGCCAGGTATTCCGCGCCCCGGTAACGGGCGCCGCCGCGCCCGACGGCGGCAGCGCGGGAACCACGGTGTTCGAGGACGATTCGGTGCGCATCTGGCACCAGAACGACGAGGTGCTGATCCTGTCGCTGAAATCGAAGATGCATTCCATCGGCCCGGGCGTGATCGCCGGCCTGGCCAAAGCCCTGGAAGAGGCGGAGAAGAACTACAAAGGCCTGGTGCTGTGGAGCGCCGATGCGGCCGCCGGCGGGGCGTTTTCGGTCGGCGCCGATCTGCAGGCCATGTTGCCGCTGTTCATGTCGGGCGGGGTCAAGGCGATCGAGCCCGCGGTGGTCGCGCTGCAGCAGGCGCTGCAGGCGATGAAATACGCCAACGTGCCGGTGGTGGCCGCGGTATCCGGACTGGCCCTCGGCGGCGGCTGCGAACTGATGCTGCATGCGGCCAAGCGCGTGGCCTCGATCGAATCGTATATCGGCCTGGTCGAAGTCGGGGTCGGCCTGATTCCTTCCGGCGGAGGACTGAAGGAAGCGGCATTGCGCGCGGCGGCCGATGCCAAAGGCAACGATCTGCTGCAGTTCCTGAAGAATTACTTCATGCATCCCGCCACCGCGGCCGTATCCAAGTCGGCGCTGGAGGCGAAAAAGATGGGCTATCTGCGCGCCGACGACGTCATCGTGTTCAATGCCTACGAGTTGCTGCACGTCGCCAAGGTCGAGGCGCGCGCCCTATTCGATGCCGGCTACCGGCCGCCTTTGCGCGCGCTGGTGCCGGTCGCAGGACGCTACGGCATGGCGACCATCATGGCGCAGCTGGTGAACATGCGCGACGGCGGTTTCGTTTCCGCGCACGACTACAAGCTCGGCGCGATGATCGCAGAGATCGTTTGCGGCGGCGAAATCGAAGCCGGCAGCCTGGTCAGCGAACAGTGGCTGCTCGACCTGGAGCGCCGCGCGTTCATGGAACTGCTCGAGCATCCCAAGACCCAGGAACGCATCATGGGCATGATGCAGACCGGCAAGCCGGTGCGCAACTAAAGCCCCCACAGGAGAATTGAAATGAGCAAACAATTGCAAGACGCATACATCGTCGCCGCAACCCGCACGCCGATCGGCAAGGCGCCGCGCGGCATGTTCAAGAACGTGCGACCGGACGACCTGCTGGTGCGCGCGATCCAGTCCGCCGTATCCCAGGTGCCCGGGCTCGATGTGAAACTGATCGAGGATGCGATCGTCGGCTGCGCGTTTCCGGAAGCCGAGCAGGGCCTCAACCTCGCGCGCATGGCGGTGCTGCTCGCCGGCCTGCCGCAGACCGTGGGCGGGGTGACCGTCAACCGCTACTGCGCCTCCGGCATCACCGCGGTGGCGATGGCGGCCGACCGCATCCGCGTCGGCCAGGCCGAAGTGATGATCGCCGCCGGCGCGGAGTCGATGTCGATGGTGCCGATGATGGGCTACCACCCGTCGATGAACATGGGCATCTTCCGTGACGAGAACGTCGGCATGGCCTACGGCATGGGCCTGACCGCGGAAAAAGTCGCCCAGCAATGGAAGGTGTCGCGCGAGGCGCAGGACGAGTTTTCATTGAAGTCGCATCAGAAGGCGATTGCGGCGCAAGTCGCGGGCGAATTCAGGGACGAGACGACTGCAGTCGATGTCGTCGAACGCTTCCCCAACCTCGCCAGCGGCAAGATCGATATCAGGACCCGCAGGGTCGATTCGGACGAAGGCGCGCGCGCCGATACCAACCTCGCTGCGCTGGCGAAGCTGCGGCCGGTGTTCTCGCCCAGGGGCTCGGTCACCGCCGGCAACAGTTCCCAGACCTCGGACGGCGCGGGCGCGCTGATCCTGGTCAGCGAAAGAATATTGAAGCAATTCAACCTGACGCCGCTCGCGCGTTTCGTGTCGTTCGCGGTCAGAGGCGTGCCGCCGGCGATCATGGGCATCGGCCCGAAGGAGGCGATCCCCGTGGCGTGCAAAGCGGGCGGCATCAGCCAGGACCAGATCGACTGGTTCGAGCTGAACGAAGCCTTCGCGGCGCAGTCGCTGGCAGTAATCCAGGATCTCGGCCTCGATCCGGCCAAGGTCAACCCGATGGGCGGCGCGATCGCGCTGGGCCATCCGCTCGGGGCGACCGGCGCGATCCGCTCGGCCACCGTGATCCATGCAATGCGGCGGAAAAGCCTCAGGTACGGCATGGTGACCATGTGCGTCGGCACCGGCATGGGGGCGGCAGGCATATTCGAACGGGTTTGAGGTCGGGCATCCGCCGTTCAAGGTTCTTTGCAAGCGGACCGGGCATTCCGTGCAAGTCGTAGGGGCCTGGATAGTATTAGCTAATTTAGCTAAACTGGCGCAATGAAGACTTTTGATGCCACTTCGGCAAAGAACCGCTTTGGCCAGTTACTCGAGGCCTGCGCACACGCTCCGGTAGCCATCCGGCGGCACGGCCGCGTCGTGGCCTATCTGGTCGCGCCCAAGGAATTCCCCGCGGCGCCCGGGTCGGTGGAAGCGAGGCTTGCCGGCCGGTTGCGCGAGGCCGGTGTTGTCTATGCCACGGTGTTCGGATCGGTGGCGCGCGGGGAGGCACGAGCGGACAGCGACACCGACGTCGCCGTCAGTTTCGGCAAGCCGATGAGCCCGGATCTGCGCATGGCGATCATTGGCATCGTCGCCGCCGTGTCCGGGTGCAGTGCGGACCTGATCGATTTGGAGTCGGCTGGCGGGCTGGTGCTCGCGCGTGCGCTTGGCGGGCGCGAGATCTATTGCGACGATGTGGCGACGCGGCAGCGCATGATTGCCAAAATGCAGCGTTCCGAGGACGAGCGCTTGAGTGCCGCGACAGCGGTGCGTGCTGCCCGCGCCGGGCTGTTCGCATGACCGCCTTTGTGGACACCGAGGTCCTCGACGCCAGGCTGCGCGAGCTGTCGCGGCGCTTGCGCCGCGTCGCCGCGAAGCAACCGGGTTCGATCAAGGCGCTTGCGGCCGACGAGGATATGCAGGACATCCTCACCCGCAATCTGGAGCTTGCCATCCAGGCTTGCATCGATATCGCATTCCACCTCTGTGGCGCCCACGGAAAGGTACCCACTACCGCCGCCGAGGCGTTTGCCGGGCGGGCGCAGCTCGAACTGATCGAGCGCGGTCTTGCGCAAAGGCTGCAGCGTGCCGTGGGTTTTCGCAATGTTCTGGTGCACGAATACACCGAGGTGGACTGGAAAATCGTGATGCGCGTGATACGCACCGATACGCGCGATCTTGCCGCTTTCGGCAAGGCGGTATTGAATTTTCTGGAGAAGCAAACGTAGGATGGATCGATGGCGCCCGTGCATGCGCACGGCCGCGGTCATTCATGCCATGCGGCGTAAGAACCTCGAGTACGGCGTGGTGACGATCTGCTAAGATAAACATGCCGAACATTCCTGGAGCCTGATATGGCCGTTGGAACTATTGCATTACCAACCCGGCTTTCGCGGCGCATCGAGAAGCTCGCCCGCGAAGCCGGGCGCACGCCGGATGAAATGCTGAAATTCGTGATTCGAGACGGACTCGAATACTGCGAATATGCCGTCAAGGCCACCAACGAAGGACTGGCCGATCTCGATGCAGGTAGCAGCATCACGGCCGGTGAGATGCGGGCCCACTTCGAAAAACGCCGAATAGCGCGCCGTGCCCGGAAAGCGGCTTGAATACGCTGTTCGCTCCAGGCGCGATCTCGAAGCGATAGAGAAGTACCACCTTGAAGTTGCCGGGGATGTGGTCGCCGCTCGCGTCATCGACGCCATCCTGTCCCAGGCCGAGAAGATCGCCACGCTTGGCCTGATGTTCCGGCCGGGTATCCGCCAGGGGACGCGCGAATGCGTGATGAGCCGCTATCCCTACATTCTTGTCTATCGCATCGGCGCGCGCCGCGTCGAGATCGCCCGGGTCATTCATCAACGGGCGGAATACTTTCAGCGCGGGCGGTAAAGCCGTACCCGCGCAGCAAAAACCTCAAAGAGGTCATGGTTACTATGTGCGCCGGCACCGGCATGGGGGCTGCCGGAATATTCGAACGCGTGTAAGCTGTAGGGGCGACTTACGCTCGCCTATCAGAGGTCATTTCGATAAAGCTGAAATGGCCTCTTTTCAATGGAAATCCTACGGAAGGAATCACGCATGAAACTCTACTATTCGCCCGGCGCCTGCTCCATGGCGCCCGATATCGTCCTGCGCGAAGCGGGCTACAAGTTCGACATGGAGAAAGTCGACATCCCGAACAAGAAGACCGCGAGCGGCGGCGATTTCTGGAAGGTCAATCCGAAGGGCTACGTGCCGGCGCTGCAGCTCGACGACGGCTCGGTGCTCACCGAAGTCGGCGTCATCTGCCAATACCTCGCCGACCAGAAACCGGAGTCCGGCCTCGCGCCGAAACTGGGCAGCATGGAGCGCTACCATTTGATGGAAATGCTCAACTTCTGCGCCACCGAAATTCACAAGCAGATCGGCGCGCTATTCAATCCGAAGATGACGCCGGAAATGAAAGAAGTCCAGCTCGGCGTGATCGAGCGGCGCTTCAATGCGCTGGAAAAACTGCTCGAAGGCAAGCAGTACTCGATGGGCGACAAATTCAGCGTCGCCGACGCCTACCTTTACACCGTGCTCAACTGGACCGGCATGCACAAGATCGACCTCGGCAAGTGGCCGAACATCAAGGCCTTCATGGCGCGGGTCGGCGCCCGGCCGGCGGTGCAGGAAACGCTGAAAGCGGAGGGTTTGGTCAAGTAAGATTTGCCTTCTCGCTCGCCGCGGCTATCTCGCGCTGGCACTTGCCGGTGCGCTGGTGGGCGCGGATGCCGTCGCGCTGCGCGAATCCACATACGACCAGAAGCGGCACTGACCGCTCTTGGCGATTCCGGTCATGGCATTCTTGCGCGCGGCGAGAAATCGCCGCCGCGGGAGGTGTTACAGGTTGGGTCTGCGCCGCGCCCCGCGGCTCTCCGCCAGCCGCCGCAGCCGCTCGATCACCGGCCCCAGCCGTCCGCCGACGCGGGACCAGTCGATCGCATCGAGCGCGTTCTTGACCAGCAAGCCGAGCTCGGTGTCGCCGTCGATGGTGAGGCGCCGCGAGAAGAACAGGGTGTCCGGATCTTCCAGGCGGCGCGCGAGGCGATAGAAATCCCAGGCGCAGGCGCGGATGCTGACTTCGGGCGCGCGGTGCGGCGCAGGCAGGAAGCCAAACGCGGAAAGGCGGATGCGGCCATCAAGGCCGGCATCGCTCACCTGGATGGAAACGATGCGGCCTAGCAGGCGCTGTTTGGTGTCCGCATCCAGGGTCGGCAGGAACAGCAGGTTGAGTCCGGCGCACAGCACCGCCGAGGGCGGCCATTGCGGCAGGCGGCTGACCAGGCCGGCGAGTCGCGCGGGCAGCAGCGGGGCGGATTGCGAAGAATTCAATGTGTGGTCCGGTATTCCATGCCCGGCACCCCCAGCCAGTAGCCGTTGCAGGGCGGGGCGACGCGCAGGCCTTCGAGCGGCGCACCGGGACGCCCAGCGCAGCGCTCGCGGAAGCTCTCGATAATGGCAATCATGTTGGTCGACTGCGGCGAGAGTCGCACCACGTCGACCGCGAGGCCGCGCAGTTCCTCGATCGAGTCCGACAGGTCGTACACCAGCGCCGACTGGGTCTGGATGCCGTTCAGCGTCAGGAACTGGTCCTTGTCGCGCGTATTGAGCGCGAGGCCGTCGGCGTCCTCCGCGCAGCGGAACTGGCAGTCGTCCTTGGGCAAGTCGTGGTGGCGCGCGGTGAAGCAGCGCGCGGAGAACGCGAGCGGCATGCGGCCGTAGGCGAACACTTCGGTCAACATGCCTTCAGGGCGCGCGGCCTGCAATTCGCGCAGGGTGTCGCGCGAGAGTTCCAGCGGCAGCACGAAACGGTTCGCGCCGAGCTCGGCGAACCAGGCCAGAGTTTCGTTGTTGTAAATGTTCAGGTGCGGTCCGGCGATGAAGGGCACGCGCCCCGCGAGCAGGCGCACCGCGCCCATTTCATTGGCTTCCACCGTGAAGTCGCCGTTGGCGGCGATGCGGCGCAGGGCCTTCAGGTCCGATTCGGATTCGATCAGCGCCTGCGAGGACAGCACCACCTGTTTGCCGCTGGCACTCAAATCGCGCGCCAAGCCCAGCCAGTCGTCCAGGCGCAGATTGTGCCGGCGCGAGCACACGACTTCACCCAGATAGACGATATCGACGCCGGAGCCCGCGACCTGGGCGTAGAACTCCAGCACCGCTTCGCGCGACCAGTAGTACAGCACCGGTCCCAGGCTCAGTTTCATTTCCATTTGCGGTGATAGGCGCCGAGCGTGTGTTGCTGGCCTTCGGCCACGCGCGCAAGGCCGCTCGCCCAGTCGGGCTGGATGGAAAAGCGCTCCGGGTTCTTCGCGTAGGCGTCGATCGCGGCGCGCCAGATGCGCGTCACCGCGGCGACGTAGGCTGGGCTGCGCTGGCGGCCTTCGATCTTGATCGCCGCGACGCCGATTTTCGCGAGTTCCGGCAGCAGCGCCATCGCGTTGAGGCTGGAGGGATCTTCGATCGCGTAATAGGTCTCGTCGTCGACGTCGAAGCGGCCTTTGCACAGGGTCGGGTAGCCGGCGTTCTCGCCCGGCTGGAAGCGGTCGATCAGCACGCCGTTCAAACGCGCGTCGAGGACCTCGCCATGCTTCTCCCAGCGCACCGCCTTGGCCGGCGAGCACACGCCGCGGGTATTGGGCGATTCGCCGGTGACATACGACGACAAGGCACAGCGCCCTTCGACCATCACGCACAGGCTGCCGAAACCGAACACTTCAATCGGCACCGGCGTGTTCCTGATCACGTCCGCCACCTGCGCGAGCGAGAGCACGCGCGGTAGCACCGCGCGCGCGATGCCGAAGCGCTCATGGTAGAAATTGATCGCCTCGTAATTGGTGGCGGAGGTCTGCACCGACAGGTGCAGGCGCAAGTTCGGATGGCGCTCGGCCGCATAGCGCATCAGGCCGGCGTCGGCGAGGATCACCGCGTCGATGCCGAGGCCGGCCGCGCCGTCGATGGCGCGCTGCCAGCGCGGCGCGGCCGCGCCTTGCGGGAAGGTGTTGATGGCGAGCAGCATTTTCGCGCCGGCCGCATGGGCGTAACGCAGGCCCTCGCTCGCGCTCTTGGCGTCGAAGTTGAGGCCGGCAAAATTGCGCGCGTTGGTCTCGTCCTTGAGGCCCATGTAAACCCAGTCGGCGCCGTTGTCCACGGCCACCTTGAGCGAGGGCAGGTTGCCCGCCGGGCAGACCAGTTCAGGAACGGACACGATGCGCGCGGCCTGATTCGGTGGATGGAAATTTGTCAGTTGGCATAGCCTGGCTAATGTAGATGCCATGCGCCGGTTGTACTTTGATCTGGGTCAAGGAATTTGGGGCGTATTCACTGCATATTGTACCAGTGAAGACGTCCGCAGCCGGGCAGCGCCGGGCGCAGATGTCCGGGCGCAAACGCCGAAGACTGCGTAGAATGCGCCGCTTTCCTGTTACCGAGAGATGCAAACGTGAAAAAGACCGATCTGGAAAAGAACAAAGGTCTGAAAATCAACAGCGGCGTGAACCGCTTCGGCACGCCCGGCCGTTTCGGCAAGGATGCAGCGGCTCCCCTGGAGCGGCGCGAACAGCGCAAGCTTGACCAGGCGCTCGGGCTGGTGCCGTTCGCGGTCAAGCTCAACGGCGATCTGGTGAAGCAGGTGCAGGCACTGGCGCAGGAACGCAAGACCGGCTTGAACGAAGTGGTGGCCGGGCTGTTGAAGAAGGGCCTGGAAAGCTAATTTCTGAATTCCCTGCCGGCCGGCGGGGCTTTGACCGGAGTCAGATCCACCTGCACCCTGTCCCCGGCATCGCCCAGCCAGACCGCTCCGTCCTGTATGGTGCAGTTCAACTGCATATTGCGCTGCGCGAGCTTCGCCAGCGCCCGACTGGCGGCCGCCGGCACCGAGACCACGGTCAGATTCCGGGTCCGGTCGAGTTTGCCGCCGGTCTGATCCCACCAGATCGCCGCGCCCTGGCCGCCGTAACTGTAGACGAACACCTCGCGCGCGCGGCCGCAGGCCCGGCGCAATCGTTTTTCGTCCGGCTGGCCCACATCGATCCACAGGTCGATCGCGCCGGTCAGGTCTTTTTGCCACAGATCGGGCTCGTCGTCGGCGGAGAGCCCCTTGCCGAAGACCAGCGCCCCGCTCGCGTGCAGGGCGTAGGCGAGCAGGCGCACCATCATGCGCTCATCCGTTTCAGACGGATGGCGGGCGATGGTGAGCGCGTGTTCATGGTAGTAATTGCGGTCCATGTCGGCGATTTGCAGCTCGGCTTTGAATATGGTTGCCTTGAGGGCCATGAGGTCTCTTCTGTAGGAGGCCCGCCCCCGGGCCGACAGATCTTCGATTTCGACGCTGATCGGGGCGAGGGCGCCCCTCCTACAAAAACATCGTCGGGGCGAGGGCGCCCCTCCTACAAATAGGACAATGAGAGCTTGCTGTCTCCGTATTGTAGGAGGCACGCCCCCGGGCCGACAGGTCTTCGATTTCGACGCTGATCGGGGGGGCGGGGGCCCCCTCCTACAAAAACATCGTCGGGGCGAGGGCGCCCCTCCTGAAAAAACAACAACGGGGGCGCGCGCCCCCGTTGATTTACATCAGCGCTGATTCGCGTATCGTGCTGTCAATCGTCTGCCGGCCTACTCCACCTTGGCCTTGGCGCGCAGATCGCTTACCGCCCGGTCGAACATCGCTTGCTGCAGGCGCTGTTGCAGGCCGGGTTTGACTTCGCTGAACTCGGGGAATTTTGCCGGACGCACGTCGTCCAGACGGATCACATGCCAGCCGAACTGGGACTGCACCGGGGTTTCGGTGAATTTGCCTTTTTCCAGTTTCACCATGGCGTCGGAGAAGGGCTTGACGAAGCCGCCCGGCGCATTCCAGTCCAGATTGCCGCCGTTGTTCTTGGAGCCGGGATCTTTTGACGCCTGCGCCAGTTCCTCGAATTTCTCGCCTTTCTTCAGCTTCTCGATGATCTCTTTCGCCTCGGCTTCCTTTTCCACCAGGATGTGGCGCGCCTTGTATTCCTTGTCGCCCATCTGCGATTTGATTTTTTCGAACTCGGCTTTCATCGCATCGTCGCCCACCGGGTGATTCTTGAAATAATCGATGCGGAACGCCTGGGCCAGGATGTTGACGCGCGCCAGCTCGAGCTGGGCCTGGATATCAGCGCCTTTGCCCAGGCCTTTCTTCTCCGCCTCCTGCGCGACGATTTCGAGGGTGACCAGGCGATCGCGGATCGCGCTGCGCAGCTCCGGCGTATCCTTCTGTCCCTGCGCTTCCTGGGCGCGCACCACGGCATCGATTCTCGATTTGGGAATGACGATGCCCTTGGCGGTCGCGGCCCTGGCGCTGGCGGCGCCGGTCTGTGCCAGGGCAAGGCTCGGCAGCGACAGCGCGACGATAAGAGCCAGAATCAGGCGGGAAAGTGTCGGATGCATGGTTGTTCCTCTTCGATTGCTACGGTTGTAAAAGGGCTTCCGCCTCGTCCGGCGCGTAGGCGCGGATGGCGAGGGCGTGGATTTGCTGCCGCATCATCGGGCCGAGCGCGGCGTAGATCATGCGGTGGCGCGCCACCGTGTTCTTGCCGGAAAACTGCTGTGAGACGATGGTCAGGCGATAATGGCCGCCACCGCCCTTGGCGCCCTCGTGCCCGGCGTGCAGGGCGCTGTCGTCGACGAGTTCCAGGCGCCTGGGCTCGAGCGTTGCCAGCTTTTCCTCGATGCTCCGGGCGACGTCGTTCATGCGCGGCTCACTTGGATTCCTGCGGTTCCATGTACTTGGCGAGGAACACGCCCTGGCCGATCACGAACGCCAGCATCAGGCCCATGCCGCCGAACAGCTTGAAGTTGACCCAGGTGTCCGTTGGGTAGTTGAAAGCGACATAGAGGTTGAGCGCCCCCATGCAGCCGAAAAAACCGACCCAGCTGAAATTGAGCTTGTTCCAGGCCGGGTCGGGCAGATGGATTTTTTCGCCCAGCATGGTGCGTATCAGGTTCTTGCGGAAAACCAGCGCGCTCGTGCTGAGCACGACGGCGAACAGCCAGTAGAGCACGGTCGGTTTCCATTTGATGAACGTCTCGTCGTGCAGCAGCAGGGTGGCGCTGCCGAACACGACAATGATGGCCAGGCTCACCCACAGCATCGCGTCGATCTTGCGGCCGCGCAGCCACAGCCAGCCGATCTGGCCAAAGCTCGCGGCGATGGCGACTGCGGTGGCGACATAGATCCCCTGCACCTTGAAGGCGATGAAAAACAGGATGACCGGGAACAAGTCGAACAGAAATTTCATGGGCGTGGATTATAACAGGCCTGTGGGGCTGCGCCGGCCCGCGCAGACGAGCGACGCAGGCCGCGGGGGGAGTGCGGATTAAAGGCATTCGACCGGAAAGATCCTGGATAGTTTCCGGGTCTTTCCGGCCGGGGGGTCAGGACGAACAGCTCACCGAAAGGGCCGACGCCCATTGCGGCGCCGGTTCGGCGTAAGCCTGCATCGCCGGCTGCTCGTCGTAGGGGCGCGCGAGCAGGCGCATCAGGCGCTCGATCTCGCCGTAATCGCGCTCGTCCGCGGCCTTGCGTATGGCCGTCTCGGCGAGGTAATTGCGCAGCACATACTTAGGATTGACCCGGTTCATGCGCGCCTTACGCTCCGGGTCCGCGCCCGCCTCCAGCGCCAGGCGCATGCGGTAGCGTCCGGCCCAGGCGCCCCAGGCAGCGCGATCCACGAACAGGTCGCGCAGTGGGGCGTTGTCGGCGCCAGGCGCCGCATCGAACCGGCACAGGCGGCGGAAGAAGCTGGTGTAGTCCGCGCGGCTGCCGTGCAGCAGCGCGAGCGCGTCCTGGAGCAGCGCCGCGTCCCCGGCGTGTTCCGTGGCGAACCCGAATTTGGCGCGCATCAGCCCCGAGTAGCTGCGCTCGAACAGCCCCTCGTATTCGTCCAGCGCCGGCTGGGCTTCCTCGACTTCGACAAGGGGGACCAGTGCCTGGGCCAGGCAATGGAGATTCCAGTGGGCGATGAGCGGCTGCATCCTGTAGGCGTAGCGGCCGCCCTCGTCCGAATGGTTGCAGATGTGGCCACGATCGAAGCCTTCCATGAAGCCGTAGGGGCCGTAGTCGATGGTGAGCCCGAGGATGGACATGTTGTCGGTGTTCATCACGCCGTGGCAGAACCCCACCGCCTGCCACTGCGCCACGAGCTTCGCCGTGCGGGCGATGACCTCGCGTAGCAGTTCCAGGTGCGGCCGCCCGGCCTCGCGCAATTGCGGGTAGTGCTGGTCGATGACGTGATCGGCGAGCGTACGCACATGCTCGTGCTGGCGGCGGGAGGAGAACAGTTCGAACGAGCCGAAACGCACATGGCTCTCGGCCATGCGCGTGAGCACGGCCGCGGACTCGATGTTCTCGCGCATCACCGGCTGGTCGCTGCCGACGATGGCGAGCGCCCGCGTGGTGGGGATGCCCAGGGCGTGCATGGCCTCCGAGGCAAGGTATTCGCGGATCGAGGAGCGCAGCACGGCGCGGCCGTCGCCCATGCGCGAATAGGGCGTCCTGCCCGCGCCTTTGAGCTGCAGGTCCCAGCGGCCCTGCGCGCCCGCGGCTTCGCCGAGCAGGATGGCGCGGCCGTCGCCCAATTGGGGCACGAACACGCCGAACTGGTGGCCGGCGTACACGGCGGCGAGCGGGTCGAAGCCGGGCAGCAGGCGGTTGCCGCAGAAAATCTCGGCAAATTCGGCGCGCCGGGCTTCTTCGTGCGCGAGGCCGATCAGGTCGGCTGCGGCCGGATTGAAGGCGACCAGATAGGGCTGGGGCAGGGGCGTGGGCGCAAGCCGGGTATAAAAGGCGGGCGGCAAGCGGCCATAGCGGTTGTCGAAGCGCAATGCTTCCAGCCTGACCGCGCCGAGTTCAGCCCTGGCGGTATTCACGTCATCATTCCTTCGATCCTGGTTCGTTGGAGGAGCGTAACAGATCGCCGCCCTCCCTGGAATGGCACTGCCGCGCCCGTCTGCAGGACCGCGGCAGAGGGACGTAGGATCGCGACAGACGCAGGATCGTGGCTTGTCCCTCGCATCACCCGGGGGCATAATCGTGGCGGCGCGGGGAGCGATTCCGGATGCCCTCGCCGCGCGCCCATCATCTCTCTCCCGAGGACTGCCATGATCAGGATCCGCGCGCCGTTTCGGTGCATCATCGTTGCTGCCGTCCTGGCGGTTTCCCCGTTCGCCCGGGCCGCCTCGGTCGCCCCCGTCGCGGCCGAGAACGGCATGGTGGTCACGGCCCAGCACCTCGCCACGAAAGTCGGGGTCGACGTGCTCAGGAAAGGGGGCAATGCGGTCGATGCCGCGGTCGCAGTGGGTTACGCGCTCGCCGTCGTGTACCCGGCCGCGGGCAATCTCGGCGGCGGGGGCTTCATGACCGTGCAGTTCGCCGACGGCCGCAGGACCTTCCTCGATTTCCGCGAGAAGGCGCCGCTCGCGGCGAAAGCGGACATGTACCTCGACGCGGGCGGCAACGTCGTCAAGGGCATGAGCACCCTCGGCCACCTCGCCGTGGGCGTTCCCGGCACGGTGTCCGGCCTCGAGCTCGCGCGCGAGAAGTACGGCACGATGAAGCGCGCCGAACTCATCGCGCCGGCGATACGCTTCGCCGAGCGGGGCGTGGCGCTCGACCAGGGCGACGTGGACATGTTCCGCGCAGTGGCGAAGGATCTCGCGAAGGACGCGCCCTCGGCCGCCATTTTCCTGCCGAAGGGCGAGGCGCCGGCCGCCGGCCACAAGCTGGTGCAGAAGGATCTCGCGAAGACGCTGCGCCTGATCGCGCGCAAGGGCGTGGACGGATTCTACAAGGGCCCGGTGGCCGCCGCGATCGTCGCCTCGAGCAGGGCCGGCAAGGGCATCCTCACGCAGGCGGACCTCGACCAGTACCGGACGCGCGAAATGGCGCCCGTGGGATGCGATTACCGCGGCTATCGCGTTGTCTCGGCGCCGCCGCCCAGTTCCGGCGGGGTCGTCGTCTGCGAGATACTCAATATCCTCGAAGGCTACCCGCTCAGGGAACTCGGTTTCCGTTCGGCGCAGGCGGTGCACTACCAGATCGAAGCCATGCGCCACGCCTACATGGACCGCAACAGCTACCTCGGCGACCCGGACTTCGTCAACAACCCGCTGGAGCGCCTGCTCGACAAGGGCTACGCGGAGAAGATCCGCGCGACCATCGACCCGGCGAAGGCGGGCGTGTCGAAAGAGTTGAAGCCCGGCGTGCCGCCGCACGAAGGCAGCAACACGACGCATTATTCGATCGCCGACAAGGACGGCAACGCCGTTTCCGTCACCTATACGCTCAATGAGTGGTTCGGCGCGCGCGTGACCGCCGCGGGCACGGGCGTGCTGCTCAACAACGAGATGGACGATTTCACCTCGAAGCCGGGCGTGGCCAACATCTACGGCCTGGTGCAGGGCGAGGCCAATGCGATCGCGCCGGGCAAGCGCCCCCTGAGTTCCATGAGCCCGACGATCATGCTGAAGGACGGCAAGCCCGTGCTGGTGCTGGGCACCCCGGGCGGCAGCCGCATCATCACCACGGTCGTGCACACCATCCTCAACCTGGTGGACTACGGCATGGGCCTGCAGCAGGCGGTCGACGCGACGCGCTTCCACCAGCAATGGCTGCCGGAGACCACGAACGTGGAGAACTTCGCGCTGAGCCCCGATACCCGCAAGATCCTGGAGGGCATGGGCCACAAGTTCGGCGCGCCGCAGCCCGCGAACCACATCGCGGCCATCCTCGTGGGCGCACCCGCACTCGGCGGCAAACCCGTCGGGAAGAACCGCTTCTACGGCGCGAACGATCCGCGCCGCAATACCGGGCTCGCACTCGGCTATTGAGGCGAGCCGGCGTCCGCGGTCCATTCAGGCGACGGAGTCTAGCCATGGGCGAACTGGTCTACGTCATCGCCATGGGCGCGGTGGCGGTGAGCGCGATCACCGGGGTGCTCGAGGCCGGCCGCAAGCCCATAGATCTGTTCGGCGTGGTGCTGGTGGCGCTGACCTCCGCCCTCGGCGGGGGAACCCTACGCGACCTGCTGCTCGACCGGCCGGTGTTCTGGGTCGCGGACCAGACCTACCTGGTCGCCGCGATTGCCGCGGGGGTGTTGACGTTCGTGCTGGTGCGACTCGCGCGCCTGCCGGCCAACCTGTTCCTCGTGCCCGATGCGCTCGGACTGGCCCTGTTCACCGTCATCGGCACCCAGGTCGCGCTCACCCACGGCGTGCCCTGGTTCGTCGCCACCTTCCTCGGCGTGGTCACGGGCGTGTTCGGCGGCGTGCTGCGCGACATACTGTGCAACGAGGTGCCGCTGGTATTCACCGGCGAGTTGTACGCGACCGCATCCTGGGCCGGGGCGATTGTGTTCATTGCGCTGCTGCAGGCCGGCATCGTGGGATGGATTGCGAGCCTGCTCGCGATGGCGGTGATTTTCCTTGCGCGGATCGCCGCCATCCGCTGGCACCTGACCTTGCCCAGTTTCGCCGCGAAGGCCTGATCCGTGGAATGATCGAGGCTCGCGCGCCGGTCCCGCGCGGCGCGCGGGGCTGCGGGTCAATACGTCTCCACGTGATAGCGGTTCGCCGCCTTGAGTTCCGCAAGCACGCGCGACCAGTCCATGCCGTGGCTGCGGCAGACCTCGGTGAACGCTTCGTTCACCCCGTCTTCCATCGCTTTCAGGCCGCAGATGTAGATGTAGCTGTTTGCGTCCTCGAGCAGGCGCGCGATGTCAGCGCCGCGCGCGCGGATCAGGTCCTGCACGTACTGCCGGGGTTCCCCTGGCTGGCGCGAGTACGCCAGGTTCACATTGATCAGTTCTTTCGGCAGTTTCTGCAGCGGCCCGCAGTAGGGCAGTTCCCCCGGCGTGCGCGCGCCGAAGAACAGCCATAGTTCGCCGCCTTCCTTGAGTCCCATGCGCCGGTGGCGGCGCTCGGTCATGGCGCGCATCGGCGCGGACCCGGTTCCGGTGCAGATCATGACGATGCTCGATCCCGGGTGGTTGGGCATGAGGAAACTCGCGCCGTAGGGCCCGACCACGTTCACCTGCTCGCCTTTCCTGAGGTCGCACAGGTAGTTGGAGGCGACGCCGCGCACGGGTTTGCCGTCGCGGTCGGCGGTGACGCGCTTCACCGTGAGCGACAGGTTGTTGTAACCGGGGCGTTCGCCGTTGCGCGGGCTCGCGATCGAATAGAGGCGGATGTGATGCGGCTTGCCGGCAGCGTCCACGCCGGGCGGAACGATACCCAGCGACTGTCCCTCGAGCACGGGAAAGGCGGTGGCGCCGAAGTCGAGCACGATATGGTGGATTTCGCTCGAAGTATCCGGCGCGGTCAGGCGGTAGTTCCCGCTCACGCTCGCCACCGCCGGCCCGGCCAGCGTGTACAGGTTGAGGTAAGGGTGCGCCGCCGACCAGGGCGGCCCGGCCGCGCCGCCCTGTCCCTGGGTCGCGATATCGGTGATGCGCCGCACTTCCTCCGGAAGCGCGCCGTCGCCTGCAATCTCCGGCGAGGTGTCCGGCGGCAGCGCGTCCCAGGAGAACTGCTCGTCGATGCCGAAGGGCTGCGCGACCCGGCGCCAGTTATCGATGGCGCCGGTGGGGCAGGGCGAGATGCAGTCGTTGCAGAAATTGCACAGCTCGAATTTGACCACGTAATTGCGCCCGTCGTGCGTGACCGCATCGACCGGGCAGGCTTCCTCGCAGGTATTGCAGCGGATGCATATCTCGGGGTCGATGAGATGCTGGCGCTTGAGTTCGGCGGGTGCGTTCATCGCTGCTGCCTCGTCGCCGCCGTCAGTTGAAGCGCACGTACTCGAAATCCGCCGGCTGGTTGTTGATGCCGCGCGCGGGCGGCGCGATCCAGTTGGCGAACTTGCCCTGCTCGGCCACGCGGCCCATGAGCGAGCAAACGTAGGCGCGGTCTTCGTCCGTCGGCAGCCAGGCGGCGTGCTGGCGCGTCCATTCGGCTTCGCTGAGGAGTTTTCCTTCGGGGCTGATGTGGTGTTCGGTGAACAGCCCGATGCGGCGGTGAAAACCCTTGTGCGGCAGGGTGAAGCGGAAGGCGATGCCGGCTTTTTCCGGGATCCGGTTCCAGCGGTTGATCCCGGTCTGCACGTCGGCCACCCAGTCGTCGCGCAGGCGCTCGTTGAGCGCCGTGAGCGCCGGGGCGTGCTTGACCACGATCTGGCCTCCGACGACTTCCATGTAGGGGTATTCGGAACCGTGCAGCCTGTGGTCGTCGGCGAGCTTGGTCTCCTCGAAGCGGCCTTTGAGGCCGTTGGCGTAGGACGACGCCGCGTTCGACGAAATCTCGGAACCGTACAGGTCGCTGGTGACGCTGTAGTGGAAGTTGAGGTATTTCTGCAGGGTGGGCAGGTCGATCACTCCCAGGCCGCGCAGCTTGGCGACGTCCTCGGTCTTGTGCTCCTGCATCGCGTCGCAGGTGCGGGCGATGATGCGCGCGATGCCCGATTCCCCGACGAACATGTGGTGCGCCTCCTCGGTGAGCATGAAGCGGCAGGTGCGCGACAGCGGATCGAAGCCGGATTCGGCCAGCGCGGCAAGCTGGTATTTTCCGTCGCGGTCGGTGATGAAAGTGAACATGAAAAACGAAAGCCAGTCAGGGGTCTTCTCGTTGAAAGCCGTGAGGATGCGCGGATTGTCGGTGTCGCCAGAGCGGCGCGCGAGCAGCGCTTCGCCTTCCTCGCGCCCGTCGCGGCCGAAGTGCGCATGCAGCAGGTAGACCATGGCCCAGAGGTGGCGGCCCTCCTCGACGTTGACCTGGAACAGGTTCCGGAGGTCGTAGAGCGAGGGGCAGGTGAGACCGAGGTGGCGCTGCTGCTCCACCGAAGCGGGCTCGGTGTCGCCCTGGGTGACGATGATGCGGCGCAGGGTGGAGCGGTATTCCCCCGGGACTTCCTGCCACGCCGGCTGGCCCATGTGCTCGCCGAAATTGATCTTGCGCTCGGGTTCGGCCGGCGCAAGAAAAATGCCCCAGCGGTAGTCCTGCATCCTGACGTAGTCGAAATGCGCCCAGCCTTTCGGTTCGACGCTGATGGCGGTGCGCAGATAGACGTCGATGTTGCTCGACTCGTCCGGGCCCATTTCCGACCACCAGTTGAGGAAGCCGGGCTGCCAGTGCTCCAGCGCGCGCTGCAGCGTCCTGTTGCCGGAAAGCTCGACGTTGTTGGGGATTTTTTCGCTATAGTTGATTGCCATCTTGGTTCTCCTAAATCCGTTCCCAGTTGAATTTCGCTTTCGAGCCGCTGCCGAAAACCTTTAACGCCCCATGCTCCCCGACCGCGTTGGGGCGGATGAAAATCCAGTTCTGCCACGCCGACAGGCGCGCGAATATGCGCGTCTCCATGGTTTCGGCGCCGGTGAACCTCAGGCTCGCTTCCATGCCGGTGAGCGCGTCGGGCGACAGGCTCGCGCGCTCCTCCAGCGCAATGCGCACTTCTTCGTCCCAGTCCAGATCGTCCGGGGTGAATGTGACCAGGCCGAGCCTGGCCGCGTCGTGCGCGTCGAGCTGTTCGCCGATGACCCGGCGCGCCGCTGCGAGCGGTTCCTGCCGCTCGCAATAGCGGGTCGCCAGTCTGGTGAGGTGGTTCACCATCGGATACGTGCCGAAGTTGAACTCGTTCAGGGCGATGCGCGGCCGATGCGGCGCGTCGGGCAGCTGCAGCATATAACTGCGGTCCGCAGACAGCGCCAGTTCGGCCAGGGTTCCGGCGAAGCAGGAGCCCTGGTCGATGATCGCGAACAGGGTGCGCGAGGTCACGTCCAGGCGCGCGAGCGTGCGCCGCAGCAGGCCCAGGGTTTCACGCACGAACCAGTGCGCGCGGTGCATGGCGAGGAGCGCGTCGACGGCGAGCACGCGCTCGATGTCGCCGCGGGTCTTCAGTTGCCAGGTGCCGATATCGAGCTCGTTGGTGCGCAGATTGAGAATGGCGTCATCGAGTTCGCGCGCCATCTGCAGCGGCCACCAGGCGACGCCGGCTTGGATGATGCCTTCGATCGTACCGGGCTGCGCCTCGCTCGGTCCGGAAACGGTGAGCGTGGCGCAACGCGCGGCGCGGTCGATCACCACGTTCACGTATGCATAGTGGTAGCCGCTCGCGTCGATGGCGCGCTTGATCGGTGTGAGGGCGACGCCTTCGGCTTGTTGCGGCCGATTGCTGGCGGCGGCCAGGCGCAGCGCGTGGTTCTTGACCGCCTGCGCGAAGGCCTGCGGCTTCGCGCTGTGATCGACCAGGCCCCATTCTTTGGCGCGGTCGGCGCGCACGCCCTCCGTGGTGGTGCAAAACACATCGGCCAGGTCGCGCCGTACTTTTCTCTTGTCGGTGATGCGCGTGAGCCCGCCGGTGCCCGGCAGCACGCCCAGCAGCGGCACTTCGGGCAGGCTCACCGTGGAGGAACGGTCGTCTATCATCAGGATCTCGTCGCAGGCGAGCGCGATCTCGTAGCCGCCGCCGGCGCAGGTGCCGTTCACCGCGGCGAGGAACCTGAGCCCGTCGTTGCGGCTGGAGTCCTCCATGCCGTTGCGCGTCTCGTTGGTGAATTTGCAGAAATTCACTTTCCAGCCGTGGGTGGACTGGCCCAGCATGTAGATATTGGCGCCGGAGCAGAACATGCGCTCGCGCGCCGAGGTGAGCACGACGCAGCGCACCCCGGGGTGCTCGAAGCGGATGCGGTTCAGCGCGTCGTAGAGCTCGATGTCCACGCCAAGGTCGTAGGAGTTGAGCTTCAGCTTGTAGCCGGGCTTGAGACCCTTGTCTTCGTTCACGTTCATCGCGAGGGTGGCGATCGCGCCCTCGACGCTCATGCGCCAGTGCGCGTAGCGCTCCGGGTGGGTGTCGAAGCTGATGCGTGCTGCTGTGGTCATGATTTCTCCCAGGTTAAACTGCGACAGCCTTGCGCAACTGCTGCAGGCTTTGTTCGATGCTCTTGTGCGCGGTGTCGATGATCACGTCGGCGCGGCCGTAGAGCGCGTTGCGGCCGCGCAGGATGCGGTGCAGGTCTTCCATGGCTTCGCGGTTTCCCGTCATCGGCCGGGTGTCGCCCTGTGCGACCACGCGCGCCATGTGCTCTTCCGGCTGCGCCTTGAGCCACACCGTGCGGCAGGTCGAGAGCAGCAGGTCGTAGGTGCCGGGCTCGGACACGATGGAGCCGCCGGTGGCGACGATGACGCGCGCGTTCTTTTCCACCACTTTCTCAAGGCAGCGGCGCTCGTAGCGGCGATAGCCGGCCTGGCCGTAGAGCAGGAAGATTTCCGACAGGCTGGTTCCGGCCTCGCGCTCGATTTCGCGGTCGAGTTCGATGAAGGGCAGCGCGAGTTCCCTGGCCAGCTTGTTGCCGAGGGTGGACTTGCCCGCGCCGCGCAGCCCGATCAGAGCGATGCGCTTCATGCGGTCGGTATGCGCCGTGCCGTAATCGCGTATCAGCTGCGAGCGCACGGCCGGGAGTTTCTGCACGGGGAGGCGCTGCAGGAACTGCCCGATCAGCGCCAGCTCCGCCGCGTGCTCCGAGCCTTTATGCAGCAGTTCGGTCAGCGGCAGATTCAGCGCGGCGGCGATTCTTTGCAACAGGAGCACGGATACATTGCCCTGGCCGGTTTCGAGCTGGGCGAGGTAGCGTTCGGACACGCCCGAGTCGTGCGCCAGGATCTTGCGCGTCATGCCGCGCCGCGCGCGGGCGTCGCGCACGCGCTCGCCCAGGGCGTGCAGAAACGCTTCGTCCGCGCTGGCGGGCGATCTGGTTTTCTGCGGAGTTTCGCGTGCGCCCATGCGGCCCGTTCTCTGATAGGAATTATAATGCGTATAAACTACTTGTGACGGCATTATAATGCAGATTCGCGAAATTGCAAGCAGCCGAGGGTAGAATCAACCAATATCAACCAAAGGAGGAGGATTTTCCATGAGCAAATTGCCGCGCAAGCTGCTGGCGCTGGTCCTGGCCGGCGTTGCCACATCCGCACTCGCCGATATCACCGTCGGCGTGACCTTATCGGCGACCGGCCCTGCCGCGTCGCTGGGCATCCCGGAAAAGAATACCGTTCCGCTGATGCCGAAGACCATAGGCGGAGAAAAGGTCAAGTACGTGGTGCTCGATGACGCCACCGATCCGACCGCGGCCTCGAAGAACGCGCGCAAGCTAACCAGCGAGGACAGGGCGGACGTCATCATCGGCTCGAGCACCACGCCGACCGCGACTGCGGTGCTGGAAGTGGCGGCGGAAACGAAGACACCGATGTTATCCCTGGCGCCATTTGCGCCGGCGGCGGACAAGGCCGCATGGGTATTTCAGCCGCCGCAGGATTTCTCCATCATGGCCGGCGCGGTGGTCGGGCATATGCTGGCCAACGGCGTCAAGACCGTGGCTTTCATCGGCTACAGTGACGGCTACGGTGAACTGTGGTTGCGCGTGATGAACGGCGTTACCGCCGCCAAGGGCCTCAAGATGGTCGCGACCGAGCGCTTCAACCGCACCGATACCAGCGTTACCGGGCAGGTTCTGAAGATCCTCAGCGCGAATCCGGACGCGGTGCTGGTGGTGGGCTCGGGCACGCCGGCGGTACTGCCACAGGCGACGCTGGTCGAGCGCGGCTACAAGGGGCGCATCTACCAGACCCACGGCATCGCCAACAACGATTTCCTGCGCGTAGGCGGCAAGAACGTCGAGGGCGCGGTATTGCCGATCGGCCCGGTGCTGGTGCCGGCGCAACTGCCTGACAGCCATCCGAGCAAGAAGCCTGCGCTCGAATACGTCAAGGCCTATGAGGCCGCACATGGCGTCGGCAGCCACTCCACCTTCGGTGCACACACCTGGGACGCGGGCCTGATGCTGCAGCGTGCGGTTCCCGAGGCCTTGAAGAAAGCCAAACCCGGGACCGCCGGATTCCGCGCCGCCTTGCGCGACGCGCTGGAAAACATCAAGGATCTGGCAGCGACCCACGGCGTATTCAATTTCTCGCCCACGGATCACAAAGGGCTGGATGGGCGCGCGGTGGTGATGGTGCGCATCGAGAACGGCGCCTGGAAGCTGATGCGCTAGAACGATGGCGGCGGACCTCGACGTCCGCCGGCTGGAGGGCGCGTAGTGACAACACCGCTGCAATTTCAGCAACTGGTCGCGCCGGTCGCGCGTTTCGCTCGGGGTCGCGCGCTCGACGCGGCCCTCGAGCGGGATCTCGATCAGGAATTTCCCGCGCAGGGCGAAGCATTCCGCCGGATCGAGTTGGCCTGTCACGCCGGCATCGACTCGGGCTGGTTGTGCACTCAGGGTGATGCCAAGCGGCGCTACGGCCGGATTTTCGAACCAGGCGATGCGACGCAGGGATTCAGCGTCGACGTGGTCGATATCACCGACCTCGTCGGCAACCATCATCGCCATCCCACCGGCGAAATCGACATGATCATGCCGGTCACGCCGGAGGCGAAGTTCGACGGCCGTGGCGCGGGCTGGCTGGTGTATGCTCCAGGCACGGGACACCGACCCACGGTGACTGCCGGGCGCGCGCTGATTCTGTATCTGCTGCCCGAAGGCAGGATCGAATGGACTGCCAAATATTGACTTGAGGAGACCGGAATGCCGGGACTATCGTCCGCCGACCATAGCGTCAGCCCGCCCATGGTCGAGATACCGCGCGACTTCAACGCCGCGTACGACCTGATCGAGCGCAATCTTCGCGCCGGACGCTCCGGCAAGACCGCGTTCATCGACGATTCCGGCAGCGTCACCTACGGCGAGCTGGCCGAGCGCGTCGACCGCGCCGCCAATGCCCTGACGGACCTCGGCCTCGCGCTGGAAGACCGCATCATGCTGGCGCATCTGGACAGCATCGACTTTCCCAGCGTGTTCCTGGGCGCGATCAAGGCGGGCATCGTGCCCATCGCCGGCAATACCCTGCTGACCACGGACGATTACGCGTTCATGCTCAACGACAGCCGCGCCAGGGCGCTGGTGGTATCGGAGGCTTTGCTGCCGACCTTTGCGCCGCTGCTGGAGCAGCGCGCCGACAAGCTGCCGTTTCTCAGGCATGTGATCGTCTCCGGCAGGGACGCGCACGGCCACCCATCGCTGGCCGCGCTGATGGCGAAGGCCAGCCCCGTATGCGCGCCTGCGCCGACCACCAGCGACGACGCGTGCTTCTGGCTGTATTCGTCCGGTTCGACCGGCATGCCCAAGGGCACGGTGCACATGCATTCGCATCTGATCCAGACCGCCGAGCTCTACGCCAGGCCGGTGCTGGGCATACGCGAGGACGACCTGGTGTTTTCGGCGGCGAAGCTGTTCTTCGCGTACGGCCTGGGCAATTCCCTGACCTTTCCGATGTCGGTCGGGGCCACTGCCATACTGATGGCCGAGCGTCCGACGCCGGCCGCCGTGTTCCGGCGCTTGCAGCAGCTCCGGCCGACAATTTTCTACGGGGTACCGACCCTGTACGCGGCGCTGCTCGCCAGCCCCGACCTGCCCAAACGCGAGGCGCTCAACCTGCGCGTATGCACTTCGGCGGGCGAGGCCCTGCCGGCCGACCTGGGCGAGCGCTGGACCCGGCATTTCGGCGTTGAGATCCTGGATGGCATCGGTTCGACCGAGATGCTGCATATATTCGTGTCGAACCGGCCGGGCGAGGTGCGCTACGGCACGACCGGCAAGGTCGTGCCGGGTTACGCCCTGCGCGTGGTGGACGACGCCGGCAATCCGGTGAAGCAGGGCGAGATCGGCGAGCTGCAGATCAACGGTCCCACCAGTGCTGCATATTACTGGAACAACCGCGCCAAGAGCCGCGCCACCTTCATGGGCGACTGGACCCGCAGCGGCGACAAGTACACCGTGGACGAGACGGGGTATTACACCTACGCGGGCCGCACCGACGATATGCTCAAGGTGGGCGGCATTTACGTATCACCGTTCGAAGTCGAAGGCGCGCTGCTGACCCATCCGGATGTGCTCGAAGCGGCAGTGATCGGCCAGGCTGACGAAGACCAGCTGATCAAACCCAAGGCCTATATCGTCGTCAAGTCGGGAGTCGAGGCCAATCCGGCACTGGCGGAGAAACTGCAGCGGCACGTCAAGTCCAGGCTGGCACCTTACAAGTATCCGCGCTGGGTGGAATTCGCGGGCGAACTGCCTAAAACCGCAACCGGCAAGATTCAGCGTTTCAAACTGCGTGCCAGGTCGCAGGCAGGCAACTAGCAATCCGAGAACGGGAAATCCAAATTCCGTCGAATCGAATCCGATGACCAAGAACCGGGCGTTCGGCAGGCGCGCGTTTCTCAGGATCGCGCTGGCTGTCGGTGTTGCCGGACTGCCGGATTTCGTTTTTGCGCAAACCGCAAAAATCAGGATAGGTCTGATGCTGCCCTACACCGGCGCTCACGCCCGGCCGGGGATGGCCATCAGCAACGGCTTCAAGCTGGCGGTGGCGGAGTCGGGCGGCAAGTTCAGCGGGCGCGAGGTGGAGTATTTCACCGTCGACGACGAATCCGAGCCGTCCAAGGCGGCCGACAACACCAATATGCTGGTGACTCGCTACAAGGTCGACGCGCTCGTGGGGTCGGTGCATCCCGGTGTCACTATGGATATGGTGAAAATCGCGCGCGACACCGGCACGCTGCTCGTCATCCCCGACGCAGGACCGGATGCGGCCACCGGAGACCTGTGCGCGCCGAACATTTTCCGCACCTCGTTCTCCAACTGGCAGCACGCTTATCCGATGGGGAAGGTGCTCGCCGGGCGCGGCATCAAGAAGGTCGTCACCCTCACCTGGAAATACGGCACGGGCGCGGAAGCCATCGAGGGCTTCAAGGAAGGCTACACCAAAGCCGGCGGCGCGGTGGTGAAGGACCTGTCCCTGCCGTATCCGGGCGTCGAATTCCAGCCGCTGCTGGCCGAGATTGCCTTGCTCAACCCGGATGCCGTGTTCGCGGTCCTCGACGGCGGCGGCGCGATCAGGCTGATCAAGGATTGGCAGGCGGCCGGCCTGAAGGGCAGGATCGGGCTGTACGGCACGGGCTTTCTCACCGACGGCATACTCGACGCATTGGGAGCCGAGGCCGAGGGATTGGAGACCACGCTGCATTACGGTGACGGCATTGAAACGCCCAAGAACAAGACCTTTCGCCTCAATTACGCCAAGACGTACAAGCTGCAGCCGGACGTGCATGCGGTGCAGGGCTACGACGCGGGCCTGCTGCTCGCGGCCGGCCTGAAGGCGGTCAAAGGGGACATGAGCAAGAAGAAAGAGCTGTACGCCGCGATGGAAAAGGCCAGGATCGACAGCCCGCGCGGCGCCTGGACCCTGTCCAGGGCGCACAATCCGATCCAGGACATCTACCTGCGCAAGGTGGCGGGCAAGAGGAACATGGTGATGGGCGTGGCGCACAAGGCGCTCGCCGATCCGGCGCGTGGTTGCAAGCCGGGCTGACGCGTATACCGGGTGCCGTTCACGCGCTTGCGTTGACACCCTCCGCTTCCGCGGTATATAGTTTTATCGACAAACTATGTGAAGGCGTTCGGGCGGGCTCGTCGCCGCTTGCTTGCAGGGAGATGCATGCCAAAGCAAATCATCACCGCGCCCGGCGCGCCCACCACGGGATTCACCGACAAGGGCAGTCCTTCGCCCCTGGCGCAGGCGATCCGCACCGGCAACCTGCTGTTCGTCTCCGGCCAGGGCCCGCTCGATCCGAAGACGCGCGAGGTGGTATCCGCCGACGTTCGCGAGCAGGCACGCCAGACCCTGGACAACCTGGCCAGCATCCTCTCGGCGGCGGGCCTGTCCATGGCGCACGTAGTCAATATGCGCGTCGTTCTGCGCAATGCCGAGGACTTTCCCGCATTCAATGAAACCTTCCGCGAGTTTCTCGCCGGCGAGAAGGTCACGCGCACCTGCATCGGCGGCACGCCGCACCGCAAGGGCGTGAACGTCGAGATCGACTGCATCGCAAGCTTCGAATAAGACCCCGAGGAGGACAGCATGGCTGGAGGCGTAATCCGTTCGATCATCACCACCCATTCGCCGCGCATCGGCATCGAGGCGAAGGCGCCAGACTTCACGCGCGGTTTGATCCAGGGCATCCGGCTGCTCGGCGAGGAAGTCCGTGCTGCCAGGCCCGACGCCGTGGTGGTCATCTCCACCCACTGGGTGACGACGTTCCCCTGGTATGCCACCTGTCAGGCGGTGCACGAGGGCGTATGCGTCGCCGACGAGGCCCCGGACCTGATCCCGGGCATCCCGTACAAATGGAAGGGCGATCCAGGCCTGGGCCGGGCGATCGTGGATGAAATCGCCGCGCTCGGCATCATGGCCGGCTACAACGACGCCCCGCATTACTCGCTCGACTACGGCACGGTGGTGCCGATGCAGTACATGGATCCGGACATGAGCTTGCCGCTGGTGTCCGTCGGCACCTGCATCCTGGCGCAGCTCGATGAGTGCCTTCAGGTTGGCGCCGCGATACGCCGCGCCGCGGAGAAGATCGGCAGGCGGATCGCGGTGGTCGGCAGCACCAGCTTTGCGCACAAGATCGAGCGCGGCCAGGAGAAATGGCCGTCAAAGGAATTCATGGAACTCGACCGGCAGTACATCGAACTGCTCACCGCCGGCCGGATCAAGGAGGCCAAGGAGCGGCTGCCCGATTGGGGCAAACAGGTGATGACGGAAGTCGGCGGCCGCGTCCACGCGGCGGTGCTGGGCGCCATGGACGAGGCGAAGGAGCGCTATACGGGCGTGCAGCACGGCCCCTACGGCCAGTCTTCCGCCAGCGGCAATGCCTCGGTTTGCATCCGTCCGGTTCGCTGACCCGGCCGGCTGACACGGTTCCTTTGGATGGCGGCGATCGACCTTGCGTGCCCGGTCCCCAATAACGTCGGGCTGGCCGAAAAGCCCGGGCTGAGGAAGTCGCTCGAGTGGTTTGACCTCGAGTATCGCAAATGGTGGTTCGACTGCGGTCCGGCCGGCATCCGGGACAATGAAGTCTATCTGCGCACGCCGGTCGGCGTGGACGCCGGCGGCTGGGCCCGGTACGGCTTCGTGCCCTTGCCGCAGTACCGATGGGGTGTGTTCCAGGCGCCGGCAAAACCCGGCCGCGTCGCCCTGTTCGGCGCCGTCGCCGGCCAGCCCGTGTGGCAGACGCTGCCGCCGGAGCATCGCGATTACATCCGCAAGCTGCTGGTGACGCAGGGCGATACCGAGCCCGGTTCGGTCGAGCAAAGCCGGCAACTCGCTCTCACGGCGCCTTCCCTTTACGACCTGAGGAACCTGCTGCAGTTCTCGGTCGAGGAAGGCCGCCACCTGTGGGCCATGGTCCATCTGCTGCTCGATCATTTCGGCGTCGACGGACGCGACGCCGCCGCGGGCCTGCTCGCGCGCCGTTCGGGCGCGGCAGACAATCCGCGCATCCTCGACGCCTTCAACAACCCGCTGCAGGACTGGCTGTCGTACTTCATGTGGTGCTTCCTGGCCGACCGCGACGGCAAGTTCCAGTTGCTTTCGGTGTCCGAGTCGGCATTCGACCCGCTCGCGCGCAGCACGCGGTTCATGCTCTACGAGGAAGCGCACCACATGTTCATCGGCCACGATGGACTGCGACGCGTTATCCAGAGGACCATCGAGCTCATGCGCAAGCACGACACCGAGGACGTCGCGCCGCAGGGCGGCATCAACTTGTCCACCGTGCAGCGGTGTTTCAATTTCTGGGCACCGCGCATCTACGACTTGTTCGGCAGCGATGAGTCGGCGCGCGCCAACGACGCGTTCTTCGCCGGCATCAAGGGCCGGGTGAACGAATCGGCCTGCGATGAGCATGTGCGACTGGAGGGCACGGTCAGCATCGAGCGGCGCGTCCCAGGCTGCAGCGGCGGATTCGAGGCCGTGGAGGTCGCGGAGAAAGACGCGCTGAACGGCGTCATGCGACAGGCGTACCTGCACGAAGTCACCCAGCTCATGAGCCGCTGGAACAAGCTGCTGGAACAGGCGGGGATTGAGTTCGAATTGCGCCTGCCGAGCCAGCGTTTCAACCGCCGCTTCGGCGTCTACGCCGGCCAGCGTTTCTCGCCGGCCGGCGACCCCGTGGACGCGGCGGAATTCGAGGCCCGCCGCGGCGAGTGGTTGCCTACGCAGGCCGACCACGCGCATCTTCGCGAAATCCAGCGGCCGGTACGCGCGCGCGGCAAGCTTGCGGGATGGCTTGCGCCGCCCGCCCGCGGCATCGACGGCATGCCCGCGCTGGATTTCGATTATGTGCGTCTTTGAGAAGGAAAGCCGGGCTTCTGTCTGGACACCCGGAAACGCTCCGTGATAGACTGAATTGACAATTAAAGCAGATCCGACATCGATACCAAAGAGGAGGTAACCATGTTCCGCCAGTCCGCGAAGTTTCTTGTTGCCGGCGCGGTCGCCGCGCTTTTTGCCAGTTTTCCCGCAATTGCCCAGCAGAAGCTCAAGATCGGCTTCATCACCACGCTCTCCGGTCCGGCGGGCATCATCGGCAAGCATATGAAGGACTCGGTCGAGTTGGCGCTCGACCATCTCGGCCGCAAGGTCGGTGGCCTCGACACCGAGTTGATCTACGGCGACGACCAGTTCAAGCCCGATGTCGGCCTGCAAGTCGCCGAGGAGATGATGAAGAAGGACCAGGTGGACCTCGTCTCGGGCATCATCTGGTCAAACGTGATGATGGTGGTGTCACCGGCGGTGACCGCCACGGGCCGCATCATGGTTGGCACCAACGCGGGCGCGAGCCCGCTGTCGGGGAGTCAGTGCAACGACCACCACTTCACCACCTCCTGGAACAACGACCAGTCGCCGGAAGCGATGGGCAAGTTCATGCAGGACCAGAACATCAACGACGTGTACGTGCTCGCGCCGAACTACCAGGCCGGCAAGGACATGGTGGCCGGATTCAAGCGCTACTACAAGGGCCGCATCGTCGACGAGGTGTACACCAAACCCGGGCAGCAGGATTACCAGGCCGAAATCACCCAGTTGCGTTCGAAGAGCCCGAAGGCGATCTTCGCCTTCTACCCGGGCGGTATGGGCGTGCAATTCGTGAAGCAGTACAACCAGGCCGGCTTGAGGAGCCAGATCCCGCTCTACACGGTGTTCACCGTGGACGAGACCACGCTCCCGGCGCTCAAGGACGACGCGATCGGCCAGTGGGAAGCGCGCTTCTGGAGCCCTGATTTGAAGGTTCCGGCGAGCCAGAAGTACGTCGCTGACTTCCGCAAGAAATTCGGCTATACGCCCTCCTACTACGGCGCGCAAAGCTACGACGGCATCATGTTGATGGACGCGGCGGTGCGCGCGGTCAAGGGCAATGTCAAGGACACCAAGGGCATGATCGCGGCGATGAGGAAGGCCAACTTCAATTCGATCCGCGGCAAGTTCAGCTACAACGTGAACCACCACCCGATCCAGAATTTCTACCTGCTCAAGGCGGTCAAGGGTTCGGGCGGCGAAGTCGAAATGCAGATCCAGAAGACGATTTTCGAGAACCACAAGGACTCGTACTTCCGGGACTGCAAGATGAAGTGGTGAGTCCCGCAATCGAGCAGAAACCGGGGGGCGCGCGGCGGTAATCGCGCCCCCTTTTTCATTATCACGCGCCTATTCCGCCCCGCCGCCATGACATTCGGCCTAGTGTTCGAGCAACTGTTGAACGGCGTCCAGTTCGGCGTGATGCTGTTCCTGATGGCGGCCGGGCTGACGCTGGTGTTCGGCATCATGAACATGGTCAACCTGGCGCACGGGTCGCTCTACATGGTCGGCGCCTACCTGGCGGTCGCGGCGACCGCCTGGACCGGCAATTTCGTGCTCGGGGCGGCGCTAGGCCTCGCCGGAGCGCTGCTCGTCGGCATGGCCGTGGAAGTGGTGGCGCTGAGGACGCTGTACGAGCGCGACCATCTCGATCAGGTGCTCGCGACCTTCGGCCTGATCCTGTTCTTCAACGAGCTGGTGGCCATCGTCTGGGGACGCGCCGCGCTGTACACCTCGCTGCCGGCCTGGCTGCAGGGACACGTCGAACTATTCACCGGTTCGCGCTATCCGATCTACCGGGGACTGGTGATCGTGGTCGGGCTGCTGGTCGCAGTCGCACTCTGGTACGTCGTCACGCGCACGCGCATCGGCATGCTGATTCGCGCCGGCGCATCGAACCGGACCATGGTGGCCGCGCTGGGGGTGAACATCCGCTTCCTCTACACGGTGGTGTTCGGGTTCGGCGCCGTGCTCGCGGGGCTGGCTGGCCTGATGGCCGGGCCGATCTACGCAGTGCAGCCGGGCATGGGCGAATTGATCCTGATCCAGGTGTTCGTCGTGATCGTGATCGGCGGCATCGGCTCGATCCGCGGTGCATTGGTCGGGGCCCTCGTGGTCGGCATCGTCGACACGCTCGGCCGCGCATTTCTCAAGCCGCTGCTAGGGACCGTCATCTCGCCCACCGCGGCCGAAGCCGCCGGTCCGGCACTCGCCTCGATGCTGATCTATCTGCTGATGGCAGTCGTGCTGGCGGTGCGGCCCGAGGGCCTGTTCCCGTCCCGGGGACGCTGATGCCGTCGCGCGCGCGCGTCCTGTTCTGGTCGGCGGTCGTCCTGCTGCTGGTTCTGTTGCCCCCGGTCGTGGCCGCGCTGAAGCAGCCGTTCTATCTCGACCTGGTGCGCCGCGTGATGATCTTTGCCATTGCGGCGGTCAGCCTGAACCTGATCCTCGGCTACGGCGGCATGGTTTCGTTCGGACACGCCGCCTATTTGGGCATCGGCGGATATGTGGTCGGCATCCTCGCGCTTTACGGCATGCACAGCGGCTGGCTGCAATGGCCGTTGGCCATCGGGGCTTCGGCGCTGGCGGCGCTGGCGATCGGTGCGGTGTCGATCCGCACCAGCGGCATCTACTTCATCATGATCACGCTCGCCTTCACCCAAATGCTCTACTACCTCGGCGTATCGCTCGAGGTGTTCGGCGGCGACGACGGCATGCGCATCAAGACGCGCAGCCAGTTCTCCGGTCTCGTCGATCTCGCCGATCCGGTCGCGTTCTACTACCTGGTGCTGGTGCTCATGCTCGGGTCACTCTACCTGGTGGACCGGCTGGCGAACTCGCGTTTCGGCATGGTGCTGCGCGCCGCCAAGTCCAACGAGGCGCGTTCGCGCGCCATCGGACTTTCTCCCTACCTCTACCGCCTGGCCGCGTTCGTGATCGCCGGCGCGCTGTGCGGGCTGGCGGGGGCGCTGCTCGCCAACCACACCGCCTACATCACGCCGGATTTCATGCATTGGACGCGCTCGGGCGAAATCATGTTCATGGTGATCCTCGGCGGTGTCGCGAGCAGCGCGGGTCCGCTGCTCGGCGCGGTGGTGTTGCTGGTCGTGGAAACTTTGCTTGCCGGCTGGACGGAGCACTGGCAGGTGATCCTCGGGCCGCTGCTGATTTTGTCCGTCATCTTCTTTCGGCGGGGCCTCGCCGGTGCGCTGCCCGGAGCGCGCAATGGCTGAAGCGCTCCTGCGGGCGCAAGGGCTGTGCAAGTCCTTCGGGGCGCTGCGCGCGAGCGACAGCATCGACTTCGAACTGCTGGAGGGCGAGACGCATGCGGTGATCGGGCCGAACGGCGCCGGCAAGACCACTTTCATCGGCCAGCTCTCGGGCGACCTGCGCCCGGACGCCGGCACGATCCGCTTTGCCGGCGAGGAGGTGACCTCGTTACGAGCGCCCGCGCGTGCACGAATGGGATTTGCCCGCTCCTTCCAGATCACCAGTATCTACCGCGAATTCACCGCGCTCGACAACGTCGCACTGGCGGTGCAGGCGCACGCCGGGCACAGTTTCCGCTTCTGGCGGCCGGCGCGGGAGGAGAGCGCGCTGCGCGAGCCGGCGCGGCGCATCCTGGAGGAGGTCGGCCTGGGCGCGCGTGCCGACGTGCTGGCTGCCAATCTCGCGCACGGCGAGCAGCGCCAGCTCGAAGTGGCGATGGCGCTCGCCACGGGACCGCGGCTGCTGCTGCTCGACGAACCGGTTGCCGGCATGGGCAGCGACGAGTCGCAGCGCATGGTGGCGTTCCTTGCCGCGTTGAAAGGGCGTCAGTCGATTATCCTCGTCGAGCACGACATGGACGCCGTGTTCTCGCTCGCCGACCGCATTTCGGTGCTGGTCTATGGACGCATCATCGCCACTGGCACGCCGCAGGAGATCCGCGCCAACGCCAATGTTCGGCGCGCCTATCTGGGCGAGGACGCATTGTGAGGTGCGCCGCATGCTGAACGTCGAAGGCCTCGAGACCACCTATGGCGTTTCACAGGTTCTGTTCGGCGTGTCCTTCACCGTTGAAGCAGGACAGGTGGTCACGCTGCTCGGCCGCAATGGGATGGGCAAGACGACGACCGTGCTCTCGGTCATGGGCGTGTTGCGCCCGCGCGCCGGAAGCATCGCGTTCACAGGCAAACCGCTGCACGGCCTGCCCTCGTTCCGGATCGCGCAGGCTGGCCTCGGCCTAGTGCCCGAAGGCCGCCAGATCTTCCCCAACCTGACCGTGCACGAAAACCTCGTCGCCACCGCAGCGAATCGCGGCGGCGCTGCGCGGCCCTGGACACTGGAGCGCGTGTTCGACTTGTTCCCCGGCCTCGCGGCGCGGCGGCACAATTACGGCAACCAGCTCTCCGGCGGCGAACAGCAGATGCTCGCGATCGGCCGCGCCCTGATGACCAATCCGAAGCTGCTGATCCTGGATGAAGCGACCGAAGGGCTCGCGCCCCTGATCCGCGCCGATATCTACCGGTCGCTGGAGCGCCTCAAGGGCGAAGGCTTGTCGATCCTGGTGATCGACAAGGACGTCAAGGCGCTCGCGCGCATCGCCGACCATCACTACGTTCTGGAAAAGGGCCGTGTGGTCTGGAACGGCAGTCCCGGCGATCTGATGGCGAGCGAGGACGTTCTGCACCGCTATCTGGGCGTCTGAGTCCGGAACAGGCAAAAGCACGCGCGCCGCGCCGGATGGTTGACGCCCCGGTTCGCTCGCCATATAGTTTGCTACTCAAACCATAGAAGTTTGCCGCCTGCGGCAAAAAAAGACAATCGACTGGACAGCGATGCTCGACCGCAGCTTCATCCGGCAAATTGAATACCTGCAGCACGAGGGGACGCCTTTTTGCGTCGTCACCATCGTCGATGCGCGCGGCAGCATTCCGCAGATCGCCGGCGCGCGGGCGATCTTCACCGGCAAGGGCCTCGCGCACGGGACGGTGGGCGGCGGCGCCCTCGAGGCAACCTGCCAGAAGAAGGCGCTGGAGCTTCTCGAAGGCGACAAGACCGTGAGCACCCATTTCCAGCGCTACAACCTGCAGAACGATCTCGGCATGACCTGCGGCGGGGAACTGGCGCTGTTTTTCGAGGTGCAGCGGCAGGAACTCGTCTGGAACGTCGCGGTCTTCGGCGCCGGGCACGTCGCGCAGACCCTGTGCCGGTTCCTGGTCGAACTCGACTGCCACGTGCTTTGCGTGGACACGCGCGCCGAATGGCTGGAGCGCCTGCCGCGCAACGACAAGCTGGAAGCCTGCCGCGTCGGCAACTATTGCGAAGGCGTTGACCGGATAGTCCCGGGCGCGGATGTCATCCTCATGACCATGGGCCACGGCTCCGACCTGCCCATCCTCAAGGCGATCGAGAAGCGAAAAATAGCGATTTCCCACCTGGGCCTCATCGGCAGCGACGCCAAATCGGGCATCGTGCGGAGACAACTCGCCGCGGATGGCCTGCCACGGGAATTCATCGACGGGATCGTCTGCCCGCTCGGCGACAAGCTTGGCAACAATACCCCGGCCGAGATCGCGGTCGGCATCGTCAGCCAGTTGCTGCGGCGGCGAAATGGCGCTTAAACGGACCCCCGCCCGGGGCGCGGCCGGGAAGAACACGAGGCGCGCGACGGCGCGAACGGCGGGGCAGGAGCTGGCCGAGGTCGATTTCGGCCGGCTGCCCAGCTACGTCGGCTACCAGCTGCGCCAGGCGCAATCGGCCGTGTTTCGCGATCTCTCGCGTACCCTCCGGGAAACCGGCGTCACGCCGGGCGAGTTCAGCTTGCTGACCATGCTCAAGGCCAACCCGGGCATCAACTCGATCACGCTTACCCGCATCTACCAGCTCGACAAGGCGACGCTTTCCCTGTCGATCAAGGGGCTGGCGAAGCGCGGGCTCATCCTGAGTACGCGCCACGCGAACGACCGCCGCTACTATGCGCTGGAACTGACCGGCGAGGGGCGCGCGCTGCTTCGGACCGTGACCCGGCGCGTCGAGCGCCAGGAGCGCACGATGGACGCCGCGCTCAAGCCGGGCGAGCGCGCGCGCCTGGTCGATCTGCTGCGGCGGATTTCGCGCGCCTTCGATCGCTGATCGGAGACGGTGGGTGGTCTGCGGGCGCGGCAGGCGTTGACACCCGCGGCAGCGGGGCCTATAGTCCGTATTGCCAATATGGTTTTAGCTACAAACTATAAGCGCTTCGCGCGGATTTTGCGCGGGGCGGTACGGGCCGGAACGGCGGCAGCGGGAGGCGCCGTGCATACCGCCTGGACGGAGAACCCAGCGTGATCTTTTTCGATTTCGACTACGAACGCGCGGACACGCTGGAAGGCGCCGTGGCGCTGCTTGCCCGCATGCCCGGTTCTGCCCGGGCGCTAGCAGGAGGCACCGACCTGCTGCCCGGCATGCGCATGGAAAACATTAAGCCGGGCCTGCTGGTGAGCCTCGGCGCGATCGAGCCGCACGAGCCGGAACTGCTCGCGGACGGGTCCCTCCGCATCGATGCGCTGTCGCGCCTCTCCAGCCTGGAGAACTCGAGCCTGCTGCGGAGCAAGGTCCCCATGCTCGCCGAGAGCGCCCATGTCGTGGGCGGCAACCAGATCCGGCAAATGGGCACGCTCGGCGGCAATCTGTGCCAGGAAACGCGCTGCATGCAACTGGACCAAAAGCACGACTACCAGTTCGTCGCGCCCTGCTTCAAGCGCGGCGGCGACTGCTGCTATCCGTTCCCGCGCAACAAGCACAATGTCTGCTGGTCGGTCTACATGTCCGATATCGCGCCCGCCCTCATCGCGCTGGATGCCGAGGTCGAGATTCTCGGCCAAGCCGGGAGCCGGCGCATCCGCGTCGAGGCGTTGTTCACCGGCAACGGGTTGACGCCGCTCAGCCTGGGGCAGGCGGAGCTGCTGCGCGCGGTAGTCGTCCCGCCGGCGCCGCGAGGATTCGCCTGGGGTTTCCACAAATCGACGGTGCGCGGCGGGCTGGAATTCGGCATGGCCGTGATCGCGGTCGCGCTGCATCTCGCCGAGGACGGCAACACCTGCGCCGACGCGCGCATCGTCATCGGTGCGGTGCGCGAAGGGCCGGCGCGCGCGACGGCCGCGGAGCGCTCGCTCAAAGGGGCGGTGCTGGACGGGAAACGGCTGGCGCAGGCGGCCGCAGAGGCGGCAAAGGAGATCAGCCCGCTGCCGCACCACGGCTTCACCAAACGCCACCTGACGGACAACATCAGGGTGTATCTGCGCCGGACCCTGGCGCAGGCGGTCGAGCGCGCCGGCGGTCCTGGACGTTCAAGCTGAAAGGAATCCAAGCGATGGAGATGAGCGCATCAGACGCCGCCAGGGCCGGCATTGCCGCCGGAACGAAATCGCGGACGCGGCTGATCTCGCTGTGCGTCAACGGCGAGTGGCACGAAGTGGCCGTGAAGCCGCGCAACATGCTGGTCGAGGTGATTCGCGACACGATCGGGCTGACCGGCACCAAGGCGAGCTGCGAGTCGGGCACCTGCGGCGCCTGCACCGTGCTGGTGGAAGGCCGGCCGGTACTGGGCTGCATTACCCTGGCGGTGGAATGCGACGGCAAACAGGTGCAGACCGTGGAAGGCCTGGCCGAGGGCGAGAAGCTGAGTGCGATCCAGGAAGCGTTCCTGGACCAGGGCGCGGTGCAATGCGGCTTCTGCACGCCGGGCATGCTGATGTCCGCCACCGCGCTGTTGCGGCGCAATCCGAAACCCACGCGCGAGGACATCAACAAGGCGCTCGAGGGCAATCTGTGCCGCTGCACCGGCTACAACGCCATCGTCGATGCCGTGCTGCAGGTGTCCGGGCAAGGGGGCGTGGAGCCGGTGATGGAATAGGTCTCACGGGCTCCGCCGCCACATCGATGGACGGGTCCCGAAGCGTCGAGGAGTGTCCGCATGAGCGAACTGAATTACGTCGGCAAGAGTTTCAAGCGCAAGGACGGCCCGGACAAGGTCACCGGCAAGGCCGTCTATACGCAGGACGTCAAGCTGCCCAACACGCTGATCGGCCGCATCCTGCGCAGCCCCCATGCGCATGCGCGCATCGTGCGCATCGACACCTCGCGCGCCCGCGCGCTGCCCGGCGTGAAGGCGGTGATCACGGTGGATGACACCAAGGGCATCAAGCACGGCTTTGTCGAAACGCCGCGCTATCCACCCGACCAGGAAGTGCTCGCGCGGGGCAAGGTGGTGCATGTGGGAGAGGAAATCGCCGCGGTAGCCGCGATCGACCAGATCACCGCGCAGCAGGCCCTCGCGCTGATCGATATCGAGTGGGAGATCCTGCCGGCGGTGTTCGATCCGGAGGAGGCGATGAAAGCGGATGCGCCCGAGATCCATCCGAGCCATCCGAAGGCGCCCGGCAAGCATTCGAATATCGGCGGCAGCACCGAGACCGAATGGGGCGATGTGGAGCAGGGCTTCGCCGAATCGGACTATGTGCGCGAGGATCGCTTCGAATGCCAGTTGCGCACGCACGGCTATCTCGAACCCCACGCCACGCTCGCGCATTGGGAAAGCGACAAGCTGAACGTGTGGACCTCCTCCATGGGCGTGTTCGTCAAGCGCGCCAAACTGGCCAAGGTGCTCGACCTGCCGTACTCGTCGGTGCGCATCCACAAGGCCTACGTCGGCGGCACGTTCGGCGGCAAGATCGACCTGTATTCCCACGAATACTGCGCGTCGCGGCTTTCCATGATCACCGGACGGCCGGTGCAGATCACCGCCAGCCGCGAGGAGATCTTTTCGGCATTTCGCCATGCCCAGCCGCTGATCCTTGAAATCAAGACGGGCGTGAAAAAGGACGGCACCATCGTCGCCCAGCGCATCCGCGCGATCAACAACGCCGGCGCGTTCCGCGGCAGCGGCGTGGTGGTGATTTTCCTCGCCTGGGGATTCACCATGATCCCCTACCGCATCCCGAACCTGAAGTACGAGGGGTTCTCGGTCTACACCAATCACACCGTGCGCGCGCCGCAGCGCGGCCACGGCGCGCCCAAGGTGCGCTTCGCGATCGAGTCGCAGATGGACATGATCGCCGAGGCGCTGGGCATCGATCCGATCGCGATCCGCATGCGCAACGCGCGCGAGCCCGGCGAGCAGTTGCCCAACGGCGACAATACGCACCGCGGCGGACTGGCAGCCTGTGTCGCGCTGGCGGCGGAGAAGTCGGATTTCCTGGCGAAGCGCGGCCGCAACCGCGAGCAGTCGCCGAAATCCACGATCCGCCGCGGCATCGGCATCGGCGCTTCCGCCTACATGGGCGGTACGCTGATCTATCCCAACGGCTCGGGCGTCATCGTGAAAATGAACGACGACGGCTCGGTGATCGTGCTCACCGGCGCGATCGACATCGGCCAGGGTTCCGAAACCGTCATTTCCCAGATCGTGGCCGAGGAACTCGCCATCGGCATGGGCGACATCAAGATCATTGCCGCCGATACCGACGTCACGCCGCAGGACATCGGCGCCTGGATCAGCGGCAACACCTACGTGACCGGCAATGCGGCGCGCCAGGCCGCGGGAAACGCGCGCGAGAAACTGCTGCAGGTGGCCGCGGAGAAAATGGATGTTCCGGTGGAGCAGTTGCTGTGCCGCGACAAGGTGGTTTATCACCGGCTCAATGCGGAAGTCAAGATGACCTACCGCGAGGTCATCGCGGCCAGCGTCGCCAGCCATCGCGGCGACACCATCATCGGCGAGGGTTTCTGGCGCACCATGCGCGACGAGCCGACGCACCCGAGCCTTGCCACCACCAAGGGCCGCTGGACCGAGAACTACGCTTTCAGCGCGCAGGTGGCCGAGGTCGAAGTCGACATCGAGACCGGCGAGGCGAAGCTGGTGAAGGCGCTCACCGTGCACGACTGCGGCTTTCCGATCAATCCGCAGCTGGTGAAGGGCCAGATCGACGGCCAGATTTCGATGGCGCTCGGCCATGCATTCATGGAAGAAGTGCTGACCAAGAACGGCTATACGCTGAATCCGAACTGGCTGGATTACCGCATGCCCACCATCCACAACATGGCCATCTCCGAAGATGCCGACGTCATCACCGAGCAGTACCGCGTCGGCCAGCCCTACCGCACCAAGGAAGTCGGCGAGGGGCTGATCTCCGGCATTCTCGCGGCCATGGGCAACGCGGTCTACGATGCCACCGGGGTCAGGCTGCACTCGACGCCGTTTTCGGCGGAGAAGATCCTCGCGGGTCTGAGAGCCGTCGAATACGCGGCGAAGAAATCGCGCCAGGACGAGGCGGCGCAGGCATGACGACGGAAGCGGTCTTCTACTGGAACCAGCGGAAGGAGTGCATGCCGCGCGCCGAGCTCGAACAGCACCAGCTGCACGCATTGCGCGCGCAACTGGCGCATGTGCACGCGCGCAGCCCGTTCTATCGGCGCAAGCTCGATGCCGCGGGCATACGGCCGGACGACGTTCGCAGCATGGAGGACGTGCGGCGGATTCCGTTCACCGACAAGGAAGACCTGCGCCTCTCCCAGGCGAACAATCCCCCCTGGGGCGATTTCGGCTGCATCACGCCGAAGGAGGCGGTGCGGGTGTTCCAGACCTCGGGCACCACCGGCCGGCCGGTGCGGATCATGCTGAGCCGCAAGGACTGGTATGAGACCTTCTACGAGCAGTTCATGCATTTCCGCTGCGGCTTCGGGCTGACCGAGGACGACGTGCTGTTCGTGCCCTTCAATTACGGCCTGTATATCGCCTGGTGGGGCTTCCAGACCACGATGGAAAAGGCCGGCCTGATGATCATCCCGGGCGGAGGCCTCTCGTCCAAGGACCGTCTGCGCGCCATGCTCGACTGGGGCGCGACCGCGATCTGCGGCACGCCTTCCTACCTGCTCTATCTGGCGGAGACTGCGCGCAAGAACGGCTTCGATCTACCCGGCTCGAGCATACACAAAATGGTGGCCGCGGGCGAGCCCGGCGCAAGCATCCTGTCGACCAAGAAGGCGATGGAGTCCCAATGGGGGGCCGAATGCTTCGACGATATCGGCTCGACCGAAATCAGCAATTTCGGCTACGAATGCATCAGGCACGAAGGCACGCACGTGGTCGAGAGCATGTTCCTCGCCGAGGTGCTCGATCCGAAGACGCTGGCGCCGCTCCCGGACGGCGAGGTCGGCGAACTGGTGCTCACCAACCTCGGCTGCGAAAGCATGCCGCTCGTTCGCTACCGCACGCGCGACCTGGTGCGCTTCAACCGCACCACCTGCAGCTGCGGGCGCACCAATCTGCGGCTTCATGGCGGGATCTTGGGCCGCTCCGACGACATGTTTCATTTCGCCGGGGTCAATATATTCCCGGGCCAGATCCAGCACCTGCTGCACGAAGTCAACGAGTTCTCCCAGGAATACCAGCTCGTGGTTCCGGCGCTGGGAAGCGGCAGGCATTTGCGAATTCGCGTCGAGCCGGCCAACGAGCACCTGACCCGTGCGCAACTCGAGAACGCGCGCGACTTCCTGGTCGAAGCGGTCAAGTACCGCATCACCGTGACGCCCGAGGTGGAAGTGTGCGAGATCGGCAGCCTGCCCCGCGTCGAGGGCAAGGCGAAGCGCCTGATCCGCGAGGCGTAAGCTCGCATCCGATGAGCGCGGGAACGGGGATCCTGGTGTCGCCATTCATCGTGGTGAAAAGCGCGGGCGAAATGGCGAGCGCTATCGCGTGGCGGATGTACATGTCCAAGCTGCGGCGCATCTGCATGCTGGACCTGGACGACCCGCTGTGCGTGCGCCGCCAGGTGTCGTTCTGCACCGCGCTGGAATCGGGAGCCGCAGAGGTGGAAGGCGTGCGCGCCGTAGCGGCTCGCGATCGCGACGGGATCGAGGCCGCGTGGAAGGCACAGGCGATCGCCGTGGTCCGCATCTCCGATTGGGCGCGCATCGGCGGCTTCGCGCCCGATGTCGTCATCGACGCGATCCTGGCGAAGCGCAACCTGGGCACGCGCAAGGACGAAGCCAGCCTGGTCATCGCGCTCGGTCCCGGCTTTACCGCAGGGGTGGATTGCCACCTGGTGATAGAAACCAATCGCGGGCACGATCTGGGCCGGATAATCGTCGCCGGCAGCGCCCAGCCGAACACCGGCATCCCGGGCGACATCGCCGGCCATACCGACGAGCGCGTGCTGCGCGCTCCGGCGGCGGGAACCTTTCAATCGCGAAGCGCGATCGGCGACAGCGTGCGCAAAAACGACATCGTCGGCGAGGTCGCGGGACAGCCGGTCGTCGCCCGGCTGGATGGCGTGCTGCGCGGCCTGATTCGGCCGGGAACGGGTGTCACCATCGGTCTGAAGCTGGGCGACATCGATCCGCGCGGCAGGCGCGAGCATTGCGGCACCATTTCCGACAAGGCGCGGGCGATCGCCGGCGCGGCGCTCGAGGGGGTGATGCGCCATTGCAACCGGCCCTCGACGGAGCAATAGGCGTGCTGATCCAGGCGCTGGGTTTGGAACAGGCGCGCCTGATAGCGCTCTGCGGGGCGGGCGGCAAGACGACGCTGATGTTCGCGCTGGCGCGTGAATTCGTCGCCGCGGGCGAGCGCGCGCTCGTGACCACCACGACCAAGATCGCGCGCGACGAAGCCGAGGGATGGCCTTCCTTCGCCGCCACCGGCACGGATGAGGTGCTGGACCATGCGCGCCGGCTGCTGTCGCAGGGCGGACGGGAACGCGGGGGAGCGGTCATCGCCTATTCCGCGGCAGGCACGGAGCGTCACCGCCTGGTCGGCTTCGCCCCGCAACTTGTCGATGGGCTGGCTCAGGCCAGGCAGTTCGACCGGATCCTGGTCGAAGCGGACGGATCGGCGCGCAAATCGCTGAAAGCGCCCGGCGCGCACGAACCGGTGATTCCTGCGGCGACGCAGGCGCTAATCATGGTCGCGGGTCTGGGCGGCCTCGGGCTGCCGTTAGTCGACGATAACGTCTTTCGCGCGGAAATCTGGTCCCGGTTGAGCGGGCTCGCGCTCGGCGCTCCGGTCAGCGCCGAATCGCTCGCTCGCGTCGCGATCCACGCGGAAGGTCTCGCGCGCGGCGGTCCCGCCTCTGCGCGAAAGTGCCTGTTTCTCAATCAGGCCGACACGCCTCAGCGCTGGGCCGAGGCGAAGCGGGTCGCGGAAATCATATCGGCGGCGCCTGATAATACAGTGGAGCGGGCGGTAATCGCCCATCTGCTGCCGCGGCCCGAAATCGTCGAGGTCGTGGCGCTGCAAAAATCGGAAAGTCCGCGCCTGTCAAGGCTTCCCGGCCGAACTCCGGAAACGAGCGTCGGGTATCGGGGAATTTTGAGCACGTAGATTCTGCGCCCGTCTTTGGTCAGGAAGAACTACCGAACCAACATAGTGTCGACTCACGAAGAGCTCTTCGCCCGAGCATAGCCCTCGATCCTCTCGCCTATGGGGCGGTGCTGTTCGTCATTTCGATCGCTTGCCTGCTGCCTCGGGCAAATATCTGCAGTATCGAATCGTTTCGTATGTATACATAGCGTCATAAGTAATGGCGTATTATTGTGTTACACTGACGGCATCTCCATGGTTGATGGGAGGTGGTGTCATGAGGAAACTGGAAATCAGCGACATCGAGGTCATGGGTGTTGCCATACGTCAAGAGATCGCGCGCAATGACGAGTCTCGGTACGATCATCGGTTGCATGGCGTATTGCTGGTGGCGAACGGCATGAGTGCGCGTCAAGCGGCGCTGTGGCTCAGTGAGAGCGAGCGCACGGTGCAGCGCTGGGTCAGTCGCTTCGAGGAAATTGGATTTGCCGGTTTGCAGGAAGGTGAGCGATCCGGGCGACCGCGTCGCTTGACCGATGCGCATTGGCAGCGCTTGGCGCGCGACTTGCGGCGCAGTCCGCGTGAGTTCGGGTTTGCCCAGACCTTGTGGGATGGCAAACTGCTGGCCGAGCACTTGCGCCAGCGCTACCGAGTCGCGTTGGGTGTGCGCCAATGCCAGCGTCTGTTTGGCCAGATGGACTTCCGGCTTCGCAAACCCCGTCCCGTCATTGCCAAGGCCGACCCCGCAGCGCAGGCCGCCTTTAAAAAAACTGCGGCGCTTGGCCACCAACCCAAGGGTTGATCTATGGAGTTCAGACGAATGCCATTTCCAGCAACATGGGACACGCTGCCGCATGTGGGTTTCGCCAGAAGACAAAGACCCGGTTCTTCTGCATGCGCCCACTCGCAAGTCGGTGGCGTGCTTCGGCGCAGCCAGCCTCGGCACCGGCAAACTGGTCACTGCCTTCGAGCCGAAATTCAATGCCGAGTCCTTCCTGCGCTTCCTGAAAATCCTGCTCAAACATCGCTCCCGCGGCAAGCGCCTCGTGCTGGTGCTGGACAACGCCAAGTACCACCATGCCCGCGCGCTCCAGCCTTGGCTGCAACGCCAGCGCAAGGTGCTGACGCTATTGTTCTTGCTCCCATACAGTCCCGACCTGAATCCAATCGAGCGCGTCTGGAAACTCACGCGCCGATTGGCGACCCACAATCGGCATTTCCCGACGCTGGACAATGTAGTCGAAGCTGTGCAAGAGCGCTTCGCTTTCTGGGTTAAACCAAATCGGCAATTGCTGCGACTATGCGCCATTATTTAAGTCTCTATGTAGAGCACCTCAGACGCATTCCTCGCGCCGCACACGCCGGGCTGATTGATCGACTGCAGCCGCGTTTTCCGTACCGATGCTTCCCTTCCGCGCAGAGAGCTCGTTGACGCCTTGATCGAATCCGCAACGAGTCGGCATTCGCAATCAGGAAATACTTCACGTTTCCCCCGAAATCGACTGGTCGAAGTGTCAAACATTGTTAATTAATGCCGCGAATCCGGAAGTGAAACCCGCTACATTGGCCGCGGCTTGATACCGCTGGCGCGTTGGGGATGAAAACGCGGTCAAAGAAAAAGCAAGGCGATTTGAACAATCAGCGAATCTTGGCGCGGGGGTGTAGCGAATATGAATGGGCAGACGACGAAGCGGGTGTCGCGAAACCAGCATGCCGAAGCGGAAACGGCGCTGCAGCCGGGTGCCGCGCGATGCCACGATGGAGCGAGCGATGCATTCCAACCGCGCGATTGAGCCGTTACCCGTTCAGGGCTGCGCGCGAAAAACGAGGAAGCGGCCGCAGGAAGCGAGGGCGCGCGATCGCGTGCTCGCCATACTCGACCAGGCAACGGCCCTGGTCGCCATGGCCGATGACGGCGGCGCGCTGTTTTACGTCAACCCTGCGGGCCGCGCGATCCTGGGTCTGGCGCCCGATGATGAGGTATCGGACATAGCCCTGATCGAATGCATGGCGCCCAGCGTGCGCACCGGAATCGCGGAAGCGGCAATTCCGGCCGCCCTCGGCCGCGGCGCCTGGTCCGGAGATTGCGTTTTGCAGGCGCGCGACGGGGGGCAGATCGAAGTTTCGCTGCTGATTGCGGCCCACCGCGATGCCAAGGGCCGGCTGGAGGGCCTGTCGTTGCTGGCGCAGGATATGGGCGCCTGGACCAGGACCGCGGCGGCGCTGCGCATTACCCAGAACGAGCTGATGCGGCTTTCCGCCCAACACATGGCCATTCAGGAAGACGAGCGGCGGCGCATCGCCGCCGATCTGCATGACGGACTGGGGCAATCGTTGGGGCTGGTCATCGTGTCGCTGGAGAATGCCGCGAATCTGCTGAGCCGGGGCGAATCCGAGCGGGCCGCCGAGTGCCTGGATCGGCTGAACCCCAAAGTCCGCGATACGCTGGACGATTTGCGCCGCATCGCGATGAATCTGCGTCCGGCGACGCTCGACAGCCTTGGCATACTCGCTACCCTGTCCTGGCACCTGCGCGAAATCGAAGTCGCCTGCCCGGGCATCAGTATCGAACGCAGGATCAGCGTGGATGAAAGCGACGTGCCGAATGATCTCAGGACGCCGATTTTCCGCATCCTGCAGGAAGCGGGCAGCAACGCGATCAAGCACGGCGGCGCGGACCGGATCGCCGTACGCCTCAGCAAGGCGCGTGGCGTGCTCGAGCTCGCCGTCGAGGACAACGGCAAGGGATTCGATCCCGGCGCGCTGACCGGCGGCAACCAGCCGCACCGGGGCCTTGGACTGCAGAACATGAGAGCGCGCGCGGAATTGTCTTTCGGCGTCTACGCAATGAGATCCGCACCGGGGAGGGGAACTCAGGTCAAGGTGCGGTGGCACATCAGGCCCCATCACGCGATGGCGCCGGAATTCGCGGCGCGGGGCATCGCGGGCCTGGATTTTTCCGATTCCGGGAGTTCGCGCGATCTGGAGATGCTGCACAACCTGTCCGTCTGCGTTGCCTGCATCAGGAGCATCAAGGGCAATGGCTGAAAGTTCGCTGCGCATTTTGATTGCGGAAGACCACGCTTTGGTCAGGGCCGGATTGCAGGCCCTGCTGTCGCAGGAGCCGGAATTCGAAATCGTCGGCGAGGTGGACAACGGCCGTGATGCCGTGCGCGTCGTCGGCGAACTGAATCCGCACGTCGTGCTCATGGATCTGACCATGCCCGGCATGAACGGCATGGAAGCGATCTCGGACATCAAGCGCCGCTATCCCGGTGTGCGCGTTCTGGTACTGACGCTGCACAAGACGGAGGAATTTGTTCTCGCCAGCCTGCGTGCCGGTGCAGACGGCTATGTTCTAAAGGAAGCGACGCCGGCCGAGTTGCGCCTGGCGGTGCGCACCGTGGCGGGCGGCAGGACCTACCTCAGCGACGAGGTATTGCGGAAGGTGATCAGTGTGAATCCGGGTCGCGGCGGATCCTTTCCCACGAACGGCGTGTGGGACACACTGACCCAGCGCGAACGCGAGGTGCTCAAGCTGGTGGCCGAAGGAAAATCGAACAAAGCCATGGCGGAATATCTGTTTCTAAGCGCCAAAACCGTGGAGAAACACCGCGCCAAGCTGATGGCAAAACTGGGCATGCACAATGCGGCTGCGCTGACCGCCTACGCGATCCAGAAAGGCTTGGTAGGCAACTAGCCCGGGCCTACATGGCCCAGGACGCATGCAGCGTGACGCCGCCCTCGCGGTTGAATACCGCCGAGAAAGCCCCGCCGGAGAGCGTCGGGCGGCGCTTTGGTTTGAGGGGGGAAATTCGCTGAAACGCAGCCGGGCCGGGGCGGGGATTCTCCGGCCGGATTTTGCTGCGCGGAGGGGCACAAACGGCACCCCCGATTTCCTGTGCCGCATCAGGTGGGATGCGGCAGGACGCGGGTGGCTTCAGAAAAGAATACCGACCCGCTCCCCGCAGTTTTGCTCAGATACGGCGGACGCGCAGTGCCGGAGCCGGTTTCTTCGGCTGCTTCGGTTTCTTCTGTTCCTTTTTTTGCCTGTCACGGTTGCCCATTGCCATTCTCCTTTTCCGACGTTAATGGATCACCTTTCGGTGCTTTCGGCGCGAAGCGTTCCGGCAATCGCGATCCTGCGACTAGGATACCGGGAACCCGGATCAGCGCGCAAACACTTTGCGTAGGAAACCAAGCGCCGACCGGGCGGCTTTTTCCCGCGCGCCGCGATTGCCTTCGACGCTGGCGCCGAGCGCACGGCATGAATTTTTCAGGGTGGCCTCGTAAACCTCGCGCGACAGACGCTGTCCGGTAAAGCGATCATAGGCTGCCAGCGTGTCGATGTCGATTTCCACCGGACACGCATCCAGCGTGCGCTGGACGCCACTCATGTGATAGCGCTTCGGGTCGTCGCTGTCGAACTTGTGGCGCGCGCCCTCGATCACCGTGAATTCAACCGGCGTCCCGGCCTTGCCGATCCGCTCGGCGTAGTCCCGGCAGGGGGCCATGCCCGCGTAGTCGTCCGCGTCCCCGTGGATCCAAAGCATCGGCGCTTTCGAAAACACGCCGGGCTTTACGATCAGGCGGAACGGTCCCACGCAGCCGCCCGAGTACACCGGCAGGTGCGCGGCAAAGCGCAGGCCGTCCGGCAGCTTTTGCGCCGCGATCACGCGCTCGATCCCGGCGCGCCAAGTGGTGATGCCGCCGCGGGAAAAGCCCATGATGGCGATGCGCGTCGCGTCGATGCGCGGATGCGAGGCGAGCAGCTGCAGCGCCGCGAACGCGTCGGCCACGTCGGCGGTGAAGGGCACCTGCGACTGATCCTCGGCGGTGCTCTTCACCCCGCGAGGACCGAACGAATCCACCGACAGCACCGCGTACCCCGCCGCATTGAACTGCTGTGGCCAGAACTCGAGCATGGCCCTGTAGATGCCGCCGGAACCGTGCATCAGCAGCACGGCCGGTGCCTTTTCAGCGCCCGCCGGCAGGAACAAGTGACCGACGACATTCACGCCCTCGCTCTGCCCCTTGCCATTGAACAATTCGCCCAGCGTCTTCGGCGTCCAGCTCGCAAACGCATAGCGCCCGTTGCCTTGTCCGGCGGAGAAATCGGTGACCAACCCCTGCGCGAGTGCCGTGGCGGCCGTGACTGCAGCTAGCGCAGCGAGCGCGACAACGGTTAGAAGTCTGGCGCAACCCTGTTTTGGCAATCTCATCCCGAATAACTCCTTTCCAATCGCAGCGCTACGAACGCTTCAGGGCGGTCACCTCGATTTCGATTTTCATGCGCGGGTCCGCCAGGCCGGCGGAGATCATCATCGCGGCCGGGCGCACTTCTCCGAAATACCTGCGCAGCACCGGCCAGCATTGCTCGAACTCGGCACCGTCGGGCAGGACATAGGTTACGCGAACCACATCTTTCAGGCTCGACCCTGCCTCCCGCAGTGCGGATTCGATGTTCTTCAGGCATTGTTCCGTTTGCTCGGCAAGGTTGTTCGAGATCGACATAGTCGAGTAGTCGAAGCCCGTCGTGCCCGAAACGAACACCCATTCCCCGGCGGCAACCGCGCGGGAATAGCCGATCTGGGCTTCGAAGGGGGAGCCTGAACTGATGAGTTTTCTGGTCATTTGATCTCTATAGAAGGGAAGGGAGTGAAGGGTTGAGATGCGAGGTGATCGAATCCGCAGAAACCTGCGTCAGCACACTAAGAATGTTGATCGTGTTGTTCTGCGGCGGGCCACGATGACGGCCGTAATGGCACGATGCTGGCCGCCCGTCCGCAGCAACAAAGGGTTGGGCATCCGATCACACATGAGGAAAGTTCGGATTATGAGCAACTTCCCAGACAAACCCGTCGAGGTCTGTGAAGTATCCAGAGTAACCGCCCCAGTCGGTAGGTTGCCCCGGCTTCGTGACCTTCGCCCCGAAAGTGGCAACACGCGCAAGCAATGCATCTACCTCTGCCGGGGAGCGCACGTTATGCGCAAGCGCGAAGCCACGAAAACCGGAGCCCTCAGCCGAAAGGCCGGCGTCGGCGGCGAGGCTCTCTCGCGGCCAAAGAGCAAGCCATGTCTTTCCAAGCTCAAAGAACGTGATTGACGGTGGCGTTTTCAGCCGCGGAAGGCCAAGGCACTCTTCGTAGAAGCGAGTAGCCCTGTCAAGATCGGACACACCGAGAGTTATAAGGCTAATGCGTGGTTCCAGTGCGCGCCCCCTGCTTGAGATGCCCAGCTTCGTGGTCAGCGGCACCGGCAGGCGTCCGCTGCGCCTATAGTCGGACTGTGCAAATTCATCAAGCGGCCAGCTTCTGTACCCGAATCTTCACCTGCCGCAACTGCCACAAGTCATACGCAGCTTGATGCGCAAGCCAGCTCTCTGGCGAGGTGTCAAAGGCCCGCCCGAGGCGCACTGCCATTTCGGGGGTGAGCGCGCCGCGGCCATTTACAATCTTCGACAACGTCTTCCGGCTTACCCCCAAAGCTTGGGCGGCCTCGGTAATGCTGATCCCCATCGGGTCCAGCCATAGGCCTTGGAGAACTTCACCGGGATGCGGCGGATTGTGCATTTGCATGAAAACCTCTCAATGGTAGTCCTCGTAGTTCACGACCTCGGCGTCATCGTGTGACCGTCAGAAAATCAAGCCGCGGGGTTGTGCTTTTTCAACCAATTTTGCAATGCGAGATCAACGCGCGTCTGCCAGCCCTCACCGGTGGCGCGAAAGCTTTGGACTACGTTTTGTGACAGCCGAATTGTGATGCGCTCTTTGGTCGGAAGCTTTTGCGCGCCTCGAGCCCCGACTTTGCGCCTGAGGGTTTCTGGCAAGGCTTTCTGCGCCGAACGAAACGCGGCTAGATCATTGACTGTAAGTTCCCTGACTTCGCCTTTGGCGTCAATCAGCGGTTTTTGCTTTGGCATATCGATTCACCTCACGCGCGTTGGCTTTGCGGAAACTGATGACGCGGATTCCGTCCAGCGTCTCGGCAAAGCAAAGAACATGCAGCCGAACCCCGAGCATGCCTACCGCGATATAGCGCGTCTCGCCGTAGTCCTGCCTTTTGTCGACCGCATATAGAGCGCTCTCGAAGTCAAACTCAGCAGCAGAATCGAACGATAGACCGCGATCGCGGATGTTCCGTCGATTCTTCGCCGAATCATAGGAGATTCGCATACCGTACAGTGTACATACAAAAAGATAGTGGCGCCAGCACTATCTCAGCGCTGCAATATCCCAGCAATGACGGTGACGCCTATGATGCCGAACGTCTGAATTTACCTGCCTTGCGCGGATTTATGCGCAAGGTCGGGTGGAATGATGGGTTCGGCCTCATTGCAATACCGCCGCCTCGACAAACCTGCGGGTGCCCTTTGCATCGGTCGCGACGAGTAGCAGGCGAGGGTTCTCGGGTGGAGTTGGGAGCAAAGCCAATTGGGGACGAAGGTGCTCTTTAAGATTTTCAATCTCAACCTTCCGATCCTCTGGAAAAGTCGTTTCGCCCGCTACCACCCACAAGTCTCGACCGTCCGGCAAGCGCTCCAGAACAACAGTAGTTGTCCAGCCCGCGGACGCCAATGCTTCGACGGGACGTGGTTCCGCACGGGTCAAGAACACAGCTATTTCGACCGATGAGCCGGTTCTTGCTGGTATCCAAATGGTTCTCTTGTCTTTGTGCTTCGCCCAACGCGAACACCTTAGCTCTGATGCTGGAATGATGATTCCGAAAGGGAACTCGTACTGGTTCTCGGGATTGATTGTCCAAGTATCAAGAAACGATGGCGGAGTTCCAGTAGACCGCCAGAATTGCTGATCCGGTGCGCGGATGTGACATCTTCCGCTTTCGTGAATGCTTGCTTTCAAATATCCGCCGAGGGTTCTTCCAGCAAGGTACACATCGCTTGCATCTGACTTCCACATTACGACCCACTCCGATGATCGAAGGCCGGATGGGTCACCAACACCAAAGCGAGCGGAGCGTGTCGTCATTCCGTTGAGGCCGAACGTTTGAATTCACAGGCCTGCGCGGCTTTTCGCGCAGGTCCGGTGGAATGATGGGTTCGGCGTCTTTGTGCGATATGAAAGGAAGGTGTCGGTCATCACTGCTCTGGAACAGTAAGCTTTGTTCCATCCTTGAATACGACCATGCGCGGCTCCCAAACTACTTTGTATTTATCATCATCAAGTTCGGCAAGCTTACGGTCCTTGTTATCGCCACGGGGGTACTTCACTGATCGTGATCCTGTCCACGTAGCCGTTTGTCCGGCCTTAATGGTTGTGTCGTTAGAAATCAAGAATCCGGAAATTTCGTCGCCGAATAAGTCTTTCACAGAGATATAGCCCTTCGCGCCGGCAATATCTTTTTCGGTGTTGTTCTTGTACCCGAAAGTTACCTCAAAATATTCGTCAAGCAACATTCCACTGTACCCACGCTCTGGCCTGATTTTCTTTGAAACCAATGTGACTGTTATCGCCTCCTTCATTGGCTTCATTGCGGCTTCCCGTTCAGCTTGAAGCTTGGCTTTCAATGCCTGCTGCTTTGCTTCTTCGATAGCTGCATCAGCTTTGAATTTACGTTGGTCGTCTATTGCCTTCCCAAGAGTCATACCTTCAGGAATTCCAGAGCCTTCTTTTCCGCCAAATAGCCCACCAAGTTTCGCTCCAATCGTATGACGCATGATGAAGCCAGCCGCCAGCTCACGTTCTTCTGGCGTTAGTTTTTCCATGGCAGGCTTAATACTCTCCATCTTGTCGAGTTCACGCGGCAGCGGGGTGTCCTTTGGAGCGCTGCATGCAGCCAAAATAGCCGCGCATAGTAGGACGGAGAGGTGGTTACGCATGTCTTACTCCTTTGGCGAGATTTCGCGCTTGCAATTGTGCGATCGAGGCGGTGAGAAAAGACGCCGAACGTTTGAAATCACCGGATGCTGCGCGGCTTCATCGCGCAGCGTCCGGTGGATTGATGGGTTGGACGAAGCCGCTACGCGGAGAAGTCGCCGGCTGTAGCGATACGAATTACTCTTCACGAACGCTCCCTCGTTGCTGAAGGAGTGATTTTGCAACCAATCGTGAGGAAACGCCACCATGACAAAGCCATCGACTACGCAGTTTGACCGGCAGTACCAGGCCCATCTGAAGCATCTCAAGCTCAAGGGCCTGCAACCGAAGACCATCGAAGCCTATTCGCGCGCCATCCGCCGTATTGGCGCGCGCTTCGATCACCGGATCGACGATCTGAGCGAGCCGCAACTGAGGAACTACTTCACCGAACTCCTGGGCACGCACTCCTGGAGCGCCGTGAAGCTCGATTTGTACGGTCTGAAGTTCTACACCCAGCATGTCCTGAAGAAACCCTGGGTGGCGCCCGGCCTGATCAAGCCGCCCAAGAGTCAGCGCCTGCCCGACATTGTCACCATCGACGAGGCCCGGCGCATCTTTGACGCCACCCGCGTCCTCAGCTACCGGGTGTGCTTCTTCACCCTTTACAGCCTGGGCCTGCGTCTGGGCGAAGGGCTGCGGCTGCAAGTGGGCGATATCGACGCCGCGCGCCATCGTGTGCACATTCGCGACGCCAAGGGCAACAAGGATCGCTTCGTGCCGTTGCCGCGGGCCACCCTTCACCTCTTGCGCCGCTTCTGGCCGGTGCATGGCAACCCGGTGCTGATGTTTCCGAACCGCTCGGCCGGCCGCAAAGGCGCCGCCGTCGTCACCACACCGCTCGATCCCGGCGGCGTGCAGCGCACGCTACACAAGGTGGTCGAGGCTTGCGGTCTAAAAAAAACATCACGCCCCACAGCCTTCGCCACAGCTATGCCACCCATCTGATCGAGGCCGGCGTCGACCTGATCGAAGTGCAGAAGATTCTCGGTCATCACTCCATTCTCACCACCGCCCGCTACACTCACCTGACGGATCAGACCAAGCATCACGCCATCGACCGCATCAACGGCCTGATGGACGGTTTCGTCCTCGGCTGGAGGCAGGTCAAATGACCCGACTCGCCGCCGTCATTGGCACCTTCGAGACCGACTTGCGCGCGCAGTACCGGGACCGACTCACCGCCGAGCACCTGCGGGCGCTCGGCGCAATGAAACGCTGCCGCAGCCACGCCAGCCTCAAGATGCAGGTGCAGTGCACCGGATGCGCGCATCAACTCCTGGTGCCGCACTCCTGTGGCCACCGTCACTGCCCGCACTGCCAGCATCACGAAAGCCAGCAATGGCTGGAACGGCAGATGCAGCGGCTGGTGCCGGCCGACTACTTCCTGATCACCTTTACCCTGCCGGCCGAATTGCGGGGCCTGGCCTTCGCGCATCAGGGCGTGATATACGATCTGCTGATGCGCTGCGCCTGGGATACCGTGCATTCCTTCAGCCGCAACGACAAGCGGCTGGGCGGAACACCCGGTGCCATCGCGGTGCTGCACACCCAGACACGCCGCCTCGACTATCACCCGCACGTGCATCTGGTGGTCCCGGCGGCGGCGATCGATGCCGCGCACAAGCGCTGGCGCACCAAACAGTGCAAGGCCAAGGGCGGCTATCTGTTCAACCACAAAGCCCTGGCGAAGGTCTTCCGCGCACGCATGCTGGCCGCCATCACAGCCGCCGCTCTGGCGCTGCCTCGCCACTACCCAACGCGCTGGGTGGTCGATTGCAAATCGGTCGGCAACGGCGCTTCGGCGCTGATCTACCTCGGGCGCTATCTGTACCGGGGTGTCATTCGCGAGCAGGACATTCTGGCTTGCGCCAACGGCCAGGTGACGTTCCGGTACCGCGACGCCAAGACGGGAAAGATGGAGCAGCGCACGCTGCCCGGTGCCGACTTCCTGTGGCTGGTGCTCCAGCATGTGCTGCCCAAGGGTTTGCGCCGCGCGCGCAATTTCGGCTTCCTGCATCCGAACTGCAAGCGCCTGATCGCGCTGCTGCATCTGCTGCTGAAGTTCGTGCCGCGACCCGCGTCCGAATGGGTGAAGGCGCGCGCGCCGATCCTCTGTCCCTGTTGCGGCGCGGCGATGAAGATCGTGTGCACGCGGATTCGAGCATCGCTTGCGGGGGGCGATCCGGCCCCGCTTGCCACTCGGGGTGCTCACTGACCAGGTAAGCGATTCTTCCATCGATGCTCGGCGGGACAGCAGCGCCCATAAGCTGAGGGACAAGCTCGCCGGCCTGCGCTCGGCCGCGACCGGAAAATGCCCGGCCAGCGCCTGCCGCCGCCCCAATTGGGGGCAACCGCAGCATCCACGCGGTCCCGCCGGCGACTTCTGACCCGCAATCGCTCGATTGCGGGGAAATTCAAAAAAGATATTTTCTAAGGACCGCCGACCCCGGCGCTCTCCGACCGGGCTCGTCCAACAAACGGTTCAGATCGTGGCAAGCACGATCTAACCTTAGTCGTTAGCTATTTGGTATAAGCAGCGCTCTAAAGTCGGCAATTTTTCGAGCCTTCACGACGAAACCAAGGTTGTTTGGAATCTTAGACAAGCTGATGGGGACTTGGGCCAGCGGTACTTCTATGGTTTGGATTTCTCCCTCGGCGACATGCTGAGGACCAGCAAACAAAACGCCAAGCAAAATGATGCGACCGCCGCCAAGGTTAAGGCCCTTTGCATCAAGGTATCCGCCTTGGTCGAAAATAAGCACCGGGCTTCCACTCGATCCTGGAAAGCATGCGCAATCGATTACGAAGATTGGCAGACCGTTGTAGTCGTGTTTAGGGTTCGTGGCAGTAATGCCCCGCCTAACGATTGGCATGTTGTTCTTTTCATCCCAAATCCCGTTCGGATAGCCGATCATGGTTATAGTTTCCAAACCAGACAGATCGGCAAGCTTCTCAGTCGAAGGCAACAAGTCCTCGCCGATTGGCGGGGCGAAGAACTTGATTCCCTTCGCTTCGGCTTGGTGGTAAAGCGGAGCAATTGGAAACACTGCCAAATCGACGTTTTCCTCAGGGTGCTTTACCCAAAGGCTTTCAAAGTTGTCGAGGACAACTCGTTCAGTTGAACCGAGGATTGGCTGGCCTTGATCATCGCTCTTCGTCAGGACGAACGTACCGACTTTGGAGTTGTTGATTACGTGCTTGTTGGTAACGATCACAGGCACATGCGTTTTGTCATCTATCTTGAACGAGAAAAAGAACCCGGTTCCGGTGGACACGCGATCATCATTCAGCGCGCATTCGAGCCGGACAGTGGTGTGCATCAGAGTTTCGGCGGGAGTCATATGCTATGAAATGGCTAACAATAAGCAGACCCGCTAAAAGGGGTCTTATACGACCCCATGTGAGGGGTCTAACACGCGCAGGTTACGCCCAAGCCATTGTTTCCTCAAGCAAGGTGCATGGGATAGGCACCTGGAGGCACGAATGAAATAGGCACCACGGGACATGTTGTGTCCGAGCGGGTGCTGGCAAGGGACGAGCAGGCCTACTTGGCGAAAACGGCAGTAGAGTTCGTCTGTTCGCCGAGCCGATATCCCGCGGCAAGCGCATCTAGATTGAGGTCGAGAAAGCTCTTCGGGGTCTCCGCGCGCACGGCCTGCTCGAGCGCCTTGCGCTCGCACACGCCGCTCAACGCGGCCAAGGCACCGAGCGCGACGATGTTGGCCACGCGCTCGCTGCCGAGTTCGATCGCGGTCCGGGACAGCGACAAGTGATGGGCACGATAGTCGCCTGCGGGCAGTTCCGGACACAGGCGCGTGTCTGCGATTACCAGCGCACCTGCTTTCAGCAGCGGCCAGGACGGGTTCACCGCGAGGCTATCGAGCAGCACCAGGCAATCGACCGCGGTCGCGAGCGGGAAATCGACTTCGCCCGCGGAGATCACCAGGTCGGAATTGCAGAATCCCCCGCGCGAGGTCGGTTCGTAGGTCTGCGACTGGGCGACGCGCCTGCCGCTCGCGCACAGCGCGTCGGCGAGCATCTTGGCGCACAGGATCAGTCCCTGGCCGCCGGTGCCGCCGATGCGGATTTCGAGTCTGGAGTCGCGCATCATGCGCCTCCTTTGTTCGCACCCGCCTTGCTTGCGCGCTGCGCGGCGGCGGCCTTGCGATAGGCCGCGCCGTATTCCGGCCGTTCGATCTTCACGAGGATGCCGGTGGGCATGTCGTTGGAGCGGAACGGCGTGTCGACCTCGTCGCGGTAAGCGCTCGGGCGCAGCTCGCTTTTCTGGCGCAGCACCATCTCGGCCGAAGACCCGAGTTCGTTCTTGCGCCCGAAGATCTCTGTGCAATCCGTGAGCACCTCGACGAAGGCGAACCCGGGATGTTCCAGCCCGGCGCGGATGAGTTCCTTCAGCTTGGGCACGTGATGCGTCACTTCGCGGCCGACGAAGCTCGCCCCTGCCGCCGCGGCGAGCGCGCAGGCGTCGAAATTCGGCTCTGCGTTCCCCAGCGGCGTCGTCGTCGTGAGGCGCGTTTCGGAGGTGGTCGGCGAAACCTGGCCGCCGGTCATGCCGTAGACCTCGTTGTTGAGCATGAGGCAGGTGAGTTTCAGATTGCGCCGGCAGGCGTGGATCAGATGGTTGCCGCCGATCGCGAGGCAGTCGCCGTCTCCGGTGATCACGACCACGTGCAGGTCCGGCCGCGCGAGCGCGAGCCCGGTGGCGTAGGCGAGAGGCCGGCCATGGGTCACGTGAAAGGTGCTGGCGTCGATATAGGCCGAGAGCCGCCCGGCGCAGCCGATGCCGGACACCACCGCGAGCTTGTCCTTGTCCATGCCCAGTTCGTGGACGGCCCAGAGCAGCGCGCGCAGGGCGATGCCGTGGCCGCAACCCGGGCACAGGAAGTGCGGCATCATCTCCAGGCGCAGATATTCGCGCACGTCGAAAGCGGGAGCGGAATCGACGATCATTTTGATTTTCCTTTGGCGACCGCGGCGCTAACCAGCGACTCGGCGCGCTCGGCGATTTCCGCCGGCGTGATCGGCTCGCCGTTGTAGCGGTGGATCGCATCCACGCGCTTGCCGCCGAGGATGCGCTCGACCTCCAGGCTCAGTTGGCCGGCGTTCATCTCCGGCACCAGTACCGCGCGCGCTTTCGCCGCGACTTCGCGCAGGGCTTTTTCCGGAAAGGGCCACAGGGTGATTGGGCGGAACAGGCCGGCGCGCACGCCGCGCGCGCGGGCGAGGCCGATGGCGCGAGTCGCGGCGCGCGCGCTGATGCCGATCGCCACGATCAGCACCTCGGCATCGTCGCAGGAAAGTGCCTGCCACGAGTCGATGACCTCGCGGTGCTTATCGAACTTGGTGAGCAGCCGTCCAAGGTTGCGCTCCACCGCTTGCGGATTCTGCGTCGGGAAACCGTTTTCGGCGTGGTTCAGTCCGGTGGTGTGCACGCGATAGCCGTCACCGGGGCGCGACATGGCGGGAATGCCGTCCGCGCCCGCCGCGTAGGGCCGGTAGGCCGCGCGCGGCCCGCTGGCCCAGGTGCGCTCCGCGCGCGCGCGGCCCTGGGTATCGGCGAGGTCGACCGTCTCCGTCAATTGCGCGATCACCTGGTCGTAGAGCAGCACGACGGGCGTGCGCAAGGTTTCCGCCAGCGCGAAAGCGCGGATGGTTTCATCGTAGATTTCGCGCACCGAGGCGGGCGCGAGCACCAGTATCGGGTAGTCGCCGTGGCTGCCCCAGCGCGATTGCATGATGTCGCCCTGGGCGGGGCGCGTCGGCATGCCGGTGGAAGGCCCGCCGCGCATGGCGTTGACGATGACGCAGGGGATCTCGGCCCCGGCGGCGTAGCCGAGGTTCTCCTGCTTCAGCGAAAATCCCGGGCCGCTGCTCGCGGTCAGGGCCTTGACGCCGCCCATGGAGGCGCCGATCGCTGCCGCGATCGACGCGATTTCGTCTTCCATCTGCACGAACACGCCGTCCACCTCGGGCAGGAGGCGCGACAGGCGCTCGGCGACCTCGGAGGAGGGCGTGATCGGATAGCCGGCAAAAAAGCGGCAGCCTGCCGCGATCGCGCCCAGCGCGCAGGCGTGGTTGCCGGAGATGAGGCGCAGCGCGGCCTTGGGGGCGAGCGCCTGCTCGACGGCGTTCATGGCCGGCTCCCTTCGGCGGCCAGCACGACGCCCTGCACATGCGCCGCGTCGAGGTGCACGCGGATGGCGAAGTCGGGGCACAGCAACTCGCACAGCCGGCAGCCGGTGCATTTTTCCGGCTGCGCCAGTTCGACGATGCGCTCTTCGTTGAGCCGCAGGCAGCGCTCCGGGCAGAGCTTGACGCAGATGTCGCAGCTCTTGCACCATTGCGGCGTGATCTCCAGGCGCACGCTGTAGGGCAGATGCGTCGGCGCCTGGGTGCCGGCCGCCGGCGCATCCGCGCCCGGCGGTGCGGCGTGCGCCTCCTCGATCCAACTGCGCCCGATGCGGAAGGCTTCGAGATTGACCGCGATGGTTTTCTTCGGCACGAACTCGGCCAGCGCCCTTTCCCAGTCCGCGGCGGAAAAATTGAGGGCCGTGGATAGTGCGCCGATCAGCACCACGTTGGCGGCGCGTTCGTTGCCGAGTTCCTCGGCCATGCGGCTGGCGTCGATCGCATAGCCCTCGGCCACATGCGCCTTCACTTCGGCCGGCGTCTCGCGCGAGTAGCGCAGGGGTGCGCCCGGGCGCCGGTTGAGGCAGGCGAACGGCGGCACGACGCGCTTGGTGTCGCAGATGAAAATGCCGCTGTCGGGCTTGAGGAAGGAAAGCCAGCGCAAGCCCTCGGCCCATTCGAGCGCCACCAGGATGTCGGCCTCGCCCTTGGGGATGGTGGGCGACCATACCTGCGGTCCGAAGCGCACGTGGCTGAACACGGTGCCGCCGCGCTTGGCCATGCCGTGCACTTCGCTTTGCTTGACTTCAAACCCCTTGGACTGGGCGAGCCAGGCGAGCGCCTTGGACACCATGATGACGCCCTGGCCGCCGACGCCCACGATCAGCACGTTCATCGGTTCGCGCGCCTTGGCCGCCGATGCGGTCGGCCGCAGCTGCTCGCCCGTGGCGCTGCTGGTCGATGCGGTCGGTGCGCTCATTGCGTCACCGTCGCTGTCTTTATAGTGGAAAACGGCTTGATGCAATCCACCGTGCATACCTGCGCGCACAGCGTGCAGCCGATGCACAGCGACTGGTCGATCTTCACCTTGTGCCGGCCTTCGAAAGTATCCGTGCCCCAGGTGAGCGCGGGGCAGCCGAGGTTCATGCACGACTGGCAGGCGTTGCAGTTTTCATTCACGACCGCGAGCGCGGGCCCCTTGATCTTCGTCGGGTCGAGCACGCAGGGGCGGTTGGAAATGATCACCGACACGCCGCGGTAAGCGATTGCCTCGCGCAGCGTCTGGTACATCTGCGCGAGGTCGTAGGAGTCGGCGATGCGCACCCATTTCACGCCGATGGCGCGCACCAGCGCTTCGTAATCCACTTTCGGCGCTTCCTCGCCGCGCAGCGTCTTGCCGGTGCCTGCATGCTCTTGGCCGCCGGTCATCGCCGTGATGTGGTTGTCCAGCAGCAGCACGGTGATGTTCGCCTGGTTGTACACCGCGTTGATCAGGCCGGGGATGCCGGCGTGCAGGAAAGTCGAATCGCCGATGGTGGCCATCACCGGTTTGGTGTCCCCGGCCATGGCCATGCCGACGGCGTTGCCGATGGACGAGCCCATGGACACCGTGGTATCGAGTCCCCGCAACGGGTCGAGGCAGGCGAGGGTGTAGCAGCCGATGTCCCCGGCCACACGCGCGCCCGAAGCCCTCACCGCCATGAAGCTCGAAGTGTGCGGGCAACCCGCGCACAGCACCGGCGGCCGTGCGAGCGGCTCGATCGCCCAGCTGCCGCGCTGCGCGCGCGGTGAGAGTACGCCGGCCTTTTCGAAGCCGGCGCGCAGGATCTCGGGGGAAAACTCGCCCTCGCGCGGAAAGAACTGCTTGCCTTCGACCTTGAGCCCCAGCGCACGCAATTCCTTTTCGATCACCGGCTCGAGTTCCTCCACCACGAACACCCGTTCCACCGACTCGCAATAGCGCCGCAGCAGGCTCTCGGGCAGCGGCCAGGAGGCCCCGAGCTTCAGTACGCTCGCGTTGGGCAGCACCTCGCGCACGTAGGGATAGCAGGTTCCGGCGGTGATCACGCCGAAATTCGCGTCGCCCGTTTCCCAGCGGTTGATGGTCGAGGTCTCGAGGTATTGCTTCAGTTTCGCTTCGCGTTCGATCACGGCAGCGTGGCGCCGCCGTGCATGCGCCGGGATCATCACGTTCTTCGCCGGACTTTCGTTGAAGCCGCGCGACGGGTGTTCGGTGCGCGGTCCGATGGCGACCGGGCTGCGCGTGTGCGACAGGCGCGTGGTGCCGCGCACGATGACCATGGTGTCGAACTGTTCGGACAGGTCGAAAGCGAGCCGCGTCAGGTCGAGCGCCTCCTGCGCGTCGCTCGGTTCGAGCACCAGCACCGTCGCGAACTGGCCGTAAATGCGCGAGTCCTGCTCGTTTTGCGAGCTGTGGATGCCCGGATCGTCGCACACGGCGAGCACCAGCCCGCCGTTGACGCCGATGTAGGCCTGCGACATGAAGGCATCGGCGGCGACATTCAGCCCGACGTGCTTCATGGAAGCGAGCGCGCGGCTGCCGGCGAAGGACGCGCCGATGGCCACGTCGAGCGCGACCTTTTCGTTGGTCGACCACTGGGCGTGCAGATCCGCCGCCGGGTAGCCGGCGAGGGATTCCATGATTTCCGTGCTGGGGGTGCCCGGATAGGCGGCGGCAACCCGCACGCCGGCTTCCCACGCGCCGCGCGCGATCGCCTCGTTTCCGGTCAACGGCCGTACGTCTTTCTTCTGCTCCTGCGACTGTTCCACTGCTTCCGGCACTGCGCGCATGCGCTGGCCCTCCCTGGCGGAAAAATGAACATTTTAAGCTTCTTCTAGTTGATCCCGGATCATCCTCAAAGCCGCCGGCGGATGTGTTGATCTAGATTAAACATCCGGCGCGTCGTGCAGGCAAACGACCCTGCCCTCGGGGGACTCCCCCGGTCGATCGGTGTTGTGGGAGGCCCGCCCTCGGGCCGATCGGTGTTGTGGGAGGCCCGCCCTCGGGCCGATCGGTGTTTGATTCCGGCCCCGGTCGGGGCGAGGGCGCCCCTCCTACATTGGGCGAGCGCGCCCTTCCTACGTCGCGGCGGGGGCGCAGCCCCTACGTCTTTGCGGCGGTTTTCGCCTCCGCGGCGGCGCGGCGCTGGCGCTCGATCAGCTTCTGCATGGTGTCCACGGTAATCGAACGGAACGTGGCTTTCGCGATTTCGTCGACCTCGGCCATCACCGCGCCGAGGGCGCGGCCGACATCGCTGGAAGCGTCGAATTCGTCGCTCTCGCCGGTGCGCGTGCTGATATCCTCGAACAGGTCGATCACGTCCATCAGCGTCAGGCGTCTGGCGTTGCCGCTGAAGCGGTAGCCGCCGCCCACGCCGCGCGCCGATTCGACCAGTCCGGCGCGCCCGAGTTCGCGCAGGACCTTGGCCAGGTGGTGGGTCGAGGCGCCGTATTTTTCGGCGATTTCCGCCGCCGAAAGCTGCCGCCCCGGATTGGCCGCGAATTCCAGCACGCTGTAGAGCGCGAGGCTGGTGCTTTTCTGCAGCTTCATGGGGGCGTTAAGGCCGTCAGTCCAGTTCTTTTTCCAGCGGGATGTAGGGCGCCGCCATCATGCCCTGGCTGCGAAAGAACGACAGCACCAGGCCGTTGTCGCGGGCGAGCAGGGTGCGCACCTTGTTCACGCCGGCGTGGCGGAAGCCGTCGCAGATCGCCTCCAGCATGCGCGCGCCGACGCCGGCCAGGCGGGCGCTCGCGCGCACGCTCAGGCCGAACACCCAGCCGCAGGGCGCCGAGCCGAATTCCCAGTCGCGCACTTCGCCGATGATGAAACCCTGGATGACGTCGCCGGATTCGGCCACCAGGAACAGGCGCTGCCTGGTGCGCCCGCCGCCGTAGCGGTGGAACAGTTCGTACCAGTAGTCCGTTTTTTCCAGGCCGGTCACCTCGGCGTCGATGGCGATGACCTGCCCCAGGTCGGCGGCATCGACGGGCCGCACCCGCAGTTCCGTCGAAGTTGCGTCCCGGGCTTCAACTGGGGTCATGGCCAGACTCCGGCATCGCGCAGCGCCGCATTTCACCGAAACAACCGATCTGGATCAAAAAACGCATTTCAGTACGACAATACCATATAATGACCTTTCGAGGTAGGCAAGGGCAAGCCCCGCGCCTGCCGGTCCTGGCGCGACCGGGCCAAAGGTGTAGCATCCAAAAAAAACCGGCCGGAAAAACGGTGGCGCTTCCAACCATACTTGAGGAGGTACGATGAAACCCACGCAAGCGAGAACCAGCTTTAAACGCGGCCTGGCCGCGGTTGCAGCAACATTCGCCTTGTTCACCGGCCCGGCGCTTGCGCAGGAGCCGATCAAGATCGGCTCGTTCCTGTCCGTCACCGGCGGCGCGGCCTTCCTCGGCGATCCGGAGCAAAAGACGCTGGAGCTTTACGTCGAGCGCGTGAACGCGGCCGGCGGCGTGCTCGGCAGGAAGCTGCAGCTGGTCGCCTACGATTCGGCGGGTGACGCGGAAAAGGCGCGCACCTTTGCCAAGCGCCTGATCGAGCAGGACAAGGTCGATGTGATCGTCGGCGGTTCGACCACCGGCGAGACCATGGCGGTGGTGCCCCTGGTGGAAGCTGCGCAAATCCCGTTCATATCGCTCGCCGGGGCGGTGGTCATCATCGAACCGGTGAAGAAGTGGGTATTCAAGACGCCACACACCGACCGCATGGCGTGCGAGAAGGTGTTCGTCGACCTGCAGTCGCGCAAACTGTCCAAGGTCGCGCTCATTTCCGGCGCCGGCGGTTTCGACAAGTCGATGCGCGCCGAATGCCTGAAAGTGGCGGCGAAATACGGCATCCAGGTGGTCGCCGATGAGACCTACGGCGCCGGTGACACCGACATGACCGCGCAGCTCACCAAGATCAAGAACACTGCGGGCGTGCAGGCGGTGCTCAACCCCGGCTTCGGCCAGGGACCGGCGATCGTCACCAAGAACTACCGCCAGATCGGCATCAGCGTGCCCCTGTATCAGTCGCACGGGGTAGCGTCGAAGGAATTCATCAAGCTCGCCGGCGCGGCAGCCGAGGGCGTGCGCCTGCCGGCCGCGGCCCTGCTGGTCGCCGAGGACTTGCCGGCCAGCGACGCGCAGCGCTCGGTGGTGGTGAGCTACAAGAAGGAGTACGAGTCGCGCTTCAAGTCCGATGTTTCGACCTTCGGCGGCCACGCCTACGACGGCCTGATGCTCGCGGTCGCGGCGATGAAAAAGGCCGGCGGCGCCGACAAGGCGAAGGTGCGCGATGCGCTCGAAGGCGTCCGCGGCTACATGGGCACGGCGGGCGTGGTGAACATGTCGGCAAGCGACCACATGGGCCTGGACCTGACCGCGTTCCGGATGCTCGAAGTCAAAGGAGGCAACTGGACTCTGGTCAAGTAAGGGACGTCCGGTTTTGATGGAAGGGGCGTCCGCGACATGAGCGCGCAGTTCATGCAGTACCTGCTCACCGGCCTTACGGTGGGCGCGATCTACGCGCTGGTCGCGCTCGGCTTTTCCATCATTTTCAACGCCAGCCACGTCATCAACTTCGCCCAGGGCGAGTTCGTGATGATCGGCGGCATGGCGACGATGTCGCTCGCCGCGGGCGGATTGCCCTATGGGCTGGCAATTCCGCTCGCGGTCGCGGCGGCGGCGCTGGTCGGCCTGGCGCTGGAGAAATTCGCGGTCGAGCCGGCGCGCGGCGCCTCGGTGGTGACGTTGATCATCATCACCATCGGCGCGTCGATTTTCCTGCGCGGGCTGGCGATGCTGGTCTGGGACAAGAACCTGCACGCGCTGAAGCCGTTCACCGGCGATGCGCCGATCTCCGTCGGCGGGGCCACCATCCTGCCGCAGAGTCTGTGGGTGCTCGGGGTCACGCTGGCGATTGTGCTCGCGCTGTCCTGGTTTTTCGGGCGCACGCTGCTCGGGAAGGCGATGCTCGCCACTTCTCACAACCGCCTCGCGGCGCAATTGGTCGGCATCAATGTGCGCCTGGTGCTGTTCCTGTCGTTCGGCCTGTCGGCGGCGCTGGGCGCGATTGCCGGTATCCTGATCGCGCCGATTACGACCACCTCCTACGACGTCGGCGTGATGCTTGGCTTGAAAGGCTTCGCCGCCGCGATCCTCGGCGGCCTGGGCAGCGGCATCGGCGCCGTGATCGGCGGCCTGGTACTCGGCATCGCCGAGGCCATGAGCGCAGGTTATCTGTCCTCGGCGTACAAGGACGCCATCGCGTTTGTGATCATTCTCGCCGTGCTGTTCTTCATGCCGAGCGGACTGTTCGGCAATCGCGGCGGCGAGCGCGTCTAGACCTTATGCTGTCGCGTCTCGCATCGCCGCGCACCGGGGGTTTGCTCGCGCTGGCCGCGGCAATTGCATTTCTGCCGCTCGCGCTCAGGAACAACTACTTCTACGATATCGCGATCCTGGTCGGCCTGAACGCCATCGTCTGCGTCGGCCTGAACCTGCTCATCGGCTATGCCGGGCAGATCAGCCTCGGTCATGCGGGCTTCTTCGGACTCGGCGCCTACGGCTCGGCCATTCTCGCCTCGCGCTACGGCTGGCCGCCGCTCGCCGCGATGCTCACCACCACCTTTGCCGTGGCGGCGCTCGCCTTCCTCGTCGGCCGGCCCATCCTGCGCCTGAAAGGCCACTACCTCGCCATGGCCACGCTGGGGCTCGGCGTGATCATCTTCATGGTCATCACCACCGAAGACAAATTCACCGGCGGCCCGGATGGGATCGCGGTGGTGCCGTTCAGCATCGGCGGCCTGATATTGCGCGACGAGCGCATCTGGTATTGGGTGATCGGGGCCCTGCTGCTCATCGCCGTGTGGCTGGCGCTCAACCTGATCGAGTCCCCGGCGGGGCGGGCGCTGCGCGCCTTGCACAATTCCGAGGTCGGCGCGGAAGTGGTCGGGATCAACGCCGCGGAGCACAAAGTGATGGTGTTCGTGATCTCGGCGGTGTTTGCCTCGCTCGCCGGCAGCCTGGCCGCGCATTACTCCGGTTTCGTCACGCCGGGCAAAGTCACCTTCCTGCACTCGATCGAACTGGTCACCATGGTGGTGTTCGGCGGCATGGCCTCGACTTTCGGCGCGGTGGTGGGCGCGGCCGTGCTGACTACCTTGCCGCAGCTGCTCACGGTGTTCAAGGATTACGAGATGATGGTGTTCGGCGCGGTGATGATGGGCACCATGATATTCCTGCCGCGCGGGGTGGTGCCGAGCCTGGCGCGGTTCATCCGGTCGCGCCGGCAAAAAGGTTCTGCGGCGAGCAACGGGGAAGCCGCATGAGCGTGCTCCATGTCACCGGCCTGTCGAAGAAGTTCGGCGGTGTGAACGCGGTCGAGGACCTCTCTTTCGACATCCAGCCGGGGGCGGTGTACTCGATCATCGGCCCCAACGGCGCGGGCAAGACCACGCTGCTGAACCTGCTCAGCGGCGTCTACCAGCCGTCCGCAGGGCGCATTGCATTCGGGGAACACGAGCTGACCGGCCGCGCGCCGTATGAATTTGCCGGCCGCGGCATCGCGCGCACGTTCCAGAACCTGCAGGTGTTCTTCCACATGAGCGCGCTCGAGAATGTCATGGTGGGGCGCTATCTGCACGAGCGTTGCGGGATCGTTTCCACGCTGCTGCGCTCGCCCCGGCTGGCGCGCGCCGAACGCGCATGCCGGGAGGAGGCGGCCGAGATCATGCGCTTTGTCGGCTTGCACAATTATCTGTCGGCGGCCGCCGACGCGATGCCCTACGGCGCACTGAAGCGGCTGGAGATTGCGCGCGCGCTCGCGACCGCGCCGAAGCTGATGCTGCTCGACGAACCGGCGGCCGGCCTGAATCCGACCGAGGCGCTCGAACTGGACAATCTGATCGTCAGGCTCACCGAACGCGGCGTTACCGTGGTGCTGGTCGAACACAATATGCGCCTGGTCATGGGCGTGTCCGACCATATTCTCGTGCTCGACTACGGGCGCAAGCTCGCCGAAGGTCCGGCCGCGACGGTACGCAACGACCCGAAAGTGATCGAGGCCTACCTGGGAGGCGCGGTCGCGCACGACGGCTCCTATGGAAACGAGATAGCCAGCGTGGTCGCGGCGGCGGTGGAGATGCACCGATGATGCTCGAAGTCGAAGGGCTGAGCAGCCACTACGGGCGCGTTTCGGCGCTGAAAGGCATCGACCTGCAGGTGGGGGAGGGGGAACTGGTGGCGCTGGTCGGCGCCAACGGCGCGGGAAAAACGACGCTGCTGCGCGCGCTCTCGGGCGTGCAGCCGGTGAGCGCAGGTCGGGTGCGCTTCGAGGGCGCGGACATCACCGGCGCCGCCGCGGACAAGCGCGTGCGGCTCGGCATCGTGCAAGTGCCCGAGGGACGGCAGGTGTTCGCGCCGCTTTCGGTCGAGGACAATCTGCGACTCGGCGCCTACCTGCGCAGCAAGGCGGAGGCGGCGCTGGGCATGGAGCGGGTATACGCGATGTTCCCGGTGTTGAAGCAAAAGCGGCGCGAGCCGGCGGGGGCGCTGTCGGGGGGGCAGCAGCAGATGCTCGCCATGGGCAGGGGACTGATGGCGCTGCCCAAGCTGCTGCTGCTCGATGAGCCGAGCATGGGGCTCGCGCCCAAGCTGGTGGAGGAAATCTTTGCCTGCGTGCGCGCGCTCAAGGCAGCCTCGACGACGATTTTCTTGGTGGACCAGAACGCGCGCGCCGCCCTGGCCGTCGCCGACCGCGCCTACGTGCTCGAGACCGGCCGGGTGGTGCTCTCCGGCAGCGGCGCCGAACTGCTCGAAGACGAGCAGGTGAAGGAGGCTTACCTTGGGCTATAGGGCTTTGTGCGATGACACGTTTGGTTCGAAGCCTGCCGTAGGCGCGAGCTTGCTCGCGAGTTGAGTGTGGTAACTCAGTGAGGTAAGCCCCCGGCTTTGCCGGGGGACTCACCAAGGTTTGACTGCAAGCGGTTATACTTGCCGGAGCACAACGGACCGGACCATATTTCTAACCCTAGCTTGAGCATTATGTCCGCGACCGCTAGCTCGAACAATGCTGCCGCAGCTCCTCGAACGAAACGAGTTCACCGGCTATGGCGCTTGCGGCTACAGTGGCTGGACTGGCGAGCCACACCTTTCCCGGTCCAGACCGGCCAGGAAAATTGCGGTTGATGGCGCTGATGGTCACTTCGTCGGGACGCGCCGACGAACCCGGACCACCGCCCGCGCAGGCGCCGCAGGCGGGCAGCAGCATTTCAGCGCCGACGCGATCAAACACGTCCAGATAGCCGCGCTCCACGCAATAATCCCTGACCGCCATGGTGCCGAACTGCAGATACAGCTTTACCCCGGGCGCGACGCCGCGCTGGTGCTGGACCGCCCAGGCAAGAACGGCGTGATACTGGTCAAAATCTTCGCGCTTGCCTGCCGTGCACGATCCGCCATAGGCAATATCCACTTTGACTCTGTCCTTCAGCTGGGCGAGTGGAACGCCATTTCCCGGATCACCCGGGCTCGCCACCATGGGCGAGAGCGTGGAGCAATCGATTTCAACCACGCCGGCATACTGGGCGCCGGGGTCGCTTTGCATCCACGGCTCGAGACGGAACTTCACGCCCCTGCGCGCGCGCAGGAAACGCACGGTCTCGGCGTCGGGAGAAATGATGCCGGTAAAGCCACCCAGCTCTGCCGTCATGTTGGTCAGGGTCGCGCGCTCGTCGGTGGAGAGCCCGGCGAGCGCGGGCCCGACGAATTCGAACACCTTGCCGATACCGCCGCCCGCCTTGATATCGGGCAGCGCAAGCAAGTGCAGGACGAGGTCTTTGGCGCTGACGCCGGGCGGCAAGCGACCCTGGAGTTCGACGCGCAGCGTTTCGGGCACCGTGAGGCGCACTTCGCCGTAGACCATGGAATACGCCATGTCGGTCGAACCGACGCCGAAAGCAAGGCAGCCAAGCGCCCCGCTGTGCGTGGTATGCGAGTCGGTGCCGACCACGATCTGGCCGGGCAGCGCGTAGCGCTCCGTCATTATCGCGTGACAGATGCCCTCGGAGCCTTCCTTCGATGGCAGGTATCCGTGGTTGCGCAGGCCATACTCCTTGCCGAAACCCTGATGCGCATCGGACAGGCCCTTCACTCCGGGCAGCAACCCGCCCTGAACGTGAACGGGACTGCGGTGGGCAAAGGTAAGGTGATCCTCGAACAGCAGGATGGTGTCGCGGTCGCGCATGGGCACCGGCCGCGGAAAATTATTGTGCAGAATGTAGGCGATCATCCCGGTGTAGTACTCGATGGTAAAACGCCAGTCGGCGCGTACGAAGCCGCCTTCGCCGGTCTTGAGCCGCTGCGCCGGATCGATCGCGTGTCGCGCAAGGATCTTCTCTACCAGGGTGCGTGGACCTGCGGCGCTTGCTGGCGGTGCAGCAGAGGGCCGCGACGCGGCAGCCGCGCGCTGCTTCCCGTAGCGCAACAGGCCGCCCGCTCTAAGCAGTTCGGCCGCCAAGGGTTCGCGATCGCGCACCAATTCCCCGATGTCGATGCGCTCGCCGGATCGTATGCGGTCAATTAAGCCGAAATCGGTCGAGGTGAACAAGCCGAGGTTGTCGCAGTTCTGACGGAATATCCGCTCGAAACTCTCGGCGATAACCAGGCGTATGCCCGCCGACACGTGCGCAAGCGGGCTGTGCTCGCGGGAAGACCCCTTGCCATAGCGCTTGCCTGCGACGATCACGGAAAATCCGCCGCTCTTGATCGCATCCTTGATGACGGGATTGCGCCCCCCCGCGCTGTAGGCGAGCAGCAGGCCGCCGCCGATGCGCTCGTCATAAAGCAGGCACACGGTCTGCGGCGTCATCTCGTCTGTGGAGACGTTGTCGCGCAGCGGCGAGGCACCCGCTAGCTCGAGATTTGCTCCGGCAAGCTGGGCTTCGACTTTGGCCGAGTCATCGCTGAGAAACAGAATTCGCCCGGGCAACTGCAACGGTGTCATTGGCGGCTTCCTCGTTGCCATCATAAATGCTCAGAACCGTGGGCAGTATAACAACAGCATGCGGGCTGCCGGTTTATTCCGAATAATTCCAGTCATGCGGGTTCCACGAATTTGATGACCGCTTCTGCCAACTCCTGCTGGTCGTCGTTTCCGCAAACTAGCCTTTTTACCACTAGACTCGCCCCGGTTGCCCCCCCGCCGGGGGGGGGGGACGCAGCAAAGCGAAATTAACATGATATCCAAGTGCGCGGTTCCGGGAGGGTTCAAGCACCGGGCTACGGCAGGTCGGCAAGCTTTTCAGACTTCGCGGCCGGATTGATTTGCCTATCCCTTCTTGGCACTTCGATGCCGTTACCGTGTAGGGGAAGTCCCTTCCATTCGTTAGGTTTGCGGTGCCCGGATAGCCTATACTGTACCAATGCAATTCGAGTGGAATCCGGTAAAGGCTGCAGAGAATCTCACTTCCGCGGGGCAGATCTTGGCGAGCAAAGGAAGGGAGTCCGCGGATGAACTCGTGGCACGCCCCCGAACGGGGTGCGCCGGGCCGAGGCGCGGCCGGCCGGCCCAGATGATGGTCGAGCCGCGCGCAAGCGCAACGGCAATACCGCGGCTTCCACATCGATCGCTCGTCGCGGCGGTTCTGCTGGCGGCGTCGGCCGCCGCGCAGGCCGGCAATCCGGGACTGCCTGTCGTCGGCGCCACCGAGACCGTGATGGTCGGGAACCCGCCGGCCGTGCTCGAGGCGCGAATCGACACCGGCGCCGAGATCTCCTCGATTGACGCGACCGAAATCGCAGTGACGCGGCGCGAGCGTCGCAGGTGGGTTGAATTCGTCGTGGTCAGGCCCGACGGAAATCGAGTCCACCTGAGCGCCCCGATGGTACGCCATGCACGGATCAAGCAGGGTGGAGTGCACGCCGGCCGCAGACCGGTGATTCTGATCGAGATCTGCCTGGGTTCCCGATTGCGCGCCGTCGAGGTGAGCCTTGCCGACCGCGAGGGCATGCATTTCGACGTGCTGGTCGGCAGGAATGTGCTGAGTGGTTATTTCATGGTTGACCCCGCGCGCGATCATGTTCTGCCCCCGGATTGCGCACAGCGAGGCCAGCAGTGATCCGACGCCATCTTTATCTTCTGTGCGCGTTTCTTGCGCTCTGCGGCCTCGCGTTCTTCCTGTACAAGGCGCTGGTACTCGGTTTTCCCCTGCAGCCGGAGAAAAAGATCGTCACCTGGCGCGTCGAGGTGCGCATGCAGTTCGAAGCCAGGGGAGAACCGGTGAAATTGAGGCTGAATCTGCCGCGCAGCGGAAACAACCTCGCCGTCATCGACCAGAATTTCGTCTCTCCCGGTTACGGCTTGACCACCGAGATCGAACGCGGAAACCAGGTGGCCGTGTTTGCGATTCGGTCCGCCAGCGGGTTGCAGACCGTATATTACCGGGCGCTGGTCCACGCTGTGAGATCTGCGGACGATCCGTCGCGCGAGGCCGTCCCAGGCCCGCTGGCGACTCGCTTCGAGGGCGCAGAAAAGGTGGCGGCGGAGCGCATGTTGGCCGCAGCGCGCGCGCAAAGCGCCGATCCGGAGACCCTCGCCGGGCTGCTGCTCAAGCGGCTGAACAGCCCGGCTCCGAGTGCGGAAGCGGCGCTGCTCCTCGGCCCGCATCCGAGCACCGGCAAAATAATCAGCGTCGCGGCCGACCTGTTGCGCCTGGGAGACATCCCGGCGCGGCCGGTTCACGGGCTTGCGCTCGAGCCGGAGCGCCGCGGCGCCCATTTCATCAGCTGGCTGGAACTGCACAATGGTCGCGCCTGGGTGCCTCTGTTTCCCTCGGAGGCACGACCGGTGATCCCCGCCAATACCCTGCGATGGTGGCAGGGAAGAACGCCGCTGGTGGAGCTCTCCGGAGGTGACGGCCTGTCGCACAGCGTCGCGGTGAGCCGGTCCTACGAGTACGCGCTCGACGCCGTGCTCAAGCAGGGTCACAAGCTCGAACGGAAGCTGGTGGAATTCTCGCTGTTCGGCCTGCCGATCCAGACGCAGTCGGTGTACCGCTCGGTGCTGGTGATCCCGGTCGGAATCCTGTTGCTGGTGGTTCTGCGCAACGTGATCGGGCTGAAGACTTTCGGCACCTTCATGCCCGTGCTGATCGCCATCTCGTTCCGCCAGACCGGGCTGGCATGGGGCATCGTCTTTTTCGCCGTCGTGGTCGCGGTCGGCTTGGGCGTGCGCTTCTACATGGAGCAGCTGAAGCTGCTGCTGGTTCCCAGGCTCGCCGCGGTGGTTATCGTGGTGATCATGACGCTCGCCGCGCTCACCATCCTCTCGCACAAGCTCGGATTCGAGCGCGGCCTTTCCATCGGCCTGTTCCCGATCATCATCCTCGCCATGACGATCGAGCGCATGTCGATCGTATGGGAGGAGCGCGGCCCGATGGAGTCGCTGCAGCAGGCGCTGGGAAGCCTCGCGGTCGGCGCCTTGTGTTACCTGCTGATGAGTCTTGCGATCGTCGAGCACCTGGCGTTTGTTTTTCCGGAGCTGCTGCTGCTCGTGCTCGCGGCGATCCTGCTGCTCGGCCGCTACTCCGGGTACCGGTTGACCGAACTCGGGCGCTTCAGGGAGCTGGCCCGATGATCGGGCCGCGCACTCTCGCCAGGGCTTTGCGCGCCAGGGGCGTCATGGGGATCAACGAGCGCAACGCCGAGTTCAATCTTCCCTACAACCCCCGTTCCCGCTATGTGTTCGTGGACGACAAACTGGTCACCAAGGAGCTTGCGGCGAAGGCCGGCGTGGCGGTTCCGCAGCTCTACGGGGTGGTGGAAATACAGCACCAGGTCCCGCAGCTTGCGCAGTGGTTTTCGGCGCGGCAGGACTTTGTCATCAAGCCCGCGCGCGGCAGCCAGGGCGACGGCATCCTCGTGGTGACGGGACGTTCTGGCGCTCACTACCGCCTGGCGGACGGCAGCCTCATGGACCAGGCGGCGCTCGAATTTCACGTCGCCAACATTCTGAGCGGCGTTTTCAGCCTGGGGGGGCAAATTGACCGGGCCATGATCGAGTATCGCGTCAACTTCGATCCGGTGTTCGAACAGATCGCGTTTCGCGGCGTGCCGGACGTGCGTATCATCGTGTTCCTGGGGGTGCCGGTGATGGCCATGGTGCGCCTGCCCACACGCGCGTCGCGGGGCAAGGCCAATCTGCACCAGGGCGCGATCGGCAGCGGCGTGGACATCTCGAGCGGCCGCACCTTGACCGCCGTATCGGGCGATCGGGTCGTCAGCACGCATCCGGACACGGGACACCGTGTCCAGGGCGTGCAGATTCCCGGCTGGGACACGCTGCTCGAGATCGCGGCGCGCAGTTTCGAGCTGACCGGCCTCGGCTACGTCGGCGTGGACATCGTGCTCGATCGCGACCTGGGGCCCATGATACTGGAGCTGAACGCCCGACCGGGCCTGAACATACAGATCGCGAACCGCGCCGGATTGCGCCCGCGGCTCGACGCGGTGCTTGCCCATCGCGACCGGCTGAAGGCCATCGGCGAGCGCGTGGACTTCGCCAGGCAGAACTTCGCTGCGAAGGACAGCGTTCGCATCGATGCGCAATCGACATTCACCGTCTCGCCCTAGGTCGTCTGGATGCGGGCGCGCATCGCCGCCTCGTTCCTCGCCGGGCTCGACCGTGGCGAGCGCAGTGCGCGTGCTTGCGTTGAAAGCGTATGCCGGGGTGGCGTTGATCGAATCGAGCCCGGTCAGGCTCTTCGTCCGGCACGCCTCGCGCATGTTCCCGCACCGGCGCGGGAACCAGGCGAGCCGCGGCGTCTGCTACTTGGCCGGGGCCAGCCGGTAGCCCTTGCCGCGCATGCAGGCGGTGAGGGAATCGGCCTCGAGCGCGACGTCTCGGCTCGCTTGCGGCGGCGGCAGCTGCACCGTCGCGCCTGCGCCGGGGTCCACGACCACGTTCGGCATGGATTCGCGCGCAGCCATGCGCGATGCAGCGATTCGTGCCTGCTGCTCGCAGCGAACCAGATCCTCGTCGCACGCGTCTTGGTTGCAGGTTCGCAAAGCAGGCATAATGGCCGGCACAGCCGGCGCGTCGCAGCCCCCGGGGCGCGACCACAACCAAGAAAGGAGCCAAGACCGTGGGCAAGACCGCGCAACTGAAAGCCTCCGACGGGCACTCGCTTGACGCCTATGTCGCGGAGCCCACGGCGAAGCCGCGCGGGCTCGTGATCGTGGTGCAGGAGATCTTCGGCGTCAACCGCCACATCCGCTCGGTCGCCGACGGCTACGCCGCCGACGGCTATCTCGCCATCGCGCCGGCGATGTTCGATCGCGGGCAGCGCAGCTACGAAACCGGCTATTCGCAGCCCGAGATCGCCGCCGGCATCGAGATCATGAAGCGGCTCGACTGGGACCAGGCGATGCGCGACGTCGGCGCCGCGCTCGACTACGGCCGCGGAGCGGGCAAGGTGGGCGTGGTCGGATACTGCTGGGGCGGTTCCGTGGTCTGGGTCGCGAGCGCGCGCCTTGCCGGGGTCGCTTGCGGCGTGTCCTATTACGGCGGCGCCGTGCCGAGTCTCGTCTCGGAGAAACCGAAATGCCCGGTGATGCTGCATTTCGGCGAGACCGACCAGTCGATTCCGCTCGAAAAGGCGCGCGAAGTCGCGGCGGCGCACCCCCGGGCCGAGACCTTCTTTTATCCGGCGGGCCACGGCTTCAATTGCGACCAGCGCGGCTCGTATCACGCGCCTTCGGCGGGGCAGGCGCGCGAGCGCAGCCTCGCATTCTTCCGCAAGCACGTCGGTTGAGGCCCGGAAGGTCTCGGCTGGGGTGGGCCCGCGGCGCGGGACCGGAGGGCGTTGAAATAGCTGATTATCACTGAGAGGTAGAACATGGCAACCAACAAAATGCGGCCGATTCACCCAGGAGAGATTATTCGGGAAGAGTATCTTGTCCCGCTCCAAATGACCTCCCACGCCTTGGCAATGGCGTTGCGCGTGCCCGCGCCCAGGATCAACGACATCGTGCGTGAGCGGCGGGCCGTGAGTCCAGACACTGCCCTGCGGCTGGCCCGCTATTTCAACACCACCGCGCAGTTCTGGCTCAACCTGCAAAGCTCATTTGACTTAAAGCAGGCCGAAGCCGAAGCAGGAAGCAAGATTGCCGCAGAGATTCGACCTATGGCGCACGCTGCCTGATTTTGTACTGATTGGAAGGACATCAAACGTGCCAAAGACTATTTTGAAAGCTACAAAGCCCGTGCGACGCAAAAACCGGGCGGCCGCACCTAGTCTGTCTTATGAGAACTGGCTGATCGCAAGACTGAAAGACCGGAGTGAGGCGGCTGCCTACCTGGAAGCCGTGACCGAAGTTGAATGACACCTTCAAGAATGTCTGCCATAACCACCTTGCATAGCGGTTCGATCATCGCGATTTACTATTGATGCGCTGCGATGCCGGTCTCGACAAGCCGCGCTTTGGGCAGCGGCGGCCGGCCGACCGGATCTTCCCGCCTTGTAGGGATTGGTCGCGCAGGCAAGCGTTAGGCTAGATGCGCCAGCGGCAGGGCCGTCGTGTCCTTCACCCGCTCCAGTGCAAAGCTGGATTTCACGTCGATAATTCCGGGGTGCTTGAGCAGCGAGTTCATGACGAAGCGCGAGTAGTGCTCGAGGTCTTCCACGTGCACCCGCAACAGGTAGTCGAGATCTCCGGTCATGGAATAGCAGGCCACCACCTCCTGCCAGTTCTGCACCGCGCGGGCGAACGCCTTGACCGCGCCTTCGCCGCGCTTTTCCAGTTTCACCGAAACGTAGGCGAGCAGGCCGAGTCCGACCTTGAGCGAATCGACCAGCGCGACGTATTGGCGGATAACGCCGCTGTCCTCCAGGCGCTTCAGGCGGCGCAGGCAGGGCGAGGGCGAGAGCGCGATGCGTTCGGCCAGTTCGAGGTTGCTCAGCCGGCCTTCTTTTTGCAGAATATCGAGAATTTTCCGGTCGGTACGATCGATCTGAATTTTTGGCATTAAACACCTCATTAGTCTTAGTATGAGAAATTATATGCCAGGTACACTGTATACAGGAGTGCATTTGGCAAGCACTGTGCGCGCGCCGGAGGCTATGATTTTGGCACAAGCGGCGCGCCTGATGCCGCGCCGGCAGCCAAAGGAGGATCGGCCATGGTCACGAGTCTGACGAGAGAAGATGCGGCGGGAGCAGCCATGGGAACAAGCGGGATCGAAGCACGCGCGGCGGTGCTGCAATGAACGCACCGGAGAAACCGTACGCGGCACTGGCATCCTCGGGAAAGCGCGCGACCTACTGCTACCAGTGCGTCGCGGGTCCGGATCTGCTCACGGTGAAAGTCGTCAACGGCGTGGCCACCGAGGTGGAGCCGAATTTCGCCGCCTGCGGGGTGCATCCGGGCGGCGGCAAGGTCTGCGTGAAAGCCTACGGCCTGGTGCAGAAGACCTATAACCCGAACCGCGTGCTGACGCCGATGCGTCGCAGCAATCCGAACAAGGGCATGAACGAAGATCCGCGCTTCGTGCCCATTTCCTGGGACGAGGCGCTCGATACCATCGCCGCCAAACTGCGCTCGGTCAGGGAGGCGGGACTGCTGGACGCATCCGGCTACCCCAAGGTGGCCGCGAATTTCGGCGGCGGCGGCACGCCCCAGTCCTACATGGGAACTTTTCCCGCGTTCCTCGCCGCCTGGGGACCGGTCGACATGGGATTCGGTTCCGGGCAGGGGGTGAAATGCACCCACTCGGAGCATCTGTACGGCGAATTCTGGCACCGCGCGTTCACCGTGTGCCCGGACACGCCGATGTGCAATTACGTGATCTCCTGCGGCGCCAATGTGGAAGCGTCCGGCGGCGTGGTCGGCGTTTGGCGCCATGCCAATGCGCGCGAACGCGGCATGAAACGGGTGCAGGTCGAGCCGCATCTGTCGGTCACCGGCGCCTGCTCGGCCGAATGGGTGCCGATCCGGCCCAAGACCGATCCCGCCTTCCTCTATGCGCTGGTGCACGTGCTGCTGCACGAGGTCGCGCGCGAGCGGCTCGACCTGGAGTTCCTCAAGCAGCGTAGCAACTCGCCTTATCTGGTCGGCGCGCACGGGTTTTTCCTGCGCGATGCGGCGACGCGCAAACCCCTGCTGTGGGATCTGAAGCGCAATGCGGCGGTGGCGCACGACACGCCCGGCTGTGATCCGGCCCTGGAAGGCAGCTTCTGCTGCGACGCGGTGGAGATCGGCCCGGACGCCGAGGTGCTGGCGCAGGGCAGGCTCGAAGGCAGCCCGTCGTTCGTCAAACTGGTCGCGCACGTGCAGCCTTATTCGCCGGAATGGGCGGCCGGCATCTGCGACGTGCCTGCGGCGACCATGCGCCGCATCGCCAACGAGTTTCTCGATCACGCCGAGGTCGGGGCGACCACGGAGATCGAGGGCAAGACGCTGCCCTACCGGCCGGTTTCGGTGAGCCTGGGCAAGACGGTGAACAACGGCTGGGGCGGCTTCGAGTGCGTCTGGGCGCGCACCCTGCTCGCGACCCTGGTCGGCGGGCTGGAAGTTCCCGGCGGCACGCTGGGAACGACGGTACGGCTCAACCGTCCGCTGTCCGAGCGCCTGGAGAGCGTGACGCCGGGACCGGACGGCTTCATGTTCTATCCGATGAATCCGACCGACCGCGGGGGCTGGAGCCCACGGCCGAATATCCGCAATGCCTACAGGACCATGGTGCCGCTTGCCGCCAACGGGCCGTGGAGCCAGGCGCTGGGCCCCACGCATTTTTCCTGGATGTTTCAAAAGGAAACGCCCAAGGGACTGCCGACGGTGACCCTGCCCGAGGTGTGGTTCGTCTACCGCACCAACCCGGCGATCTCGTTCTGGGACACCAAGGGCGTATCGGCGACCATGGCGCGCTTTCCTTTCGTGGTCGCGATGGCTTACACGCGCGACGAGACCAACCACATGGCGGACATCCTGCTGCCCGATGCGACCGACTTGGAGAGTCTGCAGCTGATCCGCATCGGCGGCTCCAAATACATCGAGCAGTTCTGGGAGCACGAAGGCTACGCGCTGCGCCAGCCGGTGGTGGCGGCGCAGGGCGAAGCGCGCGATTTCACCGATATCGCCACCGAACTCGCGCGCCGCACTGGGCTGCTGGAAGAATACAACGCCTCGATCAACCGCGGTTCGGCCGGGGTGCCGCTCAAGAACGGCAATTGGGACTTCTCCCTCGATACGAGCGTGGCTCACGGGCGCGACGAGATCTGGAACGCCGTGTGCAAAGCGGCCAGCGCCGATTTGAGCGACGGCAAAGAGGTGCACGACCTCGCCTGGTGGAAGGAGCATGGCCTCGCCGCCAAGCCGTTCGCGCACGCCGACTGGTATCTGTATCCCACCCTGGTTGCGCAGGGCCTGCGCTTCGAAATGCCCTACCAGGAACGTCTGTACCGCATCGGCAAGGAACTGGGCAAGCGCCTGCACGAGCACGGCATGCAGTGGTGGGACGAGCAGCTCGCCGAATACCAGACGCTGCCGGTATGGAAGGATTTCCCGGGTTTGTGGGAAAAGTCGCTGATCACGATGGGCGGCAAGCCCAAGGATTTTCCGTTCTGGCTGCTCACCTCGCGCAGCATGCAGTATTCCTGGGGCGCCAACGTCGGTATTCAGCTGATGAAAGAGATTGGCGACAACCTGCACGGCCATCGCGGCGTGATCATCAACGCCGGCACTGCGGAGGAACTCGGCGTGGTCGAGGGCGACATGGTCGAGATCGCCACGCCCTTGCGCAGCGTCAGCGCCAGGGCTGTCGTGCGCCAGGGCATACGTCCGGACACACTGCTGCTGATCGGGCAATTCAGTCACTGGGTGACGCCGCTCGCCAAGGATTTCGGCGTGCCCAGCATGAACTCGCTGGTGCCGATGTCGTTGGCGCTGACCGATGCCACCGGCTCGGGGGCGGACATCGTGCGGGTGGGCCTGAAACGCGCGGGAGGTGAACAATGACCCGCTGGGCGATGGTGGCGGACCTGCGCCGCTGCGTCGGCTGCCAGACGTGCACCGCCTCGTGCAGGCAGGCCAACGCGACGCCCCCCGGGGTGCAGTGGCGGCGCGTGCTCGACATGGAAGTGGGTGAATACCCGGCGGTGAAACGCGTTTTCGTGCCGGTCGGCTGCATGCACTGCGAGGATCCGCCGTGCATGGAAGTGTGCCCGTCCACCGCCACCAGGAAGCGCGCGGACGGCATCGTCACCATCGATTACGACCTGTGCATAGGCTGCAGCTATTGCGCGGTCGCCTGCCCTTATCAGGCGCGCTACAAGACCGACCGCGCGAGCTTCGCCTACGGTGTGCCGACGACGGAAGAAACGCAGCGCCTCGATCCGAAGCGTCTCGCGGTGGCGACCAAGTGCACTTTCTGCGTCGACCGCATCGACGCCGGCACGGCGAAAGGCCTGACCCCGGGGATCGACCCGGAAGCGACGCCCGCCTGCGTCAACGCCTGCATCGCGCAGGCGCTGAGCTTCGGCGACCGCGACGATCCGCACAGCAATGTTTCCCAACTGCTCGCCGAAAATCAGACTTTCCGCATGCACGAGGAGCTCGGCACCAAGCCCGGGTTTCACTACATCTGGGACAAGAAACAGGAGGCGGAAGCATGAACGACAATTTCGGGCCGAAACCCTGGCACCAGACCAACTGGGATTTCCGCGCCGCCCTCAATTTCATGTTCGGCGGCACCGGCGCCGGGCTGCTGGTGCTGGCCGCCTTCTCCGGCCTGGCCGGGAACCTGCTGCGTGCGGAGATGCTGCTCGGGATGGCGCTGATCGGGGCCGGCCTGCTTTCGGTCTGGTTCGAGATCGGGCGGCCGCTGCGGGCGATCAATGTCGGCTTCAACCCATTCACATCCTGGATGACGCGCGAATCGTTCGCGGCGGGTGCGGTGTTCGCCCTGGGCCTGTCCGTGGCCTGGCTGGGCAGCCAAGTGCTGGCGCAGGCGGCCGCCCTGGCCGCGTTGGTGTTCGCCTACTGCCAGGGGCGCATGCTGCGCGCAGCCAAGGGCATCCCCGCGTGGCGCGTGCCGGCGCTCGCGTGGCTTGTTTTCATCACGGCGCTCGCCGAAGGGGCGGGCTTGTTCGTCGTGCTGGCCACGCTGTTCCAAACCCCGGCCAGGGGCGTGCTCGCGTATTTCTCGCTGGCGCTGGTCGCGCGCGGGCTCGCCTGGTCGATGTATCGCGGCAGCGTGGCGAAAAGCGCGGCGCGTCCGGCGATGGCGGTGCTCGACCAGGCGGGAAAAATCCTGATCCAGTTCGGCACCATCGCTCCACTGGCGCTGCTGCTGCTCGGTTTGTTCGCGACCGACATCGCGCGCGGCGCGCTGCTGCTCGCCGGTGCCGGCGCGGTGGCGACCGGATGGCAGTTCAAGTTCATGCTGATCACCCGCGCCGCCTACAATCAGGGTTTCACCCTGCCGCAGCTGCCGGTGCGCGGCACCCGTTAGATTCCAAGTCGACCAGCCAAGCCGAGGGAGCCGGAACAATGCAGAATCCAGAAGTCGCTGCGATATTCAGGCAGGCGGCAGCCGCAGGGCGAAACACGCTGAGCGACGCGGAATTGCGCGCGCTGCTTGCCGGCCTTGGCATCCGCTTCGATCCTGGCGCCCCGCGGGCGGAAAAATCGTTCGCGGGCGAGTTGCGCATCAGCCTGAACGCCACGCGGGAATTCGGCATGGTCATCAGCGCCGGGCTGGGCGGATTCGATGCGGGACTGGATGAAAGCAATTTCAGCAGGGATCGCGCCTCGGTCTACGCCGCCGCGGAACTGACCGACGCGGGGGACTTTCTCGACCTGTTCCGGCGCACGCTGGCCTACCAGAAGCGGACCGGCATAGCCGAACGCGACAAGCTGCCGCACCCGGATGCGCAACTCGAGGCATGTTTCGAACGGCTGCTTGCGCTGGCAAACGCCTATTCTCCGGGCGATTCGCAGGCGCCCTTCGTGCTGCAGGCGCTGGAACTCGATCCCGTGCATATTGGCGCCGAACTGGCGGTTCGGAGCGCCCGCTGCGAGTTTTCCGCGCCGAGCGCCGGCCGTCTCGGCCGCCCGATCCACAAAATCGACAAACTGATCCATCCGGCCTCGATCGGCGTCATCGGGGTTTCGGCCACCAGCATGAATTTCGGCCGGATCATCCTGCGCAACCTGATGGGCAGCGGCTACAGCAAGGGACGCATGACCATCATTCGACCGGGCGAGAAGCAGATCGACGGCGTCAAGTGCGCGGAAAACCTGAGGTCGCTGGAAGGGAAGCTCGATTTGCTGATCGTGGCGGTGGCCGCCAGCGCCGTCTACGAACTCGTGGACGAAATCATCGAAAGCGACGCGGCGGAATCGGTGATGCTGATTCCCGGCAGCCTGGGTGAAACGAAGAAGAGCCGGGAGCCCGCCGCGGCCCTGGCGGCGCGGATCAATGCCGCCCACGGCAAGGAAGGCGGCGGCCCGGTTTTTCTCGGCGCCAACTGCCTTGGCGTGGTCTCGCATCCGGGCTCCTATGACTCCTGGTTCATTCCGCTGGAGCGGCTGCCGAAGCCGCAGAAGAAACCGGAAAGAAATTCCGTCATGCTGAGCCAGAGCGGGGCATTCATGATCACCCGCATGAGCCAGAACCCGTGGCTGGATCCACGCTACATGCTGGCCCTGGGCAACCAGACCGATCTGACGCACGGCGACCTGCTCGGCTTTTTCTGCGAGCGGCCGGAGATCGAAACCATAGGCATCTACGTCGAGGGTTTCAAGGACCTGGACGGCCTGGCGTTCGCCCGTGCCGTGCGCAAGGCGGTGCTCAATGGCAAGCAGGTGGTGGTCTACAAATCGGGCAGGACCGCGCCCGGCGCGGGCGGCGTGATGGGCCATACGGCGTCGATCGCCGGCGGGGCGACGCTGTTCGACTCGGTGGTGCGCCATGCCGGGGCGATCGTGGCCGGGGATTTCAGCGCATTCGACGACCTGTTCTACATCGCCGGAGCGCTGCACCGCAAGGAGATCCACGGCAAGCGCCTGGGCGCGATCAGCGGCGCCGGTTTCGAGGCGGTCGGCATGGCCGATTCGATCGAGTCGGGCAATTTCGCCATGGAAATGGGGTCTCTGGAACCGGGCACGGTCAAACGCGTGGAAGAGATCCTGGTGGCGAAGAAACTGGACGCGCTGGTGGAAGTCAGGAACCCGATCGACATCAATCCCGGCGCCGACGACGAAGCCCACCTGGAGATCACCGAGGCCTTCCTCCAGGATCCCAATATCGACGCGGTCGTGGTCGGCCTCGACCCGACCGCCCCGTCCGTGCGCGCGCTCGAGGAAAGCCAGTTGCGGCCCGGTTACGACATCAAGGATCCGCAAAGCACCGTGCATCTGATGCCGCCCATCGTCCGCCGCAACGACAAGCCGATCGTCGGGATCGTGGACGGCGGAAAGCTCTACGATGCGATGTCCGCCGGCCTGATGGATCAGGGTGTGTGCGTGTTCCGCAACAGCGCGCGCGGCACCCGGGCGCTGGTCGCCTACATCGAGGCGCGGCTGTATGCCGATGCCCTGAGAAAGCGCTCTTGATTCAGGCGGAGTTTGCTGTCACCGTACCCATACAACCATCGAGGAACAAGCATGAGCGAGCCGCTGCAAGCCGGCCTTAGCGCCACCCGACGCATCGACATCGACCGCGATCGCACCATCAGCTTCATGGGTGACGATTGCCGGGTTTATGCGACGCCGAAACTGCTCTACGATATCGAGATGGCCTGCCGCGACCTGCTGCTTTTGCACATCGACCCGGGCAAGGACTCCGTCGGCACGCGAGTCGAACTCGATCACGTCGGCGCGACGCTGATGGGCATGTGGGTGGAAATTTCCGTCACCCTCACCGAGGTCAACGGCGGCGCCGTTTGCTTCGACTTCAGCGCGCGCGACGCGGTCGAGGAAATCGCGCGCGGCAAGCACAACCGGTTCATCGTCGGGATCGAGAAGACCGCGCAAAGACTCAAGGCAAAACTGGCGAAGGCGCAGTCGGGCGCGGCGAAGGCATAAGTGGTCGGGGGCAGGGCCGCGCGTTTATGGTGGACGGCAGTCAGCGCGGGAGGGTTTTTTGCAAGATCGTCAGTTGCGCGCGGATGTGCTTTTCATCCGCGCGCAACTGACGATCCGCGCGGACGGGCCGCCGTCCGCGCATGTTCGAAGGCTGCCGCCCGATGTGATGTTGCAGGTCGATCCGCGGTGACATCGCAGAAATTGCGCGCTCCGCGCGCCAACCGTGGTTTTGCTACGGATGAAAAGCGCATCCGTAGCAAAACCAGGGTTATTGAACAAAGGCAACAGCGGCCCGAGTCTGGTAACAGGAAAATAGTAACGGCATGCACCGGCACCGCGATAGTTTCGACTAGAATACAATTCAGGCAAGGAGGATAGAACATGGGCAACGCGACAAATGGCGGGCGCAGTGCTGCGGCGAAAGCGCGTGCGGCGCGCAAACCGGCGGTGAAACACGCGGCAGCGGCATACAAGTTCGATGCGGCGGCGGAGACCATGCCGCGCGCGGAGATAGCGCGGCTGCAGCTGCGCCGGCTCAAGGCGAGCCTCAGGAACGCCTACGACAATGTGGCGTTCCATCGGCGGCGCATGAAAACGCTGGGTTTCGAACCCGGCGACCTGAAACGCCTGGAGGACCTTGCCGGCCTGCCGTTCACGCTCAAAACCGATCTGCGCGACCATTACCCGTTCGGCCTGTTCGCGCGCCCGCGGACCGAGGTGATGCGGCTGCACGCGTCCTCGGGGACCACCGGCAAGCCGACCGTGGTCGGCTACACCGCGAAGGACATCTCCACCTGGGCCGATCTCATGGCGCGCTCCATGGCCTGCGCCGGCGCACGCCCGGGCGACGTGATCCACAACGCCTACGGCTACGGCTTGTTCACCGGCGGACTGGGCGCCCATTACGGTGCAGAGCGTCTGGGGGCGACGGTGGTGCCGATGTCAGGCGGCAGCACCGAACGCCAGACCGTGCTGATCAGCGACTTCGGCGCGCGCGTGCTGTGCGCGACGCCGTCCTATGCGCTGGCGATCGCCGAGGTGGCGGAAAAGGAGGGCGTCGATCTCCGCAAATCCAGGCTCGAGATCGGCATATTCGGCGCGGAGCCGTGGAGCGAGGGCATGCGGCGCGAGGTCGAGGCGCGCCTGGGACTGAAGGCGGTGGACATTTACGGCCTGTCGGAGATCATGGGCCCGGGCGTGGCCTGCGAGTGCGTCGAGGCGCAGGCCGGCCTGCACGGCTGGGAGGACCATTTTCTTTTCGAGGTGATCGATCCGGACACCGGCAAAGGGGTGAAGGAGGGCGAGGCGGGCGAGCTGGTGATCACCACGCTCACCAAGGAGGCGCTGCCGATGGTCCGCTACCGCACGCGCGACATCACCCGCCTCTCCACCGAGCGCTGCGCCTGCGGCCGCACGCACGTGCGCATCAAGCGCATCACCGGCCGCAACGACGACATGCTGATCATACGCGGGGTGAACGTCTACCCGTCGCAGATCGAGTCGGTGCTGGTGGGGCTGCCGGACGTGGCGCCGCACTATCAGCTGGTGGTGGAGAGAAAGGGCACCCTCGACCACCTGACGATCGAAGTCGAGATCGTCCCGAACGTGGTGCCCACGGCGGAATTGCGCCGGGTCGTGGGCGAATCGGTGCGCCATCACGTCAAGTCGATCATCGGCGTCACCGCCGACGTGCTGGTGAAGGAGCCCGGGGAAATCCCGCGCTCGATGGGCAAGGCGGTGCGGGTGCGCGACCTGCGGCCGAAACTCGTCTGAGCGGGCGGTGGGAAATGACGGACGCATGATCGAATGAAACTGTTTGCCTCCGGCTAGGCCGGGCTAGGAGAAAGAAATGGCGGAGCGTGCACAGGCAGGGCCTCTTTCCGGCGTCAAGTTGCGGCCGCTCGGCGCGGCCGACCTCGACGCGGTGGTGGAGATCGACGCGCAGATCACCGGCCGGTCGCGCCGCGTCTATTTCGAGCGCAGGCTGCAGGCGGCGCTGCGCGCGCCGGCCCTGCATACCCAGTTCGCGGCGGAGGAAGGCGGCGTGCTCGAGGGCTACGTCCTCGCGCGCAAGCTCGAGGGCGAATTCGGCCACCTCGAGCCGGTGCTGCGGCTGGAGGTGATCGGCGTGCGGCCGGGCGAGCAGGGGCACGGCTACGGCGATGCGCTGCTCGGCGCCCTCGAGGCCCATGCACGCGCGCACGGAATCCACGAAGTGCGTACCCAGGCGGGGTGGAAAGACCACGGCATGCTGGGTTTTCTCGACCACGCCGGCTTCAGTCTCGGCCGCTACCAGCTGATCGATTGCGCGATCCATGGCGGAAGAATGGGCAGCGGCGACGATGAAAAGGTCCTGGCTCCAGAGCGCCACCGCTTGAGCGCCGAAATCGACCACAGCGCGCCTCAGGCCAACGATTTCGAGGCGCTTGCGCGCGATCGCGCCGACGTGCGCTCGCTCGAGCGCGCGGACCTCGAGGATATCCTGCGCATCGACCGGCGCATCGTGGACCGGGACCGCAGCGCCTACATTGGCCGCCTGGTGGACGATGCGCTGCAGGATTCCGCGATACGCGTCTCCCTGGCTGCGCACCAGGACGGATCGGTCAGCGGCTTTGTCATGGCCGGCGTGGACTTCGGCGATTTCGGCCGTGCCGAGCCGGCGGCGGTCATCGACACCATCGGTGTGGATCCGGGCTTTACCGGAGCGGGCATCGGCAGCGCGCTGCTGTCGCAGCTGTTCGTCAATCTCGAGGCGCTGCGCGTGGAGCGCGTTTCGACCGTGGTCGCGTGCGACGACTTCGGCCTGCTCGGATTTTTCTACCGCGCCGGTTTCGCGCCGAGCCAGCGCCTGGGCTTCGTCAAGCGGCTCGCCTGAGCCGGGGCACTGGTGTCCCCCCCAAGGGGGGAGACCGATCGGCCCGGGGGCGGGCCTCCTACGCCCAACGGAAGTCCTCTTGTAGGAGCGACGCCCTCGCCACGACCAGGGTTGTTTGGGGCGTAGGAGCGGCGCCCTCGCCGCGACCAAGGTTCTTCGGAGCGTAGGAGCGGCGCCCTCGCCGCGACCAAGGTTGTTTGGGGCGTAGGAGCGGCGCCCTCGCCGCGAGCAGGGTTCAAGTTACATAGAACGCGATGGCGATGAAATGCGCCGCGCTGCCCCCGAGCACGAACAGATGCCACACGCCGTGAAAGTGGCGCACGCGCTCATCGAACAGATAAAACACGATGCCGCCTGAATAGAGCAGGCCGCCGGCGAGCAGCCAGGCGAGCCCGGGCGCCCCCAGCCCTGCGGCGAGCGGCCGCAGCGCTACCACGGCCATCCACCCCATGACGATGTAGATCACGATCGACAGGCGGCGGGTGCCTTTGCCGAACACGAATTCCTGCGCGATCCCCACGGCCGCCAGCCCCCAGGCGAGCCCGAACAGGGTCCAGCCCCAGGGGCCCCGCAGAGTCACCAGCGCGAACGGCGTATAGGTGCCGGCGATGAGCAGGTAGATGGAGCAGTGATCGAGCTTGCGCAGGAACGTTTTGGCCCGACCGTGCACGCTGTGGTACAGGGTCGAAGCGCCGTAGAGCAGGAGGAGGGCCGCGCCGTAGATGCTGCAGCCGGTGATTTTCCATGCGTCGCCGCTGCGCGCGGCGAGCGCGACCAGCACGGCGGTACCGATGGTGGCGAGCACCGTGCCGGCAAGGTGGGTGTAGCTGTTGAGGCGTTCTCCGTAGTACATATCTCAATGCACCCAAGGGACATGAGGTCAGGCGGCTGATCAATGAGAGCACGAAAGGCTATGTCCCTTCGTCTTGTCAGGCACCCCGGTCCAGCGCGCCGGAGACAGGCGCGCTGGCGGGGGAGGATCCGGCTCAGGCAGCGGCGCGTTGCTGCAGTTCGAGCAGCTTGCCATGCCGGAAGGCGCCCCACAAAGCCGCGCCGATCGCCCCGGCGCAAATCGAGTCGGGGTGATTGACCACGGTGAGCCCGCTGATCTTCTCGGTCACCAGTTCTTCCTGCACCGCCAGCAGCAGTCCGACGTCGAGCGCCAGGCCGCCGGTGAGCAGCACGGTGTCTTTCATGATGCCGGTCACCTTCAGCAGCTTCACCAGGCGCGAGGCCATGGAAAGATGGATGCCCTTGAGGATGTCGGGCGTCGGAATGCCGCGCGAAACCATGTTGATGACATCGGTCTCCGCCAGCACGGCGCAGATCGAACTGATCTTTTCCGGGGTCTGCGCCGTACTGGACAGCGGCCCGATCTCCTCCACCGCGACGCCGAGGTAACGCGCGATGTTCTCCAGGAACTGGCCCGAGCCCGAGGCGCACTGGCTGGTCATCTTGTAGGCCAGCACTTTGCCGCGTTCGTCGATGTAAATGGCGCGGCCGTTGAGCGCGCCGATGTCGACCACGCCGCGCGCCTCCGGGTTGAGGAAAATCGCGCCGCGGGCATGGGTGGTCATCGAGTAGAAGTGCCCGGTGGCGAACTTGACGTTTTCCCCTTCGCCCGTGGTGGCGACATAATCGACGTCGGCGGAGCTGAGCCCCGCTTCCTCGAGTACCTCGTCGTAGCCCGCTTTCGCCAGCTGCATGTTGTCGCGCTTGCGGATGCGCTCGACGCGCCGGGCGAGCCACTCGCTCCGGCCGTTTTCCGTTTTGAACAGCGCCGTCTTGACGACGCCAGAGCCGATGTCGATACCGACGGTAATGGTCATGCTCCCACCCCCTTTGCGTCCATTCTCATGTCCTCGCCTCGGCCGCCTTGCCTTCTTCCACCACCGCGCGCCAGGCGAAGGTCGCGCCGCCGAGCGCGCCGGTGTAGATCGAATCGGGGTCGATATTGAGCCTTACGTCGCCGTAGTTTTCGCGCACCAGCTCGTTCAGCGATTTCACCGCGGCCTCGTTTTTGGCGACGCCGCCGGTGAACGTGAACTCGTTACGCACGCCGCCCGAGCGCGCCAGGATCGACATCGCGCGCAGGATGATGGCGCGGTGCAGGCCGAGCATGATGTCTTCGCGTTTCTCGCCCAGCGACAGGCGGTCGCGCAGTTCGGCGCCGGCGAACACGGTGCAGGTCGAGTTGATGCGCACGTTCTTGGTCGCTTTCATCGCCATCGGGCCGAGTTCGTGCAGCCCCATGTTCATTTCGTCGGCAATATAGCCGAGGTAACGGCCGCAGCCGGCGGCGCAGCGGTCGTTCATCTGGAAGCTCTCGACGATGCCGTGCGGGTCCACCTGGATCGCTTTGGTGTCCTGGCCGCCGATGTCGAGCACGGTGGCCGTGCCCGGGTACATGACGTGCGCGCCCAGGCCGTGGCACAGGATTTCGGAACGGATGTGCTCTTTGGAGAAAGGCAGGCGCGCGCGGCCGTAGCCGGTGCCGATCACGTAGCTCTCCTCGAGCGGGGTATCGAGCACGCCCTGGATCGGCGCGCGGATGGCGGCGGCGCGGCCGGCGGTCTCGGGCATGCCCTTGAACGTGCGCTCCAGCGCGCGCAACAGGTTGGTGGTCATGGCATCGGCGTAGACGCGGTTTTCCACTTCGATGATCGAGCGGTCGAACACATTGAGCACCATGTCGTAGCGGATGCCCAGTTCCTTGGACACCGTCTCGCCGATGGCGAGGTAGCGGCTGCCGGCGATGTCGCGGAAGAAGTCCGACTTGCGCTTCGCCCCGGGGGCGAACAAGGCCGGGGCTTCCGCCTGCAGGCGCTTGAACACCTCGGTCAGCGCGGCGGTGACGGCAGCGGTGCCGTCACCGAAGCGCTTGCCTTCGGTCGCGCGGTGGCAGGTGGTTTCCAGGTCCGCGAGCTGTTCCAGGAACTGCTCCAGGCGGAAGTCGCGCTCCAGGTGTCCGACGAAGTCCTCGAGCCTGCCGTCGAGCGCGCCCGAGCGCGACAGCGCCTCGCGGAACAGGTGAAAGCGCGTGTTGACCAGCGCCTCCTGCTTGGCGATCGCGGCCGCGGTGTCGTAGTTCGAGCGCGAGTTGGTGATGCCGCGTCCGAGAACGTTGCGGTCCTCGTCGATCACCACCGCCTTGGTGGTGGTCGAGCCGAGGTCGATACCGATGAAACAGCGCATGGTGATTTCCTCGAGTCCTGGTGGCTAATGAACGCCGGCGGCGACGCGTTTCTGCTTGATCATCTGGAAATAGCTCTCCAGCCGGTTCTTGATGTTTGCCGGGGAAAAATAGCGCGGGTCCACCAGATCGGATTCGATGAAGGCCGCCGGCTTGCCGGTGCGCTTCTCTACCTCGCGCAGGACCAGCAGCTGTCCGGCGGAAAAGCTGTTGCAGCTCTTGATCGAATTGATCAACAGGCCGTCGGCCTGGTACTCGTCGATGTACCTGCAGATCATGTCGATGCGCTGCGGCAGGTTGAGGTTGGTGTAGCAGCCGAGGCAGTATTCGGCCAGCGACTCGATCGGGTGGTCCGGGTCGTGGCGGAAGCCGAAGTCGTAGACGCCGCCGACCTTGGCGTAGGTGGAGCTGACCACGACCGCGCCCTCGTCGGAGAACATCTTCCAGAATTCGCGGAAATGGGTCCAGTTGGGCGGGCCTTCCACCACCAGGCGGTATTTCTCCTCGGCCATTTCGCCTTCCGGCGTGATCGGACCCTTGCCGTCGCGCACGCGCTGCTCGATCTCCTCGCGCAGCACGCGGTAGAACTCGGTCGCTTCCTGGGTGCCGCGGAAGGCGGTGAACATCGGCCCGATGTAATACACCGCGCCGAAATAGCCGTCGATGGGCGAGGGGCGCTTCTTCGCCGACTGCAGCACTCGCACCAGGTCGCCTTCGGCCTTGGCAGACTCCTTCATGTACTGGCGCAGGCGGTCGATGTCGAACTTGACGCCGGAGACGCGCTCCAGCGACGGAATCACGTTTTCCCTGATCTGCTTCACCACGTAGTCGCGCATGTTCTGCGAGATCTTGCCGTCGCCCTGGTAGGGCACGTGCAGCATGGTGGTTTCGCAGTTGTATTTTTGCCGGATCAGCTCGAACCACTTCATGAAGGTGAAGCAGCCGGTGTAGGAGAGCAGCAGCAGGTCCGGGCGCGGCATGGGCTCGCCGGTCGGGCCGATCTCGCCGCCCAGCATCGAGCCCAGGTCGGCCTTGACGTAGGTGCACACGTCCTCCGAATGGCCATCGCGCTCGGCGTCCATGATCATCTTGCCCGACTTCTTGCGCATGCCGTTCTGCAGCGCGTTGGTCTCGGGCAGGCTGCGGGCGAAATCGAAGCACATCACCAGTTCGTTCAGGTTGCCCGGGACGAAGGTGGCCGCGACCTTCTTGCCGCGATCGTGCGCGGTGGCCAGTTCGTGGTAGTTGCGGTTGATCATGTCCTTCTGCAGCAGCATCGCGTCCTCTTTCTGCGCGACCGGAACCGGTTTCTTCGAGGTTTGCAAAGGCGTCATCTGTACGGGTGTGCTCACGTGGCGCTCCAGAGTTTGATTGAATCGGCGAAAGTCCCGGCTTGCTCGCGGATGGGCGCCATCTGGCCGGTGTTCTCGGCGTACTTAAACGCCGTGTAGGGGATCTTGTGCTCGTTCAGCACCGACTGCAGCATCGGCCGCTCGAGCAGCGCCGGATCGCAGAACGAAGGCGCGGCGAATATGACGCCTTCGCCGGCATTGAGCTTGGTCGAATCGAGCAGGTGCTTGCCCTTGTCCTTCTTGAACTCGTCGTACTTCGACGAGGTCTGCATCGAGCGGTGGAGGAAGGCCTTGGACAGCTCGACCAGCGGATCGCCGGTTGCGGCCACGTCGTCGAACAGCATGCGCATCACCAGCATGAAGTCGTCGTCGATGATGTAGCAGCCGGCCATTTCGATCGACTTGATCAGGCTGAGCGGCGGTTGCTCGCAGAAGGCGCCGGTCAGCACGATGCGGGCGTTGTCGCGCTTCGGCCTGGCCACGGCGTCGGTGGCGGCGAGGTAGTCGCGAATCAGCCGCGTGAATTCCTCCACCGGCAGCACCATGCCCGCGCGCAGCACCAGGTACACCTCCGCGGTCGGCGCCTGCCAGGGCTTGGCCGCGCGGTATTTGTACAGGTCCTGCACCGCGCGTCGGTTTTCGTTGTACACCGCGATCGAGGCGCGCAGCGCATCGTCCGAGATCGGCTTGCCCGCGATCCTGCCGATGTCCTCGCGCAGCACCTGCATCTCGTGGATGTAATATTCGCCGCCGACGCCGTCCTGGTAGTTCTGCGGTACGTCGAAGTACCTGACATATTTGTCCTTGAACAGGATCTGCCACATGCCCGAGAGGTTGCGGATGACGTCGCAGATCGAGGGGAACAGCATGCCGTCGAGGCAGTCCAAGCGCCCGGTGAGTCCGAGCTCGAGGGTGGAGCGCGGAATGCGGCAGATGTAACTCTGGTAATAGGCGTCGCCCTGGATCACTTCGAGCTGGTCGCCTCCGCCCATGATCCCCACCGGCAGCATGCCGGCGGCGTGGATGATCTCGCGCGGCACGTAGACCGGCATGAAGCCGATCGCCTTGCGCCCGGGCACGGCGGCTTTCCACGCTTTCACCGAAGTGAAATGCTTGTCCTCGAACAGCGTCTGGCAGCGTTCTACGATCTCGTGCACGGTTAGGCTCATTGGTGTTCCCATTTTGGCGGACGCTTGGCGATGAAGGCCGCCAGGCCTTCGTTCGCGTCGCGGGTTTGCATCAGGCGGTCGAGATAGAGCCGCTCCACTTCATGGATGCGCCGGCGCACCTCGGGGAGGTAGCCGCCGCGGGCGGCGGCCACGGCGCAGGCAAGAGAACTCGCGCTCCTGGCCGCGAGGTGCAAATCGAAATAGGCGAGCGCTGCGGCCTCGGGGTCGGCCGACACGCAATGGGCGAGGCCCAGCCTCAGGGCTTCGTCGGCGTCGATCGAGCGGCCGGAGAACAACAGGTCTTCGGACGCCGCCTGGCCGATGCGCGGCGGCAGCAGGCAGGAGGCGGCCGGCGCGAACACGCCCAGCTGGATTTCCGGCTGGCCGAGCTTGGCGTCGCTGGCGGCGAATATCAGGCTGCCGCCCATGGCGAGTTCCAGACCGCCGCCGAGGCACTGGCCCTTGACCGCGACCAGAATCGGCACCGGCCATTCGAGCATGGCGAGCAGCAGCGCATGCAGGCTCGCGAGCATCGCCGCGCAGCGCTCCGCCAGGTGCTCCTCCACGCTCGCGCCGAAGGAAAAGTGCGGCCCCTCGGCGTCGACCAGCACCGCGCGGATGCCGGTTTCGCCGCGGTGTGCGTCGAACGCCGCCTGTAGCGCCGCGATCATGGCCGCGTCGACGATGTTCGCCTTGGGCCGCGCGAGGCGCAGGCGCAAGAGCGCTCCGTCGCGCTCGATCCAGGTTTTCAGAGGAGATTCTGCGGCCACGGCATCAGGCCTTGTGCTTGTTCTTCGGCTGGATCGCGTTGTGCAGCGCCTCGCCCCAGCCTTCGCCGCGCGCGAGCCGCTGGCGCAGGCCGATGAAGTCGGCCTCGCGGTCTTCCTTGGTGCCTTCGTTGAAGGCGACGAAGCCGGCGCGCGCTTCGGTCATCATGTTGAGCGCGAGCCAGGCGCGCGAGTTTTCCTTATTCGCGTTCCAGGCGATGAGCTTGGGTTTGCGCAGTTCCTCGATGGTCTTGGTGGTGCAGTCAGGGAAGGTGAGCAGCATCTTGGCGCACAACTCCTCCACCTTGGCATCGAGCAGCGACAGGTCCACCTTGCCGCCCGCCATCAGCGCCTTGCCTTGCTTGGCCGCCTCGCCGGTCTTGAAGTCGCCGAACACCAGCTTGCCGAATTCGTCGGTCATCCGATTCGTTTCCACCAGCGGATTGGCGATGAACTTGCCGTCCACTTTCAACGCCGGCACGACGTCGGTGATCACGCCCATGTAATAGGCCTTGTGCGCCGAGAACGGCTCGCACAGCACGCACGCCGCCATGGCGCGCTCGGCGCCGATCACCACCGGAAGGAAGTCGGTGGCGCCGCCGATGGGCGCGGAACCGTGCTTGGGCCCGGCCTGCCCGAAGCGCGCCAGGTCCTGCGCGATGGTGAAGTCGCAGGCCATGCCGATTTCCTGGCCGCCGCCGACGCGCATGCCGTTGACGCGGCAGATCACCGGCTTGTCGCAGGTGAGTATGGTCGACACCATGTCGTTGAACAGGCGCATGTACATGCGGTATTCCTGCGGGTGGCCGGCGTAGTATTCGGCGTATTCCTTGGTGTTGCCGCCGGTGCAGAAGGCCTTGTCGCCGGCGCCGGTGAACACCACGCAGTTGACGTCGCGCGCATTCGATGCCGCGCGAAAGCCGAGGATCACGCCTTTCACCATGTCGGTGGTATAGGAGTTGAACTGCGTCGGGTTGTCCAGGGTGATCCAGACGTTGTACAGGCCCGGCACGACCTTGCCGTCGGGTGTCTGCGCCGGGCGCTTCTCGTAGCGCACGCCTGGACGGGCGTAGTCCTCGTCGAGTTCGTGATTTTTGAATTCCCGGATCGGGGTGCTTGGCATGGACGTATCTCCTCAGGGTTTCGGAACCAGGACGGCGCGGCGCTTGATCTCGTGGCGGTGCGTCGCGTCGAATACGCGGTTGATGTCGGCGAGCGGGTGCAGTTCGACAAAAGGCTTCACTTTCACCTTGCCCGCGAGCACCAGTTCCAGCGCGGCCGGATAGTGTTCGGGCGTGCAGCCCCAGTTGCCGATGGCGCGCGCATCGAACGCCATCAGGTTCGACAGGCGCAGTTCCACCTTGTCCATGGTGAAGCCGACCACGCAAAGCGTGGCGCCGTGCACCAGCAACCCGTAGGCGCTCAACTGTCCGGCGGCGCTGCCCGAGCACTCGAAAATGTACCACTCGGTCGCGCGCAGGCCGTTGTCCTTGGCGAATTTGGAGATCGCGCCCTTCAAGGCTTTTGGATCGAGTTCCTTCGGATTCAGCGTGAGGGCGGCGCCATGCTGCGCGATCGCCGCGAGTTTGGCCGGGTCGACGTCGATGGCGACGACCTTGGCGCCGAACGCATGCGCGACTTGCACGCAATAGCCGCCGACGCCGCCGGCGCCGATGACGATGGCGAGGCTGCCGGCGGTGACGCCCGCGCGGTGCACTGCTTGGTAGGGTGTGGTGAGCGCATCGGCGACCACCGATACTTCAGCCAGCGCGAGACCGGCGGCGGCCAGGCGCTTTTCGTCCACGGGGCAGAGCCCGCGCGCGGGAACGGCGATGTGGCTGGCGAAGCCGCCCTGGATGTCGTTGCCGGGCATTTTCTGGCTGCGGCAGATGGCGGCGCGTCCGCGCTTGCACAAGTCGCATTCGCCGCAGGGAATGACGGCGGGCACGATCACCGATATTCCGAGCCAGCCTTCGGCGCCGCCCCCGGCGGCGACGACGCGGCCGCTGACTTCGTGGCCGAGCGCGAGGGGCAGGGCGTGATTGGTGCGCACGCCGTCGTAGAAATAGCCGAGGTCCGTGTGGCAGACGCCGCAGCCGGCGACTTCGACCACGACTTCTCCGGCTTGCGGTGGGAAGGGATTGAATGACGACCCGGTCATCGCCACGTTTGGCGCAGTCATCATCCAGCGATATGCTTCTGTACTCATGCCTCGTCCTCCAGTATCATTGGAACCCGCTGCCTTGCAGTCTGGACCGGTATATCAGTTTTAATTCGATTTTTTTGCCTATTCACGTATTATGGTACTAGAATGCGTATTTAGAAGTCAAGCGCGCAAAGGTTCATCGGTTCACGCAAGGTTCATCACGCCGAGCATAACGCCCGGCAAGACGGAGGTTGTCCATTCATGTCAAAAGCAACGAAAGTCGGCAACGAAAGCATTTCAATAGCGATCACGGGCAGCGGCGGCGCCGGCGTCATGACCGCCGGCAGCCTGCTACTCGAAGTCGCGGCAAAGGCGGGTTGGTACGGGCTGATGGTCCGCACCAGCGGCCCGCAGATCCGTGGCGGCGAAGCGGGAGCGCTGATGCGCCTCGCGCACTCGCCGGTGGAATGTCTCGGCGATCGCTTCGACATCCTGATCGGAGTCGACTGGCAGAACCTTCACCGCTTCGCCGACGAAATCCCGATGGATGCGAGCGGCGTCATAATCGGCGACCCCGAGCAGGGCGAGCCGCCGGAGATATTCGTCAAGCGCGGCGTGCGCCTCGGCGCGATACCGCTCAAGCATCTGGTCAAATCCATACCGGGGAGTTGGGCCAACATGATCGCGCTCGGTCTCGCCGCGGGCTTGGCGGGGCTACCGATGGAATCGGTCAAGGCGGTGCTGCAGAAATCGCTCAAGAAAGGCGGCGGAGAAAAGATGGCTGCCAACCTGGCCGCAGCCGAGGCCGGCTACTGCGCAGCCGCCGGCATGCCGCCGGTGCGGCGCCTGGGCGCGCTGGCCAAGTCCAAATCGGCAACCGCACCCGACAAGCGCTGGCTCATTACCGGCAACCAGGCTGCAGGTTACGGCCTGATCCGCGGCGGCGTGCGCTTTTGCGCCGCTTACCCGATCACGCCGGCGACCGAAGTTCTCGAATGGCTGGCTCCGGCCCTGCCCAAAGTGGGCGGCACGCTGGTGCAGGCTGAAGATGAACTCGCCTCTGTCAACATGATCATCGGCGCCTCGTACGGCGGCGTGCCTTCGGTCACGGCGACCGCGGGGCCGGGCCTGTCGCTGATGACCGAGGCCATCGGACTCGCTGTCGCCGCCGAAGTGCCCATCGTCGTCATCGACGTGATGCGCGGCGGCCCCTCGACCGGCATCCCGGCGAAGAGCGAACAGAGCGACGTGAACATCGCGTTGCTGGGATTGCACGGCGATGCGCCGCGTTTGGTGGTTGCGCCCAACTCGATCGGCGACTGCGTCGCCGCAACGCATTGGGCGACCCTGCTCGCCGAAGAACTGCAGTCGCCCGCCATCGTGCTGTCGGACCAGTACCTCGGCCAGACGCGCGCGGTGGTCGATCCGCCGGAAGACCTCGGCAAGGCGGGCGGGCGCGTCACGGCGCAGGCCGGTGCCGAGCCGTACCGGCGCTACGCCCTCACCGCATCCGGCGTCTCGCCGATGGCGGTTCCCGGCACTCCGGGCTGCGCCTATACGGCGGACGGCCTGGAGCACAACGAGCGCGGCCTGCCCTCCAGTCAGGCCGGCGATCACATCGAGCAGCTCGACAAGCGCGCCAAGAAGCTGGCGCAATACGACTACGGCAAGCGCTGGGCCGACATCGAAGGCGACGGGGACTTCGCCGTCGTCACCTGCGGTTCGTCCACGGGAGCTGCGCGCGAGGCTGTGGCGCGCGCGCAGGCCGAAGGCATCAAGACGCGCCTGGTGTCGCTGCGGCTGCTCAGCCCCGCGCGGCCCGAGCACATGGCTAAGGCGCTTGCCGGCGCGAAAAATGTGCTGGTCGTCGAGCAGAACCATACCGGCCAGCTCTATCGCTACCTGCGCGCAGAATACGACATGCCGGGCAAGGTGAGGAGCTTCCGCCATCCCGGCCCGCTGCCGATGCGCCCCGATGAAATCCACCAGCAAATCACCCAATGGAGCCGCTCATGACTTCCTCTGCATCTGCCGCGCCGCTCACGGCCCAGGCCTTCAAGTCCGACTACAAGCCGATCTGGTGTCCCGGGTGCGGCGATTACTCCGTGCTCTCGTCCTTCACCAAGGCGTTCGCGCTGCTGCAGTTGCAGCCGGAGAACGTCGCCGTGGTGTCGGGTATCGGCTGCTCCTCGCGCATACCCGCGTACACCAACTGCTACGGTTTCCACGGCGTGCACGGACGTTCGCTCGCGGCGGCCGCCGGGCTGAAGCTCGCGCGGCCCGATCTCACCGTGGTGGTGGCGAGCGGCGACGGCGACGGCTACTCGATCGGCGGGAACCATTTCCTGCACGCCTGCAGGCGCAATGTAGACCTGACCTACGTCGTCATGGACAACCATGTTTACGGCATGACCAAGGGCCAACCGTCGCCGACGACCGAGCCGGACTGGGAATCCAAGCTCTCACCCGAGGGAACCGGCCTGCGTGAATTCAACCCCTTGGTTGTGGCGCTCGCCGCAGGCGCCAACTTCGTTGCGCGCGGATTCGCGGGCGATCCGAACGGCACCGCCGAACTCATCGCTCAGGCGATCAAGGCGCCAGGATTTTCCTTTGTCGAGGTCCTCAGCCCCTGCATCACCTTCCGTCCGGAGCAACGCGAATGGAAGAACATGGTGCGGCCGGCATCTGTGCCCTCCACCGACGATGCGGCGCTCGCGGCGCGGCGGCTCATGACCGACGACGGCATGAACATCGGGGTGCTGTACAAAGGCGGGCGCAAGCCTTATCAGTCGCCGGTCGGCAAAGGCAAGAAGCAACCATCCGACCTGGAACAGGAGTTCACACTATGAGCACGAAGAAGACTGTGAAGAAGACTGCGAAGAAAAGCGCAAAGCTGAGTCCCAAAAAGACCAGGACCGCCGCATTGAAGAGCACGAAGGCCCCCCAGCGCGCCGCTGCGAAGCCCGCGGCGAAAGCGCCGAAACGCGCTGCCGCGAAGGCCGCGCCGGTCACCAGCGCGTCCGAATTCATGGCGCATGCCTATGCGATGGAGGTGGAAGCCGCGGAGCGCTACGCCGAGTTCGCCGATGCGATGGAAGTGCACAACAACCGCGAAGTGGCGGAGCTGTTCCGCAAGCTCTCGCGCATCGAGCAGCGCCACGCCGACCAGATCCTGGAACAGATGGGCTGGAAGCAGTCGCCGGTCGCCTCCGCCGGCTATCGCTGGGAAGGCATGGAAGGACCGGAGACCGCGGACCCGACCGAACTGCATTACCTGATGCAGCCCTATCATGCGCTGCAGATCGCCCTGCACAACGAGAAGCGCGCGCGCGACTTTTTTGCGCACCTGGCGAAAATCACCGGCAACCCCGGGGTGCGCAAAGGGGCGCTGGAGATGCGGGAGGAGGAGGCCGAGCACGTGCACCTGATCGAAGGGTGGCTCAAGCGCACGCCGAAGCCGGATGCAAACTGGCAGGCGGATCAGGACCCGCCGGCGCTGTCCGACTAAGCGGCCATTTCAGAATTGCCGAAATGGCCCCTGACTTTGGGGGAGTATGAGGGGGGGGTATCCCCTCATTTTGTTTTTGTAATAGCTAGGAGCGGACATGGAAACGCTGTTACCGCAGGGATGGGCGCCGCCGATAGGCTATGCCAACGGCATCGCCGCGGCACCGGGGCGCATCGTGTTCATCGCCGGGCAGGTGGGCTGGGATGCGCAGCAGAAGTTTCACTCCAGCGAAGTCGCGCCGCAGTTCGACCAGGCTTTGCAGAATGTGCTGGCGGTGCTGGCCGAAGCCGGCGGTCGTCCCGAGCACATCTGCCGCATCACCGCATTCTGCTGCGATAAACCGGCCTACCTCGCGGCGCGCCCCTTGCTCGGCGCGATCTGGAAGCGGCTGATGGGGCGGCATTACCCGTGCATGAGCATGATATTCGTCTCCGACCTGCTCGACAGTCCCGGCAAGATCGAACTCGAAGCGACTGCGGTCGTGCCGGCAGGCTGAAGCGGCGGTGGGTGCTCGCCAGGGCCGGGTCAAAGCGGCAGCAGGCGCAGGACGAAATAGGTCCCGGCAAATCCACCGCCAACGGCCAAAAAATTGGCAAAGGCATTGGGACCGAGCGTGTCCAGCAGGCGCTTTCCGCCAAGCAGTCCCAACACGGCTATCCCGAGGTAGTAATAACCCTCCCGCTGGCTGTTCGCGACCAAGTCGATCAACTGGAATGACCAGCCGCCCGGCTTGAACAGGTTCCAGGCGATGCCCATGATTCCCACCCATTGCAGGGCCCGCAGCAAGACCCAGGTCGTCGCGTCGAACACACGTTTGTTGCGATATTCCATGGCAAGCTCCCCTGTGGTGATCTACCACCGATTCGTCAATAGCGCACGCTCGGATTGGTCGACGGCAATTGGACTCTACGAAAGACGGCGCCGTATTGAAAGTAGTAGATCTACCCATTGCCTCGGCAAAGTTCGACTTTCGTAACTGTTTCGTGAAGCAGGTCACACTTTGGAGGCGACCGCTTCTTCCGCGCCGACTTGCCACGCGCGGGCGCCCACGCTACCCTCGCCCCGTGACCCCGATTGGCAGGCACGACTGATGCTGGTGCTGGACAAACTCGCCAAGACCTACGCGGGCGCGCGCAGCCGCAGCGTGCTGCGCGACGTCGACCTCGCGCTCGCTGCGGGCGAGTACATCGCCGTCATGGGCGAGTCGGGCATAGGCAAGTCCACGCTGCTCAATCTGATCGCCGGCCTGGATACGCCCGACGCGGGCAGCATCCGGCTCGACGGCACCGACCTGGGCGGCCTCGACGACGATGCGCTAACGCTGCTGCGCCGCGAGCGCATGGGCTTCGTGTTCCAGGCGTTCCACGTTCTGCCTTATCTCTCCCTGGCGCAGAACGTGGCGCTGCCGCTGATCCTCAACCGCGTCGCCGAGCGTGAAGCCGCGGCGCGCGCGGGCGCGATGCTCGCGGCGGTGGGGCTGCAGGGGCGCGAGGCGGGCATGCCGCGCGAATTGTCCGGCGGCGAACTGCAGCGCGTCGCCATCGCGCGCGCGCTGGTGCATCAACCGCAACTGCTCCTGGCGGACGAGCCGACCGGCAATCTCGATCCGGACAGCGCCACGCAGGTGCTCGCGCTGCTGCGCGAGCAGGTCAAGACGCGAGACGCGGCCTGCATCCTGGTCACGCATTCGCAGGCGGCGGCGGCAACGGCGGACCGGGTCGTGATTCTCACCGCGCAGGGACTGCGGGAGGCGGGCTGATGCCGGCGCCGGCCGCGTTCGCGCTGTCGCCGGCCGCGCTGTTCCTCGCGCCGCTGGCGCAGCACAAAGGCAGGCTCGCCGTTTCCGTGCTCGCCATCGCGCTCGGCGTGGCGCTGGGCTACGCGGTGCAGCTGATCAACGCCGTGGCCCTGAACGAATTCTCGCAGGCGCTGCGCGCGCTCGCGGGCGAAGCCGATCTGGAAATCCGCGGACCGCGCTCGGGCTTCGACGAACAGCTCTATGCGCGCCTCGCGCGCCTGCCGCAGGTGGCGGTGGCGAGCCCGGTGCTCGAAGTCGACGCGAAGCTGCCCGGCAGGCACGATAGCCTGCGCGTGCTGGGGATGGACGCGTTCCGCGCTGCCTACGTGCAGCCTGCACTGATCGGCGCCGCGCCAGCCGACCTGCTCGAACTGCTGCGCCCGGATGCGCTGTTCCTCAGTCCGGCCGCGGCCGACTGGCTGGGCCTGAAAGCAGGCGACCGGCTGGTGCTGCAGGTGGGCCTGGCCGGGGTGAGCCTGCGCGTGGCGGGCCTGCTGCGCGGCGGCGGACGCGAGCGCCTTGCGGTGATGGACATCGCCGCGGCGCAACAGGCGCTGGCCCGCATCGGCAGCATCAGCCGCCTGGACCTGCGCGCGCGACCGGGTGCGGACCTGGACGCGTTGCAGGCGCGCGTGCAGGCGGAGTTGCCGCCGGGCTTGATCGTCGAGAGCCCGCAAAGCGACCTGCAAAGGAATGCCAGTTTGTCGCGCGCTTACCGGGTCAATCTGAACGTGCTCGCGCTGGTGGCGCTGTTTACCGGCGGTTTTCTGGTGTTCTCGGCGCAGGCGCTGTCGGTGGTGCGGCGGCGCGCGCAGCTTGCGCTGCTGCGCGTGCTCGGCGTGACCCGTGGCGGCCTCGCGCGCATGCTGCTGGCCGAAGGCGCGCTGATCGGCGTGATCGGCGCCGCGATCGGCCTGGCCGCGGGCTACGTCATCGCCGCGCTGGTGCTCGAGCGCTTCGGCGCCGATCTCGGCGCCGGACAGTTCCGCGGGCTGCATCCCGATCTGCATGCCGAGACCCGGGCGAGCGCGCTGTTTTTCGTGCTGGGCGTGGCGGTGGCCGCGGCCGGCAGCCTGGCGGCGGCGCTGGACGCGGCGCGCGCGGCCCCGGCGCAGGCGCTGAAAGCCGGTGACGAGCAGCAGGCATTCGCGCGCCTGCAGCCTGCCTGGCCGGGCGTCGCCCTGATCCTGCTGGGCCTGCTCAGCACCTTGCCCGGGCCTGTCGGCGGCGTGCCCCTGTTCGGCTATGCCGCCATTGGCCTGATGCTGGTGGGCACGCTCGCGCTGATGCCGCGCCTGGCGACCCGGGTATTCGGCCTGCTGCCGCGCCCGCGCGGCGCCGGCGCGCGTCTGGCGCTGGCGCAGCTGCAGGGCGCGCCCGGACAGGCGGCGGTGAGCCTGGCCGCGATCGTGGCCAGCTTTTCCCTGATGGTGGCGATGGCGATCATGGTCGCTTCGTTCCGCGTTTCGCTCTCCGGCTGGTTGGATCAGGTGCTTCCGGCCGATCTCTATTTGCGCACCGGCGTGAGCGGCGACAGCGCGTTTCTTGCGCCCGCGGACGAGGCGCGCATCGCGGCCCTGCCGGGCGTGCGCCGGGCCGAATTCCTGCGCATCCAGCAGTTGCTGCTCGCACCCGGCCGGCCGCGGGTGGCGCTGTTCGCGCGCACGTTCGGGCGCGACGATCCGGGGCGGCGGCTGCCGCTGGTGAACGACGCGCTGCCGCCGAGCGTGGGTGCGCCACCGCCACTGTGGGCGAGCGAGGCGATGGTGGATCTGTACGGCTATGCCCTGGGCCAGGTGGTGCAGTTGCCCATCGCGGGCAGGCTGCAGCGCTTCACCGTGGCGGGCATCTGGCGCGACTACGCGCGCCAGCACGGCACCGTGATCATCGAACGCGAGCTCTATGCGAGCTTGAGCGGAGATCGCAACTCCAACGACGCGGCGCTCTATCTCGCGCCGGGTGCCAGCCCCGGGGCGATCGAGCAGGCGATACGCGCGGGCGTTCCCGGGGGCGCCAATATCGAGTTCGGCCAGCCCGGCGCGATACGCGCGCGCTCGCTCAATGTGTTCGACCGCACCTTCGCCGTGACCTATGCGCTCGAAGCGGTGGCGGTACTCATCGGCCTCGCCGGCCTGTCATCGAGCTTCGGCGCGCTGGTGCTCGCGCGCAGCCGCGAGTTCGGCATGCTGCGCCACGTCGGCATGACGCGCCGCCAGATCGGCGCCATGCTCGCCGCCGAAGGCGCGCTGGTAAGCGCGCTCGGACTCGCGCTGGGACTCGCCCTCGGCTGGGTCATCAGCCTGGTACTGATTCACGTGGTCAATCGCCAGTCGTTTCACTGGGGCATGGAACTGCATCTGCCCTGGGGCCTGCTCGCGCTGCTCGCGGCGGCGCTGCTCCTGCTCGCCACGCTGACGGCGCTCGCGAGCGGCCGGCGCGCGCTGGGCGTGGACGTGGTGCGGGCGGTGAGGGAGGATTGGTGAGACTTAACCAGGCCGTGGCGGTCTTGTTGCGCGCGCTCTGCTGCGCCTGGCTGTGCGGCGCCGCCGCCGCGCAGGACTATGCGCAGGCGCGCTCCGGCGTGGAGCTGCAATTCCCGCGCGATCACGGCAGCCATCCGCAATTCCGCACCGAGTGGTGGTATCTCACCGGCTGGGTGAAGGATGCGCGCGGCCGGGATCTAGGCATACAGATCACTTTCTTTCGCAACCGGCCGCGCTTGGGCGAAGACAATCCCAGCCGCTTCGCGCCGCGCCAGTTGCTGTTCGCGCACGCGGCGCTCGCGGACGCGAGGACGGGAAAGCTGCTGCACGACCAGCGCGCGGCGCGCGCCGGTTTCGGCCTGGCCGAGGCGCAGGAGGGGCGCACCGATGTGGCCATCGACGACTGGTCGCTCAGGCAGGCTGCGAGCGGCTACCGCGCCAGCATCGTGGCGCGCGAATTCGCCTACGCGCTCGATTTCAAGGCGACCCAGCCGCTGCTGCTGCAGGGCGAGCGCGGGCTGAGCCGCAAGGGGCCGCTGCCGGCGCAGGCGAGCTACTACTACAGCTTGCCGCAGTTGGCGGTTTCTGGTTGGATCGCCGTGAAAGGCGAGAAGCGCGCGGTCAGCGGGCAGGCCTGGCTCGATCACGAGTGGTCGAGCGAATACCTCGCGCCCGGGGCCGTGGGCTGGGACTGGATCGGCCTCAACCTTGCGGACGGCGGCGCGCTGATGGCTTTCCGCATGCGCGACGGCTCGGGCGGCACGCTGTGGGCGGGCGGGAGCTTGCGTGCCGCCGACGGCCGCGTGCGCGTGCTCGCACCGGGCGAAGTTCGTTTCGAACCCCTGCGCCGCTGGCGCTCGCCGCGCACCCAAACCGAGTATCCGGTCGCCGCGCGGGTGCGGGCGGGCGAACTCGAATTCGAACTCGAAGCGATGATGGAGGACCAGGAACTCGACTCGCGCGCGAGCACCGGCACGATTTACTGGGAAGGCGCGGTGACGGCGAAGCGCGGCGGCAGGCTATTGGGCCTTGGTTATATGGAATTGACCGGCTATTGGCGGCCGCTGCGCTTGTGAGTCGGACTTCTGGTCAATTGCGGATATGGCGAGCGCTCACGAGCAATGAGTCGAATGGGCGCGGTATGCATGCTATTCTGGAATCGCATATCCTTTTTCGCGAAACAGCCTCAGGCAGGCATCTGCCACATCCGCGTCGTAAACCGTTCCCCGCCCGCGCTCGATTTCGGCTAGCGCGGCCTCGATCCCGAGTCCCGGGCGATAGGGCCGGTGTGAGGACATGGCCTCGAGCACGTCCGCCACCGATATGATCCGGCTCTCGATCCGAATCTCGTCGCCCCTTAATCCTTGCGGATAGCCGCTGCCGTCCATGCGCTCGTGGTGCTGCAGCGCGACCTCGGCTACCGGCCAGGGAAACACAATGTTCTTCAGCACGCCATAGCTTGCCTGGGCATGTCCCTGGATCAACTTGAACTCGATCGGACTGAGCTTGCCGGGCTTGGCGAGAATCTCCGTGGGAATGGTGATCTTGCCGATGTCGTGCAGATAGCCGGCGATACGCAGCCCCTCTATTCGGCGCGCATCGAAGCCGAGCTCCCCACCGATGGCGACCGCGATCTCCGCCACCCTGCGCTGGTGGCCTGCAGTGTACGCGTCGCGTAGTTCACCCAAGGTCGTGGCCACCTCCACGGTACTCATGAACGCAGATTCGAGTTGGGCGACGTAGTGCTTGATCTGGTCCTCGGCACGCTTCTTCTCGGTGATGTCCTGCATCATTCCGATGATCGCCCGTCGGCCATGGTAGATGGGGGCTGCGCTGGCCACGCCGACCTCTACGGTCGAGCCGTCTTTGCGCAGGGCGGTGAACGCATAGCTGACATTCAGCGCTTCGCCCGCGAGCAGCCGGCGGTTATTTTCCATGACGGTGTCGCGGTCTTTTTCGGCGATGAGCGACATGGGATCGCGCCCGATCAATTCGTCGGCGGAATCGAAGCCGCGTATCTCGGCAAAGCGCGGGTTGACGTAGGCGAACTTGCCGTCCTGGATGATGTAGATGCCGGTGATCGACTGTTCGACCAGGGCGCGGAACGGCTCTTCCGACGCTCTTAGCCACTTTTCCACACGCTTGCGCTCGGTGATGTCCTGTGTAACGCCCACCACCCTCTGCGGACTGCCATCGGGAGCAAGCTCCAGTTCAGCCTGTTGGTGAATCCAGCGGATCGCCGCGCCGTCCACGATGCGGTGCTCGATATCATAGGCGTCGCCTTTGAATAGGCCCTGCCAGGCGCGATCCACGGCTTCTCGGTCGTCCGGATGAACCCGTGCCAGGTAGGTGATGCTGGTTTCTGTCGCGCCTTCAGGCAGGCCAAAGATGCGACAGGTCTCGGCAGACAAATGCGCGGTGCCGCTGGCGGGGTCGAACACCCAACTGCCGATCTTGCCGACCGCCTGCGCCCGGTGCAGTTCTGCCGTTCGCATTTCCAGGTCAGATGTTCGGCGGGCGAGTTCGCTGCCGGCCTTGCGCAGTTCCATGCGCCGGTTTTTGTAGACCCGCACCAGATAGACTATCAAGGCTCCCGAAAGTATGTAGATGATGACTTGATCACCCGAGCGAATGACCAACGAACTGGGATCGGGCTTTGGCAGCAGACCCAAGGATTCGGCCAGGACAAGGCCGATAGTCGCCCCTACCGTCACGCCGGTCACGACCAGTGCCGAACGCGCATTGATCAGCCAGCCGGTCATCAGGATGATCAGCGGGTAGGCGATCGTTGCAGGCGAATTCACGCCGCCAGTGAAAAACACCACTCCCGTCACGCCAGCCCATGCGCCATACGCCAGAGTATTGACGGCGGCCTGAATTCTGCCGCGCGCGAGCAGATGCCACCCTGTCACGGCCAGCAGAACCATCAACACCGGCCCTGCCAAGCGTATGGTCTGATTCGGCGCGGCATGGCGTAGAGTCATCAGAGCAACGATGGCGCCAGCCAACTGAACAATGATGACGTGCCTGAGAAGGACCGGCATTTGTTGCGGAGAAACCGAGCCATCGTCATCCGGGCGTGGAAGCGCCCCGTGCCTGGCTGTCATCTCCGATTGGTTCTGCCGCATACGATTAGCGATCCAAATTATGAAGGCGTGGTTCCAGACTGCTTTTCCTGGGAAATAAGCAACATGCCGCTATTCGCCGCGAATGGACCATGACGGAACGTAGTTGAGCACCGTAGGCATGCGAATGAGTTGATTTCTGTCAAACGCAGTGAAAAGACATTCCCGAGAATCATTCGCAAATTCGACTTGCCACATCGGGTGTCAACGAGCGCCGCCTGTGGCGCTGGGACAGGTCGAACGGCATGATTCTGAAGCGGCAGCTTCGATGGTTGCAGTTGGCCGAAGCCGGCTAGTCGCAGCTCCCCCGATTGGAAGGCTCGAACCCGTGACCGGCGACTCAGGAGCCCGGATGGATTTCGCCGATCTGCTCCCAGGCGCGCGCCAGGCGCTTTTCCCGCGCCGAGCCTGCGACCGAAAGCAATGCGCGGTCGCGCTGCCAGCGTTCGGCCGCCGGATCGCCGAACGCCGCTTCCCAGTACGGGCCGGCTTCGCCGATCAGCGCCGCGCCGGCCGCCAGCGCGCCGGCGAGCGCGATATGCGTCGCGGGCGAGGATGCGTCCCGCTGCGCCAGCGCGGTGAGCGCATGCAGGTTCGCGAACGCGCGTTCGACCCAGGCGCGCGGCCATTCCAGCCGCCGCGCCTCGCGCAGCAGATACGCCTGCACCGCGGCGTGTACATGCAGGTCTTCCAGCGTGCGAAACGGTTTGACGTAACGCGCGTAGCCGTCACCTTCGAGCAGGTCGCGCCCGTCTATCGCCGCACGTTCGAAGTGCACTTCGGCGTGCGCGACCTCCGGGATAAAGCGTATGTGCGGCATCGCGCGCACGGACACGCCAGGCGCATCCTGGCGCACCTTTGCCAATCTGAGGACGACGCGCCCGTCCTGCGTCGCGCCACCGGCGCGCGCTGCCACCAGCAGCAGCGCACTGTTTGGTCCGAGTGTGGTCCAGCGCTTGTGCCCGTCGAGAAAATAATGTCCCGCGAGTTCGGGATGGGGCAGCAGCGTGGTCTGGATCGCGCGTGGCGCGTTGCCACCGGCCTCGCTCACACACAGCGAGGCCAGCGCATCGGCAGGCAGGCCCGGTACCAGCGCGCGCAGGGCCGCCTGATAGCCGGAGCAGAAGGCCCACGCGAGCCGGTCGGCGGCAAAGCCGCCGGCGATTGCGCTTGCGATCGGGCGCGCATGCAGTGCGCACCGCGCCACCTGACGCGGCCACCAGGCTTCCACCGAATCGCATTCGGCGGCGGTGGCGGCGTCGTTCAGCAGGAATTCGAGGCCGCCGCGGTCGCGCGTCGCCACGCCGCTAATCCAGCGTGATGCCTTGTTTCGCGGCGTGGCGCTCGGCCGCGAGGATGGCGTTGCACATCAGCATGGCGATGGTCATCGGACCGACGCCGCCGGGTACCGGGGTGATCCAGCCGGCGCGCTGCAAGGCCGCGCCGTAGTCCACGTCTCCGACCAGTTTCCCGTCGGCCGAGCGGTTGATGCCGACGTCGATCACCGCCGCGCCGGGTTTGATCATCTCCCCGCCGATCGCGCCCGGCTTGCCGATGGCGCAGACGAGCACGTCGGCGCGCCGGGTGTGTTGCGCCAGGTCGCGGGTCTGCGAATGGCACAGGGTGACGGTGGCGCCCGCCTGCATGAGCAGCAGCGCCACGGGCTTGCCGACGATATTGCTGCGGCCGACAACCACCGCCTCCCTGCCGCGCAGATCGAGGCCGGTCGATTTGAGCATTTCCATGATGCCGGCCGGCGTGCACGGCAGGAAGCGCGGGTGTCCGGCGAGCAGACTGCCGAGGTTGCCGGGGTGCAGGCCGTCCGTGTCTTTCGCCGGATCGATGCGCTCGAGCAGTGTCTGCGGCGCAAGCTGCGGCGGCAGCGGCAGTTGCACCAGGATGCCGTGCACGCGCGCATCGGCATTGAGCCGGTCGACGAGGGCGAGCACGGTCTCGCGGGAACTGTCGCCGGCGAGCAAATGCTCGTCGGAGCGAATGCCGATCTCGCGGCAGGCGCGGATCTTGTTGCGCACGTAGATCTGCGAAGCGGGATGGTCGCCCACCATGACCACGGCGAGTCCGGGCGCGATGCCCAGGGCGTGGAGCCGGTCGGCGCGCAGTTTACAGCCGGCGCGCAGTGTCAATGCAAGTTGCTTGCCGTCGATGATCGCGGCGGTCATCGACGGCTCGCGGCGTAGCGCAGATCGTGCTTCAATTCATTCCATCCTTGGGGGATGTTCCGGGGACGATGGAGTTTAACCGCTAGTGCGCGCCGATTCAAATGCGGCGGGCGGCGGCAATGCCGGGTTTCGGGTAAGCTTGCGGCTCGAAAAAAAACGGGCTCAGAGACGCCGGACGCCAGGCGACACTCAGGCCGGCGACATCGATGTCCGCATCCAGTCCATCCGCTTTTGTCAGCGTTCGCGGCCGCAGCCTCGAATACCGGCGCATCACTGCGGCCGCTGAGGGACCGACCCTGGTGTTCCTGCACGAAGGTCTGGGTTCGATCAGCCAGTGGCGCGACTTTCCCGCGCGCATCGTCGCGGCCACCGGCCTGTCCGCGCTCGTGTATGCGCGCCTTGGCCACGGCCAGTCGGAGGTGCTGCAGCAGGCGCGGGAGGCCGATTTCATGCACCGCGAGGCGCTGGAATCCCTGCCCGAACTCCTGCGCCAACTCGGCATCGAGCGCCCGATCCTGATCGGCCACAGCGACGGCGCGTCGATTGCGCTGATCCATGCCGGTGCGGGTCATCCGGCGCGGGGCCTGGTGGCGATGGCGCCGCACGTGTTCGTCGAGGACATCAGCATCCGCGGCATCAGCGCGGCGAAACGGGCGTTCGAGAGCACCGATCTGCCGCAACGGCTTGCGCGCCATCACCGCGACCCGGGCGGGACGTTTTACGGATGGAACGACATCTGGCTGGCGCCCGCGTTTCGCAGCTGGAACATCGAGCGTTTCCTGCCCGCGATTCGATGCCCGCTGCTCGCGATCCAGGGGCAGGAGGACGAGTACGGCAGCATGGCGCAGGTGGAGGCGATCGCGCGCCAGGCGGGCGGCCCGGTCGAGGTGCTGAAGCTCGCCCACTGCGGACATTCCCCGCAGCGGGACCAGCCCGAAGCGGTCGCGGCGGCCATAGCGGAATTCATCGATAAATCCTGCAAGTCAGTCTGAGCGGAGTTAGACTACGCCGATGAAACGCATCGCGCCCGCGGCCGGACGATCGGAAATTTCCGACAACGGATCCAGTCGGCCTGGTCCGAGAATGCCGCCCGCATTGGTCAACCTCGCAAGCCAGACTTGGGCGGCCTATGCAGTGCTCGCGACTGGCATGGCTTTATCCGCCGCCGCAGCGTATTGGATTGCAAGTCAGGTCGAGCGCGAAGCGCGGACGAAATTTGAAAGCGCAGTCGAAGACGCGCGCGATGCCATCGACTTGCGCATGCGTAGCTATTCCGACGTCCTGTTCGGAGTCAGGGGACTGTTTATCGCGTCGGATTCTGTCAGTCGAGGAGAGTTCAGGAACTATATCGACAGTCTCGAACTGAGCAGCCGCTATCCGGGCATCGAGGCGGTCAGCTATGCGCAGCACGTCACTGCCGGGAAAAAAGCGGCGTTTGAAGCGGCAGTGCGCAAGGACACCAGCGTGGATCCCCGCGGCTATCCGGACTTTGCGGTCAAGCCGTCGGGCAACAGGCCCGAGTATGTCGTGGTGCAATACCTGGAACCTGCCGCGGGAAGGGAGGCAGCCCTGGGGCTCGATCTGGGCGGCGAGCCGGTGCGACTGGCGGCGCTCGAGCGCGTGCGCGATTCAGGCCGGATCACCGCCACTGGAAGCATTGCACTGGCTCTCGATCCGCGCAGTCCCTCCGGGTTCGCGATGCGCCTGCCGGTGTATCGAAAAGGCATGCCGCAGGGCACCGTGGCGCAGCGCCGCGACGCTTTCGCCGGCGTCGTGGCGACGGTGTTTATCGTGACCGATCTGATGCGCGGCGCATTGAGCGATCTGTTCCTGCAGACGATCCATCTGCGCATCCATGACGCCGGCTATGTCGATAGTCCGCCGGATTTGTCGCCGCCGGAGGCGGAGAATCTAATGTTCGACAGCGACCGCCTGCAGCCTGCGCCGTCCCCCCGGCAGTCGTTGGAGGCGGTCGGGCCTGCGGCCCTCTACCGCGTGTCCAGCCTGGAGGTGGGGGGGCGCCATTGGCATCTGCATTTCAGCGCGCGTCAGGACTTTGCCGCTTTCCCCGGCCGCTGGCTGCCCTGGGCCGTCATGCTTGGCGGGACAATCATCAGCTTGCTGCTGTTCGGGCTGATGCGTTCGCTTGCGAGCGTGGGCGCGCGTGCGACCGCGCTCGCCGCGAGCATCACCGAGGACCTGCGTCGCAGCGAAGCGAGCCTGGTCGAGGCGCAGCGCACGACGCAGGAGCTGATAGAGGCGCTGCCGAATCCGATTTACTTCAAGCGCACCGACGGACGGTACCTCGGGGTCAACAAAGCCTGGGAGCGCTATTTCGGCACGGCGCGCGAGGCCTTCGTGGGAAAGACGGTGCATGAGCTCTACCCCAACAACCCGGAGATTGCCGACCGGCTTTACGCGCAGGATCAGGTGCTGTGGGCGCACCCGGGAACCCAGGTCTACGAAACCGCCATCGCCACTCCCGATGGAGTGCGGCACGATGCGATTTATTACAAGGCCACGCTGACCCGCCGCGATGGGGGCGTCGCGGGCCTGATCGGCACCATTATCGACATCACCGAGCGCAAACGCGCCGAGCAGGCCCTGGTCGCGAGCGAAACGCGCTATCGCTCGGTCGTCGCCGCGATGACTGAAGGCGTTGTGGTACGCGACGGGAATGCCAGGGTCGTCACCTGCAACGCGAGCGCGGAGCGCATCCTCGGACGCACGCTGGAGCAAATGAAGGGTCAGGGTTATTTCGCCCCCGGTTGGCTGGCGCTGCGCGAAGACGGCACGCCGCTCCCGGACGACGAGCGTCCGGCCCACCGGGCACTGCGCACCGGGCGGGCGCAGTCCAATCTGGTGATGGGATTGCGCAAGCAGGACGGCAGCGTACTCTGGCTCTCGACCAATACGCAGCCGCTCTTCGGCGACGCGGGTACGCTGCCCACCGGCGTACTGACCACGATCACCGACATCACCCAGCGCAAGCAGGCGGCGCTGCGCCAGGCAATGGAACACAGTGTGACCCGGCTGTTGTCCGAAGCGGAGTCGCCGCGAGAAGTCATGCCGAAAATCGTCCGGACGATCTGCGAAGCGCTCGGATTCGCCTGCGGGGCACGCATGCTCCGGGACGAAAACGCGCAAGCGATGCGCTGCGCCGAAACTTGGAGCATGGACGACGCCGGGATCAGGGAATTTATCACCGCCGAACGCCCGGCCATGGTTCCGGAGCGGATGGCGGGCGGCCTGCTGCGGCGCGTCTGGTCCAGCGGCGAACCGGTATGGATCACGGACATGGCCGCCGAAGCGAGCTTCGAGCGCGCGACGCTTGCGGCCAGGGCCGGCTTGCACGCGGCGTTTGCGTTCCCGATCCTGCTGGGCAACGAGGTCGTCGGCATCATGGAATTCTTCGGCCGCGCGCGCCGGCCACCCGACGCGGTGCTGCAGCAGAGCGTGCGTTCGATCGGTGCCCAGATCGGCCAGTTCATGGCGCGCAGAAAGGCCGAGGAGCGCGTGCATCATCTGGCGCATTACGACGAGCTGACCGGCTTGCCCAATCGCAGCATGTTCACCCAGCGCCTCGCCCACGCGCTCGTCCAGGCGCGGCGCAACGAACAACCCCTGGCGGTGCTGTTCATCGACCTCGACCGTTTCAAGAATATCAACGACACCCTCGGCCACGAGGCCGGCGACGGCGTGCTCCGGGAAGTGGCGCAACGCCTGCAGGGCTGCCTGCGCGAAGGCGATACCGTCGGACGCCTCGGAGGGGACGAGTTTGTGGTGCTGATCGAGGAATTGCCCGAGCCCGTGCACGTGGCCGCGGTGGCGCAGAAAATACTCGCCGCCGCGGTCAGGCCGTTCTTCGTCGGCGCGCAGGAATTCAACATCACCGCGAGCATCGGCATCAGCACCTATCCGGACGACAGCGCGGACATGCCCGGCCTGCTGAAGAATGCGGACATCGCGATGTACCGCGCCAAGGAGCAGGGCAAGAACAATTACCAGTTCTACTCGGCGCTGATGAATATCCATACCGTGGAGCGCCTGGCGCTGGAATCCGGTCTGCGCCGCGCGCTGGAGCGCGACGAGTTCCTGCTGTATTACCAGCCCAAGGTCGACATCGCCAGCGGGCGCATTACCGGCATGGAGGCGCTGCTGCGCTGGCAGCAGCCGGGGCAGGAGCTCACCCTGCCGGGGCAGTTCATCACGCTGGCCGAGGAAACCGGGCTGATCGTGCCGATCGGGGAATGGGTGCTGAAGACCGCCTGCGTCCGGAATCAGTCCTGGCGCGGACTGGGGCTGCCCCCGCTGCGCGTCGCGGTGAACCTGTCGGCGCGCCAGTTCGCCCACGAAAACCTGTTGCAGGACGTGGCCAGGGCGCTGGCCGAGTCCGGACTGGATCCGGCTGCGCTGGAATTCGAGATCACCGAGAGCATGGTGATGCACGACCCGGAGCGGGCGGTCAAACTGCTCGGCAGACTCAAGGAAATCGGCATCCGTCTTTCGATCGACGATTTCGGCACCGGCTATTCTTCGCTGAGTTATCTCAAACGCTTCCCGCTGGACAGCGTGAAAATCGACCGCTCCTTTGTCCGGGACATTCCGGGGGACGCCGACGATGCTGCGATCACGCGCGCGATCATCGCGATGGCGCACAGCCTGAGGCTGAAGGTCATCGCCGAAGGCGTCGAGACGGCGGAGCAGCTGGCCTTCCTGCGCGAGCTCGGGTGCGACGAAATGCAGGGCTATCATTTCAGCGCGCCGCTGCCGGAGGGGGAGTTTATGCGCCTGCTGCAGAACAGCGGGAGGCCCGCCCTCGGGCCGATCAGTGCTTGATCATGGTGCGGGTCGGGGCGAGGGCGCCCCTCCCACAGAATATGCGGGTCGGGGCGAGGGCGCCCCTCCCACAAAATAGGCGCGGCGTTGTAGGAGGCCCGCCCCCGGGCCGATCAGTGGTTGATCATGGTGCGGGTCGGGGCGAGGGCGCCCCTCCTACAGAATAGGCGGGTCGGGGCGAGGGCGCCCCTCCCACAAAACCAATAGGGCTGGCCGGCGATCTGCGTGACCGGCAGGCCGGCGAGCGGTGCCTAAAAACGCGGTCTGTCCCCGATTTTCCACACCTGCGGCTGCGCCAGCCAGGCGCCGCGCTCGAGCGCACGCGCGCCATCGAACGCCAGATAGCTCTGCTGGCCGTAATGCGGCAGCGGTCGCGCGAGCGCGGCCAGCGAGGGCGCATCGCGCGCCGAGATGAGCACAAGGATGCGTCCGTCACCGGCGCGCACGGTCCACACCTGCGCGCTGCCGCGCTCCGGCGCAAGCGTTGCGGGCCGCGCTGCCATGCCTGCACCTGCGAGCCAGGCATCGATGTCGGCATGCAGCCCGGCGACGAGCAGTGCGGATGCGCTGGGGCGATCCGCCGGGGCGCGCTCGAGCAAGCTTGCGGCGAGTTCGCGCGCCGCCGCCTGCACAGCGGCGTCCGCAGTCGGCGTGATCAGCTGCGGACGCTCGGCGAGCATGGCGTCGCGCAGGATGGGCGGCGCTTCGCTCGCCGCCAGCCGGCGCAGGAGGCGCATTTCGGGATCGAGCGCAATTTCGAGCGGTTCATGCGGCAGTTCGATCAGTGCCGTGTCGCGCTCGCCCGACAATTCGACGCGGCGCGTGATTTCGCCGCCGGCAGTGCGTATTGCCAGAGGCACCGACAGCGCGTAGGCGGGCGCGCCTTGCTCCAGCGTCACGGAGAGCCGCCAGCCGCCGGCGAGCGGCATCGCCTCGGCGCCGGCGATGCGCAACGCAGGTACTCCTGTGCGCTGCAGCCATTGCTCGAAGAAGGCGGCGAGGTTCCGGCCCGAGGCGTGCTCGAACGCGGCGCGCAGCTCGTCCCACCCGGCGACGCGAAAGCGATTTGCGCTCCAGAACGCGCGCACGCCGGCATCGAAGGCGGCGTCGCCGATCGCATCGCGCAGCATGAAGAACAGCATCGCCGACTTGGCGTAGCCGACGACTTGCGATGCGCCATGGGTGCGCGAGGCGAAGCGGGCGAGCGGCGCATCGTCGCCGGGCGGCATGGCCGCATAGTCGCGCAGCCAGGCGAGGCGCATGGCGCGCGCGGCCTCCGGGCTGCCGCGCTCGCGGTAGGCGTAATCGGCCATGAAATTGGTGAGGCCTTCGGACCAGTTGCCGCGCGCGTAATCGGGGTAGACGCCGTTGCCCCACCAGTTGTGCAGCACTTCATGCCCGAGCGAAGTCGCGCGGATGAAAGGCAGGCGCAGCACCTCGATGCCCAGATAAGTGAGGGCAGGCATGCCGAAGCCGGTGGGCGTGGGGCTGGACACCACGCTGAACTCGGAGAAGGGATAGGCCCCGATCCAGCGTTCGTACAAGTCGAGATAGCCGGAAACCGAATCGAGATAGCCCGCGGCGAGCGCCGCGATTTCGGGATGGAAATACGTGCGCAGCCGGATTTCGCTGCCGGCGGCGGTGCGCACGCGCCGCTCCTCGATGCGGTACGGCCCGGCCATGAGCGCCATGCCTTCGGCGGGCTGGCTGAATTCGAAGCGCGCGCGATAGCGCCCGCCGGCCTGGTTCTCCGCGGCGAGCCGGCCGGGCACGAGGCCGCGCTGCCCGGCCGGCAGGTCGAGTTCGAGGCGGTAGCGCGCGAGCCCTCCCTGCACCATCGGATACCAGCCCGATCCGGCGGGAAGATAAGTGCCTTCGCGGCCGCTCGCCGGCTCGGCATGAGCGAGCGTGCCGCGATGATCGAGAGTCCGATCGAGTGCGGCGAGTTCTCCGCTCCAGCCGATTTCAACGCGGCGCGCCGCGGGCAGCGCGATACGCTGAAATTCCCCGGCCGGCCGGCCCGCGACCGCGATGCGCTTGCCATCGGCGCTGAGCGCGTCGATGCGAAAGCGCGCCGACAGCACCAGGGTGGCGGCGCGCGGCGCGGCGAAGCGCAGGCTGTCCCGGCCGACGAGATAACGCGTGTCCGGCTCGATGCGCACGCGCATCCGGTGTTCGGCCGGGGCGGCCGCGAGCGCGGCAGCCGAAAGCAGGAGCGCGCTCAGCAGGGCGGCGCAGAATCCGGCCGGCCGGATCATTTTTTCGCGGGAAACTTGGCGCTCAGTTCGATCATCGCGCCGGCGCGCCGGGCCTTCAGCGGCAGCCAGGTGCCTGGCGCCGTGCGGCTGACGATGGCGCGCGTCTCATCGGTCGTTTTGACTGCCGCGCCCGCGACCTCTGTGAGCACGTCGCCTGCGCGCAGGCCGGTGGTTTCGGCGATGCTACCGGCGGCGACGGAAACCACTTTCACGCCATCGGGCACGGTTTCCACGAATATGCCCAGGCGCGGCGGGGCCGGCGTAGCCAGCGCGGCGGGCAAACCGAAGACGGCCGTCGCCAGGTCCGCGGAAAATTCGCTGCAGTCGGCGCGCGCATCCCAGGGCAGGAACGAGGCGGGATCCTTTATTCCCAGGCTGCGCAACTGATGCGGCACGCCGTCGCCATGGGCGATGTGCTTGCTGCCCATGACGCCGATGACCAACGCTTCCGGATTGCGCGCGGCCGCCTCCGCCAGCGCCTGCGCCATCGCCCGGTCCCAGATGAGCTGCGCGTCGACGAAGTTGCCGAATCCCGGGTCGGCGCGCGAGGGCGTTGAGTCCTTTTTCTCGGGATGCAGCGCGTAGGCCGCAAACAAACGGCCAAGATAGGCTTCGCCCGCCGCGGCCGGCGCGGATACCCCTTCGTGCTTTTCCGGCGGCACGGCCGCCAGGCCCTTCGAACTGACCAGGCGCACGAGATCGCGCTCGACATTGAGCGCCAGCATCGGAATCCGGTTCAGGCGGGCAAAGTGGAACAGGGGCAGGTAGAACGCGGCATCGTAGCCCCACACTCTCGTCCAGTCCGCCGCCTGGAGAAATTCTTCCTCGCTCAAGGTGCCGGCGACCCAGCGATCGAGGGCGCCCTGCACCCGTCGCGGAAACATCTCGAAGCCGAGTGCGAGCTTCGGGCGCAAGGCGGCGAGCGCCGCCACGGCCTGTAGTTCCCAGCGGTGGTGATCGGCATTGTCGTGCGATTCGCCGAGCAGCAGCACCTGTGCCTTTGCCGCGCGCGCCAGGATTTCCGGTGCCGCGATGCGCCCGAACCCGGGAACGCTCCATTCGCCCACGGGGGCGCAGGCCTCGTGCGCGCGCGCGGGCAGCGCCGCGAGGATTGCGGCGGCGGCGAAACCGATGGCGCACAGCTTGACGCGCGCGCTGGTTCGAATGAAATCGGCCATGAGGGAATTGTACCGGAGTTGACCTGCGCCGCCCGCGAGGGAATCTCCTATAATGGAGGCGCCAAGTACGCCCGTCCCCGAAGAGGATCCAAATGGATTACGCATTGCCCGAATTTCTGGCTCATGCGGTGGCATTGGAGCAGGAAGCCGCCGACCGGTATCTCGAACTGGCCGACATGATGGAAGCGCACCGCAACGACGCGGTTTCCGAGGTGTTCCGCAGCATGACCCGTTTCTCGCAGATGCATCGCGACGAAATCAAGGCCAGGGTCGGCGCGGTTCAGTTGCCGCAGCTCAAATCCTGGGAATTCCGCTGGCGCTCCCCTCCGGAAACGGGCGGGGAGGAAGGCTTCGATTACCTGATCGAACCCTATAATGCGCTGAAGTACGCGCGCGAAAACGAGCTGCGGGCGATGCAGTACTACCGCTCGGTGGCCGAGGCCTCGACGGACTCCGAGGTGAAGCGCCTGGCGGGGGAATTTGCCCATGAGGAATCCGAGCACGTCGCGGCGCTGGACAAATGGATCGGAATGACGCCGCGGCCCTCGGCGACCTGGCAGGACGACCCGGATACGCTTCCGCCAGTCGTTTGAGCGGTCGCGCCGCATTCTCGTCGATTTGCGGCGTCTCCATTTCCGTCACATGCGCGTGGCGGATAGTGCGCGTTCCGCGCGCAGGGCGCAATGGCCGCTCCCGGCATGCAACGGTATTTTCGCCAGCGGTACGAATTACGTCGCCGCTTATGGTTCCGGATTGCCCGCGTCAGGGGTAGCGCGCGCGCATCGCGCGTGAATTCAGCAGCAGTCCGGCCAGCACCGAGAACAGCGCGACCGTTCCCAGGATCGCGGCGGCAAGGGTCCAGGGCTGCCCCGATTGCTGGCGCAGCTGCACGAGTTGCACCGCCACCGCTATCCAGGTGGCGCCTGCGCCATAGGCCAGAACCTGCAGCACGATCAGGCTCCAGCGCGCTCGCCACAGAAACAGCAGCGGCGCGGCGAGGCATGGCGCCACCATTGCCGTATTGCCTGCGCGCAAAAAATGGGCGCCAAGCAGCAATGCGGCGAGGACGAAAAGACCGATGCGCAGGCTCATGCGGTGAGTATTGCACGTAACGCGATGATAGTCTGAGGAATGATCGCCCCCGGGCCGACCGATATTGGCGAGCGCGCATCGATGTCGGGGCGAGGGCGCCCCTCCTACAGGGTTGGCGCAGTGTTGTGTGTTGTAGGAGGCCCGCCCTCGGGCCGACCGATATTGGCGAGCGCGCATCGATGTCGGGGCGAGGGCGCCCCTCCTACAGGGTTGGCGCAGTGTTGTGTGTTGTAGGAGGCCCGCCCTCGGGCCGATCGGTGGTTGATTTCGGTACGGGTCGGGGCGAGGGCGCCCCTCCTACAGGGTTGGCGCAATGTTGTGTGTTGTAGGAGGCCCGCCCCCGGGCCGACCGGTATTGGCTAGAGCGCGTAAGCGGCTTTCATCCCCTGCTCCACGGCTCTCAGGGCGTCGATCTCCTCGGCGCGTTCCGCGCCGCCGATCAGCGTTGCGGCGATGCCTTTCGCAGCCAGTTCGGCGCGCAATGCGTCCACCGCCTCCTGGCCGGCGCAGAGCACCACGTGGTCGACCTCGATCAACTTGGCCTGGCCCTCGTGCAGGATGTGCAGGCCTTCGTCGTCGATGCGCTGGTAGGACACGCCGGTGAGCACGGGAATACCGCGGCGGGCGAGTTCCATGCGAATGGCCCAGCCCGTGGTCGGCGCCAGACCCTTGCCGGGTGGAGTAGTCTTCCTTTGCAGCATGACGATGCTGCGCGGCGCCTGCCTGAGCCTGGGCGCGATCAGGCCGCCATCGCCCATGCCCTGCGGATCCACGCCCCACGCAGCGAGAAAATCGGGAATTCCGGCGTGGGGCTGCGGCGCGCTCAGGAATTCGGCCACGTCGAAGCCGATGCCGCCGGCGCCGAGGATGGCGACGCGCCGGCCCGGCACCCTGGCGCCCGACAGCACCTCGTCGTAGCGCAACACCTTGGGATGGGCGATGCCGGGGATGCCGGGCAGGCGCGGCCGCACGCCGCTCGCGAGCACCACGGCGTCATAGCCGCCTTGCGCCAGTTCATCCGCGCCAACGCGGTGGCCGGTGTGCAACTGCACACTGCTGTGCGCGAGGCGGGTGCGGTAGTAGCGCAGGGTTTCGCCGAATTCCTTGCCCGGCACCTGCCGGGCAAGGTTCAACTGCCCGCCGATGTCGCCTTGGGCCTCGTACAGGGCGACGCTGTGGCCGCGCTCGAACGCGGTAATGGCGCAGGCGAGGCCGGCGGCGCCGGCGCCGACGACGGCGACGCGCTTCGCGCGCGCTGCCTTGCCGGCCGGGTAGAGGGTTTCGTGGCAGGCGCGCGGATTGACCAGGCAACTCACGACCTGGTCGCGAAACAGGAAGTCGAGGCAGGCCTGGTTGCAGGCGACGCAGGTATTGATTTCATCGGCGCGTCCCTGCTCCGCCTTGAGGGCGAATGCGGCGTCGGCCAGCAGCGGGCGCGCGAGCGACACCAGATCGGCCACGCCCTGGCCGAGCAATTCCTCCGCCAGTTCGGGGGTGTTGATGCGGTTGGTGGCCATGACCGGTATCGAAACTGCGGACTTGATGCGCGCCGTGGCCTGGCGCCAGGCGGCGCGCGGCACCATATAGCCGACGGTGGGCACGCGCGCCTCGTGCCAGCCGATGCCGGTGTCGAGCACGTCCACGCCCGCGGCCTCGAGCGCGCGCGCCTGCTGCAGGGTTTCTTCCGCATTCAGGCCCCCCTCGACCAGGTCCAGCGCCGACATGCGGAACAAAATCAGGAAACCGGGGCCGACGCGCGCGCGCGTCGCGCGCACCACTTCGAGCGGGAAGCGCAGGCGGTTTTCCAGCGAGCCACCGTATCGGTCGTCGCGATGGTTGGTGCGCGTCGCTGTGAACTGGCTGATCAGGTAGCCCTCGGAGCCCATGATCTCGACGCCGTCGTATCCGGCTTCGCGCGCGAGCGCGGCACAGGCGGCGTAGCTCGCGACCGTCCGCGCCACCTCGGCGGTGCCGAGCGCACGCGGTTTCCGGCGGTTGATCGGCGAGCGCAGGTCGGAGGCGCCCACCAGGGCGTCGTGCCTGGCGTAGCGGCCGGCGTGCAGGATCTGCAGGCAGATCAGGCTGCCCGCGGCGTGCACGGCGTCGGTGACCAGGCGATGCCCGGCGATCTGGTCCGGGCGATCGAGCGCGCACGACTCGGCTTCGAACAGCCCGGCTGCATCGGGCGAGTAACCGCCGGTGATGATCAGCGCCACGCCGCCGCGCGCGCGTTCGGCGTAGAAGGCGGCGAGACGCGCGCTGCCGCCGGGCGCGGACTCCAGGCGGGTATGGATCGAGCCCATGACGATGCGATTCTTCAGCGTGAGCGGGCCGGCCTGGAGCGGCTGAAACAGGTGCGGGTAGGTCTTCATCAGCGGCGGGTTCCTTGGTTTCGCCGCCGCATTATGCGCGAGCGCGCCTGCGCCGACAATCGCCCCGTTCTGCACAGGGTCTTGGCTTGCGCCAGGCGCCGCCTTGACGGAGAATCATACGCTCGATTTCAGACACCCAAGCAGCGATGAGCGAAGGCGCCAGCGAACTCAGACACGACGCCGAAGTCATCGGCTTGATCGGCTTCGCGCATCTGTTCTCGCATTTCCTGCAGTTGATCCTGGCGCCGCTGTTTCCGCTGCTCAAGGACGAATTCGGCATCGGCTACGCCGCGCTCGGCCTGATGGCCTCGGTCATGTATGCCGTTTCCGGCATCTCGCAGACCATGGCGGGCTTCATCGTCGACCGTTATGGCGCGCGGCGCGTGCTCCTGTTCGGCATGACCACGTTTTCCCTGGCGCTCTTGCTCATCGGGCTGGCGACTTCCTACTGGATGCTGCTCGCATTGGCGTTGCTGGCGGGCGTCGGCAACAGCGTGTTTCACCCGGCCGATTTCGCCATCCTGAACGCCAGGGTGGACCCGAAGCGGCTCGGTTATGCGTTCAGCACCCACGGCATCGGCGGCAATTTCGGCTGGCTCGCGGCGCCGGTATTCAGTATAGGCATCTCCACGGCGTACGGCTGGCGCGCGGCCACGATCGCGGCCGGGGTGCTCGGATTGTTGATCACGGCCGTCATCGCCAGCCGCTCCGCGATTGCCGATGCGCCGGCCGCCGCCGGCGCGCGGCGCAGCCAGGCCCAGGTTGCCGGCACGCGGGGCCTCAAGGACGACGCGCGCGCGCTCCTGTCCGTGCCGGTGGTGAAGTGCTTTGCCTTTTTCACCTTCCACGCGATGGCGCTGATCGGCCTGCAGACATTCTCCGTGGCGGTGACCACCGCCTTGTACGGCGCGCCCCTGGTGACGGCGAGCGCAGCGCTCACGGGATTTCTGTTCGGCGGCATCGTCGGCATCGTCGCCGGCGGCGTCGCCGCGGCGCATGCCCGCCGGCATAATTTCGTCGCGGCATCGGGCATGCTGATCGGCGCGACGCTCACCCTGCTCCTCGCGAGCGGCGCGCTGCCGCTGTGGCTGCTGACCGGCGCCATGACCCTGGCCGGGTTCTTCGTCTTCTCCACTCAGCCTTCGCGCGACATCCTGGTGCGGGGGGCGACGCCGCCCGGGGCCACCGGCAAGGTGTACGGCTTCGTCTATTCCGGCCTCGACCTGGGCGGATCCTTGTCGCCGCTGCTGTTCGGATGGCTGCTCGATCAGCATCTGCCGCAGTGGGTGTTCGGCGCCGCCGCCGCGTTCATGCTGCTTGCCATGGCGACGGTGGTCACGCTGCAGCCGCGGCGTGTCGAGGTCGCAGAACCGACGCTCGATACGGCGTCTTGAGTTCGGTCGCACGCGGGTAGGGGCCATGGCGCGCTCCGCGCGCCAACCGTGTTTTCTGTACGGATGAAAAGCGCATCCGTACAGAAAACACGGTTCTGAAAAAAACCAAGGCAGTTTAGGGTTTTCTCAACGATCGCCGATTGCGCACGGACGGCCTCATCGTCCGTGCGCAATCGGCGCTCCGCGCGGACGGGGCGCCCTCCGCGCAAGCATGCGCAGGTGACGCCGCGCGCGCGCCGGCCGTATCATTGCACCGCCATGAACGACGAACGCATAGACGACGAACCCCTGCGCATCGACAAATGGCTCTGGGCGGCGCGCTTTTTCAAGACGCGCAGCCTGGCGGCGAAGGCCGTGGACGGCGGCAAGGTGCGCGTGAACGGCGAGGGCGTAAAACCCGCGCGCAGTCTCAGGATCGGGGACGAGCTGGCGATACGCGTGGGCGAGCTGGAATGGGTGGTCGAGGTCAGGGCTCTCAGCCGTCAGCGCGGGCCGGCGGCGCAGGCGGCGCTGCTCTACGCCGAGCGCGAGGACAGCCGCGCGCGCCGCGAGGCGGCGATCGCGCAGCGCCGCGCCCAGCCGCACCCGGCCGCGCGGCTGAAGGGGCGGCCGACGAAGAAGGACCGCAGGCTGATCCACCGCTTTACCGGCAACTGAGAACGCCCGACAGAATCACCGTCAGGCGTCCGGTTCAGAGGAGTACGAGGGGATCTATCCCCGCGCAGGGTCAGCCGGTCTGAATTAGGCGGGTCCTGCGACCCGCTTTCCGGTAGAATCCCGCCTCCTTCGGTTACCCCCCCAGAAACGGAATTACCTTGATCGTCACCTCCGGCATCAGCATCCAGTTCGGCGCCAAGCCCTTGTTCGAGAACATTTCGGTCAAGTTCGGCGAAGGCAACCGCTACGGCCTCATCGGCGCCAACGGCTGCGGCAAGTCCACTTTCATGAAAATCCTCGGCGGCGACCTCGACTCGAGCGCGGGCAGCGTCGCGGTGGACCGCAACGAGCGCGTCGGCAAGCTCGGCCAGGACCAGTTCGCGTATGAGGATGCGCGCGTGCTCGACGTGGTGCTGATGGGGCATGAGGAAATGTGGCAGGCGATGAGCGAGCGCGACGCCATCTACACCAATCCGGACGCGAGCGAGGCGGACTATATGCACGCGGCCAACCTCGAGGCGCGCTACGCCGAATTCGGCGGCTACACCGCCGAGGCGCGCGCCGGCGAGCTGCTCGCCGGTGTCGGCATCCCGATCGGGCAGCACAATGGCCCGATGAGCGCGGTCGCGCCGGGCTGGAAGCTGCGCGTGCTGCTGGCGCAGGTGCTGTTCGCCGATCCGGACATCATGCTGCTCGATGAACCGACCAACAACCTCGACATCAACTCGATCCGCTGGCTCGAGGACGTGCTCAATGCGCGCGGCTCGACCATGATCATCATTTCCCACGACCGGCATTTCCTCAACAGCGTGTGCACCCACATGGCCGACATGGACTACGCGACGCTGCGCGTCTATCCGGGCAACTACGACGACTACATGCTCGCCTCGACCCAGGTGCGCGAGCAGTTGCTCGCCGCCAACACCAAGGCGAAGGAGAAAGTGGCCGAACTGCGGGACTTCGTGCGCCGCTTCTCGGCCAACAAGTCCAAGGCGCGCCAGGCGACGTCGCGCGCGCGCCAGATAGAAAAGATCAAGCTCGAGGACGTGAAGCCCTCCAGCCGGCAATATCCCTATATCCGCTTCGAGTACGATGAAAAGGAAAAGCTGCACCGCCTCGCCGTGGAAGTGAAAGGCCTGGCGAAGAGCTACGACAGGCCGCTGATCAAGGGCCTGGATCTGGCCATCGAAGCCGGGGAGAAGGTCGCCATCATCGGCCCCAACGGCATCGGCAAGACCACGCTGCTGCGCTGCCTGTTGGGTGAAATGCCGGGCGGTTTGAAACCAGATTACGGCACGGTGAAATGGGCGGAAAAAGCGCGCCCGGGCTACTGCGCCCAGGACCATGCGGCCGATTTCACCGCGGACATGACGCTCGTCGACTGGATCGGCCAGTGGCGGCGCGAGGGCGACGACGACCAGATCGTCCGCGCCACGCTCGGGCGCCTCTTGTTCACCGGCGACGATGGCGGGAAATCGGTCAAGGTGATTTCCGGCGGCGAGGGCCAGCGCATGGCCTTCGGCAAGCTGATCCTGCAAATGCACAACGTCCTGCTGCTCGACGAGCCGACCAACCACCTCGACATGGAATCGATCGAGTCGCTGAACGGGGCGCTAGACCGCTACCAGGGCACGCTGATATTCGTCTCTCACGACCGCGAGTTCGTGTCCTCGCTCGCGACGCGCATCATCGAAATGAAGCCGGCCGAGGGCAAACAGGTCGGCACGGCGATCAGGGATTTTCGCGGCAACTACGAGGAATACCTGCGGCGGCAGGGGCTGGGCTGAGGCGCGCGCGCAGCCGGCATTGACAAGCGCCGCGGCGCGGATCATGA